>JAESGB010000032.1_pt1 | contig 225592 bp, 192 predicted proteins | sample 9266211 | NCBI WGS metagenome assembly JAESGB01 (sample SAMN14514844, study PRJNA621659) | algae metagenome | isolation source: Goleter apudmare HA4340-LM2 and co-occurring heterotrophs from cave wall... | place: USA: Maniniholo cave, Kauai, Hawaii | collected 2009-07-28 | reverse complement strand
GCGTACCCCGCAAGCCCGGTTTTTCGTCGCGCGTGCCCGGCCACTCGCGACGAAAACCTGGAAAACAGGCCGTTCGAAGGCAATTTTCAAACGGGAAGATTGCCAAGCGTCAAGTTTCCAGGCTAGTTTGCCTGTACGTGACCGAGTTGTTGTCAAAAGGGTCCTCGGCCACCCGATTTCGGCTTGACTTGCCAAACTATGAACTCGTGGTGACCTCTATGTTGTCAAAGGGCGGCGACCCGAGTCGATTTGCCAATCTGTGACACAGAAAGTTCACGTAGGTGACCTAAGTCGATTCGAAGCCTTAGTTCGAGGATCGGAGAGGGGCCGAGCCCTGCTTCTCAAGAAGCCAAGGGGTCATCGTATTCGCCCCTTTCTGGGTCCCTAACGCCCCATACGCCATTCCCGCCTAATTCGCCGCATTTCTTGTAACGCTTGAGGGTGCGAGGCTTGACACCGGTTTGTCTTTGTAACGTGGGGAGCAGAAAAAAATGGAGGGTTCATTACCCCCTGTAGACATTGAAAGTCGACTCGATGTCGACTCGCTTTCACGAAGCCAACATCAAGCCTTAGACTCCAGCGGCCGGGTCCCTCGGCTGGGCTTGTGCTGATTCACATGCCGCCCAGCATTAGGACTGTCACGCTCCGGTTCGCCGTCGTCCACTACCCACGCTCGGCTTGCGGCGCAAGGGCCGAGCAGCATCGGGAAACAGACTCTCAGTGGAAGTCTCTCGACTTCGCCGTTTGCGCCAGTCGCCCGAGCAGTGGCGTCAAGTCCTTCAGCCGGGCCGCAATCAAGTTCCGAACCTCTCCCTCTCGCTGCCACCGGCCTTTGACGGCCAGCAGCCGTGAGCCGAGCAGCTCCTTGCGCTGGGCCTCCCGGAGGCTCTTCCAGCAGATGACTTGCACCACACCGGTCTCGTCCTCCAGGCTCACGAAGATGGTCCCGTTGGCCGTGTCCGGCTGCTGTCGCAAAGTCACGATGCCGCAGTAACGCACTTCCTGGCCATCCGGCAGGTCCTGCAGGTCGGCCGCCGACATCAGCCGGCGCTTCGCGAGGAGAGGCCGAAGGAGGGCGAGCGGATGGCGCCTCAGCGTCAAGCCGGTGCTCGCGTAGTCGAAGAGGATTTCTTCGCCCTCCGGCGCCGGCGGCAGCTCGAGGATGTCCTCGTTGACCTGTGCGTCGCGAAGCAGCTTCGGCGGCGCCTTCAGCGCGGCTGCATCCCATACCTGCTGCCGCCGATGCCCGGACAAGCTCATCAATGCGTCGGCGGCGGCGAGCAGCTTCATCTCGTGGTGGTCCAGCTGCGCACGCCGAGCCAAGTCCTCGGCTGACTCGAACACGTACTCATTGCGCGCGGACACGATGCGCTCCATCGACTCGCCCTTCAGGCCGGCAATCATCCGCAGCCCCAGCCGAACCGCCGGCGGATGCGGCAAGTCCTCAAGCGTGCAGTCTGTTTCGCTGACCATCACGTCGGCCGCACGTACGTCGACGCCATGCCGCTTCGCATCCTGAACCAGCTGCGACGGCGAATAGAACCCCAGCGGCTGCGAGTTCAGCATCGCCGCCAGGAACTCCGCCGGGTGGTGCCGCTTTATCCAGCAGCTCGCGTATACGAGCAGCGCGAACGAGGCCGCATGCGACTCTGGGAAGCCGTATTCACTGAACCCGTGAATCTGCTGGAAGATGGCCTCGGCGAACGCCTTGTCGTAGCCCCGCGAAGTCATGCCGTCGACTATCTTGGCGTGGTACTTATCGAGTCCGCCCTTGCGCTTCCAGGCCGCCATCGCGCGCCGCAGGCCATCCGCTTCACCCGGCGTGAATCCCGCCGCGAGGATGGAAATCTGCATCACCTGCTCCTGGAAAACCGGCACGCCGAGCGTGCGCCCCAGCGCCTCCTTCAGGGCTTCGCTCGGGTAGGTCACCGGCTCCTTGCCTTGCCGCCGGGCCAGGTAGGGATGCACCATGCCGCCGACGATGGGACCCGGCCTGACGATGGCGACCTCGATGACCAGGTCATAGAAGCAGCGCGGCTTCAGCCGCGGCAGCATGCTCATCTGGGCCCGGCTTTCAATCTGGAAGACGCCGACGGTGTCGGCCTTGCAGACCATGTCGTAGGTCTCGGAGTCCTCGGCCGGGATGTCCTGCATCTCGAAGACGTAGCCCTTGCGGCGGCCGATGAAGTCCAGCGACTTGCGGATGGCGGTCAGCATCCCGAGCGCCAGGCAGTCGACCTTCAGCAGCCCCATCGCATCGAGGTCGTCCTTGTCCCACTCGATGACGGTACGGTCAGGCATCGAGGCGTTCTCGATGGGCACCATCCGGCTCAACGGCCCCTTGGTCAGCACGAAACCGCCGGTGTGCTGACTCAGGTGCCGCGGGAAGCCCAATAGCTGCTGCGTCAGGTGCAGCAGCTGCTGCACCTTCAGGTCATCGATGGACAGACCGACCTCCTCGAGGCGCTCCTTCTTGACCTCGCGCCCGTCCCACCAGACGTGGCCCTTGGCAATCGCGTCCACCGTCTCCAGCGCAAACCCCAGCGCCTTGCCCACGTCCCGGATGGCGCTCTTGGGCCGGTAGCTGATGACAACGCCGGTGATGGCCGCGCGGTCTCGGCCGTACTTGGTGTACAGGTACTGCAGCACTTCCTCCCGGCGCTCGTGCTCGAAGTCGATGTCAATGTCGGGCGGCTCGTTGCGCTCCCTGGAGATGAAACGCTCGAACAGCACGCTCATGCGGGCCGGGTCCACCTCGGTGACGCCGATGCAGTAGCAGACCACGCTGTTGGCCGCGCTGCCGCGCCCCTGGCACAGGATGTGGCGTGAGCGGGCGAACGCGACGATGTCGGCCACCGTCAGGAAGTAGTGCTCGTACTTCAAGTCGGCGATGAGTTCGAGCTCGTGCTCAATTTGGGTCTGCACCTTCGCTGGCATCCCCTGCGGCCAGCGGTGCCCGGCACCGTCGTAGGTAATGCGACGCAGATACGACGCCGGTGTTTCACCGGCAGGCACCACCTCATCCGGATACTGGTAGCGCAGCTCATCCAGGCTGAAGTCGCAGCGCTCGGCAACCTTCAAGGTCTCGGCGAGCAGCTCCGAAGGGTAGGTCTGCGCCAGCCGAAGCCGGGTGCGCAGGTGCCGCTCGGCATTGGGCTGGAGGTCCAGGCCGCATTCAGTGAGCGGCTTGCCGAGGCGCGTGGCGGTCATCACGTCCTGCAGCGGCTTGCGCGAGCGCACATGGAAGTGCACATCCCCCGCCGCGACCAGCGGTATCGCGCTGTGGGCGCTGACCTGGCGCAGCCGGTGCAGCCACATCTCGTCGGTGAGCAGGCGCAGCAAGTCCACACCAAACCAGCAGCGTCCGATGAAGTGCTCCAGCAGCCACTGCGCGACGGTGACGAGCTGGGGAGGCTCGGCCATGCGCTGCGGCGAGGCCAGCACCACGCAATCAAGAAGCTCATTACCCTGGATGTTGGCGATGTCGAGGTGGTACGAGCCCTTCTCGGACGAGCGGCGCAGTTTGGTGATGAACTGGCACAGGTTGCCGTAGCCGTTCAGGTTGCAGGCCAGCGCGGTGAGGACGAAGGGGGTGGTGTCCGGGCCCGAGGCCTCGCCCCAATCAATCTGGAACTGGCTGCCCAGCAGCAGCTTGAGCTCCTGCTCCTTGGCCGCGACATGCGCACGCACCATACCGGCCATCGAGCATTCGTCGGTGAGGGCAAGCGCGCTGTAGCCGAGCTGCTTGGCGCGCTCGACCAGCTCTTCCGGCTGGCTGGCACCGCGAAGGAAGCTGAAGTTGCTGACGCAACGCAGCTCGGCGTAGCTGGGTATCGCGGCCATGTGGGTCGGCTCAAGCGAAGCTGCCGTGCAGGAACCAGGCGACTTCGTCGTTGGCGAGCCGGGTCTGGAACACCCACAGCACGCCCGCGTGCTCGCTCAGGGCGACCCAATAGTCACGGGTCACATTGCGTGTCCTGGTGCAGCCGTCTTCGGTGCTGCGGTCCCACCAGCCGCCTTCGACACGGTGAGGGCCGGCGAGGAGCTGGAGGACGCCTTGGTAGAGCGGCCGCTCGCCGCGCAGCGCAAGCCGGAGCGGCGCAGGCAACACAAACGTCGGCTGCGGAATGTCGACCGTGCGACCGAGCTTGCGGGGCCGCGACTGCGGCGCCGGCTGCCAATGCGACATCCATTCGAGCCGGTGGTCTTCTTTGACGACCGGACGCAGCACGCGCTGCGGACCCAGCCGCGCAGCGATGCGCTCGAGCACCAAGGCCAGGCTCTCGCCGGCCTGCTGCGGCATGGGGATGAGCGCCAGGCTTTGTTCTTCGAGCGCATGCACCTCGACGGCCAGGAGCTCGAGGTCGCCGACCGGTGCGAGCAGCTGCAGCTTGGCCAAGTTCTCGGCCAGCAGCCGGGTCAAGTGTTCGATGTCGCGCGAGGGTTGGGCCGTGCGCACCGTCATCTCGCCGCCATCGCCCGCCGCCTTCGAGCGCATCGTGTCGTGGCACCAGCGCAGCGTGAAAGCGGTGACACCGCAGTGCCGTGCCGCAAGCCAGCCACACATCTGCAGCAGCAGACGCCGGGCACCGAACAGCAGCGCCGGCGCCAGTTCGACGCGCGACATGAGTTCGAGCTTGGCTTGGAACGTGTCCGGCAGGACCACCCAGTTGTGCACCTCGGGTCGCAGGCCGTAGGCCTGGTCGAGGGACTCGAGCAGTTCCGCATCGAAGCGCCGGCTGATGCCGCCTCTGGGCAGGGAGCGGACTTGCCCAAGAGTCTGGCAGCCAAGCCGCGCGAGCGTCGCCTGGTGAGCCGCTACGCAGGTCAGCGACTCGAGCGGCAGCGCATCGAGGAGTTGCTCCAGCGGCTTGGCGAAGCCGTTGGACTTGCCGGAGCGGGCCAGGGCCACGGCGGCCAGGCTGGTCGGTGCCCAGCTGAGTTGGCGAACACCCAGGCCGGCGGACTCCTCGCGCACCCGTTCAGCCAGTCGCCGCTTGCCTCCGAAGAGGCGCACGCTAGCCTCCACCTCCATGACGACGGCCGGCGACGGGGAGAGCGGCTCGATGACGGCAACGCGGGGTGTGAACTGGAGGCACCACGTCGCAAGACCCGAGCTCGCCTCAGTGCGCCGGGACTCGTCGCACGGCTGGCAGTCGGGGAGCAGGGCTGCCCAGAACATCGGTGCTTACTCGAGAGTCGTGGCACTGGCGTGCCCCGATGATTTGACTGGGCCGGCGCAGCCGCGGCGTGATGACGGACTCGAGGCCGCCCGGCACCGAGGCCAGAACGACATCGCCCTCGTGCGTCGGGCCCTTGCGTTTGAGGACATGGACGCGCAGCTCCCAGTCCAGGCCGAAGCGCACCTGCACCCGCAGCGGCGCGGCCGAGGCCTCATGCTCCGCAGCCGCAGGGCGGCACAGGAAGACCGGGCCGTCGCAGGCCTGGGAACACACCTGCAGGCGCCGAATCTGTTCCTGACGCGCCTGGGGAAGCCAGGACACCAGGATGCCTGCGGCGTTCGCCTTGACCAACTGTTCGGTGACCCACAGCCGCTCGGCGGGGGCCTCGGCTTGAATCCAGACGAGGTGACGCTCGTCGAGCCCGGCGAAGCGCAGCCCCGGGAGGTGGGGCCACTTGGGCGGACCCACGACCACGACATGGCCGCCGTTGACCACGACCTGGCGCATCGCCGGCGCCAGCAAGCGCCATTCGCAGACGGCGGGCTGCGGCTGGAGGATTTCCGTCAAGGAGTGGCAGGGCCAGCCACCACCGGGCAGCTCCGCGTCGAGGTCGACAAAGCCGCTCGACACGGCAGTCGTGACCGGCGAGCCGAGCTCGCTCCCGCGCCAGATGGCTGCCTGCACGGCCGCTGGCAGTTCGCCGGGTCGCGCGAGTACGCGCCGGCCTCGCACGCGATGCTGGGTAGATGGAAACGAGGAGGGGACTGGCTCGTCATCGGCGCCGGCCCACTCCAGGACGGCGGCCATTTGAGGCTCCAAAGTACTGTATGGGCATCCAGTATTGCATCACTTCCGGCCGCTGCCAAATAGGCGAGCTGGAAGGCCGGTTTCCTTGGCGGGCGTCGAGCGCCGACGGCTACCGAGTCCGAGTCACTGGTCCGCTTCGATGGTCCGTAAACTGAAGGTGCTACGCGTACAGGAGGCCTGTCCATGTGCTACTCGGCTCAAATCTGGGCGGACTACCGTCGCTACATCAGAGCGTTTGAGGCAGAGCTCAGCGTCAAGGATTTCTATGAGCTTTTCTGGCGCCGCACCAGCGACAGCAAGGTCAAGGTGCCGAAGGCCATGGAAGCCGCGTTCGCTGAGCCCACGAACGAGCTCGAGCGTCGAATAAAGGGGTTTATGGAGGAGTTCGCGATTGAGGAGGCGACGAAGCTCGAGCAGGAGCTGTTCAAGCAGCGCAAGCGCGCGGCGGATGCGGAACGAACGCTTCAGACCAAGACCACCAAAGCAGCCTTGGAGAGCAAGCGGATTGGCGCCGACAAGATTGAGTCGACGATGGCGAGGCTGTCCGACCTGCGACGGACTGAACTGGTCGACCGCGACTCGAGAATCTTCCCGGGGCACTACGCGCCGGTGATGGTGATGGAGAACGGGCGGCGCGTGGTCAAGCCGATGCGCTACCAGTGTCGGCCTGCCGGGAAGCCGGCGTTCTACGACACGAAGTACCCGGGGACATACAACGCGCGCAGGGACAGCCTCGAAGGCTTCTGGAAGGGTCTGTTCGGGTTCTCGCACGGCATCATGGTGGTCAACGCGTTCTACGAGAACGTGAACCGCCATCGGATGGAGGGGCGCGAGCTCCGGCACGGCGAAGAGCCAGAGAACGTCGTGCTGGAGTTCAAGCCGCGTCCGACGCAGGACATGCTGGTTGCCTGCATCTGGTCGAGATGGACGGCGCCGGGCGAGCATGACCTTTTGTCGTTCGCAGCTATCACCGACGAGCCTCCGGCAGAGGTTGCAGCCGCTGGACATGACCGTTGCATCGTCCCAATCGAACCGGGGCACATCGATGCATGGCTAAACCCTGGCGCTTCCAACCTAACGGCGCTCCACGCCATTCTCGAAAGCCGCGCGCGGCCTTTCTACGAGCACCGTCTGGCTGCCTGATGGCCTGCGACCTGCCCAGGCAAAGCAGTTCCCCGAGCTGCTGAGTAAGCCGCTTTAGCGGGGCTCGTCGGCACGAGTGCTCAGGCCGCCGTGAGGTGCTTGCCCACCAGCCCGGTCATCTCGAACATGGTGACTTCATCCTTGCCCATGACGGCCTTGAGCTTGTCATCGCACAGGATGTTGCGTTTGTTTGCCGGGTTTTGCAGCTGGTGCGCCTTGATGTAGTCCCAGACCCGCTTGGTGACCTCGGTGCGCGCAAGCGGCTCGGGGCCAACGACCACCGAGAGCTCGGGGCTGGGCTTGAGCGCCTTCATGAAGGCAGTGTTTTTCTTGGCAGCAGGCTTGGCAGGGGTGGTGTCGTTCATCGGCTTGGCTCGTTCAGGAAAAGAGCGGGCAAGGATAAGCGTCCCGAAGCCTATCGTCGCTGCTGTCGCAATTGCAAGGCTTCGGCAAGACAGTCAGGGGCGGTTCCATCCATTGCACCTTCGCCGCTCATGGAAGTTACCTAGCGAACGGTATGGCCATTTCCGATGGCTTACAAGTCACCTCTGCCACGCTCCCTCGCATGCACGTCCAACCGGTACCGTCACCATGGCTGCTCGCTCGATAGCCTCCTTGACGCTGAGTTTTGGTCTGGTTTCCATCCCGGTTCGCCTTTACTCGGCAACCGAGAGCGCCGCGTCCATCAAGTTCAATCTGCTCGCCAAGGACGGTTCGCGCGTCAAGCAGCAGTACGTGTCGGAGAAGGACCAGACGGTCGTTCCTCGGTCAGAAATGGTGAAGGGCTACGAGGTCGAGAAAGACAAGTTCGTTCTGTTCTCCGCCGAAGAGTTGAAGACCCTCGAAGAGGGCAGCAGCCACGTCGTCGAAATCGTCTCCTTCATCCCGCAGAAGTCCGTCGACCCCTTGTTCTACGACAAGGCCTATCTCTTGGCCCCGGACAAGCGCGGCGGCAAGCCCTACGCGCTGCTGATGGAAGCGATGCAGAAGAGCGAGCGCTGCGCCCTGGCGAAGTGGTCCTGGAAGGCGAAGCAGTATGTCGTTCAGGTGCGCCCGACGCCGGACGGTCTGGTCCTGCAGCAACTGCTCTACGCCCAGGAAGTGCGTTCACTCAAGGACCTCAACATCGAGAAGGTCGCCGTGTCCGCTGCCGAGCTGCAACTGGCGCTGCAGCTCATCGACCAGATTTCCGAGGACTTGTACGACCCGTCCCAGTTCGAGGACGAAGAGAAGAAGCGCGTTCTTGCTGCCATCGACGAAAAGATTGCCGGCAAGGAGGTCGTGGCCTCGGCCCATACCGAAGACGAGCCGGCCGGTGGTCAGGTCATCGACCTGATGGCCGCGCTGCAAGCCAGCTTGGGCAAGCAGCCGGCTGGCGGCGCTCCCGCCAAAGCGCCGGCAAAGGCGGCTCCGTCGAACGTCACCACGATGCAAGGAGCCAAGGAGCGCAAAGGCGTCAAACGCGCCCCGAAAGTGGCTGAGGCCGTGGCCGCGCCGGCTCGGACCCGAGCGAAGAAGTGACGGGGCCACCCCACGAAGCTCCGTTCACCCTGAAGCGCGTCCAGGAGATGCTGGGGCTCTCCAGAACCGTCGTGACGGGACTCATCGGAGCTGGATTCGTGTCTCCCGTGCGCGGAGCGCGTAACGAACATCGGTTCTCATTCCAGGACCTGATGCTCTTGCGCACCGCCCATGCACTGCAGCAGGCCCAGGTTGCGCCTCGCAAAATCCTGCGGGCTCTGACGAAGCTCCAAGCGGACCTGCCGGACGAACTCCCGCTCACCGGCCTGCGCATCTCTGCTGTCGGAGCTAACGTGGTCGTGCGGGACCGGCTGGGCCCCAGAGACGCCGACTCGGGACAGCTGCTCATGGACTTCGAGGTGGCCCCGGTCGCCGGTTCCGTGGCCTTTCTGCAGTCACGGTCGACCGAGCCGCCTCGTGAGCATGAGGCCTGGTTCGAACGCGGGGAGCAGGCTGAGCAGACCGACCCGAAGGCAGCCGAGGCGGCGTACCGGCAGGCAGTCGCTCTGTCGCCAGCCTACGTGCATGCCTACCTGAACCTCGGTGCGATGCTCTGCGAGGCGCATCGATGTGATGAAGCGGTCGAGCTCTACGAAGCCGCGCTGCAGCACGGCGCCGAGGACCCGCTCCTGCATTTCAACCACGCCATCGCGCTGGAGGACCAGGGCAAGCCGCAGGAAGCGCTTGCGAGCTACGAGCGTGCCTTGATGCTGGACCCCGCCTTCGCCGACGCGCATTACAACGCAGGGCGAATCCAGCATGGCCTGGGCGATGAGCGCGGCGCCTTGCGTCACTTCAGTGCCTACCGGCGGCTCGAGCGAAGTGACTCGTGACGCGCCGCGCAGTGCTCCGCTGATGCGGCCTGTCGCTGGTTGAGCTGTCGCAATGCCCGCTGCCGCCGCCGCGACCGGTCCCTTGGCCCGCTACTGGGCCAAGCGGGACTTCGCGCTTACGTCCGAGCCTCGCGGCGAGACGGCCCTGCCCGGTGAGGCCCTGTCGTTCGTCATCCAGAAGCATGCAGCTTCCCGGTTGCACTATGACTTCCGACTCGAGTTGGACGGCGTGCTCCTCTCGTGGGCCGTGCCGAAAGGCCCGAGCTACGACCCGGCGGACAAGCGCATGGCCATCCATGTCGAGGACCACCCGCTTTCGTACGGGGCCTTCGAGGGGACGATTCCGCCCAAGCAGTACGGGGCTGGCACGGTCATCGTGTGGGACAAGGGCACCTGGGAGCCGGTCGGCGACCCGCACGAAGGGCTGGCCAAGGGGAAGCTGGTCTTTCGCCTGCACGGCCAGAAGATGGCCGGCCTGTGGGAGCTGGTGAAGATCGCCGAGGGCGGCGAAAAGCAAGAGCCGTGGATTCTCTTTAAGAAGCGCGACGAGTTCGCACGCCCCAAGGCGGACTACGACGTGGTGACGGCCCTGCCGGACAGCGTCATCGCGAAGCCACTGGCGACGCCGGCATCGAATCCGACCGCGGCGACGAAGGCAGCCGCCCCGGTGGCCAGGAAGGCCTCCAAGCGTGCGAGCTCGCGTGCTGGCTCAATCGTCCCGGGCGCCGTCGAAGCGCCTCTGCCCGACAAACTCACGCCCCAACTGGCGACGCTCGCCACGGGTGTGCCGCTCACCGGGACCTGGCTGTACGAAATCAAGTTCGACGGCTACCGCATCCTGGCGCGCATCGACAAGGGCAAAGCCACTCTCTTCACACGAAACGGACACGACTGGTCCGCGAAGATGCCTGGACTGGTCAGGGAGCTCGAGCAGCTCGGACTTCAGTCGGCCTGGCTCGATGGCGAAATCGTCGTCTTGGCCGATAACGGCGCTCCCGACTTCAACGCATTGCAGCAGTCCTTCGACCATCACACGAGCAGCGCGGACATCGTCTACTTCCTGTTCGATGTGCCGTTCCTGGGGGGCTACGACCTGCGCGACGTCGAGCTGTTGAATCGCCGCCAGGTGCTACGGGCACTGCTCGAAGAAAGAGGGACGGAGCATGTCCGATTCAGCGCCGACTTCGAAGCCGACCCGGCTTCCATACTGAGCTCGGCATGCAAGATGAACCTCGAGGGCGTCATCGCCAAGCGAGCCGATGCGCCGTACGCCTCACGGCGCACGGAGACCTGGCTCAAGCTGAAATGCAAACAGCGGCAGGAGTTCGTCGTTTGCGGCTACACGGACCGCAGCGACGGGTCACCGCAGATTGGCAGCCTCCTGCTCGGCGTCTATGGAGCGGGTGGTGCGTTGCTGTCGGTCGGCAGCGTCGGGACCGGATGGAGCGCTGAAGAGGCCGGCAAGCTGAAGCGTAAGCTGGTCAAGCTCGCGGTACCGAAGGCGCCGTTCGCTGTCGGTGCGGCCAAGCCTGGCCGATGGTCGAAGCGCGTGGCCGGCACCGTGCGATGGGTTCAGCCCAAGGTGGTTGCCGAGGTCGACTTCGCCGAGTGGACCCCCGACGGGCAGATACGACACGCCTCCTACGTCGCACTGCGCACCGACAAGCCGGCCCGGGCCATCACGAGGGAGACGGCCAAGACCACCGACGGACCGGCGCCGCTGCGGTCGGCGGGGAAGGCCGCCGTCGGCGCAATCAAGGTGACTCACGGCGAGCGCGTGATTGACCCCAGCACGGGCTTGACCAAGCTGGAGCTGGTGCGCTACTACGAATCCGTGGCCGAGTGGATTCTTCCTCACCTCAAGGGCCGCCCCTGCTCGCTTGTCCGAGGGCCCGAGGGCGTCGGCGGCCCCCAGTTCTTCCAGAAGCACGGCGAGAAAATCGGCATTCCGGGCATAACGGAGTTGCCTGCCTCGTTGTGGCCTGGCCATGACTCCTTGCTCGAGGTCGGCAATGTCCATGCGCTCGCCGGCGCCGCGCAGATGAACGTCATCGAGCTGCACACCTGGAACTCCACGGTCAAGAACATCAATGCGCCCGACCGCATGGTTTTCGACCTCGACCCAGGCGAAGGAACCGGATGGCCGCAGGTCCAGGAGGCGGCGATGCTGGTTCGCGCTTTGCTGACCGAGCTCGGGCTGGAAGCTTGGCTCAAGACGTCTGGTGGCAAGGGACTGCACGTGGTCGTGCCGCTCACGCCCCGACTGGACTACGACACGGTCAAGGCTTTTTCGCAGGCCGTTGTGCAGCACCTGGCCAAGGCCATTCCCTCGCGCTTCGTAGCCAGGAGCGGCCCGGCAAACCGCGTCGGCAAGCTCTTCGTCGACTACCTTCGCAACGGATTCGGTGCGACGACCGCAGCGGCGTTCTCCGCTCGTGCACGTCCGGGTCTCGGTGTCTCCATGCCTGTGTCCTGGGACGAGCTGCCGAAGCTCAAGAGCGGCTCGCATTGGACCATTGCGACCGCCCGTGAGCACCTCTCGTTCCAGAGCGCGGACCCGTGGGCGGGCTACTGGAAGATGAAGCAAAGATTGACGGCAGCGATGAAGACGCTCGGCTTCAAGCCGGTGACGGCGACGAGGTAACGGGGTCGGGCTTCGTCCAGCGAAGCAGTAACTCGGACTTCAGTGCTCGTTGAGCTCAAGCCAGACTGGCGCATGGTCGCTCGTTTCCTCGAGCCCTCGAACTTCACGGTCGACGCCGGCTGCCACAAGTCGTCCCTTCAGCGCCTTGCTCAATAGCAGGTGGTCGATGCGAAGTCCTGCATTGCGCTCCCACCGGTTGCGACGGTAGTCCCAGAACGTGTACGGCTGTTCCTTCGGATGCGTCTTGCGAAGAGCATCGGTCCAGCCCTGCTTCAGAAGTCGCGCGTAGGCTTGGCGGGGCTCGGGCTGCAACAAGGCGTTGTCGAGCCAGTTCTTCGGCGAGTAGATGTCCGCGTCGGTAGGCACGACGTTGTAGTCGCCGGCAAGCACGACCGGGAGGCCCGTCTTCCATAGCTCTGCCGCATGACTGACAAGCCGCTCGAACCATGCCAGCTTGTAGTCGAACTTGGGGCCGGGCCAAGGATTGCCGTTCGGAAGGTAGAGCGACGAAACGATGATGCCTTGGATGGCGGCTTCCACATACCGCGCTTGACTGTCGGCCGAGTCTCCCGGTAGTGACCGTCTTATCTCGACAGGGTCGCAGCCTCGAGCAAGAAGCGCGACGCCGTTCCAGGTTCTTTGTCCGACAACCAGGGACCCGTACCCGGCCGATTCCAGCATCCCCCTCGGGAAGTGGTCTTCAGTGTTCTTGAGCTCCTGAAGGGCCACCACGTCCGGCTTCGTCGCGTCCAGCCAAGCGAGCAGTATCGGCAAGCGCTTGTTGACGTTATTGACGTTCCAAGTCGAGATCTTCAAGGGCGCAGGATAAGCGGCGCCGCCGTCCCTCCAAGTGAAGGCCGAACGTGCCAGTGAGGTCACCATCCGTTCTCATGTCGTGTCTAGCGGGCATGTCCCCCCGCGGGGTAGAGCCGGATGCTTCAAGTCCATGAGTAGTGCACTTCGTCCCTGAAGGTAGGACCTTCTACCGACCTCGCCGCGCTTTGGGCTTCAGCTGCGAGTTCAACCGCGCTGCATTGCAACAGCAGTACGCTTAAACGCTGAAGAGAGCAGTCTGCTCTTGCCTCTGCGTTGTCAATCTGTCACTTAGTTCGGCAATGGAGAGACAAATGAGCGGTCGTAATGCTTCGATTTGCCTCTACATCGCCGCGCTGTTGTCTCTACGTTGTCAAACGGCCCCCGCTCAACTCTCCGCCGGTTCCTTCTGATTTATCCTTGGGGCGGCAAGAGTTCGGACCAAGGTTTGAAGCGTAGTGTTCTCTCGTTGCAGAACGGCGAGCTGCTGCTTGAGAGCGTTCACTGTGGCTGCATCAACCGCGGCCTTCACCGACTGGGCTTGATGGCTCTGAAGTGAATCGACTGCCTGAGCAAGCCGTTCATTCAGTGCGTTATTTGCAGTACGCTCGGCCTCGAGATGTGCGCGAGCGTCTGCAAGCTTCACTTCGGCATCTTTCGCATGGCAGTTGGCCTCCTTCAGTTGAGCGGTATAAGCGCTGAGGTCAGAACGCATGATGGACAGGCGCGCTTCAGTCTGCTCCCTCAGTTCCTCGACGCTTCCCTTAAAGACGTCCAACTGCGACTGCGCCACATCGGCCTGTCGCTTCGCCGATTCCGCCTGCTGCAAAACAATAGTCAGCTCTTCCCTCAGCGTCGATACCTGCTCGAGCAATTGAGCACATTGGCCCCGGGCGGAGTCTCTGTCCGTGGCGAGCTGCGCCATGTCGACGTCGCGCCGTTCCAGCGCGTCCTCCGCGCTGCTCAGGTCTGCATGCAGCTCAATTTTCTGCTTCTGCTCGAACGCAAGCTGTTCAGCGCACTCGCCCAGCACCGCGGTGCGCTCGCGCGCTATAGCGGATTGGATGGCCGTCAATAGGTCCGACGGGATGGTCGCATGAAGGTCCGGCTCGGGGTGTGAGGCGCGGTAGGTCCTAAGGTACTTCTCAATGGTGCTGTTGGACCCTCCAACCTTGTCGCGCAGCATCCGATACGACAGCCTGTTCGTTTTGGTGCCGGAGGCGACCAGCTCATCAGCGGCGGCGGCGAATCGCTCGTAGGACAGCGCGTTGTGCGTAGGCAAGTTTGCTCCCGTTGGTAGCGCACCCTCCGTCGCAGCGTTACCGTAACGCTACTGATACCGAAGGCGCTCCCCTATGGATATCACGCTCGATATCGGGATTCAAGGGAAAACGCAGATGATGGTCGCGCATCGTTTGGGCAGAACGCCAAGAGTGTGCGGAAGCGCAGTAGGCCGCTGCCAGCCAAAATCACATTGGCGCTGCGGTCCCCGGGAAGGACGGGCTCATGCCCTCCTGCTCAAGGGCGACCCTCAACTCCGCGACGAAGGCCAATTCCTGGCCCCAGCCCCAGCGCTCGCAAATTGAGGCCACCTGGCCCACTTCGGCTTCGGCCATTGCCCGACGAACGAGCGCGGAGCCCACCGCCATGGAGTGAAGCAGCAGGGTACGGCCGGCCTCGGCGCAGGACATCGCTAACCGGTTGGCGATTCGGAATCCGCCGCCGTCGATATCGCCCCAGTGCCAGACCGCCGCGCCTGGCGGAAGAGCGGCCAGCAGCACCCGGTACAGGCCCAGCCAAGAAGGACTCGGCATTCCCCCGGTGTAGAGCAGGATGCCCTGCGGTGGCACCAGCGGGCATAGCTCGTGGAAGGTCGTCAGGTTCTCGACGCTGAGGACTACCGGTGCCGCGGCCCGCGCCGCATCCAGCGCGAAGCCGGTGATGCTGGACGATGCCAAGCCCAAGTAGGGCCGCGGGCAGGGAACGGGCAGGTCGCCACAGCGCGCCGACATGCCGGGAGCCCCGACCAGGAAGGGCGACGGGAACTTGGCGATGCCTAGCTCCTTGAACACCTCCTCGGTGTCGCGCACCAGCCCGCCGAGCTCGCCCTGGGTCAGGATGTCGACCAAGCCGGCCAAGTCCTCCAGCCGCTTGCTGTCGGAGAACAGGATTGTGCTGAGCCGGCGCATTGCGATGTCGTCGCTAGTCCCCTCCAGAGCGCGCTTGCGGGCCCAGTCAACCACCGCTGCGGAGTCGAGCCAGTCCTTCACGCCTTCGGCCCCGAGCCGCGATTTTCGCGGAGCGCCCTCCTGGGCCCAGGACCGCACAAGCTCGTCTAACACCGGATGGCGCGCCATCAGCGGGGCGAAGGCGTCGCGGGCCACCTTCAGCTGGTTCCAGCGTGGGGCGACGCCGAGTAGGCGCGCGAGTGCCTCGAATCCCACAGCCTCGATGGCGAGCACCTGACTGCGGTCGTCAGCCCGCGGGTCCCACTCGATGCGAATGGCGCCGGAGCGCTCGGCGAGCTGCAGGCTGCCGTTGCAGGCTGCCTTCTCGGCGTGCGTGCGAATCTTCTCGTACTGCGGGAGCGACCCCGGCGAGAACAGCAGGCGCGTCGCGCGGCGCGGCAGCTCCGTGGGGACGACATCGGCGCCGTCGCGGCAGGCCGCATTCTCGATCTGCCGCAACAACTTGGTCAGCGCATCGCGAGACACCTCGCTCATGCGCTGGCGCTGGGCAGGTATCTGCCGCCGTGTCCGTTGACGTGGACATCGCGTAGTCGCGTCACAGCCTCGTTGATGAGACCAGGATTAAGTTCCGGGATGTCGCTGGTAAGCAAGCGCCGGGCTTTGTCGCTGACTTCCACGTACTCAAGGTGGCTGTGGGGGCCATCCCGGTATAGGCCGTAGAAGCAGTCGAGCGTCGGCAGAAGCTTGCCCTCGTCGCTGTCCGGGCCAGCCATGATGAGCTGGAGGCCCAGCCCCTTCAAAAAGGTGGCGGTCGTGTAGGAGTTTTGGGCGTCCATGCCGTAGAACGCCTCGTCGATGAGCATGAGCGCCGCGCCGCGGTGCGGGGTGTTCGGCTTGATGCGGTAGGCCGAGGCCAGCGCCGCGCCGGCAATCACGTAGTACGGCACGCGGTGCTCGCCGTTGGAGGCCACGCCGATGCGCTTGCTTAGCGTGTCGACCACCTTGTTGTCGACCTTGATGTCCAGGTCGAAGTTGAAGAGCAGCCGGTAGTCCTCGAGTGGGTTGTTGCCGCGGTCGGTGCCGGCCTCGCAGGCCTCGAGCAGGGCGACCAGCTGCTGGTGAGCCTCGCTGGTGACCGGGTTCTCTTCGCCGAGGCCGGTCAAGGCGAAGGTGTCCTTGGACTCGTCGGTGATGAGTTCGTACAGCGGCTTGAAGGCCGGCGCCACCTTGTAGGAGAAGGCGTAGCGCTCGCCACCTGTGAACTCGGGGCAGCTATTGAGAATCTTGTTCAGGTCGCCGATTTCCAGGCCAACCTTAAGGATGGCCTCGCGCATCTTGAACTTCACATCCGAGCGGAAGGACTGGTTGGCCGCCTCCTTTGCTTCGTTGGCTTGGCGCTGGTAGTCCGTTAGCGTCGACTGGGACAACAGAGCCTGCTGCGCGCTGACCCAGACCTTGGCCTTGCGCCAGTCGCTGCGCTCGTCCACGACGCCAACCGAATGCTCGTTGATGTAGCCGATGAAGGCGCTCATGAGCTCGGCCTGGCTACCAGTGATGCGGCCCTCGGCGCGGCGGTGGGTATCGTCGAGGTGAGCTAGGGCGGTCGCCGGTCCGCTGACGGCCAACTCGCTGCACTTCTGGTACAGGACCAGGGCAGCATCGTTGTCGTAGTCGGGGGCCTGCATCGACGTCCAGTGAGTGGTCTGGTGGTCCAACAGGGCCTTCCTCTCCTTGGTCAGCTCAAGCTTCTTGTTGTTCAGGCTCTCGCGTGCGCCGCCCAATCGAAGGCGAAGGTCACCGACCCGCTTCTCTGCGAGTTTGGTTTCCCTTTCGGCTTCCTTGCCAGCCTGCTCCAGCCGCTTCAGGCGCTCGGGTAGCTCCATCGGCAACGACTGCTCGTCAACTGTGTTGCGCGCATTGACGAATTCGGTGCGCAATAGCGAGTAGCCGGCCGGCGTGAGGCGGTGCAGCACCTGACGCACCGACTCGTCCGCCCCAAGGGACTGCGCGTGCCGCTTCTCGGCCGCCGAAACGTCGCGCAATGCGGCCGCCAATTCGTCACGCAGCTGGCCCCTGTCGTCCTCGGAGACCTTCACGCCGAGGCGCCAATCGGTCGGGTCAACCAGGCGGATGCGGCGGGTCCCGCCATTGGCGCTCAACATGCCGTCCTTGGTCAGCGCCCGCGGGTACTTCTCGAGCTCAGCCTCGGTGCTCACCATGCGCATGTCGCCCAACAGGCGGCGCAGATAGGCCAGGGCCACCGCGTTCGTGCTCTCCAGCACGGAAGCGACGGTCTCCGGACCCGCTCGGCGGCCAATGTCGCTACGCAGGTGCTCGGGCTGTACCACGGTGACGTTATAGATGGGCGGGCTGGTATGTCGCAGCAGGCGGGTCGCTTCGCGCTCCGTGCCGGGGGCGACGAGGAGCGAGTTGCGGTTGCGAGCCAGGAAGGACTCGATTGCGCCCTGCCAGGTGATGTCCTTGACTTTGACGACGCTGGCCACGGTTTCGTTGGCGATACCGTTCTCGCGGAAGAGCCGCACCGCCTGTGCGACCGAGGTGTCGTCCTCGCTGTTGGCGCGGAGCCGGATGCCGCGGGTGGCGGCAAGCACTTTCTCCTCGACGCCTCTTTTGTGGTCTTGAGCCTTCGTGTTCGCCGCGCGGTCGGCGCGCTCCAGCGCTTGAAGGTCCAACAGGGCCGAGCTCAGCGCCTTGAGCAAGGCGGTCACGGCATTGGTGTCGGCCGCCAGCCCGGTCTTGGCGCGAGACTCCAAGTCTCCGAGCGCCGCGGCGATGCCCGCCGTCACGCTCGGGCGGCTCTCCTGAAGGACGGCCACGGCCCCCTCGGCGGCCAACCGGAGGTCGAGTTCCGCCGACTCGAGCTGCCGGCGATGCTGCTGGAGGGTCTGCTCGTGCGCGCCGCGGAGCTGGGCTGCCTTCAAAGGGTCCCCGCCCTCGGGGTCCGACGAGAACTCCAAGGCCAAGCGGAGGTGCTCGCCGCGCAGGACATCGACCTCCTGCTCCAGCGTCTCAAGCGCAAGGTCGTCGGCCTCGATGGATGCCTTGAGCGTCTCGATGGTGGAGTCGAGTCGGCCGACCGCCCCGTCGGAGGCTTCCACCAGCAGCAGCGCCTTGACCGCCTTGGCCACGTCGCGCTGCTGGTGAGCCAGCGCCAGGTTGTTGAACTTGCGGTCGAAGTCGACCAGACGCACCAGTTGTGCCTGCACTTCTTCAATCTTCTTTGATAGCTGGCGCAGCACTTTGATGTGTGAGAGCGTGCCGTGCTTGTCGATGGGCGAGGGTTCAACAAGGTAGCCGCGCAGGAAGTCTCCTACGCTGTTGACCTCCTTCAAGTTAATGCTGTGCTTGAGCGCACGCACAAACTGGCGCCGCTTCATGGGCCGCGAAGGGTCTTGAATTTGGTGCAGCAGCTCGTCGAGGTAGGCGTCGGCCTTGGTGGTGATGAGCGGCGACGCGCCGGCGCTCTTGGCTTTGTCACGCGCCAGTTGCTCAAACTGCTGCCAGTCCATCGGGGCGTAGCCCTCGCCCGCAACGACCTCGAGGTGGTCCTCGAGCGCGAGCTCGACGGCAGGAAGGACGAACATGCCCAGGACCCGGTGGTCGCGCTCGCGCACGGTCGAATGCAGGCATACGCCGGCACTGACGGTGTCTTTCGGGCCGTCGCCTTCGAACACCAGGGTGATGTACGAGACCGCCTCGTCTCGCTTGCGAGTCATGACCTGCTTGTCGGCGTTGTCGCCCGAGCGCATGGCACCCAACGCATAGTCGCGCAGCAGGCGATGGTCCTTGTGCACCGACTGGGCGTTGAAGCTCAGGCTGGGTCCGTGCGCGCCCATTAACGCAATCTGGATGGCGTCGATGAGTGTGGTCTTGCCGGCACCGTTCGGGCCCAGGATGCCCGTGCCACCCGGGCTCAGGCGGAAGCTCTCGTAGTCCCAGAACGAGAACTGGACGATATGGGCGCAGGCGATTCGCTTCATTGCAGTTGCTCGGTGGCTTGGGGCAGGGTCCCGACCTTGGCCTTCACAGTCGCCGCCTTTAGGTCGGCACCGAAGCGGTCCAGGGCGTGTTGGGAGATGACGTCGGCGATGCCGGGCATGACCTCGATGGCAAAGGGCTGCGGGTCCTCATCGGGAGATTCGGTCTCCCGTGCCAAGCCATGCGCTTTGGCCGTTTTGCACAGCTCCTTGAGGGCGCCGCCGCGGCCGTCGAAATCGCGCCTGGCCAGCTCCTTGTACAGAGTATCGAACTCCTCGATGCCAAGGAGCACTGAACCGTGCTCCGTCAGGTCGCCAAGGCTCGCGCGCTGGTGGTAGGCCTTGCGCAGGGTTAAGAGAAAGAAGGTCTCCTGCAGCTCCATTGGGTGCAGCTTGGAGACGTCCTGGCGCACGTAGCAGTAGTTGTAGGCATCGTTGAAGCCGAGCTCCAGTCCCATCAAGTCGAGCGCCTCGGCGAACTCCTTGCGGTAGCTACTGATGAGTCGATAGGCGACTGCGTGCCGCGGGAAGCGCGCGTACAGACACTGACCGAAGACGAGCTGGTACATGGCCTGCTTGAAGTCCAGCTCCGTGTACTTCTGCTCCTCGTCGTTGGCGAGATGGCTCCAGTTACGAGGCATCGGTCTTGCTCCGGGTCACGATGAAGTCGGTGGTGTCGAACAGCACGGTGGTGACCCGGATGACGTCGCCGTTCGCCGGGTCCTCTCTAGGCACGACGCTAAACCCCAGGCGCCGCATCAGCGGGTTGCCGGTGAAGGCCTGGCGGTTGAAGCGGAACTGCGCGGCCATACGCATCAGGCCGAGGTAGGCGACAGCGTCGCACACGTGCAGGGCGGGCAGCTCCGCGGCCGTGAGCGACTGGCCGGGCTGCAGCGACGCCTCGACGAAGCGCTGCACAGCGGCTGGCGACATGTCGCGGTTGGAAATCATGGCGCGGCGCAGTTCGAGGCGCGCACGCTGCTCAAGGGTCAGCTCGGGCTTCTTCATGGCCTTGCGTACCGGCTTGGCAGGCGGCGGCGATGGCGCCTGCATGCGGGCCTCCGAGACCACCGGCTCCGGCGGTACGAGCCGCCCCTCGATGGGCAGTCTGAGGGACTCGGTTCGAAGCACGCTGGCACCGACGTCGTCAATGATGGCTTCAATGCGGTCGTTCGCCTTGAGACGGTAGGTGATGAACGCCAGTGCGCGTTGCGTGGCGGACTCCATGACCCGGTCCATCCTGTCCAGGAAGAGCTCGACGTCTGAGAGGCGCCGGAAGCGCTCAAAGTCGCGCTCCATCTCCGCGGCTGCGCGCTCCATCGAGTCAGGCTTGTTGCCTTCTATGGCCGCATAGCCACCGAGTAGCGCCTGATTCATGCACTCGTCGCTTGAAAGCTGCGAGACGATGCTCAGGATGTCGATGCGCAGCGACAGCGGATGGTTCTCGGTCCGCAACGACTTGAAGTCGCGGATGTAGAGCTCCTCGATGTGCTCGGTGAAGAAACGACGCACGAACGCCGACGTGGACTCCTCGTCCTTCAGGGAGCGCATCAGGTCGCGGGCTCGAAGCGTCGTGGCGCTCAGCGAGTTGATGAGCTGCGAGCACAGTCGGGCCGCACTGGCAAAGCCGGCGGCTTGGCCTCGCGGGTCCTTCTGGACGCTTTGCAGCTGGTTGTAGATGAGCTGGATGCTCCCGCCGATGTGCTGCGGGCCCTCCTCGGCGAACTGGCGCAGCGTCTGGAAGAAGCGCATCACCACCGGACGCATGCTCACGAACGTACGCAGCCCGAGCTTCTCCTTGACCAGCCAGCCAGCCTCAGAGAGCCTCCCGACCAGCCCAGCTGCCTGGATGTTCAAAGGCGTGGCAAGGGGCTGGCCGTCCTCGTCATCCCAACCCCGGTCACGCAGGAAGCGCTCGACCTCGCGGATGACCGGGTCGAGGAGGTAGCCATCTGGATAGTCCGGTACCGAGTCCGAACCGAAGAAGCGGTCGGACAACCGGCACAGCAACTCCCATGAGCGACGACTGTTCTGCCCGGTCAACGGGGAGAACAGTGTGGGCGGGAGACGGTCGTAAAGGTGCACGGAAATTTCCTTGACTTAACGTAGAAGTTAACTTAACATTAGAATTAAGTCAACATCGGTGTTAAGACTACTTGCAAACTATGACCGCTATCCGCATCGCTCCCACACAGCATCGGCTCGACGAGCTGGAGCGAGTTATCACCTGGGAAGGTGAGTTGACAAACCAGCGAATTCGAGAACTGCTTGGTGTCACGTCAGTACATGCGAGCCGCCTGTTAGGTGACCTCAAGCGGCGCCTCGGCGAGCGCGCCTCCCGGGCGTCTGCGTATGCACCACTACGCATGCTCCACAAGGCGCGAAAAGGGCATGCTCGTCGCTCGCCAGACGAGTACATGTTCCTCCTGCAGTCACTCGCCGGAGTCAGCAAGGGGCTGGCAGTCGAAGTTGTATCGGATGCGAGGCTTGACCTTTCAGTTGTCGCGCCCGAGACATTTGCAACTGTGTACCAGGCCATCAGCAAGGGCTTGGCCATTTGGATGCGGTACCGTTCCATGAACTCCCCAGAGGGAACTGAGCGCATCGTGTTCCCGCATGCGTTGGTCCGGGCACCTCGGAGGTGGCACATGCGAGCTTGGTGCGTGGAAAAGCAGGAGTTCCGTGACTTCAACCTAGGTCGAATAGCGGATACGAAGCTGCGGGATGAAGCCGCAACGAGGGGCCGCAGCGAGGATGTCGGCTGGAACACCCAGGTTCAGCTTCATGTTGTGCCTCACCCAGCATTGACGCCCGCTCAGTCAAAAATGATTGCTGATGAATACTTCCCGGGCGCAGCTGCAATGCGTTTGGCCGCAAGGGCCTGCGTGGCTCCCTACATCGTGCAAGACCTGAGATTGGCGACGTCGCCCGAACGCGACCTCCCGCCTGAGTTTCAGCTCCTGCTCCTAAACCCGGAAGAGGTCGGTGCTTCGTTCGCCAAAGAGGCTGCGTTCCCTTGGCCGTCACGAAAACCGAAGTCGTCAGCATCCGCGTTCCACCGGACGTGAAGGCCGCTTTGGTACCCGCAGCGGAACAAGAGCGGCGCAGCCTCTCCACGATGGCAGTGGTGATTGTGTTGGAGTACTGCAAGGCGCACAGCGTGGTTCCGAAGGAAGAGGGAGATGCGCGGTCGTCTCGACGAACGAGAGGCGAAAGCAAATCCGCGGCTTAGCGGTTGACCAATCGACCCTTTTGCGAGAACCGGCCGTGGCCGAGCTTGTTAAGGGCGAGTGCGCAATGTGAGCGGATACAAGCCACGGTGCATTTCAAAGAATATGGGGAGCGGAGATGGATGTCTTTGAATTTCGCGAGCACATCGTCAGTGAGTACGAGCAGTTCACGCGTAGCTTCACGCGCATTCGTGCCGATGACATTCGCGACCATGTGAATGACCAGTACGCCAGCCAAAGGTACTGGCCCGAGCCGCTCATCCAAATCAACCCGAACTACAGGTCGGGTGGCACGGTCGACGAGCTTGTGCGAGCCGGGCAGCTCAGCCCCGAGTGCTCCACCATCTTCCGTCTGGGGAAGTCGGCAAGTTCTGCCGGCGTAGCGCTGCCCCTGCACAAGCACCAGGCAGAGGCCATCAGCCTGGCGCTGGCCGGCGAGAGCTATGTGCTGACCACTGGCACGGGCTCAGGCAAGTCGCTCAGCTATTTCATTCCGGTCGTAGACGCTTGTCTTAAAGCGAAGAAGGCGGACCCGACGCCCCGTACGCGGGCCATCGTCATCTATCCGATGAACGCGCTGGCCAACTCGCAGCTCGAAGAGTTGAAGAAGTTTCTCGGGTCTGACCAAGCTACACGTGCGGTGAGCTTCGGCCGCTACACCGGCCAGGAATCCGACGAGGAGCGGCAAGCCATGGCGGCCAAGCCGCCGGACGTCCTTCTGACTAACTTCATGATGCTCGAGCTGCTGATGACCCGGCAGAACGACATCGACAAGGCGGTGATGCGCAACGCCAGGGGCCTGCGCTTCCTGGTCCTCGACGAGCTGCACACCTACCGCGGTCGCCAAGGCGCTGACGTTGCGCTGCTGGTTCGCCGCGTGCGCGAAGCGCTTGCCGATGAGCTCATCTGCATCGGCACTTCGGCCACCATGGCGTCCGAGGGCAGTCAGATGGAGCGCAATGCCGTCGTCGCCAAGGTGGCGCGCCGGCTGTTCGGCACGCCTATCGCCGACCGCAACGTCATCACCGAAACCCTGCGGCGCACGACGCCAGAGAGCCAGACACTAGCTTCCGTCCGCGGCAGTCTTGGACCGGCCATTCGGGCAGGTGTCCCGACCGACCTCAACTTCGACGCCTTGGCCGCGCACCCGATGTCGGTCTGGGTCGAGCTGACGCTGGGCCTGACCTACGAGGACGACAAGCCGAGACGCGCTAGCCCTCGCACGCTGGCCGACGCCGCGAAGATGCTCCACGAAGCGTCTGACGAGCCCATCGGGAGCTGTCTTGCTTATCTGCAACAGTTCATGCTGCGCGCCTACGCCGTCACTGATTGCGCAGGAAAAAGCCTGTTCGCGTTCAAGCTTCACCAGTTCATCGCCGGCGGTGGCAAGGTCTACACGACGCTCCAAGCGCCAGGGCATCGTGCCATCACGCTCGATGGTCAGCAGTTCGTCTCTGGCGACGACGAGCGCCAGCGTCGCTACTACCACGTGCATTTCTGCCGCGACTGCGGCCAGGAGTACATCCCGGTCTGGGACACGGATGGCCATGAAGGCCGCACCTTCAACGTTCGCAGCATCGAAGAGCGGCAGCACGACGACGAGCAGGTCAAGTTCGGCTTCCTGATGCCCGATGGCCGAGGCCTCTGGGACCCAGAATCCCTGGAGCGTTATCCAGAGTCATGGCTCGAGGAGCGTGCCGACGGCGAGTGGCGCATCAAATCCGGCCAGCGCAAGTTCGTCCCCCAGGCGCTCAAGGTGCGGCCGGATGGAGTGGTCAGCACCGACAGCGGTCTGCCCGCATGGTTCATCCCGGGCGCTTTCCGCTTCTGCCTGGCTTGCGGGGTGTCGCATACGACGTCGGGCAAGGACGCGCTGCGTCTGACCTCGCTGTCCGGCGAAGGCCGCAGTTCGGCAACGACGATGCTCACGTTGTCGGCGCTGCGCTACCTGTACGAGCAAGACAAGCAGCTGTCCGCGGATGCCAAGAAGGTCCTTGGCTTCTCCGACAACCGGCAAGACGCCGCGCTGCAGGCGGGGCACTTCAACGACTTCCTGCAGGTGCTGCTGACGCGGTCGGCGCTGCTGTCGGCCGTGCGCAAGGCGGGCGGCAATGCGCTGTCGGAGCGTGAGGTTGCCAACGCCGTCTTTGAAGCGCTTGGGTTTCACCGCGACGACCCGTCGGTACGGGCCGAGTACATGCAGCAACCCGAGGTCAAGGGCAACACTCGGCGGCAGGTGCAGGAGGCCATGCGCGGCATCCTCGGCTACCGCAGCTACTTCGACCTGCGGCGCGGATGGCGCTTCAATAACCCCAACCTCGAACAGCTCGGCCTGGTCCGCATCGGCTACCAAGACATTGACGACCTTGCGGCGGACGCCACAGAGTGGGCCGAAGCCCCTCAGGTCCTGCAAGCGGCCAACCCGGCCGAGCGAGCAACAGTGCTGCGAGCCCTGTTCGACTTCATGCGCCAGGGCCTGTGCATCGCCACGCGCTACCTCGACCGCACCGAACTTGAACAGCTCCGCACCCAGAGCTACGCCAACCTGTGCGAGCCCTGGGGTTTCACCGAAGACGAGCGCCCGGTGCCCTCTCGCTGGTTCGTCACCTCGCGCCCGCGTGAGGAAACCGACCGCCGCGGCCGTCGCCTGCAGGTCGAGGACTTCCTGGTCATCGGCTCCAGCCGCTCCCGCCTGGGGAAGCTGCTGCGGCAGGGCAGCACATGGGGCGGCGGCAACCCGTACTACAAGCACATCAACGACCAGACCTACCCCGATGTCATCCAAGCACTGCTGAAGGCCGCCGAGTCCTACGGCATGGTCAAGCGCGAGGAGACAGACGTCGGCATGACGGGCTGGCAGCTCAACGGCACCGCGTTGCAGTGGGAGGTTGGTTCCGGCGAGAGCAAGCGCCAGGCCGAAGACAACGCCTTCTTCCGCAGCCTCTACCTGAACATCGCCGGGCTGTTGGACAGCCCGGTGCACCAGCTGTTCGACTTTGAGGCCCGCGAGCACACAGCACAGGTGGAACAAGAAGACCGGCTCGAACGCGAGGCACGCTTCCGCTTTACCGACAAGGACCGCGCGGAATGGCGCAGCAAGAATGGGGTTGACCTCGAATGGCTACCGGTCCTGTTCTGCTCACCCACGATGGAACTCGGCGTCGATATCTCGTCGCTGAACACCGTCTATATGCGCAACGTTCCGCCCACCCCGGCCAACTACGCCCAGCGCAGCGGCCGCGCCGGGCGTGCGGGTCAGCCGGCGCTGGTCATCACGTATTGCGCGAGCCAGTCGCCGCACGACCAGTACTACTTCCGCGACCCCGTGCGCATGGTGCACGGCCAAGTGAATGCGCCCACGCTCGACTTGGCCAACCTGGAACTGGTCAAGAGCCACATGCACGCCATCTGGCTGGCCGAGACCGGCAAGCGTCTAGGCAACAGCGTGCGCGACCTGCTGGACATGAACCTGCCGGAGGCGCTGCCGGTGACCGAAGAGATGGCCACGGAACTGGACAAGCCGGAGGCCAAGAAGCGCGCGCATCAACGCGGCCTGAAGGTCCTGGGCATGTTGGCCACCGAGCTGACGCCAAAGAGCGCCCCCTGGTACACGGACCAGTGGGCCGAGGCGGTGTTCCAGCGGGCGTACCACGAGTTCGACGGTGCCCTGCAACGCTGGCGTGACCTTTACCGCGCCACGGCGCAGGCCATCGAGCTGAACTTCAAGATAGAGAACAACCCGGCCGCCAGCGAGCGTGAGCGGCGCGAAGCCCAGCAGCGCCACAACGAGGCTCGCAAACAACGTGACCTGCTGCTGGCCGGCGACAGCGCCTTCAATAGCGACTTCTACACTTACCGCTACCTGGCAAGCCAAGGCTTCTTGCCGGGCTACAACTTCCCACGCCTGCCGCTGCTGGCCTACCTGCCTGCACGCCGCGGCTCCATCGGTCGCGAGAGCTTCCTGTCGCGCCCGCGCTTCCTGGCGCTGGGAGAGTTCGGCCCCTACAGCCTCATCTACCACGAGGGCAGCCAGTACCGCGTCACCAAGGCCCTGCTGACCATCACCGGCTCAGACCAGGTCAGCGAAGGTGCCAGGCTGCCTACGGAGATTGCCCGCTTGTGCCCGGCCTGCGGCTATGGCCACTTCCGCTCGCAGCGCGACGCTGACCGCTGCGTGTCCTGCGGAGCCTCGCTGTCCGGCGCACAGGAAATCAAGAACCTCTACCGCATCGAGAACGTCTCGACCAAACGCGCCGAGCGCATTACCGCCAACGAGGAAGAGCGGGTGCGCCAGGGCTATGAGATGCAGACGACGCTGCAGTTCGCCCAGGCCGAAGGCAACCTGCAGATGGTCACCACGGTGGTCGAGGACGACCAGGGGCCGCTGCTTGAAATGCAGTACGGCCCCGCCGCAACCGTCTGGCGCATGAACTTCGGTTGGCGTCGTCGCAAAGAAAAGGCCATCCAGGGCTTCATGATGAACCCGGTGACCGGCCATTGGGTGGGCGGTGTCGACGACGGCAATGGTGAGAAGGAAGCCGAGGGCGAGGCGCCGCCGGACAAGACACCACCGCAGCGCATCGTTCCCTACGTCGAGGACCGGCGGAACATTCTCATCGTGCGCCCGCACTACCGCCTGGGCGAGCTCGCGGCCGAAACGCTGACGACGCTGCAGTACGCGCTCAAGCGCGGCATCGAGGCGGTTTACCAGCTCGAAGAGAGCGAGCTGATGGCCGAGCCGCTGCCAACGCGGGACAACCGCCAATCCATCCTGCTGTTCGAGGCGGCCGAAGGCGGCGCGGGCGTGTTGACTCGTCTGGCCACCGAGCCGGATGCACTTTCAGCCGTCGCTGCGAAGGCCTTGGAGGTCCTGCACTTCCAGACGCCGCCGGCCGGCCAGCCTTGGTCTGTCAAGACGCTGACCGAGGAACTCGACCACGACGGCAAGCCTTTGTGCGAGGCCGGCTGCTACCGCTGCCTGCTGTCTTACTACAACCAGCCGGACCACACACTCATTGACCGCAAGGACAAGGACGCCGGTGGACTGCTGCTCGACATCCTGTGCCGCTTGACGCAGGCACATGCTCAACAAGGTACGCAGGGGCGCGGCCCCGACGAGCATGACGCCCAACTCGCGCGCACCGCGGGCAGCTCGCTCGAACATGCCTGGCTGGGCCATGTGAACGAGCACGGCTACCGCAAGCCCGACCGTGGCCAGCACACCATCGCCGGCGCCAAGGCTTGCGCCGACTTTTTCTACGACGACCTTAACCTCGCCGTCTTCATCGACGGCCCGCACCACGAAGCCGAAGCTCAAAGCGCTAAGGACTCCACCATTGACCGCGCGCTCGACCAGCTTGGTGTCCTGGTGGTGCGCTTCCCCAAGGATGTGGCTCGCTGGCCCGATATTTTCAAGAACAACGCCGACCTCTTTGGTCCCGGCAAGCCCTGATTTGACATGAACGCTCCTACGCCGGAATTCTCTCCGGGCAGCCTCGTCGCGGCCCGTGGCCGTGAGTGGATAGTCTTACCCGAGTCAGACACCGAGACGCTGCGCTTGCGCCCTTTGGGTGGCGGCGAGCGGGACGAGACGCTCATCTACCTGCCGCTCGAGCGCCTGCCCGTGCAGCCGGCCACTTTCCCTTGGCCGAACGTCACGCAAGCACGCAATCACAGCGCAAGCCAGCTGCTGCTGGACGCGCTGCAGCTCAAGTTGCGCAGCGGCGCTGGCCCTTTCCGGAGCTTCGGCAACATCGCCGTCGAGCCCCGCGCTTACCAGTTGGTGCCGCTGCTGATGGCACTCAAGCAGCCAACAGTGCGCTTGCTTGTCGCCGACGACGTGGGCGTCGGCAAGACCATCGAAGGCGCCCTCATCGCCCGCGAGCTGCTTGACCGCGGCGAAATTCAGCGAATGACGGTGCTGTGCCCGCCGCATCTGTGCGAGCAGTGGCAGCGCGAGCTCTCCGAGCGCTTCCATATTCAAGCAGCGGTGGTCCGGTCAAACTCGGCTGACCGATTGGAACGAGACCTCCCGCCCGGAACCTCGCTGTTCCATGCCCATCCGTTCACTGTCGTTAGCTTGGACTACATCAAGTCTGAGCGCCGGCGCGAAACCTTCCAGCGCTCCTGCCCCGAATTCGTCATCGTCGATGAAGCCCACACGTGCACCCAGGCCGGTCAGGGTCGGCAGCAGCGCTACCAACTGCTCAAGGGCCTGTCCGCGAAGCCCGAGCGACACCTGGTGCTGCTGACCGCGACGCCGCACAGCGGCGACGATGAGGCATTCTTCAACCTGCTCGGTCTGCTGCGCGCCGACTTCACCCAGCTCAAGGACTTGCCCGCTGGTCAACGCGCTGACCTGCGCGAAGACCTGTCGCGCCACTTCGTCCAGCGCCGCCGGCCCGACATCGCCGAATGGCAAGACACGTCCATGTTCCCCGACCGCCGCACCGCCGAGCTGACCTACAAGCTCACCGGCGCGTGGGGCCAGTTGTTCAACGACGTGCTGGCCTATGCCCGCGAGCTGGTTGAACGCTCCGAAGGGCAAGGGCTGCGTGAGCAGCGCATGAACTGGTGGGCGGCGCTGGCCCTGTTGCGCTGCATTTCCTCGTCGCCCGCAGCCGCAGTCAACGCGCTGCGCACGCGCCTGATGGGGGCGCAAGGCGAAGCCGCAGCAGATGACACCGCTTCGCTGGAGGAATTCGAAGCTCAGGCCAGCGACCGCGTTCTCGACGGCACCGACGACGCGCTGTCTACTGATGACATCGAGCCCGGCGCCCAGACCGAGGACAGTCAACGCTTGCAGACGCTGATAGCCAGTGCCGCCGCGCTGGCGGGCCAGCAGAACGACCCGAAGCTCGCCAAGCTGCAGGAGCATTTGGTGTTGCTGCTGAAGGACGGCTTCCAGCCCGTGGTCTTCTGCCGCTACATCGCCACCGCGCACTACCTGGCGTCGGCCTTGCAGGAGAAGTTCAAGTCAGTGACAGTCAAAGCCGTCACGGGTGAGCTGACCCCCGACGAGCGCGAAGCAGCCGTCGAACAACTGGGCGAGAGCGAAAGCCGCGTTCTCGTCGCCACCGACTGCCTCTCAGAGGGCATCAACCTGCAAGGCCTGTTTACCGCCGTCGTCCACTACGACCTCAGCTGGAATCCGACCCGGCACGAGCAACGTGAAGGGCGCGTCGACCGTTTTGGCCAGAAGGCGCGTGAGGTGCGCAGCACCATGCTGTACGGCGAGGACAACCCGGTTGATGGCGCCGTGCTGCACGTCATTCTTCGCAAGGCCGAAAGCATCCGCAAAGAGCTTGGCGTGCTGGTACCGATGCCCGACAACGAAGGCAAGCTGACCCAGGCGCTGATGAATGCGGTGCTGCTGCGCAAGCGCGGAGCAACGTCCTATCAGGCCGAGCTTGACCTTTGGGGCGAACCCGCCAAAGAAATCGACCTCGCCTGGCAGAGCGCCAAGGAGAAGGCCAAGCAGAACCGCAGCATCTTTGCGCAGCGCCGATTGAAGCCCGAAGACGTGTTACCCGAATGGCGCAAGTCGGCCGCCGTGCTGGGAGGTGAGGCCGACGTTGAGCGCTTCGTCAGCCGAGCCGCTGCCCAGCTCGGGGCGCCCCTTCAACCCGTGAAGCAGCACTTCAAGCTGCTCACCGAGCATCTGCCCGCTGCCGTCCGCGAACGTCTGGCCGCCGAGGGTCTGGCCGGCACGCTGCGCGTCGATTTCCACCAGCCCGCCGCTCAAGGCGCGTCCTTCGTGCACCGCACGCACCCGCTGGTGGCCGTGCTGGCCGACACGCTGTTGGAGCAGGCGCTGGACGACGCGCCAACCAGCGCCGACGACGCCCAGGTCGCCCGGGCCGGCGTCGCGTTCGTCGCCCAGGTGCCGCTCAAGACCACCGTACTGCTGCTGCGCATTCGCCACCAGCTGACGGTCACGCACGGCGCTAACACCCGGCTCTTGATGTGCGAAGAAGCCGTGGCCGTCGCGGCTAGCGGCGCCGAGCCCTTCTCGGAACAATCTCCTGACCAGACCCGTGCCCTGTTGGGCGCCGAGGCCACCCGGAACCTGCCCGCGCCACTGCGCGACCGCCAGTTGCAGACCGCGCTCGAGGCATTGCCATCGTGGCAGCCGCAGCTCGAGGCCATAGCCAAGTCGCGCGCGCATGCCTTGCTGCTGGACCATCGCCGCGTGCGTGAAGCGGCCGAAGGCCGCGGCAGCTACCAGGTCACCGCCAGCCTGCCGGTGGACGTGATGGGCCTCTACGTGCTGCTGCCGGACACGGCAGCCGTTACCACCGCCATCGGAATCTGAAACTATGGCCAAACTGCGTTCGACGCGCACGACCCACCGACTCGCCTACCGCGCCATCCGCATTGAAGGCGGCCTCATCCCGGCAGACGAACTCACCCGCCTGACTCTCCTGGCCGACCCGAAGGGTAGCGAGCAGACCGAAGGTCACTACCGCATCGCCCGCGGCCTGAAGCTGCGCGACGAAATCGCCCGCGACTTCAAGATTGCATTGAACCTCTGGCAGGACTTCCAAGCCCTACGCCAACGGCAAGACGTTCGAGCTCATGAAGTGACCGTACGCGAGTGGCTGCTGCCGCTGCTGCACGACGTGCTGCACTTCCACGACGCGGCGCGCTGCCCCGCCATTGAGCATGCCGGCCGCCAGTACTCCATCGGCCATGCCGGCCTCTTCGGCCCGACCGCCGAAGGCAAGATGCGCGGCCGGATGCCCCTGGTGTTCGCAGGCTTCGACCAGCCGCTGGACACCGCCGCCGAGCGCTTCGGCGAGACCAACCCCGACACCGGCAAGACCCGCCGACGCAGCCCCTTCATGCTGGCGCAAGAGGCACTCAACGCCTCCGATGCCTCGCTTTGGGCCATCGTCAGCAACGGCCTGACGCTGCGCATACTGCGCGACAATGCCAGTCTGACACGGCCAGCCTACATCGAGGTTGACCTCGAAGCGCTGTTCACTGAAGAGCTGCTCGCCGACTTCAGCGCTCTCTGGTTGTTGGCACACGCCAGCCGCTTTGCCGGTACAGCCGGCAGTGCGGACGCGCCACCCACCGATTGCCCCTGGGAACGCTGGCGTGCAGCCGGCCAGCAGGCCGGCGTCACCGTGCGCGGCAAGCTGCGCTACCAGGTGGCCGAGGCGCTGCGTGCGCTGGGTACGGGCTTCCTCTCGCACCCCGCCAACGGCGCGCTGCGCGCCGCGTTGCAGTCGGCCGATAGCGGCTACGACCGCCAGAACTTCTTCGAAGAATTGCTGCGCCTGGTCTACCGCTTTATCTTCTTGGCCACGGTGGAGGACCGGCGCGACCGCGCCACCGGCGAGCACCTCGTCTTCACCCCCGACGCGGCTGCCGATGCCAAGGCCCGCTACTTGGCCGGCTACTCGCTCACTTGGCTGCGTGAGCGCGCCGTGCGCCGTAGCCAGCACGACCGCCACGCCGACCTGTGGCAGGCACTCACCATCACCTTCGGTGCACTGGCTGGCGGCGAGCCTGCGCTGGGCCTTCCCGCCCTCGGCGGCCTGTTCGACCTTGACCAGTGCCCGTACCTGGACGCCGCCCAGCTCGACAACCGCGACTTGCTGGCCGCCGTGTTCCAACTCGGCTGGTTTCGCGCTGATGGGGGCCTCTCGCGCGTCAACTACCGCGACATGGGCCCCGAGGAACTGGGCAGTGTCTACGAGAGCCTGCTGGAACTGGTACCCGACCTGCAAGGCCTCAGCCACCCGGGCAGCGCCCGCCTGGCCTTTGTCGGCGACGACAAGACCGACGCTTCTATCAGAGGCAACACCCGCAAACTCACCGGCAGCTACTACACGCCCGACAGCCTGGTGCAAGAGCTCATCAAGAGCGCGCTGGAACCGGTCATCGCGCAGGCGGTCAAGGCGAACCCGCAACGCCCGGTGGAGGCGCTGCTGTCGCTCACCGTTTGCGACCCTGCCTGCGGCAGCGGCCACTTCCTGCTATCGGCAGCGCGCCGGTTGGCCGACGAGGTAGCGCTGCACCGCGCCGCCGCTGAACGCGAAGGTGGCGCCCCCACACCCGCTGACTACCGCCACGCGCTGCGCGACGTGGTCAGCCGCTGCATATACGGAATCGACAAGAACCCTATGGCCATCCAGCTGGCCAAGACTGCGCTGTGGCTGGAGGCCTACTCGCCAGACCGGCCGCTGAGCTTTGTGGACCACCACCTGCGCGTGGGTGACGCACTACTGGGCGTGCTGGACCCGAAGGTTCTGGAGCAAGGCATCCCCGACGAGGCTTACACCGCGCTCTCTGGCGATGACAAGGCTGTAGCTGCTGTGCTGAAGAAGCAGAACAAGGCTGACCTGAAAAGCTGGCGGAACATTGAATCCGGCGACTGGGTGACACCGGCCCGCTTCGCCGCGCAAGTGGTGTCAGCTGACACCTTGGACGACGACACACCCGAACACCTGGCCGCTAAGCGCCAAGCCTGGCAAGCCGCGGACGCTACGGCGCATCGCAGTACCTTTGCCCGACTGGCCGACACTTACGTCGCAGCCTTCCTGGCGCCCAAGCTGGCGTACACGTCTGCTGCCGTGCCGCTGTCGGGCTACCTGTGGGGCGTGCTGACCGACCAGCCCACCAGCACGGAAATTGAAAGCGCTGCCCAGGCACTGTGCCGCCAATACAGTGTCTTCCACTGGTGGCTTGCTTTCCCGCAGGTGGCTGCGCACGGTGGCTTCAGCGTGATGATTGGCAACCCGCCCTGGGAGCAGTTGCAGCTCAACGAGGAAGAGTTCTTCGCGTCGCGAGCCCCCTCCGTGGCCGCACTTGCTGGTGACACTCGCAAGAAGGCCATCGCGGAGCTTGAGCTGACTTCGCCGTGGCTGTGGAAGGAGTTCCAAGCAACCAAGCGACAGAACGACGCTGCGAACCTGTACTTCCGCGCTGGTCGCCGCTTTCCGTTGGCGGCATACGGGAAGCTCAACACATACGCGCTCTTCTCTGAAGCCTTCCTACAGGCGTCGGCCCCGAGCGGCCGGGCGGGATTCATCGTACCGACAGGCATTGCCACCGATGACTCAACCAAGGCGTACTTCAGCCACATTGCAAGTGGCCGTCGGCTTGCTAGCCTGTATGACTTCGAGAACAGCGAAGCGGTTTTCCCTGCCGTTCACCGCAGCTACAAGTTTTCACTGCTGACGCTGGGTACTGCTTCGCAAGCTGAATTCGTTTGCTTTGCCACCCAGGTCCATCACTTGGGCGATATACGCCGGCGCTTCAACCTAAGCCCCGACGAGTTCGCCGTTATCAACCCGAACACCCGCACTTGCCCGGTCTTCCGCAGTGAGCGCGACGCTGAGCTGACCAAAAAGCTCTACCGCGCAGCACCGGTCCTTATCAGGGAAGCGGTCACAGACGAGTCAGGGGAGGTGGCACGGGAGGAGGCTAACCCATGGGGCATTGCGTTCGCTCAGGGCTTGTTCAACATGACAAGCGATAGCAGTCTGTTCGTCAACGCGCCTGCAGCCGCGGGTCAGCCCGCGCGCCTGCCGCTGTACGAGGCGAAGATGGTTCACCAGTTTGACCACCGCTGGGCCACTTACGTGGATGCCGCCAGCGGAGTTGCGGGCGAGCTGGAAACCGCCGACCTCAGCGAAGCCCAAAAGGCTAACCCCGCCTTCACCGTGCGCCCGCGCTACTGGGTGGATGAACGCGAGGTGCTGGCTCGCATCGCCCGTGTGCCCACACGCCTGTCGCGCGCCTGGCTGGCACTGCATGCGGCGCAAGATGCTGGGCAACAGGACGCCTTGGAGACTGCGTTGGCCGACCTGCTGCTGGCGCTGGCGCAATGGGTGGCCGGCGAGCTGTTCAATCACACCGCCGGTGCGCCGCCTGCGCTCAACGGCTGGACGCCTACCCAGGCCCAGCCACACATTACACCTACCGAGGTGCAGCTCAAAACCCGCTTCCCGCGCCTGAGTGAGGTGCTGCGCGGCGAAGGCCTGACGACGAAGAAGGCACTGGCGGATTTCCCAAAGTGGGCGACGCAGAACGCCGGCGCCCGCTTGGTCGACGACGACCTGGCGGTCCTGGACAAAGCCTTAGGTGCTGCCAATCTCGCGACGGCGCTGCGTGCGATGCTCGACGGCTGGATGGACAACCGCAGCCCGCGATGGCTGATGGGTTGGCGGGACATCTGCCGCAGCACTGACGAACGAACTCTTATTGCATCGGTGATGTCGAGGGTGGGCGTGGGCAACAAGATTCCACTCATCTTTCCGAGGAGCGACATTACCTCCGCACAGGCGGCGGCGCTGCTGGGCAACCTCTCCGCTCTAGCTCTCGACTTCGCGGCGCGGCAAAAAATTGGCGGAACGACGCTCAACTACTTCTACATCAAGCAGTTTCCTGTTTTGCCCCCCGAGCGGTACACCCCTGCCGACTTGGACTTCATCGTCCCCCGCATTCTCGAACTCACCTACACCGCGCACGACCTCAAGCCCTGGGCCGACGACCTCGCCGCCTACGACCTGCGCTCCGCTGGCGAACGCGGCCAGCCCTTCGCCTGGAACCCCGAGCGCCGCTCCCAACTGCGCGCCGAACTCGACGCCTACTATGCCCGCCTCTACGACGTCACTCGCGACGAGTTCCGCTACATCCTCGACCCCAAGGAAGTAATGGGCGAGGACTACCCCAGCGAGACCTTTCGCGTGCTCAAGGAAGGCGAGATACGCACCTTCGGCGAGTACCGCACGCGAAGGCTGGTTCTCGAAGCGTGGGATAGGCTGGCTCAGAGCGAGCTTCCACAGTCGTCGAACCTCCACTCGGCGCAGGCCATGATTCGGAACGACGACGAAGCATGGTTCGCGGGACTGGTCGCTGCGCTCTTGACGTCGGCCACCGATGGCTGCACGGTGGATGAGCTGCAAAACCTGGTAGCTCGGTCAGCTCAAGCGGGCAATCAGCTTGATGAGTCGGAGGACCGGTTGCTGGCGAGCAATGTTGACAGCGCCCGCCTGGTCAGCGCGCAAAGTCTCCTGGACAGAATCAGACCCATCGTTGAACGCCTGGAAGGTTGCGGCGCGGTTGCCCGACGCGTTGTGGGTACCGCTTCCCGTTTCAGGCGGACAGACGTCGCGCTCCCTACCGACGTGGCGCAGACCCCGGGCCAAGCAGAAATCGCGGGCTTGCTGCACTTGGCTGAGAGCCGCCGACTGCAAAAGGCAGCCGGCGTCGAGGCGACGTCCGAATCGCAGTTGCCAAAGACTCGCGGCGTGGGCTAACGGGAGGGGAGGACGTGGCACAGTGGCTCGACACATTTCCGCGCATTCGGTCATCACCCAGGTTGTGGGTTGAGACTGTCTGGCTCTTGGAGTCGCGCGAGCCGCCGGTGCTGACGCGCACCATCGAGCTTCAGCAGGGCTTGAACATCGTCTGGGCCAAGGAATCTGGTACGCAGCCCGGCTCTGGTTTGCGTAGCGCTGGGCATGGGGTCGGAAAGACCTCGCTGTGTCTTCTGCTTCGCTATGCATTGGGTGACGACGCTCCCGCCATTGGTGCTTTGCGGGAAAAGGCCGTGAGTGGCTTCGCGAAGGGGGGTGTTGCGGCCAAGGTGCACGTGGATGGCGTGACCTGGGTGGTCTTCAGGCCATATGGTGCCTACGGCCACTCGTTCGCTGCGGCAGTGGACACCTTGGACTCGTTGCTCGCTCCCGGGGTAGTCAATCAGTTCCAGGCGTACCTCGCCGCGTTGGAGGCGTTCTCGGTTGGGCGACTGGCATCGCAGTCGCTGCCGGGCACTAACCAACCTCTAAAGTGGCGACACCTGCTGGCATGGTGCATTCGAGACCAGCGCAAGCGCTTCGACGGCTTCTACAACTGGCGCGACGGCGAAGGACTCGGCTTCACACGTCCTCGCCGGGACCCGCCTGTCTTTGTCAGTGCTGTCCTCAGCTTGCTCGATGCCGCGATGGATGAACTGATTCGTGCCCTCGAAGTCAAGCAGGTCGAGGTCGACCGTGACGAGGCCAGGCTGCCAGACCTGGAGCGTGAGCCGGAGCTGATGCTGAGCGGCGCGCTGCGCGAGATGCGATTGCGCGTCCAGGCCGGCGAAGACGAGCCCGTCTTCCAAGACACCGCGGGAGAGTCAATTGAGTCGCGTGTTGCTGAGGCGACGGCCACCGCATTAGCGCAGGAATCCGAACTCGAGAAGCAGTCTGACGCAGCTGAAGAGCGCGTCATAGATGCCCTCAGGCGACTAAAGGAACTGGAGCACGAGGTCGAGGTGGAAAAGGCCCAGGTCGGCATCACCCAATCGCGAGTCACCCAGAACCAACCGGAACTGGAGAGATTCACAAAACTGCGCGAGACGCTGCAGAACCCAACCGGGCGTTGTGACATCGGCGGCATCGAGATATCTGCATGCGAGCACGTGTTGCGGCGGCGCACGAGACCGGAGCTCAACCTGATTCGGGACGAACGCGAGGTCAAGCAGAACGCATCGAATCTCGCGGCCCAACTGAAAATCCGCGAGAAGGCGTTGGACACGGCGAAGGCTCGTATCCAGCCTCAGGCACAGCACCTTTCAAACCGTCGTGTTGAGGTTCGACGCCTGCGCATGCGCATCGCCACCAGCGAAGCCGCGCGGGCGACGTTGAAGCAATCTTGGGACGCGCTGAAGCTCAGACAGGAGCGGCGCGACAAAGGCACGGATAGCGCGCAACTTGTTCGGGCACGCGAGAAGCTCGCCGCGAGCAAAAAGGAACTGGAAAGCCTGAAGGCCAGGCTCGAAGCGCGTAAGTCGCAGCAGTCCAAACGCTCCGACGACTTGAAGGCTCTGACTCGAACAGTTGGCGAGCGCTTGCTCGGGTCGCCAGGCCACGCGCGATTCCTACCGGGCGATGAGTACCGACCGTTTGGGGTAGCGAAGGGTGGCGAGGCCTATCAGGTGCTGGAAGTCCTCCTGGGGGATGTCGTCTGCCTCATCGACTCAGCGATTTCTGCTGAGAGTCACCACCCGGGATTCCTTGTCCACGACTGTCCCCGGGAGGCTGACATGAGCGAACTTCTGTATCGCGAGTTCTTTCTGGCCGCTGCGGAGGCGACAGAGCAGTTGGCTGGTGCAGGCGGTACGCCGATTCAGTTCATTGTGACGACGACGTCAGCGCCGCCAGGCGACCTGCAGAACAACCGCCATGTTGTGCTTGAGCTGGAGCCCGGCGTTGATGACAAGCTACTTTTCAGACGCGAGTTAATTCCCTCGTTGCCTGGGTTCGAGGCAATTTGAACTGCAGTGCCCATGAACTCAGAATCAACCCCTGGTGCGGCCGCAGTGACGGCCGTAGCTTCTCCCGCGCCTCAGCCGGTCGTTGGCCCAGGCTACCTTCATTACTTGAAGCAAGGGGAGTCCTTGACGCTGGCCGCGGGCGCAACCTGCGAGATTTGGGAACTAGATGTCCCCAGCGATGCGGCGTGCCTCAGCGAATGGGCCAGCAGATTCCGCCAGACCTACTGCCCTGACACCGACCTAGACATCCTCCGGGAAGGCACGGGGAAGTCGCGCGCCGAGTACTTGTTAGAGCTCGTCTTCCCGGACAAGACCGTCGCCCCAGGGCCGGCAGTTCGTGCAGGCGACTTTGCGGAGCTGCTGGTATCGGATTTCGTCGAGTTCATGCTCGGTTACTGGGTGCCCCGGGGCAAGTACGCCGAAAAGGGGAGCCGAGACGAGTCCGTCAAGGGCGTCGATATTGTCGGTTTCAAGTGCCCCAGCGCCGAGCAACCGAAGCCCACCGACGAGATGCTGACCTTCGAGGCGAAGGCACAGCTCAGCGGTGGCAAATACAAGGACCGCCTGCAGGTGGCGGTCAACGATTCGGGCAAAGACTATCTGCGCGCCGGCGAGACGTTGGCCGCGATGAAGCGCCGTATGCACCTTGCCGACCAGCAAGCTTCGATGATGGTTGTCCAGCGATTTCAGAATGCCGTGGACCGCCCCTACCGGCTGCTTTCGGGTGCGGCCGCCATTCTTTCGGACGCTGCATTCGACACTGATGGCATCAACGGAACCACCTTTGCCGGCCACAACAACGCGGGGAACTTGAGGCTCATCGCTGTCAAAGGGAAGGACCTGATGACGCTAGCCCACGCCCTGTACCAACGAGCCGCCGATGAAGCCTGAGTTCGCGAGTCGTCGGTACTTCGGCATCACACGCTCGAAAGGGAAGATGTACGAGCTAGGGCTGCCCGAAGAGTCTCACATTGCGGTGCCGGAGGGAGTCGAGCCCGCCGCCTTGTTCCCGTTGTCCATCGGGACGCTGGTGGATGCATCAGCAGCGCTGAACGATGCGGCCGACGTTCAGGGTGGACTGGCCGAAGACCTGCGGGATGACATCGGCTTCGCAGCGAGCTTCTTCGATGCTTACCTGGGCTCCCAGTTCGACATCGAGGTGTCGCGAGAGGTCACGTTGCTCGCATCGGCCAGCTACTTCTTGGGACAGCGTCCTGGCAGCAGCCTGGTTCTTGCACGGCGCCTTCCGACAGCGGGTGGTAACGCCGTTGAGCACTTGACTATCTGGGTGTTGCAAGCCGACTGGCGCCAGCCGCCAAATCTGGCTGGGCACTGGTTGAACGGGCTGCTTTACGAGCTTGCCTTCCGCTTGATTAGCCACTTCAACGACGGCGCGCCGCCCGAACCGGTCGTCGAGATGCTGAGTGAACTACGTCGTCTGACGTACGCCAGCGGCACGTCCCGGGAAGTGGTTCTTGCGGAGGTGGCATCGGCTGTGGTGAAGCTGCGCTTGGCGGGCTCAGCTTGGACTTTGCTGCCCGGGTTCAGTGGGCTGGACAGTGGCGCTTGGGCTGAGGCAATCCGTCGCCCCGGCTTCCCGAAGGAGCTCTGGCCGTCCCAGAAATTGCTTGGCAAGGCGGGTCTCTTCTCCGGGCGGTCCGGTGTGGTCCAAATGCCCACGAGCGCTGGTAAGACGCGCTCCGTCGAAGTCATTCTTCGGAGCGCATTCTTGGCTGACCGGACGCGGGCTGCCGTGCTCGTGGCGCCTTTCCGCGCCTTGTGTCATGAGATTGCCACTTCCCTGCGCCACGCGTTCAAGGGCGAAGACGTAAAGGTCAACGAACTGTCCGATGCTCTGCAACTGGACTTCGTCGACCAGTTGGCCGAGCTGTTGGTCCAGACGGCACCCACGACGCGTCACATCATGGTGCTAACACCGGAGAAGCTGCTGTACGTCCTGCGACAGGAGCCAGGTCTGGTCGCGCACATAGGCATGGTGGTCTATGACGAAGGGCACCAATTCGACACTGGGCCACGGGGGATTACCTACGAACTGCTGCTCACCGAAATCAAAGGGCTGCTTCAGGTCTCGGCGCAGACGGTTCTCATCTCTGCGGTTATCAAGAATGCCGAAGCGGTAGGAACGTGGCTTATCGGCACTGAGCCAAATGTCGTCAATGGCACTGGCCTTTTGTCGACGGCCCGGTCCGTTGCGTTCGCGACGTGGAGCGAGCGACTTGGACAGCTCCTTTTCTTCGAGTCTGACAACTATGCGCGGCCAGACTACTTCGTCCCACGGAGCATCGAGTCCCAAGAACTGGAGCTTCGTGGAAAGGAGCGAAAGCCGCGCGTTTTTCCGGCCAAGGGTGACGGCGCCTGGAAGGACGTGTCTCTCTACCTTGGTATCCGATTGGCGCCGAACGGCGCCGTGGCTGTCTTCTGTGGGAGGAAGGACACTGCCAACGGCCTTGCTGAGCGGGCCGTGGACGTGTACGAGCGAGGCTTCAGCCTGCCACCACCAGCCGCCGCCTCCGACGCTGATGAGATTCGACGCCTGGTCCACCTTGCAGCCCAGCAATTCGGTGCCGAGTCAACGGTCGCTCGGGCGGCAGCCTTGGGCGTCTTCGTTCACCACGGGACGACACCGCAAGGGCTGCGGTTGTCCATTGAGCACGCGATGCAAGGCGAGCTCATCAAGCTTGTCGTTTGCACCTCGACCCTGGCTCAAGGTGTCAACCTCCCGATTCGGTACCTCATTGTCTCGGGCGTCAATCAAGGGGCTGAACGAATCAAGACGAGGGACTTCCAGAATCTCATTGGTCGTGCTGGTCGCGCTGGCATGCATACCGAGGGTCTGGTGCTGTTCGCTGACCACAGGGTCATTGACAGGCGCCAAGCCGAGCGGTGGCGCCTGCAAGCTGCGGTTGGACTTTTGCAGCCGCAGAATTCAGAAGAGACATCGAGCTCGCTGCTGGAGCTTTTGGTCCCCTTGTCTTCCCCTGACGGGAACGTCCTTCCGTTGCCCATTGCCCTGGTATTGCCTGCCTATTTCTTGAGGGGCGACGCATTGGAGGGGTGGGCAACCGAGGTGACTAAGACCTACCAGCACCTCGGGTTTGAACCTCGGTCGCTGCTGCGCGAAGTATCCAGACGGCAGAAGCTGCTCACGGCACTGGAGAGCTACCTGATGGCCAACCGCGGCACAGGGAGTTTCGAGGAGCTGAAGCCCAAAGTGCGTGCCTTGGCTGAGTCCACCCTTGCGTATTCGTTGGCGCACGACACCGCGAAGCCTGCGCTGGTACAGCTGTTTGAATTGGCCGCGGAACATGTCGAGCAGGTGGCCCCAGACCCAGCGCGGCAGGCGACCTTCGCCAAGACGCTGCTCGGCGCGGTCGATGCCGCCTCGGTAGAGGCATGGGTACAGCAGCATGAGTGGACCCTACGTCAGCTATCGACCGCTGATGACTGGCGGCAGGCCGTATGGCCCTTGTTCTTGGCCGCGGTTGACGACAAGCTGCTGACGAGGATGGAACCCAACGGAATGCCCTTGCAACTCGCGCAGGGCTGGATGCGCGGTGCTTCGTATCGCGAGCTCATTGCCTTGGCCAGAGATGCAGGTGCAACGAAACCTTGGGGAGAGGATGGCAGGCGCAGTCTTACGGAGGCCGACGTCCTCGAGTTCTTGGAGGGTTGTCTCGGGTTCGACTGTCCGCTCGTTCTCGCAGCGGTAGGTCAGTTCCTTTTCGGAACGACCGGACTCGCCGCTGAGGGCTCGTCCGTTCTCAACGATTTTCAGAAATCGCTGAAGTACGGCTTGCCGAGCAAGCTCGCCATTTCAGCGTATGAGTCCGGACTCGCGGACCGATGCGTTGCACAGGACGTGGCGATTGAGATTGGGCTGGCTGGGTACGAAGGTTCGCATTTCAGCCCCGCTCTGGCCGGCTATCGAGGGGTCGTCGCCGGAGTGCTCGTCGCCTATCCAGCGTATTTCAGTGCGGTGCTCGAAGGGCTGTGACTGGAAGTGTTGGCAACATGATCTGGGACTGCTTGGGGGAAAGTTCAGAATGACAGACACACTGTTCAAGGAAGTCCACTACTCGCTAGGGGGCCTCATCAACGACATCGGCCTCGGCCGCATCGGCTTGCCCGACATCCAGCGCCCGTTCGTCTGGGCGAACGCCAAGGTCCGCGACCTGTTCGATTCGATGTACCGCGGCTACCCGGTCGGCTACTTCCTCTTCTGGCAGACCGGCGCGGAGGGCGTGGACACCAAGGTAATCGGCGACACGAACAAGCAGAAGGCGCCGTCGCTGCTCATCGTCGATGGACAGCAGCGGCTGACATCGCTATATGCTGTCATCCGCCGAGAGGCGGTGCTGCGCGAGAACTTTGAGCGCGAACACATCCGTGTCGCGTTCCGGCCGCAGAACGGCACCTTCGCCGTACCGGACGCCACCACCGAGCGTGACCCGGAGTACATCCTCAACATTTCGGAGGTGTTCAACCGGCCGACGCACAAGACCATCGGCGAGTACCTCAAGCGCCTGTCCTCGGCGCGTGAAGTTTCCGATGCCGAGGAAGTGAGGGTTGCCGATGCCATCGGGCGGCTGGCTGGCCTGACCAACTTTCCCTTCATTGCCTTGGAGCTGTCCCAGCAGTGCACCGAGGAACAGGTGGCCGACGTCTTCGTTCGCATCAACAGCGAAGGCAAGAAGCTCAACCAGTCGGACTTCATCCTGACGTTGATGTCGGTCTTCTGGGACGATGGCCGCACCGAGCTGGAGCAGTTCTGTCGCGCCGCACGCCAACCCGCACCGGCCGGTCAGGCCAGCCCGTTCAACCAGATTTTTCAGCCCGACCCCGACCACCTCTTGCGCGTCGATGTCGGCGTGGCTTTCCGGCGCGCCCGGCTAGAACATGTCTACTCCCTGCTTCGCGGCAAGGACCTCGCGAGCGGCGAAGTCAGCCTGGCGCAGCGCGACAGTCAGTTCGGCAAGCTGCGCGATGCCCAAGGGCGTGTGCTGAACCTGACCTATTGGGCGGACTTTTTGAACGTGGTCCGCGCTGCGGGCTACCGCAGCGCAAAGACCATCAGCTCGGTCAATGCGCTGGTGTTCGCCTATCAGCTCTACCTGCTGGGCCGCACCGAGTACGCCGTAGAGGGCTTCAAGCTGCGCAACGCTATCGCGCGCTGGCTCTTCATGTCGCTGCTGACTGGGCGCTTTAGCTCGTCGCCGGAATCGCGCATGGAGCAGGACCTGGCGGAGTTGCGTGAGTTGAAGACCGCCGACCAGTTCCTCGCCCGGCTGGCGACGGTGGAGGCTGCCACCTTGACCGACGACTACTGGACGAAGACCCTACCGCTGGACCTGGCGACATCGGCGGGGCGCAGTCCGGCGCTGTTCGGCTTCTACGCGGCGCAGACCTTGCTCGGTGCACGGGCCTTGTTCTCGCAGAGCCCCGTGGTCGACCTGCTCGACCCGCCAGCACAGGGCCAGAAGAAGGCGCTAGAGCGACACCACCTGTTCCCCAAGCAGTACCTGAAGAAGCTGGGCATCGAGAGTGTTCGCGACATCAACCAGATTGGGAACTACGCGCTGGTGGAATGGGACGACAACATCGCCATCTCCAACGCGCCGCCGGCACAGTACTGGAGCAAGTACGCCGAGCGCTTCGACATCGAGACGCTGACCGGCATGATGGAGTGGCATGCCTTGCCTGCAGATTGGTGGACGATGAGCTACGAGCAGTTCCTGGCTGCACGTCGCCCGCTCATCGCCGGCGTGATTCGCCAGGGGTACCAGAAGCTGGCCGGAACGATGGCATGACGCCGCTCGACTGGCTTCGCCTCGAGAAGGCCGCCGCCGATTGCGGTTTCGAGATGACGCCGGTTGACCGCGATGGCGGATTGGAACTCCGGTCGGCTCGGTTTCCTGAGTCGGTTGTGGTCCGTGCGGTTGGCATGGCGACCTTCGAGGTCACCGCAGGAAATGCACTCATGCTGGACGCGCCAGATGGCGCCGCATCAGTCGAAGTGCAGGGCTACGGAGCTCTGTACGACGTGCTAAGGACGGCTGCAGCGCACGCCCGGACGCTGCCCAACCGTGTTGCCGACGCTTTTCGTCGCGACACTGCAGGCCTACCTCGGTCCACCGAAGCAGAGCGCTTGGTTGTGCAGCGCGTTGGTCAGAATCTGTTTCGTTCGGCGCTGCTCGACTACTGGCGGGGCCAGTGCTGCGTCACTGGTCTTGAAGTTCCGGAGCTTCTGCGCGCTTCGCACATCAAACCGTGGGCCTCATGCGATAGCGACGATGAGCGGCTCGATGTGTTCAATGGGCTCCTGTTGGCACCCCATGTCGATGCGCTGTTCGATGGCGGCTGGATTACCTTTACGGACGACGGGCGCGTCCTGGTCTCGGACGCACTGCACGGCGAGGCGCAGGCACGGCTCTCGGTGTCGGCGCAATGGTGTGCGAAGCCCCTGAGGGCAGAGCACTGGCAGTACCTCGCGTTTCATCGGCTTCACCTGTTCCGCCGGTCTCGTTGACCGACTAGTTCAAAGGGAGCCCACGGTTGGCTGTCGTGTTGACAGAATGCACATAAAAGCCGGGCTACTCACCCAGCGTTCTGGCTTTTCCGTCCTTCCCCCACCCCGCGGCAGTTTAAGGGTGTCTCGCCCAAACGGACAGGTGGCCGAGGCCTGTCACGCCGGGAGCTCCGGAGGTGACGCCCGACAGAGGACCTGACAGCTTCCGCTGAAGGGACCGCGAAGGGACCCGCCCTGTACACGACTGTCGTTGACTGAGGAGCGAAGGGACTGGCGGTTCCGCAGGGACTCAATATGAATCAACAACTTAGAACCGACCGGGTAGCTACGAACCAAGGGGTCGTGGGTTCGAATCCTGCCAGCCGCACCAGAACATTCGTTCAAGATCAACAGCTCAGAGGCGCGAGCCCCTGAGCTGTTTTTCTTTGCTGAAGTGACTCGGGAGGGACCCGAGACTCCCGCACCAGTGTCGACTCGATTGCTACTTTCGAGAGCGCGCGCAGCGAGTCTGGTGCCGAAGATCACGCAAGGTCGCTCGGCCAGCGGTGCCGTCACACCGCCGACTTCGAACCGGCCTAATGTCGTCGGCAGCCCGCACCGGACTTGCCATGCTGCTGTTCCTCAACATCGACTGCGTCCTCGCGCCGCCGGCCGACGCTCTCGGCCCGAGCTTTCAAGGTCATACCGGCGTTCGGCGGCTGGAGGCGGTCCTGCACGCCTGGCCGCAACTGCGGTTGGTGATCACCAGTGATCGCCGCTACCGGATGACGCTGGAGCACTTTCGTGGCTTCTTCAGCGAGGAGTTGCGTCATCGCGTCGTCGCAGTCACCAGGCTGTACGCCGTGGACGGCAAGAAGGCCGGTCGCAGCCGGGAAGACGAGGTGCTGGAGTTCCTGGGCGGTTTCGAGCGCGGTGCTGCGAACTGGCTCGTGCTCGACCGCTACGAAGGCGACTACATTGCGCACGCCGAGCGACTCGTGCTGTGCAGCACCCTCACTGTCGAGGTCGTTGCCGCACTGCTTGCCGCTCTGCGTCGCTGCGCACACGCCGACCCGATCTCGGCAGACCTCGCCCTTTGGACCGTCGGAAGCGGCCGTGCATCTGCTCGCCACCCGACCCCGATGCGCGTGTTGACGAAGCCGCAAGTCCCTCCGCTTTCGCATTCGCGCGCCTGGCTACGCGGTGCCCGGCCCTGAGGTCCCGCAACGTCACCTCGGCGTCACGTGCCCTCCACACAATCCCTTTCGCTGCGCGCATTGGGCGCCAGACGCACGCCGCTCGCTCGACCCCTTGCACCTCTTCGAGAACTCGATGAACAAGTCCATCCTGCTCGCCGGCCTACTGACCTTCGGCAGCGGCTTGACTTGCGCGCAGGGCGTGGTCATCAGCCAGGTCTACGGCGGCGGGGGCAACAGCGGTGCCGTGCTGACCAGCGACTTCATCGAACTGTTCAATGCCTCGGCGCAGCCGGTCGACCTGTCCGGCTGGTCCCTGCAATACGCATCGGCCGCCGGCAGCAGCTGGCAGGTCACGCCGCTGGGCGGCGTCAGCCTGCAGCCCGGCCAGTACTACCTCGTGCAGCAGGCCACCGGCGCGGGTGGCAGCACGGCCCTGCCGTCGCCCGACGCCGTCGGCACCATTGCGATGAGCGCCACGGCCGGCAAGGTCGCGCTGCTCAGCACCACCGCGGCGCTCACGGGCGCATCGCCCGCTTCGCAGGCCCTGGTCGATCTGGTCGGCTTCGGCTCGGCCGGCTTCTTCGAAGGCAGCGCCGCCGCGCCGACGCTCGGCAACACCAGCGCTGCACTGCGCGCGACGGGGGGTTGCACCGACACCGATGACAACCGTGCCGACTTCGCGAGCGCCGCGCCGAGCCCGCGCAACCGTGGCAGCGCGCTGCAGGCCTGCGGCGGACCGCCGGCCAATGCCCCGATCCTCACCACCTGCCCCGCCTTGAACCTGGCGGCCGGCAGCGGCGGCCGCGTCGCCCTCGGTGCGAGTGATGCCGACGGCGTGGTCGACGGCGTGTCCCTCGACGGCAGCGCACCGGCCGGCATCAGCCTCGGAGAACTCACCCCCGCCACGGGCATCGGCGGCAGCGCCGGCGTCGAGCTGCATGTGGCAGCGAGCACCGCCGCCGGCAGCTACGCGGTCCCGGTCCGTTGGTCCAACGACCAGGCGCAGACGTCGAGCTGCACCGTGCAGGTCAACGTGGACAGCCTGACCCGCATCCCGACCATCCAGGGTCGCACCGCCACCAGCCCGCTCGTGGGCCAGCGCGTCAGCACCGAAGGGGTCGTGACCCGGCTCACCAACAACGGCTTCTTCTTGCAGGATGCCGCCGGCGACGGCGATGCCACCACGTCCGACGGGCTCTTCGTCTTCAACGGTGCCTCGGCCAAGCCCCTGGTCGGCCAGCGGGTCCGGCTCACCGGCACCGTGACCGAGTTCAACACCGGCGCCGCGAACAACACGGTGACCGCCGCGAACCCGCTCACCCAGCTCAGCGGCGTCAGCGGCTTCAGCGTCGTCGGCGCGGGGCCGGCTATCGCGCCGGTCAGCGTGGCCCTGCCCGAGATGGGCGGCGCTGCCCTGGAGCGCTACGAGGGCATGCTCGTCACCATTCCCGGACCGGTGACCGTGTCGCAGAACTTCTTCCTCGGCCGCTACGGTCAGATGACGATGTCGGTGGGCGGCCGCCTCGAAAACCCGACCAACCGCTTCCCGCCCGGCCCGCAGGCCCTCGCGCTGGCCGAGGAGAACGCGCGCCGCAGTCTGCTGCTCGACGACGGCAGCAGCCAGCAGAACCCCGACCCGATTCCCTACATCGGCGCCGACGCCACCGTGCGCGCCGGCGACACCACGGCCTCGCTGACCGGCGTGCTCGACTACGGCCTGGCCACCGCGAGCAGCACCGGCATCGCCAGCTACCGCCTGCAGCCCACGGTGACGCCGACCTTCACGCGCAGCAACCCGCGGATGGCCGCACCGGACAACGTGGGCGGCAACCTCAAGGTGGCCAGCTTCAACGTGCTCAATTTCTTCACCACCTTCACCGACGGCAGCACGGCGGACGGACAGGCCGGCCAGGGCTGCAGCCTGGGTGGCTCGGTCGCCGCAGGCAACTGCCGCGGCGCCAGCAACGCCGGGGAGTTCCAGCGCCAGCGCGCCAAGATCGTCGAAGCGATGGTGGCCATCGATGCCGACGTGCTCGGCCTCATCGAGATCCAGAACAACGGGGAAGTCGCGGCGCAGAACCTCGTCGCGGCACTCAATGCGCGGCTCGGCACGACCACCTATGCCGTGCTGCCCGAGCCGCAGGGCGGCACCGGCACGGACGCCATCAAGCAGGCCATGATCTACAAGCCGGCGCGGCTGCAGCCCGTCGGTCCGGCCATCAGCGACACCGACCCGGTGCACAACCGGCCGCCGCTCGCACAGACCTTTGCGGCCGCCAACGGCGAGCGATTCACCCTGGTCGTCAACCACTTCAAGTCCAAGGGCTGCGGCGACGCCGCCGGTGCCGACCTCGACCAGGGCGATCTGCAGGGCTGCTTCAACGCCACGCGCATCGCCCAGGCGCAGGCGCTGAACCGTTTCGTCATGGCCCTGCAGGCGGCCGCCGACACCGACGACGTGCTCGTCATCGGCGACCTCAATGCCTATGCCAAGGAGGATCCGGTCACGGTGCTGGCCGCGGCCGGCCTGGTCGACGAGATCGCCCGCGACAACGACTTCGGCTACTCCTTCGTCTTCGACGGTGCCGCCGGCCGCCTGGACCACGCCCTCGCCACGCCTTCTTTGAGCGCCAAGGTGGAGCGCGCGCTGGAGTGGCACATCAATGCCGACGAGCCTTCGGTCATCGACTACAACACCGAGTTCAAGCCGCAGGACCTGTACGCGCCGAATGCCTACCGCTCGTCCGACCACGATCCGGTGGTCGTCGGCCTGCGGCTCCTCAACACCATCGACGGCACGCGCAAGCGCGACCGCATCGTCGGCACGGCGGGCGACGACGTCATCACCGGCGGGCCCGGGCCGGACCTGCTGACCGGCGGCGAGGGCAGCGACGTGTTCGTCTACACGGCGCTCGGCAAGGGGCTCGATCTCATCACCGACTTCACGCCGGGCAGCGACCGGCTCGACCTGCGCGCGCTGCTCGACGGCAGCGGAGGCGCCACCGATCCGGTCGCCGCAGGGCAGGTCCGTCTTTTCGGGACCGGCGTGGGCACGCTGGTGCTGATCGAGACCGACCGGCGCGACGCCTCCGGCAAGGGCCGCGACGAACGCAGCAGCTATCGCCCGCTGGTCCTCCTCAAGGGTGTCAAGGCCAGTTCGCTGCTCGCCGGCCGCGACCTCCCGTAGCGTTGACAGGCCCTGGGCTGCCGACCCGCCCCAGCACCCTTGAAGGATCAGCGTCCGCGTGCGGGATCAACTTTGCGGCGCAGTTCGCGGCGCTCAGTCGCGCCAGAAGCGCCGTGCCCGATCGACCGTCTCGAGCGCCTTGCGACAGGCTTTGGCAGTGGAGGCGCGACGCGCTTCCAGAAAGCCGACGGCGAACAACGCCGCCGCATCTTGCTGCGCCTCCTGTCGGAAGCGGTCCAGCGCGACCAGCGTGTCGTTGTGCTCGCCCAGCGCGTCCTGCGCGGGCCGCAGAAGCTTCAGGTAGCGATCCAGACGCTTGCCTTCGTACAGACGCTCGACGAACTCGCCCAGGTAGCGCAGCCGTTTGAGCCGCTTGCGCACCCGGTGCTGGTCGACGTCGGCCAGCGACTCGAAACGGCGACCCTCGCGGACCACCTGCTTGTGCAGCTTGTCGAGCCGCGCCACCACGTGCTCGCGCGCGCGCTCCGCCGTCGCTCCCTCCGCAACCCCGGTCGCTTCCGAGTAAGCGATCAGCTCGAGCAGGGTGGTCTGGAAGGCGCTGCTGCGCACGGCCGCCCCAGGCTCGACCTTGTCCGTCGCCTCGCGCCACGCCAGCAGCGGCGCCTGGGCCGCCTCGAGCAGGGGACGCACCGCACCGGCGACCGTCTCGTCGTCCCGGAACGCGCCGAGCAGCCCGAAGGTGTGCGCGAGCGGCGCCTCCCACGCTTCGTTCACTTCGGTCGACAGGCCGCCCAGCTCGCGCAACGCGGTGCGCAAGCGGCGCAGGCCGACGCGCAACTGGTGGACGTGATCCTCGTCCCTGCTTCCGGCCGCGACCTCGCCGGCGTTGCCGAGCACCTGCTCCAGGCAGGAGCGCAGGATCGCGCGCAGCAGTTGCTCGCCGCCCATGTCCTTGTGCAGCCTCGGCGTTTGCGCATGCAGCGCCGCGGCTGCCGTCTCGCCTCGTGCCAGCTGCATGCCGCGCTGGGCCTTCGACGCCGCCATCAGCCACAAGCCGCCGTGCGACACGACCTGCCTGCTCAGGTCGAACAGGGCGGCACGCGGACCCGACTCGAGCTCGATCTCCAGTTCGCACACCGGCAGGTGGGAGGACCCCGCCCGGATCGTGCCGAGGTCGAGCGCCACTTCCATTTCGGCACCGCCGGCATACACGGTCAGCGCCTGCCGCCGGACATCCGTGGTGTGCCACTCGACCAAGGCCTCCGTGCGTCCGCTCTCGTCGAGCACGGCGCACAGGACCGCGCCCGCCTCGGAGCCGTCGTGCAGGGCCGGGTCGATGATCGGCACCGCGTCGTCGGCCAGCGCCAGCTCGACGTTGTGCTCGAGCCGGTGCACCGACCCGTCGCCGGTCGCCTTCAGCGTCTGAACCCAGCGGCGGTCTTCCTTGCGCACGCGCAGCGACAGGCCCTTGGCGGCCAGCAGGCCGCCCGGCGTGTCGAAGTAGAGCGCCCGCAAGTGGCTGGGACGGCTGCCGCGGCGCTGCAGATCCGCTTCGAGCGACTCGCGTGCTTCTGCCGGCACGCCGAGCTTGATTTCCACTTCTTCCATCGGCGCCTCGTCACGTCGATGAAATGTCGCACACCGCCCCGGGCGTTTGATGACGCCGCCGCCACGGACCTCCGCGATCGGCGAAGGGGTCGTTGTCACGAAAGCCGATGACCGATTCATGACAGCGAAGCACGCGTCACCTGGGCACGTCGAGGCCCCGTTGTTCCTCAAGGCGCGGTCGAAGGCGACGATAAACGGTGCTGTCAACGTGGCTCCCGACCCCGCAATGAATGACCTTGCAGCAGCTTCCAGCTACGCCCCGCTCACGTGGCGAACGGCACGCGACCTCGTCACCTACCAAGCCCTGCGTGCGCACTTCCAGCCCATCGTCGATCTCAAGGGCGCCCAGGTCTTCGGCCACGAAGCCCTGATCCGAGGGCCGGCAGGCTCGCCCCTGGCCATGCCCGACGCGCTCTTCGCGGCCGCCCAGCGCGAGGGCATCGGCATCGAACTCGAGGTCGCGTGCGTGCGCCAGGCGGTGCTCAGCTGGGGCAGGGCGGCGGCAAGCGGCAGGCTGTTCCTCAACATGAGCGCGGCCGCGCTGGTGCAGGTTCTCGCCCAGCGCAACATCAAGGAGCTGCTGGCGGCCACGATCGCCCAGGGCGTCGCGCCTCCGTCGCTCGTCATCGAGCTGACCGAGCACGAGCGGGTGCCGGATCACCATGCCCTGGTCGAAGCGGTGGCGGCGCTGCGGCGCGCGCAGGTCGCCATCGCCCTGGACGACTTCGGCGACGGCCGGTCCAGCCTGCGCCTGTGGTCGGAGGTCAAGCCCGAGATCGTCAAGATCGACAAGTACTTCATCAAGGACCTGGCCCGCAACGGCGACAAGCTGCAGACCTGGCGCGCCATGCTGCAGCTCGCCGACACCTTCGGTTCGCAGCTCGTGGCCGAGGGCATCGAGACGGACGAGGAACTGCGCCTGGTCCGTGACCTGGGCGTGACCTTCGGGCAGGGCTGGGCGCTGGGGCTGCCCGCCGCCCAGCCGGTGACCGCCTTGCTGCCCGGAGCCGCCAAGGTGCTGGCGAGTGCCGACATCTCGGTGTTTCCGGAACTCAAGCGCGCGGGCAACAGCGGCTTCACCGCCGCGCGGCTGCTCATCGAAGCGCCGACCATCTCGCCGGAAGCCAGCCACCACGACGCCATGGCGCTGTTCCAGTCGGACGAGTCCCTGCACGCGATCGCCATCATTGCCGATCACAAGCCGGTCGGGCTCCTCCACCGGGCCCAGTTCATCGCGCGCTACGCCCAGCCGTACTTCAAGGAGCTGTACGGCCGCAAGCCCTGCACCCTGTTCGCCAGCCTGGCGCCGCTGACCGTCGAGCTCCACACCGGCATCGAGGAGCTCACCTCCGTGCTCACCTCGGGGGATCAGCGCTACCTGACCGAGGGCTTCCTGATCACCGAAGGCGGCCGCTACCGGGGGCTGGGCACGGGCGAGCACCTGGTGCGCGCCGTGACCGAAGCGCGCATCGAGGCGGCACGCCACGCGAATCCGCTCACCTTCCTGCCGGGCAACATTCCGATCAGCGACCACATCTCGCGTCTGCTGGCCAGCGGCCGGGACTTCGTGGCCGCGTATGCCGACCTCAACCACTTCAAGCCGTACAACGACCAGTACGGCTACTGGCGCGGCGACGAGATGATCCGGCTGGTGGCCCGCATGGCATCGAGCCACTGCGACGCCCGCCGCGACTTCATCGGCCACGTCGGCGGCGACGACTTCGTGATCCTCTTCCAGAGCGACGACTGGGAGCAGCGTTGCCAGCGCATCGTCGACGGCTTCAACGACAAGGCGCGCGAGCTGTTCGATCCGCAGGCCCTGGCCGCCGGCGGCATCCTCGCCGAGGACCGCCACGGCGACATGCGCTTTCACCCGTGCACCACCCTGTGCATCGGTGCGGTGCAGGTGCAGCCGGGGCACTTCGATCACGCCGAGGACGTCGCCAGCGCAGCCGCGGCCGCCAAGCGACAGGCGAAGCACGCGGGTCTCGGCGTGGTGGTCATGGACGCGATCGCCGCGCTCGACTCCTCGCCGGATCAACTGATGGTCTGATCCGCTCTACGGCGCCAGGGCCGGCGGCTGCGCTCGCGGCGAAGTCTGCGCGCCGGGGACCAGGCGATTGGCGCCGTCCTGCACCTCGAAGGCCACCCCGAAGCTTTGCACGTTGCTGCGGCTGGCCACCGTGTCCACGTACCACCACTCGCACACCGCCCGCTGCGCCGTCACGTCCAGCAGCATGTAGCCGCGCCGGTTGAGGTCGATGTACTTGAAGTGCGGGTTGATGGCGCGCAGGCCCGCGGCGATGCTGTTGCCGGCATCGTCCACCCCCGGCGAGGTGATGGACGTGCCGACGAACTCAACGGCCCGCGAGCCGGCTCCGGTGAGCGGGTCGTAGCCGCCCGAGGCGACGACCGGATTGTTCGGATCGGGCGTCAGATCGGCGGCCCAGGAGCTGTGGATGTCGCCGGTCAGGACCACCACGTTGTCGATGGGCGACCCCGAACCGCCCCCGCCCCCGCCCGAGAGCTGCGCATAGATGCGATCGCGTGCCGGCTGGTAGCCGTCCCACTGGTCCGCATTGAGGAACACGCCGCCTCCCGCCGCGTTCGCGGCGGGACTCACCTTGAGCTGGGCGAACATCACTCCCTGGCCCAGCAGCTTCCACCGCGCGGAGGAGGTCCGCAGCCGGCCGAACAGCCACTGCTCCTGCTCGTTGCCCAGGAGCTGGCGCCCGGGATCGAGGAAGGGCCCGGTCTGCACGAAGTAGCCGCTGGGGTTGCCGATGTTGCTGGGCAGTTGCCGGGCGCGCGCGCTCAGCCGCTCCTCGAGCATCACCAGCTCGGCCAGGTCGCCGTAGCGGAAGCTGCGGTAGTTCCTGCGGGGGTTCGACGGGTCCACCGGACGGATGGGCATCCACTCGTAGTAGGCCCGCAGGCCGCGCGCCACGCGATCGGGCCAGGTGCCCTCGGCGCCCTCGGTGTGGTTCTGGGCGCCGTCGCGCCAGGCGTCGTTGGTGATCTCGTGATCGTCCCAGATGCAGACCATCGGGTGCTGCCGGTGGAGCTCCTGCAGATCGGCATCCCGCTTGTACTGCGCATGTCGGACCCGGTAGTCCGACAGCGTCACGATCTCCGTCGAGGGCTCGTAGTCGCGCACCGTGCCGTACTGCCCGCTGCCGTACTCGTAGAGATAGTCGCCGAGGTGCACCACCAGATCGAGATCGGCCCGCTCCGCGATCCGTCTGTAGGCGTTGAAGTAGCCATGGGCGAGGCTCGAGCAACTGGCCACGGCCATGCGCAGCCGCCGGGCGCCACTCGCCGGCATCGTTTTCGTACGACCGATCGGGGAGGTTTCTCCACGCGCCGTGAAGCGGTAGTAGTACGTGGTGTCGGGTCGCAGGCCGGTGGCGTCGACCTTCACCGTGTGGTCGAACTCTTCGTTCGTCCTCACGCGGCCTCGTTTGACCACGCGTCGCATCCGCGGATCCAGGGACAGTTCGTACTCGACCAGCACGGTGCTCTTCGTCGAGCGTGGCGTCACGCGCGTCCACAGGATCACGCGATCGGCGAGCGGATCGCCGCTGGCCACGCCGTGCAGGAAGAGCGCGCCGCCACGCGATGTCTCCCTGTCTTCTGCGCCGCGTCCCTCGCGTGCGAAGGCGACCGGCGAGACCGACCCGAGCGCGAGCGCCGCACCCGATCGCTTGAAGAAGTCGCGTCGGCTGGACTGCGCCGCAGCGCGAGGACGAGTTTGGCGTGGACGACCCATGGCGGCCTTTCGGTGGTGAGTGAGGGAGCGAGCGACCGCATCGGCGCGCACGGAGTGCGGCTTTCCGGCCTACGCAATCTAGAGGGACTGATTGACAGCGCTGTGACGCGACGTGCCGCCTGCAGGCTCGTCACCGCGTGTTCAACATCTGCCGTCAGACTGGCGGTGCCTGATGCCGCAGGAGCGCTTCGTGTTCACACTCAGTGCCTACGTCACCCGTCCATTGATGCTGCGCGGACGAGAGCACCGGCTCGAGGAGCCGGCTGCGGGCCCTTGCGAGGTGCAGGCCGGTGACGACGCCGTGTCGCTCGCATGGCACGGCGGCGGTGGCCCGGGTTCACTGACCCTCAGCGTCGAGGAGTTCGAGGACAACCTGCTGAGCGGGTCGATCCTGGTGCTGCCGGTCAGGACGACTCCGGGCCGGCAGTGACGTGCCCGTGCTGCACGCGCTGGCGTTCACCCGCCGGGCCATGCGGTTCCAGCAGGAACGCCGGCAGGCCGGTGCGCGATCAGAGGGTTTCGCCCGGGTCGAAATCCAGTTCGACTTTCGCGCCGTTGGGATCGAAGCAGAACAACTGCCAGGTGCCCGACTCCTTCTGCTGGCGCAGGTCGTACTTCAGGCCCCGCTCGTCGAAGCGCGCCTTCGTCTCGGCCAGGCCGCGCGCCGAGAACGCCATGTGGTCGATCACGCCGGCGCGCTGCGAGGGCATGGGCCGGTCGGTGTAGACGTGCAGGACCGGCGTGCCGCCGGCATACAGCCAGGCGCCGGGAAAGCCCAGGTCTGGGCGGTGGCCGCGCTCCAGGCCGAGCAGGCCGACGTAGAAATCGAGCGTGCGCTCCAGGTCTTCGGCGATCACGGTGAAGTGGTTCATGGCGTGGATCACGGCGTCTCCTTCGTGCATCGGAACTCGCAAATTCAGGGCAGCAGCACCAGCGCGCCCACGGTGGCGCGCGATTCGAGGCGGGCGTGGGCCTGCGCCGCGGCCGACAGCGCATAGCGCTCGATCGGCGGCCTCTTCAGGCTGCCGTCTTCCAGCGCATGCCACACGCGCTGCGCGCGCTCGGCGAGCCGTGCGGCATCCGCCACGTAGTGAAAGACCACCGGCCGCGAAAAGCTCGCCGAGCGCGCGTTCAGCAGTTCCGGCGGCAGCGGCGCGAGCGGCCCGCTGGCCTGGCCCAGGCTGATCCAGTGGCCGCAGGTCGCGAGTGCGGCGAGGTTCTCGTCGCGGGCCGCGTCGCCCAGGCCGTCGATGATCACGTCCGCGCCGCCGGCCAGGCGCTGCACCGCATCGGCAAAGCGGTAGTCGGCCGTGACGATCACGTGCTCGCAGCCATGCTCGCGCGCCACGCGCGCCTTCGCGTCGCTCGACACCGTGCCGATCACCGTGGCGCCCAGGCGGCGCGCCCAGGAACACATCAAGAGGCCCAGCCCGCCGGCCGCGGCATGCACCAGCAGCCGCGTGCCGGCGCGCACGCGGCTCAGGTCGCGCAGCAGGTAGTCGGCCGTCACGCCCTTGAGCAGCAGCGCGGCGGCGGTCTCGTCCTCGATGGCCGCGGGCAGCCGCAGCACGCGGTCGGCGGGCACCGTGCGCACAGAGCAGTAGGCGCCGGGCTGCGCGCCGAGGTAGGCCACGCGATCGCCCGGGAGCAGGCCGCTGACGGCCGGGCCGATGTCGATCACCGTGCCCGCGGCTTCCATGCCGGGCACGCCGGGCAGCGGCAGCAGCGCGGGCATCCAGCCGCGGCGCAGGTAGATGTCGAGATAGTTGACGCCGACGGCGCGCTGGCGGATGCGCACCTCGCCCTCGCGCGGCGCCGGCGCTTCGCCTTCGACGGGCTCGAGCTGTTCGGGCCCGCCATACGCACCCACGCGCACCTGCCGCGACGGCAGCGACGCGCCCGCCGCCATCGCCGGCGCCGCGCTCCGCGCCCGGGGGCCGGCCGCGAGGTGCCGGCGCAGGTTTTCGAAGCCGGCTTCGTACACGCCTTGGGCGACCATCTCGCGCAGCTCGCGTTCGCGGCCTCGCGGCGTGGCGAAGGTCGATTCCCAGTGCCAGAACGTGCGGTTGCCGTCGGTCACCGGCTTGAGCGTCACCGTCGCCACGTAGCGCTGCAGCGGCACCGTCGCCTCGACGATGCAGTAGGTGGAGGTGTGCTCGGTGTCCGACAGGCCGATGAGCTGCTCGTGGATCGTGTTGCCGTCGGTCAGCGTGAAGCTGCGGATGCAGCCGACCTGGTCGCTGCGCTCGCCGCCTTCGATGCGGCTCTCGGCCACCACGCTGTGCCACTGGTCGTGGCTGTTGAAGTCGCGCAGCACCGCCCACACGCGCTCGATCGGCGCGTCGATCACCGTGGAGCGGACGACCTTCTGCAGCACCTGGAAGCTTCCGTAGCGTCAACGAACCCTAGCGCCGCCCGCCGCCGAACAGCCGCTTGAGCCCGTCGAAGCCGCCCTGGAACACGCCGTTGCCGATGTGCTCGGTGAGTTCGGCCTCGCGGCCTTCGTCGCAATCGAACTCGGCGCTCCATTCGGCGAAGCTGCGCGCGCCGTCGGTGATCGGCGTGAGCTTGAGCGTGGCGGTGTAGTTCTCCACGCCCATCGGGCTTTCCAGGATCTCGTAGGTGCAGGAGTACTCGTAGTCGGACAGCGCCAGCAGCCGCTCGCGGATCATGCCGCCGTCGCGCGTGTGGAAGTGGCGGATGCAGCCGACGCGGTCGCTGGGCTCGCCGTTCTCGATGCGGCTGTCTGCGATGCCGGGGTGCCATTGCGGCAGGGCGTTGAAGTCGCGCACGCGGCCCCACACCGTGTCGGCCGAGGCGTCGATGACGCTGGACGCATAGACCCTCACCATGGCGCCTTACTCCTTGTTCTTCGCGGCCGGCGGCAGCGCCGCCTTGCCGCCGGAAACACCGCTGGCCAGCCGGTTGATATCGCCCGCTTCCAGGCCGATCTCGCGCAGCAACTGATCGACGAGCGGGGCCTGCGCGCGGAAACGCAGCGCCGAATTCACCACGCTGTCGGAAAAGCCCGCGCCATGGACATCGCTGCTGTTGCCGCCACCGCCGCCCAGGCCATCGACGTGCAGGATCTTGATGCCCTCGATGCGCTCCATCGGCCGCACCGACTCGCGGATGATGGCCTCGGCCTTCTCGACCAGCTTCATGCGCAGGGCCGAGGCCCGCGCCTCCGGCGTGAGGATGTTGTGCGCCTGGTTCATCAGGCGCAGCGCCTCGGACTCGACCTCGGCGCGAACGCGCGAGGCCAGCGCCTTAATCTGCTCGGCATCGGCATCGGCCTGCGCCTGGGCGCGGATGGCTTCGCCGCGGTCGGCGCTGGCCGCCTTCTCGGCCTGGGCCGCGCTGGTCAGGCGCAGCGCCTCGCGCTCGGCGAGCTGCGCGGCGCCGATCAGCTCGATCAGCTTCTTGCGCTCGGCCATCTCGACCTCGCGCGCCGTGAACACGCGCTCCTCGGCCGAGACCGCGCGGGCGCGCGCCTCGTCGGCGGCGGCCTGCGCCTCGCTCTGCGCCTTGCTCTCCAGCGCCACGGCGATGGCGCGCTGCTGCTCGGCCAGCTCCATCGCCTGCCGGCGCTCGATCTCGGCGCCCTGCACCGCGCGCTCCTTGCCGATGCGCTCCTGCTCGACCGACTGCTCCGAGCGGATGCGCGCCGCCTGGATGGTCTGGCGCGCGGTGATCTGCGCGCTCTCGCCGTCCTGCTCGCGCCGGGCCCGCTCGGTGATCAGCTCGGCCTTCTGGCGCGCGCGCGCCACCTCGACCTCGCGCTGCTGCGTGAGGCGGGCGTATTCGCTCTCGCGGTCGATGTCGAGCGAGAGTTTTTCGGCCTCGAGGTTCTTGTTGCGGATGGCGATCAGGGTGTCCTGCTCCACGTCGTTGCGCTGCTTCTTGCGGTGCTCGATCTGCTCGGTCAGGCGCGTGAGGCCTTCGGCGTCGAAGGCGTTGCTCGGGTTGAAGTACTCCATGCCGGTCTGGTCGAGCTGCGTGAGCGATGCGGCTTCGAGCTCCAGGCCGTTGTTCGTGAGATCGCCGGCCACCGCCTCGCGCACCCGCTTCACGTAGGCGCCGCGGCGCTCGTGCAGTTCTTCCATCGTCATCTCGGCAGCCGCCGTGCGCAGCGCATCGACGAACTTGCCCTCGACCAGCTCCTTCAACTGCTCGGGCTCCAGCGTGCGCTGGCCCAGCGTCTGTGCCGCCGCGGCCACGGCTTCGGGCTGCGCCGCCACGCGCACGTAGAACTCGGCGATCACATCGACGCGCATGCGGTCCTTGGTGATCAGCGCCTTGTCGCGCCCGCGCGAGACCTCCAGGCGCAGCGTGTTCATGTTCACCGGCATCACGTCGTGGACGATGGGCAGCACGAAGGCGCCGCCGTCGAGCACCACCTTCTGCCCGCCGAGGCCGGTGCGCACGAACGCGCGCTCCTTGCTGCTGCGCAGGTAGAGCCAGTGGAGCAGCCACACGGCGATGGCCACCAGGAGGGCCACGACCAGGAGGCCGAGGAGGAAGCTGCCGAATTGGGCGCCGGTCATGGTGAGGGTCTCCTATCGTTTGACTTGGGCGGCGGCCGTCGGCAGGCGCGGCCTGCCGGGGGTCGTCCGCTCGATGGAATGGTCAGGTGTCACCGTGGGGTCGCACCGGCAAGGGCGCGTTTGATCAGTTCCGCCGAGGCGTCCAGTTCGGCAGGCGGAGCGGGCGCTGCGGGGCGGAACGTCAGCGGCCGTTCCGCGATGTATTGGGGTGAGGTCACGTCCGTCGGCTCGACCATTGGGACGACGTGTGCATGCGCGTGAGCGATATCGACGCCCGTGAAGAACAGGCTGACTCGCTCGACCTGGAAACCGGCTCGAAGAACCGGGGCCAGACGTTGCGCGACGCTCATCACTTCATTGGCCAGTTCGGGCGGGAGGTCGTCGTAGAAAAGCAAATGCTCTTTCGGAACGACGAGGACATGACCGCTGCGTATCGGACGGATGTCCAGGAAGGCGATGACGCGCTTGGACTCATGGACGACACGTGCCGGCACCTCGCCTCTTGCGATCCGGCAAAACAGGCACTCGGGGTTGCTCATGGCGATGTTTCGTGACGCAAACGAATGGCCTCAGCCGCCGTCAAGAGCCGCTTGAAGAATGGGTTGGCCGTCTGCTGGGAGGATAGCTGCGAGCTTGCTATCGAGAGCTTGCTCTCGTGCCTTGCGACTTCCAAGATCGGATGCAGCTCGCTCAACGTTCTTTACGTAGGCTTGTATATCTGCGTCTGTCGTCGCAGCATCAATTTTCTCGCTTATGACGGCGTCTACCGTACTGGCGATTGCCAGCAGCGCTGCGGAAGCCGCTTTGCGCGACTCGGCAGAAAGCGGAAGATCAGATGCATGACGCGCTAGTTTAAGGAACAGCGTGTAGAAGTCAGATTTCTTTTTCCAACGGGTCTTCGCCAAGTCCGGGAGTAGCTGTTCGATCTCCCCAATGACCTTGAAAAAGATGCTCTTAACGTGTTGGGCCTCGTCGAAATTGGTTTCGTACTGCTGGTAAAACTCTTCCAGGTTTTTCTTCTTGTTTTGAAGACCATTTAGGACGGCTACAGCGAGTTCACTGACGTACTCGACATCCAGCATTCGCCGGCGGTCATTAGCCGAGAACACACTCGCATCGCTCCAGAACTCGAGGTCAGCCAACTCTTCCATCAGCTTGATAAACGGACCCCAATAAGTCGCGTGACGCAACTCTTGCAGATTCAGTGTGACGGTGTTTCGGTTGATGCGTTGAAAGATTGCGCGCAATTCTTCATCGGGCATCTCTGGGAGCAGGCGAACGATGAAGTTGTACTCAAAGACCTTCTTTCGGTCATCTGGCGATAGATCGTCAAAGGTCAGGCCTGCCCAATGCGGGCTCTCGTCGTCGATCTCGTACTCGCCAGCCAAGAACGATAGGACTGCGCGAATTCGCTGCTGTCCGTCAACAACTATATGTTTCTGGTCACCGTTGGCGTCCGTAAGTTCCTGCATGTATAGCTCGGGGATCGGATACTCAAGAAGAATAGTGTCGATCAATGAACTCTTTTGCCGGTCGGACCACACAGGATTACGTTGGAACGGCGCCTTGATGACTACGTCGCCAGCCTCGTAGGTCTTCTTGAACCAGACAACGGTCCTTTGGGTTGTATTCAAGTAGCGTTGCATTGCTTTATCCGTTCTGTGAGTTCCGCAGGGAGCGTATGCCCTGCTCGTGATACGCGCGAAGTGAGTCGAAGTCGGCGTAGATACGTAGGTTTACCGAACGCCCTTGCGTCGGCAGAACTTGTCCCATTTCACTCGTTGCCTTTAGCCATTGAAGCCCGAACGGAAGTACCCCGAGGAGTCGATCGGTAGCGATCGTTCCCCAGTAGATGTACCGATTTACATGTTCGTCCCAGGCAATCCGAGTGCGATAGTCAACTCGAAGTCTCCTTGCGCCATTCATCCTCAAGTAGCGCCACGCTATTGCGAAATGATGGGGCGAAACGATCGCAACGTCGATGTCAGAAGCGTCATCGAAGAGTTTGAAGTTCTTTGAAGGATTGAGGCTTGCGCCAGTCGCAGCGCTTCCCACGATGGTGATGCAAGCTGGGTCCACTTCAATCTTTGCCGCAAGATCGCGCTTCCAAGCTACGAATATCGCGCGGTCACTCCCGAAGACTGCAGGTATGCAATCGAATAGGTGAGTTTCTACGAACGCCGCGGGTGTCTTACTTTGCAGCGACTGCATGAGAGCTTCACGAATCATCGAAGGGCAGTTCCAAGACGGCTAGCGTGTGATCTGCATGAACCGCCGCGTCGTCTCGGTGAGCGCCGCCTCGGTCGGCAGCCGCTCCATCGAACTCGCGCCGTAGAAGCCATTGCATTCCGGGCACTGACCCAGCACCCAGGCCGCATCTTCCGGCGTGGCGATCGGCCCGCCGTGGCACAGCACCAGCACCTGCGGGTTGACCGCGCGGGCCGCAGCCGCCCAGGCCTTGATCGGTGCCACGCAATCCGAGAGCGTCAACGCCGTCCCGGCGCCGATCGCGCCGCCTGTTGTCAGCCCGAGGTGGCACACGACGATGTCGGCGCCCGCGCCAGCCATCGCGCGCGCGTCGGCCTCGCTGAAGACGTAGGGCGTGGTCAGCAGGTCGAGGGCGCGGGCGCGTTCGATCAGTTCCACCTCGAGGCCGTAGCCCATGCCGGTTTCTTCCAGGTTCGCGCGAAAGGTGCCGTCGATCAGGCCCACGGTCGGGAAGTTCTGGATGCCCGAGAAGCCGAGCGTGATGAGCCGCGCCAGGAACTCCTCGGGGATCATGAACGGGTCCGTGCCGTTCACGCCGGCCAGCACCGGCGTGTGGCGCACGACCGGCAGCACCTCGCGGGCCATCTCGCAGACGATGTCGTTGGCGTTGCCGTAGGCCAGCAGGCCGGCCAGCGAGCCGCGGCCGGCCATGCGGTAGCGCCCGGAGTTGTAGATGACGATGAGGTCGATGCCGCCGGCTTCCTCGCACTTGGCCGACAGGCCCGTGCCGGCGCCGCCGCCGACGATGGGCCGGCCGGCATCGACCTTGGCGCGCAGGCGTTCGAGGATGGCTTGTCTTTGGATGCGGGGCATGGTTCTTTCGAGTCGTTTTCAGTCGCGCAGGGCGGCCGCACGCGCCGGCGGCCGGAGGTCGAAGACCTCGTGCCAGGCGGCGACCAGCGCGTCGGCAAAGGCTTCGTCGTTGATGTGATGCGGCAGGCGCAGCAGCCGGCGGTCGGCGCCGGGCCGGAACTGCTGCTCGATCGCGTCGAACAGCACGCGGTCGGCCTCGGGGTCGTGGAAGGGCTGGCCGGGCCTGTCGATGGCCGACACGCCGCCTTCGGGGATGAGAAAGCGCACGGGGCCCTGCATGGCGTTGAGCTTGGCGGCGATGAAGCCGCCGATCGCGCGGCACTCGTCCGCCGTGGTGCGCATCAGCGTCACCGTGGGGTTGTGACGGTAGAGCTTGCGCGCGCGCAGGCGCTCGGGCACGGTGTCCCAGGCTCCGAAGTTCACCATGTCGAGCGCGCCGCAGGAGCCCACGTAGGGCAGCGGGCGGCGCGCGAAAACGTCCAGGCGCGTCGGCCCGGCGGAGAGCACGCCGCCGCCGATCTCGTCGGCGATCTCGGTGGTCGATACGTCGATCACGCCGGCCAGCAGGCCCGAGTCGGCCAGCTTTTCCATCGACTGGCCGCCGACGCCCGTGGCGTGGAAGACGAGGCAGTCGAAGCTCTCCGCGAGCCGCTTGGCCACGGCCTGCACGCAGGGCGTGGTCACGCCGAACATCGTGAGCCCGAGGGCGGGCTTGACCTCCGGGCTGCGCGGCACGGGGTGGGCCATCATGCCGGCGAGTGCATGGGCCGCGTTGCCCAGCACCTGCTCGCTGATGCGGTTGATGCCCTGCACGTCGGTCACGGAATACATCATGCAGATGTCGCTCGGGCCGACGTAGGGGCGGGTGTCGCCCGAGGCCATCGTCGAGACCATCACCTTGGGGCAGCCCACCGGCAGCGCGCGCATGCCCTGCGTGGCCAGCGTGGTGCCGCCCGAGCCGCCCGCGGAGATGACGCCGCCCAGGTCGCGCCGGGTGCGCACGAAGTGCTCGAACGCGACCGCCATGCCGCTGACCGCCGTGCCACGGTCTTCCGTGAAGACGCCGCGCTCGCCGTCGGGATGGTGGCGCGCCACCTCGCGCGGGTGCACGCTGGCTGGCGAGGGCTTGCCGGAGGTGGAGAGATCGACGGTCACCACGCGCAGGCCCTGCTTCTCGAGGCACTGGCGCAGGTAGAAGAGTTCGCTGCCCTTGGTGTCGAAGGTGCCGGCCACGTAGGCCGCGCGCAGGCTGCTCGCGGCGACGGGGAAGTCGAAGACGCGGGCCGCTGCGGCGTCGGGCCGCCCGGCGGGCGCGGCCGGTGAAGCCGGCGCGGTCCCTGAGGCCGGTGAGTCCACCCCAATCGGCCCAGCCGGCCCGGCCGATGGCGAGGACCGGGCAAGCGGCTCGCGAGGAATGTCGGCCACCGGCGCGGCCGTGCCGCCCGCGTTCCAGCGGTTGAAGCCGCGCACGCTGCCCGGCGTGGCGAGATCGAGCGCCGGCGCGTCGGTGGCATGCGCGCGGCGCACGGTGAGCACGCGCACGTCCTCCACCGCGGGCGCCTGCGCGGCCGGTGCCGCATCGTCTTCTTCGTCGCCGCTCGAACGCAGCCCGAGCAGGCGCTCCTGCAGTGCGGTGTCGGCGGCCAGCTCGCGCGCCGGCAGCTCGTGGGCAATGCGGCCGTTGACCATCACGCCGATGCGGTCGGCCACGTCGATCGCCACGCCGAGGTTCTGCTCGATCAGCAGCACGGCGATCTCGCCTTCGCGCGAGAGCCCGCGCAGCGCCTGCACCACCTGTTCGACGATCACCGGCGCAAGGCCCTCGGTGGGCTCGTCCATCACCAGCAGCTTGGGCTCGAGCAGCAGCGCGCGGCCGATAGCCAGCATCTGCTGTTCGCCGCCCGAGAGCTGCGCACCGCCGTGGCCCTTGCGTTCGGCCAGTCGCGGAAACAGCGCATAGACCCGCTCGGTGTCGCTGCGCCGGCGCGCCACCAGGCGCAGGGTTTCATCGACGCTCAGCGAGGGCCACACGCGCCGGCCCTGCGGCACGTAGGCGATGCCCAGGCGCGTGATCTGGTGCGGCGACATGCCCGCGATCTCGCGGCCCGCCAGGCGCACGCTGCCCGTCGCGCGCACGAGGCCAGTGATGGCGTTGCACAGGGTCGTCTTGCCCATGCCGTTGCGCCCGACGATGGCCATGACGCCGCTGTCGATCGTGAAGCCCACGCCCTGCAGCGCGTGGGCGCGGCCGTAGTGGACGTCGAGCTCGCTGACGACCAGCACCGGGCCGGCCGGCGCGGCCTGGTCGGTGCTGCGGGAAGGCCGGGACCACGCCATCAGTGCTTGCCTCCCATGTAGATCGCCTGCACCTGCGCGTCGTTCTCGATCTCGCTCGGCGTGCCGTGCTTGAGCACGCGCCCGTTGTGCATGACGGTCACGCGCTCGACCACGCGCAGGGCGATGTCGAGGTCGTGCTCGATCAGCACGAAGCTCATGTGCGCCGGCAGCGAACGCAGCAGCGCCACCAGCTCGCGGCGCTCGGCCGGCGAGAGCCCGGCGGCCGGCTCGTCGAAGAGGATGAGGCGCGGCGCACCGGCCAGCGCCATGCCGATCTCGAGCTGGCGCTGCTGGCCGTGCGAGAGGGTGGCCACGCGCTCCTCGGCCACGTGCGACAGGCGCGAGCGTTCGAGCAGCTCCTGCGTCGCGAGCCGCGAGGGATGCCGTGCGCGCGGACGCAGGAAGCTGTAGCGGTTGCTCGCCACGCCGCGCACCGCGAGGAAGAGGTTGTCGCGCACGGTGAGTTCGCGAAACAGCAGCGAGGACTGGTAGGTGCGCCGCAGCCCCTTGCGGATGCGCTCGCAGGGCGCAAGCTCGGTCACGTCCTCGCCGAAGAAATGGATCCGCCCTTCGGTGGGCGGAAAGTCGCCGGTGACGGCGTTGAAGAGCGTGGTCTTGCCGGCGCCGTTGGCGCCGAGGATCGCGCGCTTCTCGCCGGCGGCCACCGTGAGCGAGACCCCATCGACCGCGCGCAGCGCGCCGAAGCTGCGCGTCACGCCGCTCAGCACCAGCGCGTCGCTGGAAGCCAGCGGCGCGTGGGCGCCGGTTGCCGAAGCCGCTCTCGCGGGCTTGGGCACCGGGTGAAGCCGGTCGACGGAGGCCATCGCTCTGGGGTCCGGGCTCGGGCTCAGGCTCAGGGGCAGGCCGGCACGTCGCGCGTGCCGATCTGGAAGTCTTCCTTCTTCATGCCGAGCGTCTGGTCCACGTTGTCGACCTTCTTCAGCACCTTGTTGAAGAAGTTGCCCTTGTCGTCCTTCACCACCTCGGTCACGAAGGTGGTGCCGATGGCCTGGCGGTTGGCGTCGAGCTTCACGTCGCCGGTGGGCGTCTTGAGCACCATCTTCGACAGGGTTTCGCGGTACTTGGCATGGTTGCCGGACAGGTCGCCCTTGACCGCGTCCAGCCCGTCGAGCGCGGCCTTCATGTTCATGTAGTAGACGTAGGCGAAGAGCGAGGGGCTGGGGAAGCCGCCGGCCGAGACCGGGTAGGTCTTGCGGTAGTCGGCGACGAAGGCCTTCCACTCCGTGCCGTCGTAGGCGTCGGCCAACGGCCCGGCCGAAAGCGTGCCGAGCAGCGACTCGCGACGCTTGCCGCGGTAGTTGAGGACGTCCTGGCTCACTGTGATGGAGCCGCCGAGGATCGGCTTGTCGCCGCCGGCCGCCTCGTACTGGTTCAGGAAGTTCACCGCGTCGGCGCCGCCCAGCACGACGAGCAGGGCATCGACCTTGTCCGGAATGCGCGCGATCACCGACGAGTAGTCCTTGCCGCCCAGCGGCACCCAGGCCTTCATCGGCACCTTGCCGCCGTTGGCGCAGAACTCGGTCATGAAGCCCTGCACCTGCGAGTACGGGAAGGAATAGTCCTCGGCGATGACCATCACCTGCTTGTAGCCCTTGTCGAGCGCGGCCTTGCCCAGGCCCGACATCCACTGCGCGCCCTCGGTGTTGAAGCGAAAGAAGTTCGGGCTCGGGCTGACCAGCGTGGTGCCCTGCGCGCCCGAGGCGCCGTTGATGAAGGTGACCTGCGGCTGGGTCTTGGAGTAGTCCTTGACCGCGATGCCCTCGCCGCCGGAGAGCGGGCCGACCAGAATGTCCACCTTGTCCTGCTCGACGAGCTTGCGCGCGGCGTTCACTGCCACGTCGGGCTTGGCGTCCGAAGACGCCTTGATGATCTCGATCTTGCGCCCGGCCACCTCGCCGCCGCGCGCCTTGACGGCCAGCTCCGCGCCGCGCATGCCGTCGGCCCCGCCGGCCGCGAAGGGGCCTTCGAGCGTGGCCAGCAGGCCGATCTTCACCGGCGGCTGCTGGGCCCAGGCGGCACCTGCCAGCGCCATGGCCGCCGCGGCGCCCACCCATGTGCGCATGAAAACCCTTTTCGTGTCGTTCACGGTCGTCTCCTTGGTTGTGGATCGAGATGCGTCGAGCGCATCGAGCGGGATGCGGACCCACGGGCACCCAGGCGCGCCTTGGCACGCGCCCACAAGCCGAGCAGGCCGTCAGGGGAAAACAGCACGATGGCGAGGAACACGCCGCCGATCACGAGGTTGAAGCGCTCGCGGTCGATCAGGTCGATCGCGAAGGTCTGCAACAACACGAAGACGATGGCGCCGAGAAAGGGGCCGACCGGGTGCTTCATGCCGCCGAGCACGGCGATCACGAGGATGTTGATGAGCCAGGAGACGCTCACCGATCCGGGGGTGATCAGGCCGTTGTACCAAACGAGCAGCACGCCGCCGACCGCGGCCATCAGGCCCGCCAACGTATAGGCCGCGACCCGGTGCGCGACCACGTTGTAGCCGAGCGCGTTCATGCGCCGCGGGTTGTCGCGGATGCCCTGCAGCGCCATGCCGAAGGGCGCGCGCACCAGGTACTTGACCAGGCCGTAGCCGGCCACCGCCCAGAACAGCGCAAGGAAGTAGAAGGGCAGCGGGCTGCGCCAGTCGATGCCGAACAAGGCCGGCGGATAGACCTGCTGGAAGCCCTGGAAGCCGTTGAACACGCTGTAGTTCTGCAGCGCCAGGTAATAGAAGGCGACGCCGATCGCGAGCGTGATCATGATGGTGTAAATGCCCTCGGTGCGCACCGAGAGCCAGCCGATCAGCGCCGCGCTCACGGTGGCGATGGCCAGCGCGAACACCAGCACCACCCACCACGGCCAGCCGAGGCTGATCTCCGGCACGGCGCTGCTGCCCAGGATGGCCACGCTGTAGCCCGCGATGCCGGCCACGGTGAGCTGCGCCAGCGAGACCATGCCGCCATACCCGCCGAGGAAGGTGAGCGACAGCGCGATCAGGCCCAGCACCAGCGCCTGCGCGCCGATCTGGTAGGTGAGGAAGGGCGTGGCGACGAAGGGGTAGAGCAGCACGAAGGCGGCGACCAGCAGGTGCCGCGGCTTCACCAGGCCGGCCAGCGAGCGCAGCCGGCCGGACAGGCCAGCGTCCGGCTCGCGAGCCGCGTTCGGCATGGCGGGCCGCATCGGCCGCGGCGACGGTGCGGGCAGGCGCGAACCGGCGAGGCCCGGGCCCGCGTTCATGGCCTTGCGCCAGCGGGCCGCCGTCATGTCGTTTTTCCCATGATGCCGCGCGGCCGGAACGCCAGCACCGCGATGAGGATCAGGAAGGTGAAGAGCACGCTGTAGGTCGGCGCGTAGGCCAGGCCGTAGGTCTCGGCCAGGCCGAGGATCGCCGCGCCGATGGCCGCGCCCACTACGCTGCCCATGCCGCCGACGATCACCACGATCAGCGAGGCGAGCAGCAGCCGCGTGTCCTCGCCGGGCACCATCGACAACTCCACCGCGCCGATCACGCCGCCCAGGCCGGCCAGCCCGGCGCCCAGCGCGAAGGTCGCCGCGAACACCAGGTTCACGTTCACGCCCGCCGCGGCCAGCATGCCGCGGTCATCGACGCCGGCGCGGATCATGGCGCCGATGCGCGTGCGGTTGAGCAGCAGCCACAGGCCCACGCCGATGGCGATGCCCATGCCGAGCAGGCTGAGCCGGTAGGCCGAGTAGGCCTTGATGACCGGGATGTCGCGGATGGGGCCCTGCAGCCACTCGGGCGCTTCCATCTGGTGAACCTGGCCGGTGAAGACCCACAGCAGCAGGTCCGCGATCACGATCGACAGGCCGATGGTGACCATGGTCTGGCGCAGCTCCTCGCCCTGCATGTGGCGCAGGATCAGCGCCTGCATCAAGAGGCCGGCGAGCGCTGCCGCGGCGAAGCCCGCCGCGGCGGCGAGCACCCACGAGCCGGTGCGTTCGCCGACGACGAAGCCGATGTAGCCACCCAGCAGGTACAGCGAGCCGTGCGCGAGGTTCACGTTGCGCATCAGCCCGAAGACCAGCGTGAAGCCGCTCGCGACGATGAAGTAGAGCGAGCCGAGCGTCAGCCCGTTGAGCAGGGTGACGAAGAACAGGCGCAGGTTGTCGGCGATCGCCCAGGCGGAGAAAAGCGCGATCGGGCCGCCGATCAGCAGCCACAGCAGGATCAGCGAACGGCGGGTCATGGGCCGGCCTCTACGCTGCGAGCCTTCGGACGCTGCCGCTTTGCTCCCTCTCCCGCCTGGGCGGGAGAGGGCTGGGGTGAGGGTGGGCGTGGGCGTGCGCTGAAGACCCTCACCCCAACCCTCTCCCACAAGTGGGAGAGGGAGCAAGTCGGATTCGCTCCCTCTCCCGCCTGGGCGGGAGAGGGTTGGGGTGAGGGTGGGCGTGGGCAGACGGCCCTCACCCCAACCCTCTCCCACGAGTGGGAGAGGGAGCAAAACCTGAGCGACCGGAAGCAAGGTCGCATCATGCGGCGCGCCCGTACACCGGCGAGTGCGTGCGCGACGAAGCGATCTCGGGCGCCTTCGCAAAGACGCCGTCCTTCATCACCGCCAGCAGCCGGCCCGGGTCGCGCAGGATCGCGAGGTTGGCGAGCGGGTCGCCATCGACCAGCAGCAAATCGGCAAGGAAGCCCTCCTTGACCTGCCCGAGCTCGTGGCCGCGCATCATGATCTGCCCGCCGTACTCGGTGGCGCAGCGGATCGCCTCGGCCGGCGTGAAGCCGAGGTACCTGACGAAGAACTCCAGGTCGCGCGCGTTCTGGCAGTGCGGCGTGAAGGCGAAGCCGTAGTCGCCGCCGGGCAGGATGCGCACGCCGCGCCTGTGCATCTTTTGAAGCGACTCGAGCGCAGCGTCCCACTCGAGCTGGTAGCCCATCTGCTCGGCCTTGGCGCGGGTGATGCCGTAGGCCTCGGCCTCGTTGAGCATCGCGTGAAGGATGGCGATGCCGGGCGCGACGAAGACGCGGTCCTTCGCGGCCTCGAGCATGTCGAGCGCTTCCTCGTCGGTGAAGCTGGCGTGGTAGATCACGTCGATGCCGTGGCGCAGCGCCTGCTTCACCGAGGCGGCCGAGCGCGCATGGGCGGCGCCGCGCTTGCCGCGCAGGCGCACCTCGTCCATCGCGGCGGCGACTTCGGCGTCGCTCATCCAGGCGGAGTCGGCCGGCGAGTCGGGCGTCATGTTGTCGCCGGAGAGGTTGAGCTTGATCGAATCGACGCCGTACTTCAGGAACATGCGCACCGCCTTGCGCATCTCGTCGGCCGAATTCACGTTGACGCCGAAGCTGAACTCGGGGAAGGGCAGGTGCGGCAGCGTCTCGTCGCCCAGCCCGCCGGGCACGGTGATCTCCTGGCTGGCCGCGAGATAGCGCGGGCCCGGGATCTGCCCGGAATTGATCGCGTTGCGGATCACCACGTCGAGCCGCGGCTTGGCGCAGGCCGCCCCGACGCAGGAGGTGAAGCCCGCCTCGAGGTAGCGCCGGGCCACCTTGGCGCACCACAGCACGTGCTCCTCGAGCGGCATGCGCTGGATGTCCGCGAGCGTGGCCGCGTCGTTCCACGAGAAGTGCGTGTGGGCCTCGCACAGGCCGGGCATCAGCGTGGCGCCGGCGCCGTCGATCACCGTGGCGCCGGCGGTGGGAATGGCGGCGGTCGAGCGGCCCACCTGGCGGATGCGGTTGCCCTGCACGAGCACGCTGCCGGACACCGGCATGGCGCCGGTGCCGTCGAGGATGCGCACGTTGGTGAACAGGACGGTGTGGTCCATGTCGGCTTCTCCTGCAGTCTGCGCCCGGGGGACCGCCTCAGGCCGCCCAGCGGGTGCTGCGGGCCGAGCGCACGGGCGGTGCGCGGTGGAACTCGCCGTTCTTCATGACGGCCAGGATGCGGGCCTTGTCCTGCAGCACCGTGATGTCCGCCAGCGGATCGCCATCGACGAGCAGCAGGTCGGCCAAGTAGCCTTCCTCGACGCGGCCGATCTGGCCTTCGCCCATGCGCATCATCGGCGCGCCCCAGGCGGTGGCCGAGAGCAGCGCCTCCATGGTGCTCATGCCCACGAACCTGACGAAGTATTCGAGGTCCTTCGCGTTGGTGCCGTGCGGCGTCCACGCGAAGCCGTAGTCGCCGCCGGGCAGGATGCGGATGCCGCGCCGGCGCATCGCCTTCATGCTCTCCAGCGCCGCCTCGAGTTCGCGGAAGTAGCCCATGCCGCGCGCCACCTCGGGCGTGATGCCGTAGTCGCCCGCGTGGTGGCAGGTGTTGATGAGCCAGGCCAGTCCCGGCGCGATGAAGTGCTCGCGCTTGTGTGCTTCGAGCAGGTCGAGCGCCTCTTCGTCGGTGAAGCTGGCGTGGTAGATGACCTCGATGCCCTGCTTGACGCACTGCTTGATCGACCAGCACGAGCGTGCATGCGCCGACACGCGCCGTCCCCAGGCCTTGGCTTCCTGCACGCAGGTGGCGATCTCGGCCTCGGTGAACTGGCTCATCTCGCTCGGCATGCCGGTGATCGACTCGCCCGACAGGTTGATCTTGAGCGAATCGACGCCGTACTTCACGAACATGCGCACGCAGCGGCGCATCTCCTCGACGCCGCTGACCACCGCGCCGAACGCGAACTCGCTTTGCGGCAGGTGCGGCTGCGTGGTGTCGCCCAGGCCGCCGGGCACCGTGATCTCCTGGCTCGCGGCGAGGTAGCGCGGGCCGACGATGGTGCCGTCGTTGATCGCGTTGCGGATCACCACGTCGAGCCGCGGCTTGGCGGCGGCGGCGCCGACGCAGGAGGTCCAGCCCATGTCGAGATAGACCTTGGCGACCTCGGCGCACCACAGGATGTGTTCCTCCGGCGGCATGCGCTGGATCGCGTCCAGCCCCGGCTGGTTGTTCCACGAGAAATGCGTGTGCGCCTCGACCATGCCGGGCATCAGGAAGGCGCCGGCGCCGTCGATCACCGCAGCGCCCAGGACCGGCATGGCCTGCGCGCCGTGGCCGCCGCGGTTGACGCGGGAGATGCGCCGGCCCTGCACCAGCACATCGCCGCTGAAGGGCTGCTCGCCCGAGCCGTCGAACACACGCACGTTGGTGAAGAGAACGTCGGCCATGGTCACCTCGCGGGTTCAGCGCTGGGTGGAAAGAAAGTCGCGCAGCTCGCGTGCGCATTCGGCGGGCCGTTCGATCGGCGCCCAGTGGCCCGTGCGCGGCAGCACCACCACGCGCGCACCGCCCCTGGCCTTGCCCATGCGCCCGGCCATCGCGCGCACGGCCTGCGGCGGGGCGACGGCATCCTCGTCGCCGGTGACGAGCAGCACCGGCACGGCGATGCCTTCCACCGCCGCCGGCTGCGCCTCGGCGAGCGCCTCGCACGACAGCGCGTAGTCGGACGGCTCCTGGCGCATCACGCTCTCTCGCACGAAGGCGGCCGCGGCAGGCACCTGCTCGCGGCTGTGCGCGGACAGGCTGGCCTGCACCAGCGTGTCGGCGATCGCCTGCATGCCGGCCAGGCCCTCGGTGCGTGCCTTCGTGCCGCGCGCGCGGATGTTGGCGCGCGCTGCGTCGGGCGGCGCCAGCAGGGGACCGAACAGCGCCAGGCTGCGCACGCACCGCGGCTGCGCCACCGCGAGGTGCTGGCAGACGATGGTGCCCATCGAATGGCCGAGCCAGTGCGCACGCTCGACACCGAGCCGCGTGCACACCGACAGCACGGCATCGACCATGCGCTCGATCGACAGCGGCGTCTCGCCGGCAGGCGAGCGGCCGCTGCCGGGCAGGTCGATGCGCAGCACGCGGTGCTGTGCGAGCGTGGGCATCAGCGGCGTCCAGGTGTTGGAGCTGCCGCCCAGCCCGTGCAGGCAGACGACGGCGTCGCCTTCGCCTTCGTCCTCGACGGCGAGCTTGCCGATCAGGTGAAAGGCCATGGACGCGTCCTCACTCGAAGCGGTTCTCGATGACGCCGAGGCCGTCGATCTCGATGCGCACCACGTCGCCCGGACCGAGGTACTTCGGCGGCTTGAAACCCATGCCGACGCCGGCCGGCGAGCCGGTGGCGATCACGTCGCCGGGGTACAGGGTGATGCCGCGCGAGCAGGTCTCGATGAGCGTGGGAATGTCGAAGATGAGGTCCTTGGTGCGGGCGTCCTGGCGCAGTTCGGTGTCGCCACCCGCCGGCGTGACCCAGCCGCGCACGCGCGTGTCGCGGCCGTCGAGTTCGTCGGCACTGATGATCCACGGCCCCATGGGGCAGAAGGTGTCGAAGCTCTTGCCCAGGTCCCATTGCGCATGGCGCATCTGCACGTCGCGCGCGGTCACGTCGTTGACGATGGTGTAGCCGAACACGTGGTCCATGGCGCGCCCGCGCGGGATGTCGCGCCCGCCCCGGCCGATGACCACCGCGAGTTCCGATTCGTAGTCGATCTGCTGCGACACCGCAGCACCCGGCAGGCGCACGACGTCGTAGGGCCCGATCACGCACTCCCCGAACTTGGAGAAGACGATCGGCCAGCCGTCGTCCTTGGCGGTGAGCGCGGCGTTGTCCTTGAACACCGAGCCGGCCAGCTCTTCGGCGTGCGCGCGGTAGTTGCGGCCCACGCACAGCAGGCTGCGCAAGGGGCGGGGCAGGGGCGCGCACAGGCTGATCGCCTCCACCGGCAGGCGCGGCCCGGCGGCGGGCGGCAGCGCCTCGCCGAGCGCAAGGGCCTGGATCAGCGGCAACGCGCCGCGCGAGGCGTCGGCGACCGCGAGCGGCGTGGCTTCGCGCCCGTCGGGCGACACCAGGCCCACGTGCTGCCGTCCGCCCCAGCTCCAGCTGGCGATGCGCATGCGCTTGTCTCCTGTGCATTCCGTGCGCCGCTGCGAGGGGCGCGGTGCCGAGGCCCGTCTTTGAACGCCGCCAAAAATGAGACTTGTGTCTCAAATCTGGATCGGCGCATCATACGGGCCGCTGCTCGCCTGCCGCAAGAGCAAGCGCCTATCGAAAGGACCCGGAGTAACCCGCATGGCGCGCCTGAAACACAAGCTGAGCCAACCGCCCCTGCCGCCCGACCGCGGCGTCAAGGCGTCCACCTTCAAGCTGCTGCTCGAAACCGCGATGACGCTCATCCAGCAGGACGGCCACATCCCCTCGGTGGCCGAGGTGGCCGTGCGCTCGCAGGTCTCGCGCGCGACCGCCTACCGCTACTTCCCGAGCCGCAGTGCGCTCATCACGGCGGTGATCGACACCTCGCTCGGGCCGGTGCGGCGCTTCGCCTCCGACAACCGCAGCGGGCGCGAACGCGTGCACGAGCTGTTCGAGCAGACGTTTCCGCGCTTCAAGGAGTTCGAGCCGCAGTTGCGTGCCGCGGCTCAGCTCGCACTGGAGCAGTGGGCGCTCGAGCGTGCGGGCTTGCTGGAGGAGGAGCCTTACCGCCGCGGCCACCGGGTCGGCATCCTGGAGCACGCCATCGCGCCGCTGGCACCTGAACTGCCCGCGGCGGTGCGCGACCGCCTGCACCGGGCGCTGTCTGTCGTCTACGGCATCGAGCCGTACATCATCCTCAAGGACATCTGGGGGCTGACGGACCGCGAGGTGGAACGGACCGCGCTGTGGATGGCCGATGCGCTGATCGATGCGGCGCTTCGGGACGCCGCGTCCGCACGGCGGCCGGCGAAGCGCGGAACAGCCGCGGCTTCGTTGGAACGCGGTCCTGCGGACACGGCTCGGCCGAACGGCCGCCGCGCGAATGGCGGTGGCTGCGGCCCGCAATGAGCCGGCCGGCCACCCGGCCGCAGGCCATGGCCTCGTTCGTCTGCTTGGAGCTCACCAACTGAATTGCCTATGCCCCCAGGCAGAGGCCCGGCCTGAGGATCGAACTGCTGATCGAGGAGAAGCTGGTTCTGGTCAGCAGCTCGAGTCGTGCCGCGTCGCCACCCGCTGGCCGTCGGTTGGAAATGGCCGGAAATGTCGATGCTCATGACGCCTTCTTTGCCGCATCGAGTTGCTCTCGCAATGCCTTTTCCGCCGAGTGGCGATCGCTGCAATCGCGACCCACCGCCACCGAACCGATGACTGCGCCCGCCTTGTCTGTGATGAGCCCGAAGCTGAGATCCACGTACAGCTTGCGCCCGTCCTTGTGAATCGATCGGGTCGTTCGCACCTGGTTCTCGTATCGGGTTCGCCGGCCGTCGATGGCGCGGCGGAAAGCCGCCCAGTGCGCGGGCCGCAGTCGCTCCGGGACGATCACGTCGAGGCTTTGGCCCACAACTTCATCCGCCGCGAAGCCGAACACGGTCTCGGCACCTCGGTTCCACATGCGGATGATTCCGTCTCGGTCAGCGAAGATCACCGCGTCGGGAATCTGCAGTGCAACAGCCTCGAACAGATACGGGTCGGTGGTTTGCATTCGTGTCCTCCGCAGGGCGCATCTACGGCGCACCATCGCCGATGCCGGGCACGGCAAAGCCGTCCTTCACCGACTGCAGTTCGTCCCGATGAAGCCGCGCCAGTCGCTCGAGGCACTGCTCGCCTTGCTGCGTCAACGCAACCTCCACGCGGCGCTGGTCCCCGCGGCTCGCGGCGCGTCTGACCAGTCCGGCTGCTTCGCACCGCGATACCAGCGCGACGACGCCGTGGTGTTTGGCCTGCAGGCGCTCGGCGAGTTCCGCCACGGTCGCCCACTCGCGGCCGGGAAATCCCTTGATCTGCAGCATCAGTTGGTACTGCAGGGGAGTGATCCCGCTCCTGCGCGTGACCTCCTCGCTGAACCTGAGAAAGCGGCGCAGCTGGTAGCGAAAGTTCGCCAGCGTCTCGAAATCGGTCTTTGACATCACCGCGTTGACCTGCATGGATTGCTTCGGATGCGATCGATCCACACCACGGCAAAAATGTATCACGGCATGATAGATTCGCGTCCGTGAAGCTCAACATCCTGTCCGACCTGCACATGGGCGTCAGTGCGCTGGAAAGACCACTGAACGATGCCGACGTGGTCGTTCTCGCGGGCGACATCGCTTCGCCGCGGCAGGCGGCGGTCTGGGCCCTGGGCTTCGACAAGCCCGTGCTCTACGTGCTGGGCAACCACGAGTCCTACGGCAGCAGCATCGAAGGCGCCGTCGACGAACTCAAGCAGCTTTGCGCGGGAACCCACGTGCACGTGCTCGACGATGGCGAGATCGTCATCGGCGGCGTGCGCTTTCTGGGCAGCACCCTGTGGACGGACTTCATGCTGTTCGGCGAGGGTGCCGAGAAAGAAAAGGCGATGGCTCAGGCGCAGCGCCTGATCCGCGACTTCAGCCGCATCCGGACCGGCAAGGGTGCGCTCTTCACGCCCGCCGATTCGGCGGCGCTGTTCGAGCGGCATGCCGACTGGCTGGATCGCCGGCTCGGCGCGACCCATGCAGGCCCGACCGTCGTGATCACGCATCACGCGCCGTCGCGCCAGAGCATTCACCCGAGGTTTGCAGGTTCTGCGCTGAATGCCTGCTTCGTCTCCGACGCCGAGCGGCTCGCCGGCTCGGCGCGCGTGCGCCTGTGGGTACACGGGCACACCTACGACAGCTTCGACTACGACCTTCGAGGCACGCGCGTCGTGTGCAATCCGCGCGGATACGCCCAGGCCGGCGTGAACGAGAACCCGCGGTTCGACCCGGATTTCATCGTCGAGGTCTGACCGTCTCGTTCGAGGAAGATCTCGCGGCTGCTCCCGCGCAGTGCGTCGCCGGCTCACGTGAGACGCGACCGCACGGTGCGTTCGCACGATCCGTCCTGGAGCGCACGAGCCAGCGCGAGAGCGGCATGGCACGAACGTCACACGACGTTTTGTGCTCATTCGCCGGCCCCTTTGCAACTTTGTGGCGGCGCCAATATGATCGACCGATGTGCTCAGCTTCCTCCCTCCGCACACATTGCACCGCGATGTGCCGGGGATTCGCGAAAACCGCCGGCCGCTCGCGCGCGCCGGCTTTGCATGCCGGGACCGGTATGCCTCCTCGACTGCCGGCCGCACATCTCTGAGCCCGGCGATCACTTCCTTCCCCCTGTTGCGCAAAACCTCCGATCGCCGGGCCATCTAGCCCGCGCTGTGCCGTGCGTCTGCCCCGTGCAGTCGTCCGCCACCCATCGAAAGGAGTGCTCCATGGAAGTCTTTGCCACCGAACGCACGCTCACCGAGCTGGATCAGGTGCGGCTCACGACCCTCATCCACAATCAACACCGCCACGCGCCGCCGTCACCCCAGACCGAGCAGATTGCGCAGACGCTCGACATGGCGGACATCGTGCCGTCGCGTCAGGTTGCGCCCGACATCGTGACGATGTATTCGCAGGTCGTCCTGTCGGACCTCAAGACCGGCCAGCGCAGCAAGCTGACGGTCTGCTATCCGCAAGATGCCGAACCGGCGGCCGGTTTCGTGTCCGTGCTTTCCCCGGTGGGCTCGGGGCTGCTCGGGCTTCGGGTCGGCTCGGTATCTCGCTGGCACCTGCCGTCCGGGGAGGAAGGAGCAGCGCAAGTGCTCGAGATCCTCTTTCAGCCCGAGGCGAGCGGCGACTATTCGATGTAGCCGCGACGTGCTCGCGAGGACGGCGGCATACGGCAGATTCGATCTCCTTCTGCTACCTGCAGGCACTTCGCCAGGCCGTTCACGCTTCGGGGTCGGGCGCCGCGTTGGCCGGCTTGCCGGGCAGCAGCACGGAGAAGACTGCACCGCGCCGGCCATCGTGGCGGTTGGCAGCGCGGATGTCGCCGCCGCAGCGCTCGACGATGCTGCGGCTGATCCACAGGCCCAGCATCTGCTCGTCGGCCAGCTTCAGCTCGGCGTGCACCTTGCCGGCATCGGCGCCGAGCAACTCGCGCGTCAGGTCGAGGTTGCCCTGGATAACCGCGATGGGGTTTTTGAGTTCGTGCGCAATGCCGGCAGCGCCCGCACCATGCTCATACTGCAACCCGGCTCGCCGAAAGCGGACCCCGTCGCGGGCCGGCCGCGCCCGGTCGCCGCTCCTGAAGGAGACTTCATGACCCAGCCCCTTGCCACCCCTGCCGCGCCGGACGCCGGGGCGCGCGCATCGACCACCCGCCCGATCGCCATGAACCCCGACACCCCGCGCTACCAGAGCGGCTTCGGCAACGAGTTCGCCTCCGAGGCGCTGCCCGGCGCCTTGCCGGTCGGGCGCAATTCGCCCCAGCGCTGTCCCTACGGCCTGTATGCCGAGCAGCTCAGCGGCACGGCGTTCACCGCGCCGCGTGCCGACAACCGGCGCTCCTGGCTCTATCGCATCCGGCCCGCCGCGACGCACGGACCGTTCGAGCGCATCGCAGACGGGCGCATCGTCAGCGACTTCGATTCTCTGCCCACGCCGCCCGACCAACTTCGATGGAACCCGCTGCCCATGCCCCCGGCGTCGACCGACTTCGTCGAAGGCCTCGTCACGATGGCCGGCAACGGCGATCCGCAGGCGCAGGTCGGCGCGGCGGCCCACGTGTACGCCGCCAACCGCTCGATGAAGGACCGCAGCTTCTACGACGCCGACGGCGAACTGCTCGTCGTGCCGCAGCAGGGCCGCCACCGCTTCGTCACCGAGTTCGGCGTGATCGACGCCGAGCCGCAGGAGATCGTGGTGATCCCGCGCGGCGTGCGCTTTCGCGTGGAGCTGCCCGAGGGCAGCGGCCGCGGCTACGTCTGCGAGAACTACGGCGCCGCGTTCCGCCTTCCCGACCTCGGGCCGATCGGCTCGAACGGCCTGGCCAACCCGCGCGACTTCCTCACCCCCGTGGCTGCCTACGAGGACGTGGACGGCCCGCACGAACTCGTCGCCAAGTTCATGGGCCACCTGTGGTCGGCGCCAATGGACCATTCGCCGCTGGACGTGGTGGCCTGGCACGGCAACGGCGCGCCGTACAAGTACGACCTGCGGCGCTTCAACGCCATCGGCTCGATCAGCCACGATCATCCCGACCCGTCGATCTTTCTGGTGCTGCATGCCGCCTCCGACACGCCGGGCGTGAGCAGCATCGACTTCGTGGTGTTTCCGCCGCGCATCCTGGCCATGCAGGACACCTTCCGCCCGCCCTGGTTCCACCGCAACGTCGCGAGCGAGTTCATGGGCCTGATCCACGGCGCCTACGACGCCAAGGCCGAGGGCTTCCTGCCGGGCGGCGCGAGCCTGCACAACAGCATGAGCGGCCACGGCCCCGATGCCCCGACCTTCGAGAAGGCGAGCCGCGCCGACCTGTCGCAACCCGATGTGATCCGTGACACGATGGCCTTCATGTTCGAGTCCCGCCACGTGTGGCGCCCGACACGACAGGCGCTCGAGTCCGCCGAGCGGCAAGCCGACTACCCGCGCTGCTGGCAGGACCTGCGCAAGCACTTCGATCCGAGCCGGCCATGACGACGAACCATTCCCTCGACAGCTCGATGGCCGTCGCCGTCATTGGTGCGGGCAGCATGGGGGCCGGCATCGCGCAGCTCGCGGCGCAGGCCGGGCACGCTGTCTGGCTGCACGACGCGCAGCCGGGCGCCGCAACGCGCGGGCGCGAACGCATCGCGGCCGACCTGGAAGGCGCCGTGAAGCGCGCGAAGATGACGGCCGGGCAGCGCGACGCGGTGCTCTCGCGCATCGGCATCGCCGAGCGGATCGACGCCCTCGCCGGGTGCCGGCTCGCCGTGGAAGCCATCGTCGAGAAGCTCGAGCCCAAGCAGGCCCTGTTTCGTCAACTCGAAGGCGCGCTCGCGCCCGAGGCCGTGTTCGCGACCAACACGTCGTCGATCTCGATCACGGCGGTCGCGCAGGGGCTCAGGCACCCGCAGCGGCTCATCGGCTGGCACTTCTTCAACCCGGCCACGCGCATGAAGCTGGTCGAGGTCATCCCCGGCGTCGAGACCGACCCGGCGCTGGTGCCGGCGCTGCATGCGCTGTCGCGCGCCTGGGGGAAGACCTCGGTCGATGCGCCCAACGCGCCGGGCTTCATCGTCAACCGCGTCGCGCGGCCGTACTACGCCGAGGCGCTGCGCCTGCTCGGCGAACGCATCGCCGACGTGCCGACCATCGACTGGCTGCTGCGCGAGGCCGGCGGCTTTGCGATGGGCCCCTTCGAGCTGATCGACCTGATCGGCGTGGACGTCAACCTGTCGGTCACCGAATCGGTGTTCCAGGCCACGGCTTTCGATTCGCGCTATGCGCCCAGCCTGATCCAGCAGGAGCTGGTGCGCAGCGGGCGCTACGGGCGCAAGAGCGGCAGGGGCTTCTACGACCACGGACCGGGCGCCGCGGCGCCGCATGCGAGCACGGTCGGGCCGGCGTCCGATCCGCCGCCGCTGCGCTGCGCGGCCGATGCCGGGCTGCTCGATCCGCTGCTGCAGCGCCTGCGCCGCGCCGGCGTGGAGATCGCGCAGGACGCCGACTTGCCGGGCGCCACGCTCGCGCTCGGCGGCACGCGCGTCGCGCTCACCGACGGGCGCACGGCGGCGCGGCGCGCCCATGAGGAGCGCGAAGCGGTGCTCCTGCTCGATCTGGCGCGCGACTATGCCGCTGCTCCGGTGCTCGGCGCGGCCGCCGGCCCGGGCTGCGAGCCGGCGCTCGCGGAGCTCGCGGCGCTGCTGCGGCGCGCGGACATCGGCCTGATCGCCCTGGCCGACGTGGCCGGGCTGGTGGTCATGCGCACGGTGTGCTGCCTGGCCAACGAGGCCGCCGACGTGATGACGTGGTCGGGCACCTCGGCGCGCGACATCGACACCGCCATGGTCCTGGGCACCGCCTACCCGCTCGGGCCGCTGGTCTGGGCCGACGCGATCGGCGCCTCCCGCGTGGCCGAGGTTCTCGGGAACCTGCAGGCTCACTACGGCGATCCGCGCTATCGGCGCGCGCCGAAGTTGTCGGCCCTCGAGCTCACGCGGGGCCGCTTTCATGACTGAGCCTCGCTGCGCAGCGGCCGCTTCGCGGCGGAGCCGCTGAAAGCCGCGCGAGCCCCGACGCCCGAACGGCTGGCGCTGACGGCGGGAGCGCCGCTTCTTCACACACGCGCCGCTTCGCGCGTGATGGGCACTTGCAAGGAAGAACGGCCCGGAGGCTGCCTCCAGGCCGTTCGCTTCAGGGGCAGCCCCGCGCTGCTCAGGCGCGGTACAGCGAAGCGCCGCAGGTCGTGCAGGACGCCATGCCGCCCGCGGTTCGGATGAGGTTGGAGCCGCAGCGGTTGCAGGTCAGCTTGCCGTTGATCATGTTGGACGGGCTCACGCGGCGGTACTCCTCGTAGGAGCCCAGGGCGCCGCCGGTCGCGGTGGCGGTTGCTGCGGACAGGCCCGTCGTCGAGGTGCTCGCCGGCGGCGTGTAGGCCGGGGTGCCGGCGTTCGTGTCGCTTCCCTTGCTGCGGCGCATCCACACGTACAAACCGTAGGCCGCCGCGACGATCACGATGAGGATCACGAGGTTGGAACTCATTGCTCTTGTCTCCTGTTGGTTTCGAGCCGAACGCTCCGCGCGCGCCTCGCGTCCGACAGCAGGCGGGCGTTCGCCGGGAAAGAATACCCCAACGATCGACTCGGATAAAGCGGCTGCACGCGGACTGCAGACGTCGTTTGCGGTGCGGCGCACGCAAGCACGATGGTGCTCGCATTGCCCGCAAAGTCGGTGCTGAACCGAACAGACCGGCAAGCCCGCGTTTGCCTACAACCGGCTCATCCGCAGTGAACCATCGGCAAGCCGCGAAAGCGCTGATCCGACCGATCCCATGACTTCGTACGACCCGCTCAGCGTGCCTTCGGGGCAACGCACGGACATCAGCATCGACACCGACAGCCTCTCGGCACAAGGCCACAGCATCTTCTTCGCGGCCGTGGAAACCACGCGCATGCCGATGATCATCACCGACCCCCGGCGACCCGACAACCCGATCGTCTTCGCCAACCGCGCGTTCCTGAACATGACCGGCTACGCCGCAGACGAGATCGTCGGGCGCAACTGCCGCTTTCTCCAGGGCCCCGATACCGACGCCGCCACCTTGGGCGAGGTGCGCGCGGCGGTGGCCGCCGAGCGCGAGATCGCCACGGAGATCCTCAACTACCGCAAGGACGGCGGCTCGTTCTGGAACGCGCTGTTCATCTCGCCGGTGCGAGACAAAGCGGGCAATCTCATCTACTTCTTCGCCTCGCAGCTCGACGTGAGCCGCCGCCGCGATGCGGAAGACGCCCTGCGGCAGGCGCAGAAGATGGAGGCGCTAGGCCAACTCACCGGCGGCATCGCGCACGACTTCAACAACCTGCTGCAGATCGTGTTCGGCCACCTCGACATCCTGCGCCTGCTCGGCGAGGCGCCGCAGGACGCGCGCCGCGCCAAGAGCCTGCAGAGCATCCGCAGGGCTGCGGAGAAGGCCAAGACCCTCACGCAGCAGCTGCTCGCCTTCGCCCGCAAGCAGCAGCTGCAGGGCCGTATCGTCAACCTCAATGCGTTGACCACGCAGTTCATCGAGATGTCCGAGCGCACGCTGGGCGAGGGCATCGACGTCGCCACGATGCTCGAGCCCGAGCTCTGGAACTGCCGCATCGATCCCACGCAGGCCGAGGTGGCCCTGCTCAACATCCTGCTCAACGCGCGCGATGCGATGCAGGGCGAAGGCAAGGTGAGCATCGTCACCAGCAACGTCGAGGTCGCGGCCGAGGATCTCACCGCGGCGGGCGTGCCTCTGCCGGGCCGCTACGTCTGCATGGCGGTGTCCGACAGCGGGCACGGCATCCCGGCCGAAGCGCTGGCGCGCGTGATGGAGCCCTTCTTCACGACGAAGGACGAGGGTGCCGGCACGGGCCTCGGCCTGTCGATGGTGTACGGCTTCGCCAAGCAGTCGGGCGGCGCGGCGTCGATCTACTCGGAGGTCGGCTCCGGCACCACGGTGAGGATGTACTTTCCGGCGACCGACGAATCCATGCGCCGTGCGCCGCCACGCGCGAGCGGTCCCGAGCGCAGCGGCAACGAGCGCATCGTCGTGGTCGACGATCGCGTGGAAGTGGCCGAGATGACCGAGCTCATGCTCTCGAGCCTGGGCTACCGCACGGAAGTCTTCACCAGTGCGAGCGAGGCGCTGCGCCACATCGAGAGCGGCGCGCCGCTGGACGTGATGCTCACCGACCTGATCATGCCCGGCCGCATGAACGGCGTGATGCTCGCGCGCCGCGCCCGCCAGCACCGGCCCGGCCTGAAAGTGCTGCTCACCACCGGCTTCGCCGACGCGTCGCTCGACAGGTCGGGGGCCAGCGAAGGCGAGTTCGAGGTCATCTACAAGCCCTACGGGCAGGAAGAACTCGCGCGCCGCGTGCGTCAGCTGCTGCTGGGCCCCACGGGCGTGGGCTGAACGTCGGCGCCCCACCAGCGCGGCAGCAGCGCCCTGACGTCGCGCTGCGCGAAACGGTCGTCCAGCAGGTGCACCACGCCGCGGTCCTGCGGCGTGCGGATGACGCGCCCGGCGGCCTGCACCACCTTGCGCAAGCCCGGATACAGGTAGGTGTAGTCGAAGCCGGCGCCGCACAGACGGTCGATGCGGCGCTTGATCTGCTCGTTGACCGGGTTCACCTGCGGCAGTCCCAGGGTGGCGATGAAAGCGCCGACGAGGCGCGCGCCCGGCAGGTCGATGCCCTCCGCGAACGAGCCGCCGAGCACCGCGAAACCGATGCCGCGGCCCCCGGCCTCGAAGAGCGCGAGGAACCGGGCCTGTTCCGCCTCGCTCATGCCGCGCGACTGCCTCCATACCGCCACTTCCGGGTGCCGCGCCTCGAACAGCCCCGCCACGCGGTCCAGATAGTCGAAGCTGCTGAAGAAGGCCAGGTAGTTGCCGGGCTGCGCGGCGAACTGCCGCTCGATGCGCTCGACGATCGGCGCGAGCGAGGCGTCGCGGTGCGCAAAGCGCGTGGAGATGTCGCGGGCGATGTGCACGGCGAGTTGCCGGGACTCGAAGGGCGAATCCACGTCGATCCAGGCGGTATCGGCCGGCAGGCCGAGCATGTCGGCGTAAAAGCGCCGCGGCTGCAGCGTGGCGGAAAACAGCGTGGTCGAGTGCGCCGCCGCGAAGCGCGGCTGCAGGAAGCTCGCCGGCACCACGTTGCGCAGGCACACGAGCACCGAGCCGCCGGCCGAGCGCGTCAGATCGACGATCGAGTGCTCGCCGAAGGATTCGGCCAGGCGCGTGAACTGCAGCGCGTCGAACTGAAAGGCCTGCAGCGACGCATCGAGCGGCTCGGGGTGCTCGGCCAGGTGATCCATCACCGCCCCGGCCGCCTGCTGCAGCGCAAGGACGAAGCCGGCCGGCAGCGCACCGAGCACGCAGTAGTCGCCCTCGGCCTGCTCGCTCAGCGCCTTGAAGCGCCGGTGCAGGAGATTCATCGGCTTCTTCAAGGCGGCGGGCGCGGTTCGCCGCACCCGCTCGAAGGCGGCGTGGTCGAGCTGCGCGCTGTACATCCCGCGCCCGCGCTCGACCAGGTTGTGCGCCTCGTCGACCAGCACGGCGACGCGCCAGGAGTCGGCCACCGCCAGCGCGTGCAGCATGGCGTTGCCGTCGAAGTAGTGGTTGTAGTCGCCCACCACCACGTCGCTCCAGCGCGCCAGTTCCTGGCCGAGGTAATAGGGACACACCGCGTGCTCCAGCGCCAGCGCTCGCACGGTGGGCTTGTCCCACACCGGCAACCCGGTCGCAGCTTCGCGGGCCGCGGGCAGCCGGTCGTAGAAGCCCCGGGCCAGTGGGCAGGACTCGCCGTGGCAGGCCTTGTCCGGGTGCTCGCAGGCCTTCTCGCGCGCCACCAGCTCGAGGCTGCGCAGCGGCATCGAAGGGTCGCCGTGCCGGATCTGCGCCAACGCCCCCTGCGCCATCGCGCGGCCGGAGGTCTTGGCGGTGAGGAAGAAGATCTTGTCGAGCGATTGCGCCGGGGCGGCCTTGAGCAGCGGGAACAGGCTGCCGACCGTCTTGCCGATGCCGGTCGGCGCCTGCGCCATCAGACAGCGCCCGGCACGCGCCGCCTTGTAGACCGCCTCTGCCAGGGGTCGCTGGCCGCGCCGGAACGACTCGTGCGGGAAACGCAGCGCGAGCAGCGCCGCGTCGCGCGCTCGACGGTGCGCCAGCTCCTGCCCGGCCCAGGCCAAGAAGGCGCTGCAGCGCTGCTCGAAGTGGCGCCGCAGTTCGTCGGCCGTGCGGCGCTCGGTGAACACGGTTTCAGCCTGCGTGCCGATGTCCAGGTAGACGAGCGCGAGCTCGATCTGCGCCAACCCGTCCCGCTCGCACAGCAGCCAGCCGTAGATGCGCGCTTGCGCCCAATGCAGATGGCGATGGCTCTCGGGCTGGCGGTCCAGTCGGCCGCGATGCGTCTTCACCTCCTCCAGCCGGCCCCGTTCCGCGTCGAAGCCGTCGGCGCGGCCACGCACCCGCAGTGGACCGAACTCGCCGCTGAGCGGCACCTCGGCCTGCCACGACTTGCCGCGGCGCGTGGCCACCAGCGCGTGGCCGTCGATCCCCTGCCTGGCGGAGGGCGCGGGCGTGAAGCGAAGGTCCAGGTCGCCCTGCTTGGCGGTGAACTCGCACAGCGTGCGAACGGCGACGGTGTAGTGCAAGGAAGACCTGGGCGGGCGGTGCTCGCCGCGGAGCGGTCGCGGCAAGCGGTTGGGAAAGGGACACTGTGGAAACGTCCAGTCTAGCGGCGGGCCGATGGCGCGGGTGAAGGCGGCGCCTGCACGTCGCTCGGCTCGGCCGCGCCGAATGCATCTCTCAAACGCCGTTGCGCCAGCGGTGAGGCTTCAGGAGTTCCTCGCGCAGTTCGTCGGGCACGGTGTTCATCGGCTGCTCGCTGACTTCCAGCCCCTGCAGATTGACGGCGGGAGTCGGCCAGTCCTTCGCGGCCTCGTCTTCGTCGCGGTGCATGCGCGTGTCGCCGAAATCGCTCGGCATCGACGCCTCGTGCTCGTCGGCGCGTCGCGTCAGGTCCTTGAGCCAGGCGAGCAGTGCCATGTGCTTGTCTCACCGGGTCGCCGAGTCCATGGCTGTTTGGAGCCTGCGGCTCGAAAGCGGTTCCTGAGGCCGCAGGCGCGCCGTTTGCTCTCGCCTTGCTCTCGCACGCAGTGCGAAATAGGTCCTTGGCGAGCGGGCCCGGGGCTTGTAGCGTGTTGAAACGTCGAGGACGCAGCCGACCCGAACTCGAGCCGAGCCCCTGCACGCCGATGAATCCGACTCCCTCTCCGAAATCCTGATCGCATGCAACCCGTCGAAAGACACGTCTTCGAAGACCACCTGCTGAGTTGTTCGGCCTTGCCGACGAACGACGGGCGCTTCCAGTCCCGGGTCGCGATCACCGCGCTGGGCGGCCAGAGAACCAGGGCGCAACGCTTTCTCGACCTGGACGTCTTCGACAGCGCCGAGGAAGCGCTTGCGCACGCGAAGCAGGCCGGCATGGACTGGGTGCGGCTGCACGGGTAGAGCCGAGCAAGGGAACGGCGACGTGCGACCAGGCCTCGGGCGGTATCCGGGGAGGGAAGGAGCGCTTCCACCCGGCGGTCCGCCGAGCCGCAGCCCGCTGGACGTTCGATGTCGTCAGGGCGCGTGCTCCGGACGATGGGCGGCAGGCAGCACGATGGTCACCAGCACCGAGGCATCCGTGATGGCGTGTACCCCATGCGGCTCACCGCCAGGCAGCATCACGAGCTGGCCGGCGTGAAGGCGACACGTTCGCGATGACGTCGTGATCTCGGCCTCGCCCTGCAGGCACTGCAGCGTGATCGGCCCCTGCACCCGGTGTTCCGGAATGGTCCGTCCCGCGTCCAGGACCAGCCGCATGAGCTGCAGGCCGCGAGCCTTCAGGAGGCTGGTCGTCACGGTGGCCGCCGGCCCCGGGGGGAGCGGATCGAGATCGATGATGTCGAGTGGTCGGGCGTGCGGCAGGGCCATGGGGTCGGTCGGCAGAAGAAGCCGGAAGAAGCGTTCGGATGCGGTGCTCGAACCGGCCTGCGCACCGTCAGTGCACCATGAGCACCGGCAGGGTCATCGACCCGAGCACGGTGCGTGTGGCGCCCCCGAGAATGAGCTCGCGGATGCGGCCGTGCCCGTAGCAGCCCATCACCAGGAGATCGGCGCCGGCGTCGGCGGCCAGCGACAGCAGGCCTTCTCCGGGCGCGTCAGCCGGCATCTCGGCGTGACGCTCGATCGGAGCGCCGACGCCGTGTCGACGCAGGTAGGCCTCCACCTCGCTGGCGCCGGCCCCGCGCAGGACCGTGTCGGCCTCGGCGGCGAGGTGGATGCGCCGCGCACCGTGCAGCAGCGGCATGGCGGCGGTCAGGGCGCGTGCGGCCTCGCGCGTCGGTTTCCACGCGATCAGCACCTCCTTGCCCACGTCGGCGAAGTCGCCGAGGCAGGGAACGACCAGCGCGGGCTTGCCGCTGGCCAGCAGCACCGAGGCGACGAAATCCGCCGGCACGCCGCCGGATTGCGTGTCGTGGCGATCGTGCTGGCCCAGCACGAGGAGGTCCGAGCACAGTGCATGCCTCACGACGCCGGGGATCGGACGCTCGAGCCCCAGCACGCGCCACTCCATGACCAGCTTGCCCGGGGTTGCGGAGTGGGCGAACAGCCTCCTGGCCTGTTCGCGGCGGTCGGCATCGAGCTGCTCCAGAAAGGGCATGACGGCGCCTGCGCCCTCGGCATAGGCGAACGGCACCTCGAGGACGCTCGGCGTCGTGGCGTACAGCGCCGTCACGGCCGCGTCGTGCTGCACGGCCAGCGCGCGAGCGAGTGCGGTGCGCATGGCGCAGCGGGGCGAGGAATCGAAGTGCAGGAGGATCGATCGGAGGGCGGTCATGCGGCGGCTCCTGAAGCGGCGGGCGGTGAAGCGATGCAGGCGTCTATCGCACCAGCAGCACCGGTAGCGGGCTGTCGCTCACGACGAGCGAGGCGTCGCTTCCCAGCAGCAGGCGGCCCACGCCCTTGCGACCGTGTGTGCCCATGACGATCAGGTCGCAGCCATCGGCCTCGTCGACGATGAGCTTGGCAGGGCGCGCACCGATCGCCTCGCGCAGCCTCGATTCGGTGGGCACCTTCGATTGCGCGGCGGTCTTCTCGGCCGCGGCCAGCAAGGTTTCGCCGAAGCGTCGCTGTTCCAGGCGCAGCTGGTCGGAGTAGGCGAGCGCGGCCGAGTCGATCAACCACTGCACGTCGGAGATGACGTGCACGAGCCGCAGGCTCGCGCCCAGTGCGCCCGCCAGCTTGATCGCTTCGGCGAGGCCGCGCCGTGCGGTGTCGCTGCCGTCGAGCGGCACGAGGATTCGCTTGTACATGGTGGTCGTCCTTTCGGTGGATCAATGACGCCCCGATGCTGTGCTGCACGACGCCGTTCCGGTTTGATCCAGCGCAACCGCGATGCGCCCGATGCGGCGACTCAGGTATCGGTGCCGGCGACAACGGTGTGCCGCGCGCTCGCGGATTGCCGCACGTAGATGACGTGATAGACCAGGGCAACGAGCACGCTGCCGCCGACGATGTTGCCGGCGATGACGGGCACGAGATTGCGCGCGAAGTCGGTCCATCCCAGCGGGGCGCCGAGCAGCATCGCCAGCGGAAAGTAGTACATGTTGGCGATCGAGTGCTCGAAGCCGGCCGCCACGAAACCCGTGATCGGAAAGACGATCGCCACGGCCTTGTCGGTGACGCTGCGCCCGGCCAGCGCCATCCACACCGCCATGCACACGAGCACATTGCACAGCACACCGCGAAAGAACGCCTCGCCGACCGACAGGCCGGCCTTGGCCGTGGCGATGCCGATCACCGTCCGGCCGACCGCCCCGTCGTTCATCGCGGCGTGTCCGGAGAGCCAGACGAGCCCGGCGAGCCCGACCGCCCCGACGAAATTGGCCGCGCAGACGATGCCCCAGTTGCGAAGCAGCTCTCGCGTGCTGACGCGACGGCTCGCCCACGCCATGGCCAGCAGGTTGTTGCCCGTGAAGAGCTCGGCGCCGGCGACCGTCACGAGAATCAGACCGAGCGAGAACGCCAGGCCGCCGAGCACGCGGGTGGCCGCGAAGCCGAGCCCGGCGTCGCTGGCCACGAGCGCGAACATGAGCGCACCCAGGCCGATGAATGCCCCGGCCAGCAGCCCCAGCATCGAGAGCTCGAGCAGCGGCACGTGCGCCTTGACGACGCAGAAGTCGTTCACCCGCGCCGCGATCTCGCGCGGGGAATAGGCATCCATGCCATGCGAGTCGGACATCGCGTGCCTGCGGGCATCCACTCTGGCGCGTGCAGGCCCTAGCCGGTTCGCAGGCGCTCGAGCGCGCGTTGGCAGGTCGCGCAGCGCTGTGCCGCGGGTTGCGCGCGAAGGCGAGCGGTGTCGATCGACTGCCCGCAATCGCTGCACAGGCCGTAGTGCCCCGCATCGATGCGCCCGAGCGCAGCGCGCACGGCGGCAAGCTCGATCTCATCGCGTTCTCGCTCGGCCTGCTCCAGCTCGGTCTGCGCGCGCGCGTTGCGGCGGTCGTCGTCCCCGACCGCCGCAAGTTCGGCGCTGAGATCGAGATCGAGCGCCAACTCGCGCGATTTGTCGAGGATCTCCGATTCGAGCTCTCGCCCGCGGGCGTCGAGCCGGCGGCGAAGGGCCTGCAGCAGATCTTCGTCGCCTCGGGTGTGCATGGCAGAGTCTCCTTGTCGATCGGATGCCGGCATTGTTCGCAGCGAGTTCGACGCCGGCCTTGACGACGATCAAATGCCGCGCACGCGGCGCGTGTCGGGACCGCCCGGGTGCAGCACTCGGCGTTGCGCTGTTGCCGCCGTGTGCCGGACTTGCGCTGCATCAAGTCCGTGCGGCCCCGCGCGAGGCAGCATCCGGGCTGTCACGTCGGTCGGATGAAAGCGAGGCTTCCCATGAAGGTTCTGTTGGCGGTTGACGGCAGTGCCCATAGCCAGCGCATGCTGGCGTGGCTCGCGGCGCATGACGAGTTCCTGGACCTGCAGACCGACTACACCGTGATGACCGTGGTGGCCGGGATTCCTCCGCACTCCGGCTTCTTCGATCTTTCGGATCCTGCGGCGTACTACGAGGAGGAGGCCGAGACGGTGTTGCGCCCTGTGCGCGCGTTCATCGCGCAGCAGGGGTGGCGAGCCCGGTTCGAGCACTGCGCAGGCCACGCTGCCCCGGCCATTGCGGAGGCGGCGACGCGGGGCGCCTTCGATCTGATCGTGCTCGGCTCGCACGGCCACTCCGCGCTGGGCAATCTGGTGCTCGGGTCCGTGGCGAGCGGCGTGCTGGCGCGCTGCAGCACGCCCGCCTTGCTGATCCGCTGAACCCAAAGGAGCTCTTCATGAGAATGCTGATCGCCGTCGATGGCAGTGCCTTCACCGAACGCCTGCTGAACTTCGTCATCGGGCATCCGGAACTGCTCGGCGCCGAGCCCGATGTCACTCTCATCACGTCGGTGCCTGCCGTTCCGCCTCACGCGGCGCGGCTCGTCGGTCGCGATACCCTGACCGAGTACTACCAGGAGGAGGCCGAGAAGGTGCTCGCTCCGGCGCGCGATGCGCTCGCGCGAGCGGGCATCCCGGCCAAGGCGCTGCCCTGCAAGGGAGCCGCGGCGATCACCATCGCCGAGCATGCTTCCTCGGGCCCTTACGACATGGTGGTGATGGGCTCGCATGGACACTCGGCCCTCGCCAACCTGGCGCTCGGCTCGGTGGTGACCGGCGTGCTCGCGCATTGCAAGACGCCGGTTCTGATCGTGCGCTGACGCGCTGATCGGCGCCGCGCCCCTCAGCTGCGCCTGGCCAGCAGCACCGCTTGCAGGACGAAGCGACGGCTGTCCGGCAGCGTGGCGTCGCCCTCCAGCCGCTCGACCAGCGCCGCGCTCGGATGCTGCGGCGATGCGATGCCGTCGTACACGGGGATGCCGGCGTGCTCGCTCAACTGCTGCACCAGCGAAGCGTTCATGCCTTCACAGGCCAGCGCGTCGTAGAGCCGCCCCAGCATGTCCGCGGTATGGCGGACGTCCGACGGCGTGCTCCGCTCCGACAGGCTCGGTCGCACCCGCGCCACGTGCGCGCCGAGCTCCCGGGCGGCGCGGCAAAGCAAAGCCGCACCGGGCGTGTCATCGGCTTCGCAGAGCAAGCCGATCATCGTGCCGCGCAACAGGGGCTCGGGCGCGATGCCTCGGCGCGCCGAATCGGCCAGTGCTCGCGCGTGCGCCATGACGCGATCCAGGTCGCTGTCTGCGAGAGCTGCCGCGCTGTTCGGGTGTCGAGTCGACAGGGAGGGGTTCATGAAAAGTTGTGCCCGGGCGATGACTGCACGTGAGTCAAGGCTAGCGATCTCGCATCGCCCGGCCTTGACGCCCGTCAAGTCCGCAGGGTGCCGCCCCGCTTCGATACGGGGCGGACACGAGGCGTTCACGGAGCGTTACGGAGCGACGCGCGCCGTTGTCCGGCCGTTGTCGGGGCCTTCCTAGCATTCAAGGCATCGGAAACGCCGAGACCTGCCGGGAACCCTCATCATGTTCGACACCGCCGCCCTCAGTGCCCCGCGATCCACGCCTGTTCCTGCGCCGAGCGCGGCGGCAAGACCCGCTCCGCCGAGCCTGGGCCCTCAACGGCGCGCCAGTCAGCACATCGCCGACGCCCTGAAGCTGGTCGAGGACGCGCTCGCGCCTCAGCGACGCATGGTGCATGCGGGCGAGTCGGTGTACCAGGGTGGCGAGCGCTGCGGCACCCTGTACATCGTCAACGCCGGCTTCTTCAAGATCGTGAAGCTGTCGGCGGACGGGCGCGAACAGGTCGTCGGCCTCAAGTTCCGCGGTGACTGGCTGGGCTTCGACGGCATCGCCGGTGGGCGCCATGCCTGCGACGCGATCGCCATGGATACCGGCGAGGTCTGGACGATCCGGTACGACGCACTGCTGGCAGCCTGCGGCGAGCGCCCCGCGCTGCTGAAGTCGCTGCACGAGGCGATGAGTCGCGAGATAGCCCACGACGGCGATTCGCTGATGTCGGTGTGCACCCTGACTGCCGATGCGCGCGTCGCCGATTTCCTGCGCTATTGGGCCGAGTCGCTCGCGGAGCGCGGCTTGCGAACCGACCAGATCACCCTGCGCATGACGCGCGCCGAGATCGGCAACTACCTCGGCATGACGCTCGAGACGGTGAGCCGGGCGCTGTCGAAGCTGGCGCATGAGCGGCTCATCGCCTTCGCGGGGAAAGGTCGTCGGGAGTTGCAGTTGCCCGACGTTGCCGCGCTGTCCGCGTTCGTGCAGCGCAGCCTGGCGCCCTCGCCGACGCTGCAGTGAGCTCCAGGCATCTCAGGCAACGCGTGAAGCGAGAACACTGACCATCGCCCGCGAGAGTTCGTCGCGGGTGTAGGGCTTCCTGAGGAGTTCCCAGCTCGGCGGGGCGTCCCGGTCGGCCTCGAGCAGTTCGGCCGAGAAGCCCGACATCAGCAGCACGCCGAGCGCCGGGAAGCGTTCCTGCGCCTGCGCCGCGAGTTGCGTGCCCCGCATGCCCGCACCGAGGGCGATGTCGCTGAGCAGCAGGTCGAAGCGCGCCTCGGACGCCAGGACGAGCAGGGCCTGTTCGCCGCTGCCGCAGGAAGTGACCTCGCAGCCGAGCACGCCGAGGAAGCCCCGAACCACGCCCCGCACCTCGGCGTCGTCCTCGACCAGCAGCACGCGCAGACCGGAGGGAAGGGTCTGGCCTTCGGTGTCGCCGGGCGCCGACACGCCGGCCGCGCTCAGGGCAACCGGGATGTACAGCGTGACCGTGGTGCCGAGGCCCACCTCGCTGTCGATCGCGATGGCGCCGTGCGACTGCTTGACGAAACCGTACACGGTGCTCAGGCCGAGACCGGTGCCCCTGCCGGCTTCCTTGGTGGTGAAGAAGGGCTCGAAGACGCGCTCCCGGACTTCGTCGGACATGCCGCTGCCGCTGTCGCCGATGGACAGGGCGACGTAGCGGTGCTCGGGCGCGCCGTCCGGGTCGAACTCGCCGCGCAGGTCGTCGGGCAGGTTTTCGCGCGGCGCCGCATGAAAGCGCAGCGTGCCGCCTTCGGGCATGGCGTCGCGGGCATTGATCGCGATGTTGAGCAGCGCCGATTCGAGCTGCCCCGGGTCGGCCAGGCAGGGCGGGCAGGGCGCCGTTTCGACCTCGATGCGGATGCGCTGGTCGAGCGTTCGGCGCAGCATGTCCGACAGCGAGGCCAGGAGCGCGTGCACATCGACCGGACTCGGCTGCAACACCTGTCGTCGCGAAAAAGCGAGCAGCTTGCCGGTGAGCTCGGCGCCGCGCCGGCTGGCACGCGCGGCCGCGCCGACCACTTGTTGCGCGTGAGTGTCTTCGGCGAGTGCGGGCAGCTCCTCGAGAACCTGCAGGTTGCCCTGGATGACGGTCAGCAGGTTGTTGAAGTCGTGGGCGATGCCGCCGGTGAGCTGGCCGACACTCTCGAGCCGCTGCGCATGCTTGAGCGCCTCCTCCGACTGCGCCCGCTGCAGGCTGGTGGCCAGCAGGTTCGACAGCGATTCGAGAAAGCGCAGCTCGTCCTCGCCCAGGCGCCTGTCGGCGTTGGAGCGCACCAGCAGCACACCGACGACGCGGCCGCGGTCGGACAGCGCAACCGCGAGGCCGCGCGTCAGGCCGGCCTGCCGGTAGGCGGGCGGCAGCGAAGACTCGGGCTCGCCGTGGTCGCCGCCGATCCACACCGGCTGCCCCCTGACGAGCATGAGGCCGGGAAGCCTGTCCGGGCGGTGGTCGACCGCGCTGCCGACGCTTTCGTCGCCGAGCAGTCCGACGCCGCTGGCGATGCGCCACGCCCGGCGGTCGGGTTCGAGCTGCAACACCATCACCACTTCCGTCTGCAAGGCCTCGGCCGCCATGGCGGGCACGCGGTCGAGCAGCACCTGGGGCTCGCGCGAATCGACCGCGATGCGGCCGAGCTGGGCGAGGTACTCGCTGTAGCGCGCCCGCTGCAGGGCCAGCTTCACCCGCGGATAGGCGCCGATGTCGCGGATGGCGGCGACCACGTACGGAGCGCCGCCGCTTTGCAGCGGGCTGAGCGCGATCTCGACCATCACCTCGCTGCCGTCACGCCGGCGTGCGACGAGCTCCATCTGGCTGCCCATCGGTCGTGCACGCGGGTTGCGGCCGTACGCCACGCGGTAGTCGGCATGGCGCCCGCGCACGGCGTCCGGCACGAGCGCATCGACCTCGAGCCCGACCAGCTCCTCGACCGTGTAGCCCAGCAGCCGGGCGGCCGACGGGTTGGCGAGCACGATGCGGCCGGCGGCATCGGTGACCACGAGCGAGTCGTGATAGGCCGTGAACAGCGAGCGAAAGACCGTGGTCTCGTCCAGGCCGGACGCAGACAAGGCGGTTGACGACGGATTCATCGCGGCAGCGGTTCAGCCGGTGCTCACCGGCGGCACGAGGATGTAGCCGGCGCCACGCACCGACTTGATGATCTGCGGATGCTCGGCGTCGGCTTCCAGCTTGCGGCGCAGCCGCCCGACCTGCACGTCGATCGTGCGGTCGAAGGGGCCGGCTTCGCGACCCCGGGTGTGCTCCAGCAGAAAGTCGCGCGAGAGCACACGGCCCGGGTGGCGTGCAAACGCGCACAGGAGGTCGAACTCGCCGGTGGTGAGCGACACCTCGCGCCCCTGAGCATCGTTGAGCCGGCGCGCTGCGGTGTCGAGCTCCCAGGCGGCGAAGCGCATCGTGCTCACGCGAGGCGCCGGCGCGCCGGCGGCGCCGGGCGGCGCGCCCTCGTCCGGCGCCAGGCGGCGCATCACGGCCTTGATGCGTGCCAGCAGTTCGCGCAGGTCGAAGGGCTTGGTGACGTAGTCGTCGGCCCCGACCTCCAGGCCGACCACCTTGTCCACCGAGTCGCCTCGGCCGGTGACGATGACGAGACCGCAGCGCCAGTGCTCGCGCAACTGGCGGGCGATGGAGAAACCGTCTTCGCCGGGCAGTCCCAGATCGAGCAGCACGACGCTGGGCGGGTCGGCGTGCATCAGCGCCATCAGCGAGCGGCCGTCGTGCAACTGCGTGACCCTGTAGCCGTGGCCCTGGAGGTAGCCCGCCAGCAGCCGGGTGATGTCGACTTCGTCGTCGAGGACGGCGATGTGGGAGGCGGCGTTCACTCGGCAGGGGCGCGGCTTCGCGGTAGGCGCCGGCCGGACACCGGCGAGCCGAGCGTACCAGCTTCGCTCGTTGAGGCGAGGCGCGCAAGCCGCGGCGTCGGTCCGGCGCGACCCGGCACGAAATCGGCGATTCAGCCTTCGGCGCGCAGGACGGCCGGCGCTGCCGGCAAGCGATCCGCAATGCGGTCGAAGAGCGCGTGGTAGTTCGCATCGCCGGGGCGTCCGGTCAGCGGGTCGCGGCTGTCGGTGAAGGCGGCGTCGAGCTGCGCCCAGTCGGCTGCGCTCAGCACGCGTTCGGCGAGCGGCAGCAGTTCCTGCTCCTCGAGGGCCATGTGGGCAAGGTAGAAATCGACGTAGCGCTCGACGGCTTCCTCGAAGGCGCGGCGGCGCGGCCGGCCCAGCATCTCGAAGCCCAGCAGAGAGCGCTCGAGCTCGCGGATCCTGCGCTCGCCGCGGGCATGGTCGTGATCCAGGCGGTCGAAGAGCTCGCGCGACAGCGGCGCGCGCGCGCGCAGTTTCGGGAACAGCAGCTCCGACTCCCGGCGATGGTGCCGCTGCTCGGAGAACTCGTCGATGTAGAAGAGCATCGCCCGCAAGGCCTCGAAGTCCGGCAGCGTGCCCTCCTGCCGATGCCGCGAGAGGAGCTGAAGCATCGAGCGGAACATCGCGGTGAGCTCCGCGTGCTCCTGGCAAATGATTCGGGTGGTGAGATGGGTCATGCAGGCCTCCTCAGGAAGCGCAGAGTCTGTCGCCCGCGGCTCGTCCGGAGCTTGTCGTGGATCAAACGAGGCGGCGTGCATGCGTTAGGGGTGTGGACGACCACATGCACCGGCCTTGCGCCAGATCAATCCGCGCCACCCTGCCCATCGGCAGCATGCGGCGCATGTCTGCCATGCCATCGAACCCGGCCACGACGGCCGGCTCCCGCTTGACCGGCTCCACACCCGGCGCGGCCCGATCCAGCCAGGCCCTGTCGGTGCTCGTCGTCAGCACGCTGGCCTTCACCGTGTGCTTCATGGTCTGGATGATGTTCGGCGTCATCGGCATCCCGATCAGCAAGGCCCTGGACCTGAACGCCACGCAGTTCGGCCTGCTGACGGCCATGCCCGTGCTGACGGGCTCGCTGGTCCGGGTGCCGCTCGGGCTGTGGACCGACCGCTATGGCGGGCGCATCGTCATGACGCTGCTGATGGCCGCCACGGTGCCGGCCATCTGGCTGATGGCGTATGCCACGCAGTACTGGCACTTTCTCGTGATCGGCCTGTTCGTGGGCCTGGCGGGCGGCGCCTTTTCCGTGGGCACGCCGTACGTCGCGCGTTGGTATCCGAAGCACCGGCAGGGCTTCGCCATGGGCGTCTTCGGCGCCGGCAATTCCGGCGCGGCGGTCAACAAGTTCATCGCGCCGGCGCTGGTCGTTGCCTTCGGCTGGACCATGGTGCCGCAGGTCTATGCCGCGGTGATGCTGGGCGCCCTGGTGCTGTTCTGGATGTTCAGCGCCAGCGATCCCTCGCATCTGCTGCCGGGCAACGTGAGCCTGCGCGAGCAGTTGAAGTCGCTGAAGGACCCGGTGGTGCTCAAGTACTGCCAGTACTACAGCATCGTCTTCGGCGGCTACGTCGCGCTGTCGCTGTGGATGGTGCAGTACTACGTGGGCGAGTACGGCCTGGACATCCGCACCGCCGCGCTGCTGGCGGCCTGCTTCTCTTTGCCCGGCGGCGTGCTGCGCGCGCTCGGGGGCTGGATGTCCGACCGGTTCGGCGCGCACCGGATGACCTGGTGGGTGATGTGGGTGAGCTGGTTCTGCCTGTTCCTGCTCAGCTATCCGCAGACCGAGTTCACGGTGATGACCATCGACGGTCCGCGCAGCTTTCGCATCGGCCTGAATGTCCAGGGTTTCACCGTGCTGATGTTCGTGCTGGGCATCGCCTGGGCCTTCGGCAAGGCCAGCGTCTTCAAGTACATCAGCGACGACTACCCGAAGAACATCGGCGCCGTCAGCGGCATCGTGGGCCTGGCCGGCGGCCTGGGCGGCTTCGTGCTGCCGATCCTGTTCGGCGCCCTGCTCGACCTCACCGGCGTGCGCTCCAGCGCCTTCATGCTCATGTACGGCGTGGTCTGGGTGTCGCTGGTCTGGATGTACTTCACCGAGGTGCGGCGCACCGAAGTGATGGGCCCGCACGCGGGCGAACAGATTCCGATCGCGCTGCCGGTGCACGGCTGAGCCGGACTCCCGAGGAAGAACGCCATGCCGACCACCGCTGTTTCCCCGGGCGGCGCCCGCCACGGGCGCGTGCTGCAGATCTGGAAGCCCGAGGACAAGGCTTTCTGGGAGCGCGAGGGCGAAGCCATCGCCAAGATCAACCTGTGGATCTCGGTGCCGGCGCTGTTCCTCGCGTTCGCGATCTGGCAGGTCTGGAGCGTGGTCGCCGTGGGCTTGCCCGGGCTGGGCTTTCAGTACACGACGGACCAGTTGTTCTGGCTCGCCGCCGCGCCGGCGCTTTCAGGTGCGACCCTGCGCATCTTCTACTCCTTCATGGTGCCGCTGTTCGGCGGCCGGCGCTGGACGACGTTCTCGACCGCCATGCTGCTGATCCCGGCCATCGGCATCGGCGTGGCGGTTCAGGACAACACGACCCGCTACTCGACGATGCTGATCCTCGCGCTGCTGTGCGGCCTGGGCGGCGGCAACTTCAGCTCGAGCATGGCCAACATCAGCTTCTTCTTTCCGAAGGAGCGCAAGGGCTCGGCGCTCGGTGTCAACGCGGGGCTCGGCAACCTCGGCGTCTCGGTCGTGCAGTTCCTGAGCCCGCTGGTCATCACGGCGGGCATCTTCGGCATCTTCGGCGGCGAAGCGCAAACGATCGTGAAGAACAACCAGACCGTGCAGGTCTGGACACAGAACGCGGCCTTCATCTGGGTGCCGTGGATCGTGATCGCGTCGATCGCCGCCTGGTTCGGCATGAACGACATCGCCGATGCCAAGGCCTCGGTCGCCACACAGGCCGCCATCTTCCGCCGCAAGCACACCTGGCTGATGTGTCTGCTGTACCTCGGCACCTTCGGCTCCTTCATCGGCTATGCCGCCGGCTTTCCGCTGCTCATCAAGAGCCAGTTCCCCGGCGTCAACCCGCTCGCCTACGCCTGGCTCGGGCCGCTGGTGGGCGCGACGATCCGGCCGTTCGGCGGCTGGCTGGCCGACAAGCTGGGCGGCGCGCGGGTCACGTTCTGGAACTTCATCGTGATGGCGCTGGCCGTCGTGGGCGTCCTGTACTTCCTCCCGAAAACGGGGGCGGCCGCTTTGGCCCTGCCATGGGGGCCCGCGGGCGGCAGCTTCGCCGGATTCTTCGTGATGTTCCTGGTGCTCTTCCTGACCACCGGCATCGGCAACGGCTCGACCTTCCGCATGATCCCGGTGATCTTCCTGAACCAGAGCCTGCGCGGCATCGACCCGAAGAACGAGGCCGCTCTCGACCACGCCACCCGGGAAGGCAACACCGAGGGGGCGGCGGCACTCGGCTTTGCCGGGGCGATGGCGGCCTACGGCGGCTTCTTCATCCCGAAGAGCTACGGCAGCTCGATCGCGCTGACCGGCGGCGCCGAAGCCGCACTCGTCACCTTCATCGTCTTCTACCTCGTGTGCATCGTCGTCACGTGGCGGCACTACGCGCGCCGCAATGCACCGATGCCTTGCTGAACCCCACAGACATCCCCGGAGTCACCCGATGAGCCATTTCCTCGACCGCCTGACCTATTTCGCCCAGCCGCGGGAGCACTTCGCCGAGGGCCACGGCGTCACCACCGGCGAGGACCGCACCTGGGAAGACGCCTACCGCAACCGCTGGGCGCACGACAAGATCGTGCGGTCCACCCACGGCGTCAACTGCACCGGTTCGTGCTCGTGGAAGATCTACGTCAAGGGCGGCATCGTCACCTGGGAGACCCAGCAGACCGACTACCCCCGCACGCGCTGGGACATGCCCAACCACGAACCGCGCGGGTGCGCCCGCGGCGCGAGCTACAGCTGGTATCTCTACAGCGCGAACCGCGTCAAGTACCCGATGGTGCGCGGGCGGCTGCTGGGGCACTGGCGCGAGGCGCGGCGCTCGCACGGTCCGGTCGAAGCCTGGGCCGCGATCGTCGAGGACGACGGCAAGCGGGGCGATTACCAGCAGGTGCGAGGCCTCGGCGGCTTCGTTCGCTCGAGCTGGGACGAGGTCAACGAGATCGTCGCCGCGGCCAACGTGTACACGATCAGCAAGCACGGGCCCGACCGGATCATCGGCTTCTCGCCGATCCCGGCGATGTCGATGGTCAGCTACGCCGCGGGTTCGCGCTACCTGGGCCTGATCGGCGGCGTGTGCATGAGCTTCTACGACTGGTACTGCGACCTGCCGCCGGCGAGTCCGCAGGTCTGGGGCGAACAGACCGACGTGCCCGAATCGGCCGACTGGTTCAACGCCGGCTTCATCATCGCCTGGGGCTCCAACGTGCCGCAGACGCGCACGCCGGACGCGCACTTCTTCACCGAGGTCCGCTACAAGGGCACGAAGACGGTGGCGGTGACGCCCGACTATTCCGAAGTCGCCAAGCTGGCCGACATCTGGATGCACCCGAAGCAGGGCACCGACGCCGCCGTGGCGATGGCCATGGGGCACGTGATCCTGAAGGAGTTCTACTTCCCCGACGGCGGGCGCGAGCGCAGCGCCTACTTCGACGACTACGTCCGCCGCTACACCGACATGCCGATGCTGGTGATGCTCAAGGAGCACACCTTGCCCGATGGCGAAGTCATCACGGTGCCCGACCGCTACGTGCGGGCGTCCGACTTCAACGGCCGGCTCGGCCAGGCCAACAACCCGGAATGGAAAACGGTCGCCTTCGACGAGATCGGCAAGGTGGTGCTGCCGAACGGGGCCATCGGATTCCGTTGGGGTCCCGACGGGCGAGCCGATGCCGGCCAGTGGAACCTGGAGGCCAGGGAAGCTCGGCACGGTGAAGAGGTCAGGCTCAAGCTGTCGCTGCTGGAGGGCGAGAACCCGAGCACCGAGACGGCCCGGGTCGGCTTTCCCTACTTCGGCGGCGTCGTGAGCGAGCATTTTCCGAACAACGAGCAGACGGACGTCCTGGTGCGCACCGTGCCCGTGCGGCGCATCTCGCTCGGCAAGGCAGGCGAGAAGCGCGAAACCCTGGTGGCCACCGTCTTCGATCTGCAGGTGGCGAACTACGGGGTGGCGCGCGGCCTCGCGGACGAGTTCGCCGCGAAGGACTTCGACGACGACACGCCGTACACACCGGCCTGGCAGGAACGCATCACCGGCACCCCGCGCGCAGATCTCATCACCGTGGCGCGGCAGTTCGCCGAGAACGCGCACAAGACGCAGGGCCGCTCGATGGTGATCATCGGCGCGGCGATGAACCACTGGTACCACAGCGACATGAACTACCGCGGCGTCATCAACATGCTGATGATGTGCGGCTGCATCGGCAAGAGCGGCGGCGGCTGGGCGCACTACGTGGGGCAGGAGAAGCTGCGTCCGCAGACCGGCTGGACGGCGCTGGCCTTCGCGCTCGACTGGATCCGCCCGCCGCGCCAGATGAACAGCACCAGCTTCTTCTACGCCCACACCGACCAGTGGCGCTACGAGAAGCTGGGCATGGACGAGGTGATCTCGCCGCTGGCCGACAAGTCGCGCTACGGCGGCAGCATGATCGACTACAACGTGCGCGCCGAACGCATGGGCTGGCTGCCGAGCGCGCCGCAACTGCAGACGAACCCGCTGCAGGTGGTGCGCGATGCGCAGGCCGCCGGCATGGACCCGAAGGACTACGCGGTCAAGGCCCTGCAGGACGGCTCGCTCGCGATGAGCTGCACCGACCCCGACCATCCCGACAACTGGCCGCGCAACATGTTCGTCTGGCGCTCCAACATTTTGGGCTCCAGCGGCAAGGGACACGAGTACTTCCTCAAGCACCTGCTGGGCACCGACAACGGTGTGCAGGGCAGGGACCTGGGCGCCGAGCAGGCGAAGCCCGAAGAAGTGGTCTGGCACGACAAGGCCCCCGAAGGCAAGCTCGACCTGCTGGTCACGCTCGACTTCCGCATGAGCACGACCTGCCTGTACAGCGACATCGTGCTGCCCACCGCCACCTGGTACGAGAAGAACGACCTCAACACCAGCGACATGCACCCCTTCATCCACCCGCTTTCCACCGCGGTGGACCCGGCCTGGCAATCGCGCAGCGACTGGGAGATCTACAAGGGCTTCGCGAAGAAGTTCAGCGAGGTCTGCGTCGACCACCTGGGCGTCGAACGCGAACTGGTGCTGACGCCGCTGATGCACGACAGCCCGTCGGAGCTGGCCCAGCCTTTCGACGTGAAGGACTGGAAGCGCGGGGAGTGCGATCTGATTCCGGGCAAGACCGCACCGAACATGCAGGTGGTCGAGCGCGACTACCCCAATGTGTACAAGCGCTTCACCGCGCTCGGCCCGCTCATGGCCAAGGCCGGCAACGGCGGCAAGGGGATCGGCTGGAACACGCAGACCGAGGTCAGGCAACTGGGCGAGCTCAACGGCCTGGTCACAGCCGTTGGTGCGACGCAGGGCCTGCCGAAGATCGAAACCGACATCGATGCCTGCGAAGTGGTGATGCTGCTGGCGCCGGAGACCAACGGCCATGTGGCGGTCAAGGCCTGGCAGGCGCTGGGCAAGCAGACGGGGCGCGATCACACGCACCTGGCGCTCCACCGCGAAGACGAGAAGATCCGCTTTCGCGACATCCAGGCGCAGCCGCGCAAGATCATCAGCTCGCCCACCTGGAGCGGCATCGAGAGCGAGACCGTCTCGTACAACGCCGGCTACACCAACGTGCACGAGCTGATCCCCTGGCGCACGTTGACGGGACGCCAGCAGTTCTACCTGGACCACCCGTGGATGATCGCTTTCGGTGAAGGCTTCACGAGCTATCGCCCGCCGGTGGACCTGAAGACCACGGCCGGCATGCAGGGCATCAAGCCCAACGGCAACCCCGAGATCGCGCTGAACTTCATCACGCCGCACCAGAAGTGGGGCATCCACAGCACCTACACCGACAACCTGCTGATGCTCACGCTCAGCCGCGGCGGACCGTGTGTGTGGATGAGCGAAGACGACGCCGCAAAGGTGGGCATCGTCGACAACGACTGGATCGAACTCTTCAACGTCAACGGCGCGATCGCAGCGCGCGCGGTGGTCAGCCAGCGCGTCAAGCCGGGCATGGTGATGATGTACCACGCACAGGAAAAGATCGTGAACACGCCGGGCTCCGAGATCACCGGTGCGCGCGGCGGCATCCACAACTCGGTCACACGCATCGTGCTCAAGCCCACCCACATGATCGGCGGCTACGCGCAGTTCAGCTACGGCTTCAACTACTACGGAACCATCGGCACCAACCGCGACGAGTTCGTGGTGGTGCGAAAGATGAGCAGGATCGACTGGCTCGACACGCCAGCCGCGGACCAACTGATCCGGCCGACGCAGGCCCAGGGAGAGGTCGCATGAAGATCCGCGCCCAGATCGGCATGGTGCTCAACCTCGACAAGTGCATCGGCTGCCACACCTGCTCCGTCACCTGCAAGAACGTCTGGACCAGCCGGCCCGGCATGGAGTACGCCTGGTTCAACAACGTCGAGACGAAACCCGGCATCGGCTACCCCAAGGAGTGGGAGAACCAGGACAAGTGGAACGGCGGCTGGGTGCGCAAGGCCAATGGCTCCATCGAGCCGCGCCAGGGTGCGAAGTGGAAGCTGCTGATGCGCATCTTCGCCAACCCCAACCTGCCGGAGATCGACGACTACTACGAGCCCTTCACCTTCGACTATGCGCACCTGCAGTCGGCGCCGGAGATGAAGGCCACGCCGACGGCGCGCCCGCGCAGCCTCATCACCGGCAAGCAGATGGACAAGATCGTCTGGGGCCCCAACTGGGAAGAGATCCTCGGCGGCGAGTTCGGCAAGCGCAGCAAGGACAGGAACTTCGACGACATCCAGAAGGAGATGTACGGCGAGTTCGAGAACACCTTCATGATGTACCTGCCGCGGCTGTGCGAGCACTGCCTGAACCCGGCCTGCGTGGCCTCGTGCCCCTCCGGCTCGATCTACAAGCGCGAGGAAGACGGCATCGTGCTGATCGACCAGGACAAGTGCCGCGGCTGGCGCATGTGCGTGAGCGGCTGCCCCTACAAGAAGATCTACTACAACTGGAAGAGCGGCAAGGCCGAGAAGTGCACGTTCTGTTATCCGCGCATCGAGGCCGGCGAGCCGACCGTGTGCAGCGAAACCTGCGTCGGCCGCATCCGCTACCTGGGCGTGCTGCTCTACGACGCCGACCGCATCCAGCAGGCAGCGAGCGTCGAGCACGACCGTGAGCTCTACCAGGCGCAACTCGACCTCTTTCTCGACCCGTTCGACCCGCGGGTGATCGAGCAGGCGCGCATCGACGGCATTCCCGACAAGTGGATGGAGGCCGCGCGCAACAGCCCGGTCTACAAGATGGCGGTGCAATGGAAGGTGGCGCTGCCGCTGCACCCGGAGTACCGCACCCTGCCGATGGTCTGGTACGTGCCGCCGCTCTCGCCCATCAGCGCCGCCGCCAATGCCGGGCACCTGGGCAGCAACGGCGAGATTCCGGATGTGAACCAACTGCGCATTCCGGTCAGGTACCTGGCCAATCTGCTCACGGCCGGCGACACCGTGCCGGTGGTGCGCGCGCTGGAGCGCATGCTGGCCATGCGTGCGTTCCAGCGCGGCAGGCATGTGGACGGCCAGGTCAACCGGGCCGTTCTCGAACAGGTCGGCATCAGCCAGGCCGAGGTCGAGGAGATGTACCGCGTGATGGCCATCGCCAACTACGAAGACCGCTTCGTGATTCCTTCGACCCACCGCGAGTACGCCGAGAACACCTTCAACGTGCGCGGCGGCTGCGGCTTCACCTTCGGCAACGGCTGCTCCGACGGCACCAGCGAAGCCAGCCTGTTCGGCACCGAGAAGAAACGCACCATTCCCATCAAGGCGGAGGTCTGACCATGTTCGAACTCAAGCCTGCGCGCCCCATGACGAAGAGCCTGCGCGTGCTCTCGGCCCTGCTCGGTTACCCGGACGCCCGGCTGCGCGGACATCTGCCGGAGATGCGCGAGCTGTTGCGTGCCGAAGCCGCGCTGCCCGCTTCGCGCCGGGCCGAACTCGATGCGCTGATGCACGCGCTCGAGCGTTCCGACCCGCTCGAGACCGAGGCCGACTACGTCGAGCTGTTCGACCGCGGCCGTGCCACCTCGCTGCACCTGTTCGAGCATGTGCATGGCGACTCGCGCGAGCGCGGCCCGGCAATGATCGATCTGGGGCAGACCTACGAGCGCGCCGGCCTGGTCCTCGCCCCCGGCGAACTGCCCGACTACCTGCCCGTGCTGCTGGAGTTCGCCGCCACGCAGCCGGCGCGCGAGGCCAGGGCCTTCCTGGGCGAGGTCGCGCACATCCTCCAGGTGATCTTCGGGGCGCTGCAGCAGCGCGAAAGTGCCTACGCCAGCGTGATCGGCGCGCTGCTCGAGCTCGCCGGCGAGAAAGCGCAGGCCATCGTGCCGCCCGCCGAGCCGCCCCTGGACGAGAGCTGGGCCGAGCCGGTGGTGTTCGACGGCTGCTCGACGCAGGGCCAGTCCCGCCCGGGTCAGCCGCAGCCCGTTCGCATCGTTCGCAGGGCCGGGCCTGCGCAAGGAGCATCCGCATGACCGCACTGCATGGATTCCTGTTCCAGGTGTACCCGTACGTCTGCCTCACGGTGTTCCTGGTGGGCAGCCTCATCCGTTTCGACCAGAACCAGTACAGCTGGAAGAGCGACTCTTCGCAGATGCTGCGCAAGGGCACGTTGCGCTGGGGCAGCAACCTGTTCCACGCCGGGATACTGTTCCTGTTCTTCGGCCACCTGGTCGGGTTGTTCACGCCGCACGCCGTGTACGGCATCTTCATGAGCGCCGCGACCAAGCAGATGCTCGCCGTCACGGCCGGGGGCGTTGCGGGGCTCGTCTGCTTCGTCGGCCTGTCGCTGCTGATCTGGCGCCGCGTGTCCGACGCGCGCATCCGCTACACCAGCCACCCGACCGACCTGGCGGTGCTCGTCGTCCTGTGGGTTCAGTTGACGGTCGGGCTGCTGACGCTGCCGCAATCGTGGCAGCACTCCGACGGCAGCGCCATGCTGATCCTGGCCGACTGGGCCCAGCGCATCGTCACGCTGCGTCCGGTCGATGCCACCGCGCTGGCCACCTTGCACTGGACCTTCCTCTTTCACATCGTGTTCGGCATGACGATCTTCCTGTTGTTCCCGTTCACCCGACTGGTGCATGTGTGGAGCGGCTTCGCCGCCATCGGCTTCCTGTTCCGCTCGCCCCAGGTGGTGCGCAGCCGCCGCCTGAACGTGCCGGCCGGCCACGAACTTCCCGGCCAGCCGAGCGCCGCGCCGCCGCGCAGCGTGAGCGCTGCCGTCTCGCCCGCGCAGGCGGCCCCGGCCCCGCGGCCGGCTTCCGCCACCGCGCCTCGCAGCCGCGCCTGAGGAAGGATCGCCATGAACACCACGCTCCACATCGCACGCGTCAACGGCGTGCCCCTGAACGCAGCGCAACCACCCCTGGCGCCGGAAGAACTGCGCCAGCGTGCCTGCACCGAACTGCTGCGCCAGGCCGCCCAGCGCGCCGGCCTGCTCGCTCCCGACGACCCCGCGCCTGCCGACGGCGTGATCAGCGAGGCGGCATCGGCGGCGATCGATCTCTGGCTCGAACGCGAGTTGCAGCAGCCCGAACCATCGGACGAGGCCTGCCGGCGGCACCACGCGGCGCACGCAGCGCGCTACCGCGTGGACGAACGCGTGCGTGTTCGGCACATCCTGTTCGCGGTGACGCCCGGGATGGACGTGGTGGCGCTGCGCAACCGCGCCGAAGCCTGCCTGCTCGACGTGCGTTGCCACGACGGCAGCCCGAGCGACCGTTTCGCCCGCGCAGCAGGCGAACTATCCAACTGCCCGAGCGGGGCGCAAGGCGGAGAGCTGGGTTGGCTGGTCCCGACCGACTGCGCGCCCGAGTTCGCGCGCGAGGTGTTCGGCCATGTCGAGATCGGTGTTCTGCCGCGCCTCGTGCACAGCCGTTTCGGCCTGCACGTCGTCGAAGTGCTCGAGCGCGAACCCGGTGTGGCCCAGCCCTTCGAGGCCGTGCAGGGCGCCGTGCGGATGGCCCTGCGCCAGCAGGCCTTCGTGACCGCGCTGCTCCAATGCCTGCAGGTGCTGGCCGGTCAGGCCGACCTGCAAGGCGTGGAGCTGGACGCGGCCCAGACGCCGTTGGTGCAGTAGGCGGGCCGGCGGCTCGCAGCGTGCGTTTTCCGACCGGGTCCGCTGATGCCTGTGTTCATTGCCATCGAGGAGCCGCCGCGGCCCGGGGCTCCGGTCACGGGTTTTGCGCTCTGGCGGCTCGGCTTTCGCCCCTTCTATCTGCTCGCGAGCGTGTTCGCCGCCCTGTCGATCGCGCTGTGGGCATTGCAGTTCTCGGGCTGGCTGGGCACGCCCTACCTGCGAGGGCCGCTGTGGCATGCGCACGAGATGGTGTTCGGCTTCGCGCTCGCCGTCATCGTCGGATTCCTGCTGACAGCGGGTAGCAACTGGTCGAATCGCCCGACCCTGACCGGCGTGCCCCTGGTCGCGTTGGCGGCGCTCTGGGTGGCTGCGCGCGTGCTGGTGCTCACGCCTTTCGGCTGGGCGGCGGCGATCGCCAACACGGCCTTTCCGTTGATGGCGGCCTTGGCATTGGCGTTCCCCCTGGTCGCCGCCCGCAATCGCCGCAACTACCTCTTCGTCGCTGTGCTGCTGTTGTTGGCCGGGGCCGTGCTGGCGGTGCATCTGGCGCAGCTCGGCGTTGTCGAGATGCCCGGCTGGGTCGGCATCCAGCTCGCCCTCGACGTGGTGCTGTTCCTCATGGTCGTGATTGGCGGGCGCGTCATTCCGATGTTCACCAACAACAGCATCGCCGGAGCCGGCGCGGCGCGTCACGCGGCGTTGGAGATGGCGGCGCTGGGCTCGGTGCTGGTGCTCCTGCTGGCCGACGCGCTGCAGTTGCACGGCCTGGTGCCGACGGTGCTGGCCTTGCTGTGCGCGGTCGTGCACGGGGTCCGGTGGATGCTGTGGCGGCCCTGGAAGACGCTGCACACGCCGCTGGTCTGGGTGCTGCACGCCGCCTACGCCTGGATCCCGCTGCACCTGGCGCTGCGCGCCGCCGCGCACGCGGGCTGGGTTGCCCCCTCGGCGGCCACGCACGCGCTCGCGGTTGGCGCCATCGGCGGCCTCGTGATCGGCATGATGACCCGCACGGCCCGCGGGCACACCGGCCGTGCCTTGCGAGCCGACCGCTTCGACGTCGCCATGTATGCACTGGTGCTGGCAGCAGCCGTGGTGCGCGTGGTGGTGCCGCTCTCGGCACCGGCGTGGAACGAGCCGGCGGTGCTGGGCTCGGCGGTCCTGTGGTCGGCCGGCTTCGGGCTGTACGCGCTGCGTTACTGGCCGGTGCTGAGCCGGCCGCGCACGGACGGCAAGCCCGGTTGAACATGCCGCTGGCTGGCGGCCCCGCGATCGTTCGCTTGACGCAGCGCAAGCCTCCCGGCGCCGCTGGATGTGAAGCTTGCGCAATGACGACGAACATTCCCTTCGACCAATTGCTTCGGGCCGCGGCCGAGCAACCCCAACCGCAACGGCTGCTGTTCGTGTTTGCCAGCGCGGAACTGCCCGACGACTCGACGCCTGCTCAACGCCAGCGCTTCGAGGCCGGACAGGGCGGCGCCCTCACGCCCGTGATCTGCGTCGACAAGGCGCCGGCACAGCTGACGCGCTTCGATGCGCTGCTCGCGGAGTCGCGCAAGGCCGGCCCGCCGTGGCAGGTGGTGTTCGCGGCCGGACTGTCGGGCAGCGATGGGCAGCCGCCCGGGCAGCCACAGATCGAGCGGGCGCTCGGCACGCTGGTCGAGCGGGTGCGCAGCGGCCGGATCGACGGCCTGCTCGCGCTCGATGCGACCGGCCAGAGGGTGGATTTCGTTTGAATCGGCCCGCAGCAGGGCGTGGACCCTGCGTGGGCAGAGGCATCGGCAACGATGGATCGGGGACCGGCGCGGTGGTTGCAGATCGAAACCCTGACCCTAGCGCCCCGCTCCCGCCACCATCCGCGAAATCCGCGCCGCGGCTTCGAGCAGCGGCGGCAGCAGCGTCTGGCGCATCACCGCGGTGCCGGTGCGGTTGGCCTGGCCACTGAGGTTGAGCGCGGCGACGGTCTGGCCCATGCGGTTGAACACCGGTGCCGCGATCGAGATCAGGCCTTCCTCCAGTTCCTGGTCGACGAGGCTCCAGCCCTGCTGTCGGGTGCGCACGATCAGCTTGTGCAACTGGGCCGGGTCGGTCACGGTGCGTCGGGTGTGCGCCGTGAGTTGCATCGCCATGAGCCGCGCATGCAGGGTCGTGTCATCGAGGCCGGCCAGCAGCACGCGGCCCATCGACGTGCAGTAGGCCGGCAAGCGCGAGCCGACGCCCAGGCTGATGCTCATGATCTTGTGCGTGTGCACGCGCAGCACATAGACGATGTCGTCGCCCTCGAGCACCGCGGCCGAACTCGATTCGTGCACCTGATCGACGAGCCCCTGCATCACCGGCTCGGCCAGGTTCCAGATCGGCATCGACGAGAGATAGGCGAAGCCGAGATCGAGGATCTTGGGTGTCAGGCCGAACCGCTTGCCGTCGCTGTCCACGTACCCCAGGGATTGCAGGGTCAACAGGATGCGGCGTGCGCCGGCGCGGGTGAGACCGCTCGCGGCGGCCACCTCGCTGAGCGTCTGGCGCGGCGCCTGCGCGCTGAAGGAGCCGATCACCTTGAGCCCGCGGGCGAAGGACTGGACGTAGCTGTCGCCCGGGCGCGGCGCATCGCCTTGTGTTTCGGTGCTTGTCATGGAACCTCGGGTCGTCTAGAATTCATTATAAGAACAAATGTTCTAGAGGCGAACAAAAAGAACTCGCTTTTCGTTCGGTACTTTCCCCAGCTCCCGGAGACAGATTCATGATCGACAAGATCGCGGGCTCGGTGGCCGACGCGCTGGCCGGCATAGCCGATGGCGCCACCGTTCTGATCGGCGGCTTCGGCACCGCCGGCATTCCCAATGAGCTGATCGACGGGCTGATCGAGCAGGGCGCCAGGGAGCTCACGGTGGTCAACAACAACGCGGGCAATGCCGAGGCCGGGCTGGCCGCGCTGCTGAAGGCCGGGCGTGTGCGCAAGATCATCTGCAGCTTTCCGCGCCAGGCCGACAGCCACGTGTTCGACGCGCTGTACCGCAGCGGCAGGCTCGAGCTGGAACTGGTGCCTCAGGGCAACCTGGCCGAACGCATCCGCGCTGCAGGCGCCGGCATCGGCGCCTTCTTCTGCCCCACCGGCTTCGGCACGCCGCTGGCCGGTGACCGCGAAACACGCGAGATCGACGGCAAGCAGTACGTGCTCGAGTACCCGATCCGCGGCGACGTGGCGCTGATCAAGGCCGAGTGCGGCGACCGCTGGGGCAACCTGGTGTACCGCAAGGCGGCACGCAATTTCGGCCCGGTGATGGCGATGGCGGCCGATCGCACCGTCGCCACGGTGCACCGGATCGCCGAACTCGGCGCGCTCGACCCCGAGACCATCGTGACCCCGGGCATCTTCGTGCAGCACGTGGTGAAGATCGAGCGCGTGGCCACCCAGGCGAGCGGCTTCAAGAAGGCAGCCTGAGGCACAACGACATGAGCTACCAAAGACGCACCAAGGACCAACTCGCCGCCCGTGTCGCGCAAGACATCGCCGACGGCGCCGTCGTCAACCTCGGCATCGGCCAGCCCACGCTGGTGGCCAACCACCTGCCGGCCGGCCGCGAGATCGTGCTGCACAGCGAGAACGGCATCCTCGGCATGGGCGCCGCGCCGGCCGAAGGCGAGGAAGACTACGACCTGATCAACGCCGGCAAGCAGCCGGTGACGCTGCTGCCCGGCGGCGCCTACTTCCACCACGCCGACAGCTTCGCGATGATGCGCGGCGGCCACCTCGACGTGTGCGTGCTGGGCGCCTTCCAGGTTTCGGCCACCGGCGACCTGGCGAACTGGAGCACCGGCGAGGCCGGCGCGATTCCGGCTGTCGGCGGTGCGATGGACCTCGCGATCGGCGCCAAGCAGACCTGGGTCATGATGGATCTGCTGACCAAAACGGGCACGAGCAAGATAGTCACCGAGTGCACCTATCCGCTGACCGGCGTCGGCTGCGTCAAGCGTGTGTACTGCGACCTCGCCACGCTCGAATGCACACCGACCGGCCTGAAGCTGATCGACAAGGTCGACGGCCTCGGGCATGCCGAACTCGAGAAACTGGTCGGGCTGCCGATCGCCGCTGCCTGACACCCGCACGCAAGACGCCTCCCCACCATGACCACCCAAGCCTTCATCTGCGACGCCGTTCGCACGCCCTTCGGCCGCTACGGCGGCGCCCTCGGCAGCGTGCGCGCCGACGACCTCGGCGCCGTTCCGCTGCGCGCCTTGATGGAACGCAACAGGCAAGTCGACTGGCAGGCCGTCAGCGACGTGCTCTACGGCTGCGCCAACCAGGCCGGCGAAGACAACCGCAACGTGGCGCGCATGTCGGCGCTCCTGGCCGGGCTGCCCGAGGAAGTGGGCGGCTCCACCGTCAACCGGCTGTGCGGTTCGGGCCTCGATGCCCTCGGCACCGCGGCGCGCGCCATCAAGGCCGGCGAAGCCGGCCTCATGATCGCCGGCGGCGTCGAGAGCATGAGCCGCGCGCCGTTCGTGATGCCCAAGGCCGAGTCGGCCTTCGCTCGTGCCAACGCGGTGCACGACACCACCATCGGCTGGCGCTTCGTCAACAAGCTGATGAAGGCGCAGTACGGCGTTGACTCGATGCCCGAGACGGCCGAGAACGTGGCCACCGACTACAAGATCGAGCGCGAGGCGCAAGACCGCATGGCGCTCGCCTCGCAGCAGCGCGCCGTGGCCGCGCAGAAGTCCGGCTTCTTCGACGCCGAGATCGTGCCGGTGACGGTGCCGCAGAAGAAGGGTGATTCGATCCTCGTCGACAAGGACGAGCATCCGCGCGACACCAGCCTCGAGATGCTTGCCCGGCTCAAGGGCGTGGTGCGGCCCGATGGCACGGTGACTGCCGGCAATGCCAGCGGCGTGAACGACGGCGCCGCCGCGCTGCTGCTGGCCAGCGAGGCGATGGCTGCCAGACACGGCCTGATGCCGCGCGCCCGCGTGGTCGGCATGGCCACCGCCGGCGTGCCGCCGCGCGTGATGGGCATCGGCCCGGCGCCGGCCACCGAGAAGGTGCTGGCGCTCACCGGCCTCAGGCTCGAGCAGATCGACGTCATCGAACTGAACGAAGCCTTCGCGGCACAGGGCCTTGCGGTGCTGCGCCTGCTGGGCCTGAAGGACGACGATGCGCGCGTCAACATCAACGGCGGCGCCATCGCGCTGGGCCACCCGCTCGGCGCCAGCGGGGCACGGCTGGCGACCACGGCCGTGAATCAGCTGCACAAGAGTGGCGGGCGCTACGCGTTGTGCACGATGTGCATCGGCGTGGGGCAGGGCATCGCCGTGATTCTGGAACGGGTTTGAGCACCATGCCCGCAGCATCGATCGAGACCACCGTCGTCACCGGCGCCAGCGCGGGCATCGGTCGGGCGATCGCCGAGGCCCTGTTGGCCGAAGGCAAGAGCGTGGTCAATCTCGACCACGTCCTGCCGGACTGGAGCCATTCGCAGCTCGTGTCCTACCAGGCCGACCTGACCCAGGAGGAGCCCACGCGTGCGCGCGCCGCCGAGATCGCGGCCCGGCACCACGTGACCGCGCTGGTCAACAATGCCGGCGCTACCCGGCCGGGCACCGTCGACACCGCGACGGCGGCCTCGCTGGACGACGTGGTCGGCCTGCATCTGCGCGCCGTCTTGCTGCTGACGCAGGCCTTCCTGCCCAGCCTGCGCGCCTGCGGCCATGGACGCATCGTCAACATGTCCTCGCGCGCCGCATTGGGCAAGGTGGAGCGCGTTGTCTATTCGGCCACCAAGGCCGGGATGATCGGCATGACGCGCACGCTGGCCATGGAACTGGGGCCGGACGGCATCACCGTGAATGCCATAGGCCCCGGACCCATCGCTACCGAACTGTTCAGCAAGAGCAACCCCGACGGCGCGCCGCAGACCCAGCGCATCCTGGACAGCATTGCGGTCGGCCGCATGGGCACCGCCGCGGACGTGGCACGCGCCGCGCTGTTCTTTCTGTCACCCGACAACGGTTTCGTCACGGGGCAGATCCTGTACGTCTGCGGCGGCACCACGCTGGGGACCGCGCCCCTCTGATTCCTGGCCCTCGGCGCTTTCAATTCCGGCTCTGTCGGCGCGGTCCGCACGACCGGCTGCGGCGGCGCTCGGGTTCTTCTTCACCACCTCTACAAGGGACTTCGCCATGCCGCATCCATCTCATCGCATCAACGGTTCACGCCGTGGTTTCAGCCTCGGCGTGCTCGCCGCTTCGGCCCTGCTGGGCACGGGCCTGCTGGCCACCGGGCCCGCTGCGGCGCAGGCCGCCTATCCGAGCAAGACGATCACCATCGTCGTGCCCTTCTCGGCCGGCGGAACGACCGACATCCTGGCTCGCATCGTCGGTCAGGCGCTGAACACCGAGCTGGGCCAGACCGTCGTTGTCGACAACCGCGCCGGCGCGGGCGGCAACATCGGCGCTCAGGCAGCGTCACGGGCGACGGCTGACGGCTACACGCTGTTCATGGGCACGGTCGGCACGCACGCGATCAATGCCAGCCTGTACAAGAAGATGCCCTTCGATCCGGTCAAGGATTTCGCGCCGCTGACGCGCGTGGCCAACGTGCCCAACCTGCTGGTCGCCAACCCTGCACAGCCCTTCAAGACCGTCAAGGAAATGATCGCCTATGCCAAGGCGCATCCGGGCAAGCTGAACTTCGGCTCGTCGGGTGGTGGCAGCTCCATCCATCTGTCGGGCGAGTTGTTCAAGTCCATGGCCCAGGTCGACATGCAGCACATTCCCTACAAGGGCAGCGCTCCGGCCGTCACCGACCTGCTGGGCAACCAGATCGGCGTCATGTTCGACAACCTGCCGTCGGCCATCCAGCATGTGCGCTCGGGCAAGCTGCGCGCCATTGCCGTGACCACCGACAAGCGTTCACCCGAACTGCCGGACGTGCCGACCATCGCTGAAGCCGGTGTGCCGGGCTATGAGGCGACCTCGTGGTTCGGATTGTTCGCGCCGGCCGGCACACCGCCGGCCGTGCTCGGCAAGCTCCACGCGGCCATCGTCAAGGTGCTGGCGGACCCCGAGGTCAAGAAGAAGATCAATGATCAAGGTGCCGAGGTCTACACCGAAACCCCGGAGCAGTTTGCCGCCTTCATCCAGAAGGAATCCTTGAAGTGGGGCAAGGTCGTGCGTGATTCGGGCGCGAGTCTGGACTGACTGCCGAGCCGGCCATCGGGTTTCGGGAAACTCAGGGGCCGGCTCGCTGGAGCCGGGAAGGCGGTTCGTTTGATCGCGCTCAAGGTCGTGCGCGGCCCGCTGCCTAGACTGGTGTTCAGCGGTGACGCAAACGGGTCGCGCAGCCGCGCGAACGCCGAATCGACCCGTCACAGGAGCTCTCCATGAACACACTGACCCGCTTCGAGCGACTCGACGACATGTTCCCCGAAATGTTCCGCCGCGTCATGCGCTCGCTGCCGGCGGCCTACGAGGCGCCGGCCGAGATCCGCATCGACGTGAGCGAGACCGACAAGACCTACGAGGTGCGCGCCGAGTTGCCGGGCGTGAAGAAAGACGACATCCGCGTCACCATCGACGGCAACTTCGTGTCGATCAGCGCGGAGACCAAGCGCGAGAAGCAGGAGAAGTCCGACAGCGGGACGCGCTCGCTGGTGCGCGAGCTGTACGTCGGCAGCGCCTCGCGCGGTTTCAGCCTGGCGCATCCGGTCGATTCGCAGGCTTCGATGGCGAAGTACGAGGAGGGCGTGCTGAAGCTGAGCCTGGTCAAGCAGATCGAAACCGCCAGCCGCACATTGAGCATCCAGTGATGCGCGGGATTCACCGGTCGAGAACCGGGCCCGGATGCCCTGGTGCGGCCCGGGTCAGGCTCGCCGATCGCCGCCTTGCGCGTGTGCAGGTCTTCAGCACGCATCGAGGCCCGGAGCGAGAAGCTTCCGTCTTCTGGAGAGAACCATGACAGGTCTTGTCCGGCAGTCCGGCGCCCGGTCCGTGACGGCCGCACCCTCGTCCGTATCCGCAACGAACGGCAACGGCGTGTCTGGCACCGATCTCACCGCGGTGCGCAGCGCGGTGGCCGAGTCGTTCGACCAGGGCCGGCAGCTGCTGCAGTTCGTCGCCCATGCGCAGCGGGCGCACAGCGATGCGCTCAAGGCCTGGAACGGCGCGGCCGACGCTGCGGAGCAGGCCATCGAGAAGGCCAGCGGCTGGGGCGAGCTGATGGCGGCACAGAACGAGTTGATGCGCGACGGGCTGTCGCGGCTGATCGGCACGCAGTTCGCGTTGATGTCGTCGTGGTTCGAACTGCAGGCTCGGCTGCTGCAGCAGGCGCAGCATCGTGCGATGGACATCCCGCCGTGATGCAGACCCTGCTGCAGCCGTGGAGGACCGGACACGCCGGGACGCGACCCGCTTGACGTTCGGTGTCGCACAGGCACCGGAAGGGAGAACGCCGTGCACTCGGCGCGTGTCGGGACCGCTCTGGTGCAGCACGCGGCGTTGCGCTTCTGCCGCCGCGTGCCGGACTTGCGCTGCATCAAGTCCGTGCGGCCCCGCGCGAGCAGCATCCGGGCTGTCACGTCGTCGGACGAAAGCGAGGCTTCCCATGAAGGTTCTGTTGGCGGTCGGCGGCAGTGCCCACAGCCAGCGCATGCTGGCGTGGCTCGCGGCGCACGACGAGTTCCCGGACCCGCAGGCCGACGACACCGTGATGACCGTGGTGGCCGAAGTTCCCCCGCACGCCCGCTTCTTCGATCTCGCGGACCCCCACGGCGTACTGCGGGGAGGGTCTGGTGCTCGGATCCGTGGCGAGCGGCGTGCTGGCGCGCTGCAGCACGCCCGCCTTGCTGATCCGCTGACGGCACAGGAATCCGTTTGAGCGTCCGCAACCTCGATCACCTGCTCAACCCGCACGCGGTAGCCGTGTTCGGCGCCTCGCCGCGCGCCGGCAGCGTCGGTGCGACCGTCTGGCGCAACCTGCGTGCAGGCGGCTTCACCGGGCCGATCCACGCGGTCAACCCGAAACACCGCAGCCTGGGCGGCGCGCTCGTGTTCGCGCGCGCCGCCGACCTGCCGGCCGCACCCGATCTCGCCATCCTGTGCACGCCCCCCGCTACCGTGGCGGGGATCGTCGGCGAACTCGGCGCGCTCGGCACCCGGGCGGCCGTCGTGATGACGGGCGGCCTGAGTCCGGCTCAGAAACAGGCCGCGCTCGATGCGGCGAGACCGCATGTGCTGCGCTTGCTCGGCCCCAACTGCCTGGGCCTGATCACGCCTCGGCTGCACCTGAACGCGAGCTTCGCGCACACCGATGCGCTGCCCGGCGAGCTGGCCTTCGTGTCGCAATCGGGCGCGCTCGTGACCGCGATGCTCGACTGGGCCAAATCCAGGCGGGTCGGCTTCTCGCACCTGGTGTCGCTCGGTGAACGCAGCGACGTCGATTTCGGCGACCTGCTCGACCACCTGGCGAGCGATGCGGCCACGCGTGCCATCCTGCTCTACATCGAGTCGATCGAGGCGCCGCGCAAGTTCATGTCGGCGGCGCGCGCGGCGGCGCGCAACAAGCCGGTCATCGTGGTGAAGGTCGGACGGGCGGGGCAGGGGGTCAGGGCCGCGACATCCCACACCGGCGCGCTGGCCGGCGCGGACATCGTGTTCGATGCGGCGATCCGGCGTGCCGGCATGCTCAGGGTCGAAACGCTCCAGGAGCTGTTCACGGCCGCGCAGACGCTGGCGCGCCTGCGCGGCAACCGCAGCGACGTGCTGTCGATCATGACCAACGGCGGCGGCGGCGGGGTCATGGCGGCGGACGCCGCGGCGCTCGCCGGCGTCGCGCTGTGGGAGCCCGACGAGCCGCTGCTGTACACGCTGGATGCGGCGCTGCCCGCGACCTGGTCGCGGGCCAATCCGTTCGACATCATCGGTGACGCGCCGGTCGAGCGCTACACCGCGACGCTCGCGGCGCTGCTCGCCGAGCCGCGGGCCGGCGCGGTGCTGTTCATGCATGCGCCGACGGCGATCGTCGCCAGCGCCGACATCGCGCGGGCCTGTGCGCCGCTGGCGGCGGCAGCGCCTGAGCGCGTGATGAGCTGCTGGCTCGGCGACGACGCGGTGAGGCAGGCCCGCAGCATCTTCCAGGACGCCGGCATCGCCGACTACGCCACCCCGGAAGAGGCCGTGCGGGCGTTCTCCATGCTGGTCACCTACCGACGCAACCAGGAGCAGTTGCTGCAGGCTCCGGCCGCGGCGCCCGAGCGACCGGCGCCCGACGTGCCGGCGGCGCGCGCACTCATCGCCGCAGTGATCGCCCAGGGGCGGGAGTGGTTGAGCGAACTCGAGGCGAAAGCCGTGCTGCGGGCTTACGGCGTGCCAGTAGCGCACAGCCTGGGCGTCGCAGCGACCGAGGAAGCGGCCGTTGCCGCGGCGCGAGAGATCGGCTATCCGGTCGTGCTGAAGATCGTCTCGCCCGACATCACGCACAAGAGCGATGTCGGCGGCGTCCGTCTGCGCCTGCGCGACGACGCCGAGGTGCAGGAGGCGGCGCGTGCGATGCTCCAGCGCGTGCGCACGGCGCAGCCCGACGCTCGCCTCGAAGCGTTCAGCGTGCAGTCCATGGTGGAGCGCCCGCGCGCCGAGGAACTGATCGTCGGCGCCAGCATCGATGCGGTGTTCGGGCCGGTGCTGATGTTCGGGCAGGGCGGGGTGGCGGTCGAGGTGGTCGGCGACCGCGCGGTCGCACTGCCGCCGCTCAACGACTTGCTGGCGCGCGAGCTGATCTCGCGCACGCGCGTGTCGAAACTGCTCGCCGGCTACCGCGATCGGGCGCCCGCCAGACTCGATGCCGTGGCCGACGTGCTCACGGCGGCGTCATGCATGCTGGCCGACCTGCCCGAGCTGGCCGAGCTGGACATCAACCCGCTGCTGGCCGACGAGGCCGGCGTGATCGCGCTCGACGCGCGCATCCGCGTCAGCCCGCAAGGGCCGGCGGGTGCGGAGCGTTTCGCGATCCGGCCGTATCCGAGCGCGCTGGTCGAGTCGGTCTCATGGCAGGGCGAGGCGCTGACCCTCAGGCCGATCCGGCCCGAAGACGAACGGCAGCATCGCGAGTTCATCGAACGGCTCGACCCCGAGGACATCCGCATGCGCGTGTTCTACACGCGCCGCGAGTTGCCGCGCAGCGAGCTGGCGCGCCTGACACAGATCGACTACGCACGCGAGATGGCTTTCGTCGCCGAGCGCGCCGGCAGCGAGGGCGGGCGTGAAACGATCGGCACCGCTCGTGCGCTGTCGGACCCCGACAACGTGGAGGCCGAGTTCGCGATCATCGTGCGCTCCGACCTCAAGGGTCGCGGGCTAGGCCGATTGCTGCTCCAAAAGCTGATCCGCTACGCGCGCGGGCAGGGGCTCGAGCGACTGGTCGGCGTGGTGCTGCGCGAGAACGCCGGCATGCTGGCGCTGGCCAGGCATTGCGGCTTCACGGCCGACAGATCCCGGGCGCTCGAGAGCGACGTCGTGCATCTGGTGCTGCCCCTCGACGAGGGCGACGTCACGGTCGCGCCGGCCGTTACGCCATGAAGCCACGACGATCTCTCGCTCGCTCGTTCGACGCTCACCGGTTCGCGATCCGACGCCGCCATCGACCTGACATGCTTCCTCGGGCCCTTACGACATGCGGTGATGGCCTCGCACGGTTGTGCGTGTGCTGACAACAATCCACCGTGTGCTGGCGACGGGCGGATCCCGCGGGTTCGTGGTCAACGGGTGCCGCATCTCGTTTGATCCAACTCAAGGCATGGCGCGCACGAACGCCCAGAATCGATCATCGATCCCGCCATGCCACGGAGCTGCTGATGAACGCGATGCCGGTTGCCTCGACGAAAGAAATGTGGCCGTTGTCCGAGGCAACACGGGACGACGGGTTCGTCGCTCTCGATGCCTGCCACCGGCGCATGCTCGCGGTGATGGACACGCTGGAGGAACTGGTCGCGACGATCGACCGCGACGGCGTCAGCAGTCCGGTGCGCGCGTTGGCAGCGGCGGTCGCCGACTTTCTGTCCACCACCGCTCGCCTGCACCATGAGGACGAAGAGCGCCACGTGTTCCCGGCGCTGCTGTGCAGCGCCGATGCCGAACTCGTGCAGTCCGTGCTGCGACTGCAGCAGGATCACGGGTGGCTGGAAGAGGACTGGCTCGAACTCGAGCCGCACCTGCAGGCCATCGCCACCGGCTACGGCTGCTGCGACATGGACACGCTGCGCCACGGCGTCGCGGTCCTCGCTGCCTTGTACCGCGACCATATCGCGCTCGAGGAATCGCTGATCTATCCCGAGGCGCGCGCGCGGCTCGGCAGCGCCGGCCGGCGTGCCATGGGGTGCGAGATGTCGGCGCGCCGCCTTGCCGGACGAGCGGCGGCCCAGCGTTGAGCGGTGCAGGTGCTGGTCGCGCCGATCGGACGACACGACACGACGGGGCGAGGGGCCGTGCGCGATGCCGGTGGCGATGCGGACCCTCTCTCGCGATCGCGCCTCGCCGCAGCACGCCGACGCGGCAGCTTGTCCTTCGGATGCTGCCGACGACCGGCGCTGGCATGCCAGTTCCACCCACGAGGTGCTGGCCAGGCTGACCAGCCGACACGACGGCCTGAGCACTGCAGAGGCCGCCGAGCGCCTGGCCGCACACGGCCCGAACCTGCTGCCGCAGGGGCGCGCACGCCGCCCGCTGGCGCGCCTGCTGGCCCAGTTCGACAACACGCTCATCTATGCCCTGCTTGCCGCCGCGGTGGCCGCGGCGATGCTCGGGCACCGCATCGACGCCGCGGTGATCGTCGCCGTGGTGCTCGTCAATGCGGTGGTCGGCTTCCTGCAGGAGGGAAAGGCCGAGCAAGCGCTGGCAGCGATCAGGCGCCTGGTGTCGCCGCGGGCGCACGTGCTGCGCGACGGCCGTCGCCAGGCCGTGCCGGCGGCCGAGCTGACGCCCGGCGACGTTGTGCTGCTGGAGGCCGGTGACCGCGTACCGGCCGACCTGCGCTTGCTGCGCGCGCGCGGCCTGCTCATCGACGAGGCGCCGCTCACCGGCGAATCGGTCGCCGCGCAGAAGCAAGAGGTGCCGGCCCCCCAGGACGCCGCGCTCGGCGACCGCCACAGCATGGCGTTTTCCGGAACGCTCGTCGCGGCCGGCCAGGCCAACGGCGTGGTCGTCGCGACCGGTGCGCAAACCGAACTGGGCCGCATCGGCGCGCTGCTTTCATCGGTCGAACCGTTGACCACGCCGTTGCTGCGCCAGGTTGACCGCTTCGGCCGGCGCTTCACCGTGGTCGTGCTCGGCGCCGCCACGCTCTTGCTCGCCTACGCGCTGCTGATTCGGGGCTGGGGTTGGGGCGAAGCCCTGATGGCGGTGGTGGCGCTCGCGGTCGGTCTGATTCCCGAAGGGCTGCCGGCGGTGATCACGATCACGCTGGCGATCGGGGTGCAGCGCATGGCAGCACGCAAGGCGGCGATCCGCCGCCTGCCGGCGGTGGAAACGCTCGGCGCCACCTCGGTGATCTGCTCCGACAAGACCGGGACGCTGACGCGCAACGAGATGACGGCGCGCCGCGTCGTCGGGCGACGCGACACGCTGGAGGTGGAGGGTGCGGGCTATGCGCCGATCGGGAGCCTGCGCGCCAGCGGCGATGCGGCGGGCGCCGAGGCGCTGGCCGACGCCGCGCCACTGCTGCGCTGCGCGCTGTTGTGCAACGACGCCCGACTGCGCCACCATGCCGGCGCATGGATCGTCGAGGGCGACCCGATGGAAGGTGCGCTGCTCGCGCTGGCGTCCAAGGCCGGCCTGGATGTCGACGTTGCGCGCGCCGAATGGCCGCGCATCGACGAGATTCCGTTCGACGCCTCCCACCGCTTCATGGCCACGCTGCACCGCAGTTCGTCAGGCGAGACCGTGGCGTTCGTGAAAGGCGCGCCGGAACGGCTGCTCGCGATGGCCGGTGAGATGCCGCCGGCGGCGCGCAGACGCTGGGACGACGCGCTCGTCGAAGCCGCCTCGCTGGGCGAACGCGTGCTCGGCTTCGGCGCCAAGCCGCTGCCGACGGGTCGGGAGCGGCTGTGCTTCGAGGACTTGGCCGGTGGCGTCGAATGCCTCGGGCTGGTCGGCTTCATCGACCCGCCGCGCGACGAGGCGCTGCGCGCGATCGCCGAATGCCGCGCGGCCGGCATCGCGGTGAAGATGATCACGGGCGACCATGCCGCCACGGCGACCGCCATCGCACGACAACTGCACCTGAGCGAAGCGCCCCGCACGGTCACGGGGGCAGAACTGGATGCGGTCTCCGACGACGCACTGCCCGCGCTGGTCGAACGCACCGCGGTTTTCGCCCGGACCAGCCCGCAGCACAAGCTGCGCATCGTGCAGGCGCTGCAGTCGGGAGGCGCGGTGGTGGCGATGACGGGCGACGGCGTCAACGACGCACCGTCGCTGAAGCAGGCGGACGTCGGCGTGGCGATGGGAATCAAGGGCACGGAGGCGGCCAAGGAAGCGGCCGAGATGGTGCTTCTCGACGACAACTTCGCGGCGATCGTGGATGCGGTGCACGAAGGCCGCACCGTGCACGACAACATTCGCAAGGTCGTCGCCTGGACGCTGCCCACCAACGGCGGCGAAGTGCTCGGCGTCATGATTGCCATTCTTGCCGGCTTCACGCTGCCGATGAGCGCGGCGCAGATCCTGTGGGTCAACCTCGCCAGCTCCGTCACGCTTGGCCTCGTGCTCGCGTTCGAGCCAGCCGAGCCCGGCGTGATGGCCCGACCGCCGCGTGCTGCGGAGGCGCCGCTGCTGTCGCGTTTCATGGTCTGGCGCATCGGGCTGGTGTCGGTGCTGTTCACGGCCGTGACGCTGGCGCTGTTCTTCCACGCCCAGTCGCGCGGGGCCGACCTCGAGACGGCACGCACGCTGGTCGTCAATGTCGTGATGGCGATGGAGGTGGCCTACCTGTTCAACGTGCGCTTCCTCGGGGTGCGATCGCTCACGTGGCACGGCGCGCTCGGCACACCGCCGGTGCTCGCCGCGGTCGCCGCGCTGGCGGCCCTGCAGATCGCCTTCACCTACCTGCCGGCCATGAAACGGCTGTTCGAGACCCGGCCGCTCGGCCCGGCCGACTTGCTGCTGGTGTTCGGCGCCGGTGTGGCGCTGCTGCTGTTGCTGGAGGTCGAGAAGGCCCTCGTGCGACGACTGCAGCGGATCAGGGCGACGCCGCCGTGATGCGTCGCCGCCGAGGTGGCATGGGCTCTGTCCGCGCAGCGCGTATGGCGTGTCGAGGGCGTTGACCGACGCAACGCAGATCTGCCGGGGTTTCGTGGCGAGAGTCGCCTCACCCGAGCCGCGCCGCTGGAATCCGAACCAGGGGCATGATGCGTTGTCGACGCACGCAGGTGCCCGCCGCGCGTGTTCGCAGACTGATCGAAGAACTCCGCTTTCGCTGAGCAGGGCAGTCGTCACCACCGGCGCGTGAAGCGTTCAGCGCTTGCCGGCCAGCCCCAGCCCCACCTTTTCCATGGCATGGATCACGGCCTGCTTCAGCACCTTGGGCTCAAGGCCGAGCTTGTCGATGCAGTTCCCGTTCATGACGCCGGCCAGGCCATGCATGGTGGACCAGATGTAGAGCGCGTCCAGTTCCACCTGGTCGCGCATCCCCGCGGATTCACCGTGCATGCGACGAAGCACCTGGCGCAGGATGTCGAAAGCATGGATCGCATCGCGCACCAGGTCCGGGTGCTCGGCGGACTCGGGCCAGGGCGTGCTGAACATCAGCCGGTACTCCAGCGGATGCTTCTGCGCATAGCGCAGGTACTGCAGGCCGAGAGATTCCAGATCCTGTTGCGGACCGTCGAAGTGCCGGCGCGCATCCAGGTTGGCAGCGAAGCGCTCGAAGCAGCGGCGCATCACCTCGGCCAGCAGATGGTCGCGGCTCGGATAGTGCTTGTAGGGCGCCTGGTGCGACACACCCAGCTTGCGCGCCACATCCCGAAGGCTCAGGTTCTCGATGCCGCGCTCTGCAATCACCTCCTGCGCCGCGACAACACAGGCTTCGCGCAGTTCCACGGGAAGGGCAGGGGCTGCATTCTTCTTCGGCATTCGATGGAGTCGCTCATGTGGTCCCGTTCGTGAAGCTACCACGAGCAACCCACCCCGGCCACGGTCACGAGCTCAGGTCGATCGCCCGCTGGGCTCCGGATCGGACTTCTGGTGCGACGTCATGCCCTTCATCACCTGCGTGATAACCATCACCTGCCCCCAGCGCGGCAACATCGCCATCGACCACCCCAGCAACTTGGAAAGCCAGCCCGGCCGCACCGTGGTCTTGCGCCCCAGCGCAGCCAGCGTGACCCGCGCCACCACCTCGGCCGGCAGGGCCTGCGCCATGCGCATGTTCGCGCGCTCGGCGAAGCCGCTGCGGATGGGCCCGGGCGCCGAGGCGATCACGTCCACCCCCAGGGGCGCCAGTTCGACCCGCAAGCCTTCCGCCAGGGTCTGCACATACGCCTTGGTCGCCGCATAGTTGGCAGCGCGCGGCGTGCCGCGAAAGGCCAGCAGCGAACTCATCAGCACCAGACCGCCGCGCCCGCGCTCGGCAAAGCGCCGGCCGTAGTGGCAGGCCTGCACCAGGACCGAAGTGCAGTTCAGATCCACCATCTCCGTTTCGGTGCCCAGCGATGCGCCCAGCAGCGGCCCCGATGTGCCGAAGCCGGCGGCTGCCACCAGCAGGCCGACGTCCAGACCGGCCGTGGCGTCGGCCATCCTGTGGACCGCGCTCAGGTCCGACAGGTCGGCCACGACGATGCGGCACTCGATGCCATGGGCGCGCTTCAGCTCGGCCGCCAGGCCCTCGAGCAGCGGACCGCGCCTGGCCACCAGCACCAGATGGATGCCGCGCTCTGCCAGTCGCTCGGCGAACGCACGACCGATGCCGTCCGAGGCTCCGGTCACCACCGCCCAGGGGCCGTAGCGCCGGGCGAACGACGAACCGGCGCCGCTCATCTGGCCACCTCGATATCGATCACGAGTTCCTCGACATCGGCAGGCAGCCTGAACGCCGCTTCGTCGAAGCGTGGCGACCGCAGACTCGGCCGGGCGTTGTTCGACACACCCCACTGCTCGGTGGGCACACCGATGAAGTTGGTATCGACGCGCTTGTTGTCGTTCAGGTCGTGTCCGATCGACACGGCGTAGGTGCTCTCGGCGATGTCGCTGAAGCGGCATGTCACGCCTTCGGCTCGTGCCGGCAGCCACAACACCCGCGCGCTGGAGTTGTCCATCGGGAAGCCATGCGCACCCGCAAAGAGCGAGCAGCCGATCCGGCCCAGCGGCTCGGCCACGCCGCTGATGCGCACGACGATGTCGGCGGCGTGGGCCGTAGCGGGCAACTGGGCCGTGAAGGTCCCGGCCAGCGCGAGCAAAAGAACCGGGCAGCGTGCGCTCCGCGGCGACTTCGTGGAAGCTGGTTTCATTGACGTTCTCCGGTGGATGCCGCGCGAATCGCAGCAGTGGTTGACACTGTCAACAATGATAAGTAGAGTGGTTGACACCGTCAACGTCCAGGCCGCTATCGACGCGCGGTCGGTCACGGCCCTTCGGGTTCTCAATGAGGTTCGAATGAAAAACTCGTCTTTCCGCCGCCCTGGGATGCTGACGATGTCGATCGCGCTGCTGCTGCCATGGCTTGCTGGCTGCGCGATTTCCACCCCCTATCCACGCATCGCGGATGCGCCGTCCGGCAGCGGCGATGACAGGGTCGTGCTGGTGTTGACGCGCGTGGTGGTCGATGCCGGCCAACGCGCCGAGTTCGACCGTCAGACGCGTAAGGTGATCCGCAGCATGGGCGCTCAGCCCGGACTTATCGGCTACGCGGCGCGGCGGCAGCTCTTCGGCAACGAGGGCTGGACGATGAGCGTGTGGGCCAGCGACGAAGCGCGCGCGCAGTTCGCGCGATCGGCGGTGCACCGCGAGGCCATCGCCAGGAGCGCGCCGGCACTGGTGTCGGTGGAGCTCAAACGTCTGACGCTGGCGCGCAAGGACGTGCCGGCCGATTGGAGCCGGGCGCTGGAGATGCTGGCCGATCCCGAGGATCTCCGGAACTACAGGCCATGACGGAGGGCGCTGCAGGCAATCGCCTCGAACGACAGCATGCCGAATCGCTGCATCGCGAAGGTGAGATCGACCGGCTCGCGGCCTGCAAACCGTACGCGGCGTCAGCAGGGGCCCTGGCCGCACTCGGCCTCTCGCCGCAAACCCTGATCGAAGCGTTGACGCGGCAGAACGTGCTCGCGCCGGCAGACGCTGCAGAGGGCGCGCACGACCGCGTCCCCGTGCATCGGCGGTGGCCGCGCGATGCTGCCGTCGCCGCCGCCGTGTCCATCAGGTCACCCGTGGCCTGGAAGACCCGCCTTTCTCATCCCGGATCAGGCTTTGGACCACCTGGTTGGACCACTTCGATGCGAACGCGCGCCAGAAAAGAAAAAAGGCCTTGAAGATCAAGGCCTTGGAAGAACTTTGGTGGAGAGGAGGAGGATCGAACTCCCGACCTTCGCATTGCGAACGCGACGCTCTCCCAGCTGAGCTACCCCCCCGAAGAACCGCGCAAGTATAGCCGAGCGAGCAGGCCGGATTCGTCAGGCGAGGCCATTGCGGCGGGCCAGTTCGAGCCACAGGCCGGCGTGATCGGCATCGCCCCAGCCGTGCTCGGCGGCGCTGGAATAGAGCTGCTCGAAAAGCTCCGTGATCGGCGCCTGGAAACCGAAGCCTGCGCCGGTCGCCAGCGCGTTGCGCAGATCCTTGATCTGCACGGTGATGGCCGCGCGCTTGACGAAATCGCGCTCGACCATGCGCTGACCGTGCACTTCGAGGATGCGGCTGTCCGCGAAGCCGCCCCGCAGCGCTTCGCGCACCTTGGCCGGATCGGCCCCGCCCCGTTCGGCCAAAAGCAGCGCCTCCGCCACGGCGCCGATGGTGATGCCGACGATCATCTGGTTGGCGAGCTTGGCGAGCTGCCCTGCGCCATGCGGACCGACGTGCGTGGCGCGGCCGAGGGCGGCGAACAGCGGCGCGGCGCGTTCGAAGTCGGCCGCCGTGCCGCCGGCCATGATGGCCAGCGTGCCGGCCTGCGCGCCCACCGTGCCGCCGGAGACGGGCGCGTCGAGGTGTCCGGCGCCGCGCTCGGCCAGTGCGGCGGCATGCGCGCGCGCCTCGTCAGGCTTGATCGAGCTCATGTCGATCAGCAGCGCGCCGCGGGCCAGGGCGTCTGCCACGCCTTGCGCGAACAGCACGTCGTGCACCGCTTCGCCGTGTTCGAGCATGGTGACCACCGCCTCGGCCTCGTGCACCGCTTCGGCGGCGCTCGCGGCGATGCGTGCGCCATCGCCTCGCAACGGCTCGGCGCGATCGCGCGTGCGGTTCCAGGCGGTGAGTTCGAAGCCGGCGGCGCACAGGCGGCGCGCCATCGGCAAGCCCATCAGGCCGGTGCCGAGCAGGGCGATCTTCATGTCGGAGGACTCCGCAGCGGGGAACAAGCGGGGCAGTATAGGAAGCGTCTCGCGCTCGCGTTGCGATGCGACGGGGAACCGCTCCCGGCCGACATGGTGGGTCATTGCTGCGGAACTGACCGGGCTTGCCGGCACAGTTCGGGCGTTCACGATCCCCGTGCTCGCGCTCCAATGTTGTGCACCCGAACGCGCGCCTCGCCTTCCTCACCGGTCTATGCCTTCCGTTCCCTCCACGCCACCTGACGCCGCGCCGTCCGGCCGACCGCTGCCTGCCGACGTGCCGGGCCGCCGCCGCATCGGCCGATACGAACTGGAGCGCCTGCTCGGCAAGAGCAGCCGCAGCATGCTGTGGCTGGCGCATGCGGCGGATGGCGCCGCGGTCTATCTCACCTTGCCTCGCCAGCAACCGGCCGATGCGACCTCCTTGCGCGCCTGGCTGCAAGGCGCACGGGATGCGGCGCGGCTGAGTCATCCGCAACTGGTCACCGTCGCCGAGATCGGCCTCGAGGAGCGCTGGCCTTTCGTGGCTGCCCCGCGCGCTGCCGGTCTCACGCTCGCCGAGCACCTTGCCGCGGACCCGCAACCGACGCCGGCGCAATCGGCGCAATGGTTGTGCGACATGCTGCACGGGCTCGCGTTCGCCCACGAGGCCGGGTGTTCGCACGGCGACATCGGCCTGTCCAGCGTGCTGATCGACGCGCAGGGTCGGGCGCTGCTCATGAGTGCCGGCGCCGATGCGAGCACCGAATCGACGCATGCCGGCGCGCCCGGCTCGCCGCACTCGGTGGGCAGCACCGGCGCGTTGCGCAGCCAGCGTGCCGCGCAGGAGCGCGACCTGCTGGCTTGTGGACTGCTGCTGCACCGACTTCTCATCGGTCGACCAGCCCTCGACGAACCCGACACGCCCACCGCGGTGCTGCGTCTGGAGCGCGAGATCGTCCGATTGGGCTGGACCACGCCGCAGCCGGTGTCGGATGCGCTGCGCGCCATCTGCAACCGCGCCACCGCCAGCGAGCCGCGTTCGCGCTACCTCGGTGCGCGCAGCCTCGAGCGCGCATTGCAGGGCTGGCTGGATGCACAGGCAGGCAGCGAAGGCGTGCTCTCGCTGCTGCTCGACCGGCTCTCGAGCGTCGGTCACCTGCCGGCGCTGCCCGGGTTGTTGTCGCGGCTGTCCGCGGTGGCGGCGCTCGAGCAACAGCGCCTGACCGAGATGACGGAGCTGATCGTGCAGGACCCGGCGCTCGCCTTCGAGCTGCTGCGGCAGGTCAACACCGCGCACCTGGCCGCGAACTCGGCGAACGAGGGCTTCGCTGCGGTGACGACGGTGCGCCGCGCGGTCCAGCTCATCGGCATCGAGGGCCTGCGCCGCACCGCGACTGCACTGCGCGCGTGGCCCGGGCCGCTCGGCTCCGCGCAGGCCGAGGCGCTGGCCGCTGGTTTGCGCGATGCCCGGTTGGCCGCGCACGTGGCGCGCGAGCTGTGCCCGGCCGACATGGACGGCGAGGCGGTCTTCCTGATCGCCCTGCTGCAGCACCTCGGCAGCCTGCTTCTGCGCTATCACTTTCCCGACGAGGCGCAGCAGATCGCCCGCCTCGTCGATCCCGGCGAGGGCGTGCGCGGCATGCCGGCGCAGGCCGCCGCCTGCGCCGTGATCGGCGTCGATCTCGATACTCTGGCGGTCGCCGTGGCGCGTCACTGGGGGCTCGACGAGCACGTGCTGGTCTCGATGCGCCGCGCCTCGACGGACGCCCCGGTGCGCGGGCCGGACGACCGGCGCGACATGGTGCGGCTGCTCGGCAGCGCCGCCGCCGAGGCGGTTGCCGCCGCGTCCGCGCCGCCGGCCCAGGCGGCCGCGGCGCTCGCCCGCGTGACGCAGCGCTACGTGCGTGCTCTGGTGCTTGCACCCGGCGAGCTGGGCGAAGCGCTCCAGAAGGCGCGGCGCGCGGTCGGTGCCGAGTCGCAGGCGGTCGAGCGCGCTTCCTGAACTCCTGAACATTTCTCCGGAAACCGGCCCATGGCAGCGACCTCCAGCCCGGCGCGCACGCCCCAGCGCGTCGGCCGCTTCGAACTCAAGCGCGAGATCGGCCGCGGCTCGCAGGCGACGGTGTGGCTGGCCCACGATCCCCGCCTGGCGCGCGACGTGGCACTCAAGCTCATGACGCCGCAGGACGGCGCGAACCTCGGCGATTGGCTGGCCGAGGCGCGGCACGTCGCGGCGCTCAATCACCCGCACATCGTTGCCGTCTTCGAGGCCGACGTGCAGGGAAGCGGCGCGCGGGCTCAGCCCTACCTCGTGTTCGAGTACATCGACGGCGCACCGCTCGACCGCCATCTGCGCACGCGCGGCCCGTTCGCCCCTCGCGAGGCCGTCGAATGGCTGCTCGGCGTGCTCGACGCGCTGGCGCAGGCGCATGCCGCCGGCCTGGTGCACCGCGATCTCAAGCCCTCCAACCTGCTGATCGACGCGGCCGGCCGCGCGCGCGTCACCGATTTCGGCATCGCCGTCAGAAGCGGTGCCGCGGCCGTGGCGGTGGGCACGCCGCGCTATGCGGCGCCGGAAACGCTGAAGGGCGCCGCCCCGACGGCAGCGGTCGATGTCTTCGCGCTCGGACTGCTCCTGGCCGAGCTGATGCTCGGTCACGCGCTCGTCGAGGAGACCGAGGTGCCAGCGGTGCTCCGGCGCATCGCCGAGACCGACCTGCAGCTGCCGCTGCGCATGCCGCAGCCGGTCGACGACGCGCTGCGTGGGGTGATCCAGCGCGCGCTGGCCCGCGACCCCGCCCGCCGCTACGCCACCGCCTCCGAACTGCGCGATGCCCTGCGCACCTGGCTCACGCCGGCCGCCGACGCCAAAGCGGACGCCGGCGGCAAGGGCAAGGCCGGTGCGCTCGATTTCCTGTTGCGCCGCATGCGCCACAAGACGGACTTTCCGGCGCTTTCGGACTCGGTGGCGCGCATCCAGCGCGTGGCGGCGTCCGAGAACGAGAGTCTCTCGACGCTGGCCGGCGAGATCCTGAAGGACGTGGCGCTCACTCACAAGCTGCTGCGCCTGGTGAACACGGCGCACTACTCGCAGGTCGGCGGCGGCAGCATCAGCACGGTCTCGCGGGCGGTGGCGCTGATGGGGTTCGCGGGCGTGCGCAACCTTGCGCTTTCGCTCGTGCTCGTCGAGCACATGAACGACAAGCTGCACGCGCAGCAGATCAAGCAGGAGTTTCTTCGCGCGCTGCTGGCCGGCACTCTGGCCGAGGAACTGTGCCCAGGCTCCATGTCGCAGCCGGGCGCGGTGGAGGAGGCCTTCCTCGGCGCGATGTTCCGCAACCTGGGCCGCCTCCTGGCCGAGTTCTACTTCCCCGAAGAAGCCGAGCAGGTGCGCCGGCTCGTGCACCCCGGCGCCGTGCCGGCGCGCGAGAACCCGAAACTGCCGGTACCGGAAGCGCAGGCTTCGCAGTCGGTGCTCGGCCTGAGCTACGAGGAACTCGGCCTGGGCGTGGCGAGGCACTGGGGTCTGCCGGAGGGCTTGCAGCGCTGCATGCAGGGCGGCGGCGGCGTGCCGCCGGCTCAGTTGCCGCAGGCGACGGCCGAGCGCCTGCGCTGGGTCGCAACCGCCGCCAACGAGGTGGCCGACACCCTGCTGCAGCACGAGCCCGACGAAGCCGCCCGGCGCGTCGCCGACATCGGCGCACGCTATGCACGCGTGCTCGGCGTGCCGGCCCCCGAGGTGCTGGGCGCGGTGACGCGCTCGCGCACCCGGCTCACCGAAATGGCGTCGGGCCTGGAGATCGTTTTGCGCCCCGGCGCGCAGGCCGAACGGCTCATGATGCCGAGCGAGGCGCCCCGACCGCCGAAGGCGGCAGCCGGCGGCGCACCCAAACCCGAGGTCGACTCACCCGACACGATCTCCGACGTGGCCCTCGGTCCCGGCGGCTGCGAAGCGACGCTGGCGATGGCCGTGCCCCAGGGCCGCGACCGCGCCGCGGCGGCCGACCCGGCCGGCGTGCTGGCGGCGGGCATCCAGGACATCACCAACAGCATGGTCGAGGACGTGAAGCTCGGCGAAGTGCTGCGCATGATCCTCGAGACCATGTACCGCGCGCTCGGTTTTCGCCGGGTGCTGTTTTGCCTGCGCGATGCCAGGAGCGGCGCGCTGGTCGGGCGCTTCATGCTCGGCGAGGGCGACGAGGCGCTGCGTGCGGCCTTTCGCGTCGGCACCCGCCCGATGCCCGGGGCGCCGACCGATCTGTTCAGCGCCGTGTGCATCAAGGGCGCCGACACGCTGATCGCCGATGCCACCACCGCCGGCATGCGTGCGCGTCTGCCGGCGTGGTATCTGGCGAGCGTGGACGCGCCTGCTTTCCTTCTGCTGCCGCTCCTCGTGAAAGGCGCACCTGTCGGGCTGATCTACGCCGACAAGGCGGAGGCCGGCGCCATCGTGCTGAGCGAGAAGGAGCTTTCCCTGCTGCGCACCTTGCGCAACCAGGCCGTGATGGCCTTCCGGCAGGCGAGTGGAGGGTGACGAGCCCGACCCCGGCACTGTGAGCTAACGGTTAGGGCTGCTTCGTTCCCGACCTGACCCGGTTGGCCGCGCCCCCATGCGGGGAGGCCCGTCGCGGTGGATTGTAGGCGAGCGGGTTTGTCCCTCTCGAACTTGTCGGATCGGACTCCGGCTCGACCTGCTCACCGCAGGCGCAGATCGTCATCGCCGAAGGTCACGCCGATCGGCTCGATCACCACCTGCTTGGGCCCCGCCTCGACGGCGCCCGCGACCCAGGCCTGCACGCCTTGCGCGCGCGACACCTCGACGGCGCGCTCGGCGTCTTGGGCGCGCACGAACAGCGCGAAGCCCGCGCCCATGTTGAGCGTGCCGTAGGCCTCGTGCGCGTCGTGGCCGGCCTGCTCGGCGATGAAGCGCAGCACCGCCGGCACGGGCGGCACGTCGTGGATGCGGTAGGTGTGCGCCGCGGGATGGCGCAGCAGCTTGCGCCATCCGTGGCCGGTGATGTTGGCGCAGTAGTGCGGCGTGATCCCGGCCTTGTGGAGCGCCTCGGTGACGGGCGAGTAGAGCGTCGTCGGGGCGAGCAGGGCCTCGCCGTAGCTCAGGCCCGGGGCCACCTCGGTCAGGTAGCCCCGCGGCAGGCGCTCGATCAGCTTCCTCGCCAGGCTCAGTCCGTTGGCATGGATGCCGCTCGAGGCCAGCAGAACGATGGCGTCGCCGGGCGCCAGCGCGTCGCCGACCGACAGCCGATCCTTCGGGCTGACGAGGCCGGTGCAGGACGCCGCCAGGTCGATGCGGCCGGCTTCGACGATGCCCGCAAGCGCCGGTGTCTCGCCGCCGCCCCAGGCCACGCCGCAGGCGTCGCAGGCGGCTTTCCAGCCTTCGACCAGTGCGCTGGCCCGTTCGCCGTCGGCGAACCAGTCGCTGCCGCCGGCAGCCCAGTAGGCCTGCACCACCAGCGGCGTGGCGCCCACGGTGATGAGGTCGTTGATGGCCATCGCGATGGTGTCCTGCGCGATGGCCGCGTAGTGGCTCTTGCCGGTGAGCGCCTTCATTTCGTCGGCGACCAGGGCCTTGGAGCCCAGGCACTCGACGATGCTGGCCAGATAGAAGGGGCCCACGTCCACCACATAGGCCGACTCGCCGCGCGAGGCCGCCACTTCGCTGAAACCGTGCGCGGCGAGGTGGTGCGCCGTACTCTTCGCGGCACGCTGCGCGGCCACCTTCAGCGGGTCGATCAGCTCGTAGTTCACGCCGGCCCGCTCGTAGCTGAGGGGTGCATCGGCGGGCGTTTCTTTGCGGGTCATAAAGGTCGTTCGGCAGGCCGCTGCGAAGGCGAGGGGGCGATTATCGGCGAGCGAGCGACCCGTAGAATCGATCGGATGAGCTCACTGGTCCTGGCCCGCAAGTACCGTCCGCGCAGCTTCGGCGAGATGGTCGGCCAGGAGCATGTGGTGCAGGCGCTCGTCAATGCGCTCGGCACGCAGCGCCTGCACCATGCCTACCTGTTCACCGGCACGCGCGGCGTCGGCAAGACGACCGTTTCGCGCATCCTCGCCAAGAGCCTCAACTGCACCGGCCCCGACGACACCGGCGGCATCACGCCCGAGCCCTGCGGCGTGTGCCGCGCCTGCACCGAGATCGACGCCGACCGCTTCATCGACTACGTCGAGATGGACGCCGCCTCCAACCGCGGCATCGACGAGATCCGCGACCTGCTCGAACGCGCCGCCTACAAACCTGCGGTGGGCCGCTTCAAGGTGTTCATGATCGACGAGGTGCACCAGCTCACCAAGGACTCCTTCAACGCGCTGCTCAAGACGCTCGAAGAGCCGCCCGAGTACCTGAAGTTCGTGCTGGCCACCACCGACCCCGAGAAGGTGCTGCCTACCGTGCTCTCGCGCTGCCTGCAGTTCAATCTGCGGCCGATGGCGCCGGAAACGGTGCTCAGCCGGCTGCAGCAGGTGCTGGCCGCCGAAGGCGTCGACGCGGAGCCGGCCGCCTTGCGGTCGATCGCGCGCGCGGCGCGCGGCTCCATGCGCGATGCGCTCTCGCTGACCGATCAGGCGATCGCCTTCGGCGGCGGCGCACTGGCCGAAGCCGGCGTGCGGCAGATGCTCGGCTCGGTCGGCCGCAGCCATGTGCTGGCGCTGCTGGATGCGCTGACCGGCGGCGATGGCGCTGCCCTCGTGGCGGCGGTGGACATGCTGCGCGCCGAAGGCCTGGCGGCCGAAGGCGCGCTCGAGGAGATGGCCGCGCTGCTGCAACGGATGGCGGTGCTGCAGGCGGTGCCCGATGCGCATGACGACGACGATCCCGATGCCCAGCGGATCGCGCAGCTTGCGAGTTCGATGCCCGCCGACGAAACACAGGTGCTCTACAGCATCGCCTTGCACGGGCGTGCCGAACTGCCGCTGGCGCCCGACGAGTACAGCGGCCTCGTGATGGTGCTGCTGCGCATGCTGGCTTTCCGGCCGCGTGACTCCGGGCTGCCTGCCGGCACGGCGCAGGCGCCTTCGAGGACTCGAGCGACCGCGCAGGCTCACGAGCGGGCGAGCGGCACGGCGCCGCCTGTCGGTTCGCCGTCCGTGCCTTCACGCCCGACGGCGGCGGCACTGCCCTTGGCGCGAGCACCCGTCGCGGCGAGCGTGTCGGTCGCGCCGGTCGCGCCGGTCGCGCCGGTCGCGCCGGTCGCGCCGGTCTCGGCGGGCGAGGGCGCTCCTCGCGCCGTGCGCGAGCCGGCAAAGCCGCCAGCGCGGCGCGAGCCGCAGGACGATGTGCCCTCGAGCGGTGCCGCAGCGAGCATGCCGCCATGGGAGGACATCCCGATGGAGGCCTATGTCGCCGAGCCGGAGCCGCCGAAGCGCACGACCTCGAGCGCCGCCCGGCGCGCCGCCGAACCCTCGCCGCTCCCGCCGTCGCCACCGCCACCGCGCGTGGCTCGGGAGGGTCAACCGATTTCGCGGGCCGAGCCGCGTCCGGCTGACGAATCGGCCGACCGCCCGGCCCCCACGATCGCCGTGAGCCGAACCGCACTCGGCGACCGCTGGGCCGCGCTGGTCGCGCAGATGCTCGGCGCCGGCGCCATCACGGCCATGGTGCGCGAGCTCGCGCTGCAATCGCAATGCACGGCCCTCGAGGCCGACGAGTCGCGCATCGCGCTGCGCGTGGAGCGCGAGCCGCTGCGCAACCCGGCGCACGCCGAGCGCCTTCAGGCCGCTCTGGCGGCGGTGCTCGGGCACCCGGTGCGCCTCGACATCGAGGCCGGCGCCGTGGACGACACCCCCGCGCGACGCGAGGCCGCCGAGCGCGAGCAACGCCAGCGCGAGGCGGAAGCCCTGATCCGCAATGACCCGCTCGTGCTCGACGTCATGGCGCAATTCAAGACCGCACGCATCGTGCCGGGATCGATCAAGCACGTTTAGCCCTTACCTGGAGAGACTCATGCTCAAAGGACAACTGGCCGGCCTCATGAAGCAGGCGCAGGCGATGCAGGACAACCTCAAGCGCGCGCAGGACGAGCTGGCACTGGTCGAAGTCGAAGGCCAGTCGGGCGCGGGACTCGTGAAGGTGGTGATGACCTGCAAGCACGACGTCAAGCGCGTCACCATCGACCCGAGCCTGCTCGCCGATGACAAGGACATGCTCGAGGACCTGGTGGCCGCCGCGTTCAACGACGCAGTGCGCCGCGCGGCGGCGACGAGCGAGGAGAAGATGGGCAAGCTCACTGCCGGCATGCCGCTGCCGCCGGGCATGAAGCTGCCGTTCTGATGGGCCTGCGATCCCCTCGCCCCAACCCTCTCCCCCAGGGACGGGAGAGGGGGAGTCGGTGTTGCTCCCTTTGCCGGCCAGGACGAGGGCAGGAAAGCCCGTGGTGCTCCCTCTCCCGCCTCGGCGGGAGAAGGTCGGGGTGAGGGTGGCCGCCTCCGCGCTCGAGCTGCTGACCGATGCCCTGCGCCGCCTGCCCGGTGTGGGCGTCAAGTCGGCGCAGCGCATGGCCTACCACCTGCTGCAGCACGACCGCGACGGCGCGCGACAGCTCGCCCGCTCGCTCGAGCAGGCCGTGACGACGGTGCGTCACTGCGAGCGCTGCCACACCTTCACCGAAGCGGCCATCTGCAGCACCTGCCTGGATCCGTCGCGCGAGCGTGCCCTGCTCTGCGCGGTGGAAACGCCGGCCGACCAGGCCGCGATCGAGCGCAGCGGCAGCTACCGGGGCTTGTACTTCGTGCTGATGGGCCGGCTGTCGCCGCTCGACGGCATCGGCGTGAACGACATCGGTCTGCGCCAGCTGCTCCAGCGGGTTCGAGGCGACGAAGCGCGGGCCGGCGACGAGGTGCGCGAGCTGATCGTCGCCACCAGCTTCACGGCCGAGGGCGAGGCCACGGCGCATGCCATCGCGCAGGCGCTCGCGGGCCGCGGCGTCAGGGTCACGCGGCTGGCGCGCGGGGTGCCCGCGGGCAGCGAGCTCGAATACGTGGATCTCGGCACCATCGCTCACGCGCTGAGCGATCGGCGATGACGACGGCGGAGGCGAACCGGCGATGACCGTGTTGCTGCTGTGCGTGCTGACCGCCGCGGTGATGCCCGTCGCCTGCGCCGGCATCGCCAAGGCCGGGCGATTCAGCACGCCGCGCAGGGACGGCGGCTACGACAACCACCTGCCGCGCGAGTGGCTGGCGCGCCAGAGCGGCTATCGCGCGCGCGCCAATGCCGCGCAGGCGAATTGTTTCGAGGCCTTGCCCCTGTTCATCGGCGCGGTCGCCATCGCGCTGGCGCTCGAGGCGCCTCAGGCGCGGCTCGACGTGCTGGCCCTGGCCTGGGTCGGGCTGCGGCTCGCCTACGTGGCGTGCTACCTCGCGGACCGGGCTCTGGCGCGGTCCGCGGTATGGGCGCTGGCGCTGGCCGTGAACGTCGCGATCCTGTTCGCGTCGCAGTACTGAAACGGCCGCCCGCCGGGTCGCGTTTTCAGCGGCTCGGCTTGGCGACCCGGCCCTTGTTGGCTGCTGCGGCAGGGCGCGCTGTCTTCCCGCGAGCCGTCTTGCGGGTCGAGCTGCTTCGAGGCTTGCCCCAGTTGGGTGGCAGTTCCACCACGACGCGCTGGCCGAGCTTGAACCTTGCGCCGGCCGACACATCGTTCCACCGCGCCACGCTGGCCGCGCTCAGGCCCAAGCGCTGGGCGAACTCGGTCACGCTCTCGTTCGTGCGGGCCTTGATGGTGGTGCGCCGTCCGCCCGGTTGCGATTCGGGCGACAGCAGGATCGTGGCGCTGTCGGCGATGCGCTCGCTCACGTCGGCGTCGCGCTTGCCGTTGCGTGGCACCAGCAGGGTCGAGCCCGCGCGCACGCGCATGCGTGGCGGTATGCGGTTGATCTCGCGCAGCTGCGTTTCGGTCATGCCGAGCTGCTTGGCGGCATCGGCTGTCTTCATGGTGCGAGGCACCACCCAGGCGGTCCAGCTCGCCAGCGGCCCGACGTGGTCCGGCAGCGCCCGCACGAAGGCGTTGGCGTTGTCGTAGGGCAGGAGCACCTGCGGCGTGCCGGCGGCGAGGATCACCGGCTGCTTGAGCGAGGGATTGAGCGCGTGGAACTCCTGGATCGGTAGTCCGGCCAACTCGGCCACCAGCTCGACATCCATGTCGCGCTGAATCGGCACGCTCAGGAAGTACGGGTGGTTCTCGATCGGCGGCAGCACCAGCCCGAAGGTCTCCGGTTGCGCGACGATGTTCTTCATCGCCTGCAGCTTGGGCACGTAGAGCCGGGTTTCCGCCGGCATCTTCAGGCTCAGGTAGTCGGTCGGACGGCCGGCCTTGCGGTTCTTGGCGATGGCTCTGCCCACGCTGCCTTCGCCCCAGTTGTAGGCGGCCAGCGCGAGGTGCCAGTCGCCGAAACGGGCGTGCAGCATCTGCAGGTAATCGAGCGCGGCGCGCGTCGAGGCCAGCACGTCGCGGCGTTCGTCGCGAAAGAAGTTCTGCGCCAGGTCGTAGTGCTTGCCCGTCTTGGGCATGAACTGCCAGATGCCGGAGGCCTTCGCGCTGGAAAGCGCCACCGGGTTGAACGCGCTTTCGATGAACGGCAGCAGCGCCAGCTCGGTCGGCAGGCCGCGGCGTTCGACTTCCTCGACGATGTGGAAGAGGTAGAGGTTGGAGCGCTCGGTCATGCGCTGCACGTAGTCGGGCCGGCTGGCGTAGTAGCGCTCGCGTCCGCGCACGAGATCGGTGTCGAGGTCGGGCATGGCGAAGCCCTGGCGCACCCGCACCCAGAGATCGCGGCGCGCCGCTTCCTCGGCCAGATCGACAGGCTCTTCGGGGCGCAGCGGGTCGGTGGGCTGGCCGACCGCCGCGCCGCTTTCCACGGGCTCGGAGTCGGGCGGCGAAGCGATCGTGGCGCCGGCTTCGCTGGCTGCGGCTGCTGGCGAGGCGATCTGGATGGGCGCAGACGCCGCGGAAGCTGCGCTCGCCGCGGCGAGCGCAGCTTCATCCGGCGCTGCGGGCCCGGGCCCCGTGGCGCACGCGCCAAGCACGAGCGTCACCGCCGCGAGCGCCGCGGTGCGGGCCCTGACGCCGACCTGAGGGGCGCGGCACATCTGCAGCGCGCGAATGACGAGGCGCTGCTGCGCCGGCAAAGTCTCGGTCATCGGTATTCGTTCTTCCACTCTCTCAGGGCCGCGAAAACGCCCACGGCGTCGTGCGCGCTTGCGTCGCGGGCGCGCACGCTGGCCAGCACCTGTTCGGCCTGCACGCGCAGGAAAGGATTGACCTGCCGCTCGGTCTCGAGGGTGCTGGGCAAGGTCGGCAGGTCGCGTTCGCGCAACGCCTCGCAGCGGCGCGTGCAGACGATCACGGCATCGTTGTCGGGTTCCACGGCGTGGGCGAACTTCAAGTTCGCAAGTGTGTACTCGTGGCCGCAGCAAACGCGCGTTTGCGCGGGCAACGCGGCCAGCCGGGACAAGGAATCGTGCATTTGCGCCGGTGTGCCTTCGAACAGACGCCCGCAGCCGGCGGAAAACAGCGTGTCGCCGCAGAACAGCAAGGGCGCTTCGCCGGCCGGCTCGCCGAAGAAGGCGATGTGGTCGCGCGTGTGCCCCGGCACGAAGATCACGCGAAAGCGCGTTCCCAGCAGCTCGACCGCATCGCCGTCCTCGAGCGGCGTGTACGGTTGCGGAATGCGCCCGCCGGCCGGGCCCCACACGGCGCCTTCGGGCGCGAGCCGCGACCGCAGGGCGTCCACGCCACCGACGTGATCGTTGTGATGGTGGGTCACTACAATCGCGGCGAGCTTCAAGCCGTGTTCATCGAGCGCGCGCTCGACCGGTGCCGCTTCCCCCGGATCGACAACGATCGCCTGCGAGCCATCGTGAAGCAGCCAGATGTAGTTGTCGGTGAATGCGGGGAGAGCGACCAGGTTCATGACGCGAGACCCTTCGATTCTGGATTTGCCTCAGTGGCTGCGAACGCCGCCGGGGCGTTATCTGCTGGACTGGGAACGTTCGCGCATCGATGCGCATGTGGCCGACGTGTTCGGCTTCCACGCGCTGCAACTCGGCATGCCCGAACTCGACATGCTGCAGGCCAACCGCATGCCGCACCGCTGGCTGGCGCTGCAGGCGCATTTTGCCCAAGAGAGTGCCCCGGCCGATGAGACCCAGGCCACACCCGGTGAGATAGTGCCGCCCCGCGCTGCTCAACCGGCCCTGTGTTGCGACTTCGACGCACTGCCTTTCGCCGCGCAGAGCCTGGACCTCGTGGTGCTGCCGCACACGCTCGAGTTCTCCGGCGATCCTCACCAGACCCTGCGCGAGGTCGAGCGCGTGCTCGTGCCCGAGGGTCGCGTGGTCATCGTGGGCTTCAATCCGGCGAGCCTGTGGGGACTGCGCCAGTGGGCCGGGCGCTGGGCCGCCCGCGCCAGCGGCGAGGGCGACGGCAGCGGCCTGTTCCTGCCGCGCGCGGGCGACCTCATCGCTCACCGCCGGCTGCGCGACTGGCTGCGGCTGCTCAGTTTCGAGGTCGAGCGCGGCGGCTTCGGCTGCTACCGCCCGGCGCTGCGCACGCAGCATTGGCTGGAACGCTATGACTGGATGGAAAAGGCCGGCGATCGCTGGTGGCCGGTGTTCGGCGCGGTGTACGTGCTGAGCGCGGTGAAGCGCGTGCGTGGCATGCGTGTCATCGGGCCGGCCTGGAAGCCGGCCCGCAAGCCGCGCGCCGCGCCGGCCGTCGTCAGCCAGAAACACCACAAGGAAGAAGAGCTCAGCCGATGAATCCGCCACAACCCGGCATCACCCGCCCGCCTGTCACGATCTACACCGACGGTGCCTGCAAGGGCAACCCGGGCCGGGGCGGCTGGGGCGCCTGGCTCGCCAGCGACGGCCACGAGAAGGAATTGTTCGGCGGCGAAGCGCTGACCACCAACAACCGCATGGAGCTCACCGCCGTGATCGAGGCGCTGGCCTCGCTCAAGCGCAGTTGCACGGTCGCGCTCTACACCGACAGCCAGTACGTGCGACAAGGCATCACGGAGTGGATCCACAACTGGAAGAAGCGCGGCTGGATCACCGCCGACAAGAAGCCGGTCAAGAACGCCGACCTGTGGAAGCGGCTCGACGCGCTGGCCGCGTTGCACCGCATCGAGTGGCACTGGGTCAAGGGCCATGCCGGCGATGCCGGCAACGAGCGCGCCGACGCGCTGGCCAACCGCGGCTGCGCGGGTGCCGGATCGAGCGCCGGCGCTTTGTGAAGCAATGTTTCTCCCAGCGCAGCGACAAGGCATGACGTACGTCCGCCTTGCCGGGGGGAGCGAGCGCTTAGATTCGCGGTATTTGCCGACAATCAGCGCATGAACAAAGTCACCGTCACGCTGACCGCCCTGGGGCTTCTCGCCGTGTCGGCACTGGCGTGGTGGGCGCAGAACCGTGACGGGCAGGAGACGGCGCGCGAACCAGCGGCGCGCGCGTCCGCCGCGACTTCCCGCGTGAGCGGCCGGATCAACGGACCCGTGTCGGTCGAGGTGGCGCGCGCCGTGGCGCGCGACGTGAGCGACGACACCAGCGCCGTCGGCAGCCTGCGGGCGCGCCAGGGGGTGATCGTGCGGCCCGAGGTGAGTGGGCGCATCGTCAAGCTCGGCTTCGCCGACGGCCAGCGCGTCAGGACGGGCCAGCTGCTCGTGCAGATGGACGACGCGCTGCAGCAAGCCCGCCTGCGCGAGGCGCAGGCCCAGGCCGACATCGCCCGCACCACGCTCCAGCGCAACCGGGAACTGGTGACCCAGAACTTCGTGACGCAAAGCGTTGTCGATCAGGCGCAGGCCAACGTGAACGTCGCCGAAGCGCAGGTCGCGCTGGCCCGCGCGGAGCTCGCCAGGCTGCGCATCGTCGCCCCCTTTGACGGGCAGACCGGCATCCGGGCGGTCAACGTGGGCGACGTGGTGCAGGACGGCACCGATCTCGTGACGCTGCAGGACATCTCGAGCGTGTACGTCGATTTCAGCCTGCCGGAGCGTTTCACGCCGCAGCTCCACGTCAAGACGAAGGTCGAAGTGTCGATCGACTCGCTGCCCGGTCGGCGCTTCGACGCGGTGGTCGAGGCCCTGGAGCCGCAGATCAGCGCCGACGGTCGCGCCCTGCTCGCGCGCGGCCTGATTCCCAACCGCGACTCGGCTTTGCGCCCCGGCATGTTCGCTCGCGTGAAGGTGCAGCTCGCCCGGCGCAGCGGCGCCGTGCTGGTGCCCGAGGAGGCGATCGTGCCGCAGGCCGGCAAGGAACTGCTGGTCAAGGTGGTGGACGGACCCGACGGGCCGCTTTCGCAGCGCCTGGAAGTGCGCACCGGCCTGCGCCGGGGCGGCGAGGTCGAGATCCTCGACGGCCTGCGCGCGGGCGAGCGCATCGTCACGGCCGGGCAGTCGCGGCTCATGGGTGGCGACGGGCTGCAGTTGCGCGTGGTCGAACTGGGCGGCGCGGCGCCGCGCGCGGCCGAGCCGCCGGCGGTGCGCGCCTCCGACGTGCCGGGCGGCTCCGCCAGCCCGGCGGTCAGGGGCAAGGCCCTGGCCCACCGCGCCGGCTGATCCCGCTGCCCCTTCGCTGCCGGGCTCAGGATGCAACTGGCTGAAGTCGCAGTCCGCCGCCCCGTCTTCGCGACGGTGCTGTCCTTACTGCTCGTGCTCATCGGCCTGGTCTCGTACCAGCGCCTGCAGGTGCGCGAGTACCCGAACATCGACGAGCCGGTGGTCACGGTGGCGACCACCCTGGTCGGTGCGTCGTCCGAGGTGATCGAGTCGCAGGTGACCAAGATCCTCGAGGACTCCATCGCCGGCATCGACGGCGTGGACATCATCACCTCGATCTCGCGCTCCGAGCAGAGCCAGATCACGGTGCGCTTCAAGCTCGAGAAGGACCCGGACAACGCTGCGGCCGACGTGCGCGACCGCGCCTCGCGGGTGCGCGGCAAGCTGCCCGACGAGGTGGAGGAGCCCGTCATCACCAAGGTCGAGGCCGACGCCTCGCCGACCATCTGGCTCACTTTCAGCGGCGAGCGGCTCACGCCGCTGGAGGTGACGGAGGTGCTCACCCGCCTGGTCAAACCGCGGCTGCAGACGGTGCCCGGCGTGGCGGACGTTCGCATCAACGGCGACCGCGTCTATTCGATGCGCGTGTGGCTCGACCCCGACCGCCTGGCCGCGTACCGCCTGACGGTGCAGGACGTGGAAGACGCCATCCGCCGCCAGAACCTCGAGGTGCCGGCAGGCCGCATCGAAAGCCGGCAACGCGAGTTCACCGTCACCGCGCGCACCGACCTCGGCACGCCGGCGCAGTTTGCCGACATCGCCATCAAGCAGGCGGCCACCGGCCACACGGTGCGCCTGCGCGACGTGGCGCGCGTCGAGGAGGCGCCGGCACAGGAGCGCAGCAGCGTGCGCTTCAACGGGCGTCCGGCCGTGTCGATGGGCGTGATCCGCAACGCCACCGCCAACCCGCTGGCGCTGGCCGCCGCGGTGCGCGCCGCCGTGCCGCAGATCCAGGAGGAGTTGCCCGAGGGCCTGATCGTCGAGGTGGCCAACGACAACACCATCTTCATCGACCGTTCGATCGCCTCGGTCTACACGACCATCGGCGAGGCGGTCGTGCTGGTGGCACTGGTCGTGTTCGTGTTCCTGCGCACCGTTCGCGCCTCGATCATTCCGCTGGTCACCATCCCGGTCAGCCTGATCGGCGCCTTCACGCTCATCGCGCTGGCCGGCTTCACCGTCAACACGCTCACCTTGCTGGCGCTGGTGCTGGCGATCGGGCTGGTGGTGGACGACTCCATCGTCGTGCTGGAGAACATCTACCGCCACATCGAAGAGGGTCTGGAGCCCTTTCAGGCGGCTCTCAAGGGAGTGCGCGAGATCGCCTTCGCGGTGGTGGCCATGACGCTCACCCTGGCCGCGGTGTTCGCTCCGCTGGCCTTCACGCCGGGGCGCACGGGGCGGCTGTTCGCAGAGTTCGCGCTCACGCTGGCCGGCGCGGTGATCGTCTCCGGCTTCGTCGCGCTGACCTTGAGCCCCATGATGTGCAGCAAGCTGCTGCGCCACAACCCCGCGCCGAGTCGCTTCGACCGCTTCATGGAGCGGGTGCTCGTCGGCACCACCCGGGGCTACACGCGGGTGTTGCGCTGGACGCTGCTGCACCGCTGGGTCGTCGTGCTGGCGATGACCGCCTCGGCCGGTGCCGCGGCCTGGCTCTTCACCAGCATGAAAAGCGAGTTGTCTCCGCTCGAGGACCGCGGCACCATCTTCACCAACGTCAGCGCGCCCGACGGCGCCACGCTCGAGTACACGGCGCGCTACCTGCGCGAGATCGAGCGGCTCGCCACGCGCGACCCGGACATCAACCGCGCCTTCATCATTGCCGGCAATCCGACGGTGGCGCAGGGCATCGCGATCTTCCGCACCGTCGACTGGACGGAGCGCGAGCGCAGCATCTTCGATGTGCTCGAAGGCCTGACGCCTGACTTCGTCGCCTTGCCCGGCGTGAGCGCCTTTCCGGTCACGCCGCCCTCGCTCGGCGGCGGGTTTCGCGAGCGGCCGATCAGCTTCGTGATCCTGACCTCCGATTCCTACGAGAACCTTTCCGCGGTCGCGCAGCAGATGCTCGCCGAGATGGCCAAGAACCCCGGCATCCTGCAGCCCGACGTGGACCTGCGCCTGAACAAGCCGGAGATCTACATTTCCGTGGACCGTGATCGTGCAGCCGACGCGGGTGTCTCCGTGGACGCCGTGGCGCGCACCATCGAGACCATGCTCGGCGGGCGCAACGTCACGCGCTACAAGCGCGACGCCGAGCAGTACGACGTGATCGTGCAGACCGACCTGAGCGGCCGCACGGTGCCGCAGGACATCGAGAAGCTCTTCGTGCGCGGTCGTGCGGACCCGGCAGGCAATGCGCCGATGATCCCGCTGGCGGCGCTGGTCAAGGTGGAAACGAGCGTGGCGCCGCGCGAACTCAATCACTTCAACCAGCGCCGTTCGGTGAGCATCACCGCCAACCTGGCGCCGGGATACGCGCTCGGGGAGGCGCTGGAGTTCATGGAAGCGACGGCAGCCACGGTGCTCAAACCCGGCTACTCGACCGAACTCAATGGCATCTCGCGCGAGTTCCGCACCGCCAGCGGCGCCCTGGGCCTGGTGTTCGTGCTGGCGCTGCTCTTCATCTTCCTGGTGCTGGCCGCGCAGTTCGAGAGCTTCGTCGATCCCTTCGTGATCCTGCTGGCGGTGCCGCTGTCCATGGTGGGCGCGCTGCTCGCGTTGAAGCTGGCGGGCGGAACGCTCAACGTCTATTCGCAGATCGGGCTCATCACGCTGGTAGGCCTGATCACCAAGCACGGCATCCTGATCGTCGAGTTCTCCAATCAGTTGCGTCAGCAAGGCCTGAGCACGCTCGACGCGGTCACCGAGGCGGCCAGCCTGCGCTTGCGGCCCATCCTCATGACCACCGGGGCGATGGTGCTCGGCGCCGTGCCGCTGGCGCTGGCCAGCGGCGCCGGGGCCGAGAGCCGCCAGCAGATCGGCTGGGTGATCGTGGGCGGGATGAGCCTGGGCACCTTGCTCACCATCTTCGTCGTGCCGACGGTCTACACCTTGTTCGCACGCCGGCAGGCGCCGGGGCCCAACGAGACGCCGGCCCTGGCCGATCGGCCCGCTGCGGGCGCGGCGGTGTGAGGCGCGGGGCGCGAGGCCGCGGGTGCGGGGCGACGTGAGCGGGCGTCGGCGACTGCTTGCATGACGAAAACTTCAGGCAGTCGTCCGTTCGCGCGCTTTTAGAATTTGCGGCTTTTCCAGCTCGGCGAAGGCTCGCAGTTCACCATGGATCTCGACGCGCTGCTCGCGGCCGTCCCGGGGCCGTCGCCCTGCGGAGACGACCTTTCGTTCTCGGCCGATTTCGATGTCATTCAGGAGATGCGCCGCGCCGACGATCCCACGCTCGATCAGGGCGAATGGGTCACGGCCCTGAAGTCGGCCGATTGGTCCGGCGTGGCGGCGCACTGCGAGCAACTGCTCGGCCAGCGCACCAAGGACTTGCGCGTGGCCGCCTGGCTCACCGACGCCCGTGCACGGACCCGGGGCTACGCGGGCCTGGCCGATGGCCTGACGCTGTGCCGACGCTTGTGCGAAAGCTTCTGGGACGAGTTGCACCCGCGCATCGACGAGGACGACGGCGAACAGCGCGGCGGCAGCCTGCGCTGGCTGCTGGCGCAGGTCGAATCGCTCGCGCCGCAGCTCGAGGTGCTGCGCGACGGCCAGCACACCTGTTCGCTGCGCGACATCTCGCTCGCGCAAGCATCGCCGCGCAACAGCGAGGTGGCCGGCGAGGCGTCGCCTGCGGGGCAGGGGGGCATCACGGCCGAGGACGTCGCCGCGCTGCGGCGCAAGACGCAGTGCCGCTTCTTCACCGACAACCTGGCTGATGTTCAGCGCGCCTTGCAGGCGCTCGAGCAACTCCAGCAACTGACCGACTCGCGACTGGGCGAACACGGCCCCGGATTCGCCGGCGCCCGCGCTGCGCTGACGGACGCCGCGCAGGCTGTGGAGCGCCTCGCGCGCGAGGCCGACCCGGCAGGGACCGGGGCTGCTGCGCCCGGTGCCGCAGCACCGGTCGGCACGACCACCGCGGCGGCTGAATCGTTGAAGGGCAGCCCGCGCACCCGCGCCGAAGCCTTGCAGCAGCTGCGCATCGTGGCGGAGTTCTTTCGCCGCACGGAACCGCACAGCCCCGTGGCTTACCTGGCCGATCGCGCCGCTCAGTGGGGCGACATGCCCTTGCACGACTGGCTGCGGGCGGTGCTCAAGGACCAGGGCGCGCTGTCGCAGATGCAGGAGCTGCTCGGCGTGCCGCCCTTGTCCGCCACGGCGGCCGAGTGAGGCGCAGGCTCTACTGCACCACGCGCAGTTCGATGCGTCGGTTTCGGGCGCGTCCTTCGGGGCTGTCGTTGTCGGCGATCGGCCGGTCGGGCCCCACGCCGGAGGTCAGGATGCTGTCGGCGCTGATCCCCTTGCCGATCAGATAGCTCTTCACGGCATCGGCGCGGGCGGCCGACAGCGCGATGTTCTGCGTGCGCGAGCCTTGGGCGTCAGTGTGGCCGGTGACCTCGAAGCTCTTGCCCGGCAGGCGCTGCAGCACGGGAGCCAGCAGATCGAGAACCTGGCGGCCCGTCGGGGTGAGCGCAGAGTTGCCGGCCTCGAATTCGATGCTCCTGTTCGCAAGGGCGACGTCCACCTGGTCTTGTCCCGTCGCTCCGACGCGCAGGCCGCTGCGCACCGTGTAGGTGGTATTCACCTTGGTCGCGATGTCGCTCACGACCTGCTGGCGGACGGCTTCGTTGCCGACTTCGCCCTTGATGTCGATCACATTGCCCCGGATGCTGATCTCGCCCCGGCTGACCTGCTTGAGCTCGGGTGAGATGATTCGCTGAACATAACCGCTCCAGTTGGGTGGCGCCACGAGTTCGCCGATCCCGAGCTGATCCACGACCCGGTCGACGCCGAACACTTCGCGCGCACGTGTCAGCACCGCTTGACGCGTCGCCTCGTCGGGCACGGTGCCCGAAACCACCACCTTGCCCGGCGCCGGGGTTTGCGCCGCGCCGGCAAAGCCGCCCGAGGCGGCGAGCAGCAGCGGGAGCAGGCAACGCGCGGTTCGAGTGAAAGCCATCGTGTTCATCCTCCCAGGAAGGCTTCGCGAAAAGTCGACAAGGCCTGATGCAAGGACAGCTGCGGCTGCTGCAGGTAGCTGGAAAGCTTCTTCACCGCGTAGTCCTGCTGCACGTGTTCTTCGACCCAGTCGGCGGGCGTCGGGTCGAGGAAGACCTCGTCGCCGGCATCGGGATCGAGCACCGCATTCAGGTGCGCCGCCGAGTCGCCGTTGAAGCCGATCGCCAGGCAATGTGCAGCGGGGGCCGAGCGCTCCGGCAGGAACAGGGCCACTTCGAGATCGCCCCGCTGCAGGAAGGGCACCACGAGCTCCAGCCAGAAGCTCGCGACGAGCGGGCGGTACAGGGCATCGGCCGGCAGCGGCAGGAGCAGACCCCGCCTCAGGGAATGCCCGCCGTCGGCGAGCACCGGCTGCAAGAGCAGGCCCAGCGCAAGCACCGCTCGACGCACGTCGATCGAATGACCGGCTTGGCGCAGCATGGCCTCCAGCGATGCGACGGATTGCAGCTCGACGAAATCGCGCAAGCTGGCCTCGTAGGCGGCGGGCGACGTGTCGAGCTCGATCGGGGTCGCTGCCAGTTCGCCGAACAGGGAACCCGCGTCCTCGGCCGCGCAGGCCTTCAGCGTCGCCTGCTCGAAGCGGGCCCAGGGGCGCTTCAGCGCCATCGGCGCACGGGCGATGAAAGCCAGCGGCGCGGCGACGTCGAAGGCGCCGGCCACCACGAAAGGAAAGCGCCGTCCGCAGGCGTCGGTGCTCGCCGCAAGGTGGCCGGCGATGGCGCGAGGGTTGTTCACCGAGAGGAAGGCGAAGTGCGTCTTGGGGCCGCGGTCGTACACCTCCTTCCACCGCGGCTGGCTCGACATCAGCTCGATGCCCTGGCTCAGCCAGCGGTCCAGCGTCTGGATCAGGCTTGCCTGGTGGGCGCTGCGCACGAAGTCGCCGCGCGACGGCAGCTTGCCGAACCAGGCGAGTGGAACGCTCACGGGACGCGTCATGCCGTCGTCTCCGTTTCTCATCGCGTGGCTCGCGGCGCAAGGCGAGGCGAGACGCTCGCCTGCGGTGCATCGGTCCCCACCACGAGGCTCGGCAACTTCGCGCCACGCAGGCCCGCTGCGCCCGCCGGCGCCTGGCCCGCGCCGGCGCCATCCGCCGCCGGCACGCCGGGCTGGCTGACGACGCGCAGGTGCACGGTGACGACGCTCTGGCCGCTGGTCCAGGAGAGCTCGTACAGGTTGTCGCCCAGCACCCGGCGCTCGGCGGACTCGAGCATCTTGGTCAGCGCAAAGCGGCCGGGCTCGTTGAGAAACTCGACGGTGACGCCGTCGTGCGTGAGCGCACTGATCCGCGCGCCGGGCGCGGCGCCCTCGTTCGGCCACACGAAGCGCTCCCAGGCCGGCGCCGCGTTGCGGTAACGCAGCGTCTGGCCGTCGATCTCGACCGTGTACTCCGTCAGGCCCGGCGCACCTTGCGGCAGGATCTGGAACACGGTTTGAGATGCGCCGGCCCCCGCCATGCCCGACGCGGCGCCGTTGCCTGCGGCCGCACCACCCTCGAGCGGTGCGACCCAGCCCGCGAAGCCGGCCGCGAACTGCGGTCGAAGCCGGATGCCCTCGTCGGCCCAGGTGCGGGCGGTCAGCGTGTCGCCGCGCCGCACCACCAGCGGGGCCAGGCTGTCGTTGGTGAACCTGGCGATAGCGCCCTCGGGGCCGAAGACCTTGGCGATTTCCGCCGGTGCGGCCTCGATCCTGGCGTCGGCGGCGAATGGGTATTTGGTCGCCAGCAGGGCCCGGAAGGGTTCCCGGACCTGCGCCGCCCAGACCCGGTTGATCTCGGTTTCGGTCGGCTCGACGATCACCCCGAAGGCCTGGACCAGCGGGCGCACGAGCAGCGGGCGCAGGCTGCTGCGGGCGCTGTCGGTCATGCCGACGAGCATCTGCTCGTCCACGTACTTCAATGCCTCGGCGAGTTCGGAGCCCGATGAAGCGAGCGTTGCCGCCATCAACTGGCGCGTCGCCGGGCCCGGGTCACCCTGCGTCCTGATCTGATTGAACCGCGTGCGCACTTTCGACAGCGCCTCCAGGTAGCCGGCCATCTGCGTCGGGCCGTTGTCGCGCGTCATCATCAGCCGGGCAAGCACGGCGAACTCGCGCCCGATCGGGCCGGTCTTGATCTCGGCCTTGTCGGCTCTGACGTCGAGGTTCACGTCCACCCGCGAAGGCGCCTGACGCAGGATGGTCTGTTTGAACCAGCCCACGACGCCGCGTTGCGCGACGGCCAGGCGCTCATTGAGGACGGCCGGGTTGTCCCAGGAGGTCTGGTCGAACAGGGTCTGCATCACCTTCCTGATCGGCGACTGCACCGGATCGCCGAGCCGGTTCATCCGGAGCACGGCCGTCTCGAAACTGCCGAACTCGGCGACCGAAACACCCTGCATGAAGCGCTGCCATTCCCGCACGTACTCGGCCTTGTAGAGATCGGTGAGCGCCTTGCGGATCTGCTCCGGGCTGCCTTCGAGGGAGAGGTCGTCGCGCGCGGCGGTCTTGAGCACCCAGTCGGCGCTTTGCAGCTCCTTGGTGGCTGCGTCCTTGAACGCCTGTTCGATGTAGCCGTCCCAGGCTTCGCGGGTGAAGGTGCCGGCGATGCTGTAGCTGCCGGTGACCACCTCGCGATCGAGGTCGCCGACGATGCGCGCCACGGTCATCTGCGGAAAACGCGTCGAGGCGCGCGCCTTCACGTCGGCGTACACGCGCTCGCGCGCCGCCATGCCGCGCACCACGCGCTTGAGGTTCTCACGCGTCTGATCGACCAGGCTGAGGTTGTTGACCCTCAGCGGGAAGGCGGGATCCTGGAGATGGGCCAGAGTGAAGCCGATCATGCGTTCGGCGCTGCGGATCATGCGCTCGCGCGGCATGGCGCCCCGGTTCGCCTCGAGCCAGCCGCGCCAGAAGCGCGTGATCTGGTCGCTGAGGTGGCCGGGCTCCATGCGTGGCTGATCGCCGAGCATCAGATAGGTCTTGAGCGCGTTGTAGGCGTCCTCCGCGTTCTGCGGCGAAGCTTCCGTGAACAGGCCGGGCACTGTCGCTGCGCGCGGGTCCGCGGGCTGCGATGCGGCCGACAGCGGTGCTGCCGCGGATTCGGGCGCACGCGTCATGGGCTGCAGGCGCGCGGCGTTCCGGTTGACCTCGGCGAGAAAGGCTTCCAGCGCCTGCCCGACCGGCTGCAGCATGACCTGATCGACGCCGGCGAAGTACTCCTCGCGCAGCTTGGTCAGCGTGGCTTCGCCCTGGTAGAGCCCGAGCCCGAGCGCGAGCGGCCGGTCAACTTGATAGCGCTCGAGTTGCTCGATGCGGTCTTGCAGCACTTCGAGCGCCTCGATGCGCGAAGCCAGATCGCTGCGCTCGCGCTGCAGCAAGACGGCCTTGTCGAGGTCGGCCTGCACGTTGGCGGTGAGCTGCCGGTTGCCGAGGTAGGCCCAGCTCCAGCCGCCCAGCGCTGCCGCCAGAGCGATGACGGCCACGCCGAAGGTCAGCGCGCGAGCACGCAGCTTGACGCGGCTGGTGTATTGCCTGACGAGCTTGCGGTCGGCGAATATCACGCGCGAGAACAGATCCTTGAGGAAGAAGCCGTTGTCGGCCACGACCATTGCGGTCGCATGTTCCGGACGGTCGTTGAGCGCGAACTGGCGGGCCACGTGCTCGCTCGCGCGGCTGCTCGCCACGCCTTCCTGCAGCGCACTGGTGAAGTAGAAGCCGCGAAAGACCGGCGGAAACTGATAGGGGTTGTCTTCGAACAGCGTCGCGACGAAGGCGCGCAGCGACGGCTTGATGGCAGCGAACTCGAGCGGGAACGTAAGCACGCCGGGCGGCAGCGACTGGCCGCGGTGCAGCGACATGCGCGCGACCGACAGTTCCCTCAGCCCGTCGAACAGCTCGTCGAAGTGCCGGTCGAACAGCGCCACCGCGTCGGACCTGGCGAGCGGGTCGTAGGGCAGGGTCGCCCCCCACACGCGCTCGCGTTCGGCGCGGTCGCGGTCCTCGAAGAACTCCGTGAACCCGGCGATCAGGTCGGCTTTCGTGAACACGAGGTAGACCGGGGCAAAGACTTCGAGCGTCTCCGTCAGCTCCTGGACCCGCTGGCGCAGGTTCTTCGCCAGCTGGATGGCCGCTTCCGGGCGGGCCTGGGACAACTCGGCCACGCTGGCCGCGATGAGGATGCCGTTGATCGGCGCCTTGGGGCGGTGCCGCTTCATGAGCCCCAGGAAGCCCAGCCATTCGGAGCGGTCTTCCTCGTGCACCGAGTAGCGCCCGGCGGTGTCGAGGAGGATGCCTTCGCTGGTGAAGAACCAGTCGCAGTTGCGCGTCCCGCCGATCCCTTGGACCACGCTGCCGGCTTTGTCGGCGAAGGGGAAGGTGAGGCCCGACTTCACGATCGCTGTGCTCTTGCCGGCGGCGGGGTTGCCGATCACGATGTACCAGGGCAGTTCGTACAGCGCCGCGCTGCCGGTGCTTTGACCCAGCCGCGAGGTCTTGATGGTCTTGACCGCTTCGCGCATGCGCGCGCGCAGCGCGTCGACGTCCGCCCTGTCCTTGGACGGCACCGCTCGGCGCGCCTTGTCGCTGTGCTCGTCGATCGCTCGCTCGAAGCGCTGTGCCGCGCGTCGGGCGAGCAGCTTCCGCACCGCCCACACCGCCAGCCATACGGCCAGGACGAGGCCGAGCGCCATTGCCGCATAGGCCAGTGCGACCTGCAGCGTGTCGGCACCCACGAAGAGGAAGGTGGCGAGCGCAGCGAGGCCGATCACGCTCAACACGCGCGTATCCAGCAGGAAGGTTCGGAGTCGGTTCATGAAGGTCATGCGGCAAGGCCGTGTCGCAACCGGTGCGATCGATGCGCGGACAGAGCCGCGGTCCGGGGTTCGCTGCACTTCACCCTGCGCTGCCCGGGGCGGCTGCCGAAGCGGCGTCGGACGCCTGCGGTGAGGCGGGCAGGGCGATCAGGGCCAGGCGGGCGAAGGGGTCGCCGACGGTGACCGCAAGGCAGGGCTTGTCGCGCTGGCGGGCAGACTCGGCCGCACACGCCACGACCAGCAGCGCGCTCACCGCGCCCACGGCACCGGTGACCGCGCCAATGAGGCGCAGGTCTTCGCCGCTGTCCAGATGCGGCAACAGCCTGAGGGCCGCGCCGTGGAGCTCGGGGCCGCGGGCGGTGTGCTGATCGGCGTCGCACGCGAGCGAGCCGATCGCGTCGTGGTCGAGACCACTGGCCGCTGCAGCGTGGGTCATGGCTTGCAGCAGCTCATCGCTGTCGATGCGCCCGCCAGCGTCGACGGATCGGGTGCGTTGCAGCACGGCGGGTCGGTGCAGCAGCGTGGGCGGCGTCCCGTCGTTCGGCGCGGCCGGCCAGTGCGCCGGCGCCAACACGAGTGCCGCCGCGGCTTCACCGGGGATGCGCCCTTTCGGTCGTTTCCGGCTCGCGAACAGAACGCCCGCCTGTTCCAGGGCGTGGAGGCGGTCTTCTCCGATCGCGCTGTCGCAGGCCGCCACGATCAACGGCTCGTCACGTTGCTCGCGTCCCAGCGCCTGCAGCCGGCGATCGGCCTCGAGCAGCAGCGCTTCGCCGGTGCCGGCTTGTGAAGTGATCGCGAAAACTGCGGCCGGTACTTGCGCGCGTTCGTTGTCGACGAGCGCTGCGACGAACTCGCGGCCGAGCGCCTGCTCGAAGCTCGTCCAGTCCTGGGGCCAGCCGATCAGCAAGTGAGCGCGGGGCGCCTGGCCGGCCTCGTCTTTGCTTGCGAGGCGATCGGCCCAGGGCACCAGGGCCGTGACCGCTTGCGAAAGCGGCTCCTGCAAGGCGGCGAGCGCGCGCAGCGCATGGTCGCGCGGCGAGGCGCCGGCCCATTCTTCGCCTCGTGCGCGCGTGGCGACCAGCAAAGACTCGAGCATCGGCGCCATGGCATCCGTGTCGAGATCGGCAATGCGTGCGGTGAGGACAGGCAAGCCGTCGGCATCGCGCAAAGTCGGGTCGAGCGACAGCGGCGCGCCTTGCTCGGCCGCAGCCCCGACTTGCGCCGCTGACGTGCCGGCCGCGCACACCAGCGGCGCGGCGATCAGCTGCAGCCTGGCGCGGCGCTGTGCGTCGTCGATGCCCGCGGCGGCCACGCAAGGCGTTGCTGCGCTGCAGCCCGACGCCGCAGTGACAGCCTGGCGCGCCTGCGCTCCCCGCCAGGCCCCCCGCAGCAGCAACACCAAGCCGAACACGACCAGCGGCAAGACGCCGAGATGCACGATGGCCTCTCGCATGCTCGGGCCGTGCGCCGTCGACTGCCAGCGCCAGAGCACCGAGATCCACACGCCGCACGAGACGGCAACGAACAGGGCCAGGCCCTTGATCAGACTGCTCATGGGACGCGAGGTGTCCGGCGCGGCGGCCGGGCCGAAGAAGGACGCATCAATCGGCCGTGGCGATCTGCGAGGCCAGCAGCGTCGCGCCGCAGGCCGTCTTGTCGCCTTGGCGCGCTGCGGGGCGACCGTCGATCAGGCACGACGGGTCGCCGGTGGCAATCACGGTCGTGCCGCCGTGGCCCTTCTTGGGGCAGGTGACCTTGTCGCCTACGCGGGCGATCGGTTTGCCGGCTGCGTCGGTGCTCGAAGCACCCTGGATCACCACGCCGCCGTGGTCCGTCTTGTCTCCGACGACGATGAAAGGTCTGCTCACGTCTCCTCCGATCGGTGGCCGGATGGATCAGTGCGCATGCACGGTCACCGGCGTGCCGGTGCGGCCGCGCTGTGCCATCGTTCCGGGGCGCCGCAGCTCTACATGGCCGTAATCCTTGAGGCTTCGCCAGCCGCCGCCCCAGGTCAGACCGACCGAGCGCGCCGCTTCTCCGTACTGTTCGTAGGCGGCGGCGGCCCAAGCGTCTTGCCCCGAGACGACGATGCGGCCGTTGCGCACGAAAGCGCAATCGGCGGCCAGGCCGTACTGGTGCCAGCTTTCGAACGGGTCCGCGCGCGTGGTCTGCGGCCCGAGTTCGGCGAGCTGCTGCTGCCTTTGCGGGCTGCGGTAACCCTCGAGCAGCACCATCTCGATGCCGTGCCGTTCGCGCATCAGCTTGAAGACGATGAGCAGGCGCTGACGGAACTCCGCATCCAGCAGTTCCCACTGCTGGCTCGCGCCGAGGATCAAAGGCCGCGCCTTTTCCAACTCGCGCGTCCCGAGCCACTCCGCGGGCAATGGCGGTGGAGGCGAGAGCTGCTCACCCTGCAGCAACGCGGCGATGTGCGGATCGATCTCGCGACTGACGCGGTGGTCGTAGCCCTCGAGGTCCATCCGGTCGCGCAAGACCAGCGGCAACAGCGGCGCGCCAATCAGCAAGGCCGAAGCAGCGATGATCCAGCGCCCGTGGACGGCGACCCAACGGCCTGCAAGCTTCGAGCGCGTGCTCAATGCGACGAACACATGATTCGTGCCGCGCTGCCCGCACGCGGCGATGACGCGGTGCGCGGCGAAGCCGCTCGAAAGCATTCGTTGCGCCCAATCGAGAGCCTGAGTGCGCGAGGCAGGCAACAGGACGAGGGCCAGCACCGTTGCGGCGAGCGTGAAGTACAGAACGACAGCGAAGATCATGCGTCCAATGCACGTCGGGCAGGCCAAAGGACGGGCGAGTATGCCCGCGCCTTTTTCGCACAGGCATCCCTCTTTAAGGTGAGACGCCAACGCGTTCTGTCACTGCAACCCGATCCTAGAATTTCTGCTCGCTTGTCCGCGAGCGTGGGCTGGTGAACGAGGCGCGCACAGCTTGCGCGCCACCAACGATTCGCCCGGGAGTCCATCCTTGTCCTTGCCCACCGATGACCATCGCGAGCCCTCCGCGCCACCGGTCGCTGCCGCCAAGCCGAGCTTGATCGACAACCGTGCCACACCGCGCTTCACGCCCCACGGCGAGGCCCGCAGCCTGCGCTTGCTCGACGAACTGGAGTCCGTCATCCGGCCGAAGCCGGGGCGGACCGCAACACATGCCTGGGGCCCGGTGGTCATCACCATCATGTTGCTCGTCGTCACGATGGCTGCCGCGTGGTGGTGGACACAGTCGCGCGCGGCGAACGAGGCGCCGTCCCGAGAGCAGTTTGCCGATCGTGCCGGCGCAATGGCGCTTGTCGAATCACCACCTTCTCGTGCACGCGAGTCCTCCGATACGGCGATGTCCGCCGCACCGCCCGCTGCGCTCATCGAGGCCTTGCCCGAACAACAGCCGGCACGCGCCGAGCCTGGCGCGCCGGCTGTCGTGCAGGCGGCAGCAGGCGATGCGTCGCGCGCCGGGGCGCCGACTCGTATCGGCGCCAACGCGCCTGCCGCGTTGGCGACGAAGGCAGATTCCCCGAAAGCGAAGCGACCGGCGAATCCGCCGGTCGTGCGCGTGCGCCAGGTCGCAACGTCGTCTGCCGTGCCTGCAGGCCGCTCCGGCGCTCCCGACGCCGATGTGCTGCTGCTGTCCGCCTTGCTCGAGCACGCTTCTAGCGAAAGCCATGCCGACTCGCCGGGGCCGCAAGCGCCGATGACCATCGCCCAGCTCGTGCAGCGCTGCGAGGCGCGTGGCGGCAAGAGTGCAGTGCAAGTGCGCGACTGCCGGCGTCGCATCTGCGAGGGTTACTGGGGCAAGGCGGAGGCTTGTCCGGCGCGGCTGGCGCCCCGCGAGCAGAGCTGAGGGCGTGCCGCCGCGCCTCCGCGATTCACCCGCTGCATTGCGCCTGCATGACGCCACGATCCCGGAGTGCGAACTACTCGATGTTCTGCACCTGCTCGCGCATCTGCTCCACCGCCACCTTCATCTCCACTGAAATCTGCGTGAGCTCCAGTGCCGCCGATTTCGACCCCAGCGTGTTCGCTTCGCGCTGCAGTTCCTGGATCAGGAAGTCGAGCCGCTTGCCGACCTCGCCGCCCTGTTTCAAGAGCCGTTCGATCTCGTCGAGGTGGGCGGTGAGGCGGGCGAGTTCTTCGGCCACGTCGATGCGGATGGCATAGCTGGCGGCCTCGGTCATGGCCCGCTCCTGCAGCGCCTGCGGCGAAACCGGTTGAGCGGTGGCGCCGGCCGCGTCGAGCGCTTCGCTCCAGCGGTCGAGAAAGCGCTGCTGCTGGCGTGCGACCACCTGCGGGACAAGCGGCTGCGCGTCGCGAGCGAGCTCACGCAGGCGTTGCAGGCGCTGCATGAGCACGGCGACGAGCTTTTCGCCCTCGCGCTCGCGCGATTCCACCAAGGCCGCCACGGCGCGCCGCGCGGCGTCGAGCGCCGGCTCGTCGAGCCGCACGGCCGGCTGGCTCGCGCGGCACCATTGCAAAGCCTCCTGCACCGACAGCGAGGCCGCCTTCGGCAGCCAGTTCTGCACGGTGCTTTCCAGTCTCGACAAGGCGTTGAGCTGTTCGGTCTGCGGTTGCGGCCAGGCGCCGGTGGCGTCACCTTGCGTCGAAAGCCGCAGTTCGACCTTGCCGCGGCGCAAGCGGGCGGTGATCAGCTCGCGCAGCGCCGGCTCCAGGGAGCGCATTTCGTCCGGCATGCGAAACGCAATGTCGAGAAAGCGACTGTTGACGGACCGGATTTCGACCTGCACACCCACACGGGCCGAACGTGCGATTTCCGTGGCGTTTTCAGGTGGGGAAAGGGCCCCGGCGGACGCATTCGCGTAGCCGGTCATGCTGTAGACTGACATCAAATTTATCGCATTGCAAAATTCGATTATGTCAAAGCAGAAACCCGCGCCACTGCCCGCGGGCACGGTGGTCGGCGGGTACCAGGTCATCAAGAAGCTGGCCGCCGGAGGCTTTGGCGTCGTGTACCTCTGCGAAGACAACGAGCGACGCCTCATCGCGCTCAAGGAGTATTTGCCCGCCTCGCTCGCCGAGCGTTCCCCGGGCGAGCTGACACCGCGGGTCAAGCCGGAGAAGCAGCCGCTCTACCGGCTGGGACTCAAGAGTTTCTTCGAGGAAGGCCGCTCGCTCGCGCAGATTTCCCACCCGAGCGTGGTCTCGGTGCTCAACTTCTTTCGCGAGAACGAAACCGTCTACATGGTGATGAACTACCTGCAGGGCGACACCCTGCAGGACTTCATCGTCACCGCGCGCGACCTCAAGCGCGACAAGGTTTTCCGCGAATCGACGATTCGTTCACTGTTCGACGAGATCCTGCGTGGCTTGCGCATCGTGCATCAGCACAAGATGCTGCACTTGGACATCAAGCCCGCGAACATCTTCGTGACCAACGACAACAAGGCCGTCATGCTCGACTTCGGCGCTGCGCGCGAAGTGCTGAGCAAGGAGGGCAACTTCATCCGCCCGATGTACACGCCGGGCTTCGCCGCGCCCGAGATGTACCGCCGCGACGGCACGCTCGGCCCGTGGACCGACATCTACGCGATCGGTGCGTGCATCTACGCGTGCATGCAGGGCTATCCGCCCAACGACGCGCCCCAGCGCACGGAGAAGGACCGCCTGGGCCTGTCGCTATCGCGCCTGCGCAACGTGTATTCCGACAACCTGATCGAAGTGACCGAGTGGTGCATGTCGCTCGATCCGCTCTCGCGCCCTCAGAGCGTGTTCGCGCTGCAAAAGGAGCTGGCCCGCGAGACGGAGCGGCGCTACACCAAGCTCAGCTTCAGCGAGCGGCTGAAGCTGCAGCTCGAAAACATCAAGACCGGCGCCAAGGCCTAGGCATGGCTTCGAGCTTCAGCGCTTTAGCCCTGGCGGGGCACGAGGCGGTCGCCCTGTGCGGCCTGCGGGCCGCCGTGCTTTCAGGCCCGGGCCCTGCGGACGAGGACGGTTGCCGCTCATGAGGTTCTCCGTGTACCAGGTGAGCCGCAAGGGCGGCCGCGAGAAGAACGAAGACCGCATGGGCTATTGCTACACGCGCGATTCGGGCCTCTTTGCGCTGGCCGACGGCATGGGCGGTCACCCCGAGGGCGAAATCGCCTCGCAACTCGCGCTGCAGACCTTGGCCGCCATGTTCCAGCGCGACGCCAAGCCTGTGCTCAAGGATCCGCTGCGCTTCCTGCACGATGCGGTCATCGCCGGCCATCACCAGCTCATCCGTTACGCCACCGAAAAGGCGCTCATCGACACGCCGCGCACCACCATCGTGGCCTGCGTGCTGCAGGGCAACACGGCGTACTGGGCGCACTGCGGCGATTCGCGGCTGTATCTCGTGCGCGGCGACAAGCTGGTCGCGCGCACCCGCGACCACAGCTATTCCGAGCTGCAGGAGACCATGTCGCAGGTCGTGCCCATGGGCGAGCGCTTCAATCGCAACGTGCTGTTCACCTGCCTCGGCAGCCCGGGCAAGCCGGTGGTCGACACGGTGGGCCCGCTGATCCTGCACGAGGGCGATCGCCTCCTGCTGTGCTCCGACGGGCTGTGGGGCACCGTGAGCGACGAGATCATCACTCAGCAGCTCGCCACGCGTTCCATCTCCGACGCGGTGCCCGAGCTGGTCGAACAGGCCTTGCGCAACGGCGGTGCCAAGAGCGACAACGTCACGGTGCTGTCGGTGGAGTGGGAGTCGGCCGAGGACATCGAGACCGCCAAGGCGATCTCCACCGATACCCTCGGCGACGAGGTGTTCGCCTCGACCATCCAGGCCAGCGTGGGCTCCGGCCCCGGCGAGCCCGAGGAGATGGACGAGGCGGAGATCGAGCGCTCCATCCGCGAGATCAACGAGGCCATCCGGCGCTCCTCGCAGAAGAAGTGATCGACGCGCGCGCGCTCCCTGCCGGGAGTGCTGGCCGCTGGCATCAAGGCTGACTCCGCGGCATTGGCGAGGCGGTAGCATCGCTTCCTCAGGCCCGCTCAGCGGGCCTGCCTCCTTCATCTCTTCATTTTTTTCACACCCATGCCTTACCAACGCACGCTCGACCGTGCCACGGACGCTTTGCGCCCGGTTGCCATCACCCGCCATTACACGCGCCATGCCGAAGGCTCGGTGCTGGTCGCTTTCGGCGACACGCAGGTGCTGTGCACCGCCTCGGTCGAGGAGAAAGTGCCGCCGCACAAGCGTGGATCGGGCGAGGGCTGGGTCACGGCCGAGTACGGCATGCTGCCCAGATCGACCCACACGCGCAGCGACCGTGAGGCTGCGCGCGGCAAGCAAAGCGGCCGCACGCAGGAAATCCAGCGCCTGATCGGCCGCTCGCTGCGCGCCGTGTTCGACCTGAAGCTGCTGGGCGAGCGCACCATCCACCTCGATTGCGACGTGATCCAGGCCGACGGCGGCACCCGCACGGCGGCGATCACCGGCGCCTATGTGGCCGCGCACGACGCCGTGAGCTGGCTCATGGCGCAGGGAAAGCTCGCGGACTCGCCCATCAAGGGAGCGGTGGCTGCGGTCAGCGTGGGCATCGTGGGCGGTACGCCGCTGCTGGATCTGGAGTACGTGGAAGACGCGGCCTGCGGCACGGACATGAACGTCGTCATGACGGGCGCCGGTCACTACATCGAGGTGCAGGGCACGGCCGAAGGCGAGGCCTTCAGCCGTGCCGAGATGGACCGGCTGCTCGCCCTGGCCGAGCAGGGCATCCGCGCGCTGGTCGCGGCGCAGGCGGCCGCTTTGAAGGCCTAGACGGAGCGCAGGCATGCGTGTGGTGCTGGCGTCCAACAACGCCAAGAAGCTGGCCGAGCTGCGGCGCCTGTTCTCGGCGTTGCCGATCGAGCTGATGGCGCAAGGCGAACTCGGCATCGCCGAGGCCGAGGAGCCGCACGTCACCTTCGTCGAGAACGCGCTGGCCAAGGCGCGGCATGCTGCGCGCGCTTGCGGGGCTGCGGCGATTGCCGATGATTCGGGGCTGTGCGTCGATGCGCTCGGCGGTGCGCCGGGCGTGACCTCGGCGCACTTCGCGCCGCTCGCACCGCAGGACGTGCGATCCGACGACCGCGAAGCGCGGCGAGAACGGCAGGACGCCGCCAACAACCGCCTGCTGCTCGAGCGGATGCGCGAGTTTCGGTCGGCGAGCACGCGCCGCGCCAGTTTCGTCAGCACGCTCGTGGCGCTGCGTCACGCCGAGGACCCCGAGCCGCTGATCGCCTTCGGCCGCTGGTCGGGCGAGATTCTCTTCGCGCCGCGCGGCACAGGCGGTTTCGGCTACGACCCGCTCGTGTTCATCGGGGCGCTCGGGTGCAGCGTGGCTGAACTGGATGCGCCGCAGAAAGACGCCCTCAGCCACCGCGCGCTCGCCGCACGCGACATGCTCGCGCTGATGCGCACGCGCTGGCTGGCGTGAACACGGCAGCATGAGCACGCCGGTCCGCATCGACACCAGTGCGCTGCACCGGCGGCCCGGCGACCTGCAGCTCGCTGCCTTGCCGCCGCTGTCGCTCTATGTGCACTTGCCGTGGTGCCTGAAGAAGTGCCCCTACTGCGATTTCAACTCGCATCCGCCGCCCGGCCGCGCCGGCGAGACGGCCGATGACGGCTTGCCCGAGGCCCGCTATCTCGATGCGCTTCGGGCCGACCTCGAAGCCTCGCTGCCGCTGGTCTGGGGGCGGCGTGTCGTCAGCGTATTCATCGGCGGGGGCACCCCGAGCCTCTTTTCGCCCGCGTCGATCGAGCGGCTGCTGGGCGATGTCCGCGCGCGCTTGCCTCTGGAGCCCGGCTGCGAGATCACGCTCGAAGCCAACCCCGGGACCTTCGAGCGCGAGCGTTTCCGCGCCTTCCGCGAGGCCGGCGTGACGCGCCTGTCGATCGGCGTGCAAAGCTTCGACGATGCGAAGCTCGCTGCACTCGGCCGGGTGCACGACAGCGCACAGGCCATGGCCGCGATCGAGGAGGCCGCGCGTGCCTTCGACACCTTCAACATCGACCTGATGTATGCGCTGCCCGGCCAGACGCTGGCCGACTGCGAGACCGACGTGCGCCGGGCGCTGGCCTTCGCGCCGCCGCACCTGAGCATCTATCACCTCACGCTCGAGCCGAACACGCTGTTCGCCGCGCGGCCGCCCGAGAACCTGCCCGACGACGACCGCGCCTTCGAGATGCTCGACCGCATCACCGAGCTCACCGCTGCGGCGGGCTTGCAGCGCTACGAGGTTTCGGCGTTCGCCCGTCCCGGCCATCGCTGCGCGCACAACCTCAATTACTGGCAGTTCGGCGACTACCTCGGCATCGGTGCCGGTGCGCACGGCAAGCTGAGCTTCGCGCACCGCATCCTGCGCCAGACGCGCTGGCGGGAGCCGGCGACCTACATGGCCCGGGCCATCGAAGGGCAGGCCGTGTCGAGCGAGCACGAGGTGGCGGCCGACGAGCTGCCCTTCGAGTACATGCTCAACGCGCTGCGCTTGCGCGAAGGCTTCGAGTTCGCTCGATTTTCCGAGCGCACCGGACTGCCGTTCACCGCGATCCGGCGTGCGCTCGAAACCGCCGAGGCCAAGGGCCTGATCGAGCGCGATCTGCAGCGTGCGTGGCCGAGCGGGCGCGGCTTCGATTTCCTGAGCGATCTGCAGTCGCTGTTCCTGCCGCCACGGTGAGGCGGCGGGCCGGGCGCGAGTCAGGCCGCCTTGAGAAGCGTCAGGTTGAGACGATGGTGGTCGGTGAGCGGATGACGGTCCTCCTTCAGCGCCAGCACGCCGTGATGGAGCAGGCGCGATGGGTCGCGCTTCGCATGGCTTCAGGCGGCGTCGTGAAAGATGATGCCGGCCGTGTGCCGCCGTCCCTGGCGCACCCGGCTCACGCCATGGCGCATGGTGACGCGGTAGGGCCGCCCCCGTGCGCCCTGCACCGGACGGTGACGCACGGCGATCACGGCGGCATCGCCTTGCCTGAGCGGCAACACGATCGGGCGCGACTGCATGCGCGGGCGCTGCTCGGTCATGACGAGTTCGCCGCCCTGGAAATCACGGCCCGGATCGGAGAGCAGCAGCACCATCTGAAGCGGAAAGACGTGCTCGCCGTAAAGGTCCTGGTGCAGGCAGTTGTGGTCGCCCTCACCGTACCGCAGCAGCAGCGGTGTCGGCCGCGTCTGCCCGGCGGCGCGGCAGCGTCGAATGAAGTCGGCGTGCTCTCTCGGAAAGCGCACGTCGATGCCCATCGCCGAGTTCCAGCGGTCGGCCACCGGCGTCAGGTGCGCGTAGACCGTCGCGCGCAGGCTCGCGATCAGGCCAGGCAGGGGATGGGCGAAGTACTTGTACTCGCCGCGGCCGAAGCCGTGCCGGCTCATCACGACGCGGCTGCGAAAGCGCGCGTCATCGTCATAAAGCGCCACCAGTTCGCGGCACTCGGCGGGCGTGAGCAGGCGCTCGACGATGGCGCTGCCTTCGGCGTCGAGCGTCTGCCCGAGCCGGTGCCAATCGACGGCTGCGATCCGCTCGGCAAGGCCGGTGTGCGCCGGGCCCGGCACGCTCGCCGCGTCGGTGTCGCGCGCGTTCATGGCCCGCTCTCGCGCTGGAGCAGCGCGCGCTTGCGCTCGACGCCCCAGCGATAGCCCGAGATCGCGCCATCGTTGCGCATCACGCGGTGGCAGGGGATGGCCACGGCCAGCGCGTTGGCGCCGCAGGCTTGCGCCACGGCGCGCACGGCGGCCGGTGCGCCGATGCGACGGGCCACTTCGGCGTAGCTCACCGTCGTGCCGGCAGGAATGTCCTGCAGGGCCTGCCACACGCGCTGCTGGAAGGCGGTGCCGCGCACGTCGAGCGGCAGGTCCAGCCCCAGGCGCGGCGCCTCGACGAAGCCGACCACCGTGGCGACCAGCCGCTCGAAATCGGCATCGCCACCGATCAGCCGCGCCTGCGGGAAGCGGTCTTGCAGATCGCGGGCGAGCGCGTCGGGGTCGTCACCGAGCGAGATGGCGCACACGCCGCGGTCACTCCGCGCCACGAGGATGGCACCGAGCGAGCACTCGCCGATGGCGAAGCGGATGTCTGTCTCGGCGCCGCCCGCACGAAAGCGGGTGGGCGTCATGCCCAGCACCCGGTCGGCCTGCGCGTAGAAGCGCCCGCCCGAGTTGTAGCCGGCGCCGTAGAGGGCGTTGGTCACCGTGCCGCCGCTGGCGAGTTGATCGCGCACGCGGCGCGCGCGCTGTGCGCTGGCGTAGCCCCGGGGCGTCAGGCCGGTGATCGACTTGAAGACGCGGTGCACGTGCCAGGGGCTCATGCCGGCATGCTGCGCCAGTTCGGCCAGCGACGGCGCTTGTTCGGCGGCCTCGATGACGCGGCACAGCGCGGCCACCGTGGCCGCATGCTGCGCGGCCAGCGGGAGCTGGTCGGGCTTGCAGCGCCGGCATGGGCGGAAACCCGCACGCCGGGCGTCAGCGGTCGTCGCGTGGAAGCTAACGTTTTCGGGCTTCGCGATGCGCGCGGGGCAACTCGGCCGACAGTACACGCCGGTCGTTCTGACCGCGTAGAAGAACTGTCCGTCGGCCTGCGGGTCGCGCGCCGCCACCGCGGCCCAGCGCGGGTCGCCCAGCGCGGCGGCGGCGCGGAGTTCCGTTCGGGTGCTCGTGTTCATGGTTTGCCTTTGCGTGGTGCCTGAATCGATGCACTCACTGTAGGCACCGTCGTTCGGCCCGGCACTCCGGCCCTTGCTCTCGAATTCGCACAAGCCCCGGCGTCCTTGGGCGATCGCCGGGGGTCCTCGGCACCTCTCGGAGCCCGACCGCCCACCGTGACAAGCGACCGCCGGCCTTGCCGCCACGTGACTATGATCGCGCGAACGCGGCCCTGGGCGCCGCGACGAAGGACGCGATGACGTTCTCCTGGCGGAGCAAGGGTGGCCGTGCTCGCCTGGCGTGCCGGCTGAGCGCCGCGGCCGGGCTGCTCATGGCGCTGCTGATGGCGCCGGCGGTCCCCGCCATGGCACAGAGCCTGCCGGACGTTTCGCCCCGCGTGAACCTGACCGACGCCGAACGCGCCTGGCTCGCCGAGAACCCGCGCCTGCGCGTGTTCACCAAAACCGATTGGTCGCCGATCGACCTGTACAGCTACGAGGGCCGGTTTCGCGGCCTCTCGGGCGACTACCTCGCACTGATCGCCCAGCGCCTGGGCATACGTTTCGAGTTCACCGCGCGCGCCACGCTGGCCGAAGCGCTCACCGCGCTGGAGGCCGGTGAGGCGGAGATCCTGCCGTCGGTTTCGCGCACGCCGCAGCGCGAGCGCTTCATGGATTTCTCGCGCCCTTACCTCGACGTGCCCAACGTGTACGTGTCACGCCGCGGCGTGCCCGGCGTGGGGCCCGAGGAACCCATGGCGGACTTGCGCGTTGCGGTCGAGCGGGGCTATGCGGTGGAGGCGCTGGTGCGTGAACGCCACCCGCGCTCGAGCGTCGTGGTGTTCGACGATTCCGCGCAAGCCCTGCGCGGTGTGTCCGAGGGCGACGCCGACGTCTACCTGGGCGCGTTGCCGACGACCTCTTTCCTGGTCGAAAAACTCCTGCTGACGAACCTGGAGGTGCGCAGCCCCTGGCACTCCAGCCTGAGCGCGCTGCACCTGGGCGTGCGCAAGGGCGAGCGCACGCTGCTGGCCATCCTGGACAAGGCGCTCGTCACGATCACGCTCGCCGAGCGCCAGGACATCCACCGGCGGTGGGCGCCGCTCAACAGCCTGCTGGCCGTGCCTTCGCCGCCGCTCGCGCTCGGCGCCGACGAGCAGCGCTTCATCGCCACGCTGCCCGCGCTGCGCGTGGGCTACGAAGCCGACTACCGGCCCTACAGCTTTCGCGGCAGCGACGGCCGGCTCGCCGGCATGGCCAACGACTACCTGCGCCTCGCGGCCGACAAGATCGGGCTGAACGTGGGAACCCCCTCGGCCGGAACCTGGAGCGACATCTACCGGCAGGCGCAGCGCGGCGAGATCGATCTGCTCATCGCCGTGGCCGCCAACGCCGAGCGCGAGCGCGAGTTCCGCTTCGTGGGGCCGTGGCTGTCCACGCCCAACGTGCTGATCACGCCGCGCGATGCCGCCCCGGTGCTCAGCCTGCTGCAGTACAGCGGGCGGCGCGTCGCGGTGCTGCGGGACGGCCAGACCGCGTGGCTGATGCGCGAGCTGCACCCGCAGGTGTCGCTGGTGGAAGTGGATACCCGAGCGGCCTTGCTCGCGGCGGTTGCCAACGGCCGGGCCGATGCGGCCTTCGTCAACGCGAGCTTCGCCGCGCCGAACCTGGCGCAAGGCCTGGGCGGCGCGCTCAAGATGGCGGGCTTCTTCCCCGAACTGAACTCCGATCTGTACTTCGGGGTGCGCCGCGACCAGCCGGAGCTCGCCGCGCTGCTCGAGCGCGCTGTCGCCGCCATCAACGACAGCGAGCGCGCCGCCATCGCCGCGCGCTGGGCGGTGCTGCCCGAGCCGAGCGACCCGGGCCGCGAGGCACGCGAGGCCGTGCGGCGCCTGTGGCCGCTGGCGGCCGGCCTGCTGGCGGCCTTGGCGCTGTCGCTGCTGTGGGCCGCGTGGCTCAAGCGGGAGGTTGCACGCCGGCAGGCTGCCGAAGCCGAACTGGCCATCGAGCGCGATCATGCCCACCGGCTCGCCAGGGCCAGGCAGGAGTTCCTGGCGGAGGCCAGCCACGAGATCCGCACGCCCGTCAACGGGGTGCTGGGCGCGCTCGGCCAGGTGGCCGGGCAGCCGATGTCGGCGCCCGCGCGCGAGTTGATTGCGCTGGCCATGCGCGCGGCGCAGACGCTCTCGGAGTACCTCAACAACCTGCTCGACCTCGGCAAGAGCGACGCCGGCGAGCTCCGGCTGGTGCTGCAGTCCGATGCGCTGGCCGGTGCGGTGCGAACCGCCCTGGAGGCCATCGAGCCGATGGCCCGCGCAAAGGACATCGAGCTCGAACTGGCGCTCGATGCGGCCCTCGCGCCGCGCCACGAGTTCGATGCCTTCCGGCTGCGCCAGGTCGCGGTCAATCTGCTGTCCAACGCCGTCAAGTTCAGCGGTGAAGGCACCGTGGTGCGTGTCGAGGTGCGTGTGCTCGGCAACGAGGAGCGCGAGCAGCGCATCGCTCTGACCGTGCGCGACGAGGGCCAGGGCATCCCCCCGGAGCGCCTCGCGCAACTGTTCCGCCCCTATGCCCAGGCGGGCGACAGCGTCGCGCACCGCAGCGGCAGCACCGGGCTGGGCCTGTCACTGTGCAAGCGGCTGGTCGAGGCCATGCACGGCAGCATCGCGCTGGCTCCGGCCTCGCCGCGCGGCACCGTGGCCACGGTGCTGCTGAGCCTGCCGGTGGCCGACGCAGCGCCGAGCGGACCGGCTCCCCTGAGCGAGGCGCTCGTCGCGGAGCAGGCCTTGCGCGTGCTGGTCGTCGACGATGACCGGGTCCAGCAGATCCTGCTCGAAGCCCAGTTCGCGCGCGCCGGCTGCATGGTGCACGTCGCTGCGAGCGGCGAGGCCGCGCAGACTTTGTGGATGCGCCATCGCCACGGCCTGGTGCTGAGCGACCTGCAGCTCGGCGGATCGCAGGACGGCTACGCGCTCGCGCGCTGGTTGCGCGCGCAGCCCGGCGGCGCGGCGGTGCGGCTGATCGGCTGCAGCGCCGACCTGACCCGCGCCGACGAGGCCCGTGCAGCGGGCATGGAACGCCTGCTCTACAAGCCGGTGAGCACGGCAACGATCGAGGAGATGGTTGCCGAGGCACGCATCGTTGCCGGCGATTCGGCGCCGGCATCGCCGGCCGCGGGCCTGGACGTGGCTTCAGCGGGTTGAGTGAGTCAGGTTGCCGGGCCTCGGTGCAACCGACATTGCCCAAAAGTCTCACGACTGCGCCTCGATCGATGACCCGTGCGGTGCGACGAGGCATCGCGCAGGGTTTAAGTTCTCACTGTGCCGTGCCGACAAGTCCTTGCAAGCGCCCGCCGTCGGCCGCGCGAACCGAACGCAGCCGGTCTGTTCTTCGCCTCCCGAGCCTTTTTGATGAAAGTTTTCCTCGTCTGTCGGCAACTTGCGGCCGCACTCGTCGTGGCGTTCGCGTGCACGCACGCGGGCGCAGCCGACCTCGCCGAGATCAAGGCCCGCGGCGAGATACGTCATCTGGGCATCAACTACGCGAACTTCGTCACGGGCGCGGGCGACGGCTTCGACGTGGAACTGGTGCAGGGCTTTGCCCGCCACATCGGCGTGGCCTACAAGCTCGTGCCGACCGACTTCTACACCGTCATGCGCGACCTGCTCGGCAAGGACGTGGTGCGACAAGGCGGACAGGTCCTTCTGCAAGGCGACTTTCCGGTCAGGGGCGACCTCATCGCGACCGGCTTCACCGTGTTGCCGTGGCGAGAAGCCGTGCTGGACTACTCCAGGCCCACGTTTCCGTCGCAGGTCCTGCTGGTGGCGCGCGCCGACTCGCCCGACAAGCCCATCAAGGGCAGCGGCGACCTCGCGAGCGACATCGCCGAGACCCGGAAGATCCTCGGCCGCAAGAGCCTGCTGGTCATGGAGCGCACCTGCCTGGACCCGGCCAACTACGGGCTCGAGGGCAAGGGCATCGATCTTCGCGCCTACACCAAGAGCACCAACCTCAACGAAATGGTGCCCGCGCTGCTCAAGGGCGATGCGCAGTTCACCCTGCTCGACGTGCCGGACGTCATCCTCGATCTGCAGAAGTGGTCCGGCCAGATCAAGGTCATCGGCCCGATCTCCGGGACGCAGGAGCTCGCCGCTGCCTTTCCCAAGACCTCGCCGGAGCTGCGGCGCGCCTTCGACGCGTACCTCGTGCGGATCAAGGCCGACGGCAGCTACGACCGGCTCGTGGACAAGTACTACCCCGGCATCCGGCGCTACTTCCCCGCCTTCTTCGCACCGTAGGTTCGGACGCAGGATTCGAGGAAGACGCTGATGTCCTCCCGCACCGAGACCCGCTGGCCCGTCATCGTCGCCGGCGTCTTCTGCATTTACGCCGTGCTCCTGCTGTGGAACGCGTTCCAGTCCGAGGAGCGCCTGAGGGTGACGGCCGACGCCCGGGTGAGCGCCGAAAGCAAGCGGCGCGCCGCGGCGCTGGGGGAGATCGCCGCGGAGCAGCGCAGCAGCGCGCAGGAGCTGGCGGGCATGCACGAGCTCAACAACTACCTCGTCAACGAGGCGCTGGGCATGTCGCCCCTGTACGGCCTCGATGCGAGCCTGGGCGTCGTGGAGCAGCGCCTGCGCGAGTGGATGAGCCGCGCCAACACCACCGACGGCAAGAGCTACACGCGCATCGCCTGGCTGGATGCGAGCGGACGGGCGCTGGTGGATGTGGGGCCCGAGACGAGCACACCGATCGGCCCTGCGGGAGCGGCCGGTGCGCCGTCGCTCAGCCTGGATCTGGCACGCCGAGCGATCGTGAGTTCCGCGCCGGTGATCTTCAAGGGCGAACCGAGCGGGACCGTCGTTGCGTTGAGGGACGTCGACGAGTTCCTCAGTGCGCTCATCCAGGATGCGGGCCAGGCCTCCTACCGCGAAACGCTCCTGACCAGCGACGGGCGCGAGATCGTCGGCCGGGGCGGCCCGCCGGCCTTCACGCCGGCGCTGGCCGCCGAGCTCTCCCGGCTGGTGCCCGGTCGCCCCACGCCGGTGGGCACGCTGCCCGGAGCCGCCGGTGCCGAAGCGCTCGACGACGCGCATGCGGTCGTGACCCCGGTGCCCGGCCTGGCTGCCGTGCTCGTCACCACCTTCTCGCGCGAGGAGATCTACGGCCACCTCAGCTCGCCGGTGTTCCTCTATTCGCTCAGCGCGTTCCCGGCCGTCCTGCTGCTGGCGGCAGTGTGGATGAGCCGGCTGCAGGGACGCGCGCGCGAACTGACGCTGGACGCCGCTCGTTCGCAGGCGCATCGCCATGTGCTGCAGGACCGCAACGAGGCCTTGTCCGAAGAGATTCGCCGCCGCGAAGCGATCGAGGCCGAGCTCCAGCGACACCGCGATCATCTGGAAGAACTGGTCGCCCGGCGCACCGCCGAGCTGACCCGCTTGTTCCACGCGCTGCCCGACATGTACTTCCGCATCGCGCGCGACGGCAGCATCCTCGAGCATCGGGCCGGCCGCGAAGCCGACCTCTTCGTCGTTCCCGAGAAGCTGCTGGGCTGCCGGATGCGGGACATCGTTCCCGCCGATGCCGCACGCAAGCTCGACCGGGCGCTGGACGACGTCGCGCGGGGCGCAGAGCAATGCATCGCCGAGTACGAAGTCGTTCTCGCCGGGGGGCGCCAGTTCTACGAGGCGCGCGTTCTGCCGCTCGACGGGGACCAGCTCCTGATGGTGGTGCGCAACGTCACCGATCGGCGCGAGCTGGAGGAAACGCGCGAGGCCAACCGGCGCGAGGCCGAACGCCTGGCCCGCGTGAAGAGCGAGTTCCTCGCCAACATGAGCCACGAGATCCGCACGCCGCTCAACGCCGTGCTCGGCCTCGCGCAGATCGGCTCGCGCGAGGGCGCCGGCCGCGGTGCACCTCGCCATTTCCAGGGCATCGTGGAAGCCGGCCGGCACCTGCTGAGCATCGTGGACGACATCCTCGACTTCTCCAAGCTCGAAGCCGGCAAGCTGAGCGTCGAGCGGCGCGCGTTCAGCCTGTCGGCGGCCGTGGATTCGGTGGTCGGGCTGGTGGCCGGCCGCACGGCCGCCAAGGGTTTGGCCCTGCCCGTGACCCTGGCGCCCGACCTGCCGGACTGGGTCGAGGGCGACGTGCTGCGGGTCAAGCAGGTGCTGGTCAACCTGCTGAGCAACGCGGTCAAGTTCACCGACCGTGGGCAGGTGTCGCTGATGGTCCGGGCCGAGGCCGAATGGGTGTCTTTCGAAGTGGCGGACACGGGCATCGGCATGGACGAGCCCCTGCTCGCGCGCTTGTTCCAGCCCTTCGAGCAGGCCGACGGCTCCACCACCCGCCGCTTCGGCGGCACGGGCCTGGGCCTGGCGATCAGCCGCAACCTCGCCGCATTGATGGGCGGCGAGATTCTCGTCGTCAGCCGTCCGGGGCAGGGCAGCGTGTTCACCTTGCGCGTGCCCTTGCCCGTCACCGCCGCCGCCGTGGCGCCCATCGTGCCGGTCGCTACGGCGGGGCCGCGCCTGTCGGGCCTGCACGTGCTCGCCGCCGAGGACAACGAGGTGAACCGGCTGATCCTGCAGGCCCAGCTCGAGAACGAGGGATGTGGCGTCGTCTTCGCCAGGAACGGCGAGGAAGCGCTGGCTGCCATTGCCGATGCACAGTCGCGCGCCTTCGACGCCGTGCTCATGGACGTGCAGATGCCCGTGATGGACGGCATCGAGGCCACGCGGCAGTTGCGCCGTCTCGCCCCGGAGCTTCCTGTGATCGGCCTGACGGCGCACGCCTTGCCGGAGGAACGCGACCGCTGCCTCGCCGCCGGCATGGCCGACCACGTCACCAAGCCCATCGACATGGACCGGCTCGTCGCGTGCCTGCTGCACCACGTCGTTCGGGCGAAGTGGAACCGCCGAAGCGCCTTCAGCGAGCTGTGACCGGCATGCTCATCGGCTGCCGGCCGCGCGCGCGTCTCGCGGTTCTCGCGACGCGAGTCCGAGCCCGGCGGCGCACGCGCGCGCACTGGCTCGCCGGCAAGGCCTACACCCGGTTCGTCGACATCCCTGCCGTCGACCGCAGCCGCTCCAGCAGGTGCGGCGCAATCTGTCCGAGCGGCAGCACCTCGTGCGCCGCGCCCGCCGCGATGGCCTCGCGCGGCATGCCGAAGACGACGCAGCTCGCTTCGTCCTGGCACAGGTTGTAGGCGCCGGCGTCGCGCATGGCGCGCATGGCCTTCGCGCCATCGGCGCCCATGCCGGTGAGCATGATGCCCAGCGCATTCGGGCCGACCACCTTCGCCGCGGAGTTGAACAGCACCTCGACGCTGGGCTTGTGGCGGTTGACCGGGTCGCCGTCCTGCACGCGGCACACGTAGTTCGCGCCGCTGCGCTCCACGCTCAGGTGCAGTCCGCCGGGGGCGATGTAGGCATGGCCGGGCAGGATGCGCTCGCCGTCGCGCGCCTCGGCGACGCGGATGCGCGCGAGGCCGTCGAGCCGCGCCGCATAGCTGCGGGTGAAACCCGGCGGCATGTGCTGCGTGATGACCACGCCCGGCGCATCGGGCGGCAGGCCGGTGAGCACCTCCTTCGTGGCCTCGGTCCCGCCGGTGGACGCGCCGATGAAGACGATCTTCTCCGTCGAGAGCCTTCCGACGCCCGCGACCACCGGGCGCATCGCGTTGCCTGCGGGCGGAGCCACGAACTTGTGTACCTTGGCGCGGGCCGCGCTGCGGATCTTCTCGGTGATGTCGGCGCCGAGCTGGCGCAGGCCGTCGGCCACGCCGATCTTCGGCTTGGCCACGAAATCCACGGCCCCCAGCTCCAGCGCCCTGAACGTGGCCTCCGCGCCGCGCTCAGTGAGCGTGGAGACCATCACCACGGGCATGGGCCGCAGACGCATGAGCTTGCCGAGAAAGTCGATGCCGTCCATGCGCGGCATCTCGATGTCGAGCGTGATGACGTCGGGGTCGAGGTTGCGGATCATCTCGCGGGCGATCAGCGGATCGGCCGCCGCCCCCACGCACGTCATGTCGGGCTGGCGGTTGATGATCTCGGCGAGCAGGCTGCGAACCAGCGCCGAGTCGTCCACCACCACCACACGCGTCTTGATCATGCTGCGCCTTTGCCTTTACTGCGGGTCACAGGTCAGAAGAGTTCGACCGATCCCGCACCGCTGGAAGGCGGCGACGGGATGCGGGCGGCCGCGCGGTCCTGCGCGAGCAGGGCTTGCGGGTTGCTTGCGGCCAGGCGCTTGATCATCGCCTTGCCGCTGGCCGGGAAGAAACACACCTTGCGCGGATGGATGTCGAGAACGTCCTGGCTCACCACCGGGATGCGCTCGGTCTTCAGATAGTCGAGCACGAAGGTGGTGTTGCGTTCGCCGACGTTCAGGCTCTCCATGCCGGCAATCACCGCGCCGCCGCCGAACACCTTGGCCTCCAGGGAGAGGCGGCTGGCGCCGCGCTTCATCAGCTCGTTGATGAGGAGCTCCATCGCGTAGGAACCGTAGCGGCCCGAGTCCAGGCCGCCGGTGGCGCCCAGCTCGGGCAGCATGAAGTGGTTGAGCCCGCCGATGCGGCGCTCGCGATCCCACAGGCACGCGGCGATGCACGAGCCGAGCGTGGTCAGGATCGCCAGATCCTCGTCGTGGACGAAGTACTCGCCGGGCAATACCTTCACGGCGTCGCACTGGAAGTGCGGCTCGAAGAAGAAGAACGACGCCTCGCCCGGCTTGCGAGGGGCCGCCTTCAGCGCGTCGAGCCGGGAGGCAGCATGCGCTCGCGCGGCAGGCGGCGAGGGCGCAATCCTTGCCTGTCGGGTGCTCGGTGCGTGCATCGTCGAATGCCGGGTCGGTGGGGGCGGGTGCGGGCGGTTCAGGCGCCGACGCGTTCGTACACCGTCTTGCCGCGCAGGCGAAACAGCTCGCGCACGTCGGTGAAGTTCTCGGAGTGGCCGACGAAGAGCAGGCCGCCCGGTTTCATCGCGCGGTGCATGCCCGCGAGAACGCGCTTCTGCGTGGAGGCGTCGAAGTAGATCATCACGTTGCGGCAGAACACGATGTCGAAGGCTTCGCCGAGCGACCAGGTTGCCGACATCAGGTTGAAGCTGCGGAACTCGATCATCCGTTGCAGCTCCGGCTTCACGCGGATGGTGCCCGCGTTGGCGCCGGTGCCGCGCAGGAAGTGGGCCTTGAGCCGCTCGGGCGCGAGGCCGCGCGACGCGGCATCGTAGATGCCCCGGCTTGCCGTGGCGAGCACGCGGGTGTCGATGTCGCTGGCGAGGATCTTCACGTCGGCCTGCGCGCCGAGCGTTTCGGCCGCTGTCATGGCCAGCGAATAGGGCTCCTCGCCGGTGGAAGCGGCGTTGCACCAGATGCGCACGGGGCGACCCCGCCGGTGCGTCAACGCCTGCGCGAGCAGCGGAAAGTGATGCTCCTCGCGGAAGAAGCTCGTCAGGTTGGTGGTCAGGCAGTTGACGAACTCCTGCCATTCGCCCTCGCCGAACGCGCCGCGCTCGAGTTGCTGGAGGTAGTGGGCGAACGAGCGGTGCCCGGTTTCGCGCAGACGGCGCGATAGCCGGCTGTAGACCATGGCCTGCTTGCCCGGCTGCAGGCTGATGCCGGCACGCTGGTAGATCAACTCCCGCACCCGCTCGAAGTCGGCGCGCTCGAAGCAGAACTCGCGCTCCGCGGCGTTGCCGGAGCCCGCCTCGGCACTCGGATCGGGCAACACGTGGGACAGCGCAGCGCTCATCGGCAAGGACTCGAGAAGGGCGAAACGATCGGCGCAGACCCTCGGGAAAACGCCGGGAGGCAAAGGAGGTTGGAGCTCGGACGGCAGTTTGGCCGTCCTGCCGGCCTGCGAGCCCGCGAGAAAGCGGGCCGATCGCGGCCAGTTCGCCGTCTGGCGGCCCGCCGGCGCCGCTAGACTGCGACGATCTTGAGCCTGCCTCGCCAGAAACCTACCGAGGGCCTCCGCCTGGAGGCGGCGCTGCAACTGCTGCAACGCGCCGGGCGCGCGCCTGCCCGCGGTCCGCGCGATGACGCCTGGCTTCAACAGGTGATCGACGCCCTGTGCGACCTCTCCAGCCGCGACGCGCTGACCGGCCTGGGCAACCGCCGACAGCTCGAGGCCACGCTCGAGCGCGAGGTGGACCGAGTGGCGCGCTCGGGCGAATCGGCCCTGGTGCTGCTGCTCGACATCGATCATTTCAAGCGCGTGAACGACACCTACGGCCATGCGGCCGGCGACCTCGTGCTGCAGGCCGTGGCCGGCTGCCTCCAGGAGTGCGTGCGGCCGATGGACACCCTCGTGCGCTACGGCGGCGAAGAGTTCGCGATCGTGCTGCCGAACTGCCCGCCGGCCTTCGGCGAGGTGGTGGCCGAGCGCATGCGACGCACCGTGGAGTCGCATGTCGTTCGGCTCGATGGCGGCCTGGCCTTGCGAGTAACGCTCAGCGCCGGCGGCGCCTTCGCGCCGCCCTGGGTGCGCTCGTCCGCCAAGCTCTGGATGAGACGCGCCGACGAGCAGCTCTACCGCGCCAAGGCCGAAGGCCGCAACCGCAGTTGCCTCGAGCCGGCCGCGGTGTCGCACGTCAGCGCCGAGGAGAAGAACCTGCTGTTCGCCGCCAGCGCCTTTGCCTCACTGGATGGGCCGGACGCGCCCTCGTCCCGACATCAAGACCTAACCAGCGATCCTTCATGAACGCGCCCGCATCTCCCGCACCCCGCGCCGCACCGCGCGCGCGCATCCTCGCCGTGACCAGCGGCAAGGGCGGCGTCGGCAAGACCTTCTTCTCGGCCAATCTCGCCGCCGCGCTGGCGCGGCGCGGGCTCAAGGTGCTGGTGCTCGACGCCGATCTCGGCCTGGCCAACCTCGACGTGGTGCTCAACCTGCACCCGAAGATCACGCTGCACGACGTGTTCACCGGCGCCGCCACGCTCGAGCAGGCGGTGCTGCCCGCCCCGGGCGGGTTTTCGGTGCTGCTGGCGGGCTCGGGGCTGGTCGAGTATTCGCGGCTCACGCCGGAGGTGCGCGAACGTCTGCTCGGCGTGATCGAGGAGGTGACGCCGCGCTTCGACGTGGTGCTGCTCGACACGGGCGCCGGCATCTCCGAGGTGGTGCTCTACACCGTGTCGCTGGCCGACGAGGTGTTGATCGTGGCCACGCCCGAGCCGACCTCCATGACCGACGCCTACGCGACCATCAAGGTGCTCGCCACGCAGCAGGCGCGCCGCGAGCTGCAGATCGTGGTCAACCAGGTGGCCCGCGGCGGCGACGGCCGGGGCGTGGCCACGCAACTGCAGCAGGTGGTCGAGCGTTTCGTGAGCCCCACGCTCGAAGCGCCCGTTCGCATCACCCTGCTCGGCGACGTGCCCTACGACGGCGCCGTCCGCGAGGCCGTCAAGAAGCGCCAGCTCGTGGTGGAGACGCTGCCGGGGTCGCCGGCGGCGCAGGCGATCGTCGCGCTGGCGGCGCGGTTGATTCACTGAGGGCGCTTGCAAGCCGGCTCTGCGGCCTCACCTGTCTTTTCATGTCGGCCCTTCTTCCCGATCCCCGCCAGCGCGTCGACGCGAGCACCACGCCCTATGCACAGCTCGGCGGCGAGGCCGCGCTGCGCGCGCTGGTCGATCGCTTCTACGACCTGATGGACCTCGAGCCCGCCTACGGCGAGCTGCGCGCGCTGCACCCGAGCACCACCGAGGGCTCGCGTGACAAGCTCTTCATGTTCCTCAGCGGCTGGCTGGGCGGGCCCGATCTCTTCGTGCAGCGCCACGGCCATCCGCGCCTGCGCGCGCGCCACCTGCCCTACGCCATCGGCGTGCGCGAGCGCGACCAGTGGCTGGCCTGCATGCACCAGGCGATGCAGGAGTGCGTGCTCGACGCGGCCCTCGCGAGCCGCTTGCACGCATCTCTTGCCAATACCGCCGACTGGATGAGGAACCAGGGCGGCGGCTAGGGCAGCACGGTGGGAGAAAAAGCCAGGGGCACGAGCAGGCGGGGCGGCGTGCTTGCGTCGATGGCCAGCGCCCAGGTGTCTGTGCGGGCTGCCGCTTCAGGCGTGTCCTGCGGCAGCGAATAGACGATTTCCCGATCGCCGTGCCACTCCACCTGATCGTCGACGTCGCGGGTCTCGGTCGTCAGTGGCGTGACCTTCCCGCTCGCCAGCTCGAGCACATGGAGCCGCCACATCAGCCGGCCGGGTTCGGCGCCGGGAACCCGCCGCTTGAATGCGATCCGCGAGCCGTCGGGCGACAGCGAGGGGCACTCGACGTCGTTGTGGATCACCCGCATCTGCTTCGCGGCCAGGTCGCCCTCCACGAGGTAGAGCTTGCCGCCCGTGGCCAGCGTGGCATAGAACCGTCCGGGATGCCGGGCGAAGGTCACGCCCCAGAAATTGACGTCGGAGGCCTTCACGGGCTGACCTTCGAGCAGCACCGGCAAGGTCTCGAGGTCGTCCACGATCGCCTCGCCGCTGGTCGCATCGAGGATGGACGTGCGGGTGGACAGGTTCGCGCTCATGTACGAATGCCCGCTGACGAAAACGGTCATCGCGGCGAGCCTGCCATCGGCGGACATCCGGGCGCGGCTGGGCGCGCCGGCCAGCGCGGTGGTGTGCGTGATGCCGAAGTTCCGGTCGAAGACATGCGCGTGGTAGGTCGTGAACACGCCCCTTCTGGCTTGCAGACAGATGCCCTGCCCACCGGCGAAGTGCACCCGCTCGCACTGCAGCGGCGTGACGAAGCGCTGCGGGTTCGGGGCAGCGAGGCTTTCGAGGCTCACGCGCCCGTAGGTCTCGCCCAGGGCGGTGCTGCGAAAGAGCATGTAGGGGCCGCCGGCCGCGATCGCCTGCGAGGAAGAAGCGGCGGATGGAGCCGGCGCGATCGCGGAAGGCATCGCCGAGAGCGGCTGTGTCGCCACGGAGTCGCTCTGCGCGGCTGCCGCCGCTTCGGCCCGCCAGGCCGCGTGCACGGCGTAGCCGGCAATCGCCGCCACGCTGAGCGTCACCACCGCGGCGAACGCCAGCAGGCGCTGCCTGCGCGAGGCCACGCCGTGCGCGGGGCTGCCGTCCGCGTGTTCAACGAGTGGCGTGCTCATGGTGAGAGGCCAGTGTGCCCGTGTGCAGTTGCATCCACGTTCGCGACGTGAGCAGCGCTGCCCCGGCGAGGCCGCCCGCGAACAGTGCGAGCGCGACCTCGATGCCCCATCCGTCCCATGCCGCGCCGAACATCACCGAGGCGACGAGCCGCGCGAGCCCCGTGGCGGTGGTGAGGATCGCCAGCCCGCTCGCCAGCAATGGCGCCGGCAGCAGGCCGCTCGCCGCGGCCATGAGGACGCCGTCGGTGCAGGCGTAATAGGCGCCGAGCAGCGCCAGGGAAAGCACACCCAGGAAAACGCTCGCACCCGATGCGAACAGGCTGGCGCACGCGCACACGAGCAAGCCCTGCCCGAGCAGGAAGACCCGGCCGCGGCCGATGCGGTCGCCGAGCCGGCCGGCCGGTATCGCCAGCAGCAGGTAGGTCAGGGCGGTGGCGACGTAGAGCAGCGGGAACAGGCTCACGTCCATCGACGTCGTGCGCTGGAGCATGAGATAGAAGAAGGAATCCGCCACGGTGACGAGCCCGAGGGCCGAACCGGCGATCACGATGGCGCGGAATCGCCGCTCGCGCAGCAGCCCGAAGGCATTGGCCAGCGTCGGCGACCCGCGTGCCACGGCGCCTCTCACGCTTCGCACGTTGCGCACGAACAGCATCAGCACGGCGATGCCGACGATGGCCACGAAGAAGCTGGCGACGAAGACGAGGTCGTAGGCACCCGGCAGCAGCGCGAGGATCGCAAAGGCCACCAGCGGGCCGAGCAAAGCGCCGGCCGTGTCCATGGCGCGGTGCACGCCGAAAGCGAGGCCGCGTCGCTCGGGGGCGCTGCTGAGCGAGATCAGGGCGTCGCGGGGAACGGTACGGATGCCCTTGCCGAAACGGTCGAGCGCGATCACCGCCGACAGCGCGCTCCAGGCGTTGCCCGCCGCCAGCAACCCCAGCTTGCACGCGGCCGACAACGCGTAGCCGGCCGCCGCCACTTCCCGATGACGGCGCCAGCGATCGGCGAGCAGGCCGCTCGCCAATTGGGCCAGCGCGGCCGTGCCCTGGTAGATGCCATCCACCACGCCGACCTGGAGCGGCGACAGGCGCAACGCGAACACCATGTAGATGGGCAGGATCGACGCCACCATCTCGCCCGAGATGTCGGTGAGCAGGCTCGTCAGGCCCAGGCAGAACACGTTCGAGCCGATGCCCGACCAGCGCCCTGCGCGCAGCGAATCGAGCCTTGTCGGGTCGAGTGGGTACATGCCGCGGGAAGTCGTGGAAACAGCGGGCCGGGGCAGTGAGCGTAATCCGATGTGTTGGCCCGGCTTGCCGGGTCGGCCCCCTAAATCGCGTGGTGAGCGGCTTGCGGCGCCGGGGCACGCCCCGTCAGGGCGGTGCGGCCTCCAGCAGCACCACCAAGGCCCCCGCGCCGCCCTGCGCGCCGCGCGCCTGCACGAAGGCGAGGACCTCGCTCTTTTGCACCAGCCAGCTCCGCACCTTGCCCTTGAGCACCGCCTGGCGCCCCGGCGAGCCGTTGCCCTTGCCGTGCACCACGCGCACGCAGCGCAGGCCGTGGCGGGCGGCATCGCGCAGGAAGTCGGCCAGACGCTCGCGGGCCTCGTCGCGGCGCAGGCCGTGCAGATCGAGCTGTGCCTGTATGGTCCAGGCGCCACGGCGCAGCTTCTTGACCACCTCGATGCCCACGCCGTTGCGCCGCCAGGACAGGGCCTCGTCGGTGTCGAGCAGGGACTCCACATCGAAGTCGTCGGACAAGGCCTCGCGCAGCACCGCGGCCTCGTCGCGCTGGCGCTGCAGCGGCACCGGCTCGGGGCGCGGCCGGGCCATCGCTGCGCGGGCTGCGGCCTTGAGCGGCGTGACCGGGCCGACCGTGTGCGCGAACAGGTCGCGCTCGCGGCGCAGCGCGAGCTCCCGCGCGACTTGCTGCGCCTCGCGCAGTTTGCGTTCGCGGGCTGCCTCGTCGAGCTGGCGCTTGAGCGAACCCAGCCCGTGCAGGTCGGTCGCTTTCGCGGTGGAGCGCTCGCCTGCGCTCGCGGCCCGGCGTCGACCCGGCGGCGCGTTCACAGCAATCCCCGCTCGGCGAACGAGACCACATCGCCTCGCGAGACGACGAAGTGGTCGAGCACCCGCACATCGACCAGCGCCAGCGCTGCCTTGAGCGTCTGCGTGAGCACCTCGTCGGCGCGCGAGGGCTCGGCCGCGCCTGAAGGATGGTTGTGCGCCAGGATGGCCGCGGCGGCGTTGAGCGCCAGCGCGCGCTTGACCACCTCGCGCGGATACACGCTCGCTTGCGACAGCGTGCCGCGAAACAGCTCCTCGAAAGCGATCAGCCGCTGCTGGCTGTCGAGAAACAGCACCGCGAAGACTTCGTGCGGCAGGTTCGAGATCTGCAGCCGAAGATAGTCCTTGACCGCCTGCGGGGAGTCGAACACCGGCGCCGCGCTCAGCCGCGCGATGAGCGTGCGGCGCGCGATCTCCAGCACGGCGGCCAGTTCGGCGCGCTTGGCCGGGCCCAGGCCTCGCACGCGCATCAGGGCTTGCGGCTCGGCGGCGAGCAGGCCGCCGAGCCCGCCGAACCGGTCGAGCAGGGCCTGCGCCATCTGCAGCACGTCCTGCCCCGCCGTGCCGGTGCGCAGCAGCAGGGCCAGCAGTTCCGCATCGGCCAGCGCCGCCGGCCCGCGGGCGAGCAGTTTTTCGCGGGGACGCGCATGCGGAGGCAACTGATCGAGCGGCATGGCGCGAAGGGCGGGGAGTGGAGGCTGCGAAAGGCCGGTGCGCCGTCGGCCGGCGTGCTCACCGGACGGCGAAGGCGCCTCGGGTACCCGCAAGCCGGCATGCCGCGAAGGGAAGGCCGCGAAAACTACAATCGCCGCAGTCTATCGAAGCGAAAGCGCCTGCCCTTGGAACAGCTTCAACAGGTCCGCCCGGGGTCTTTCCTGACCCTGCATTACCGGCTCGCCGGCCCCGACGGAGTGGACTTCATCAACACCTTCAACGACAACCCGGCCACGCTCTCGCTCGGCACCGGGGAGCTTGCGCCGGCCATGGAGCAGCGCCTGCTCGGCTTGACCGAAGGCACGCGCACGCGCTTCGAGCTGGCGCCGGGCGAGGCGTTCGGCGAGCGCAACCCCGAGCTGCTGCAGCGCGTGGCCTTGGCGGTGCTGCGCGAGCACGGCGATCCGGACGAGACCTACGGCGTCGGCGACGTGGTGCAGTTCCCCACGCCGGGCGGGCAAGGCCGCTATGCCGGCGTGCTGCGCGAACTGGGTCCGCAGAGCGAAGACTGGGCGCTGTTCGACTTCAATCACCCGCTGGCCGGGCAGCCGCTGTCCTTCGAGGTGCATGTGATCGGGGTGCTGGAATGAGCGCCCCGCACGGCAAGGGCGCGGACCCCGGCGGCGTGACCGATGTGCTGCTGGCCGAACCGCGCGGTTTCTGCGCCGGCGTGGACCGCGCGATCGAGATCGTGGAACGCGCCATCCGCAAGTTCGGCGCGCCCATCTACGTGCGCCACGAGATCGTGCACAACACCTTCGTCGTCAACGACCTCCAGACCAAAGGCGCGATCTTCATCGAAGACTTGGCCGACGTGCCGCCCGGCGCCACGCTCGTCTTCAGCGCCCACGGGGTGAGCCGCGAGGTCCGCGAGGAAGCCAAGGCGCGGGGCTTCGCGGTCTTCGATGCCACCTGTCCGCTGGTCACCAAGGTGCATGTCGAAGTGGCCAAGCTGCACAAGGAAGGCTTCGAGTTCATCATGATCGGCCACAAGGGCCACCCCGAGGTCGAAGGCACGATGGGTCAGCTGTCGAGCGGCATCCATCTCGTGGAGGACGTGGCGGATGTCGAGCGCGTGCGCATCGAGCGGCCCGAGCGTCTCGCCGTCGTGACGCAGACCACGCTCTCCGTGGACGACGCCGCCGAGATCCTGGCCGCCGTGAAACGGCGCTTTCCGCAGGTGCGCGAACCCAAGCAGCAAGACATCTGCTACGCGACGCAAAACCGCCAGGACGCGGTCAAGGTGCTCGCGCCGCAGGTCGATGTGCTGGTGGTCGTGGGCAGCCCGACCAGCTCCAACAGCACGCGCCTGCGCGAGTTGGCCGAGCGGCTCGGCACGCCGGCCTACATGGTCGATTCGGCGGCCGACCTGAAACCCGAATGGTTCGACGGCCCCGGCCGCGTGGGCCTGACGGCCGGCGCCTCCGCGCCGGAGCTGCTGGTGCAGCAGGTGATCGCGAGGCTGCGCGCGCTCGGCGCCGTGTCGGTGCGCAAGATGAGCGGGGTGCAGGAGAACGTGCATTTCCCCTTGCCGCTCGGCCTGGGCGACAGATCGATGCGCGAGAACGGGTAGAGCCGCGGGGCCGAAGCGGCCTTCTAGAATTTCGCCTTTCAACGAACCGCACGGCGCCTGCGCCGCCCCCGCATGCTCGACATCACCCTGCTGCGCAAGGATCTGGAGGGCGTCGTCGCCCGTTTGGAGACGCGCAAGTCGCCGCAAAACTTTCTCGACGTGGAGCGGTTCACGTCGCTGGAAACCGAACGCAAGGCCATCCAGACCCGCACCGAAGAGCTGCAGGCGCGGCGCAACCAGCTTTCCAGGCAGATCGGCCAACTCAAGGCGAAGGGCGAGGACACCGCCACCGTGATGGCCGAGGTGGGCGGCCTGGCCGATGCCCTGAAAACCGGAGCCGAGCGACTCGAGGTGATCCAGGGCCACCTTCACGCGCTGCTCATGGCGCTGCCCAACCTGCCGCAGCCCGGAGTGCCGGTCGGCCCTGACGAAACAGGCAACGTCGAAGTGCGGCGCTGGAGCCCTCACGGCGACTCTGCCGAGCCGCGCCGTCTGGGCTTCGAGCCTCGCGACCACGTGGACCTCGGCGCGCCGCTGGGGCTCGACTTCGACACCGCCGCCAAGCTATCGGGCGCCCGCTTTTCCTTCCTGCGCGGACCGATCGCGCGCCTGCACCGCGCGCTCGCCACCTTCATGCTGGACATGCAGACCCAGGAGCACGGTTACACCGAGTGCTACACACCCTACATCGTGAACCGCGAGGTCCTCGAGGGCACGGGCCAGTTGCCCAAGTTCGAGGCCGACATGTTCTGGGTCACTCGCGGCGGCGACGACGAGGCCCCCACGCAGTACCTCATCTCCACGTCCGAAATCTCGCTCACCAACAGCGTGCGCGGGCAGGTGCTCGACACGGCGCAACTGCCCGTCAGGCTCACGGCCCACAGCCCCTGCTTTCGCAGCGAAGCCGGCAGCGCCGGACGCGACACGCGCGGCATGATCCGCCAGCACCAGTTCGACAAGGTCGAGATGGTGCAGATCACCACGCCCGAGCAAAGCGACGCCGCGCTCGAAGAGATGGTGGGTCACGCCGAAGCGGTGCTGCGCCGGCTGGAGCTGCCGTATCGCGTGGTGCTGCTGTGCAGCGGCGACATGGGTTTCGGCGCGGCCAGGACCTACGACCTCGAGGTCTGGCTGCCAGCGCAGAACACCTACCGCGAGATCAGCTCCTGCTCCAACTGCGAAGCCTTCCAGGCGAGGCGAATGCAGACGCGTTATCGCGCCGCTCCAGGCAGGAACGAACTGGTGCACACGCTCAACGGTTCGGGCCTGGCGGTGGGCCGCGCACTGGTCGCGGTGCTGGAGAACGGCCAGCAGGCGGACGGCTCCATCGCGGTGCCGGCGGCGCTGCGGCCCTACCTCGGCGGCGCCGAGGTTCTGCGCGCCTGATCTTCTATACTTCGCCGCTTCGCCCAACGCGGCGAGACCACGGTTTTCATCTGGAGAGGTGGCAGAGTGGTCGAATGTACCTGACTCGAAATCAGGCGTGCGGTATCCCCGCACCGAGGGTTCGAATCCCTCCCTCTCCGCCAAAGATCGTTGCGCCAACGTCCGCTGAGGACCGCAAACAGCCCCGAAACCCAGTGTTTACGGGGCTTTTTTGTGCGCGGAGGTTCGCGGTCGTTCGTTGACATCCGCGCCGTTTGGGGGAACGATGTGGGGGAACGGAGGGGGAATTTGCCCCCTTCGGCCAGAAAGTCCCCCACATGGCCCTCACCGACACCGCCTGCAAGAACGCTCGTTGCGCTGAGGGCCGGCCGCGCGAGCGGTACACGGATGCCGGCGGTCTGTACCTCGAAGTGCAGCCCACGGGCGCGAAGCACTGGCGATGGAAGTACCGCTTCGGAGGCAAGGAAAAGCGCCTCGCGATCGGCACCTATCCGGCTGTCACCCTGGCCCAGGCCCGGAGGGCGCGGGACGAAGCCCGAGAGAAGCTGAGGGGCGGCACTGACCCGGTGCAAGCCAAGCAGGACGCAAAGCTCGCCGCGCGCGTGGCTATCGCGACCAACTTCGAGGCCGTCGCTCGCGCATGGCATGAGAACTGGAAGGGGCCGAAGTCGCCGCGCCATGCCGACTACGTGCTCGCCAGGCTTGAAGGCGACGTGTTCCCCGCGCTAGGTCGCAAGCCGATCGCTGAGATCACCGCGCCGCAGATTTTGGCGATGGCGAAGAAGATCGAGAGCCGCGGAGCGCTCGACATTGCCCGCCGCGCTTGGCAAACCTGCGGCCAGGTGTTCGAGTTCGCCCTTGCAAACGGGATCGTCGAGCGCAACCCGACCAAGGACGTGCGGCCCGGTGCTGCCCTGAAGCCTCGGAAGAAGGAGCACTTCGCTCGCGTTGAGGCTAAAGAACTGCCCGAGCTGCTGCGCAAGATCGAGTCCTATCCCGGCGCCGTGTACACGCGCATGGCGATGAAGTTGATGGCGCTGACATTCGTCAGGACTGGCGAGCTGATCGCGGCCCATTGGGACGAGTTCGACCTTGACGAGGCCGAGTGGCGCATCCCCGCTGAGCGGATGAAGATGCGCACACCTCACATCGTCCCGCTGGCGACGCAGGCCGTTGACCTGCTGCACAGCCTGCACGAGCTGCGCGGCCTCTCAGGGCTGCTCTTCCCGGGTGAGAGGGACCACGAGAAGCCAATGAGCAATGGCGCGATCCTGGGGGCTCTGAAGCGCATGGGCTACAGCGGCAGGATGACCGGCCACGGTTTCCGGGGCATCGCCTCGACCATGCTGCACGAGCTGGGCTTCGATCACGCGCACATCGAGCTGCAGCTCGCCCACCAGGAACGCGATGCGGTGAGCGCCGCCTACAACTTCGCCACCTACCTGCCGCAGCGCCGCAAGATGATGCAGCACTGGGCGGACCACCTCGATGCGCTTCGGCAAGGCGCGAAGCTGCTGCCGCTCAAAGCCGCATGATTTGGTGTGACGTAATCACGACACGACAAGTTGATTTAGGCATACCATTCGGGTCATGCAAATCAAGCAAACTAAGCGCGGCGGAGCCGGCCGGGGTCAGGGGCGAAAGCCGCTTGCCGAGGGCGAACAGACCGTGACAGCTTCAATCAAGATGACCGCCACGCAGAAGGACAAGCTCAATCGGCTGGGCGGGGCCGCCTGGGTGCGCGCCCGCATTGACAGGGCGCGGGACGCCACGGATTAGGAACCCGGCGCCTCAGCGGAAGAGCCCTGAGGCAAAGCGGCCGAACCGAGCGGTGCAACGCTCGGCCCGGCCTGACCACAACCGATCACGGAGGGATCGAGGAATGGCTGCAAAGAATGTACTGCCTGTCATAGGCTACGAAGAGAACCGACGGACAGGCGACGCCGAATATCGAGGGACGTGGGAGGCCTTTCGCGCGCACGACTTGGTTCCGACGTCGATGGACGCACCGCCAGAGCGGAGGCGAGGCATCACCCAATGGGAGCACGGGGGCCGGAAGTGCAGGCTCACGCGCTCCTACATCGACCCGGAGCGGCCATACGTGCTGACGGTCTATCTCACCGAGCAAGAGCGGCAAGATTGGAAGCGGCAGGCCGCGCTGGAGGCGAAGTCAGCGGAGCTGGAGGAGCGGATCCAGTCGCTGAGCGTATCGAACAAGAGCTTCAGGAAGGAGGCCTTGCGTGACCTCACCGTTTCGTTCAACTTTGTGATAGGACGCCTGTTCAAGGTGGATGGTCACGGCAAGCCCACCTCGCACAGCGGCCCCTGCGCGTACTCGAGCACGACGCTCGACGAGCTGCTTGATCACTACTGGGAGCTCCGTCGGCTACTTGAAGAGGCCGAGCTCGAGTGTCACGGCGGCGACCTGCAGACGCTCAAGCGTCAACGCGCAGCGCTGCAGGATGAGAGCCTGCAGGGCTTCTTGTCCAAGGTGGCCGCATGAGCGCGGAGAACAGCGCGCGCGGCCCGGTCGGCAACCCGCAAAGCAGGGGCGGCCGCCTGTTCGCAGTCCCGATTCTCGAGCATGGGACCTTCTCTGCATTGAGAGGGGCTGCGGCACCAATGCTGCAGTGGTCTGCCGAGGAGCGCGCGCAAATGGTTCGCCAGCTTGTCGAGCAGACGCCGTCAAATCTCGGAGAGGCGGACGCGCGGCGCACCATGCTCACCGCGCTTTCCGAGATCGAGGCTCACGAACTCATCAGCCGAATCAGGCATGGGCGCCGGCGATAGGCTGAGAAGAGGCTGCCGTGTGCAAGGCATGTGCAACGGCGTCCTGGCGTCGACAAGGCGCCGCGGTTCTTCCGCAGGTATCACGGGCCTGTTGGAGGCGTTCGCCGCGCCGCTGCCTCCTCAGAGGTGCCGCAGGTCAAACGGTGGCGCGCCTCAAAGCCTTCAGGGCCCGCGGCGGGCCGACTTGTTGACATAGCAGGTCGCCCGCACCACGCCTAAGGCAGAACCTCGTAGGTCCGGGATGGCACGCGGGGTCAGACGTCGCTCAGAAAATCGAGCGAATCAACGCGCAGCGATTCTCTCGTGAGCTCTGCGACCAGGAGGCGGTTATTTCCCGGTGGCTCCCCTCCGATGTGGCCGCCGACCGAGGTCCAGTTCGCCTTGATCCAGTCCGCCTGCCGTCGAGCGATGCTGAGCATCGCGGCTTGGCTGCTCGGCGGGTTCAGCGGTTCTCGGAATGGCTGGAACGGTGCAACGCACCATGGAGTCGCGGTGGTTCTGATGGACTCTGGACCGACCTCGTACAACTTGGCGTCCATGCGCTCCCGCTCGGCTGACCATCCCGCGATCACCACATCGTTGGGATGATTGATCAGCGAGTCCGCCAGCCCCTCCTGCTTGAACTTCGAGGCCATGTGATCCCACGCCGTGCGAAGCACGGTCGGCGCCTTCGCGGTGAGCGAGTCAAAGTCGGCGGCAAACCATAGCGACTCCGAGAAGACGTGCTCGAGCAGCTTGAGGTGCCCCCGCAACGCGAACACCACGTTTGCATGCAGCAGCGGGATCATCTTCGAATGCTCATAGCGCGCGCCGCTCGTATGGCACACGGCCGTGTCGACGCAGAGGATCACCCGATCATTACCGACGTGGAAATTGAGCAGGCTCATTTGTCATCGACCGGCATATCGCGTTCTTCGCAGGGTTGACCCGTCAAGCGCATCGCATCTTCTGCGCCGATGTCACCTCCGCCTGGCGAGCCGACCGCCGGTCCGACGAAGCCTCCCAAACCAGGGTAGATCAAATTCCCGATGACAGTGCCAGCGATAGTGAGGACCGATTGTTCCGACATGACGATTCCTTCAAGTTGCTCCGCAGGGTTGCCGATCTCGTAGCGCACCGGAGCAGCGCGCTTCCCCTGATCGGCTACCGGAGCTTCGACCGAAGCGCCCGGCGGGGTGATCACCATGGGTTACGGCAGTCTCGGGACCGAAGCGTTCCGGACCACCGCACGGCGGGGCGCTATGGCGAACTCCTCGCGCACCCTTGCACCTTCTCGTTAGGCGCCGGCGCCGGTGGACTTCACCCAGCCGACAGGCGCCGTCCAGCCGCAGCCGAAGTCCAGGCGAGCCTTCAGCTCCATGCCATCGACCTCGAAGCCTTCGCGGGTGATCGTCTGCACTCCTTGCATGCCGTCGAGATAGCCGTACTCGAGCGCGCGCTGGTTGGCGCTGACCAGATACCAGGCGGTGGCGCTGCTCGCGTCCAGGCGCGGCTCCACAACGACCTCCAGGCGCCACGGCTGCACCGCGGTCGGCTCGTTGGGCGTGAAGGAAGCAACGAGCTGCCTGGCGGTCATTTCCAGCGCGGCAGGCACCACGAGCGCGCCGGGCGCCTGCAACACCAGCGCGCCCGACTCGCGTTGCGCGCGCAGCTTGGCGACCGCGGCGCCGAGGCCTTCGATGGCCAGCACGTCGGTGATCTGGCTGTTGTTGCCAACCGAGAAAACGACGGCCTCGTCCACCGTCGGATTCGACAGCAGCAACTCGACCAGCTCCTCGGCCTCGCGGCGAGCAGCGGCCTCGGCGAATCGGCTGAGCATCGTGTCGAAGCCGCCGAGGTCGTCATTGACCAGGGCCTGGCGGGTGATGGCGATGATGCGGCCATAGGTCGCGAGGCGCCACGAATTCGACGGATCGCCCACGGTGCCGTACTTGAACTCGCCGTGCTCGTTCACCTTCTCCAGGCTCGGCGCCATGCCCATGCGAACGACTTGGCGGTCGCGGAAGTCGGGCAGGTTGTTCAGCCGCGCGACCGCACGCAGCGCCGGCGGGTTCTCGTCGTAGCGCTGGGCGAGGACGCGGCCGACGGCGTTGCCGAGCAGGCTCGGGAAGTCGCCCGTGGTGTGATGCCCGGCGCGCGTGGCGAGCGCGCGCGAGATGATGCGATCGCGCGAGTCGCGGGCATCGACGTGCACGCCCGCGGCCTCGAGGGTGCGGGCTGCGAGGTCGGTGCAGCTTGCGTTGCGCAAGATCTCGCCATCCGGTCGGCCGCCGAGCCGGGCGACCAGGGTATTGAGCACGAGGGCGCTCTCGTCCGTGTTTCCGTGGCTCAGGTGGCAGATGTTGTTGCGGTGGCCACCGGCGCCGGCGTCGCGACGGGCCATCTCGTCGAGCAAGGCACTGCGCGCGCCGTCCAGGCCCTTGCCGGAGCGGATCAGCCCGGGCGCGAGATGCGGCATGTTGTTTCTCGTGCAGAGCTCGGTGATGTCGGCGGCCTCCGCGGCGGCGTGCCGGGCGCCGTCGGCTTGGCGCGCGACCGCACGCCGCGCGCTCCGGGAGAGAGGGGCTTCGCCGTGCTCATCAGCCAGCAGTTGATCATTGGTTTCGTCCATGGTGATGTCCTTCGAAAGTTGGGTGGCGCCGGCAGCAAGGCCGGCTTCGGTGATCTCGCAGGGAAAGGTTCGGAGCTGTCGGCCGGCACCGTCGCGCAGGGCTGCGCCTTCGGCACGCACCTGGGCGTCCATGTCGGCCGGGATGGGGACGAGGGACACCTCGTAAGGTTCCCAGTCAGTGACTCGGTATGTCCACGTGCCGTCTTCTTCCTCGGGCGGCACCATCTCCATGCGGTGGCGCACGTAGCCCACCGAGACGTTGCGGATGACGCGGTCTTCCACGTCCTGCACGTAGCCGGCGACCGACTCGCGGCGCGAGAAGGTGGCCTTGCATGTGCCCTTGCCGCGCGCGATCGCCGGCGAGTCCACCACGCCGATGACGGATTGCAGGTCCCAGCCGCTGTGCGTGTTGAGCAGCGGCGCGCCGCGGGACAGGCGGCCCATGCGCATCGCGCCAGGCTCGACGACGAGCTGCTCGAGATACCAGCGCTCCCGGAACCAGTCGTAGCGCTTCACCGCGGCGCCCGTCGTGAAGACCAGCTCGGCGGTCGCCAGCGGCGCGCGCTGGTCTTCACCAGCGACTCGGTTGAAGGCGCGCAAGCCCATCGGCAGGGCAGCGAGCGGGAACTCGGCGCGCCGTGCATCGAGCGCGGTTGGCGTCAGCTTGTTCATGAGGTTGTGCCCTCAGCGGGACCGGCACAAAGGCAAAAGCCCGACCGGCAGACAAGGAATGCCCACGAGGGGCGCCTTGCGTTGACCAGTCGGGCTCTCGACCCGCTCCTGCTTTCCTTCGTCTGCTCAGCGGATCGGGGCAAGCGCGAAGCGTTGGACCCGTCTCGACGCCGAGAGCCGTGGAAGCTCACGCGTGCCGGCAGTCTATCGAGCACGATGACGGCGGTCAATGCGCGCGAGCCTTGTCGATCGCATCTTGGGCGTCGAAGTGGCCGAGATCATCGGCCACGTTCGCGAACACCGGCCGCAGCTTGTCGGCGATCGCGACTGCATCCTCGACGTCGACCGCCGGCGCGATGAGCCAGCTTTCGAGCGTCGGGCCGCGTGAGAGGCCGACCACCACGCACTCGCGCTCGGGGCAGAAGATCGCCACCTGGGCGACGCCGCTGGGGATACGCGCCATGCATCCGAGCAGCCGCTCGGCGTACTCCTGGCCGAGGGCGTCATGGACTGCTGCCGGCAGCGCCGGTGCTTCACTTGTCATCCAAATCTCTCCTGTCGTTCATAGGACTCGTCAAACGCTTCGCCGATCGCGTCCCACACGCGGCGCGTGGTGTAGCCATTGCGGCGCACCAGCTGGTACTGCTCGTCGCTCAGCAAGTGGATCAAGACCACGAGGGCGTGCACGTAGCACTTCATCCTTCACCAAAAACTTCCCCCACCCACTACCGCGATTTCGCGATCGATTCGCACCCGCATTGCTTCCTCCAGGAAGGACCCGCCCGCGGCGATCACAGCTCGATCACCGCGATGCACAGGCCGCACTCCCTGCTCAGCTCGGCAATGGCCACCGCCCGGCCAGCCCGGTACTGCGCCCACTCTTTGGCAGCCAGGCGCTGCGGCATGCTCGGGCACCAGGTCATGACGGCATGGACCGGCTGGCCCGCCACGGGCCGGGGCACGGTCATCTCCACCGTGCGGGCACCGACCTTCCACGAGCGCGTCAGCGCAGAAGCTTCAGCGCTCATCCCTGCCTCCTTCCCGTTTCCCGTTCCCGAAACCCTTCCCGTTCCCGCCCCCCTAAAGGGGGGCCGGGAAGTTCGGGAAAGGCGCTCGGGAAGTTCGGGAGCGTTTCGGGACAATTCGGGAAGCAGTTCGGGAATGTCAGGCCAGCCATATCCACCCCTCGTTGGAGCACAGAACGCCCGATGCGACCAGACCGGTTATCGCCTGCTGGGCCCGCTCCTTGCGCCGCTTGGGGTCGACGGTCAGGCGGGCTGAGGTGCTGGCGACGGCCTCCTCGACCTCAAGGCAGGGACGCACCGCCGGCGCGCCTGCGCGACCGAACACCGATGAGATTCGAAACAGCGGCCGCAGAGCGTCGAGCACGATCTTCTGGTTACCGCCCTTCGGCATCTTGACGCGTGGCACCGCCTCATCGGCGTCTGCTTCGTCCGGGTTAACCACGCAGGATGTGATGGGCTCGCCGTCTTCGTCCTGGCCGACCTCCACCACCTGCAGCCGGAAGGGATGCACGGCGCCGTCCTGCCCGTCCTTCAACTTGGCGACCTTGATCTCACGGCGATCGTCGGTACGCGAGATCTCGATCACGGCATCGAGCGCCGCGAAGAGGCTGCTGTGGCCGCGCATCCCGGCAAGCACGTTCTTGCCGCTGTGGTGCACCAGCACGACCAGGCCGCCCGTCATCGCCTGCAGGCTCCTGACCGCTTCAAGGATCTTGCCCATGTCCACCGAGCTGTTCTCGTCGGCATCGGGCGCTGCACGGTTCAGCGTGTCGATCACGATGACGTCTGCGCCGCCGCTGGCGTCGATGGCGCCGGCCAGCGCGAGCACGTCGTCCTGCTCGGTCAGCTTGAACGGCTCGAACACGAATCGCACGCCGTCAGGGAATGGGCGCTCGTGGAATCGCTCCCAGGCATGCACCCGAGGCTGGAAGCCGGCCTGGCCCTCCAGTGCGATGTACACCCAGCGCTGCCCGCCCTTGACCCGGTAGCCGAACCAGTCGCCGCCTTCGGCGCCGGCCGCGGCCATGCTGGCCACCACGAAGGTCTTTGCCGCGCCGCTGGGGCCGAAGACGGCGGCCGTCCCGAGGCGCGGTAGAAGGCCCGGGATACACCATGACAGCCTTGGCAGCTCGCCGAGGTCGGCGGCGGTGAGAAGGCGAAAGACCTTCGGCTCGCGCTCACGGGCGCTGCCGCGCACTCGCCGCACGACGGCCGCGGCGCCGCCGCTGCTCTCGATCGCCGCGTCAAGCGCTTCCAGGCTCATGCGTGCGCCTCGTCTCTGAGCATGGACACGCGAGCGGCGCTCTGCAGCAGGCGCGCACGGGTCGCTTCGTCCAGCGCCTGGCCGCGCGCCATGTCGGAGGCGCACACGACCAGCAACAAGGCCTCGCTTTCGAGAACGTCCAGCGCCTGGCCGGCCGTGATGAGCCGCCTGCGCGGCGCCGGCGCGCCGTGCTGCTCGCGCGGCGGGAACAGGTCCTCCAGCTCGAGCCCGACGGCGTGCGCGATCTGCTCCGGGCTGCAGCCTTCCTTCCAGCACTTCACCAGGACCGCACCGGTGTCACCCGCGCCGACCGACAGGGTCGAGCGGTTGCGGCCGCCGCACACCGGGCATGCGCAGCGCCAGCGGTCACGGCCGTTTGGCCGAGGACCGTCGAGGCGAGAGAGCAGCGCTTCGACGGTCATGCTCTGCGGCCCTCGGCGCGATCGAGCCAGGCTTCGACGTCATCGATCGACTGCAGCTCGCGTGTCAGCGCCCATTTGGTCAAGATGAAGACCTCGGCGCCGCGGTCGTCTTCAATGCGGTGGAGGGTGCCGCCCAGGAGAGCCATGCGGGCACGGGAGGTGGCGAAGCGCTTCTCGGGGCGCTGCGTCTGCTCGAGTGCGGTCGAGGCTTGCATCATTGCTCCACCGCCTCAGCGACAGGCGCTGAAGCGCCAGCCTGCGGCTCCCGTTGTGCGTCGATCCAGGCGTGGATCGACGCCGCATCCCAGGCGACCACGCGCTCCGAAAACTTCTTCGGCGCCGGGAAGCGGCCGGCAGCGACCTCCTGGCGCAACTTCGTCCGACCGAACGGAACCACCGCGAGCACGGTGGGCTCGCGCACCCAGCCTGCTGTGGGAAGAGTCAATGGCTTCGACAAAAAACACCTCCTGCATCTGTTGGACGTTAATGAACGCCGACGGATGGAGATGCTGCAGATCGAGCTGTCTCAAATCTCGGAAAACTGAGACGATTTTTTGAGCGGCAAAGAACGCCATCGAATCGATGGGGGTGTCGGAGGCCCGCTCAATCACAGCGAGGCGCTCAAGGACTTCGTCAGTTGCTGCTAACTGGGGGAACGATCAGGGGACATGTTCACAAGCCGGATCGTTAAAAGTCATAGCCCGTGCGGCTTGCAGATGATGGTGGTGCTGACTCCCTCCGCCAAAGACCGTTCCGCCAGCGTCCGCCGAGGACCGCAAAGAGCCCCGAAACCCAGCGGTTACGGGGCTTTTTTGTGCGGGGACGGCGGATCGTTTTCCCGCTGGCGACCGGACATGGCGCGCAGGTCGTCCGGCTGCAGGAACAGAAGGAAAACCAGGTCGGATATCCAGCCGACGCAAGCCGCGAGAAGTTTCATGCCTCGCCCCTCTTGTTACATAAGGTAAGCGTACACGAGCGTCGTCCGGAACGGCCCCCTCGAATCGAGGCGGGGAGCATTCAAGGAGTGAAAGATTCAACCGGCCCGAAGCGGTAGATCGCTCCGCGTGCGCACGTCGGTCTTGTCCGACAGACCGGGCCTGCGCGGTCCGATGGCGGCTTGCGGGAGGCGGACTATCCTGGATGAAGAGGGCGCGCTTTTCGCGGCCTGACGTTCAAGGAGACCTCATCATGAAACGCACTCTCACTACAGCACTGGCGGCGGGCGGCCTGGTGTTCTCGCTGCTCGGTGCGGGCTGCTCGAGCATGTCGGAGCGCGACAAGGCCACGGCGATCGGGGCGGGCGTCGGTGGCGTCGCCGGATCGGTGTTGTCCAACGGGAGCGGCTTGGGCACTGTGGGCGGCGCCGCGGTCGGCGGCGTGGTCGGCAACCAAGTGGGCAAGAAGAGGGAAGACCGGGATCGCTGAGATGGCACGTCGCTGTGCGGCGGCAGCGTGATCGAGCGAACGCCCGCACGAAGCGGGCGTTTTCACATCGGAAGCCCGGCACGGGCAGGCAACGTCAGACTGCCGTGACGACGCCTGCGATGTTCAGCAGGTCGACCATCGTGAACTGATCGCCCGTCCCGAGCGTGGGCGTCCAGTCGGGCTCCTGTCGCAGGTAGGACATGGAGTCGCCCTGCAGCACGCCGAGGAAGACCTCGCCCACGATGCGTCCGCCCACCGGCCCGAGCTGCTTGCCGTCGGCCCGCAACTCCGCCTCCTTGAGGATGTAGAACCACAAGGGCGTGCTGTCGTCCAGATGAAGCGGCGCCAGGTCGGCCAGTTCCGCGGCGCTCAGCGGCTCCTCCTTCATGGCCTTGGCCACGCGCTGCCCCGAGGGCAGCTTGAAGGTGAGGTGGCGCAGCAGGTTTCGTCCCGCCAGCGATTGCGGCTCGCCGCCGGGAATGCCGGGCAGGTCGAACAGCACGCTCGAGAGCTTGCTGTCGATGCGCTTGTTGCTGCGCGGCGGCGGGCTGCCGAAGTCGAAGAAGGTCTGCCAGTCGATGAAGCGGTCGGGCGCGCGGGTGCCGCCGCGCATGTCGAAGGCGATGGGGCTCACGGCGAGGTTGTCGTTGAAGAGCAGAGCGAACACGTCGCCGGTGGACGCGGGGCCGAAATTGACGCGGTAGCTGGGGCGGATCTGGGAGTGGCCGAAGCGGTAGGCCGAGACGGAGAACTCCACGGGAATGAAGGGCGCGTTGCGCCACTTGTAGAACTTGCGGCCCTCGATGAGGATGTCGTCCACGAGGGCCTGGCCGATGGTCTTGGGCAGGAATTCGTGCACGATGATCCACTGGTAGTGCCAGCGCACGAGGCGCTGCGCCTCCGTGAAGATCTCATGCGAGTTGGTGCTGCCGGTGTCGGCCTTCACCTTCGCGACCATCGCGTTGTGAAAGAGCAGCATGGCCACGTGCAATTGCGAGAGCACCATGTTCTCGTCGTTGCGCGGGTCGCCGATGATCGGCGTGCCTTGGCTGTTGCGCGGCAGGTCGAACTTCTGCGAGCCGTCGCGGCACTTGGCGGGCGAGCCTGGAATGGCCTCGACCAACAAGGTGGTCGCGCCGCCATCGACGCTCTGGTCGTAGAGCGCCGGGGAGCCCTGCGGGCCCTGCCCGTAGACGCTGTCGAGCTCGAAGGCCGGAGTGCGGAAGTTCTGGATCAGCTCCGGGTCGATCTGCTGCTCCAGGCTCGAGGTGATGTCGAGCGTGAGGTCGTGATCGAGAAACTGCCCGAGGAAGGTCATGCCGGCCGTCATGTCCGGGTTGTCGGTGTTGTCGAGCGACAGGTTCGCGTCGGTGATCAGGTCGCGCGGGTGCGCGTCGAGCTGGTCCATGGCGTCCATGAGGCCGCCTTGCTTGCCGAGCTCCTTGAGCGCGGCGCGCTTGCTCGGCGTGTCGGCCGCGAAGGGCGGCAGGTTGCCGAACAGGCGGCCGAACTTGCCCTGGTCGTAGAAGGTGGAGCTGGGCGGGCTGTCGCCCGATCGATAGACTTTTCCGTGGCCTGCCATGGGATCTCCTCGGTGATGGTGGGCGCCGAACGAGCCGGCGGCTGCTTCGGAGCAGGCCGGCACTCTTGCAGGCGCCCATCGGCTCGCGTACCCCCTGAAAGCTGCGCAACCTAGGGGTTGGCGGCCCGGCCGGCGATTCACACATCTTTACCCTTCGCGCAAGCCGGCTTCACCGGCGCCGCCGAGCATGGCTGCACCGCCCCTCGATGGGGTGCTTTTCCGAGGACTCACCATGAAGCTTTCCACCGTGTCTTCGCGCGGCATGCGCGGGGTGTTGCTGGGTGTTGCCGTCGCGCTCGCCGGTGCCAGCCTGACGGCCGTTGCCGGGCCGGGACGAGGCCATCACGGCCACCATGCCGGCGCCATGATGGGCGGCTCGCCCCGCCACATCGAGCGCATGCTCGACGTGGTGAACGCCACCGAGGCGCAGCGCACCGAGGTGCGGCGCATCGCCGAGGCGGCCGCGGCCGATCTGAAGGATCGTCGCGCAGCCGGCCGTTCGCTTCGTCAGCAGCAGATGGAGCTGTTCACCCAGCCGACGGTGGACGCCAACGCCGTCGAAGCGCTGCGCCGGCAGATGCTGGCCGAGCACGACCAGACCAGCCAGCGCATGACGCAGGCCATGCTCGACATCAGCCGCGTGCTGACCCCCGAGCAGCGCACGCAGATGGCCGAGAAGATGAAGGAGCGCCGCGAGCTGATGAAGCGCCACCACCACGAGCGCAGGCAACTCGACCGGCCGGCCGGTTGAGGCGCCTCGTCAAGCGCTTCGCTTGACCTATCCTTCGACGCCTGCCGGCCGACCGCCGCAGCGTGCCGCCCGGCGCGCTGCGGCCTTTGCGTTTTCAACCTCCGGAAAACTTCATGAGTGCGCGACTCCTGCTGATCGACGACGACGCCCGCCTGACCGCCATGGTGGGCGACTATCTGCGCCAGGCCGGCTACACGGTCGAAGCGGTGCCCACGCTGAGCGCCGGCCGCGAGCACCTTGCCCGCGAGCCCTATGACGCGCTGGTCCTCGACCTGATGCTTCCCGATGGCGACGGCCTGGACCTGACCCGCGAGCTGCGCGCCGCACCGCGCACGCGCGGCCTGCCGCTGCTCATGCTCACGGCGCGCGGCGAAGCGATGGACCGCATCCTCGGTCTGGAACTCGGCGCCGACGACTACCTGCCCAAGCCCTTCGAGCCGCGCGAACTGCTGGCCCGCGTGAAGGCGCTGCTGCGCCGAAGTTCGCCGCCCGGCGACGACGAGGTGCTGCGTTTCGGCCGGCTGGAAGTCGACCCCGGCGGGCGCCAGGCGCGCCTGGACGGCAAGGCCTGCGACCTGACCAGCTACCAGTTCGACCTGCTGCTGGTGCTGGCCCGCGCGCCGGGTCGCGTGCTCTCGCGCGACCAGATCATGGACGCGCTCAAGGGCCACGCGCTGGAGGCTTTCGACCGCTCCATCGACGTGCATGTCTCGCGCATCCGCGCTGCCATTGAGGACGATCCCAAGATGCCCCGGCGCATCCTCACGGTGCGGGGCGCTGGCTACGTGTTCGCGAAGAAGCAGGATGGCGAAGCGGCCTGAGCCCTGCGCATGAGAACCCTCTACCTGCGCATCTACCTCACGGTGGTGGCGCTGCTGCTGCTGTTTGCTCTCGTTTCCGGCTGGCTGCTCCAACGCAACATCGAGGCCGAGCGAGAGCGCTTTCGGGACAACGCCACCGAGCGGGTCACGGCCTGGGGCGATCTGATCAGGAACGCGCTGCCGCCGCCGGGCGCGCCGCCCGAGCAGCAGGCGCTGGCGCTGCTCGACTGGTCGGAGCGCTTGCGCCTGCCGCTGGCGCTCGACGACGAGCAGGGGCGGCGCATCGCCACTGCGCCCGACTACCCGCCCGACGAGGCCGCGCGAGGCGGCGCCGGTGGTCCCCTGGCCGGCGGCTCCGCGGCCGCCGGCACGGCAGAAGCCGAAGCCGAGCAAGCCCGTCGCGAGGCCGCGAGCGCGGCGCTCGGCCAGCGCCCGCCGCAGCGCGTGGCGCTGAGCGATGGCCGCGTGCTGTGGATCGTGCGCCCCTATCGCAGCCGCAGCAGCGCACGCGCTGCGCAGGGCGAAATCCTCGGCGGGTTGCCCACCTTCATTCGCGGCACGGGTCTGGGCGTCACGCTCGTGGTGCTGTTCGTGGCGGTCGCGGCCGGCGCCTACCCGGTGGTGCGCCGGTTGACGCGCCGCCTCGAGATCCTCAAGCAAGGCGTGGAGACCTTCGGTGCCGGTGCGCTCGATCATCGCGTCGACGCCTCGGGCCGCGACGAGGTGGCGGCGGTCGCGGCCAGCTTCAACCAGGCGGCGGTGAGGGTCGAATCGCTGGTGCTCGCCAACCGCTCGCTGCTGGCCAACGCCAGCCACGAGCTGCGTTCGCCGCTGGCGCGGCTCAAGATGGCCATCGAGATGCTCGACAGCGCGGGCCCGACGCGCCGTGCGCCGCTCAAGGCCGAGATCGAGCGCAACATCCGCGAGCTCGATCAGCTCGTCGAAGAGGTGCTGCTGGCCAGCCGGCTCGATGCGCGCCATGAGCGCTCGCGCGACGGCGTCGATGACCGTGTGCGCGAGCCGGTCGACATGATCGCGCTGGCGGCCGAGGAAGCCGCCCGTGTCGAGGCCACGCTCGAGCTGCCCGGCGTGCCGCCGGCAAGCGACGCGACCGGCGCACCGCTCGCCGCGCCTGGCGCACCCGTCGCCGCGCAGACCGGCATCGAGGCCTTGCCCGACACGCTCGCCGGCGACGAGCGGCTGCTGCGCCGCGCGCTGCGCAACCTGCTGGAGAACGCGCGTCGCTACGGCGGTGCGGGCGCGCCTGAGCTGCAGCTCAGGCGCGTGGGCAAGCAGCTCGAACTGCGCGTGCTCGACCGCGGCCCCGGGGTGCCGCCGACGGAGCGTGAACGCATCTTCGAGCCCTTCTACCGCTTGCCGGGCCACGCGGAGCAGGCCGGCGGGGTGGGCCTCGGCCTGAGCCTCGTGCGCCAGATCGCCCGCCATCACGGCGGCGAGGCGCACTGCGAGGCGCGCGAGGGCGGCGGCAGCTGCTTCGTGATCAGCCTGCCGGTGGGCTGAGCCGAATGGGGAAAGCAAGCCCGGGCGTCAGGCCTTGCCGGGGACCTCTTGCGGCGCCGCAGCCGCCGCACCGGCATCGCTGCTTTGCTGCCCTTCGCGCGCCCGCTCCGCGTAGCGGTTGAAACGCCAGGCAGTGCCTTGCGCAGTGATGCGCCGCCAGGCACTGCGCTTTTCGCCCGGCGTCATCGCGGTCCAGTGCTGCACTTCGCCTTCGGTGCGCCCGCAGCCCTTGCACACGGCGTCGCCCTGGCTGGTCGAGCAGATGGCGATGCAGGGCGCATCCGGCGTGGTGGCGTACCAGGCCAGCCACGCGGCCTTGGCCTCGGCCGGCATGCTGTTCTCGTCGCACTCCGACTCGCGGTAATACACGAGCAGCGCGTACACCTCGGCCAGTGCGCGCACGGGCGCGCATGCCGTGATGCCGTCCGGCGAGGGCGAGCGCTCGCGCCACCAGTTGATGGCGGACTCGATGTCGGTGATGTGAATGCCTGCCATGCGAGAGGCTCGCTCAATAAGCCAGCCCCATCGCCTCGCGCACCTCGCGCATGGTCTCGCGTGCGACGCTGCGGGCGCGCTCGGTGCCCACCTCGACCAGCCAGTGCACGCGCTTGGGATCGCGCAGGTAGGGCTCGGCGCGTTCGCGCCAGGGCTGCTGCTCGGCCTTGACGGCGTCGATCACCGGCTGCTTGCAGTCGAGGCAGCCGATGCCGGCCGTGGTGCAGCCCTGCCAGACCCAGGCCTTGACTTCTTCGTTCGAATAGACCTGGTGGAACTGCCACACCGGGCAGCGCTCGGGGTTGCCGACATCGGTGCGGCGCACGCGCTGCGGGTCGGTCGGCATCTTGCGGATCTTGCGCTCGACCTCGGCAGGCTCCTCGCGCATGGCGATGGTGTTGCCGTAGCTCTTGCTCATCTTGCCGCCGTCCAGGCCGGGCAGCTTGGTGACCTCGGTGTGCAGGGCCAGCGGCTCGGGCAGGATGGTCTTGCCCGCGCCCTTGAGGTGGCCGAGCAGGAGTTCGTCGTCGCTCACGCCGAAGGCGTCGATCGAGGCCGCGGCCTTCGCGACGATCGCCTCGCCCTTGGCCAGCGCCTCGGGCGAGCCGGTTTCGCCGTAGAGGCGGCGCTGCTTCTCGTAGTAGCGGGCGTCGTCCTTCGTGAGCTTGGCCAGGGCCGCCGCGACGCCGGTTTCGAAATCCGCCGAGCGCCCGTACAGGTGATTGAAGCGGCGCGCCACCTCGCGCGTGAGCTCGACGTGCGAGGCCTGGTCCTCGCCCACCGGGACGAAGGCGGCCTTGTAGATGAGGATGTCGGCTGCCTGCAGCAGCGGGTAGCCGAGGAAGCCATAGGTCGCCAGGTCGCGGTCCTTGAGCTTGTCGATCTGGTCCTTGTACGTCGGCACGCGCTCCAGCCAGCCGAGCGGCGTGCCCATGGCCAGCAGCGTGAACAACTCGGCGTGCTCAGGCAGCCGCGACTGGATGAAGATCGTGCAGCGCTCGGGATCGATGCCGGCGGCGAGCCAGTCGATCACCATGTCGTACACGTTCTTCTCGATGACCTCGCGGCTCTCGTAGTGCGTGGTGAGAGCATGCCAGTCGGCCACGAAATAGAAGCACTCGTACTCGGACTGCAGGCGCACCCAGTTCTTCAGTGCGCCGTGGTAGTGGCCCAGATGCAGAGCGCCGGTCGGACGCATGCCGGAGAGCACGCGCTGGCTGGGCCGGGCGCCGGAGGATGCGGCTTCGGATTTCATGGTGAGGAGGGATCGCGTGCTGCGGGTGCAAGGGGCCGGCGCGCGGCACGAAGCCGGCCGGTTTTCCCGCAGATTCTATGGGCCGCCCCCTGCGGCGACGGGCCTACACTGCCCGCCGATGAAGCGCATCGTGTTCCTGGTTTCCGGCCGCGGCTCCAACATGGCGGCGATCGTGCAGGCGTGCGCGCGCGAGCACTGGCCGGCAAAGGTGGCGGCGGTGATCAGCCACCGCGCCGGGGCGGCCGGGCTGGACTTCGCCGCCGCGCGCGGCATCGCGTGCGCGACGGTGGATCACCGCGACCATGCCGACCGCGAGAGCTTCGAGGCGGCGCTCGTGCAGGCCATCGATGCGCATGCGCCGCACGTGGTGGTGCTGGCTGGTTTCATGCGCATCCTCTCGGCCGGCTTCGTGCAGCGCTACGCCGGCCGGATGGTCAACATCCATCCCTCGCTGCTGCCCGCGTTTCCCGGCCTGCACACCCACCGCCGCGCGCTCGAGGCCGGCTGCAAGCTGGCCGGCGCCACGGTGCATTTCGTGACGGCGGAGCTCGATCACGGGCCGATCATTGCGCAGGGGGTCGTGCCGGTGCTGCCGGGCGACACCGAAGACAGCCTCGCCGAGCGCGTGCTCGCCACCGAGCACCGTCTCTACCCGATGGCGCTGCGCTGGATCGTCGAGGACGCTCTGAGCGTCGAGAACGGCGTGGTGCGCCAGCGCGACGGCGCGGCGCAATGCCTGTGGCCGCTGGACGGAGGCGCGGCGCCGCGCGGCTGAATCAACGCACGACCAGCACCGCCACGCTGCTGTGCGTCAGCACTTTCTGCGTCTCGCTGCCGAGCAGCAGGGCGCGCATGCCGCGGCGGCCGTGCGACGCCATCACGATGAGGTCGCAGCCGTGGAGCTTGGCGTGGTCGATGATGGCCTCGTAGGGGTGCGAGGCCTCGACGGTGTCGGCGTCGCAGGGGAGTCCCGCGGCGGCGCAGGCCTCCACCACCTGCTGCACGCGCTGCCGCGCGATGCGCTCCTGCGCCTCGAAGTACTCCTGCGGCGCGACCGGCTGGATCTCGCTGATGGCGCTGTAGGGAAAAGGTTCCTTCACGCTGAGCGTGCGCACGCGCGAGCCCAGCGCCTTGGCCAGTGCGATGGTGCTTGCCACCGCCTTGCCGGTCACGTCGCTGCCGTCGGTCGGCACGAGGATGCACTGGTACATGACGTCCCTCCGAATCGAATGCGGCGGGGCCGCGCCCCGCCGGTCTGCGGACATCCGCAGCGTGCGTCAGGGTGGCGCGCCGGTCAATCCTCGAACGCCCGCACGCCGCCGCGGCGTTTTCGCCTGCCTTATTCGATTGCCTCGACCTTTGCGCGCGTGATGGCGCCGTCGGAGCGGCCTTTCAGGTAGCCGTAGAGCTCGTCCATGTGCTCCATCACGTCCTTGTTGGTCTTGTAGGCCGGCATGACGCCGCGCACGCTGCGGCCGTTGGCGACGATGTCGGTGAACTGCTCCTTGCTGAGCCGTTTCATCGCTTCGATGAGCGAGGGTCCGACCGAGCCTTCCTGCTCGGCGCCGTGACAGCGGTCGCAGGTGGCCGCGCGCCAGGTGCGAAAGCCCTGCAGCGTGGCGGGATCGACCTTGTAGCCGTCCACCACCTTGTAAGACGAATTGCCCTCCGCCGGGCTTTCTGCGGCGGAGGCCTGCGGCGGTGCGGCGGTGTTCTGGCCGAGGGCCGGAACGCTCAGCGCGGCAAGAAGCGCGAGGGTGCAGCTCTTGTTCATCGGGCGTCCTCTATGCCGACCGGAGCGGTCGTGCTGCAACGGAGCAAGCACCATGCCTGCGCTGCATCCCGCCCCGGTTGCGATCCGGCTGCGCTCGGGCTCGAGGCCGGGCCGGTTCCGGGTCGACCCCGCTTCGGTCGACTGGCCCTAACCGCGAGCCACCGGCCGCAAGGGATCGGCGCACCACTCGCTCCACGAGCCGGGGTAGAGCGCCGCGCCGCCCAGACCCGCCGCTTCCATCGCCAGCAGGTTGTGGCAGGCCGTGACGCCCGAGCCGCACTGATGCACCGCCTCGCTGGCCGGCCTGCCGCCGAGCAGTGGCTCGAAGGCCGCTCGCAGCGCCGCGGCGTCGAGGAAGCGGCCTTGCGCGTCGAGGTTGTGCTTGTAGGGCCGGTTGAGTGCGCCGGGGATGTGGCCGGCCACGGGGTCCAGCGGCTCCACCTCGCCGCGAAAGCGCTCCGCCGCGCGCGCGTCGATCAGCCGCACGCGGCCCAGACCGGCCAGGAGCACATCGGCCTGCACGGTCGGCACGAGCGGCTCGCCGATCGGGTAGGGCGCGGTGGCTTGCGGCTGCGGCGGCAGGTCGCTGGTGAGCGCTCCGCCGGCGGCGGTCCAGGCGGTCAGGCCGCCGTCGAGCACCGCGACTTCGCGGTGGCCGAGCCAGCGCAGCATCCACCAGGCGCGGGCCGCGAAGGCGGCGTCTTGCCGGTCGTACACGACGACAGGCGTCGCCGGCGTCACGCCCAGGCGGCCCAGCGTCGCGGCGAAGGCTTCTCGGCTGGGCAGCGGGTGGCGGCCGCGGGAGCGGCCGTCGGCTGGCGGCGTGTGATCGGCGAGGTCGCGGTCGAGGTGCAGGTAGTGCGCGCCGGGCAGGTGCCCCTCGCGCCAGGCACGCTCGCCCGCGCCGGGGTCGCTCAGGTCGAAGGAGCAGTCGATGAGCACGGGACGGTCGGCCTCGTTGCGGCCGGACAGGCGCTCACTCAACGCGGCTGCGCCGATCAGGGGCTGGGGCAGGTTCATGGGTGTCGGGCTCGCGGGGTGGAGAAGAAGGGGCAGTCGCCTCCGGCGGAGCGGCCACGGTCGTGCGCAGACGGGTCGCCGTGAGTCCGGCAATGACAACCATCGCGATGCCGACAAGCGCGATCGGCGTGACCGGGTCGTCGAACAGCAGCACGCCGAAGAGGAAAGAGTAGGCGATGCCCAGGTACTGCAGGCTCGCATTGACGAGCGCGCGGCCGCGCGAGTAGGCGCGCGTCATGAGAAGTTGCGCGGCGGTCGCGAAGGCCCCCACGGCGAGCAGCAGTGTGCCGCCGGCGAGGGTGTGCGTCAGGTGGAAGCCGGTGAACGGGACGCTGGCGATGCCGGCCGCCATGCTGCCGATCGAGAAGTAGAAGACCACCCGTGTTTCCGGCTCGCCGGCGCGTCCGAGGGCCGAGACCTGCAGATAGGCCATGGCCGCGAACATGCCCGAGAGCAGTCCCAGCAGCCCGTGGAACAACTGGTCGCGCTCGATCGTCGGGCGCAATACCAGCGCCACGCCCACGAAGCCGACGAGCACCGTGGCGATCAGCCGGCGGTCCACGCGCGCGGTGCCGAAGTACAGCGCCGTGCCGATGAGAAACAGCGCCATCCACACGGACGACATGTAGTTGAGCGTCATCGCCGTGGCCAGCGGCAGGCCGCCGATCGCGTAGAACCACAGGCCCAGCGAGGTGACGCCGGCGGCGCTGCGCCGCACATGCATTCCCGGCAGGGGTGAGCGCCAGGAGGTGCGCTCCGCGCGCATCAGCAACGCCATCACGAGTGCACCGACGAGGCCGCGATAGAACACGATCTCCCCGGTGGCGTAGTGCGCCGAGGCGAACTTGACGCACACGCCCATGAGCGCGAACAGCAGCACCGCCAGCGCCATGAGCAGGGCGGGCGGCATGGGGGAGCGACGAACGAAGCCTCGCTGCGCGGCGCGGATGAAGGGAGAGCAACGGGCCGCCGCGCGGCCGAGCCGGCGCTTCATCGATCGGGCGCCGCCGGCGCCTTCATGACCGCGCTCGCGCGGCGTCATCCCTCACGCGTCATCCGTCGCCGGTACCACTCGTGGAAGTGCTGCATGCCGTCTTCCATCGGGCTCTGGTAGGGGCCGGCCTGGTCGTCGCCGCGCCGCCACAGGGCCTCCCGGCCGGCGTCCATGCGCAGGGCGATCTCGTCGTCCTCGATGCAGGTTTCCATGTAGGCGGCCTGCTGGGCCTCGACGAACTCGCGCTCGAAGGCCGCGATCTCCTCGGGATAGAAGAACTCGACCAGATTGAGCGTCTTGCGCGGCCCCCGCGGATAGAGCGTGGAGACCACCAGCACGTGCGGATACCACTCGAGCATCACGGTCGGGTGGTAGGTCAGCCAGATCGCGCCGTGCCGGGGCGGCTTGCCGTCGTGCATGTCGCGCCGGTGGTTCAGGAGCGCCTCGTGCCACTGCTTGTAGACGTCCGAGCCCGGCTTGCCGAGCGCTTCGCCCGCGTGGTGGGCGATGCCCACGGTCTGCAGCGAAAACTCCGGCCCCATCTGCCAGCGCAGGTCGTCGGTCGCGACGAAGTTGCCCAGGCCGGGATGGAAGGGCCCGACGTGATAGTCCTCGAGGTAGACCTCGATGAAGCTTTTCCAGTTGTAGTCGCACTCGTGCAGGTGCACGCGGTCGAGCACGTAACCGGAGAAGTCGAACTCGGCGGGCAGGCCGAGCCGGGCCAGGTCCGCGGCCACGTTGCGCCCCGTCGTCCCGTTCGGCGCGGCCTCGCTGCTCGCGCCTGCCGGCGCCGCCTGAGGCGCCTCGAAGAGCAGCCCGTTCCACTGCTGCAGCGGGTAGTTGCGCAGATGCAGGCACGGGTCGTCCTGGAAATGCGGCGCGCCGACGAGCCGGCCCGAGAGCTCGTAGGTCCAGCGGTGCAGCGGGCACACGATGTGGTTGCCGGTGTTGCCGCGCCCGCGCAGCATCACCGCCTGCCGGTGGCGGCACACGTTGGAGATCAGCTCGATGCCGCCGTGCGTGCGCACCAGGGCGCGGCCCTCGCCCTCCTGTAGCAAGGCGTGATGATTGCCGATCTCGGGCACGGCCAGCGCGTGCCCGAGGTAGCGCGGCCCGGGCCTGATGATGAGCTCCTGCTCGCGCTCGTACGCGGCCTGGTCGAAGTACGCGGCAACGCTCGGCTGGGCGCGGCTGCGCTCCAGGGCTTGGCGGGTGATGCTGAGGTCGGACATGATCCGCAGGATCTCCGGTGAGGGACCGAGGGACGTCTGCAGGCGGCTGGCGCCGTCCTGCGCGAAGGGCCGGTCTGGCGAAGGCGCGGTGAGCGCCCCAGCGTGCAGCGGCAGGGCCGTGGATTCTAAAGGCGGGTGCTTGCCGGACGACAGGGCAGGGTCGCCCGGCACCGAGGGCAGGGCCGGCCCGTGCGCGCGCGGCGGCCCCCGCAGGGCTGCAGGCACAACCGGATCGGACGAGCCGTTGGCGTGGCCGGGCCGCTGACTACAATCTTCGATCCGCTGAATTCAACAGGGTCCAGCCTTTGCCTGTTATCGAACACACCGAGCCCGAGAGCTACGAGAGCGCGCTGGCCGAACTCGAGCGCCTCGTGGCGGCCGTGGAAGCCGGTCAACTTCCCCTCGATCAGCTGCTCGAGAGCTACAAGCGCGGCGCTGTCCTGCTCGCCTTTTGCCGCAGCCGGCTCGAGGCCGTGGAGCAACAGGTCAAGGTCCTCGACAACGGGCAACTGCAGCCCTGGAACGCGGCATGAAGCGCGAGGAGTTCGAAGGATGGTCGCGCCGGCAGCTCGCGGAGGTCGAGCGTGCGCTGGAGCGCTGGGTGCCCGAGCATGCGCCTGCGGGCCTCGGCGCGGCCATGCGTTACGGCGTGCTCGACGGCGGCAAGCGCCTGCGTCCGCTGCTGGTGCTGGCCGCCGCGGAGGCAGTGGGTGGCAGCACCGAATCGGCCCTGCGCGCCGCGTGCGCGGTCGAGCTCATCCACGCTTATTCCCTCATCCACGACGACATGCCCTGCATGGACGACGACGTCCTGCGCCGCGGCAAGCCCACGGTGCACGTGCGCTTCGGCCAGGCCCAGGCCATGCTCGCCGGCGATGCGATGCAGGCCCTGGCCTTCGAGGTGCTCACGCCCACCGGCGCCGCCGCGCAGGCGATGCCGGCCGCGCTGCAGGCGCGCCTGTGCGGCCTGCTGGCGCGCGCTGCCGGGCAGGACGGCATGGCCGGCGGACAGGCGATCGACCTGGCCAGCGTGGGCTGCGCCCTCGACGAGCACTCCCTCAGCGACATGCACCGCCGCAAGACCGGCGCGCTGCTGCAGACCAGCGTGCTGATGGGGGCGGCTTGCGGCGAGGTGTCCGCCCCGGCCTGGGAGGCTTTGGCCGACTATGGCGCGGCGATCGGCCTGGCCTTCCAGGTGGTCGACGACATCCTCGACGTGACCCAGGCTTCCCATTTGCTGGGCAAGACGGCCGGCAAGGACGCCGCCAACAACAAACCCACGTACGTCACCGTGCTGGGCCTGGACGCCGCGCAGCGCCGTGCCGAGGAGCTGTGCGAACGCGCCCATGCGGCGCTGGCGAGCAGCGGCCTGCCCGGCGCCATGTGGCTGAGCGTGCTTGCCGACAAGGTGGTCGAGCGTGAATGCTGATGTGTCGATGAAGCCCTATCCCCTGTTATCCACCATCGACTCGCCCGCCGATCTGCGCGGCCTGTCGCGCGCGGAGCTCAAGCAGCTGGCCGGCGAGTTGCGCGCGCACGTGCTGGCCAGCGTGTCGGCGACCGGCGGGCACCTGTCGAGCAACCTCGGCACGGTGGAGCTCACCATCGCGCTGCACCATGTGTTCGACACACCGCGCGACCGGCTCGTGTGGGACGTGGGCCACCAGACCTACCCGCACAAGATCCTCACCGGCCGGCGCGACCGCATGCCCGGCCTGCGCCAGCAGGGCGGCATCAGCGGCTTTCCGCGCCGCTGCGAGAGCGAGTACGACACCTTCGGCACCGCGCATTCGTCCACGTCGATCTCGGCCGTGCTCGGCATGGCCCTGGCGGCGCAGATCAAGGGCGAGTCGCGCCGGGCGGTGGCGATCATCGGCGACGGCGCCATGACGGCCGGCATGGCCTTCGAGGCGCTCAACAACGCCGGCATGCCGCACGCCGGCAAGGCGCCCGACCTGCTGGTCGTGCTCAACGACAACGACATGTCGATCAGCCCGCCGGTCGGCGCACTCAACAAGTACCTCGCGCGGCTGATGAGCGGGCGTTTCTACGGCGCCGCGCGCGAGGGCGCGAAAAGCGTGCTGAAGAACGCGCCGCCGCTGTTCGAGCTGGCGCGCCGCTTCGAGGAGCACGCCAAGGGCATGGTCGTGCCCGGCACCATCTTCGAGGAGTTCGGCTTCAACTACGTCGGCCCGATCGACGGCCACGATCTCGACGCGCTCGTTCCCACGCTGGAGAACCTGCGCGACAAGCCCGGTGCGCAGTTCCTGCACGTCGTCACCAAGAAGGGCTACGGCTACAAGCTCGCCGAGGCCGACCCGGTCAAGTACCACGGCCCCACCCCGTTCAACCCGGCCGAGGGCATCAAGAAGCCGGCCACGCCGCCCAAGGTCACCTTCACGCAGGTGTTCGGGCAGTGGCTGTGCGACATGGCCGCCAAGGACCCGCGCCTCGTCGGCATCACGCCGGCCATGCGCGAGGGCTCGGGCATGGTCGAGTTCGAGAAGCGCTTCCCCGGCCGCTACTTCGACGTCGGCATCGCCGAGCAGCACGCGGTCACCTTCGCCGCCGGGCTGGCCTGCGAAGGCCTGAAGCCCGTGGTCGCCATCTACTCCACTTTCCTGCAGCGCGGCTACGACCAGCTCATCCACGACGTGGCGATCCAGAATCTGCCGGTGGTGTTCGCGCTCGACCGCGCGGGCATCGTCGGCGCCGACGGCGCGACCCACGCGGGCGCCTACGACATCGCCTACATGCGCTGCGTGCCCAACTGCAGCCTGATTGCTCCGGCCGACGAGAACGAATGCCGGCAGGCGCTCACCGCCGCCTTCGAGCAGAACCATCCGGTGGCCGTGCGCTATCCGCGCGGCGCCGGCGCCGGTGCGGCGGCACAAAGCGACCTCACCGCCCTGCCCTGGGGCAAGGGCGAAGTGCGGCGCGAGGCCGGCCGCACGGGGCGGCGCATCGCCATCCTCGCGTTCGGCACCTTGCTGTACCCGGCGCTGGCCGCTGCGGAGAAGCTCGACGCCACCGTCGCCAACATGCGCTTCGTCAAGCCGCTCGACACCGCGCTCCTGCTCGAGCTGGCCGGCAGCCACGATGCGCTGGTCACGGTGGAGGAAGGCTGCGTGCAGGGCGGTGCCGGCAGCGCCGTGCTCGAAGCGCTGCAGTCCGCAGGCAGGATGCTGCCGGTGCTCACGCTCGGCCTGCCCGACGAGTTCATCGAACACGGCGATCCGGGCAAGCTGCTGGCGATGCTGGGGCTCGATGCGGCCGGCATCGAGCAAAGCGTGCTCAAGCGTTTCGGCGCGAAGCTCGAGGTGGTGCGTCCGGCGATCAACGGCTGAGCGAGGCGTGCCCTGCCGCCCGATGCGTCGGGCATGGCACGGGCAAACGCCGGCGAGCCGCAACCCGGTCGCGACAAGGGGAGTGTGTGCATGCGCCAGCTCATCGACATCGTCTCCAACGAGAAGAGCTTCAAGCACCCGCTGATCGGCTCGCCGGGGCTCAACCGCTTGGGCCTGCACAGCGCTCGCGTGCTCGGTGCGGGGCTGTGCAGCCGGCTGCGGCGCATCGGCGCCGGCGCGGCCGCTTCGGACCTGCGCGCGCGGCTGTGGCGCGACGGCTTCGTCGTCATCGGCAAGCTGCTGCCCGCGGAACTGCTCGAGCCGGCGCAGCGCGAGTTCTCGCAGCGGCTCGCCGCTCACGAAAGCGAAGTGCCGTCGCCGCGCATCGCGGGCCGTGGTTTCGGCCGCCGCCTGCCCAACGACGGCGGCTTCGACCGCGCCGACGGCGGCAGTCTCAACCGCTTCGTCGCGCTCGACGGGCGTTGTCCGCTGCTGCTCGGCGCCTTCGCCGAAAACCTCGCCTTGCGCGGGCTGCTGCGCGCGCTGACCGGCGTGGGGGTCGCGCCGGATGCGTTCTGGCTCTACCAACTGGTGCATGGCGACGAGTCGCTCAACCCGGATCCGCAGCGCCAGTGGCACTGCGACACCTTCCACGACACGTTCAAGCTTTGGTACTTCTTCGAGCCCCTCACCGTTCGCGACGGTCCGCTGCTCTACGCAGCCGGCACGCATCGCAGCACCGCCGCACGTCGGCGCTGGGAGAGGCGCCAGATTCTCGCGGCCGGCGCGCGCTCGTCGGCGTTTCGCGTCGGCGCCGACGACCTGGCGGGACTGAGCGGCGAACCGCCGCACGCCGTGCTGGCCCCGGCCAACAGCCTGGTGCTGGCGAACACGCGGGGCTTCCACTGCCGCGGGCTCGCGCCGGCGGGCACCGTGCGCCAAGGGCTGTATGCCAACCTTCGACCGCGTGCGTTCGCCCTGCGGCCCTGATCGGTCGGCGCCCTTCGCGCGGCCGTGCGCAGGCGCTTCGCAAGGCTGATCGGGCGCGCCGTGGCGGTGCATCAGCGGGACGAGGTGGCCGCCGCCTCGTCGAGCATCGATTTTTCCGCCTCGTCCGTCGAGGTGGCGCGGCGCCTGATCGGCGCTTGCGTGCTGGTCGATGGTGTGGGCGGGCGCATCGTGGAGACCGAGGCCTACGACCGCGAAGACCCGGCCTCGCACACCTTCGCCGGCCCCACGGCGCGCAACGCCGCGATGTTCGGCCCGCCCGGACACGCCTACGTGTACCGCTCCTACGGCCTGCACTGGTGCCTGAACTTCGTGTGCCGCGACGCGGGCCATGGCGCGGGCGTTCTGATCCGCGCGCTGGAACCGCTGGCCGGCCTGGAGGCGATGCGCGAGCGCCGCAGGTCGAACGACGAGCGGCTGCTGTGCGCGGGCCCCGGGCGGGTGTGCCAGGCGCTGGCCGTCACGCGCCAGCACGACGGCCTGCCGCTGGATGCGCCGCCGTTCGAGTTGCAGCCGGCCGCTGCGCCCTGCGCGGTGATCGTCGGGCCGCGCATCGGGATCTCCAAGGCGATGGAGATGCCCTGGCGTTTCGGCCTGGCGGGGTCGCGGTTTCTCAGCCGGCCGTTTCGCGCGTAGGGCCGGGGCTCGCCAGCATCTCGATCGGCCACCCCTTCGCCTCGGCCATTGCACGCAAGCGGGGATCCGGCCGCACGGCCACGGGGTCGCTCACCGCCTGCAGCAGCGGCAGGTCGTTGAAGGAGTCGCTGTAGAAGGAGCTTCGCTCGAACTCGCCGAGGCGGCGGCCGCGAGCGGCCAGCCATTCGTGCAGTCGGGCGAGCTTGTGTTCGCGGTAGCAAGGCAGGCCGTCGATATCGCCCGTCAACGAGCCGCCGGCATCCAGGGCGGCCTCGGTGGCGAGCAGGTGCTCGATGCCGAAGCCGTGTGCGTAGCGCTCGGCGATGAAGCGCGTGGTCGCGGTGACGACGCAGCACAGGTCGCCGGCGGCGCGGTGGCGCGCGACGAGAGCGTGCGATGCGGCCGGCAGGGTGGGCGCGAGCTCGCCGCGAAAGTCCCTCAGCAAGGCGTCTAGCGTTGTGCGAGGCAGGCGCCCGAGCGGCGTGACCATCGTGCGGTGCAGGGCGTGGATGTCGAGCGTGCCGGTCACGTAGAGCTTGCACTCTTCGAGATAGATCGATTCGAACTCCGGGCCGAGCACGCCGCGCTCGATGAGGAAGCGCGTCCAGGCCATGCCGCTGTCGAAGGGAATCAGCGTGTGGTCTAGATCGAAGAGAGCGAGGTTCATCGTGATTCGACGCTTGCGGCGGCGATTGTGCGGTGGCCGGCGGCCCGCGGGCACGGGCAGGCGCTCAGGCTCGTTCCTGCGGCACGAGCACCGCCGCCAGTGCGCCTCGCAATGCGTTGCACACGACGAGGCGCTCCGCGCGCTGCAGGTCGGCAAGGCTCAGGCTGCGCTCGGTGGCTGCCCATGAAGCGTCGTCGAGCAGCACGCCGCGCATCACGCCGGGCAGGGCGCCGTCGGCAAGGGGCGGCGTGAGCCAGCGGCCCCCCAGGCGCGCGAACACGCTGCTGCGCCCGCCTTCGACCAGGCGGCCGTCGCTGCGGAAGAACAGCGTGTCGAACGCGCCCTCGGCTTCGGCGGCCGCGATGCCGGCGTCGTATTGCGCGCGCAGCGTGGTCTTGTGGCCGGCCAGCGGGAGCGCATCGGCCAGCGGCTCGGGGGCGATGCGCAGGCGCACCGGCTCTTGCGGCATAGGGGACAGTGGCGCACTCGTGAGCGCGACGCTGCCATGCGCGTCGAGCTCCAGCCGCAGCCGCATCGCTGCGCCGGACGGCAGGGTCGGCAATTGCGCCTGGATGCGCGCCTTGACCAGTTCGAGGTCGCAGTCGAAACCGAGGGCTGACGCGCTCGCCGCGAGCCGGGCGAGGTGTCGCTCCAGATGCCGCACCCCCTGCTCGCGGCTGGCGTGCAGGGTCTCGATGAGCGCGAAGCCCGGGTCCAGTGCGGTGAGAAAGCGGCCCTTGAGCCGGCATTCGGCGTACTCGTCTTCGGCCTCGCTGTCGAGCACGATGCCCGCGCCGATGCCCAGGCGTCCCGGCCGCACGCCGCCCTGCGGCGGGCCGAGCGTGAGGGTGCGGATCGCGACCGAGAGGCAGGCGTCGCCGCAGCTGGAGCCGGCGCCGGGCGCATCCACCCAGCCGATGGCGCCGCAATAGAGCCCGCGCGGCGTCGTCTCCAACTGCTCGATCAGCTCCATCGTGTGGTGCTTTGGCGCGCCGGTGATCGAGCCGCAGGGGAAGGTGGCGCGCAGCAGGGCGGGCCAGCCGGTGCCGGAGAGCAGTTCGGCCTCGATGGTCGAGGTCATCTGGAACACCGTGGCGTGCGACTCGATCTCGAACAGCTCGGGCACCCTGACCGAGCCCACTTGCGCGATGCGGCCGAGGTCGTTGCGCAGCAGGTCCACGATCATCAGGTTCTCGGCGCGGTTCTTGGTGTCCAGGCTGAGGTGGCGCGCGGTTTCGCTGTCGCCCTCGAACACGTTGCGGCGCGGGGCGGTGCCTTTCATCGGCTTGGCGGTGAGGCGGCCGGCGCGGTGCCGGAGGAAGAGTTCGGGCGAGCACGAGAGCACGTGGGTGGCCGCAGGCTGCACGTCGCTCGCGGGCAGGGCGATGAAGGCGCCGAAGGGCACGGGCTGGCGCGCGCGCAGCCGCCGGTACAGCGCCACCGGTGTGCCGTGGGCTGAGAAGTCGAGCCGGTAGGTGTAGTTGACCTGGTAGGTCTCGCCGGCGCGGATGGCGTCGTGGATGGCGCCGATGGCTTCGTGAAAGGCGGTGCGGTCCACGCTCGCGTGCACGTCGATCGCGCCGGCGGGGCCGGGCTCGGTGCGGCCTTCCTGCTCGGCGAGCCACAGGGCCACCGCGCCGCACGACAAGTGCCGCAGCTCGCGGAACAGGAGCACCCGCAATGCGGCCGCCTCGCAGCCGGCGCGCTCGCCCGCGCCGAGCAGCTTGTTGCCCCATTCGTAGTCGGCCAGCACCACGGCGTGCAGGCCGGCGCGCTGGTCGGCTTCGACCTCGGCCCACACCGCGTCGAGCGTGGCCGGGTCGGTGCAGCGGCGCTCGTGCGCATAGCCGGTGTAGAGGCGGCTGGTCGGGTTCTCGTCGGTCGCGTTGCGGTCGTCGAGGAGGGCGAAGGGCGCTTGTTTCATGAGGGTTCGGTGCCGCGTCACGACCCCCTCACCCCAACCCTCGCCCCCGTGTCCGGGGGCGAGGGAGCGTTTCAGCGCCCGTGGTCAGCGCATTCGGTGCTCAATGCGCTGCAAGTGCCGATTGCCGCTTTGCTCCCTCTCCCGCTCGCGGGAGAGGGCTGGGGTGAGGGGGAATCGATTCAGCTCCAGTCATCCATGTCGTGCCTGATCCTGTGCCGGTTGGCGATCAGCTCTTCCAGGCTGGGCTCGTTGTTCAGAGCCCGCTTGATCGCCAGCATGGTTGCCTCGTGGTTCGTGCGGTACATGTCCTTCCTGTCGAGGTTCGGGTCCTTGGCGCAGCGCGGGTCGATCCAGACGAGGCTGATGATGCACAGATCGTTGGCCACCTCCTTCGGGATCGTGCCGTCGATCAGGCAATCGACCACCGCGTCGGCCGTGGCCGACTGCACCACCCCGCCGAACAGGTCGATGTTGGCGCTGTCCTTCAGGGTGACCTTGGGCACGATCATCGTCGGGGGGCGCACCAGTTGATTGCATGCACGGATCGCGAACATGGCCGTGTGGCCCTTGCTCTGCGCCATCATGTTCGCGAAGGCGGCGCCCACGGGACCGTCGGCGCGGCCGATGAGGATCTCCGGCATCGCGTCGGTGAACTGGCCGTCTGCGGCGAGCACCGTGGCTTCGCCGGCGTGGAAGGTGTAGGTCTTGTTCATGCGGGTTGGGTGAGTCGAGGGGAAACGGGAAACGCGGACCGGGCCGGCACTCAGCGACACAGCAGCAGCTCGCCCTTGCCGGCCGCGGCGAGGTCGCCCAGATGTCGCTCGGCGCGCCTGGCCGCAAGATCGGCGAACGCGCCGCCGTGACGCGCCAGGCTCGTGGCCAGCAGATGCCAGAACACGGCGATCGAGGTGTCGTTGGGCACGAAGGTCGCCGGCACCGCGGGCGCCGGGCCGGCGCACACGATGCTGCCGCGCCGCATGCCGTAGCCGACGTGCGCGCCGACGCGCCCCGCCACGGCGATGCTGCCGGCCACCATGCGCGACGCGAGGAAATCTCCCGCGTCGCCGAACACCAGCGCGTTTCCGCGCCGCATGCGGTCGCCGAATCGCGCACCGGCATTGCCGCGCACGAGCAGGGTGCCGCCACGCATGCCATCCATGCTGCCGGGCAGGGCGCTCGCGGCGAAATCGCCGGCGTCGCCGCCGATGTCGAGCCGGCCGCCCGACATCTCGCAGGCGGCCAGCAGGCCGGCGCTGCCGCTGCAGACGATCTCGCCCGCGCTCATGGCCGCGCCGAGGTAGTCGCCCACGGCGCCGTCGATGCGCAGCGTGCCGCCGGCGAGTTGCCAGCCGATGCGGTCGCACTTCGAGAGATCGCCTTCGAGCAGCAGCTCGCCGTTTGCATGCGGCGCCACGTCGAAGAGATCGCCGAGGGCCAGCGTCTCCCTGCCGTGGTGCAGCGGCAGCTTCGCGATGGCATCGGCCGTGTGTGCGGCCAGGCTCAGCGGCGCCAGCGAACGCAGATCGACGCGCAGCCGCGGCGGCTGCTTCAGGCTCAGACGCCAGCCGCTCATCGCGCGTCTCCTTGCGGCAGCAGCTTGCGCAGATGAAAGTGGAACGGCCCGAGCTTGCCGCCGTAGTTGCCCGCGGCCACCCGCGTGACGCCGGCGCCGGCGCCGCGTTCGATGAGGACGGCGAGACCCGCGCGCATCGCATGGGCCACGTCGGCATCGGTCAGCCCGTCGATCACGATCTCCATCACGCTCTTCGTGTCCGCATCGAGCTCGCTGTGCGCCGCGAGGCCGCGCAGGCCGGGGCAGTAGGCGTCGTTGGTCGAGGCGCCCAGCGCCGGGTACTTGCTGCCCACCTTGGAGCCCGAGCGCACCACGCCGCCGGGGAAGGGCATGATCACGTTGGGCACCTTCTTCATTGCTGCCACCGCGGCCTCGGCGCCCGCGAGCGCGGCGTCGGTGTCGCGGGCCAGCAGCAGCAGGTTGCCGCCGCCCACCGCCTTGGTCGTGACCGGCGTGGTCTCCTGTGCAACGAACTCGCCGTCCATCACCGGCACGCGCCAGTAGCGCGTGGGCGTGCCGTTCGTGTCGATCATCTTGCTGGTCTGCCAGCCGTCGCCGAAGAAGCGCAGGTTCTTGCCGAGCGGCACGGCGTCGCCGGCGTCCGGCGGCAGGCCGGCATAGACGGCGGTGGTCGGGCAGGTCAGGACGCACTGGCCGACGCGGCGCTCGATCTGCTTGGCGAGTTCCTTGCCGCTCATCGAGAAGATGAGGATCGCGTAGCCGGGCCGGCCGTCGGGCGTTTCGCCGGATTGCAGTTCGCGCTCGATCGCCGCTTCGCAGCCACAGGCGATCACCGAGGTGGCGAAGCCGGTGGTGGCCACGGCGGCGTGACGCGCCCAGTCGAGCGTGTGCGCCGTGACGATCAGCCGCGTGCCCTTCATCGGGAAGGCCTCGGCGAAGGTGTCGTCGATCTGGATGCCGCCGGTGGTGGCGCGGTCGTAGGGGCTGCCTTGCGATTCCATGTTCTTGTCAGTTGCTCCACCGGGCTTCGGGCGACCCGTGGCGCATGAGGGGCCGACCAGTGGCGAGAGGCTGGGCGTGCGTGCCGGTTGGCCTGCTTTGCCGTGTGAAGGCTGGTGGGGAGCAAAGCCGTGGGCGGGCGCCCGTCGGCGCGCCGGTGCGGCGGTCGCCGCTGCGCGGCGACTGCGCTGTGCTGCTCGGTCTCGTGGCCGCGTCGCGGAACTCGCTTCGTTCGCTGCGCTCACTGCGCTCGGACAACCGCGACGAGTCAGTTGACGAAGCGCGCTGGCGCGCGCCGGCCACGAGCCCTGCGCTGCTCGCCGCCGCACAGGCGCGCCGCCGGGCACCCGCCCACGGCTTTGCAAGAGGCACCGCCCTCCTTTTAGGAAAGAAGGCACTTCGCGGGCATCGAGCCCGCGAAGCGCCGGAGCAAGGCAGGCTCGAAGCCTGCCTTGCTCCGTTCTCCTCTCCATAGACAACGAGCGCTGTCTGGCAAAGCCGTGGGCGGGCGGCGGGCGCAGCGCCTGGGCGCCGCACTGAAGCGAAACCCGCCGCCCGCCCGCGGCTTTGCCCACGCCGACCAGCCGCAAAGCAACAGCAACGCGGATCGAAGATCAGCACCGCCCCGAAAACAAACGGTCGCTTCATCTCAGTGCGCCGCAGCGAAGCATTCCGCCGGCAGCAGCCGCCCGCCGTTCGTGCAGCGGCACAACTCGTCGTGGCCGATGGTGGCGTGGCGGTAGGCGACGCTCAGGTGCTGGTCGCTGTATTGCGCCAGCGTCTTCTCGATGCCGCGGTCGAAGGCCGGTTGCACGAAGTGCGTGCCGCCGGTGGGCGTGGCGGTGATGATGCCGGCGCGCGAGACGCACACGCCGTCCTTGAACACATGCTCGGGCGCGGTGAACATGGTCTCGGGGTTCGCGTCGGTCCGGTAGACCGCGATGTCGGCCGCCGCGCCGGCCGCGAGGTGCCCGCGGTCCTTCAGGCCGAGCAGCCGGGCCGGGCCGGCGCGCGTCATGATGGCGATCTCGTTCAGGCTGAGTTCGCGCTTGATCGAGGCGAGCTGCGACTGCGCCGCCACGTCGGGATGCAGCCGGGCGAGCTGCTCGTCGCGAAAGCTCTTGTCCATGAGCAGCCGGATCAGGTGCGGGTAGCTGGTGAAGGGCGCGCCGTTCGGATGGTCCGTGGTGAGCACCACGCGCCAGGGGTCGTTCACGAGCAGGAAGATCTCCAGCCCGATCACCCACTGCAGCGCGTTGACGAAGCTCTGCTCGCGGTACTTGAAGGGGACCACGCCGCAGCCGGCGTCGCACTCGATGTCGGCGCCGACCCACTTGCGCGGGTGCGCATAGCCGTGCTGCGCATGCTGGCGCATCGAGTCGCCCGAGGCGGTGACGGTCTGGCCGAACATGATTTGGCCGACGTCGATGCTGACGTTCTGGTTGGCGTTGACCGCCTCGACGAGCTGCTGCGCTGCGGACGAGAACTTCTTCGGCCCCTCGGTGCCGTAGGCGTGGAACTGGATGTGCGTGAGGTGGGCGCGCCGGCCTTCGAGTGCGTCGATGGTGGCGAGGGTCGATTCGATGTTGCCGGCCACGCCGAGGTTGCTGCCGTGGATGTGCAGCGGATGCGGGATGCCGAGCTCGTCGATCGCGCGCGCCAAGGTCTGCACCACCTTGCGGGGCGTGACGCGCCAGTGCACGTGGTCTTCGTCCACGTCGAGCTTGCGCTGGTTGAACTTGAAGGCCGAGATGCCGCCCGGGTTGACCACCTTCACGCCCATCGCCTTGGCGGCGTTGACCGTCCAGCCGACGTAGTCGCGCACCTGCTCGTAGTCGCGCTCCTCGGCGAGCATCTGCAGGAAGAGCTCGTCGTTGCCGAGCATCACGTAGGCGCCGTGGTCGAGGATGGGCACGTCGCCCATCTCCATGTGCGCGTGGCGCGCGTTGGCCAGCAGCATGGCCGGTTCGAAGGCCGAGGTGTAGCCCATCTCGGCATAGCGGTAGCCCGTGGCGAGCGTGCCCGGCGTGCAGTGGCCGCAGGAGGCCAGCTCCAGCGGGTTGCTCGGCAGCGGGATCGGCTCGCGGTTGAGGCGGTGGTCTTCCGGCAGCAGCATGCGTGCGAGGTTGACCTTGCCGCCGCCGATGTGGCTGTGCAGGTCGATGCCGCCGGCCATGACGACGCAGCCGCGGGCGTCGATCTCCTCGGCCACCGTCTCCTGTGCATGCAGATCGACGATGCGGCCGTCACGCACGCCGATGTCGCGCACGGCGTCGGTGCCGTGTTGCGGGTCGATGACGCGGCCGCCCTTGATGCGCAGGGTGGTCATGGGCGTTCTCCGATGAGGCCGCCGTCGGCGCCTGAGCAGGCGAGCAGCGGGCGCGCGCAGCGAGGGCGAGGTTTCGTGCGGGTGCTCATGCAGTGGCCCGCGATCCGAGTTCGATGACCCGCTTCGTGATCCGCTTGAGCACCTGCGCCGCCTCCGGCAACCGCTCGGCGCGCACGGGCTCCAGCGGCAGCGCGACCACGCCGTCGGTGCGAAACAGATGCCCCGCGCTGCCGATGCCCGGCGTGGCGACCGGAATGAACACCGCGCCGGGGGGCGCCGTGCTCGCCGGGTGGCCCAGCACCACGCAGGGCAGGCCCGTGGCGGGTGCCGCCGGCTCGGCAGCGAAGCACGAGATCCACAACAGCGCATCGACGCTGCCGTCCGCGATCAGCCGCGCCGCATCGAAACGCTGCGGTTCGTGCTCGAGCCCGAGCGGGCCGGCGCGGCTGCGCAGCGGCAGGCCCGACAACCACGTGAAGGTCTGGTTGACCGTGAGCAGGCCGTCGTTGCCGCCCAGGGGCAGCGTCGCGGCGCGTGTGTGCATGTTGAGCGTGCCGACCAGTTGATGACTCAGTGCTTCGGCCGCCAGCTCGCCGTGCGGCGCCAGCGCGGCGGGCTCCCACACGAAGACGGCATAGCGCGCAGCGCGCAGCTTCTCCGCGAGCGCAACGAGGGTCGGCGAAGCCTGCGGCAAGGGCCGCTCGGCCACCAGCGCGGCCAGCGTGGCGAGCGTGGCGAACAGGTCGCCCTGCAGCGGCACGGCGTGCTGGCTCACGCCGGGCCGCCCATCGAGCGCCGGGTCGGTGCCGATGCCGAGAAACACCACCTCGCGCTCTTCGACCAGCGCTTCGCCGATGCCCAGGCGGCGCCAGATCTCGGGGAAGGCCTCGCGCGGCGAGCTGCCCACGCACACGATCACGTCGGCGCGGTTGCGCACTTCGGCCAGCGTGGTCGTGAAGCTGCCGCGGTCCTGCAGCGAGCGCATGGTGTGCAGCAGTGCGCGCCCGCCGGCCGGGTCGCAGATCGCGCCCGTGGCGCAGGCCAGCGGATACAGCGCGCGCGCACCGTCGAGGTCGGTGGCCAGGCCGCCGAAGAGCGGCTGGCGGCTCGCCGCGAGGATCTGCGCGGCCCGCTCGACGGCGGCATCCATTGCGGCGGGCTGGCCATCCACGACCGGCTGCGCGAGCGACGCGGCACGGCCGAAATGGCTCAGGCCGCGAAGCGCGCGCGGGCAGTCGCTGCCGCGCAGCGCCAGAAGCTCGCCTTCGGCCTCGATGGCGAAGCCGTCGCACAGCAGCGAGCAGAAGGGGCAGGTCCACGGCACGGCGCCCGCGCCGGTGCCCGCTTGCGCTGCGGCGGCCGGTGCGGCGGCGGGGACGGAGGGAGAAACGGCGCTCATGCTTCGGGGTTCATGCAGGGCATGGGCCATTGTGGTGGGCTTTGACCCACGGGTTCGGCACAGGGGAGCAGGAAGGGCGGAGGGACAGTGTGTGGCCGTGGCCGTCGCGGCTGCCACAGTGTGTCAAGCACAGGGCCGGTGCGACCGGGTCTCGAGCGCGGCAGTTCGAGGTTTCGTGGCTGCGATCCGCCCGTCGTGCAGCGCCGACGCGACCAGCCAGCCCTGCGCGCCGGCCGCCGCCGCTGCCGCCAGATCGGCCGGCCCGCGAATGCCGCCCGCCCCGATGAGCCGGGCCTGCGGCGCGCGCGCGCGCACCGCGGCCAGCGTGGCGAGATCGGGTCCGGCATCGGCGCCCACGCGCTCGAGTGTCATGACGATCACGCGATGCGGCCAGCGCGCCGGCGCGTCCCACAGGCCCGCCGGATCGAGCGCCTCGGCGCCGCGGCGGTCGAGCGAGAGGAGCGCATCGGGCGCGAGCGCAAGGCAGCGCGACAGCTCCGCCTGCGATGCGATCGATTCGCTCGCCAGCACCGGCGTCACCCGCGTGGCGAAGCTGCCCAGCGCGGCGAGCAGGCCTTCGAGCGCGGCGCTGCCCGTGAGGCCGGCATCGAGCCACAGGCGAAGGTCCGGCCGGGCCTGCAGCAGGCCTTGCAGCACGGCGATCTGCGCGGGGCGGCCCTGCAGCGCGTCGAGGTCGGCGACGTAGAGCCGCTCGGTGGCACAGTGTTCGCATAGGCGCTCGGCCACGGCCAGCGGCTCGGCGCTGCCGACGAGCGCCGAGACGATGGGCCGGTACTGCGCACGATCGCCGCGCACACCGCGCACCACCTGCCCGCGCAACAGGTCGATCACCGGAACGACGTTCATCAATGGCTCAGCGACTTCTCGTTTGCGAGTATCTCAGCGGCTGCGGACCGCACGTCGCGCCCGGCGACGAGGCACTCATGGCTCAGGGACTGGCGATGCGCGACGCGCTCGTGGCGGACCTGTCGGCGCTGCCCGGCGTGGAGCTCTGCTGCGTCGTCGGCGAGGGCGTGCCGTTGCCGGCTGCCGGTCGCATGGTGACGGGCCGGGCGCGAGAAAGCCTGCCGGAACTCCTCGCGCGCGAGTCGGCGCGGTACGACCGCGTGTGGGTGATCGCGCCGGAGAGCGATGGCTGCCTGTCGGCGCTGGCGCAGGCCGTCGACCGGGGCCGCTGGATCGGCTGCCTGCCCGAGGCGATCGAGCTGTGCGGCAGCAAGCGCGCCACGCTGGCGCATCTGGCCGCACGGGGCGTCGTCACGCCGCTGGCATTCATGGCCGAAGCGTCCGGCTGGATCGTCAAGCCGGACGACGGCGCCGGCTCGGTCGATACGCGAGTGCATGGCACGCGGCAAGCCGCCGAGCGCGATCTGTCGGTGCGCCTCGCGCGAGGGCGGCGCGCGACGCTGGAGCCCTGGGTGCAAGGCGAGCCGCTGAGCCTCTCGCTGCTCGCGGGCGGCCCTGGCCGCAACACGAACGGCGGCCGCGGCGGCGATGCCTCGTCGGTCGATCTGCTCGGCGTGAACCGCCAGCGCATCGAGGTCGATCCGGCCGGCACGCTGGCGTACCGGGGTGTGGATATCCTCGCCATCGGCGCCACCGACGCGCGCCATGCAGCGCTGCGCGATGTGGCCGCCGCCGTGGTGCAGGCGGTGCCCGGCCTGCGCGGCTTCGTCGGCATCGACCTGGTGTGGCACGCGACGCGCGGGCCGGTGGTCATCGAGATCAACCCGCGGCTCACCTGCGCCTATGCGGGCCTGTCGGCCGGGCTCGGCCGCAATGTGGCGGGCGAGGTGCTGGCGATGCACGAGGAGGTGCCGGCGCATGCCTGAGACCGCGCACGTCATCGGCTGGGACATCGGCGGCGCGCACGTCAAGGCGAGCTGGGTGCGGCACGCTGCCGAAGGCCCCGTGCTGCAGGATGCGGCCGAATGGGCCTGCCCGCTGTGGCAAGGCCTGGAGCCCTTGCGCGCGGCGCTCGGCGCGGCGGCCGAACGCTGGCCCGCGAGCCGCGGCGCCGTGCACGTGGTGACGATGACCGGCGAGATGGTCGATCTGTTCGAGCACCGCGAGGCCGGCGTGGGCGCGCTGGCCGCCGAACTGCGCGGCGCGCTCGACGGCCCGCTGCGCTTCTTCGCCGGCGAGGACGAACGCGGCACGGCCCGCTGGTGCGGCGTCGCCGAGGCGCCCGCGCAATGGCGAGACATCGCCTCCGCCAACTGGCTCGCCACGGCGCAATGGGCCGCGCGCCGGCTGCCCGAGGGCCTGCTGCTCGACATCGGCAGCACCACCACGGACGTGATCGCGCTGCGCGAAGGTCGTGCGGCCGTGCAGGGCCGCAGCGATGCCGATCGCCTGGCCAGCGGCGAGCTGGTCTATCACGGCGTGGTGCGCACGCCGCTGTGCGCGCTGGCGCCGCGCATCGCCTTTCGGGGCCGCGCGGTCAACGTGATGAACGAGTTCTTCGCGACCAGCGCCGACGTGTACCGGCTCACGGGAGAACTCGACGCGGCGCACGACCTGCAGCCCAGCGCCGACGGCGCGGCCCGGGATGCGCCGGGCAGCCGCCGGCGCCTGGCCCGCATGATCGGCCTGGATGCGCGCGATGCCGCGGACGACGACTGGCTGGCGCTGGCCCGCGCATGGCGCGACGCGCAGCTGGCGGAGCTGCGCCGCAACGTCGCGGCGGTGATCGATCGATCGGGCCTGCCGCCCGGTGCGCCTTGCATCGGCGCCGGTTGCGGGGACTTCCTCGCCGCGGCGCTGGCGGCTTCGCTGGAGCGGCCGTGCCGGCCCTTCGCCTCGCTCGTGCCGCTGGCCGCGCAGGGCGCGGGCGGCCTCGCCCGCCGTGTGCAGGTCGCGGCGCCGAGCGCGGCCGTGGCGCTGCTGTGGGCCTCGGGCGAGGGCGGCGAGGGCGATCGAAGGGAGGCGCGCTGATGTGGGTCGTCAAGCTCGGCGGCAGTCTCGGTCGCGACAGCGTGCTGCCGCGCTGGCTCTCGCTGCTGGCCGAGTGCGGCGGCGGAAGGGTGATCGTGGTGCCGGGCGGCGGCGCGTTCGCCGACCAGGCCCGTGAGGCGCAGGCTTGGTGGCAACTGGACGACGTGGCTGCCCACAACATGGCCGTGCTCGGCATGGCGCAGACGGGCCTGCTCATGCAGGGCCTGTGCCCCGCCCTGCAGGCCGCAACCGGCGAGGCCGAACTGCGCGGCGTGCTGCAGCGCGGCCGCACGGCGCTGTGGCTGCCGCTCGAGCTGCTGCGCAGGCAGCCCGACGAACTCACGCACTGGGGCGTCACCTCCGACAGCCTGGCCCTGTGGCTCGCGCAACGGCTGCACGCGGAGCGGCTCACCGTGGTTAAGTCGTGCGAAGTGCAGGCGGGAGCCACGCTCGCCCAACTGTGCGGAGCCGGCGTGCTGGATGCGGAGTTCGCCACACGCGCGCGCGGGGCAGCGTTCGCGATCGACGTGCTCGAGCGCACGGACCTGGAGCGTGCGCGGGCCCTGCTGCTCGACGAGACGTTGAACTGCGGGCCGCGCCTGGCCTGAGATGCGCGGTCAGCCGTGCGGGCGCCGCCGCATCCACACCAGCGCGCCCAGCCCGGCCAGCATCAGCGCATAGGTCGCAGGCTCCGGAATCGGCACGATGTTGCCCGGCCCGGAAATGGTGTTGCTGTAAGCGCCGAAATCGATGTCCGAAAAGCCCGTGGTCACGAAGATGTAGCGCGCGCCGGCGGTGAGGTCGAAGTTGAAGCCCGAACTGCCGATCCCGTCGAGATCGTCGTTGCCCCTCAGCGCGGCCACGAGCGGCGCGCTGGGATTGAACGAGGGGCCGTACAGAAACGTGAAGTTGTCCCAGCCGCCGCTGGCCAGGCTGGCGAAGCTGTAGTCGCCCGAAACGTCCACCGAGAAGCCCAGGGCGTTGTAGTTCACGTCCACGCCGATGGGCGAGACGATGTCGAGCGATTCGATCAGCCGGTCGTAGGTGGGCGCGCCGCCGGTGTTGCCGTCGAAGGTGTAGACGGCGGCCTGCGACGAGCCGATGAAACCGACGCCGATGGCGAGCGCCACGACGGTGTGTTTGAAGTTCATGCGAAGTCCCGAGATGCGCGAAGGATCGAGCCGGGCGCCCGGGGGTGCCCGGCTCGTGCGAGGCGCCGCGGCTCAGAGGCCGCTGTTCATGGCCTTGGTCAGCTCGCGCATCGACGCGACGAGCCGGTCCACGTCCTGCCGGGAATGGAACAGGTGCGTGGAGATGCGCAGCGGGTGGTGCGGCGCGGGCGAGCCGATCACCGGCACGGCCGTGTTGCGCACGACGATGCCGTACTCCTCGCGCAGCCGGGTCACGAAGGTGCCCGACTGCGCCGTTTCGGCGGCGGCCGCCGCGCCGAGCGGCAGCACGAGGCTGGGCCCGTGGAAGGGGTTGAACGAGGTCAGCGCCGACACCAGCTCGGGGTCGCCCATCGGCGAGTACAGGTAGTCGGCCCCCCAATACTGCGCAATGAGCTGCTTGAGGTAGGCCGACAGCGCCAGGTCGTGGTCCTCGATCCTCTGGCGGCCGATCTGGTCCCAGTACACGCAGGTTTCCGAGAAGGCCTTGAGCATCGGGTAGTTCGGGTTGCCGATGCTCTGCACGCGCGAACCGATGCCGTAGGTGGCGGCATTGGCGTTGGTGCGCGGTCCGGTGATCGTGGCGCTGGTGTTGCTCGGCCAGAAGTTGAACAGCGGCAGCGGATTGAAGTTGCTGACGCGGTTGCGGATGTACAGGATGCCGGTGCCGCCCGGACCGCACTGCCACTTGTGGCCCGAGCAGCCCCAGTAGTCGATGCCGGTTTCGTGGAAATTCATGTTGAACATGCCGGTGGCGTGCGCGCCGTCGACGATGGTCATGATGTTGTGCTGCTGCGCCAGCGTCGCGAGGCGGCGGAAGGGCAGCATGGTGCCGGTCAGGAAGGTCGGAGCGGAGAAGCAGAAGGCCTTGGTGTTCGGTGTGATGGCATCGGCGAAAAGGGTCACGTAATCCTGCGCCGTCTGGTTGTTGCCGACCGGCAGGGTCACCCGCTTGATGATCACGCCGCGGCGCACCGCCAGCAGGTTCATCGGGCCATTGCCGCCCGGATGCTCGTGGTTGGTGGTGATGATCTCGTCGCCTGCGTTCAACTCCACGCCCGCGAGGATCTTGTTCATCCCGTCGGTGGTGTTGTAGGACATCACCATCTCGTCGAAGGTCGCGCCGAAGCCCGGGGCGATGGCTTCGCGCATCGGCCCGGTGCCGCCGAGGCTTTCGCGCGGGTTGCGAGCCACCTCGCGGTTGTAGTCGTCGAAGGCCTTGAGGATGTGCTTGGGCGTGGAGCCGGTCGTCCCGATGTTCATGTACAGGATGCGCGGGTCGAGCACGAACGCCGGGTTGGGTTCGCCCAGGCGGAAGTTGTCGGGTGCGGCCAGCGCCTGGGTAGGCACGCCGAGCAGGGGCAGCGCCCCGGCCGCGGCGGCGCCGGCCCCCATGAGCTTGAAGAAGTCGCGGCGACGGTTGTCCGGTTGCGGTTCGAACGACAGCTGAGGATCACGAGGAGTCATGACGGTTTCCTTTGAACGGTTGGCCAGGGGTTGCTCGGGAGGAAAGCAGCACTACTTCACTGCGATTGCGGAGATCTCGACCGCGACGTCGCGCGGCAGGCGAGCCACCTGGACGGTGGCGCGGGCGGGAGGCTTGCTCGTGAAATACGTTGCATAGACGGCGTTCATCTTGGAGAAGTCGTTGAGGTCCTTCATGAACACGTTGGTGAGCACCACGTTGTCGAGCGTCATGCCGTCGGCGGCGAGCACGGCCTTCAGGTTGTCCAGCACCAGGCGCGTCTGCTCCTCGATGGAGCCGGTGTTGAGCTGCTTGGTCTTGGGGTCGATCGGAATCTGTCCGGCGAGGTACAGGGTGTTGCCGTGCTTGATCGCCTGGGAGTAGGGCCCGATCGCCTCGGGCGCGTCCTTGCTGGCCACGACGGTCTTGTTGCCGGGAACCGCGCACCCCACGAGAAGTGCGGCGGCCGCAGCTGCCAGGAGCATCCGCGCGACGGTTGTTGGTTGACTCATATGCAAGTGCCTCCGTAGTTGTTGACCAGCTCCATACTGGAGCGGTCCCCAGACGGTATCGCCGGGTCGGGGCGCAACAAGCGGGTAAATGCGGAAGGGCTTTGGCATTCGGTTTGCTTCGCTTCGCAAGCGGCGTGAGCGAAGGCGGCGTGACTGAAATCACGCTTTCCTTAAATGCGACGGTTCGGTCCCGAAAAAGACCGATTCCTTGTCGTGGTGTGCGCCAGCACTCATTGGCGTTTCGAAACGTTTTGTTTCATTCGCCGCCCCTGCCATGGGGACCACTGTGCGAGACCGCAACATCGAGCGTACCGGCAGCGAACAGGCCGCTGATCGACGTTGCGGGCGGAAGGGACAGCGTCCGCTTCGGCGACATCCCGAAGGTCAAAGTCGCGGTGGTAGCGATGTCACCGCTCGCAGGCACCACGCTAGACTTTCCGCATGTCCGTCCGTCCCGAGCCCCTTGGCCGTCGCCCGCGCCGCGGCACCGGCGCGATCACCCTCGGCGATGTCGCCCGCCTGGCGGGCGTTTCGCCCATCACGGCCTCGCGCGCGCTGAACACGCCCGAGCAGGTGGCCCCCGAAACCCTGGCCCGCGTGCGCGAGGCCGTCGCTCGGACCGGCTACGTGCCCAACCGGCTCGCCGGCGGCCTGGCCTCGGCGCGCAGCCGGCTCGTGGCGGCGGTGGTGCCCACCATCTCCGGGCCGGTGTTCATGGAGATGGTGCAGTCCCTGACGGCGGCGCTGGCCGATGCGGGCTACCAGTTGATGCTGGGGCAAAGCGGCTATGCGGAGTCGCGCGAGGACGCGCTGCTCGAGGCCATCGTCGGCCGCCGGCCGGACGGCATCGTGCTGACCGGGATCATGCATTCGAGCGAAGGCCGCAGGCGGCTGCTGGCCAGCGGCATTCCGGTGGTCGAAACCTGGGATCTGACACCCACGCCGCTCGACATGCTCGTCGGCTTCTCCCATACGCAGGCCGCTGCAGCGGTGGTCAGGCACCTGCACGCCAAGGGCCGGCGCCGGCTCGCGCTGCTGAGCGGCGACGACGAGCGCGCGCTGCGCCGCAACCGGGGTTTCGTGGACGAGGCGCTGGCGCTCGGGCTGGTGCGCGAGGCCGGCGCGATCCCCGTGCACCGCGTGCCGGCGCCGACCACCTTGGGCAGCGGGCGCGCCGGGCTGGCCCGGCTGCTGCGCGAGGCGCCCGACGTGGACGCGGTGTTCTGCAGCTCCGACCTGCTGGCGCTGGGCGTGCTGACCGAAGCCGCCGCGCGCGGCATCGACGTGCCGGGCCGCCTGGCGGTGGTCGGCTTCGGCGATCTCGCTTTCGCGGGCGACACGCACCCGGCGTTGAGCACGGTGCGCATCGACGGCACGCGCATCGGGCAGCGCGCGGCACGCTTCATCGTCGATCGCGCCGAGGGCCGCGCGGTCGGGGAGAAGGTGGTCGACGTGGGGTTCGGCATCGTCGAACGCGGCAGCAGCTGATCCGGGTTTTCCCGAATCTCTGAGCCCTTGCAAACGAGGACGGTAGCGCTACCATTTCGACTCGATAGCGCTAACACCCGGCATGGGCCGCGCCGCCTTGTCCCTGCCGTCCCACCTCCCCAGGAGACCACCCCGATGAACAAGCTGCTGACCACCTTCTGCCTGGCGCTCGCCGCCTTCGCAGTCGCTCCCGCCCAAGCCGGCCCCTGGCCCGAGAAGCAGGTGACGATCGTCGTGCCCTTCCCGCCGGGCGGCTCGACCGACACGCTGGCTCGTGCCATCGCGCCCAGGATGCAGGAGCAGCTCGGCCAGAACGTGATCGTCGACAACAAGGCCGGTGCCACCGGCACGATCGGCGCCGGGCAGGTCACTCGCTCGGCACCCGACGGCTACACGGTGCTGGTCACCTCGCTCGGGCCGCTGGTGATCGCGCCGCACCTGATCAAGACCATGCCCTACGACGCGCTGAAGGATTTCGACCTGATCACGGTCGCCGTGCAGGCGCCGAACGTGCTGGTGGTGCCGGCGTCGTCGCCGCTGAAGACGGTGGCCGATGTCATTGCGGCCTCGAAGAAGGACCCGGGCAAGATGACCCTCGCGTCCTCGGGCAACGGCTCGTCGGACCACCTCACGGCCGAGGTGTTCTGGCTGCAGACGGGCACCAGCGGCACGCACGTGCCCTACAAGGGCGGCGCTCCCGCCGTTCAGGACCTCCTCGGTGGCCAGGTCGATGCCTCGTTCCAGAACGTCAACGCGGTGATGCAGCACATCGCGGCCGGCAAGCTGCGCGCCATCGCGGTCACCGGGCAGAAGCGCTCGGCCGTGCTTCCGAATGTGCCGACGCTCGCGGAGAGCGGCGCGAAGGACGTGGACGTCTATTCCTGGCAGGCGGTCGCCGCGCCCAAGGGCCTGCCCGCGGAGGTGAAGGGCAAGCTGCATGCGGCGGTGGTGAAGGCGCTGGCCGATCCGCAGATCAAGAAGCAGTTCGAGGAGATCGGCATCGAGGTGGTGGCCAACACCCCCGAGCAGGCCGCCGCCTTCCAGCAGGCAGAGTTCGCGCGCTGGAAGAACGTGATCGAGACGCGCAAGATCACCGCCAACTGAAGCTTCTCGCAACCGGGACTCTCGACATGGCGCTGCACTCCACGCCCGTGGTCACCGCGATGCGGGTGATTCCCGTCGCCGGGCGCGACTCGATGCTCATGAACCTGAGCGGCGCGCACGGCCCCTTCTTCACCCGCAACCTCGTGCTGCTGACCGACAACGCCGGGCGCAACGGCGTCGGCGAGGTGCCGGGCGGCGAGGCGATCCGGCAGACGCTGGAGGATGCGCGCGGGCTCGTGATCGGGCAGCCGGTGGGCGACGTGCAGCGCGTGCTGCGCACCGTGCGCGAGCGCTTCGCCGAGCGCGACGCCGGCGGGCGGGGCCTGCAGACCTTCGATCTGCGCACGACGATCCACGTGGTCACGGCCATCGAGGCGGCCCTGCTCGACCTGCTCGGCCAGCACCTCGAACTGCCGGTGGCTGCGCTGCTCGGCGAGGGCCGGCAGCGCGAGTCGGTCGAGATGCTCGGCTACCTGTTCTTCGTCGGCGATCGGGGCAAGACCGGTCTGCCGTATGCGAGCCTCTCCGACGAATCGGCCGATGCCGACGACTGGCAGCGCCTGCGGCACGAGGCGGCGATGACGCCGGCTTCCATCGTGCGCCTCGCCGAGGCTGCGCGTGAGCGCTACGGCTTCAACGACTTCAAGCTCAAGGGCGGCGTGCTGGCGGGCGAGGCCGAGGTCGAGGCCGTGACGGCCCTGCACGAACGCTTTCCCGAAGCGCGCGTGACGCTCGATCCCAACGGTGGCTGGCTGCTGAAAGACGCGATCCGGCTCATGCGCGACCTGCACGGCGTGGTGGCCTATGCGGAAGACCCGTGCGGCGCCGAGGACGGCTATTCCGGCCGCGAGGTGATGGCCGAGTTCCGCCGCGCCACCGGCCTGCCGACGGCGACCAACATGGTCGCCACCGACTGGCGGCAGCTCACCCACGCGCTCTCTCTGCAGTCGGTCGATATCCCGCTGGCCGACCCGCATTTCTGGACGATGGCCGGCTCGGTGCGCGTGGCGCAGACCTGCCGCGACTGGGGCCTGACCTGGGGCTCGCACTCCAACAACCACTTCGACGTTTCGCTCGCGATGTTCACGCACGTGGGCGCCGCCGCGCCGGGGCGCGTGACCGCGATCGACACGCACTGGATCTGGCAGGACGGGCAGCGCCTCACCCGCGAGCCGCTGCAGATCGTCGGCGGCCACGTGCAGGTGCCGAAGCGGCCGGGGCTGGGCATCGAGCTCGACATGGCCGAGGTCGAGAAGGCCCACCGGCTCTATCAGGAGCACGGGCTCGGCGCGCGCGACGATGCCGCCGCGATGCAGCACCTGATCCCGAACTGGCGCTTCGATCCCAAGCGCCCCTGCATGGTCCGGTGAGTGGACGAATGAGCGTTTTCTTGAGTTGCTCCTCTCCCCTCTGGGGAGAGGTTGGGTGAGGGGCCGGCGCGCGCAGGCTGCGGCGTGGGGGGGGGGGGGGGGGGGGGGGGGGGGGGGGGGGGGGGGGGGGGGGGGGGGGGGGGGGGGGGGGGGGGGGGGGGGGGGGGGGGGGGGGCAGCGCAGGGGCGGGCCGCCCGGCCGCCGCCCCCCCCCC
>JAESGB010000029.1_pt1 | contig 229334 bp, 200 predicted proteins | sample 9266211 | NCBI WGS metagenome assembly JAESGB01 (sample SAMN14514844, study PRJNA621659) | algae metagenome | isolation source: Goleter apudmare HA4340-LM2 and co-occurring heterotrophs from cave wall... | place: USA: Maniniholo cave, Kauai, Hawaii | collected 2009-07-28 | reverse complement strand
TATGTGTCAGAAAATCAGTTATGTTCACTGGTTTGAGGAGATTATGTTTTGTTGACTAATTTCAGCTTTTTAGGCTTAGTCTTAATAAAAATGTAAAGTTTTATATCAGCATTCAACATTTGTGCCTGTATAGTAACTTGTAGCCACTGGTTTTATACCTAATGCTAGGGTATTAGCCAAAATATTTGTCCATAATGTGATCACTCGCTTGGGGTTGACAGGAATACAAGTCTTTCCCATTGCGTGTTCCACTTGGCGGCAATCTTCCGTTGACTGTTTTAAGTTTGTCGTACTATTATCAATAGTCTTGCTACAAGCCGCAGCTAGTGTAAACGTCAAAATTCCTAAGAACAACAGACAGATAAGGCGACGTATAGATATTTTCATGAACACTGAATTTACACAATCGGGAAAATGAATATTCTACGCTTTCAGGCTGCATTGCAGTTGCAGCAGGTGTAAAACCCAAAATCAACCCTTCATCACCATCAAATAACTCAACCGTTGGTAATCCTGTTTCACCCGCCACTGTCACCCGAATAGTATTAGTATCAAGGTTAGTAACCGTTATCTCAGTAATCCCCTCAATTGGGTTTTGAGAACGGAATGTAAACCCATCGCCACTGGGTAAACGCAATTGAGCATTAGGAATATCAGCGATAAAATTATTCTCAGCACTGTTATTAGTAATTTGCAGTTGTTCTCCTTTAGTAGTTTGTAATATCACCTCCACACCGTTATCAGTGGGATTAGCCTGCACCCCCGTCACCTGGATGACCTCTGAAGATGCTGGCGACTGTGCTAACATTTGGGCGTTAGTCCTGGGACGCTTAACTTCACTCAACTGCTGCATCTTGGTAACAGGTTGCACCTTGTTGATTAAGGATTCTCCTGCAACTGAGTGTAGTTCTTTTTTCGGCTCCTGTTTCCCTGCTGCTTGTCCATCACTGATTTCTTCTAATCCGACTTCAGCCTGAGCTGATGGGGCAATTAGCACAGAGAAGATACTTGCTATAAAAATTAACCAACGCAAACGAACCATCACAAGACATCCAACTGAGAAGTATTTTCAAGAACTTACCAGTTTGCAGTGAAAAGTTAAAGCTTTTTTGGTCGTTAGCCGGAGTATTTTTGAACGCTAACCGGAATTTTTATACCGCATCTGATAGGCTTTCGGCCCCATGCCAAATTTCTTTCTAAAGGCGGCGGCAAAATAACTGCGACTGTCAAATCCAATTAAGCCAGCAATTTCTGTGACTTTCATTTCACTCCTGGCTAATAACTGCTGTGCTTGTTCTAAACGATAATCATGGAGATAGCTAAACACTGTCTTGCCAAACACTTGTCGAAAACCTCTTTTGAGAGTGTAATCATTCAACCCCACCTGACGCGCCAGTTCTATCAGCGATGGGGGATTATCTAAACGTTGCAGTAAAATTTTTTTGGCTTGGTGAATGCGATCTAAATCGTCATGCTTTAATGACAATGGAGAAACTTTACCTCGCTGTAGTTCAATTTCCTGTTCCAGCATCAATGCTAAAATTTCCAATACCTTGCTTTCGAGATACACTCGTTTGGTGACTCCTTGGTAAGGACAGCGTAAAATTTGCTGCAATGCCAACTGCATTTCTGTTGTCACTTGACCATAGCGATAGTAGTATTCTTGAGATGGTTCACGAAACAAATGTAGTAATTCTGGGGAAATTTCCCCGCTTGGTTTGGCAATAAATGATTGGCATAGTTGCGGTGCAATATGAACATTGACTAGTAACATTCGCCTTTGTGCTGATTGTTGGCTAATGCAACTTTGTTGTAAACCACAGCCGCAAAACCAATTCTGCCCAGGGCTAATATTGTCTTCTCTGGATTTAAAATTACCTGAAAGCAAAAATCCATACTGAATGGGATGCTTATATTCGTCACCTTTGCGTATCAAGTTTTTGTGCAGTTGATAGTCCTCAACTGTCAAATCTAACCCTGGTTGCAACTCAATTTCTCGTCGATACCCTTGCCCCAATACAGCAGGATATTTCCAAGTAACATCCAATACTTCTGATTGTTCTTGGTGTGTGATGTTTGCTTCTTGAAACAGATCCCAGTAATCTTGATTTGAAATGGTGATGGTCATAGCGATCGCTCTAGCAGTCAGCTCCTCAGTCAGCTAGATAATCCTTTAGTTAAATAAGAAATATTCTTAATTATTACACGAAATAGATTGTTAAAAGCCATTACTGTTCATAGAGATATTGTTTTGAGTGTGGCTTGGAGTGTAGATGGTAAAACTCTCGCTTCTGGAAGTAGAAACCAAACTATTAAAATCTGGAATGTCGATGTTGATAATTAGGGATAGGGCCTATCCTATCTTGTCAACAACTTACGCCGCAGCGTATCTAATGCGGTGTTTGCACTCACATGACGAATAAAATCCCGACTCCGCGTTGCGCCAAACTTATGCTCAAAACTGGCTACTTCACCATTAGGCCCTGCTAGACCAATGTAAACTAAACCCACTGGCTTCATATCAGTACCCCCAGTTGGGCCAGCAATCCCAGTGACACTCAACCCCCAAGGAGTCGAAAGGCGGGTTTTTACTCCCACAGCCATTTGCTCGGCAACAATAGCACTTACTGCACCATATTTGCCCAAATCTTCTGGGTTAACTCCCAATAGTCGCACCTTCACAGAGTTGTCATAGGAAATTACCCCACCCCAAAAGTAATTAGAACTCCCAGAAATCTCAGTCAGCATTTGCCCTAGTCCACCACCAGTACATGATTCTGCGACTGAAAGTGTTTCCCCTGATGCACGCAATAACTGCCCCACCACTGTAGCCAAAGTGTCATCATTAACACCGTAGTAATCCAATCCGGCAATTTCTTTAATTTGCTTCTCCACAGGTGAAATCAAAGCCTCTGCTGCTGCTTCCGAAGCGGCTTTTGCCGAAACTCGTAGCCTGACTTCTCCTTTTCCTGCATAGGGGGCAACTGTGGGATTGGGCAAATTAAAATAAGGTGCGACTTTTTCCGCCAAAGCAGATTCACCAATTCCCCAAAACCTGAGACTCCGGCTATAAATAATTTCTTTACCCCAGCCTTGGCTTTTGAGAAAGGGGACTGCGGTTGCTTCCCACATCCGGTACATTTCAGATGGCACACCAGGAAATGTAAAAATTGTCACATTTGGACGGGGTTGCCAGATGATACCGGGGGCTGTGCCTGTAGGGTTGGGTAAAATATCTGCACCTTGCGGAAGCAAGGCTTGCTTCAGGTTGCTAGGAGTCATGGCGCGACTGCGTTGGGCAAATTTCCGAGTCATATCTTCAATAACTTCTGGACGTTCTACCAAGGGTGCGCCAAAAAAATCAGCAATGGTTTCGCAGGTGAGGTCATCTGGTGTCGGCCCCAAACCACCAGTGAAAATGAGAATTTCTGCCCTGGTAATCGCAATTTCTATAACTTGCTTGATGCGTTCTGGGTTATCCCCAACTACAGTTTGATAGTAATGGGGAATGCCTAACTGCGCTAATTGTTGCGCTAGATATTGAGCATTGCTATTGAGGATATCTCCCAGCAGCATTTCTGTACCAACACAAATAATCTCTGCACTCATAAAATTGGCTAATTGGGAATAGGTAATAAAAAGTATGAAATAGAGTAGCACCTTAATGCTTTATCTTCCCATTACCCATTACCAATTAACTATGAATCATGACCAAAATTTCAAAACCCTGAAAAGACTATCGAGAGAGTTTCCAAACGCGCCAGATGGCGAAACTTAGCAAGGTGGTAGCAACACAGGCGTAGGTAAGGCCACTAGGTATACCAGCAACAGCTAATGCCAAACTGCCAACCCACAGAGTTAAACAGTAAATAAACAAAACTGTCCAGCGATGGGACAAACCAGCGTTGAGTAGACGATGGTGCAGATGGCGTTTATCGGCACTAAAAGGTGACTTGCCGTGACGGAGTCGTGCCAAAATTACTGCCGACATATCCACAATGGGCACAGCGAGAATTAAATAAGGTAGTAAAACTGCTGTGAAAGCAGGGATTTTCACCAAACCGATGACACCCACCGCCGCTAGGGTGAATCCCATAAAATATGCCCCGCCATCTCCCATAAAGATTTGAGCGGGGTTAAAATTATAACGAAGAAATCCCAGGGCTGCACCAGCCAGGGCGGCAGCAATTAGGGCTGCTGCTGGCTGGTGCATAAACAAGGACACGACTAGCATCACTACCGCCGCAATTCCAGATACCCCAGCCGCTAACCCGTCTAAACCGTCAATCCAGTTAATGGCATTCACCATCCCCACCAGCCAAATAACTGTGATGGGCAAACTCAGCCAGTTGAGATCAACTATTCCCATTGTGGGAACGCTAATAAAATCTATACTGACACCTGCTTTCCAGGCAGCAGATGCTACAACAACTTGCATCAACAGACGTGTAAAGGGGGATAGGTTGAGTAAATCGTCTGCTAAACCAATGAGAAAAAAGCCAAGACCACCTAAAGTGACACCCCAAATTTGCCATTCTTTTTCCGGTGAGAGATTGTCAAATCCGCCCAACCACCAGACAACTAGTAGAGAGGTGATAGTACCTGCGAAGATAGAAACTCCGCCCAGGCGTACCATCGGGCGCTGATGGACTTTACGACCACCAGGTTGATCTACTCGTCCACTTTTGAGACCAATATTCTTGACATCAGGCGTAGTCCAGAGAACAACCACGGCAGCGACAAGAAAGGAAATCAGATGATAAATCTGAGCAGGCATCTGTATTATTCAGTAAGTAGTTTATGGAAGAAAACCGGCCGAGAGAGGTTTCTAAATATAATTACGGGGTTTTTACTATTTATCAGTGTAATAATAGTACATTTTTGGACTAGGGGATGGGGCATGGGGTATTGAGTAAATTTCTTCTACCCTGCGCCCTGCTCCCCTACCATTCCTAGTCCCTACACTAAAGCAGGTACGGGAATCTCTAGGTGAGAATATAAGGGGAAGCGATCGCACAATGCCGCTACCCGTCGCCGACAATCAGCCGCTACTTCTTCGTTATCTGGAGATAGTAGGCGATCGGCAATGATATTGCCAATCTCAGTAAATTCTTCTACTCCTAGTCCTCTAGTGGTCATCGCTGGTGAACCCAATCGCAAACCACTGGTAATAAATGGTGACTGGGGATCAAAGGGTACTGTGTTTTTGTTGGCGGTAATATTTACACCACTCACCAGCTGATCCGCTTTCTTACCTGTGAGACCAATAGACTGCAAATCTACGAGCATTAAATGGTTATCAGTGCCATTAGATACTAGCTTTAAGCCCCGGTTTTGCAGTTGACTAGCCAAGGCGCGAGCATTGTCAATTACTTGGGCGGAATAGGTTTGAAACTCTGGCTTCAGAGCTTCACCAAAAGCTACAGCCTTACCAGCAATCACATGTTCTAAAGGCCCACCCTGACTACCAGGGAAAACGGATTTATCGAGTTTTTTGCCCAATTCTGCATCCCCAGTTAAGATTAAACCACCACGAGGTCCGCGTAGGGTTTTATGGGTAGTAGTTGTCACTACATGACAGTGAGGAATCGGGCTAGGATGAAGTCCAGTGGCAACTAAACCAGCAATGTGAGCAATATCTGCTAACAAGTAGGCGCCAATTTCATCGGCGATGCTACGGAACTTGGCAAAGTCAATGACGCGGGGATAAGCCGAATAACCACAAATTAAGAGCTTGGGACGCTCCCTCAGCGCCAGCTCCCGAATTTGATCGTAGTCGAGTTGTTCTGTTTGTTGACTAACACCGTAGTGGCAGACTTGGAACCACTTACCCGAAACATTGACTGGCGAACCGTGGGTGAGATGTCCCCCGTGAGACAAATCCATCCCCATGATTTTGTCCCCTGGTTCTAAGAGTGTCAAGAACACAGCAAAATTTGCCTGGGCACCAGAATGGGGTTGGACATTAGCATGAGCAGCACCAAACAACTGTTTAGCACGGTCGATCGCTATCTGTTCCACTTGATCGACAAATTCGCAACCACCATAGTAACGTTTACCAGGCAATCCTTCAGCGTATTTATTTGTCAGTACGGAGCCTTGAGCCGCCAATACAGCGCTTGAGGTAAAGTTTTCACTGGCAATTAACTCCAAGTGGTCACGTTGACGCTGTAGTTCTTGGTTGATTAACTCCGCGATTGCCGGATCAGACGAGTTAAGAAAATCTGAGTTAGTTCTAGTCACTTCAGCTATCCTTGATGGAAATTTTTCCACAATTGATTTTGCTTGGATGTCACACTTTATTAACAGTCCACAGTCAAGAGTACATATTCCAAAGTCTATAGTTCAATAGTTTTTGACGATTGACTATGAGACTGCTGCCAGCAGTCGGGAAAGGTTCGATTTCCACCTAGAAGGCCTAAGCCAAATTAGGAGCAAGAATCAAAGGAATTTCATTTTCCTGACTCCGTAATACTTTTCCCTTCCCCCAACCTTTACAAAACGTCTATTTGTGCTGACTTATATACTAATGCGTTAACGAATATTGCACTCTTTCCTAGTATCCAGTTTAAAATACCCATTGCTGAATTCACAGGCAGGTAATGGATAACTTAGACGTTTTACCACGTCGTATTTGAAAAATTTATGTATTACTTTTTACGTCAAAAAACACCATCTAATGTACACAAACTACAATGAAATTAGGTGTACTTGGTCATTTTGATTCAGGTTGAAAATACTCACATTTTTACTCAAAAGCACGCAGAAAGTTACCTTTGTCTGTAACTTGCATTAAAAAGCACATCTTGCTCAAGTAAGTTGGCGGAAATAAACATCACTATGTTGAGAAACATCAACACCCTTGCCAGCCTTACCAATCAAACCACTTACTACAAGTCGGCTCCTGAGTGAAATGTGGGAAAAAATGAGGGTTTACAGGAGATATGGGATGCTGGTCATTTTAATGGACGATCAAATCCTTGCCCCTGAGCAGGTTTGCCAATCTTGTTTACTGGCTGATCGCAGCGGCCAACCCCGTTGGCGTCGGGGTCAACTGCGGTGTGGTCAACAACTACGCCCACCCACAGAACAGCAGTCAGAGCAGTATGAGTGTATGATGGGTTTCCGGATTGCCCATATCGAATAATTGCATCTGCTAGTAATACCACACAACTGCGTTATCCTAGGCTCAAGTAACTGTTGAAATTTAGCCACAGGAGAACGCACGATGTCTTGGCGCGGGTCTACAACGGTTTCCGACCGGATTTTTGCTTGTTTGCCTTATTTATTGCCTTTAATTGATGGGCTGGTATTTGGTGTATCTTTGTTAACACAATTCCCCGCACTGCAAGTGCTACTCCTCCCCCTCCAGCCTGTAATCCAAATTTATGGCAGCTTGGGATCGTTTGGTCAGCTGATTGTGTTCTTTGCTCTATTTATTCTGGTAGTCAGAAATGAAAAAGTAAGTCATTTCATTCGATTCAATACGATGCAGGCAATCCTTTTAGACATCATAGTCTTTCTGTGCAGTATAGTTTTACGAATTGTGGCACTTCCTGGATTAGATTTTGCAGTTCAAACATTAGCCAGCACTGTCTTTTTAGGAATTGTGGCAGCAGTTGTTTATTCTGTAGCCCAATCTTTAGCGGGGCGTTATGCAGAAATTCCAGCCATTTCTGATGCTGTGTATATGCAAGTGCGCTGATCACTTGGAGAGACGTTGCATTGCAACGTCTGTACAAGAGTCCAGAGTCAAGAGTAACTATCTGGATGTCTATTGCCTGCACAGTATATTTGGCAGCATAGATGTTAGGGGACTTGGAATTACCTAACGGGCTGCCACAATGTTTTCTAGGCGACCAATGCCTTCAATTTCTACACGGACGCGATCGCCTAAATTTAATGGTCCTATGCCCTCTGGTGTACCAGTTAAAATTACATCTCCTGGTAATAGTGTCATCACCCGACTGATGTAAGACACCAAAACATCAGGGGGAAACACCATCTGATCAATACAGGAAGATTGGACTGGATTAGTCTCGTCATTTAAGAAAGTCTGTAATCTGGCTCCTGGATTTAATTCCCTGACAATCCAAGGCCCCAATGGACAGAATGTGTCAAAACCTTTGGCTCGCGTCCATTGACTATCCTTTGTTTGTAAATCTCTGGCGGTGACATCATTGGCGATGGTGTAACCCCAAATCTTAGTTTGGGCTTCTTCAGGCTGGCAATCAACGGCGCGATCGCCAATTATCAGAGCTAACTCTCCTTCATAGTCCACCCGTTGTGACATTTGAGGATACTTAATTTCTGTTTCAGAAGCAATAATCGAGGTAGGAGGCTTAAGAAAAATTAGTGGCTCGCTGGGTACGGGGGTGCCCATTTCTGCGGCATGATCTTTATAATTCTTGCCCACAGCTACGACTTTGGAAGGGGCACAAGGGGCCAGAATTTGATAATTTTCTGGTGCCAATGTTAAATCAGTGGGTTGTCCCTGCAACCAGGGCGGAGCATCTAGCACCTGGACATTGAGGGATAGTTGTAGTAACCCATAATAGATTTGTCCTTCTTGATTTTGAACTCGCACATAGCGCTGCGCCATAACCTTGATTAATATCCTTTTGGATGCAATTAAAAGCTGTTAGTAGTTGTTAGTCAGCTTTTTTAAGAAATCAGTAGAACCAACGGTCAACGGTAGAGCTGTTAGCCTCTGATGATCAAAAGCTGGATTCCCTCTCTCACAATAAATCCATAGACGCTTTTGTGGTGAGCCAGCACCGTGAATCCAGCACTGCAAAGAGAAATCATAGCAGCAGACTTAATTTTCTGAGAGCGATTTTTAGCGAGAGATCGAAACTTTGGCAGATTTGGCTAATGATTCAAATTGAAAACTGGTAAGATTATAGTTCCTTGTTGCTGCAGATGTTGATTTCTACTGATATTGCCTATCAATTTTATGTATAAATTACCATCAGCAACCAATTTGTCCATAAGGAGACTAAAATCATGTCACTAGTTTACGAAACAATGTACATTCTGCGTCCTGACCTAGGAGATGAACAGGTAGAGCAAGCCGTTACCAAATACCAAAACTTGCTCCGGGAACAAGGCGCGGAAGATATCCAAGTGCAAAACCGTGGTAAGCGTCGTCTCGCCTATGAAATTGGCAAGCACCGGGATGGCATCTACATCCAGTTTAACTATACTGGGCCCGGCACAGCGATCGCTCCCTTAGAACGTGCTATGCGTTTGAGTGAGGATGTTATTCGCTACCTGACAATTAAACAGGAAGTCCGCGAAGAAAAAGTTGAGACAGAGGCTGTACCCGCCTAAATTAATTTCTTAGTGCTGAGTTATTGCCACTTAGCACTGAGTAAGTTACAACATCAATAAAAATCTGCCTGTTTTGCTTTCCCTCTCTAGTATGGGAATGTTAAATTAGCAAATACTTGCCAAAGGCAGTATCACCGTAGTTATACCTAAGTGGACAAGATTCTGAATGGGAGCTGTAAGCCACTGTGAGCCAATCTGACACATCCAACATCCAAACGCTCTCTACGGAAGTATCGCAACTGCGCCAAGAGTTGCAACTTCGTGATCAATTAGTGCAACAGCTATCTCAAGAACTCTTCCGGTTAGTGAAGGGTAATACTAATTTTATACCCCAACGGTCGGAGTCTGAAGAAGACTTGATTCAGTTGCAGTCCTTGCGAGAACAACTGGAAGCTGTTGAGCAGCAGGTGACATTCTACCAAGAGCAAATTACCACTCGTGACACCGAAATTTACCAATTGCGGCAGTCCGTGCAAGAATTAACTGATCGCAGTCGGATGTTGGAGCAAGTAGTACAGGAGTTACCTCAAATTTACCGCCGTAAATTCGAGGAGCGTATGGCTCCAGTGCGTGAAAAGGTGGCAACGCTACAACGCGAAAATCGCCAGCTACAAGCGGAATTGCAAAGCGTGAGTTACAGACTAGCACTGAAAACACGTAATGCTAATCATAGTGGCATCGATTTGCCAAGTTTTCCCCGTTCTGCATCTGAACAGAACAGTATTTCTGCTGTACCTAATACTTAAATACGAGGAATGGGGACTAGATTTTTTCACAAATTATTTAGGATACCCCTTTCAAGGTGGATAAGAATTTTTGGCAATCAATTCCTCTACAACCTCTTACCTCTGTCTTGAAAAGTGACGCTCCTCTCTTACAAAGTTCAGATCGGAAGTTTCCTCCAATCTGACTTTGCGCTGCGTCGCTCTAAGCGGATCTCACAGATGCCTGTCGGCAACCTCTCACAGAGTAGCCGCCGCTCCTACTTTTCGCTGTGTTCTCCGCGCCTCTGCGCTTAAAAAGCGATTTATTTAACCACAGAGGCGCAGAGTCAGCAGAGAGAAGAAAAGAAATTTCACGAGTCACCTTGAAAGGGCTAATTATTTAGGGTTGCTACATAACTCTTAATCTTAATATCTCAAAACTTTAAGTAAGCCGGTGAAAATACATCCAAACTATGTTAATTAATACAAAATAAATGAAATAGGCTTGTAGTAAGCGGCTCTCGCACTTTTTTACGCCTGGGACAAAGCAAGCTACGCATAGCGTCTCGTAGATTAGACTTAAGTCCTCTCTACAAGCATTTAATTATTTACTTCGCCCTATTTAGAGATCATTTATAAAGTAAATCTTAAATAGTGGACTGACACGACTAAAATGTTGCAAACAATTTGGGAGCATCCCAAATGTGTAAATTTATTTTTTTGTAGTGATGGCTCTTTAGCCCGCTTCCTGGACATTAGGGAGCATCTTGCTCCCACTACAAATTTTATTTTTGCAAAATTGGGATGCTCCCAACAATTTTCTTGTGGTGCGGGCATCTTGCCCGCTAATTAGAACGGGCAGGATGCCCGTTCTACAAGAGATTGTTAATATACAAAATTAGCTTAGACACGCTACTACAATAATTTTATTTTAACTTTATAAATAGCCTCTTAGACACATAAAAGCTTGTAGAGTAAACTAAATCTCTGCCTTGGTAATTATATAAAACTCTCTCCTATCTCAATATAGCCCTCCTGCCTATTCTCTTTCTTTGCCAGCTAATGATGGTGAGGATATTAAAAAAATATTACAAATTATTGCTGTCGTTTGACCTCACCATACATTTATTCAGTAGGATATAAAGCTAGCCAGCTAACAGCAAACTTTGGTTATTGTTACCAACCACAAAAATTTCCTCATAAGTGTCAAAAATTTCAAACACTGAATCTAGTTGAGTGAGTTCCAGAATCAATCGGACAGGGGCGTTGACGTTGCAAAGAACTAAGCGGCATCCACTCTGGCGTGCAGCTTTTAGTCCTTGCACCAGTGGGACTAAGCCAGAACTATCCAGAAAATCGACTTGCGCCAAATCAATAACCCAGAGCTGGTGGGGCTGGGGTGTAACCGTAGCCATCTCGTCGCCTAAAGCCATGCCACCCTGTAAGTCGATACTTCCTTGGGGTTTAAACAAAACCACTTGAACTTTCTGTTTCAGAGTCATGAATTTCACTGTTTAGTTGAGACACTATCATAAAAACAAAAAATTGACATTAAATACTCCTCCACTGGCAACGGCAAATTTGCTGCTTTGTCCAAAAATCTCAGTATAGCAGCTATTAACCGATACATGATGTTTCAGTATTCATGTCGTATAATTTGTCTTAACCTTTCTCAATATATGCATAATTAACAGGGAATTTCAGTAGCCTAAGTATCTTTTACGAAATTCTTATATTTCTCAGGTTTTTGATAAATATTTGATAAATAGATTATACTTATCTATAGTTATATGTGTGCTCGTGGTATTAGCTGGTAGATAATCAATTGTCAATGATAAATAGTTGATAGCTAGTATAGACTAACAACTATGGACGCCGTTTAGCGGCTTGATTGACACCCCACCCACAAAGGAGCAAAGATATATTACAAGTAAAAATTTGTAAAGGCGGCGGTATGGGATGTCTCTTGAGCTAATTTCACTAGAAAACATCCAGGAATTTGCCCACCATTACGGCTATTGGGCTATTTTTTTGGGAATTTTGCTAGAAAGTTTGGGCATTCCCCTTCCTGGTGAAACCGTGACCCTAGTAGGTGGGTTTCTAGCTGGCAGTGATGAACTGAGTTACTGGTTAGTACTAACTGTCGCCGTTACAGGTGCAGTACTTGGGGGCACTTGTGGCTATTGGATTGGTAGATTTGGCGGTTGGGCTTTCCTGCTGCAAATCGGGAAAATATTCCGCATTTCCGAAGTGCGGCTACTGAGTATTAAAGAACAATTTAGCCAAAATGCCGCGAAGGCTGTATTCTTTGGGCGCTTTTTTGCCTTGTTGCGAATTTTTGCAGCACCACTTGCTGGTATAGCCGATATGCCATTTGGACAATTCTTTGTGTACAACTTAGCAGGGGCAAGTGTCTGGGCTAGCGTGATGGTAACGTTAGCATTCTTCGCAGGTAGAATTATCTCCTTAGAAGAATTGGTGTCTTGGGTGAGTCAATTTGCGATCGCTGCTTTACTAATTCTTGTCGCCTTGATTGTGATACCCCTATGGTGGGAGTCCCGCCAAGTGAAGCGGGCAGCAGGTGATTAGGGAAGTAGGGGAGATACTCATCCTCCCCTACTTGTTCATTTCATCTCCTTAACCCCTAGTTTGCTGTGCCCAAATGCGAGTGGGTAGGCCCCAAACGTAGATAAATCCTTCAGCGGCCTTGTGATCAAACTGGTCTTCAGATCCGTATGTCGCCAAATCAGGACTGTAAAGCGAGTTATCGCTCCGTCGCCCGACTATCGTCGCATTACCTTTGAAAAGTTTTACCCGCACTACACCAGAGACTCGCTCTTGGGTGCTTTGAATAAAGGCATCCAACGCTGTTTTCAGGGGACTGTACCACAGACCGTTGTATACCAGTTGAGTGTAAGTTTCTTCAATACCACGTTTGTAGTGGCTGACATCTGCTGTTAAAGTTAGGCTCTCTAAATCCCGGTGTGCTTGAATTAGCACCAACATCGCCGGTGATTCATAAATTTCCCGTGATTTGATGCCCACCAAACGGTTTTCAATCATGTCAATGCGCCCAATGCCATGATTTCCTGTGAGTTGATTGAGCTGTTCAATCAATTCAACTGGGTTTTTTGGCGTACCGTTGAGGCTAACGGGAATACCTTTTTGGAAACCTATTTCAATATACTCTGGCTCATTGGGGGTATTAGCGATCGCTTTAGTCATCTCATAAATTTCTTCTGGTGGCTCAAATGCGGGATCTTCCAGCACACCAGCTTCAATACTGCGACCGAGCAAATTCTTATCAATACTGTAGGGAGAAGATTTTTTCACTGGTGCGGGGATACCAAAACGTTCACCGTAGGCAATAGTCTCCTCCCGACTCATTCCCCATTCCCTGGCTGGTGCTAATATCTTGAGATGGGGATTCAAGGCAGCACAGGCGACATCAAAGCGTACTTGGTCATTACCTTTACCAGTACAACCGTGAGCGATCGCATCAGCACCATATTTCTCGGCTGTTTCTACTAACACCTTAGCAATTAGTGGTCTAGCAAGAGCCGTTCCGAGAGGATAGCGATTTTCGTAAAGGGCATTGGCTTGAATCGCCGCAAAAGCGTAATCCTTGACGAAACTGTCTTTGACATCTGCTACTAGAGATTCACTTGCACCCGATTTCAGCGCTTTTTCTCGAACTGGTTCTAATTCATCTCCCTGGCCTAAATCTGCGGCTAAAGTAATTACCTCTTCCACACCCCATTCTTTCTTGAGATAGGGAATGCAAACAGAGGTATCAACTCCCCCAGAATATGCCAGGATAACCTTTTTAGCGCGACCCATTAGTTTCTCCAGATAGGAAAACAAAGAATGAGTCATTATTATATCTAACTAGTATGCGTATATTTTATTCATGCATCAACAAAATAGGAACTCGATATTAAGGACTATTTAATAACAGGATACTTAATATCCTCCCTATTTGATTTGCGAAAACTTATACTCAAATATCCCCAACTTCTCTCAAGAAGTCAGGGATTTGGTTTTGCACAAATGCTACTGTTTGATTTCCTAAATAAACTTACCAGCAGAATCTTTGCGTCGAATACCAATCACAGATGGCCGGGGAATACCTGTAGGTTGACCTTTACCACCATCAGATGTGGGGATGTTACTCGGCCAACTACTACCACGGGGGACACTGCGAGTTTGATTGAATATTGTACCATCCAAATCTAAGATTTCTATACTACGACTGAGGATTGTGCCATCGTTAATCGGGGAATCTTCACCTGGATGCTGTACAGAAATGATCAATGTGTCTCCCACGAAGGTCGGCCCTGTCATTTCACAACGGACTGGCCCGTAGGCAAACGGTATCACCTTTCCAGCGTTAGCACCGCTAGTAGGGATGCAGAACAACCAGTTATTTCCAAAAACTCCTGTGAAATTAGACACATTACCACTAGCTGTATGGTCAATAGTAGTTTCTTTCCCCGCAGCACCCACATTAAAACCGTTGTGAGTGTTGGTAGACATATCTGTCACACCCCAAACATTGGCTTGATTATCAAATACTAAGTTATCGATATTAGCGAAACCAACACCAAATTCAGATCCGGCCTCTCCTCCTTGGGCGAATCTTTGCCAACGGAAAGTTTCACCTGTACCATCAGCACTATCTTCAATAATTTTGTATAGTCCCCCTGACTGTTGCGTGGCGTTGGCAGCTTTACTTAACTTGGCAACTTGGAAAATGCGGGAATCAGGATAGCCGTCACTCCCTGGCGCACCATCAGTATAGGCAATGAAGACTTCTTTGGTAAGGGGATGCACTTCTAAATCTTCGGGACGTGCGGTAGGCGTTCCCCCGACTAAGTTGGCGGCTAAAAAGGCATCGACGAGGACAGCACCTTGAGAAGAATAAAAGTCAGATAGCTGTTGATTTTGATAAGCAGGTAGGGCTGTGGCTTCATTAGTGCGATCGCATTTAAATATACCACCATCTTGAGTTTGACCGACGATACCATTGCGCCGTGGTAGGGGTAGAATACCTTCTCTTTGCACTTTCCCCAAAGCCTCAAATTCTGCCGCAGAAATTACAGTGGGCGGAATTGGATTGGTGGCAGTATTTAAGAGTAGCGGTATCCAACGACCAGTACCATCAGGGTTGTAACGCGCTACATATAAAATACCCTTTTCCCATAACTGGCTGTTGCTCTTATCTGTTGGTGAGGAGACAGTATCAGTGCTGACAAATTTCCAGGTGTGTCCCCCCCGTCTGTCGTCCCCCATGTATGCAACTAATTTTTTACCTCCTTCCACCCGCAAGGTGACGTTTTCATGGTGATAACGACCCAACCAAGTATGTTTGCGAGGACGGAAATTGGGGTCAGATGGGTCAATTTCCACCATCCAACCATATTTTTCCCCGACTAAACCAAAAGTCTTACCAGTAGAACCATCGGTATATTCTGTTTGAGTCCCATCACTCTTAACTGCTTCTGTGACACCAACCAAATTTTGGAAATTTTCCTCAGCTGTTAAGATCGTTCCCCAAGGAGTAGTACCACCAGAACAATTGTAGGCAGTACCAATAATTTTGTTACCAATACCATCAGAACTGAGATTAAATACTTGAGTTGCAGCTGGGCCTGTAGCGATTAAATAGTTTTGATCACCTTTCTGGTAACTGAGATTGCCCCAAGCAGTCACATTTTGATAGCCATCTGTGCGTTGGCTGTTAATTCCCAATCCAGAAAGACCATGAATTCGACGATTTTTAGCATCTTTCACCACCGTAAAACGCTGACTACTTTGATTGCGAGCAATGCGAATAATTGATCCACCCAAATTGTATAAAAACTCCCCGTCAACTTCCAGATTTTTGCTTGTCGGTAAAGCCCTGCCAATCACCGAAGCAAAGGCATCGGGTAGTCCTACTAAATCCTTCGGGGCTTCTGGTACTAAAACAGAAATAGGATAACTAACATATTCGTGATTGACCCACAGATAGCCTTCATTTTGATTGTTGTTGACGGGAATAAAAGCAGTATAATCGCAGTTATAGCCGACGTATTCATCTTGATTAGCAAATACGCGATCGCCCCAACTAACTATTACATAACGTTCATATTCTGGTGGTACTACTACATCATCAACTACGTTGTAACTAGCTAATTTAACATCAGTAATAGCATCAAGCATTTTTCCCTGTGCAATTCCTGTTGACAAGAAACTCTTGTGTTGTTGATAAATAGGTAATGGATGGGGTAAGCGTACAGGTGTAAAGGACAATAGTATAGCTTCTGCTTGGTCTTCACCGCTCATAGCATCTAGGATTCTTTCTCCCAAGACAGCCACACCAGTCATACCTACAAAAAATATTAATAGCTGTCTGCGATTTAACTTAGACATGCAACTTTCCTCTGCTGTAACAGGAAAAATTTAGTATAGACTAACTCTGCACATTTATCAGAAAACCGAGCAGGATTTACTGGCAATATTCTATGTAAAAACTAGGTTAAATTTAGGTTAATTAATATATATTGCTTTTTAACCCATTTAAATGGGTTAAAACTTGAAGTCGGCAATTTATTTCATGGCTCTGCATTGATACAAAACCCACCGCCTTGAGTTTTAAACTCCGTTACTTCGTTTATGTAGATTTGGTTTCTATAGCAGCAATTTCTCATCACCAAGTATACTTTAGAAAGTGCCTCTCAAAAACACAGTAAACACATTATCATTAGTCTGTAATTCATTACCAGAAGGGTCTTGCCCGTAGCTATACTCATTATTTTTCCAAGACAGATTGAGTATTGGACTATCGGGATTTTTACCTAGTGTAAATCTTGCTGTCGCACCATATGGAGAACGAGCAGTATTATCATTGATGGGAGTGTAATAAGCTGACAGAGAAAAATTTCTGTTGAATTGAATGCCAAAACTTGTAACTAAAGTATTCTTAATAGAATCAGGTAAAACATCTCCAGTATAGTTAGTTAATCCAAACCAAACATCACCTAAATTCAAGCGTGTTGACAATGTTAGTGAATTAACTAAATCACCGGAACGGCTTTCTCTATCAAAAGCATAATTTAACCCAGTTGCTAACACTAAATTGTTGTTTTTACTCAATGATATACGTTTAGTTACATTACCTACTACTCGACTGTAGTAATCAATATCTGGGTTAATATAAGCCAGTAACCCACCAGCAAAAGTCCATCCATCTGTAGTGTTTTGTGTAAAATCCACGCCACCATATACTTTAACTTTTTCTGCACCTATCACCCCAGTATAATATCTTAAAACATCTCTGGTTCCTGTAATATTACCAGTGAAACTAAGATGTGGTGCATAATTTATCTCTTCTCGATATCTGCTGGTAAATACATAATTAGCATCTTGACTTAAAATAGTCACATAAACTTGAGAATAGAAATTTTGTAAATTTTGTGTAGAAAACACTTCACCATTAATATTAGAAAAAAAACTCACATCGGAGTTAAATCCTCCTTCTCCACTACCTTCACCGATTACTGTTTGTGGTCCGATTTGTACAAAACCCGCATTGGTGTCAGTGGAACGCTTGATTACAGGAGAAGCTCCCAACCAGATACCATGAAAGCTAGCATTAGGAACTTGATTCAGGCTTGTAACACCTCTGGGTACATTTTGAGCGCTCCCTATGCCTGCATAATAAGCAGTAAAACTATTAGCGGGTAAACGTATGTTGTTAGCAGCAAAAAATAAATTATTGTTGACATTAGATTTAACTGGTTTTTCTGAACCAGCAATATTAGGAATCACATCAGGTAATACAGTTGATCCTAGTTGTAATGCCGTATTCAATAGAGTATTATCATCATTTAAAATTAACCCAAAACCGCGTACTGTACGACCAATCACAGCTTTAGAATCATTAGCTCTGACAATTTGTCTTACTCTAGAATAAAATACTGTGGGTGTATTTTTAATTTCTTCTCTTCTAGTAATAGAGATTGTATCCCCAGAAACTGTACCTGTGTTGGGTAATAGTAAATTTACCCCAATATCCTGTCCATCAGCCCCAGTTTGAAAACCAGGTTGTTGAATTGCAGCTAGGGATGCTGGTGTCACTACATCACCTACGTTGGAAGTTTGGAAAATCCGAGAAGGTGTGAAAGTATTAGGGTCAATATCAGCAGATGTTAAACCAGGAGTATATGTACATACATCTTCTGGATTAGTACCTGGAAAAAGACAGGAAGCAGTTAGACTTAATTGGAGATTTGTACCCAAAATAGTTTGAGGTTGTTGAAGGCTAACTATGACTTCTCTAGATTTTCTCACTGTTTGTAGTTGTAGGTATTCTCCTGTTTGGTCTACAGTGAAGATATTATTGCGGGTTAAGCTTTCTTGCACTTGGCTGTTAAGCTTGATAATTCCGTTGACATCAAAAGTCGTATTTTGACTATCACCAAAACTTGTCCCTACAAAAAATTGTCTTTCTGTGAGGTGGTTTATTTGTGTATTATTTAAAGGTATTGTAGTAGTGAGTGGACGAATTTTATTTTTAGCAGCTATTCTAGGTGAAATAATATAATCTGGATCTGCTGGTACTTGCTCTGGGGTTGGGGATGTCTGGTTAATATCTAGTTGTTCAATTCTAGGCTTTGCGTCTATTTGTTTTGGTAGAGATTCAGCTTGTTGAATATTATTAGCATCACAAGATGGATTTTTTTTTACATTATCTTCTAAATCATCTACAGACGTAACCTTGGGTAATTCACTATCGTCGTGACTGCAAGTTTGAAATTCTATATTTTTACGTTCTAAATCCTTTACTTTCGTTTGCTGGAGAGGATTAACAGTATATAAATTATCTAATTCTATTGTCCTGTTATATGTTTGAGCGCAGGCTATTTTAGGAAAAATAATTACTGCCGGACTCAAAAAAAATACGAGTAAAAACTTTATTTTTTTGCCGAACTTAATCATCATAAATATATATAACGAGGCCAGGACATAATATTCCAAAATTTGAGATTTTTAGCCTAGTTATTACACATATTACTTATCATTTAGTCATCTGATATCTTGTGGATATAATTTTTTGTGATTAGAATTAAATTAGAGACACGATCGCTGCGTGTCTCTAACTGCTAAACACAAACTGTTGAGGGTGGATAGGATCTTAACTTTCTATCAGTCTGACCACTGATATTGATTAGTCAAGATTCTTGAAGCCCTTATCATCTTTCTGGGCTTATACATTGGAAAGTAAACTCACACCCAAGTGGCAAAGAGAAAAATACTACTGTGAAATCAGTGACTAACAAACTAAAAACCAGTTTCTACAGTACCGATGGGGGTTTCTGTGAAGGTAGCAATAGAGTTGCTTTGGCTAGTTCCTAGAGTGGTGTCTCTGCTACCAGTGATGGTGACTTCGTTGTAAATTTCGCCATCAAATTCTCCAGTGTCACTCAGTAATTGGATGGAGCCAGCGCTACCCAGAGCTGAAGCTGAAACAATACCATAGTTAACACTAGCAGTAGCAGCAGCATCATTTTTACCTACAGCACCTGCGGCGGCGATGTCGAGGACTACACCAGAAGGCGAAAGTGTAGCGGAAACAGCACCAGCAGCGCCACCTTCACCAGCAGCAGCTACGGAACCAAAGCTAAATACGCTAGCAGAAGCAGTAATTAAAGCGATCGCAATTTTGTTGAATTTCATCTGAACCTCTATTCCTCTTATCTATACATCCATTCTTTGTTGTAGAAGTACACACTTTGCAGATATGTCATACAGAATCTAGTCGTTAAGTGACTGGATGCACAAATTTTTTACTGTGCAAATACTCTTTGTAAATATGCAAATTTGTACTCCAGCACCCAAACTTGTCAAAACACAACTATGAATACATAATTGGTCTTTATTTCTGTTAGTTTTTGCTAGTGTGCAAATCCTATAACACTAGTAATCTTACTGAATTTTAATCACTTAGTCAAGTAGTTATAAGTTGTCTTAAAAGTAGTTAATATCAACGTTTTTATCGATTAACTCTGTATTTTGCCTGTAAAAAACATCCAATATTTACATTGACTTAATTGAAATTTTATATATTTCGATATTTATTTTACCTATGAAAATTTATTTATAATTTATGTCTATATTAGAATGTGAGATATGCTATTTCATATATTTTTTTAAATAAAACTTATTAAAATATTTGTGTATATTCAAAACCATGTTTAATTTCTAAAAATAGAATAGCTTGAAGAACTCTTGCATAAAACAAATTTTGTATATTTTTTTAGATTGATTACCTGAATCGTTTTAAAAGAAATTTATTTTTCCAAGTTATTTTACGTAAGCAAAAAAATATGTTTGCACTTAGCATCAATTTGAATTGCTGAAATTGTATTTTTGTTAAATCAAATAAACAGATATACCAAATAACATAATATTTCTTTGGCTATGGAAAAGAAATTATGTTGAGATCATGCAAAAATTTCATGTATCATAAAATTTTTGCAATGGCTGGTTATTTGAGGACTTTGTTTAGATTGACTAAATTACATGTGAGAATACAGAGAAGCTATCTTAGCTGGCTTAAGATATAGTAATGCTTTTGTTAAACTTAACGAATTACTAACACCGAATAGCATGAAAAACTCTAGTAAATCACCTGAATCCTTACCAGTAAAGGATTCAGGTGATTAAAGTTTTTGACTAGTAGAAAAATGGGGCGTAAATTAATCAACCCCTACAGTATTTAGGGTTTATGTACCAACGATACCGCCATCATTTTTGGTAATCACTACTGTTGCCGCGCGGGGACGATTAGATGGGCCATAGCCTTGGCTAGCAGGCCAGTTGCTGGTTAACCTTGGATTCGCTGCATCTCCACTATCCCCTGGGTGTTGGATATTGATGAAGAAGGTTTTACCATCAGGTGTAGAAGTGATACCAGTTACCTCACAATCTGTAGGACTGGTCAAAAACAGCCTTACTTCTTTGGTGTTGGGGTCAGCAGCTAACATGGTGTTGCTACCAATATTTACCAAGTTACCAGTACCATTACCTGCGTGGTCGGTTTGAATCCAGAGGCGACCGAAGTCATCAAACCACAAACCATCTGGTGAACTCATGTCATCACCGTTGATGTTACCCTGAAAATTTGATTCAGTTCTCGTGCTATCACCAGCCTCAAGGAAAATATCCCACTTGAAGGTGTTAGTGTCCACTCTGCGCCCATCTTCACGCCAACGGATGATATGACCGTAAAGGTTACTAGGACGTGGGTTAGCAGCATCAACAGGAGGACGCGACCCACTGGCAGCTGTTGTACCATCTGGACTGTTGGAAGAAGCTGGAGTTGTACCGCGACGACTGTTATTTGTTAATGTGCAGTAGACTTCAATTTCTTGGAATCCATTAATCCGAGGACGTGCAGCAGTCCACTCTGGTCTATCCATCATGGTTGCACCGACTCTATCTCCTGCTTGTCTTGTCTTGACAAGTACTTCAGCTTGGTTTCTGAAGCCATTAGCAGCAGTCAAACCGCGTTGACCATGAATTAAAGGAATCCACTCACCAGTACCATCAGCATTGAATTTGGCAACGTACAAAATACCGTTATCAAGTAAGTCACGGTTGGCGCCAATACGTCTGGAATCGAAGGGTCTAGAAGCAACGAATTTGTAGATGTACTCGTTAACCTCGTCGTCGCCCATATATATAGCAACACGGTTGTTGTCATCTACTACATATTGAGCGCTTTCATGTTTGAAGCGACCAAGCGCAGTACGTTTGACAGGTTTGCTATCGGGATCATACGGATCAATTTCAACTACCCAACCAAATAGATGGGTTTCGAGGGGATTTGTATAAGCATTAAAGCGTGGATCAACCTCTGGCCAACGATAGGTAGTAGAAGCTGCTGGTATACCGTATCTTCTCTGTGTATTACGAATATCAGCTGTCCTATCTTCCAGACCTGGGGTTGGAACTACATCTGTATTGGGGTTAGCAAAGTAACCATTGAAGTTTTCTTCACAGGTAAGGTAAGTACCCCAAGGAGTGTAGCCATTAGCGCAGTTGTTGAGAGTACCGTAAGCAGTGTAGCCATCGTTCACACCGATTTCTATTGAACCAGTGGGTGTGATGTTAAACTTCTTGGATTTCAATAGGGCGTCACCTGCTGCTGGTCCAGAAACACGTATTTCAGTATTGCCTGTGATGCGGCGACCATATTGAGATTTAGGTTCAAAAGTCCAGTCATTGCCAAATCTGGCCTTAGATACTTCAAATACAGACACCCCATGAGCAGCCTGAGATTTGCGTACCTTGGCAATGGTAACATTTGTTGTTGCACTCAAACCTTCACTACCGTGAAGAATTGATTCTTGAGTATACTCATGGTTAACGCAGAGGATGCCGCTATTGTAAGTCTGACCTGTGTAGTAAGACCCATCTATTCTGTTAACCCGGTTTAAAAACTGGCGTCCAGGCAGTGGGAAGAAGTGCATACCATCAGAGTGCATACCATACTGCTGCTCTTGAGCAGCAGCATCTTGGGTAGCATCAGGTGCCCAGATGGGAGCTTTGGGCGTAATGGGGTCGCCCCATGCAATTAGTACTTTGGCTGTGTAACCGTTGGGAACACTTACCAAGTCTTTTTCTAAGACGGGTGGTTCTGAATTTGGTTTACGCAAATTCGGTTTGATGCTCTCAAAACCAATGCCTTGAAATCCTACGCTTGAGGGGATGGGGGCTGCTTCCACGGTTTGGAGAAAACCACCAATGGAGACTTTACCTATAGCAGTCAATGCTGAGGTACCAACAGTAGTCATGATGAAACGACGACGTTTCATCCCCATGCGGTCAATGACATCACGGATTGATTCGTTGCCAGATTGGTTGAGTGATCTATCGTTCTTAGGGTGAAAACGGCCTTTCATTTTTGAGTATTCCTCTCTTTTAGGACTATCAGGTTGTTAAACAGTTAGTTAAATCTCTAAATAAGCATGAGAAATCCAGTAAAGAAGAACTTTGCATCTTTACATAAATTTCTTGGCTATATTTTGAGATTTTCTGTATTTTTAAACAACCATTAACCTGTGGTTAATTACAAGTTAAGACCAGCTTATAAAGCTTTTAAGTCTAAATAATTGACTCGGTTTATACTTAATCTAAGTACCAAATATTAACACTAGGTTATATAGTGATTAATTTGAATTTATTAAAAATAATTTGTTGGAGAAAAATAGATTTTTTACAAAAAACCTGATTCTTAATGCAAAAATATATTCTTTACATTGAAACTTTATATTTAAGACACACCAAAATGCTGTAAGGTTTCCATGACTCCTAAATCCTCAGACAAATTTCACCCAGGAACAGTATCAGAGCCATATCTGTCCTATCCTGGAGATGAATAATAGTGTTGTGGGTGAGACTGTGTTTTTCAGCGTTGTGATACCGACTTACAATCGCCAGCCAATTTTAGAAAAGTGCCTCCGAGCGTTGGAAGCGCAAGAGTTGAGAGATAAAACTCCCGTAACTGGTTACGAAATCGTTTTGGTAGATGACGGTTCTACAGACGGGACATTGATATGGTTGGAGAAACACAAAGACGAGTTTCCTCACATCAGGTGGTTTGAGCAAGATCATGCTGGGCCAGCAGTAGCTCGGAACTTGGGTGTGGAGCAGGCACTGGGAGATACAATTATCTTTATCGATAGCGATTTGGTAGTGCTGTCTAACTTCTTGCAAGCACATGCAGACGCATTAATGCAGGGACAAGAGAATTTAGGAAGCGATCGCTTTTTTACCTATGGTGCTGTAATTAATACTTCTAATTTCGTCAACCCCACCGCCGAACCCTATAAAATCACAGATTTTTCAGCAGCTTTTTTTGCTACAGGAAATGTCGCTATCCCTAAACATTGGCTCTTAAAAGCTGGACTCTTTGATATCGGCTTTCAACTTTATGGCTGGGAAGATTTAGAACTAGGGGTAAGGCTAAAAAATCTGGGTTTACAACTTATTAAATGTCCAGCAGCAGTTGGTTATCACTGGCATCCACCATTTAATTTAGAGCAAATTCCCCGCCTGATTGACCAAGAAATGCAACGCGGACGTATGGGAGTTTTATTTTATCAGAAACATCCCACGTGGGAAGTGCGGATGATGATTCAAATGACTTGGTTTCATCGCTTACTTTGGGGCATTCTCTCACTCAACGGCCTGTTGAACGAACGGACAATGGCACCATTCCTGCAATGGCTAATTAATCTGGGCAAACCCCAATTAGCCTTAGAAATCGCCCGCATCTTCCTGAACTGGTACAACGTTAAAGGCGTTTACGAAGCATACACTCAAATTAGGTAGTTAGTAATTAGTTATTTGTTGTTTGTCAAAGAGACGCAAAATTACGGTGTCGAAATGCTAAAAGCATACGCGTCCGTACAAAAGTCAAGGGTTGTTGCTTATACTTCGACTTCTCCTGAGGTAGCCGCTACCCGTAGCTTGCTTCCCCCTAGGGATACGCTCAGTACAAGTTGCCTATTCCCAATGCCCAATCCCCAAGCCAAAATGTGCTACCCTAGAAAAGTTCAATAATCTCGCACATCCAGGAATTCGGGTGTTTTCTAATTGGGAAATGCACCTGGGTGGAGGTTTAACCCGAATCGGAGTTAAAAAATATGCCAGTCGTTTCATTGGCTCAAATGATGGAGTCAGGGGTTCACTTTGGGCATCAGACCCGGCGTTGGAACCCAAAAATGTCTCCTTACATTTATACTTCCCGTAATGGAGTACACATCATCGACTTGGTGCAGACTGCCCAGTTGATGGATAATGCCTACAACTACATGCGTACCCAAGCCGAGCAAGGCAAGAAATTCTTGTTCGTGGGTACTAAACGGCAAGCAGCAGGAATTATTGCTCAGGAAGCCAGTCGCTGCGGTTCTCATTACATTAACCAGCGTTGGTTGGGTGGAATGCTAACCAACTGGACAACGATCAAAACCAGAGCAGACCGCCTGAAAGATTTGGAACGCCGTGAAGAAACCGGAGCTTTAGATCTATTACCCAAAAAGGAAGCTTCGATGCTGCGTCGGGAAATGGCGAAGCTACAAAAATACTTGGGCGGTATTAAAACTATGCGGAAGGTTCCTGATGTGGTGGTCATTGTAGACCAACGGCGGGAATATAACGCAGTTCAAGAATGCCAAAAGCTGGCGATTCCCATCGTATCTTTGCTGGATACCAACTGTGACCCTGATGTAGTAGATATTCCCATCCCTGCAAATGACGACGCCATCAGATCGATTAAGCTGATTGTCGGCAAACTAGCAGATGCTATTTATGAAGGTCGTCATGGTCAGCTGGATGCGGAAGATGATTACGAAGATTACGACGGTGCTGAGTACGACGAAGAGTATGACGAAAGTGAGTACACTGACTCAGTAATTCCCGACGAAGAAGAGGAAGAATAAATCAATAAATGGGGAAGAGACGTAGCTAAAATTTCATACTTTATCCAGTAAACTTCAGACTTCATATTTTTTCTTCCCCAGCCCTGAGTAAGATAGAGATACTCAACACCCGTGAGCGATTACAACTCGAGGTCAAGTAGGAATTGAGGCAACATGGCGGAAATATCTGCAAAACTAGTCCAAGAGCTACGCCAAAAAACTGGTGCTGGCATGATGGACTGCAAAAAAGCGCTAAAAGAAACTGATGGCGACATCGACAACGCTATAGATTGGCTGCGACAAAAGAACTTAGTCTCGGCGGGTAAAAAAAGCGATCGCATTGCCGCAGAAGGTCTAGTAGACACCTACATTCAACCCGGTGGTCGGGTAGGTGTACTGATAGAAGTCAACTGCCAAACCGATTTTGTTGCCCGTAATGAGGCTTTTAAAAATCTAGTTAAGAACTTGGCTAAGCTCGCAGCGACTGCTGATAGTGTTGAATCTTTGTTAGCTCAACCCTATATTCAAGATCAAAGCTTAACTGTAGAAGATTTCATCAAGCAAATCATTGTCACTTTGGGCGAAAACATCCAGGTGCGTCGCTTTGAGACCTATGCATTAGCAGAAGGCACATCAGGTATAGTAGACAGCTACATTCACACTGGTGGTCGAGTTGGTGTACTGGTAGAGTTGAAATCCCAAACTGACGCTGCTGCTGTTAATGAAGAGTTCCAATCTTTGGCACGAAACAGCGCCATGCAAGTTGCGGCTTGTCCCAATGTGGAATATGTCAGCGTCGATCAAATCCCTGCCGAAGTCGCCCAAAAAGAAAAAGATATTGAAATGGGGCGGGATGATTTGGCGAACAAGCCAGAAAACATCAAAGAAAAAATTGTTCAGGGACGGATTGAAAAACGCCTGAAAGAATTGACTTTGTTGGATCAGCCTTTCATTCGTGATCAGAGTATTTCAGTAGAAGACCTGGTGAAGCAAGTGAAGGCTAAAGTAGGCGAGGAAATCCAAGTCAATCGCTTTGTGCGCTTTGTACTAGGCGAAGGCATAGAAAAGCAAGAAAGTAACTTTGCAGAAGAGGTTGCTGCACAAATGGGCAGGAAGTAATTTAGTCATTAGTAAGTTAACGCTTGACTAAATCCACGAATGACTTTATGACAATACAGGTCAAGCAAAATACGCTGACCTGTATTTTATTAGATTGGAAATTAGGCAAATCTTGACCCTTGACTCTGGAATTTTGACCAAAAGATCAAGGACTAAAGTCCTGACTACGAACTTTTAGATGGTTATCTTACAATGATTAGGTACACTTGTACCATAATGAAGATATGACAAGAGCAATTGAGCGAATTGAGCGGGATATAACAGTGCTGCAAGAAGCGATAGGTGCGATCGCAGCACAACTCCACAGCGCTTATGCTAGTTATCTAGTCACTTTAGGGGAAGCTGTTCGCCAACAGTTGATTCTGGCAAGTTACCACTTGTGTACTCAAGGATATCCCGAAAACTTCCTCAGTTTGTCATTGAATCAGAGACAACAGTTGCAACAAGCTATCCGTAAGTTAGGTTATGGGGCATCTGAGAAGTTGCTTACTGTCATCAGCAGTGAGGGAGATGCAGAAGATGAGGGAGATGAGGGAGATGAAGAGAACAATTATTCTCTCGTCGCATCTACTTCCTCTAACCTTTCTAACCCAATAGAATTGGCAGCATGGCAACAGAACCTGGAAGATGAGATGCAAAGTACCCTCAAAAAAGTATCCCGTGACACTAATGCTCTATTACAAAAAGCAGGTATACTACCCAAAAAATTACCAGAACCAATTTTAGAAGCCGCAGCCGCAGCCGCCGCAGCAGTATCAGAAGCATCTGCTGAGGTCATCCCAGGTCCACCCAATTTATTAAACTTGGTAATTGAAATTGAGAATGAGCAAGATGCACAAGATTCCAACCTGACACAAATCATGGCTATTAATCTAAAGCTAGGAGAAATTGAATTTGCCGATGCTACACTCGCTTCTGCACGCAAGCAAATTCGCAATATCTTAAATCAGTTAAACAAGGTAGGGCGGGAGTATCAAAAGAAGCAACGAGAACGGACAATTGCCGAAGCTGAAGCCGCATGGCGTGCTATTTGGGTTGATAATTAGGAATTAGTTATTTGTCATTTGTTATTTGTCCAGGGTCAAGAGTCAAGAGTTATTGGTGAATGACTATTGCCCCATGACGCTAGTTTGCTTAAGTCGGGAAACCCGCCCACGCAACTGGCTCCCCAATGCCCAATGCCCAACGCCATATGCTTAATGACACACCAGATTGGATAAGATTGCAAAAAGCCCTAGCAATAGAGGCAGAACGCGGCTTTACAGACTTGATGGGCAAGCAATATCGCTTCAGTGAATTTCTCAGCCTCACTTTTGGGAAATTCCCCACAGCTTTACCCCCAACTGAACGCCCTCGTTGGCAAGGGCTAGCGGTGCAATTTGCTAATTATCCCCATCTGGAACTGCCAGCTAAACAACACTTGGTAGCAGAAACACGTAGATATTTGTATCAGTTACAGCAAGAACAGGAAGAAGGGGAGAGGGCGAAACAGGAACCAGGGGAACAGAGGGAGCAAAGGAAAAATTATCAATCTGCTAAATCTCCGGCCACCTCACCAATTGTGGCTGAGGTGAGTCGGAGGCTGGCTCCAAAAATTGATCAAAAACTCAGTGATTTACCAGAAATAGGCATCCGCAAAGCTGACAGTTTAGCGCGTCTGGGTTTGTATACTGTGCGCGACTTACTTTTTTATTATCCCCGCGACCACATTGACTATGGGCGTCAGGTGAATATCAGCGAGTTAGAGGCGGGTGAAACGGTGACACTTGTCGCCACCGTGAAGCGTTGCAACTGCTTTAATAGCCCCAAAAATCAGAAATTATCAATTTTAGAATTGATCCTGAAAGATAACACTGGTCAAATTAAAGTGAGTCGCTTTTCTGCTGGGACACGCTTTACGAGTCGTGCTTGGCAAGAAAGTTTAAAGCGTCGCTACCCAGTAGGTAGTATGATTGCCGCTTGTGGGTTGGTGAAAGCTAGTAAATATGGCTTGACGCTAGATAACCCAGAGCTAGAAGTGTTGGCACATCCTGGAGATCCGATTGATTCGCTGACAATTGGTCGAGTCGTGCCCATTTATGGACTAACTGAGGGTGTGGTGGCGAATACAGTGCGACAAGCGGTAATAGCGGCTTTACCTGCTGCGGCGCATTTGAAAGATCCCTTGCCTAATGGTTTACGAGAGAAGTATGGTTTGATGGAATTGAAAGATGCGATCGCTAATGTTCACTTTCCCTCAGATAGTGCCACTCTGCAAGTTGCCCGTCGCCGTCTAGTTTTTGATGAATTTTTCTACCTGCAACTGAGCTTATTGCAACGTCAACAGCAAGCAAAAGCTATCCAAACCAGCGCTATCCTCGCCCCCAAAGGGCAGCTTTTAGAAAAATTCTATGAATTACTACCTTTTCAACTGACTGGCGCACAGCAGCGAGTAGTCAACGATATCCTCAACGACTTGCAAAAACCTGCACCGATGAATCGATTGGTGCAGGGTGATGTCGGTTCTGGTAAAACTGTGGTGGCGGTAGTGGCTATTCTCGCAGCGATTCAATCAGGCTACCAAGCGGCGTTGATGGCTCCTACAGAAGTGTTAGCAGAACAGCATTATCGCAAGTTAGTTAGCTGGTTTAACTTGTTGCATTTACCAGTGGAATTACTGACAGGTTCCACTAAAACCGCTAAACGGCGACTGATTCATTCCCAATTAGAAACGGGAGAATTACCCCTGTTAGTGGGAACTCATGCTTTAATTCAAGACCCGGTAAACTTTCAGCAACTGGGCTTAGTGGTAATTGATGAACAGCATCGCTTCGGGGTAGAACAACGGGCGCGTTTGCAGCAAAAAGGCAACCAACCCCATGTATTAACTATGACCGCTACACCCATCCCCCGCACACTAGCCCTGACGATACACGGGGATTTGGATGTTAGCCAAATTGACGAGTTACCACCAGGAAGGCAAAAAATTCAGACGACATTGCTGACTGCACAGCAACGCACCCAAGCTTACGACTTAATGCGGCGAGAAATTGCTCAAGGACGCCAAGTGTATGTGGTGTTGCCTTTGGTAGAAGAATCAGAAAAATTGGATTTGCGATCGGCTGTAGATGAGCATCAAAAGTTACAAGAAAGTATTTTTCCCGAATTTCAAGTCGGGTTGTTGCATGGTCGCATGAGTTCCGCCGATAAAGACGAAGCCATTACTAAATTCCGCGATCGCCAAACGCAGATTTTAGTTTCTACTACAGTAGTAGAGGTAGGCGTAGATGTACCGAATGCTACAGTCATGTTCATTGAACATGCGGAACGTTTTGGCTTATCGCAACTCCACCAACTGCGGGGGCGCGTTGGTCGTGGTGCAGATCAGTCCTATTGTTTGTTAATGAGCAGTTCTAGAAGCCCTGACGCCCAACAACGGCTGAAAGTATTAGAGCAATCTCAGGATGGCTTTTTCATTTCAGAAATGGATATGCGTTTCCGTGGTCCTGGGCAAGTACTGGGAACTCGTCAATCAGGTGTACCCGATTTTACCTTAGCGAGTTTGGTGGAAGATGAGGAAATTTTACTGTTAGCGCGACAAGCCGCAGAGAAGGTGATTGAGATTGATGTGAGCTTGGAGCGTTGGTATTTGATGAGAGCAGAGTTGAAGTATCGGTATGAGCGGTTAATGGGTGGAGCGATTATGACATGATATGTGAGTGGGTCTAGGGGTGAAATCAAATCTTTTTTTATCTCACGCAGAGGCGCAGAGAGCACAAAGGAAAGAGTTACAGCGAGTCCAGCCTTGTGAAGTGTATGTTAGACATTTCTCTCTTCCACGGTTAGCCCAATTTCCTGTCCGTAGGATAATTCCAATGTGTGACCGTCAGGATCTCGCAAAAACGCCCAATATCCGATGGGATAACCAGAATCTTTGGGTTCTTCTATTAGTATGCCTGCTTGACGAGCGCGATCGCACAGTGCATCCATTGCTTCTCGACTCTGACAGCCAACTCCTAGATGTGCTAATGGCGAGAGAATAGGATGGACTGACTTGGTTTCAATCAGCACAATTGCAAAGGGGCGAGTGTAATCCGTCAGCCAAGCGACTTTCACCCCTGTTTGTGCATCAATGCGAGAATGAGCTACTTGCATTTGAGCATAGATAGTGTAGAACTCAATACTTTTTTGAATGTGGGAAACAGGTAGAGCAATATGTGTCAGTCCAATATCAACCATTGTCGGTTCCTGATTCGGAATTCACAATTTTTGAGTCAAAAATAGAGGAGAGAGGAAAGTGATGTCACTAACAGCGATCGCTACAACTTTACCTCTCCAGTTTCATTGTCTATTGCTTGTCTCTACGAGTAGTTTGTCAATCAAATCAGATGGATATAGTATTTCAAAACTAAGTGAACTCAATAGTCTCCACAAAATTCAAAATCTTGTCTTTGATGCTTTCGGCTTCTGTTTTCAGGGAACTAGGAGTTTCACCGTTAAAGAAGCTGCGCTGGTTGCTAACTATATACAAAAATTCGGCGTTGATAAAGGTGAGTAACCCACGATAAGCATCTAATCTAGTAGCATTACCGTTATTTTCTTGCTTGGAAATTGTTGAACCTTTGGGCATATCTACTAACACGAAATAAGCCCCTGTCAGCGTGTCTTCTAAGTATTCGCTATGCTTTATCTGAGCACCGGGTATGTTAGCAGAAATCGCCTGAGGTACATATTTTTCTACTAAAATTGCTTGGAGATATGCAATTTTTCCAATGGATTCTATTTCCTCTACTTGTTCTGGTGGTACAGGATAATAGTCAATTCTGAACAAAGTGCCAAAGTCATCAGAAAAACCGACTACCCCTTCTTGACTTTGGATTCTTCCTCCCTGTTGGGATTGAACTGGAATTGGTACTGTAAAATTACCCAAGGGGGATTCATATAATTGTTCGCCGTATTCGTCTACTACTACTGTGTCATCTTCATCGTCTACAAATTCTTCATTTTCTGCTTCTTGAAAAGCAGCGATTACTTCTTGTACAATTTCTTCTGCTTCTTCATCTTCCAAGTCTAAAGCTACTTGTAGCTGTTGGAGATAAGGTTGTTTCTTGCTAGGGATAGCTAGTTCATCGTCTAAAAGGATGATAACTCCCGCAGCAAAAGCATCTAGTACGATGTCATCTGAAAGAGATTCTCTGGCGGTATTAAATAGAGAGCCGATGCCTTCATTTTCGGCTATGCTGATGAGCCTATCGACTATTTCTGTGATTTCATCTTCTGAGTATTCTTCAAAAACCTCAAAATCCCAGAGAATTGAGCCTAAAATTTCTGCATCTACTTCTTCTAATGATGAGTCAGCAATTGTTGTAACCACAGCGATCGCTGCTACTGCTTCTTCTGGACTCAATGATTCTTCTGATGCATCTGGTGAGTTGAAAATTCTATCATATTTAGTCATTATTACTACCTCTTATGATTATTTACTTAATGCTGATTGGGAGTATACAAAAACTGATTAGCCATGTGTTCATAAAACTTGAGATCATTCCAGTAACCCAGGTGTCCTTGGCTTCCCCAAGATGCTTGATATTCCATTTCAATGTTATCTAGGTTTTCGTAATAATCTAAACTTCCACTAATTGGATCTTTTTGATGATAGTAATTGAACCAACGGAGTTGATTCAGTTGACATACCACTGGACTACAACTAAAGTATTGTGATTTTTGCACAAGTTCGGTTGTGGATTTGGGTTTCACACGGAAGGAGTTAAGGTGTTCTAAAATTCGCTTGCGGATATATTGATTTTCTCGTGCTGTTTCCTGGAAGAAAAAAGCAATTTTATCCAGTGGCGAACCAAAGGTAACTAACCCATTCAATTTATCAATTAACATACTTTTGCCCTGATCTGGAGCCAGACTGGCTTCAATACAAAGTTGATTCAACGTATCATAAGCAATACAGCTACCAAGAGAATGTCCAGCTAGGATTACTTGGTTATAATCTGCTTGCTGATCTTGAAGAATCTCCTGGAGCAATGTTAAAGATTCTGTGACTACTCGCTGTCGAATCTTGAAATAAGCTGAACGGGGATTGGTTTTCGTATAAATGGCAATATCTCCAATAAAATTAACTAATGCTGGAGTGACGATCGCTTTACTTAATTTCCATGCTGAACCTAAAAAATTACCTTTGAAAAATGGGCCTAATAACGATAAAATTAACCAAGTTCCTAGTCGCAACACAGGATAGAACAAGTTAAATAGGCGCAAGAATATTGTGAGCGATCGCAGACGGAATTTAAACAAACTCTTACTACTCCTATGTTGTAGCAGCTGCTCTAATAGATATTGGTTATCTTTGCGTCCGTAAAAATCAATTGTCCCATCAAGTGTCTGCTCTGCCCACTGCAATACTTCAGGTACAGTAATTTTATTTTCTGTCTCAGGTGCCCAGTAGTATTCGTGAATGTCTATGAACCAATCTTGTGTAAGATCGCTGGGACTCAATCTCACAAAGCTTTCTGTCCACAGAGCACCAGTAGATAATCTACGTTTAGCCATTAAGTGCTCTAGCTGGATATGTACTTTCTGCTGTTCAAAGTATCTGACAAAGTTTTGGGCAAAATAGTCCAAAGTTTCAAAAGGACTCTGTTCCCCAATCCCGTGAATGAGCAAAAACGCTGTGCGTCCTTGAGGAAATCTCACATGTAGAGGTGTATTAGTCATGGTAATTTCGATTTTTATAGAAAATATCTTACTTTTATAGTCATCCGGGATAGTTTATTCCCTAAAAGTTTCTTTATTATCTTGATGCTCTTAGTCTCCATACCAAGACATGCATCTCTTTGTCATTTTTAAACGGCTTATTACAAAAAGTAATATTTATCAACCTTAATGAGATTCCTATCATAGGTGGACTCTATAGATTATCATTAGCGACACCTCATTTCTTAAAATTTTTCCCATAGAAGCAGCCATTGTTTACAGTGTCACTAGATTGCAAATAAATTCTTAACTAGAGAAATTTTATGTGCAATTGTTTTAACAAAACTATAAATTATCAACCAGCAAGAGGCAAGACTATGTGCCAATGCTAGTTTTGGCACTAAATTGGTAGTAAAAAATAGTAACACACCACAAAATCATCAAAATTATCTCGCAAATATGTGACCCTCTAACTTTTTATCCTTCAGTGAACGGAATATATCTGGCGGTATAGTTAAAACTAACTCTAGATAGATGCCGCAAGACAAATAGTAATTAGACAATACCTCAGTTTGCAGTTATACACATAATTCAGAAGCGTAGTACTCTGAACTTGGCAATCTTTCTTTAACTAAAATTTTGCATCTTCTTATGGTAAAAACTCCAGCATCCCAGTTCTCACCAGAACAATACCAAGTAGATACAGCCAATGCAGAAATAGAAAATATCATCCAAACTGCACCTACAGATACAGAGATTGACCTAGAATTTCTTTACACTAGGGATGTTGAATTTCGGCAAGAAACGATTTACTTTATTGTGGTAGATCGCTTTCATGATGGTGATCCAGAGAACAGTGAAGGTACTAACTCAGAACTGTATGATCCCACTGGACAAGATTGGGGTAAGTACTGGGGTGGCGACTTGCAAGGCGTCATTGACAAATTGGACTATCTGAAAAACATGGGAGTGACGGCTGTTTGGTTAACTCCTTTGTTCGAGCAGGTGGAAGAGTTATTTGTTGGTAATGCCGCCATACATGGCTATTGGACAAAAGACTTTAAGCGGATCAATCCCCGGTACATAGCTAAGGGAGAAGATCCTTCATTAAATAACACCCAAGAAGCTAAAAACACTACCTTTGATCGGTTAATTACCGAACTGCACAAACGCAACATGAAGCTGGTGCTGGATATTGTCTGTAACCATAGCACCCCAGACACCAGTGGTAGTAAAGGTGAATTGTATGATGATGGCGTTAAAATTGCTGACTTCAACGATGACGTCAATCACTGGTATCACCACTATGGTGAAGTGCAAGACTGGGAAGATGAATGGCAAGTACAGAACTGTGAACTGGCTGGTCTGGCAACCTTTAATGAAAATAATAGTGAATATCGGGAGTATATTAAGTTAGCGATTAAACAATGGCTAGATAGAGGTGTAGATGCCTTGCGGGTGGATACCGTCAAGCACATGCCCATCTGGTTTTGGCAGGAATTTACCGGTGATATCTTAAATCACAAGCCAGATGTATTTATTTTTGGCGAATGGATTTACAGTCATCCTGGTGACGATCGCTCAATAGAATTTGCTAACAACTCAGGTATGACCATGTTGGACTTTGGGTTGTGTGTAGCCATTCGGGCTGCACTAGCACAAGGTTCTGAAAATGGATTCCAGACAATTCAATACATCTTCGACCAAGACCACTGCTACAACGGGGCGACAGAGTTAATTACCTTCATCGACAACCATGATATGCCCCGCTTCCAATCGCTGAATTCAGATCCAGCGATGCTGAAAGTAGCGATCGCCTTAATTATGACTTCTCGCGGCATCCCCTGCATCTATTACGGCACAGAACAGTATCTGCATAACGACACCGATGGCGGTAATGACCCATACAACCGCCCGATGATGGAAAACTGGGATACCGATACTGAAATTTATCGTTATCTCAGGCTACTATCTGGCCTACGGCGACTCAATCCCGCAGTTTCGATGGGTAGCCATTGGGCAAAGTATATTACACCCGATATTTACTGTTATGTGCGTCGCTACCGTGATTCTTTGTGTTTTGTAGCGCTCAACCGGGGTGGAGAAGTTACCTTACCAGAAGTAGAAACCGAACTTCCCGACGGCGAACATACTTGTGTCGTGACTCGCAACAAGTATGAAGTCAAAGACGGCAAGATTTATGATTTGGTACTCGAAGAACGGGGAGTAATTGTATTCTCTCACGTAGGAGAACGGATTAAAGGCCAGACAATTGTGCGTGTCCAACTTAACGGCGTGCAGACTTTACCTGGTGAAACCATCGTCGTCACTGGAGACTGTCCAGAGTTGGGTAACTGGGATATCAGCAAAGCCTATCCCCTAGAGTACATCAACACTAATACTTGGTTTGCAGAGATTCCCTTTGATGAGAGTGCTGGCAAACTGATCAGTTATAAATATGCCATGTGGCGTGAAGGACAATCACCCCTGCGGGAAAATACCATACCCCGCCGTTGGGTCATTGCTAAAGAAGGTACAGTTAAATGGCGTGATACCTGGATTGCAGGACGGGAATCATAGGACATAGCGTTACGATTTTTCACCAAAACTCGTAGGGGCGGGGTCTCCCCGCCCTCTATAGACAAAAAAGCGATCGCCAACTTAGCGATCGCTTGTTACTTGAGAAATGATTCTAAAGGTAATATGGGTAATCCAAATTAGCAGACAAAATCTCCACGTACCCAACCCACTTGGTTACGGAACGCAACTTCATACCAATAATAACCACCATAGCTACGGTCGGTAGAATTGAGCACACTGACAATAGTGCGATTAGGAACTCTGTATACTACGCGGTAGCCGGTTCCGGGGCCGCTACGCATATTTAGAAGACCATTTCTGTCTCTTGTACAAACACGAATAGTACTATTTTGACTCACCAACATACTTTTGCCGACTTGAGGCGAACTGAAACTTGCTGGAGTTGCAGTTGCAGGTAAAGCGGAAGCTAAAATTACCGCACTGGTCATAAAAGCTTTAAAAATTTTAGACATGTGAAATACTCCTTAGATCTGGTTAAAAAATGTAAAACAATCAAAAAATTATTGAATTTGGACATCGATAAATTGGGGTCGATAGGTGCGAACAAAACTTAGCAACCGATCCAAATCCCCTCTACTCACTAACCCAATGCACCCTGATGTCCCATCTTCGCCATTATTTTTTTCAAAAGATGGATCGACATGAAACCCTAGAAATGTCCGTCCTGTCTGAAATAAAGGCTGAATCGGGAGAAAGCGATCGCCTGCTTCAGCGATCGTTCCACGAGTAGCAGCTGTGGCAACTTTGTATCTTCCATCCGGTAACGGTGCTTCAGTTCCGCTTTGGTGGCGGTTCCGAGTTTGTGTATACGCTCGTCCCGAAACGGTGATAAATCTATCTACAAGCTGCCCATTTGTGTAGAGACGAAGTTCATACAATGGGTTGTTTAAAACATTCGTCCGCCCTGTTGGTATCAGAGTCATATAACTGCCTAGGGTGGCTGGATTAAATGCTCCTACAGAGTTTGAACGGGCTGGGTTTTGAAATCGTTTTGCCTGTTTATTAGCTGTATCTTGCAGTAATTCAGAGGTGTTCTCAAGTTGTGAGTGAGAATTTTCCTTTTCATCTACAAAATTAGTTGGCAGTAGTTGCTTTTCTTGCTGATTTTTTGACTGTTTTTCAGTCAATTCTGGCAATGACGAAACTTCTGCTTTTGCTGAACAGCTAACAACTGTTAAACAGAACAGAGACATCAACGTGATTCGGAGTAGCATGTAGGTCTTATTTCGATGTCCCTCAAATATATTCGTCTATTCTCATCATTAACCTCCGAAGTATCGCTTATTTTTTTGTTTAAATAAAATTACTGAGGATAGGAGATTTATTGGCAAAAATTCATATAGAACTGGTATTTTCTGATTACAGAACTCAGTATATATTTGCAATATTAAATACAATATTTACATGAAAGCAGTACACAGTAAAAATATTGCGTAAGGGTGTAGCTTCTCGTCAGGAGTACGACCAGTACTCTACAGGTACTCCTGTCGGATTTTACCAACAAAAGTTAATGAAATTACGGTGTGTATTCTCTTGCCGCATTCAGCGCGAGAATACACTAAAATTCAGTATATATCCGCTTAAAAATTTATCAAGTTGTGTACTCGGCGTTAATCTTCACATAGTCATAACTCAAGTCGCAACCCCAAGCGCTACCAGTACCGTGACCATTACCCACACTAACAGAGATTAACACTGTATCTTCTTTGAGATACGCACCTGTCGCGGCTTGTTTTAAATAAGCACTAGCTGCTGCACGGTCGAAACCGAGAGGTTGACCGTTTTCTAACATCAAGAAATCCCCTAATTTAATTTGCAAATTTTCTTGTTCAAAAAGTACGCCTGCACGTCCGGCGGCGGCGGCTATCCGTCCCCAGTTGGGGTCACGGCCAAAGATTGCAGATTTCACTAAGGATGATCCGGCAATGGTTTTAGCAATTTGTCGGGCGGAAAGTTCATCACTAGCCCCCGTCACTTGTACTTCTATCAAGCAAGTTGCACCTTCGCCATCACGAGCGATCGCTTTCGCTAAATGCTGACATACTGCTGTTAACATCGCTGCTAATTTTTCCGCTTCTAACCCCATTTCCATAATTGCTGGGGTGCGCGATTGACCGTTAGCAAGGGCGATTAAGCTATCGTTGGTACTAGTATCACCATCAACGGTGATAGAATTGAAACTTCTATCAGCTGCGCGACTTAACATTTGTTGCCACAAAGTCGGTGAAACCGCCGCATCACAGGTGATAAATGCCAGCATAGTCGCCATGTTGGGGTGAATCATCCCCGAACCTTTAGCAATCCCACCAATCCGCACTGGGCGATCGCCTATTGTTGTCTCTAAAGCAATGGATTTTGTCACTAAATCTGTAGTGACTATGGCTTTTGCGGCTGCATCTGATCCTGTTTCTGATAATTCTGCTACTAGTTTAGGAATGCCACTTTTTAAAGCATCCATCTTGATGCGTTGCCCAATTACCCCAGTAGAAGCTAATAATACAGATTCTGAGGGAATATTTAGGGCTTGTCCTAGGGTCATAGCAGATTCAAGGGCGTCAAACCAGCCTTGAGTACCCGTAGCCGCGTTTGCTTGTCCAGCGTTACAAAGAATTGCCCTAGCGCCATGTTTCGCTTGCAAGCGTTGGCGACAATAATCTACACAAGCGGCTTTGACTTGGCTGGTGGTAAATACACCAGCTGCGATCGCTTCCACATCTGAGAATATTAAAGCTAGATCGGGCAATCCCGAAGGTTTGAGTCCTGCGGTAATTCCTGCGGCCCTATACCCCCGTGGCGCTGTGATCCCACCAGTGATTTCCTGCCAGTCTGCCATTATTCTTCTCCCACAACTCTTTAGTGGCTCGACAGGCGATTATATCAAGTCTTGATCACCACTTAGTGGTAAGTTGTTAGTTGTTAATAACTTATGCCACAGTTCTCCCGTTTCCCTATAAAAATTGAAAAAGGAGAGCTATCTGAGCAGCTCTCCAGATCATCAGGGTGCATCTACATAACACAGTATAACACTTTAAGACTGAGGGGCAATACCCCACAAAAGGTTTTTGGAAAAATGTCAAAATCTTGCTTTTCTTTGCTTCAGGAAGCAGAAATGCTCTAAGACTCAAGTTTACTAGATAACATGGACGATAAGGAGCTTTACTCAGGACTGATTCGACTCCACATTCTTCATCACGCAACGAAGGAACCAATTTTTGGTTTGGGTATTATGGAAGAATTAGCTCGCCACGGCTACAAGCTCAGTGCAGGAACCCTATACCCTATGCTGCATCACATGGAAGGTAAAGGCTATTTGCACTCAACTATTGAACGTTCCGGACGCCATTCGCGCCGAGTCTATCGTGCCACACCATCAGGTAAACAAGCATTAGAAGATGCTAAACAGAAAGTGAGAGAACTCTTCGGAGAATTATTTGAGCAAGAGTAAAACTAGGGCACAACTAGCGAGTCCGCGTTCGCTTTTAGCGTCTCAAAGAGAGCGTCATTTTGAATTGTGAATTGATTCATTTTTGGGCTACTTAATACGAGGATGAGCGTCTTGTCCATCCCAGCCTACTAGAGTAGGAGTAGAGACAGTGTTTGTTTGGTAGGCATTTTTCACAGCCACCCAGTTACTAGCAATTGGCATTCGCCAACCAGTACCAAAAGCGCGATCAGTAATTTTTAATCCGGGGGGTGCTTGTCGCCGCTTAAATTCGGCCCGGGCTACCATTTGGATGACTCGGTCTACAATCACTGGTTCGTGACCTGCGGCGACAATTTGGGCTGCTGATTGGTGGTTGTGAATTAGACGTTGTAAGATGTCGTCCAAAATTTCGTAGGCGGGTAGAGAGTCTTGGTCAACTTGACCTGGTTTAAGTTCGGCGCTTGGTGCTTTCGTCAGGACATTTTGGGGAATAATTTGATGCTCGCTATTCAAATACTGGCAAAGTGAATATACGCGGGTTTTGGGAACATCGGCGATGACTGCTAAACCGCCGTTCATATCACCGTAGAGGGTACAGTAACCCACAGCCATTTCTGACTTATTACCAGTAGACAACAACAGATAACCAAATTTATTAGCGATCGCCATTAATAAGTTACCCCGAATCCGGGATTGCAGATTCTCTTCGGCAATCCCAAATTCTGTACCAGCAAACATCTCTGCTAATGAGCGGTCAAAGGATTGCATTAAGTTGCCAATCGGTAAAATATTTGCCTTGATGCCCAAATTTTCGGCTAAAGCTAAAGCATCGCTCACAGAATGCTCTGAACTGTAGGGAGAAGGCATCAGTACACCGAGGACATTTTCTTTACCGAGCGCAGCTACAGCGATCGCCGCTACTAGGGAAGAATCAATACCCCCACTCAAGCCCAACACTACCTTAGAGAAGCGACACTTGCGGGCGTAATCTTTTACACCCAACACCAAAGCCTGCCAAATTTCTTCATCTTCAGATTTAAATGGAGATGCCACATTACCCGCAGTCAACTCTCTGTGGGCTTCATCAAACTCTACTACTACCAAATCAGTGGCGAAACCACAAGCCCGACCCATAATTTCACCTTGACGATTCAGCGCAAAACTGCAACCATCAAAGATTAAATCATCATTTCCTCCCACCTGATTCACATAGATCATCGGTTGTTGAAAACGTACTGCACTATGTCTCAGCATCACTTCTCGAAAATGCTGTTTACCCACACTGTAGGGTGAAGCTGACAAATTCACAATCAAATCCACACCAATGATTGCTAAGTCAGCAATTGGGTTTACTGCATAACTACGCTTGCCCCAAAATTCTTCATCATTCCATAAATCTTCGCAAATTGTGACACCGATATCGATATTATCGAGAGTAAAGTAATTAGCTTGTAACCCTGGTTCAAAATAGCGGCGTTCATCAAATACATCATAGGTAGGCAAAAGCCGTTTATGAAAAACTTGCTTAACTTCCCCATTTTCTAACAAAGCTATACTGTTAAATAAAGATTTACCACCTGCGATATGTGCCTTTAAATTCTCGGCTACAGTTCCTACCAAAACTGCTAAATTGTGTGGCAAATCTCTGGCTAGTTGTTGTAGGGTTACACCCATCGCCCCCACAAAACTAGGATTGAGTAATAAATCCCTTGGTGGATAGCCACATAACGAAAGTTCTGGAGTTAATAATAAACGTACACCTGCTGCGGCAGCTTGTTTTGCAGCCTCCAGGATTTGTTGAGCATTACCTGGTAAGTCACCAATTGTGGGATTAAGTTGAGCGATCGCAATCTTCATTTTGGATGTTTGCTTTAAGGTTTGGGATAGGGAACACAAAGTAGAATTATGAATTATGAAGTTTTTTGACACTGACTTCTTTATGATTTAGCACAGCCTGGGGTAGTCTGCCCTTAGTACATCTACATACGTCATGCCAACTGTTACGCATTTCAGTTGTATATTTACTCGTGAATGTTGTCATTTTTTACTAGAGATTTGTATTTGCAACAGACAAAAATATCAAAGTTTGTAGTTGAGACACTGTTTGAGCATTAGCTATTAAATAAACACTAAAGGTTTATCTTTAAATGGTGCAAATGCTTCAGCATCAAACTTATACAAACTAGCCGGACGACCAGCACCTCTAGAAACCTTAATTCCTGTATCTAATAAGAAACCTAACTTGAGTAGACGCGCGCGAAAATTAGAATAATCGGCGAAGTTTTCGCCTAAAACAGTGGTATATAACTGATACAAATCATTCAAGGTAAATGTTTCTGGCAAAACCTCAAAAGCCACTGGACTGTACTCCAATTTATTTCGTAAACGCCTGTGTCCATAAGCCAGGATTTCATGATGATCAAAAGCTAATCGTGGCACTTCTTTAACTGGATACCAAGCGATTCCAGTTACTCCATCAGCAATTAACTCTGCTTCTTCAAACCTAACAAGAGCGAAGTAACTTACTGATAGATAACGCACACCATAACTATCCGTTGCTTCCCGTGGGTCACGTTTAGATCCACCAAAGGTATACAATTGCTCTAGGTAGAGATTGTTGACACGTATTTTCTCTGCCATGATGCGATAGGCGGCATCTTCTAAAGACTCACCTTGACGTACCAAAGTACCGGGAAGGCTCCAGTGATTGAGAAATGGTTCTTGCTGTCGCATGACCAAGAGAACTAGCAGTCTATTTTGGGCTGTATCTACAGAAAAAATTACATTATCAACACCCACTTTAAAATCAGCCAAAGGTTGTTGATTTAGCGGAGTTGGAATCGTTTTGTGGTAGCGTCCTGGCATTTGTACAAATGCTCTCGATGAATATAGGCAACGATAGGGGGAGTTAGGGCTTGAGGATTTCCGTGTTCACGATATGCTGTCGAGGAAATATCCAGACCAGTCAAGGTAGCGATCGCAATTTTCCCTCCCAGGTTTTGCACTCCCGCCAAACTAGACTCATCTATCGCATATCCCGGTCGCGGCACTACAAGTAATTGCACTTGCCGTAACAAATCTTCAACTTGATACCAACGCGGTAGCTGATTGAGCAAATCTGAACCAATCACCAAGGTATACTCAGTATCCTTGCCCCAACGTGCTTTGGCTTTCTCTATCGTTTCCAAAGTTCTCAAGCTGCTTAATTCCTGTTCTACAGCCACATTTTGTTGAGGTGCATCAATATCCCCAATCAACAACCGCAACATCGCCACCCGATGTTCCAAAGCTGTTTGATGGGACTTAAAAGGATTATCGGCTGCCCAAACTGCTACCCAATCATAGCGCTCAGATAACCAACTCAGAATCATTTGGTGTCCACCAGTTGGCGGATCGGCACTAGTTCCAAACAAAGCAACTCTCATAATAATTCGTAGTTCGTAATTAAGAAACACTTCGAGAAGTTTGTTTCTGAGTCTCTTCTACTAATGCTTGCAATTGAGTAGAAATTTCCACTGGCACACCTACAGGATGATCCAAACGCCGGGTTGCCTCTGGTAAGCTAGCAACTGAGGCGACGGTACGGCGGCGGATGGTGTCGAGGGTTTCTGGTGCTTGCAATCGTTGACCTTGTTTCATCACCAACTGCAACAAAGGTTCCTCACCCATAGGAGTTTCTGTTACTAATCCCAATCTGTCGGTTTTTACCTTACCCCCCACAAACGAGCGATAAATCTGCTTGCGTCCTGGATAAGTTGCTTTGCCACTTGATTGCTTCATCACTGGGATGCCATCAATTTCCACGAGTTTATAAACTCCATTCACAGGCGTACCAGTAACTAGCCGCGTTCCCATACCATAGCCATCAATTTCGGCACCAGACGCTTTTAGCCGGGCGATTTCCCACTCATCCAAATCGCCACTAGCAAAAATTGATACCCCAGGAAGCAGCGATCGCACTTCTTGGGATAAAGTAACCAAATCTCCAGAGTCTAACCTTACTCCAGTCAATTTCATTTCCCCGGAATTTACCTTTTTAGCCAAACGCTGGGCAGCAGCAATGGTATCGTAAGTATCAATCAACAATGGCGCACCCGGAAAATAGCGATGAAACGCCGTAAAAGCTTGTGATTCACTGCCTTCTAATGCTGACAGTGCCATAACCAAGGCGTGAGCCATCGTACCACTTGGTTGCTCGCCCAGTTGTAGCGCTGCTAACACATTTGAAGTGGCATCTAAACCCCCTGCTAAAGCTGCCCGTGCTGCCCACAATGAACCTTGGGGACTAAATGCCCGTCTTGTGCCAAATTCTAAGAGTGTGGCTTGTTCTCCCGCTACATCCCGTAACCGTGCCGCCCTAGTGGCAATTAAGGTCTGATAATTGAGAGTATTCAACAGGTACGTTTCCACTAGCTGCGCTTGCCATAGGGGTGCTTCCACTCGCAACAAGGGTTGATTAGCAAATACAGCCGTCCCTTCTGGAACTGCCCACACATCCCCGCTAAAACTACCTTGGGCTAATAATGTCCAAAAGCGATCGCTTACATGTGCAAAAATTCCTGTCCCTTGCAAAACTGCTATTTGAGTAGCACTAAAACGGAATTTTTCTAAATACTCTAACGCCTGGGCTAATCCCATCGCAATTAAATACCCAAAACCCTCTGGCAAACGTCTAGCAAACAACTCAAAGCTAGCTCTGCGTTGTTCTATCCCTTCACCTGTGTAACAAGCTGCCATTGTCAGCTGATAAAGGTCAGTCAGTAGGCTGTAATCCTCAGCCGTCAGGTTCATTTCTGAGTTCTGGCGCTGACTTGTATATGTATCCAATTCTTTTAAAGTTGTCATGCAAGAGCGTCCTGATCAGAATGCTGCTTTCATTTATGGTAACTTTCACCATAAATAATGTCAACTGTTAGCGAATTAATCTGAGAAAATGCCGCAAAGCATCAGATTTATGGGTAAAGTAATATTGAATTTATTAATTAATTCACATTTTTTAATAGTTATTATCTGTCAAAATGGGGCATTGAGCATTGAAAAAATAACTCCTGACCCTTGACCCTTAACTCTTTGCAAATGACTAATGACAATTGACAATTGATAATCAAAAACAAAATATTGAACTAGCAAGATGACAAATCATTGCAGAAATTGTCAATATATTGAGAAATTAAGATAGCGGAGAAAATCAGAACTAAAGTATAGACATCGCCATCAATAGCTACTAAAAACAATAGGAGTTTAAGATTATGGCTATTTCTAGAATGCTCGCTAGGATCACTCAGTATATTTCTGAAGCTGCCATGCGGATATTTGGGCCTACTGACGATGCTTATCCAGCAACTGGTATGCAACCATTCACAGGCGATCCCTACAAAAAAGGTACAGCCGATAACTGGTAGATATAAATGACATATTTCTTAATCAAAAAAGCTAAAGGCGTGAAGCAAAAACTCACGCCTTTTTGTTTTAGGATTGAGCACCTATTATCCAAGTTTATGAATCTATTGGTAGATTAATAAACTTGGAGATGTTTATAGTCAGCACTTGAGTGATGAAAGACTAAAGTCTTTACTACGAACAATATTATAAACTTTTACTTAGGTAGCGCATCTTGGTGATGTTCAGCTAACTGTCGGCTGAATAGGTGAGCAATAATGGCATATCTTAAAGGTTGTCAGATTTCTCTAGAATTACTTTTTGCTGTAACCAATCTTTACCTACTTGGATACTGACATCCGAACCGAGATTACCAGTGCTTTCTACACGCACTTCTCCAAAGCCCAAAATTTGGCGAACTAATTCAGCACTGTCACCATCGCCTTGTTGAGCAACGATGTGAGTCACATCTAAAGGTTCACTCCATGCTTGAGCTACATAAATATTACGATATCCGCCCTTTTCTAGGCTTCTGATCAAAGATTGGAGGGCAGAGCGATCGCCACCTGTACTGTCTTGAATTGCTATTCGCAAAGCACTTGGTTCTGTAACCCGTTGTTCGCGTGTTGATTCTAGACCAAAATGTTGCGTCATCAACCTAGCAATACTATTTCTATTGGGTAACCAATAGCTAGCATCATACTCACTCTTTTCGCTAAAGCGCCCAGGCAACATTAACATCTGCATATTGGAGCGATTAGTTTGTACCCCAAAGCCCACCAATGCTAATAGTTCTTCAACCGTCAAGTTGGTGTCAATATATTCCTTGACTACCTCCAGGATTTTCGGCAATTTAGCCACAGTCACGGGGTTAAGAGTCTGCTCCATCAAAGCACGTAGCACCATTTGCTGACGCTGAATCCGACCAATATCTCCTAATTCGTCATGGCGAAACCGGAGTAATTGCATCGCCTGCTCACCTTTGAGATGTTGTCTACCCGCTTTCAAATTGATGTATAGGCGTTGAGAATCATCTTGGTACTTCATATCTTTGGGAACATATACTGTCACCCCACCCAAAGCATCAATCAGTTTGGCAACTCCCAAAACATTAATTCGCACATAGCGATCAATTCCCACTCCGCCCAAAAGTTTGCTGACACTTTTGGCAGTTAAAGCCGGCCCGCCTTCCAAATTAGCAGCATTAATTTTTCTCACCCCATACCCCTCTATTTGAGTGCGGGTATCTCTGGGAATAGAGAGCATGACCATCTTTTTTGTCTCTGGGTCAAATTTGACCAAGACCATGACATCAGCAAGACCATCAAAGGAATTTATCTGGGGAAAATATCTGAGATTTTTAGTTTCACTAGGAGGGTTCTGTACATCTGGCGGTAGTACACTCATCCCCATCACCAAAAGATTTACAGGACGAGTTAATTCTGAAAATCGCAATCCATTTCCAGAGATGCGATCGCCACCAAATACCGCTTCTTCTTGGGGACTGAGTTGGGCTTGCTGCAATGGCGTACTGGTTAGGGAAACCGCCAATAGCGCCCCTGCTGTTGCTGAAACCATCGCAATCCCGCTCATTCCTACCCAAAACCACAGCCAACGTCCGCCTTTAGAATTGGGGGAATCTTTCCCACTGGAGTTGGAGGCTTTTGCTGACTGGTTGTCTTCCGCCGAAGTTCTTTGAATGGTCACAGACTTCCTCACACTTACTGATCAAATTCGGTAAATTTGCAGACTAATAAATATCCAAACAAATCAACTCATGATAGCTAATTCTTAATTATTAATGCTAACTTTCTCACTGCTGTGTTAACCACAACACTTATAGCAGTCTTTTCGTTTTTTGGCGGCAAATTCCGTGATGTTTTATTGCAGTATGACAACAATAAACAAGTTTGACTAGATCCATCGGTAGAGAATCTGTCATCTGCGGCAAAATCAGTAATAATACTGAGTTAAGCATTTTCCTTGACATTAAGATAGGAACTTGCCCAAAACTTTCTCAGCAAAACCACTAAAACCTGGTAAACGTTTAGACTTACCCTGCATGAGGCGAAAAATCAGCCAGACACTCACCAAAAAATACCCAGAGGTGAAAAAACTATTAAGTATGAGTAAACGCAGCGCGAAAAATTCTGATGTTCCAGTCCCGCTTACTAAAAATAAGTATCCCAAAAGCCAGGTAAACGCCAGAGTAATAGACAGGCGACTCACCGCAAGTTGTTCCCGACTGCCTTGACGACGATATAGAGTCCACAGAGATGGGAAAAAACCAACTACCGGAATCATATATAGAAGTAGCTGTAGTTTTGGAATGGGGGATGAGGGAGAATTTTTATTGCTTACGTCCTCATCTTCCCAGTCTCCAGCCTCTACCCCAGAAGAATTGTCAATTGGTGGAATATTTTCCATAACTAGAAGGATAAATCAGAGTAATGTAATTAGAGATAATAGGCTGTAAAGAGTGAATTTATTTAGTTCTATCCCGTAATCGGCTAAAGATGCAGACACGCAAGCTATTCGACTGGTGGGAGACACTAACACCCATAGCACGCATCGGAGCGATCGCACTGTTCATTCCGTTGCTAGTTCTTAATGGTTGGGCGATTTCGGCAATTTTTAATTATTTCCACTCCCTGATAGTCATTTTAGTCGGAGCCTCAGTACTAGCCTTTCTACTCAATTATCCTGTGAGTTGGCTAGAGCGTCACGGTGCGAGGCGAGAGCCGGTGGCCATTTTAGTATTTTTATTGGCTTTATCGATTTTATTGGCGTTGGGTGTGACTCTGTTTCCTCTAGCCCTCACCCAAGCCCAACAATTGGTGGCCCGCTTACCGGAGTTAATTGACTCTGGACGCTCTCAGTTAATGATGTTAAATGAGAAAGTAGAGGTTTTTGGTTTACCGATTAACCTTGATGCCTTAGTGGTACAAATCAACGATCGCGTCAAAGGACAACTGCAAGCGATCGCGGGACAAGTTTTGAACCTGGCTGTAGTCACAGTCACTAGTCTGCTAGATTTTGTCTTGACGATGATCTTGACCTTTTATCTTTTGCAGCATGGCGGTGAACTCTGGGAGAGTTTAGTAGAATGGCTACCCACACGATTTAGAGATCCTTTCTCAAAAACGCTACGCCTAAGCTTTCAAAATTTCTTTATCACCCAGTTGATTTTAGCTACCTGTATAGCATCAGCCCTAATTCCCACGTTTTTGTGGCTGAAAGTGCCTTTCGGCTTACTATTTGGCTTAACGATTGGCATCATGGCTCTCGTCCCCTTTGGTGGCTCTGTGGGCATTGCTCTGACTACTTTGTTAGTAGCGTTGCAAGATTTTTGGATGGGGGCCAGAGTATTGATGGCCGCAGTCATTGTGCAGCAAATTCTCGAAAACTTAATTGCTCCCCGGATCTTAGGGAGTTTTACTGGTTTAAACCCTGTTTGGGTGGTGATTTCCGTCTTGACAGGTGCGAGAATTGGCGGGCTATTGGGTGTGATTGTGGCAGTACCCACAGCAGTTGTGATTAAGACTGCTTTAGGCGCCCTACGCCCTGCAACAGTCATTAGTGAAACAGAGGATGCCGAACCTGGGGAAGTATCTGTACCTGTAAAAAAACCTGAAGCGAAAAATCCCCTGAGCATTTCGGAAGCTAGTTCTTAAAAAGCCAGGACTTTAGTTCTTACTACAAACAAAATGGGCATGAGGAATTCTTCCCTACTGCCCATTTTCACTTATTCTGGATCAACGATTGAACCCATGAATAAAATAGTGCCTGTTTGATGATCTCGAATGGCACAGAAAAAGGGACGATCAATAATCATCTGGAATGGCTTTTGTGGCTCTCTGTAAGATGTGGCTACTATGCCCACAGATGTGGCAGCTGCGGCTTCTGTGCCTTCTTCGTTCACTTCAATTAAGGCTTTATGCTTCACTTGGCTAATAGCTAGATTTTTACCCATACCTGAAAAATCAGCTTTACTGCTGAAAGCTTCCTCCATTCCTAAAGCCTTCAGTGCATCATTAAGCGTAACTTCATAGTCTGTTTTAAACTTGGGTAAGCGAATAGAGCCTTCCCGGTTTCTAAATTGAGTCATCCACTGGGCCCAATTTTCAAAACTCAAGTTTTTCTCAAAGGCTTTGAGGTTAGAGTTTTCTTTGGGCAAAAAGATATAAAAGCTGAGTTTTCCCTCTTTACCATAGGGCAGACTCACTGCCTGAAATTGATCGGTTTCATGGTAAAGATAGTTGCCCTCTTGTGACATCATCTGCTGGGGTTTCTGGCTGCCAGATGTCAGGTAAAAGGGGTATTGAGCAGTTTTAGTCTTGTCAAATTCGTTGCTCCATTGCCCTTTAAAATATATGGCATTAATCAGGAATAGCACCTGCTCTGGATCAACTGTATCAACTATCTTGTTGATTTTTCCCTGTGTATTTTCATTCACCCAACTATTGATTACATCAGGCGTCGCAGCATCTTGAAAGTTTAAAGTCGTCACCTTAGCTTTATAGAAATCCTGAGCCTTTTGCAAGAAATCTGACCGCAAACTGGCATCTTTATCTGCCCAAAGCGAGTTAGCGATCGCTAGTTGCACCAGAGGATCGGGATTCTCTAAGAGGCTTTTCAATGCTGCATAAGAGGAGTTAATTGCTGACAGATCCATACCCTGTAGCTCTAGGGTTTTCGCCATCACTTGCTGAGTGGAACCGCTAGCACCATTGTAGGTCATAGCCAGAGCGATCGCTACACTTGAAGGGGAAACAAAAACGTTTTTTTCGCTACTGTTATTTTTCAAAACTTCTGCAAATAGTTTGAAGCCAAATTTGTTGCCGACATCAACAACTTTTGTATCAGAAATAGCGGTTTTTTTTGGCAAAGAAGACTCTGTTTCAGACATACGAGATTGGGCAAGCGCACTCGTATTACTATTGACCTGAGAACAGCCTAATACACCCAACAGCACAACGCTGGCTGCTGCTAGAGCATAACGTCTTCCCAAACGAACAGCGTAACGTCTTTGCAGGAAATTCTCTCTTTCACCACTCAATTTCTGCCCATTCATTCTGCTACCTCGCTTGCCATGAATTATTTAGCTGTTTATCAAGTTTGACGCTAATGGTGTGTCAACTGTTAACTATGACATTTACAGCCACAGAAAACTGGATGGTTACAGTTTTGGTAACGGTAAGTAAGTTATGGTAATTAAACAGAACTCATCAAAGCTAAAAACTAGTACTGCCGTGAATTCAAAATTCAAAATTCAAAATTCAAAATGACTACAGCGTAAGCATTTCGCTAATTTGGAATGGGTGGTTTATTTAAGCCGTGCGGTACTAGTAATTTTTAATTGACTAAACCATCCCTATGCTTGATTTTGAATAGCTTTTATGGAATTAAAATAGTGTATTGTAAACTACATAATTGTCAGAAAAATACTTTTTATCTATTTGATAGTGATAACAAAATCTAATAGTTTTTTTTGCCATTTTGTGCTTTACTTTGATCTAATCAGAATAAAGTAATCACAGCAAAAAATTCCCTGTGTAGCTGGGATGATTTTGAGTACAAATACCCTAAACGGGGAATTGGGAAAATCACCCTTGACCCTTTCAATTCCCAGACATCGTCCACCAAGCTAAAGCATAGGGTTGAGTTGCTTCATTGACCTGTTGACGATACTTAACGCGGATTTTGTAATTCCCGTTAGCAGGAATGGGGCAAAAAATATGTTCTACATTATCAATTTCGCTGATGGAGGAACATACAGTCCCCTGATCCGAATTTTGAGCATCAGCTTTCACCAAGTAGAGGTCGAGATTATTCAAACCGCGATCGCTAAAATCTTCATTGACATCAAACTGCTGATTTTTATTGCGATCGTTGAGTTCTACCAAACGGTTCCAAGTCAGGGTAACAGCCACAAAACTGCCTTGTTTTAGGGGTTTTGCTAAGGCATATTCCACAGATGCTAGTACATCAATTGTGCGATAATCCCAACCAATAGGAGGCACTGGTACAGTAGCTGACGGTTGCCATTGACCAGCACTAAATTGCTGATGAGCACGAAACGCATTTAAATGACCTGCTCCCATTTGGGCATCTAAGGGAATTTTGTCATCTTTATAGGCCTGTGAACCCAACCACTCTTGGTTTTGTTTATCAATCAATGTCCTAGTCATTCCCAACCGCAAGCCATCACCGCTATCTTGGATTTTGTCTGCGGAATTGAGCAATACAGCTTTCATCACTTGATGCCGGCGAGAATCAACACTCCAGTTGGCTTGTTTTGTCCGTAGTTTTGTGTCGCCCAGTTCTTGCAATAAGGCAATGGTAGCTGTAACGTGGGGTGTAGCAAAACTTGTACCTGTAACTTTATTGAGTTTGCCATCTGGATTGAGTGAAGGAATATTACTCCCAGGCGCAACTATACCTATAGCGCGGCGTCCACCAATGTTAAACTCCTTCCCCGCTAGCCTACCACTCACTCCCTGGTTAGCATCAGCCAGATTAGAAACGTCAACTTTATTAAAAACTCCCTCTCTCCGGGATGAAAAAGCCACGTTAATGCCGTTAAAATTATCTGTAGGAATGGGAATACCGCCTTTGCCTTGATTGCCAGCGATCGCATACACGACATCATGAACGCGACTAGACCAGTCAATACATAGCGTTAGTAAAGCATTACCATCTAAAACAGCCTCAGGACGTGGATCGCGGCTGAGGGGTTCACCAAAACTGAAGTTAATGGCACGCACATCACCGCCGTTTTGCAACGCTATATGCTGCGCCGACAAGCACTCCTCTGGCTGACCCATGTTTCTAGTAGACCCGACAGCAGAAGAATACAGTCGTGCATTGGGGGCTACTCCTGGTAAGGCCTTATCTTTACTTACCATCACACCAGCAACATTATAAGCATGGGGGTCAACACCACTATTCGATTTAGCTGGGCCATTGCGTAAAAACACTCCTGCTACCGATACAGCCTGATTTTTAGACACGGCTTTATCCCAGCCAAACATTCCCGGACGCCCAATTTCCACTTGACCAATAGCAATCTTGCGACCGCTTAAATTATAAGGAGCTTGATGTAACCTCAAAGCATCAATACCGTTAATTCCCAAAGAACTTTGTAAAGCCGAAGCCAGCACCGGCGCACTCAAACAAGTAGCACCCAATCCCCAAATTATCCAAGTTGGTTTTCTGTTCATTTTCATTTGTCATTTATCATTTGTCATTTTGTAGAGATGTTGCACTGCAACGTCTCTACAAGGGTCAAAGAATTCAGGTTGATTCTCCAGGTCCTATTGCCGATTGCAAAATTTATGAGCGATTGCTCAATGTTTTGTTACAATACTTACAGACGAGGACGCTTAAAAACCCACTAGCCATGACCCAAAACTCATCTCAAAAGCCCATTGTGATTGCTCCGTCTATTCTGTCAGCCGATTTTAGTCGTCTGGGTGACGAAGTTCGAGCCGTAGACGCGGCGGGAGCAGATTGGATTCATGTTGACGTAATGGACGGACGCTTTGTACCTAATATTACAATAGGTCCTCTGGTTGTGGAGGCGATTCGTCCGGTGACAACAAAGCCACTGGATGTCCACTTAATGATTGTGGAGCCAGAAAGGTATGTAGAGGGCTTTGCCAAAGCAGGTGCTGATATTATCTCAGTACATGCCGAGCATAACGCTTCACCCCACCTACACCGCACCCTCGGTCAAATTAAAGAACTCGGTAAAAAGGCAGGAGTGGTACTCAATCCTTCAACGCCTTTGGAGTTGATTGAGTATGTACTTGATCTGACCGATTTAGTGTTGATTATGAGTGTCAACCCTGGATTTGGTGGACAAAGCTTTATTCCTGGTGTGCTACCTAAAATTCGCAAATTGCGTCAGATATCTGATGAACGTGGTCTTGACCTCTGGATTGAAGTCGATGGCGGACTGAAGGCAAATAACACCTGGCAAGTTTTAGAAGCTGGTGCTAATGCGATTGTTGCTGGTTCAGCTGTGTTTAATGCCAAAGATTATGCTGAAGCAATTTCAGCAATTCGGAATAGCAAGCGTCCTGCACCAGAATTGGCGAAAGTATAAGTAGGAAAATAGGGTTATTCCCAATTCTAAATTAAAAAAGCAAGGGCGATCGCTTGATTGATCGCCCTTTATTATTTGCTGAGTCTTGATTAATTAAACTTTTAGTTACCAATGTTTGACATTCTGATTTCAGATGTCCCCCGGCCTACCACTTTCGGGGCACCAACTTTTAAGCTTAAGTCTTCACAACACACAGTGAAGACAGGCTGACCTGTACATATCCGGGCAAAAGGACTGGCAGCCGGAACTTCTAGCTGAGAACCTATCAAACCCAAGCGAGACTCAAATTCCGCAGGAAATAGGAGCAAATCAGCACCTATTGCACTAAAACTCGCAGCACCTAAACGTTGTCGCCACGCCCAGCTTTGTTGATTGTAATTAAGTCTGCACAGCAGCCGATTTCCTTGACTGACAGTGACACTGCTTTCGTTCCAAGTAAACTCAGCTAATTCTTTTGGTAGTCCCCAAATTTCTCGACCACCAGCCACTGAATCAGCGTCGTCCACATAAATGTGGGAAATCCAACCACCGATTTTTCCTTGATAACTCACTACAGCCGGAGCGACAATCAACTCGCTATACTCTAGCACTGAACCTGATTGGTAATCAGATAAATATACACTAGCAAGGGTTTTACCAGGCCATACAGAAATAACATCTAACTTTGCAGGTATTAGAGGGCGAACTCGGTCAATATCTACCAAATGCAAAGTTAGGATAGCATGACCTTGCAGTGTCCAAGGTGTTTGTGGAAATGGCATATTCACAATTGAATTCATCTGAGAAAGTATGATCTGAGGCTTCCTCGGTGCATAATTTCCGCAAAATCAAAACACCAACCCTTTACTTTTTACCAAATTCCAATTTAAAAAAAATCCCCACCCAGGCAAAAGCTTGGATGGGTAATATGAGGCAGTGGCACGATAATTTACGTGACAGCAGAACAAGAATTACTTGCTTTCTGTGAAATCAGCGTCAATCACGTCATCTCCACTGCCAGAAGCAGAGGCAGAATCTCCATCTTGAGGTTCAGCACCTGGTGCAGCACCACCACCAGCTTGTTGATAGATGTTGCTACCAACGGCGAATAGTGCTTGTTGCAGTTCTGGTGTGAGCTTCTTGATTTGCTCATCATCTTCCTGAGCAACTGCTTCCCGCAGCTCTTTCACCAGACCCTCGACCTTAGTTTTGTCAGCTTCGGGTACTTTATCACCCAATTCTTGCAGTTGCTTCTCGGCTTGGTATGCCAAAGAGTCAGCTTGGTTCTTGCGCTCAATTTTCTCGCGCCGTTCTTTGTCAGCGTTGGCGTTTTGTTCGGCTTCTCTGACCATGCGGTCAACATCAGATTTATCTAAGGTAGAAGCGCCAGTAATGCTGATGGACTGTTCTTTACCAGTACCTTTGTCCTTAGCGGTGACATTGAGGATACCATTGGCGTCGATGTCAAAGGTAACTTCAATTTGAGGTACACCACGGGGTGCTGGGGGGATACCATCTAAGCGGAAAGTTCCCAAGCTCTTGTTATCATTAGCAAATTCCCGCTCACCTTGGAGGACGTGAATTTCCACGTTGGTCTGTCCATCCACGGCGGTGGAGAAGACTTCCGATTTCTTGGTGGGAATTGTGGTGTTGCGGGGAATGATTTTGGTCATCACGCCACCCAAGGTTTCTACACCTAAGGATAGTGGTGATACATCTAACAGCAAAATGCCAGTAACATCACCAGCTAGTACACCTGCTTGGATAGCCGCACCAACTGCTACCACTTCATCAGGGTTAACGGTTTGGTTAGGGTCTTTACCCAATATCTGCTTCACCAGTTGTTGGACGGCGGGAATCCGGGTAGAACCACCAACTAATACCACCTCATCGATATCACCTTTGCTCAACTTGGCGTCTCGGAGTGCGTTCTCAACGGGGATGCGAGAACGGTCAATTAAGTCAGAGCAGAGTTCTTCAAACTTAGCGCGGGTGAGGGTTGTATCCAGGTGCTTAGGGCCATCCTGGGTAGCGGTGATAAAAGGTAAGTTGATTTCTGCTTGGGTGACGCTAGAAAGCTCAATTTTGGCTTTTTCTGCGGCTTCAGTTAGACGTTGTAAGGCTTGTCTGTCTTTGCGGAGGTCAATACCTTCGTCTTTGCGGAACTGTTCTGCTAAGAAATCAACGATTTTTTTATCGAAGTCGTCACCACCGAGGTGGGTATCACCAGAGGTAGCTAATACTTCAAATACGCCATCACCTACTTCGAGGATGGATACGTCGAAGGTACCACCACCTAAGTCAAATACCAGAATGGTTTCGTTGCTCTTTTTGTCGAAGCCGTATGCCAAAGAAGCAGCAGTAGGTTCGTTGATAATCCGCAGTACTTCAATCCCAGCGATTTTACCAGCATCTTTGGTGGCTTGGCGTTGGGAGTCATTGAAGTAAGCAGGTACGGTGATGACGGCTTGAGTGACGGTTTCACCGAGGTATTTGCTGGCGTCTTCAACTAGTTTGCGGAGAACTTTTGCAGAAATTTCTTCAGGAGCAAACGGTTTCCCCACGATGGGACAATCTAGCTTGACGTTACCGTTGCTGCTGAGGACTTTGTAAGAAACTTCCGTAGCTTCATTACTAACTTCGTCGTAGCGGCGTCCAATGAAGCGTTTGACCGAGTAAAACGTATTTTCGGGGTTCATCACCGCTTGGCGCTTGGCGATTTGACCAACTAAGTTATCGCCATTTTTCGCAAATGCTACTACTGATGGTGTTGTCCGAAAACCTTCCGCATTAGCAATAACTGTGGGTTTACCACCTTCCATAACTGCGACGCAGGAGTTCGTTGTACCTAAGTCAATTCCTACTACTTTTGCCATTTTAAGTGCTGGCTCCGTATAACTACAAATGAATGGGAGTATTAAGGACTAATTTTTGAACCAACTGGTTGAATAAAACAGCCAGTTCAGCATGAATACCTTTGATTAGGCTTTAATCGGGTTGAACCCTCATACTATGCTGATATATATACTGAAACTCAGTTGTAGCCTGTCCATGAAGGAGGGTTTCCCGAACCTTACTTGGGACGGTTAAACTTAAAGGTGTATCTAGTTGGCTCATCGATTGATTTGCTTGCACTCTGTCTAATTTATGAGAATTAATACCTGAAGCGATTAGGGTGAACCGTAACATCAAAGTGGTGTTTGCCGCCTTGAGAACTAATAAACCCTATATTTATCTAGGACAACCAGGCCCTAACAGGAGCGATCGCTCATATAATTACCTAATAATTGCGAATATTAATCATTAAATGTAACCCGTTCTGCCCAGACAGAGATTGTATACGTCGTGTTGTCGTTAGCGATCGCGCCTGATTTACGCGGTAGAATCACAACAGCGCCACTCCCTGCCATGTATCCAGTGTGAAAACTGACAGTATCTTTTATCGCCTTTTTCAAGAATTTCCCAGTGTCTTTTTTGAATTAATTGGTAACTCACCCCAAATCGCAGAGGCTTATCAATTCTCCTCCATCGAAATCAAGCAAACTGCATTTCGGATAGATGGTGTCTTTCTCCCGACACCAGGAGAGCAAAACCCAATTTACTTTGTCGAAGTCCAATTTCAAACCGATACAGAAATTTATTCGCGCTTAGTTTCAGAAATCAGTTTATACTTGCGTCAAAATCAACCACAAAATTCTTGGCAGGCAGTGGTTATCTATCCCAACCGCAGTACCGATACAGCAGATATTAAACATTACAGTGAATTCTTTACTAGCCAACGTATCAGTCGGATTTATCTTGATGAATTAGGTGATCCTTTATTGTTGCCCGTGGGAATTGCTACTATTAAATTAGTAATCGAAAATGAAGATAGAGCAATTATTACTGCTAGAGAGTTAATCAACCGCATCCCACAAGCAACCTATACCCCAGCCAAACAACAGCAGTTACTAGAATTGATAGAGACTATCTTGGTTTATAAGTTGCCAACAATGAGTCGCAGCGAGATTGAAGCTATGTTTAGGTTAAGTGATTTGCAGCAGACACGAGTTTATCAAGAAGCCAAGCAAGAAGGCCGAGTGGAAGGTCGCGTGGAAGGTCGAGAACAAGGTCGCGTGGAAGGTCGAGAACAAGGTCGCGTGGAAGGTCGCGTGGAAGCAAAATTAGAAGCTGTATCTCAATTATTAGCGTTGGGATTGACTGTGGAACAAATCGCACAGGCATTGAAATTGGAAGTTGAACAAGTTAGACAAGTTGCACAACAAGTAACTACCGAGAATAGTGAGTCACAATGAGATGGAAAATAAATATCCTGTACACAGTTTGAAAGAAACACGATTTTATCAAGAGGCCAAGGAAGAAGGTAGACAAGAAGGCCTTTTGGAAGCAAACTTGGAAGCTGTAAAGCTATTATTACAATTTGGTTTGACAGCCGAACAAATTGCACAAGCATTGAAGTTGAAAGCTGAACTAGTTATAAAAGTTGCACAACAGACAAAAAATCAAAATAATGAATTGACTGGAGATTGAGAGCATTTTGGGTTGAAGTTATAGCATTTCTCACTGAGATGAATTCTGTATTTTGCATAGTTTATATTTCTTATGGTTACTCTATCTCCCAATCTCCAAGCTAAACTTTCCCAACCTCTAAAAATCGACTCATTTGAGGTCAAAAGCCGGGTTTTGCAGTCGCCTTTATCTGGGGTGACAGATTTGGTATTTCGTCGCTTAGTACGTCGCTACGCCCCAGATTCCATGATGTACACAGAAATGGTGAACGCCACGGGGTTGCACTATGTCAAGCAGTTACCCAAAATCATGGAGGTAGACCCCAACGAACGACCAATTAGCATCCAACTATTTGATTGTCGTCCTGATTTTTTGGCAGAAGCAGCAGTCAAAGCAGTGGCGGAGGGTGCTGATACTGTGGATATCAATATGGGTTGTCCAGTAAATAAAATTACTAAAAATGGTGGTGGTTCTTCGCTGTTGCGGCAGCCGGAAGTAGCTGAGGCAATTGTGCGCGAGGTAGTGCAGGCTGTTGATGTGCCTGTAACAGTAAAAACCCGTATTGGCTGGAATGACCAAGAAATTACGATTCTTGATTTTGCCAAGCGGATGGAAGATGCGGGTGCAAAAATGATCACGGTGCATGGACGTACCCGCGCCCAAGGGTACAATGGTAATGCTCGTTGGGAATGGATTGCCCGTGTCAAAGAGGTGCTTTCTATCCCGGTAATTGGCAATGGGGATATTTTCTCAGTGGAAGCGGCGGTGAAATGTTTAGAGCAAACTGGTGCTGATGGGGTGATGTGTTCCCGTGGGACTTTGGGTTATCCGTTTTTGGTAGGGGAGATTGATCACTTCTTGAAGACTGGGGAATTATTAGCGCCACCAACCCCAATTCAAAGGTTGGAATGCGCGAGGGAACATTTACAAGCTTTATGGGAATATAAAGGCGATCGCGGTGTGCGTCAAGCCCGCAAGCACATGACTTGGTACGCTAAGGGTTTTGTCGGTGCGGCAGATTTGCGCGGTAAATTAAGTTTGGTTGATGATGTCAATCAGGGTTTGGATTTGATTGACAGGGCAATTGAGAATTTGGTGCAAAATGGTTATGAACCAGAATTAGAAGCAGACTCTAGTTTTGCTTTGGTGTAAGTATGCAGTCGTTGCGATGTCAAGAAGCAATCCTAACAAGCTGATTTTTGATCACGGCTGCGTCAATCCTCACTAAAATTTATCAGGAGAGAAAAGTTGTGAATTTTCCGTACACTGGAGGCTGTCAATGTGGACAGATTCGTTATGAAATTCATGCTGAACCTCTGACTCTCTATGTATGCCATTGTCGGGAGTGTCAGAAACAATCCTCCAGTGCATTTGGTATGTCACTCACTGTCCCACGTGATGCTGTCGTCATTGTTCAAGGGCAACCAAAAGCTTGGACTCGTCCAGCTGATAGTGGACGCCAGGTCAAAAACTTTTTCTGCGGGGAGTGTGGAACGCGATTGTTTCATGAGCGGACTTACAGCCCAGATACGATCAATGTCAAACCCGGAACGTTAGATGATACAAGTTGGTTATGTCCAGTGGCAAATGTTTGGACACGCAGCGCACAGCCTTGGGTAAGGATTTCTGACCAAATGCTGAATTATAATCAGCAACCAGAGGATGTGTATCTGCTATGGGAGCAATGGAAAAAACAGGGTTAAGTAGGTGGGTGGAAGAATTTATCGTTGTGATAAGGCAGGAGGAAAGAGGGTCTTAGCCTCATTTATTTTTCTTTACATAGGTGGGTTTATTTATGCCTACCTACTTAGTTGTCTTAATTTCTACCAAACAGGTATCCCGAAACTTGACTGGAACTTGAGTATTTATGCAAGAGGTCTATTCTTTGACAACTTTCAAGGTGCTGAAGCTAGTATCAGCACAACCGCTAATGAATCCTCCCATGACTTGAATTTGCCGCAAATAATCAAGCGCTTGTTTGGTAATCACTTCTCCGGGCATTAACACGGGTATTCCTGGGGGGTAGGGACAGACGATTTCTGCACAAATGCGATCGCTGGTTTGTTCTAGAGGTAATGTTTCTGTAGTGCTGAAGAAAGCTATACGGGGGGAAATTTGCATAGAACTACCCATCTTAAAATCATTATCCCAGAAAATTAACCGCTTTTTCACTGGAGAACTTGGAGTCATCTCAGCCAAATCGGTGAAAGCTTGAACTAACTTTTCAATATCTGCGGGAGTGTTACCCAAGCTAATAATAAAAGTGACATGTTGCAGTGAGGAAAATTCCGCATTTATACTTAGCTGCTCATCTAAAATTGCCTCGGCGGCGAATCCTGTCAAACCCAAGTCAGCAACGGTGACAGTCAGGCGAGTTCTATCTAGAGTCACAAAGCCAGGTGATGGTTTGCTCGTAAATAGAGGAGTAGATAACCCAGGAATTCCACTAATTCTAGTTCTAGCTGTATCTGCCAGTTGTAAAGTTCGAGACATCAAATCTCTGCCGTGGAGTGCCATTTGCTGACGTGCAGCATCAAGAGAAGCCAAAAGTAGATAACTGGGGCTGGTAGACTGGACTAATTGCAAAGCTTTACTAACGCGATCGCTATCTATTCTGCGACCTTGAATATGCAGCATTGATGCTTGTGTAAGAGCGCCCAATACCTTGTGGATGGACTGTACGGTTAAATCTGCACCTGCGGCTAAAGCTGGGGTGGGTAACTCCGGGTGAAAGGCGAAGTGGGCGCCGTGGGCTTCATCAACCAGTAGAGGGATATTGTATTGGTGGGTAATTTGGGCGATCGCCTGTAAGTCACCACACACGCCGTAATATGTGGGGTAAACTGTCAACACGGCTTTAGCATCAGGATGTTGTTGCAGTGCAGTTTTGACAGCCTGGGGCGTTACACTGTGGGCAATATCTAACACTGGGTCATATTCAGGATTGACGAAAACCGGGATAGCACCAGAAAGAATTAACCCAGCGATCGCGGAAGAATGCACATGACGAGGCAAAATAATTTTATCCCCCGTACCGCAAGTAGCCAGGATGGCGGCGGCAATGCCAGAAGTAGAACCATTGACAAGAAACCATGTTTGTGTACCACCAAATGCCTCAGCCGCTAGTTGTTGAGCTGCTTGAATCACGCCTTGGGGTGTAAAAAGATTATCTAAATCTGCTAATTCAGTCAAATCAGCCCCAAACACAGCTTGACCAAGTAAGTCAGCCAAAGGTTGCCCAATTCCCACCCCCCGCTTATGACCTGGGGTGTAAAAAGCTGTATGGGGACGGTCTGCATTGGCTTTTAAGGCTGCTAATAAGGGTGCCTGATTTTGATTGAGCATTTGGAAGTTTTTTATACATCTACAGGGCATAATTTTCCCGCCAAACTTAACAGTATCTTAATCGCCCCTTGATTGCGTGTTTGTAGCTTCGTGACATCAGTGGCAACAAATAAACTTTCTGATTAGGGGTAAATATGGAACTCATGCAAAATGTTAGCGAAGCTATACGTGGGTATCGCTTACCATTAAATCGGTCTGGACGACGGGGTTTTTTGCTAGGTGCAGGATTTCTCACAGGGTTAGCGATTACTAGCCAATGGCGACCAGCATTAGCAAGACCGAGGTTTTCTGGCTATCCCTTTACCCTTGGTGTCGCCTCCGGCGATCCCTTGCCCGATGGTGTTGTATTATGGACACGACTAGCTCCCGATCCACTCAATGGCGGGGGAATGCCGTTACAAAATATTGTAGTGCGGTGGGAAGTAGCCCTGGATGAAAATATGAGGAGGGTTGTGCAGAGAGGCACAACTTTGGCAACTCCAGAACTAGGACACTCAGTACACGTTGAAGTTAGTGGGTTACAGCCTGAGCGTTGGTACTGGTATCGGTTTAAAGTTGGCAATGAAGTTAGCCCAATTGGACGGACTCGCACATCTGAAGCTTTCCAACAACTCAACTTTGCTTTTGTTTCCTGCCAAGATTGGCAGAACGGCTACTACACAGCATATGAACATCTGGCGAAGGAAGACCTTGACCTAGTTGTGCATCTTGGTGATTACATTTACGAATACGGCCCCCAATCTGGTGGGCCCCGCCAACACATCGGCCCGGAAATTATCACCCTCAGTGACTACCGCAACCGTCATGCTTTGTATAAAACCGATCGCAATCTACAAGCTGCTCATGCTGCCTTCCCCTGGATAGTAACCTGGGACGATCATGAAGTTGATAACAACTACGCCAACCTTATACCTGAAGATAACCAAACCCCGGCGGCATTTGCAGCACGGCGAGTTAGTGCTTACCAAGCGTATTACGAACACATGCCATTGCGTCCATCGTCCATACCCATCGGGACAGATATGCAGCTTTATCGGCGATTCACTTTCGGTAATTTAGCTGAGTTCAATGTGTTAGATACCCGTCAGTATCGCACCGATCAACCCTGTGATGACGGACTCAAACCCCGTTGTCCTCAAGCTTTTGATGACAATGCTACCATGACAGGAAAAGAGCAAGAGCAATGGCTATTCCAGGGATTAGATAAATCGCGATCGCGTTGGAATGTGATTGCTCAACAAACTATGCTCGCTGAATATGATTTTGATGCTCGCCCAGAAGTAACTTTATTCAACGTGGATCAATGGGATGGCTATGTGGCGGCGCGGAATCGGCTATTCAACTTTTTGCAACAGCGTCAACCTGCTAACCCAGTGGTGATTACCGGAGACATCCATTCTAGTTGGGTACATGACCTAAAAGCAGACTTCAACAACCCAGCTTCCGTTACAGTTGGAACAGAGTTTGTTGGCACTTCAATTTCCTCTGACTTTCCTACCCCGTTCATTGCACCAGTGCAAGCCGCTTTGTCAGACAATCCCCACACTAAGTTCTTTGACGGTGCTTTTCGAGGTTATGTCCGTTGCAAACTTACCCCAGAACTCTGGCAGAGTGATTACCGTGTTGTATCGTCTATCGTTAGCCCCAATGCTTCCATTAGTACCCTAGCTTCCTTTGTAGTGCAAAACGGGCAACCAGGGGCAATCCGGGCCTAACTAGGGCTTGCTGAACAAGTTATAAAAAAGCCGCTCTGACTTTTCGCTATGTTCTCTGCGCCTCTGTGGTTAAATAAATTACTTTTTAACCGCAGAGGCGCACACTTGCGTCGGTCGCCAGACTTGTAGACGCAAAGCTGCTACTCTAAGAGTTCTGAAATTAGGTTTTCTCAACTTTTGTTTGGCTTGAGAAAAATCTTTGATTAAATAATATATAGGAATCCGATTTGATATCTGAAAAAATCTCAGTATGTGTAGTGGCGTGTCAAGGCTAAAATGTTGCAAACTATTTGGGAGCATCCCAAATGTGTCAATTTATTTTTTTGTAGTGATGGCTCTCTAGCTCGCTTCCTGGACATTAGGGAGCAAGATGCTCCCACTACAAATTTTATTTTTGCAAAATTGGGATGATGCAAAAAATTTTCTTGTGGTGCGGGCATCTTGCCCGCTAATTAGAACGGGCAAGATGCCCGTACTACAAAAGATTGCTAATACACAAAATTAGCTTAGACACACCCTACGTATCTGTTCAAAAATCCAATATGAGTCCTATAGCTCATCAAGATATTCTTCATCAAGGCTATCAATTTCAGCTTGAATTTTGTCTTTTGCAGTCATTTTTACCTTTTCTCTCAGCTAATATCATTCTCATCGTAACTTTTGAGCATATCTTGAAGAGGGATCGCCCTTTCAAAACCAACTAAAAGCGATTGGCGCTTGTTTCCTCGCTGCAAGTTGGGCGATCGCCCACTGTACAATCGAATCAAGTGAGACTCCTCTGATTGGGGCAAGATGATGATGGAGCGTTTCATAGCTGGCACTATCAGAGACATTCTTCACCAAATCGTATACTGTCCATTCTGCAACCATTCCACCTATGCCTCGATTTCTGTATACTTCTTTGATGCATGATTGATTACAGGGAGATAGGACAAGTATCGTCATTGAGGGTGATGCCGAATACTTGGGTTGTCATCTAGCTTAAAAAAGTCGAATAATTTAATGAGACTGACCATGATCAATCCTGTTGCTATCTCCATCCCAGAACCACAAATACCTACCCCTGAACCAAACCCTTTACCAAGTCCTGAACCAACACCGGGGCCAACCATTCCCCGTCCTTTACCAGAACCAGTTCCAGAACCTGTACCTAATCCCATTCCCCAGCCGATTCCAGGGCCAATTCCCCAAACGGTTCCCGGGCCGGTTCCCCAAACCATTCCTGAACCTGTTTAAATTAACTTTGTACTTTCATCCCCAATCTAAAATCTAAAATGCTACGAGCCGGAATTGTCGGACTTCCCAACGTCGGAAAATCTACTTTATTTAATGCTGTAGTGGCTAACGCCAAAGCTGAAGCCGCTAACTTTCCTTTTTGCACGATTGAACCGAATGTCGGCGTTGTCGCAGTACCGGATGACCGGTTAAACGTTCTAGCGAAAACTTCCAATTCGGAACAAATTGTTCCCGCACGTGTTGAGTTTGTCGATATTGCGGGTTTAGTCAAAGGTGCAAGTCAAGGGGAAGGGTTGGGTAATCAATTCCTTTCTCACATTCGGGAAGTGGATGCGATCGTCCATGTAGTGCGTTGTTTTGAAAATGATGATATTATTCACGTTGCCGGTTCTGTTGACCCAGCACGGGATATTGAGATCATTAATTTAGAATTGGGTTTAGCAGATTTAGCTCAAATTGAGCGACGAATTGACCGCACCCGTAAACAAGCACGCACCAGTAAAGATGCACAGTTTGAAATCACAGTCTTAGAAAAATTAGCTGCTATTTTGAATGAGGGTCAATCAGTCCGTCAAGCGAGTTTGAACGAAGAAGAAACCGAAATTATTAAAGGTTTAGGATTACTCACCAATAAACCAATTATCTACGCCGCTAACGTATCTGAAGATGATTTGGCAACAGGTAATAAATTTGTCGAGCAAGTACGGCAAATCGCCTCTCAAGAAAATGCCCAAGTGGTGATAGTATCTGCCCAAGTAGAAGCAGAACTTGTGGAATTACCAGAGGAGGATAAAGCTGATTTTCTCGCATCTTTGGGTGTGGAAGAAGGTGGATTAAAATCCTTAATTCGTGCTACCTATACCTTGTTAGGATTGCGAACATATTTCACTTGTGGCCCTAAAGAAACCCGTGCTTGGACTATCCACGCAGGAATGTCTGCACCCCAAGCAGCAGGAGTAATTCACTCTGATTTTGAACGGGGATTTATTCGGGCAGAAACCGTGGCTTACAATGATTTAGTCACAAATGGTTCCATGAATGCTGCGAAAGAAAAAGGGTTAGTGCGTAGTGAAGGTAAAGAGTATATTGTGCAAGAAGGGGACGTGATGTTATTTAGGTTTAATGTGTAGTTTAGTTTTCTACAACATTCCTAAATTATTTGTGAACAACAAGATCCCCGACTTCATTAAAAGTCGGGGATGTGAAGCCTGGGATTAAAAAAAATCAAATAAGATTGCTATATTTCATTGTTCACCCAACACATACACATAAGAACCCAAATTTTCATCATCCGTACCCACAACCACACCACCATTTGCCCCAGGGACAAGTTCTAAACCTTCAATTTTGCGGTAATTAGAACGGTAGAGGGGGACAAGTTGGGGATTTTGCTTTAATACTATTTCTTGTCCACGAAATCCCACAGCACCGATAGCGCAAACCGCCGACTGAAATGGCCCATCATCTCCAGCATCACTTGCTGATGTAATAAATATAATTCCAGTTGGGTCTACTTTTAAATCGGAAATATGACGAACATTACCTGAGGGAAATGGTACTTTCAGATTAGCAGAACCTGTTTGAGTTATTTGAGATTTATCTAAATCAAGTACTCCCCAGTAAATGATTCCTGGTTGTGCAGCTTCACCTCGATGTGCCCATATTGCAACTAGTTTATTGTCTATATTCTGTAGCGCAAATGCTTCAATATTACTACCTTGAGGTACTTTTGGTAAATCGAATTTTTGGAGAACTGAAATACTTGTATTGCGAGAATTTAACTTGATTTCATAAGCTTTACCAGCGCTACTTAAAGCCATAAAGCTTTTTTTATTTGGGACAGAGGTTAAGCTCTCTAAATCAATGGGTGCTTCTGTGTTTTCTGGCCATTTCACAGGGGAATATTTAACTGGCTGCTTTCCCTGGAGGCTGATGATTGCTAGACGGGGTTCGTCTTTTTTCTTATTGTCATGGACAATCAAAAAGTCTAGAGAATTACCTTGCTGTTCCACCAGCGCCATACCACTAATGCCATAAAGTATACCACCTCGAACCGGACGCCAATCCTGTGCCTGTACTTGTTGGGGGATGATTAATGCTCCGAAGATAGTTACACAGACAATGATTAGCTTGAATAAGCGAGGTACATTTTTGAGTGCGGCTGATGGGTACATGCTTGAGTATCGGTAAGAAAAATTGTATTAGGCGATACTGTAGCATATCTAGAATAGGCGATCGCTATTCGTCATATCAGCATTATTTTAACTGCTTTTATAATTATATACACGTAATTGTATATCTCTCATCTATTAATCTAAAGGCATGAGCTAGAATCGCAGATGTTTCAATAAAAACCAGTGACATTACTTTTTTAGGGTGTTATTTTTGAAAATAAGTTCTTTTAACTCAGTACTTAAGGAATGGTGCATCATGCTGGGATGGATTTTTGGCGACTTAGTTAAAAAATTAGAGCGTTCAGCAAAAGTGGTTGCAGGGGATTTTTTAGAAGCGAGTAGTAAAGAAATCAGCAACTTGTTTGATCAACAGCTTTACCCATTAGCTGACAAACTAGACTACATAGCGGAACAACGGATTAAACAAGTCGAAACCTTAGAAAGTCAGGTTACAAATGATATTGAGTCTCTCCTCAATAGTGTCGATGATAAACTTAGGCTTAATCTCAAAAAAATTGATGAAATACGTGAATCAGCTATCAAGGATGTCAGAGAAACGGGTGGGGAATTGGATTTTTATTTAGAAAATAGAATAAATCAATTTTCCTTGACTGTCATGAAAGTATTAAGCCAAGCAGAAGGAATTGCTAATGTTATTATTGATGATATTAAAATTTTAGAAGAAAAACTTTTTCAAGATATTAATTATATAGTCGATAAAATAATTGAAAGTATAGAGGGAACAGCAGAATTAATTCGTCAGGAATTCCAAAAGTATGTAGCTCATTTTTTACCAAATCCTTTTGATAAATGTAGACAAAGACTAAATATAGGAATGAAACCTGGCTCTAGACTATCTGACATTGAGCTTTATGAATTAATCGAATGTCATGAATTGAGTAAATTGCATGAAAATACACCTATTGAAGAAGTACTCAAGTCTTATGGACAGATGCAACTCAATGCAGCAAGAATGGCTGCATTAGTAAGAAGATCACCAGAATTGAAAAGGCGAGCTTTTGAAGACTGGCTCAAATACGGTTTACTGTGTGAGTTTTGGCGTAAGACAAGGAAAATTTATGATGCTTCAGAAACTTTGAGGTTGCAACATCAGCCAACTCAACAATTTTTAATAGATAAATAAATTATGTTTATGGAGGTTTTTATGAAAACTGCTGATGCTGCTGACTGGAAAACACCATTAGGTTACTACGAAAAAGCAATAGAAGAACTAGGACGTACAAAGGCAGAGTTACAAGAAGAGTTAGCAAATATCAAAGTAAGTATCAAAAAAGATTTAGAATCTAAGATTGATAATTATCAAGTTGAAATACATAAATTAAAATCTGAGCTTCAAATGACTAAAGAACAGTTTGCAACTGCTGATAAAACTGCTAACGACGCAAAACAAACTGCTAATGATGCTCAGGTTAAACTACAGAAAATGCAAGAAAATATGACTAATGAATTAAATAGCGAGAAGATAAACATTACGGAATTATCACAAATAAAAGAACAATTATCTCAGGTTTTATATGTTCTAGAAAAACCAAACTTTACTAATTTTGATAGTGATTCACAAAAGCAAATCCTGACGTCTCTATCAAGTTTGCAGTTACAAATTTCTCAACTAGAAATAGAATTAACCCTTGTTTCTCCTGCTTCAGGTATAAACTACATAAAATTACGAGATTTGTTGGCAGCAAAAGCATGGCAGGAAGCGGATAAAGAAACTTGGAATTATATGCTGCAAATATCTGAAAGAGAAGGAGAATCCTGGTTAGATGATGGAGATATTAAGCGTTTCCCAAGGCATGATCTGCGAATTATTAACAACCTTTGGACAAAATATAGTGAGGGAAAATTTGGATTTGGTGTTCAAAAACAAATCTGGCAATATCCCAAGGAAGATTATAAGCGCTTTGGCGATCGCGTTGGGTGGCTAGTGAATATTTCCAATAGTGAATGGCGTAAATATGAGGAGGCTATTTTTAGTCTTGACGCTCCAGAAGGACACCTTCCATATACGGTTCGTGTGCTCGGTTTAGGTTATCGAAATCCCGGAGAACTTTCGCACAGATTAAAACTTTTTTTACTGCGGTACTAACTTGAGTGAAACGAAGATTGCCAAAAGGTTTAGATATGAATAAAAATAATGGTAAAGACTGGAAAAATCCTTTAGGGTATTACGAAATTGCAATAGAAGAATTAAGACGTACACAGGAAGAGTTACAGGTAAAACTACAAAATATTAGAGAACTCCAGGATAATTACCTAGATTTGAAAACAGAGTTAAAAGCTACGCAAAGAGAACTAGATACTACTAAAGTAGAACTTAAAGTCACTCAAAGAGAACTAGATACTATCAAAACAGAGCTTAAAGCTACTCAAGAAGAATTAGACACTACAAAATTACAATTAGAAGAAATACAAAAAAAAGCTAACTCTACTGCTTATCAAATTGAGTCTGTTAAATCTGGTATTGAAAATGGGTCAATTGTTGCTCAAAAAGCTTTAATGCTACGTGGTAAGAATGACAAATTTTGGATAAGATTTTGTTCACTAGATAGTGTCAATCATCATTGGTTACAAGTTTGGAAAACTGATGATACATGGCATGACGATATTCGGGTAAAAGCAACATCATTATTACGAGCTAGAGACGATCAGTATTGGATGAGATTTAACTATCTCAAAGATGGGAAATATGATACATATCACGTATGGCAACGTGGTAATACATGGCATCGTACTATTAGGGTGGAAACAGCAAAAAGATTAAAGCCTTAATAGCGTAAATCCTCATTTCTCTGCGGAATTTGTGTCTCTGTGGTTAAATAAAATATAAGGTGGGTAATACCCAGCCTACAATTCAATACTGACTTATTAATAATGCTAATGATTGAGTTAAATCAGAGGTGAATATCCAAAAGAAATTTCGCCTTCGTGGTAGTACTCGATGCACCAATTATCTTGGGGACAAATTATCCATGTATCCCAACTTTGTTGACAAACTAACTGTGCATGTTGAACAACTAGTGACAAACTTAGTTCTAAACTGAGGGTATTAGCATCAGCCCAGACAATTATCACATTTGGGTTGCCCAGATTTTGGTTAAGAATTATCTGCTGTAACTTTTGACTGAAATTTTCGTAGTCAGTGACAAAAACAGCTGATTGCATACAACCATCTACTTTTTCCCAATTTACTCGACCCCACCAAGCAATAGGAAAGTTCTCAGTTAACCAAGAACTTGCAGGATTAAAAAATGTTGGTTCTGTCCAAATAATTTTGTAAGTTGCTAATTCTGCATCTAATTGAGTGAGTAGGTCTTTGCAAGACTCCTTTTGTTGCTGTTGATGTAACTGGCGTTTTAATTGTTCTCTGCGAATAATTAAGGCTTTTCTCCGTTCCGGGTTCATATCCTCATACTTAACGAATAATGGTAACAGATGGTTTCTTGGTCATGGAATTATATCTATGAGATGTTACTGTAAAATTAAACTAGCGATCGCTCTTAAGCGACTTTGTGAGCAAAGCTAAATCTATTTAACGTAATGTGCAAATTATTGTTGTGTTAAACATAGGTATCAAGATATATCAAGATCTAATAATTAAAGATAAAACCAATTATAAATAGACCTTGAGTAGTCCGTTGTGTACATTTTATTATCGTGGAAGTTAAACGCATAAGAACCTGTGTAGTAGACGTTCTCAGTACCGTTTATACCACCACTGATATTCATTAAATTAAAATACATATACCCTCCCGATACAGCTTCACATTGAGATGGAGTCAGGTTCTGCATAAATAACCCTACATCAGTAGGATGGAAATACGAAATTATAATTTTAGCCATTATTTTAGTTTCTCCCAAGAAAGTAATACCAATTCAAAATACTCTACGGTTACTGCTGCGGAGAACTCGTAAGAGTGGCGGAAAGCATTACAAAATTAAGAAGGCCAGATTTAGCCTAGGTTTCAAGGTTTATATCTGTCGCATTCTTTTTTTAAATTGGTATAAACTTGCCTAGCCTCCGCTTTTACTTTTATTTACTCCTCAAAAATGTTTAAGTCCCATTAGTCAGACTTAGAACCTCTGGTATGCCTGAAGGTAAGACCATTACTAAATTAATAGTTAATCTAGACATGTCAATCGTAAAAAGCTTGTTACCATCCATCGAAAACAGGCTCATATCAGTTGAAAAGTTACCTATACCATCCTGAAGGTTAGCCAAATTAACAGCAGTAATACCTCCTAATACAGTAGTAGATTCTTCATTAGAGATTTCGCTAAATAGTTCGTTAATTTCGAGATTGGTAATTTGCAGCATATTGTGTAATTAACAGCATTAGATTTAAGTGTGAAGTTGTACTGTTTCAGAGCGGATGTATCCGCATATTGTATCCAGTCACAAATCACATCAAGGTAAATATCTAAGTAAGAAGTAGAGAATTATTCACTCCCCTCTCTCTAAACAATTCTCAGCAAACTTAATTCCTTGTCAAGAGGTAGGGTGAGTGAATAGTTAAGGAGGAAAAGTCTATGGTTATAAGAAGTATAATGACGCGCCTATCACGGTTATTTTTAAGCAATTGTTTCTGATTTGACCAATTTAATGAAACTGAACAAAGACGCGTTATCCACCTCAATTCATGGGAAATAAGCTTGAGTGATGAGTGGGTTAACCCTGCTTTTCCATTTCTAGAAAACAATGGTCAAAGCAAGATTATCAGACTTTGGTTTAATCGAGCTTTGAACCTTTATTTTCTAATAAAAACTAAACTGTTGTGTTCCCATTATCTAGTCCAGTATTGCTGGATGTTGTACTTGCTACAGGATTGCTGGACATTGTGGAAAATAAGGTAAACATCAGAAGAAGTGGGAGCATATTCATTAGGTTCAGTCCGTTCATTCCGTTGGTGGTTTGACCGCCAATAACGGTAGCAGATTCTTTGGAAGAAACTTCGGTGTAGAGTTCGTTAATTTGGAGGTCGATGATTTGCAACATATTGTTTTTTCTTTAATGAACAGAAGTATGGTTAATATTCAAAGGATCTGAAAGCAAATTTTAGTGGGGAATTTAACCCGCCCCTAAATCAGTCTTTGCAAGCTCTGTCTAATCACTTATGATGCCGTTGAGAGGAGCCGCAGCATTAAATAGGATATTATATCCATTTGCTTGTAGAATTGGGCGCACGTCGGCGGGCAATGGAAGGTAATTAATCAACAAGAAATATTGCAGAGCACTAATAGGTCCACCACCTGTGACAGCAGCAGATTCTTTGTTAGAAATTTCGCTCAACAGTTCCTTATTTTCTAGATCGATAATTTGCAGCATATTGTGTAATTAACAACATCAGTTTCAAGAGTGAAGCGGCACTTTTCCATAGTGAAAAGGTACGCATATCTTTTTCAGTCACAGATCACATCAAGGTAAATATCCAAGTAAAATAGTTGCGAATAGTCAAACTTGCTTGTCTATTTGTGAACTTAATAGTGAACCGTTCCTATTTCCTTTAACGAACATTCGATGGAGAATATTCCGAAATATCTTTATTAGCAAATAACTTGAAGGGCTTAAGTCCTATAAAAGACTGTACCAATCAAACTCTACAACTTGTGCAGCCTGAAATCCTGATAGCTAAGTTGCAAAACTCTGCACTAAATAGAGTCAGTTCAATGAATACAGCAGTAGCTGACTATATATGGCTTGATTCCAAGTTGGTAAAACTTGAAGCTAACAGATTTAGATATTCTCCTAAACTCTTATAGAGATTGAGTTACAGCTTTAACCTGATTTTTGTGACGAGGTTAGGAATAATTTGCATTGAGTATTCGTTAAAGAAGATAAGAACGGAAGAAACAGATCATCATTAAATTCATAGATAGACATAGTTTTAATTGCCTAGAACCTTGGCTAAGATTTTTTGATATCGGTTTCTGCCATGATTTACTCCTAATACTTGCCTTCTCAAGCCTCAGCGAATTCGCTGGGGTTTTTTGTTGAGAGATTAGTGAGATAACGCCTGTAAATCTACTAAAAAAACACAACCCGGATTTCTTGCGAGAAAGAAGTCCGGATCACTATCAAAAACTTTATCAATACTTTTTTACCCAACAGTTGCAACAATTGTCAATAACTAATAAATAAAGGTGTTAAGAATAGACCTTGAATAGTCTACTGTATCGTATTTATTATCACTGACATTGGTTGAATATGCACCTACGGCATACAGTCTTTGATCTGCTCGTGTAGCACCAATGTAAAGGCTATCAGAAGTATTCATTACGAAAAAACTATAGGGATAAGTACCTCCTAATATAGTTTCAGCTTGCTCCGGAGTTATATTGTGGATAAATGCCTTTATAGCATGAGGATATAAGACAGAAATTACGACTTTAGCCATGATTTTGTTGCCTCTGAAGTAAGTATAATTGACTTTTAAACATCTATAAAACAAGAATTTTTAAATGATAATATGCCCACTTCACTCATTTTTAAGCCGTGGGTATCTTGGTAAGATCATATTTTGCTGATAGTCAAACTTTCCTGTCTATTTGTAAACTTAATAGTGAACCATTCCTACTTCCTTTAACGAACACTCGATGCAAAATATTCCAAAATATTTTTATTGGCGAAGAAGCTAACAGACTTAAGAAGTTGTTTTAAGCAGGCGCTTATCTGCCATATTGAAGACAGCGTAGCGGAGTGTAAAATTTCTGTATTTACCGCATACTTATCTTCTCAAACCTCAGTGAATTCGCTGTTTTTTTGTTGAAAGACTCTTGAGATAACGCCCGTGAATCTGCTAAAAAAACACAACCCGGATTTCTTACTTGTAAGAAGTCCGAGTCACTATCAAAAACTTTATTAACACTTTTTTGCCCTACGGTTGCAACAATTATCCAGAACTACTGAATAATTTAATCATAGATTAGCCTGGAATTATCTAATGAATTGTACTTACTCTCATTGCTTGCCAATGATTTTAGATATACACCCCAAAATCTTCGTTTTGCTCAAGGAGATTTATAGAGATAAGTACTAACAGTAATGTTCATTATGCCAATTGTAGGAGGATAAAAACCTGTCAATATACTTTCAGATGCCTCTGGAGTATATTGTGGGTAAATACCTTTATAAGATGAGAAGGTAAGACGTAATTTGAGATTTTAGCCATTATATATTGTCCTTCCATAGTCTAATGAATTGTATGAATTCTCGTTGCTTGAAAATGATTTTATACCTATAGCATAAAATCTTCGATCTGCTCGAGGAGAATCATATAGATAAGTACTATCAGTAATGTTCATTATGCCAATACCAGAGGTATAAAAACCTCCCAATATAGTTTCAGATAGCTCTGAAGTTAGGTTGTGGATAAATGGTTCTATAGAATAAGTACGTAAATTAGAAATTGTGATTTTAGCCATGATCTTAGTTCTTCTGAAGTAAGTAGATTTGACTCTTGATTAATTGATTGTATTGCACTATCAAAAACTCTATCAATCAGTCTTTGGCAAACTGTACCAATGATGCTGAAAAACTACTAGAGAAATCTATTGTAGATTGACCTTGAATAATTTACTGAATTGAAATCATTCTCGTTGCTTGTAGATGAATATGGACCTACAGCCCAATACCTTCGATCTAATCGAGGAGAATTATAGATATAAGTACTATCAGTAACGTTGAGTATGCCAATTCCAGAGGGATAAAAACTTCCCAATATAGTTTCAGCTTTCTCAACAGTTAGATTGTGGAGAAATGTTTTTATGGAATTAGGTTGTAAGGTAGAAATTATGATCTGAGTCATGGTGTTAGTTTCTCTGGTGTAAGTAGAATTGACTTTCAATTGATTGCATGACTGAACTATTCCCACTAAAAATTATATGTAAACAACCATATTATTACCAGATATATTGTAAACTTTAAAAGACATAAATCCTGTTTTTCTGTCTCTTTTGTTGATGTTAGCATCAGCATTTTCCTTATAAAATGTACTACATAATAATAAGTACAAAATTTTACATAGCAATTATGTATTGAGATAAAATAGACTAAATTATTGAAATATTGTCCTATAAATATTTTTTAGAATCTGAATATTTTATTATCAAGTCGTAAATACAGAGCAAACTATCTGAAGTATAAGAATCCTTGAATGGCAAGAGTTTGAACGTTTTATGTTTTAGCCTATTTTTTCAAAAATATCCTTATGCAGCAAGGATTTCATAAATGCCATGCATGCATTTGTTTGTCTTACTTGTCAATAATTTAGCTGCAACCAAGTTATTTAAGAATTTTATGCTATTCAATAGCACTTTTTATCATTTTTTTTATGTCTTGATTAAAAAGATAAAAGTAATAATACAGGTACTATTGTCTATTTTGCTTGTTCAATAATATTGTTATTTTGTTGATTTTGCCTAAAATTTACTTTAGAAAGTGAGTTGTCTTACTGGAAATTCACCTGAACCTTGCCATAAAGCACAACTAATCCAGAAAAAAACATAGTAGATAAAGCAAGGCACAGAAATTTATCACTATTTAGTTAGTGTGTTTTGAACGGTTAGATGTATCTGGACTAGAAAATTAACTTTGCCTAATAACTTATGCTATTACAACAGGAATCATTGTCTGCTTATCAAGAAGTTATGCTCAGCCTGAGCTATCGCCAGAGATTAGAAAAGATTGCTCGTAAATACACTAGGGGCACAAGTCTTTCTTGGGAAGATGCTGTTCAGACTGCCCATTTAAAAGTCTTCCTTGCTTTTCAAGCGGGAAAGTTTCGGCAAGGGAGTGTAGAACAGTTTTATTACTGGGCTATTGCTGTAGCCAGATGTGTAATTATTGATTCTGTTCGTAGAGAAAGTCTGCGGAAGTGCCAGAGTTTAGATGACAATATCCCAGGCACAGATATGTCTTTATTAGAAACAATTCCTGATGAATTGAGCACATTGGATGCAATAGAGCGTGCAGATTTAATTCTGCAAGCACGAGAGTCTATTTATCAACTTGATAAATGCTATCCCCACCGAAATTATCTGAAATTATGGCAAGGAAAAGTTGATGGTAAAACACAAATTCAAATTGCCACTGAATTAAGAATTAGCCAGGGTGAAGTTTCCAAGCGATGGCAAGAACTCTTAGGACGTATCGCTGAGTTATTAGGAGTATTGGAAATTAAAGATATGAAGAATAAACTGCAAAGAAGTCGCCAGCAGAAGACACCAGATAATTGCTCAACAAAGCAGTGGTAAGCCCATAAAATGTTGCCTGGTAATTTGATTATCAAGACAAATCATCGTATTTGAAGGTATTTAATGGTTAACTAATATATAGATTAAATACTATCATGTCTTGAGACTTTGCTAGTCAATTCTCGTTGTATGAGAGTGAGAATATATGCGTTTAAATTTAGGTAACTTCTTTTTTTTTAATAGACAGAGGTATAATGTCCAAACGCCACAACCTGGAGAAATTTGGCAGGTAAATTGTTTAGTACGAAATCCTTTGGATTTCACAAGTCAAGAGCAACAGACTTTGTACTCTTCCTTAGCACGAAGTTTTTTGGCAGGTAACTCACCACCGCGTTATGTAATGATTGTCAAAGAACCTGAAATGTCTGAAGAGATAGAGGAACAGTGGTTGATTGTTTATGTGATGTTGCTATCAGTAGAAACGGATTTTATTAGTGATATAGATTTGCTGATTCCTGCTGAAATATCAGGATTAGGTCAAGATTTATTGGCGGAGACTTGGCATATTCTTCCTGCGCTAGCTTGTAACTTATTACAGCCAGTTGGAAAACGACTCTCTCGCCAGATTTATGACTATCTACTGACAGTCAGAGACTATCATCACGAATTGGCTTCTCATCTGCCAGAAATAAGGGAAATCCAGCACTTAGGATTCGTACATAAGAGCTTATGCTCTGCAAATAATACAAAAATTCAAGATTTCCACAAAGCAGAACAAGCTTGGAGTGATGTATTGACAGTGCCAGTGGCAGCTTACTATTCTTACTTGAAAGGTATAAAATTTACAAATGCAATATTAAATGAATTATTGCAACTAGAACAAGATTTGCCTTCTGAAATTGGCGATTAAAAAGGGAGTATCCCAATTTTGTAAAAATACCCTACATAGTCGTTCTAAGAGGATGTTTGGATGTTTGAAAAGTTTTGGGCGGATATAATTCGCTACTACACAAACAAAGTCCGCCTGCGCGGACTAAGCAAAAATTAGGCCTTTCAAACCCACCTCCGTGGGTTTCGTCTGTGTAGCCAAGCCACTCCTTTGAGGAGACAGCACCGTGGGCGGGTTTCCCGACTTGTAGCAAGTGGCGCGCGATTTCTAATCGCCAGGGCTAGTATTAATTTAGACTTTTCAAACAACCTCTAAGCGTAACTAAGTGAAGCGAAGCATGACAGTACAATTGCACATTTGGGATGTTCCACAAATTCAACTCTACTGGTATCTTAGAGGCTCTCTGTAGAGAAATGTAAAGAGTCAGGGTAACTCGGATTACCCAGATATCATCAAAGAGCGATCGCTAATTTAAATAAGGTATCTGAGTACCTTAAACACCAAAACAAGAAAGTAGCTTACGAGAAAATAGTAGATTTAATCAAGCAATTACAATAACACATTCAACTAGCATTACAAGTAGCTTAATATCAAATTCCTGTGAATGTAATATAGAATAAAACGGACATAAATATTGAATTTGTGTCTAATTATTGGGCTTTAAAACCTTGAATTATCATAGTCATTTTGCCAACATCTAATTAGATTAGACAAAACACAAGTTAAACAGTCTAATCTTGCAAAACAAAGGAGTAAAGCCAATGGCAAATGTCGCAATTAATGAATTAGAGATTATCGGTTATAAACTTTTTCATGATTCTGAAAGTTTTCTTGATGAACTAACTAGCCAAGAAATAGCGTCTCTTCAGGGTGGATTTGGCTACTCCGGTTATGGCGGCTATGGTTCTCACAGTGGCGGTTATGGCTACGGTAGTGTTAGTGGTTACAGTGGCGGCTATGGCCGTGGATTTAAATCCAAGTGTTAAGGGTTAATTCTTGGTAAAGTTAATTGACTGGGAGAGTCATAATTACTCTCCCAGTTTGTTTTCTGAAGAGCTAACAAGTTCTTCATATACGAATTCTTTAGCACCGTTCTCTGTCTACCCACTTATATCATGTCGGTCTGAGTTCAAAATACCTGCAAAGTCTTCATTTACATAACAGGTAATGCACAATTGGTACCCCAACGTCATAGGATGAAAGCTGATACTGGCAAAACAATCACGAGATGAATGTTTCTATCCGTTTATTACAAGCGCATGAGTTAGCCACTGCTGACTATGTTTTTCGGTTAGCTTTTGGTACATTGTTGGGACTACCTCAACCAACTGAATTTGCTGGGGATGCTGCTTACATACATCACCGTTGGCAAACTGAGCCGAATGCCGCATTTATGGCGGAGGTAGATGGTAAGTTAATTGGGTCTAACTTGGTGACTAATTGGGGTAGCTTTGGCTTTTTTGGGCCTTTGAGTGTGCATCCAGAGTTTTGGAATCAAGGAATCGCTCAACGTTTAATTGAAAGAGCGATCGCTTGTTTTACTGAATGGGATACTAGATTAGCAGGACTGATGACTTTTCCTCAGAGTCCCAAGCATCATGTACTGTACCAAAAATTTGGTTTTCGGCTGCGGTTTCTCACGGCAATTTTAGCGAAGTCGGTGCGGTCATCCCAACCTCTACCCCCAGGAAGTAGATACTCTCTCTTAAGTGAAGATGAACGTACTCAAAGCCTCAAAGCCAGTTATCAAGTGACTGATGCTATTTATGAGGGGTTGGATTTAACACGGGAAATCCAGACAGTTGAGGCTCAAGGATTGGGTGACACAGTTTTGTTATGGGACGATGCAGGTTTAGCGGGGTTTGCGGTTTGTCACGTAGGTGTTAGTACGGAAGCCGGGAGTAACACCTGTTTTGTCAAGTTTGGTGCAGTGCGTCCGGGAAATGATGCAGGAAGTCGTTTTGAGCAGTTGTTAGATTTGTGTGAAGCATTAACTTTCGCACAGGGAATGTCACGATTACTGGCTGGGGTAAATACTAGTCGAGATGAGGCTTACCGCCGGATGTTAGCTCGTGGTTTTCGGACTGAAACCATTGGAATAGCAATGCATAGACCAAATGAACCCGGATACAATCGCCCGGATGTCTTTGCACTGGATGATTGGCGGTAGCATAATACCAATTCAAAATTCAAAACTGTACGTTCGCTCATTTAAGAAGGGCAAGAGGAATTAACGCTTTACTGTGTAAGGTTTCAAGGTGATTGTGGCTCTGATGGTGGTGATACCGTGTAAGTCCAAGAAATCGCCCCAAACATTGCCTAAGTTGATTTTTTATCGGAAATCTTCTCGTAAAAAAAAACTCATAACAGTGGCACTATCATGAGTTCAAATATGACTAATTCTGAATTAGCTACGAGTTACTTATCACTTAACACTAACTCTGTCTCTGGTTGCTGTTCTTCTTGTTCTTCTTGTGGCAAACTGTAGATTGATCTGTAAAGTTTCACGTACTGTTTTGCAGATTGATACCAACTAAAATCTTGAGTCATGCCACGTTTTTGTAATTCCTGCCATTGGGGTTTGAAACGGAAGCCTTCCCAAGCGCGGATCATACAAGTGAACAAATCCAGGGGTTCGTAGCGGTCAAAGCAGTAACCTGTACCTGCTGCATTCACAGGGTCATGATGAGATACAGTATCAACTAATCCACCTGTACGGCGTACAATGGGTACAGAACCGTAACGCAAAGCCATCATTTGACTAATACCACAGGGTTCAAAACGGCTAGGCATTAAAAAGGCATCAGTCCCAGCGTAAATGCGACGTGCCAAGGCGTCGTTATATAGTAGGTAAGTTGCCATGCGTCCTGGATAGCGGGATGCTAATTGCCACATTTGAGTTTCGTAGTAGCGATCGCCTGTTCCCAACAACACGAACTGAGCATCAGTATAAGCCAAGAAGCGATCCAGAATTTGGATAACTAAGTCAATGCCTTTTTGTTCAACTAGTCGTGTTACCATGCCAACCAAAAAGGCATTAGAGTTGACTTCTAAGCCAACTTCTTCTTGCAAAGATATTTTGTTCGCCTTGCGTTTATCTAGGGTGTTGCTAGTAAAGTTTTGGGCGATATATTTGTCATCGGCTGGATTATAAACTTCTGTATCGATGCCGTTAATAATCCCAGATAACTTACTGCTAATAAAAGACAACAAACCTTCTATTGTTTCACCGTAAGTAGGTGTCTTGATTTGCTCGGCGTAGGTGGGAGAAACGGTATTTACCCTATCGGCATATTGCACTGCTGCGGCCATTGTATTATGCCCTTGCATATACCAAGGACACCAAGTAATTTTCTCCAAATACCAACGCCACGGCCCTTGATAGGCTAGATTATGAATGGTAAAAACGCTGGTAATATCTGGGTCTTGGTTCATCCACACAGGAATCATCCCTGTATGCCAGTCATGACAATGGACAATTTCTGGCTTCCAATAATTCCAGCAAAATTCTGCTGCACCATTAGAAAACAAGGTAAACCGCCAGTCTTCATCATCTCCAGAATAGATGCGCCGGGGTAGAAAGGCAGGATGGCCAAACAGGTACAAGGGAACATCTGTACCCGGCAGTACACTTTCATACACAGCGAAGTCCTGGAACATGGCATATCCTCGCCAAATTGGTTCTGGGGGAACCTCCATTTTGTCTGGCAGGAAGCCGTAATAGGGCAAGAATATTCGCACATCATGCCCCATTTTTCTCAAGATTTTAGGTAATGCTCCTACAACATCACCCATGCCGCCAACTTTTGCAACGGGCGCTGCCTCTGCTGCCACAAATAGAATCCGCATGGTAATTTTTGTTCCCCGATTCTGCCGATATTGTCAATGTCACTTTACGATTCCGGCAAACGCCAATTGTTTCGTTTGGCACACTATTTGTGCAACCGCAATCAATTCTGATCTAATCACCAAATAAGTAAAAAGTAAAAAGATCAGAGGCATAAGACAGGATGTAGGAGACAGCAAAGAGAATTTATTTTTCACGCTAATTCTTCAGTTCCCATGCTCTCCTGCCTTTTCACTAAGCACCGCGTTGGATTTCAGTAAAGATTTGTGCCAAAATTTCCTGTGCTCCTTGTTGGCGCAAGATATTTGCTAACTCTGTACCTAGCTGTTCGGCGTTTTTCGCCAGCCCTGTGACAGTATCCTTGACCAGATGTTGACCATCGACGCTAGCAACTATACCAGTTAATGTTAAATTCTCGCCTTCAATTTCAGTATTTACACCAATAGGCACTTGACAACCGCCTTCGAGGTCGCGGAGGAAAGCTCTTTCAGCGAGACAGCGATCGCGTGTTTGGGGATGTTCAATGACTTTGAGTAGCGATATCAGTTCGGTATCATCAGCGCGGCATTCTATACCCAAGGCTCCTTGACCCACAGCGTGGAGAGAGATTTCTTTGGGTAAGATTTGATGAACGCGATCGCTCATTCCCAATCGCTCTAATCCGGCTACTGCCAAAATCAAAGCATCATACTCGCCTGCATCTAGTTTTGCCATGCGTGTATTCAAATTACCCCGCACATCTTTAAAGGTAAAGTGGGGAAATTTGTGGCGTAGCTGGGCTAACCGTCGCAGAGAAGATGTGCCGATGACTGCACCCTCTGGCAAGGTATCAATTTGTTGACCTTTGTACTTTTCATGCAACACTAGGGCATCCGCAGGGTTTTCCCGTTCGGTAATCGCGGCCAGCGTTAATCCTTCTGGTAAGTTGGTCGGTAGATCTTTGAGGGAATGAACGGCAAAGTCAATCTCCTGATTGATCATGCCCAATTCTAGTTCTTTGGTAAATAGTCCTTTATCACCAATCTTAGCTAACGCTACATCCAGGATTTTGTCGCCTTGGGTAGACATGGTGTGGACTTCAAAAGAAATATCAGGAAAGCTTTTCTGGAGTTGCTCTTGCACCCAGTAGGTCTGAACCAGAGCGAGTTGGCTTTTACGAGAACCGATGCGAATCGTGCGTATGGGACTGGAAACAACTGAAGTCATAAAACAATAATGTCAAACCAGGCGATAAATTCACTCTCATCTAGACTACCGCAGTGGGTGACTCACCGAATGGAAATTGCCTAATTTTGGTCAAGTTTTTTTGAGGTTTCGTTTACATTTGTTCACATTTTTTATTTGTGAGCGGAGCCAAAGCTGCTGCATCAATGGTCAGTTTGGAGATATACCTGTATTTGTTTCGTACATTGGTTTGTAATGGTTTCTCAACAACCAAAATTAAGTTGTGCAAGTAATGTATCCCCCTTCATAGCTACTTCTTTAAAACTCGCAATTACTATCCCGGCTTTGAATGTAACTTGGTATTATATTTGTGGTGATGGCATTGTGATGAAAGTCATAACTAACAGATTTGAGAAAAAAGTTAGCATGATGATTGCTATTTTTCCGTTACCTGTGCGTAAGTCCTACTGATGAATAGTTAGAAGTTAATCGTAAATGGTAATGTTAGCCGATAAAATGGCATTGTCAGTGGATGAACAAGCTAACGTATCGCCCAATTGTTGCTGGTGCGTTGCGCTTGGCGACAACACACCCTACACTTAATTTGTCCTTACATAGTTATAAATATTCGCACCTACCTACTTATTTTGAATAATCATATTTCGGGGCGGATGCTGCTCTCGCACAACTTTGATGTCTCACCTGACTTTGTCCCAGCCCTCAGTCGGGAAGAATTTGCTCAAGTATTTCAATCGGGGTTAAGTGCCCATGAACGTCTGCAATGTCGGCTTGTGGAGCATCCCCATTGGACTGTGGAAATTTTATTCCCTACCGATGAATTTTCGCCGGTACAAGTTGGAAAACTGTGCGCTCAATCCCTAGCCCAAAAGCGACGATCGCAACAATTAAACGCAGATACTATCCCAGAAATTCTGGTCTTAGGTGGTATCAAAACCACTCCTCCGACTAGCGACTCTCCCGATGCCTTGCAACCGGGAAACTGGGGTGTGGATGTGGTAGAGACTCGCTCTGGTGAAGCTTTTTTGCAGACGATCGCCTGGGATGCTACCATTGCCCAGAAACCCGCCGAGAGTGTATTTAAGGTTGAACTTAGGGGAAATTGACTGAAGAAAGGCATCATTTCCAGCCTCCACCTTGATTTACAGGGATAATAATTTTGAATTTTGCATTCCCCGGAGGGGTTAACAATGCCTTCTCTCAACGAAAACCTCATCCGCATGATTATCAAAGGTGACACAGCTGCTGTAGAGAGCTTATTAGCCCAAGGCGCAGATGCCAATACCACTGGAGGAGTTACAGCCTTGGGAGCTAGTAACACAGCATTGATGTGGGCAGCTACAGAAGGTTATTTCGAGATTGTGGAATTGCTGCTGGCTCATAATGCCGATGTGCAGGCGAAAAATTTAGCAGGGTATACGGCTTTGATGTTTGCGGCAGAAGGCGATCGCCGACACATTGTTTCGGTGCTGCTTGATCGCGGTGCTGATATCGGCGATCGCAATCCCTACGAGGAAACCGTACTGATGACAATGGCGCGGCGCGGTCAGACAGATATTGTGCAACGTCTAGTCAAAATGGGGGCTGAGTTGAATGCCACCAATAAAATCGGTGACACGGCATTATATTTAGCCGCAGATAATGGTCATTCATACACAGTGAAAGCCTTGATTGAACTGGACGCCCAAGTGAATACCGCCAACCTTGGTGGTTGGACTCCTTTGATGATGGCAGCAGCCAGAGGTGATCTGGAAACTATGACAATTTTGTTGGCAAATGGTGCAGACTTCCGCCCTCAGAATCGCTGGGGTGCAACGGCGTTGAGTGAAGCTCGCAATTCGTTCCGTTCTGCTCAGGCGGTAGATTTGTTAATCAGGGCGGGGGCGACGGAGTAAAAAATTATGGATACTAATCGCCTCACCCAATTAGAATCTTTACTCCGGTCTGGTGCGATCAACCAGCGCAAAGCTGCTTTGGATGAATTGGCTCAATGCCATGCTGATGTAGCCATTCCCATTCTGCAAAGACTGGCAGTTGACCAAGACTTTCTGTGCCGCCGGTTTGCGGTGATGGGCTTGGGAAATCATCCCACGGCAGCATCCCTAAAAATCTTAAAAGACCTGCTAGAACAAGAGTCGGATCATAATGTGCTGGCAGAAATTGCCAATTCGTTGTTTGAATTTGGCGATCAGTCAGTGCCATTACTGCAAAAGCTGTTTGAGCGCGATCGCCATTGGCTCACCCGGCAGACCATTCTCTCAATTTTAATCGAAGCGAATCGGGATGATGTGTTGTTGGCAGTGATTCGGGAAGCATTACAAGACGAGACACAAACGGTCAAAGAAACCGGTATCCTGGCACTGGGTAGTTTGCTACAAGGAGATTTAGGCAACGAAGCCCTAGATTTGCTCTCGGAATTAGCACAGGCAACAGATTGGCGCGATCGCTGGCGAGTCGCCACGGCTCTGAGTCTTTCATCAGACCCCATCGCCAAACTGCTCCTAGCTCAACTGCAACAGGATGAAAACCATTATGTCGTCGCTGCGGCTTTGGAAGCAGGTTTACCCAAAGAAATTTAACCAAACCTGGTAAACAATTGCCAAATCAGAATCGTTTGTGCAAAATAAGTGCAAAATGCTCTCACTTCATCAAGATTTACAAATCTTGACGATCACCGTTACGCCCTCATAAGAAAATTGATCATAACAAAGCGTATAAAGCGCCTAAAAAGCCTGAGCATCCAGTAAATCAGAATTTCCATGCTCATAGAAGCTGGTAATTTGGGTTCAAGCAAATCAATCCAATGATTTTGCCTGGGTGAGCAATCTGAAATTTATTTACATCTTGAAACAATTTTCTTAAACACTTTCGTTAACAGGAGATACAGTTAATGCCATTTGGACCAGCTTCACGTCTGGGAGTCAGCCTGTTTGATGAAACCCCTCCCGTTGAGTGGGTGCCCGGTCGCTCACAAGAAGAAGCAGAAATCATTATTCTGGCAGTCTATCGGCAAGTCTTGGGTAATGCTTATGTAATGGAAAGTGAGCGGCTGGTGGTTCCCGAATCCCAGTTCAAGCGGGGAGAGTTGAGCATCCGCGAGTTTGTCCGCGCAGTGGCTAAATCCGACCTCTATCGTTCTCGCTTTTTCACCAGTTGTGCGCGCTACCGAGCGATCGAACTCAACTTCCGCCATCTGTTGGGTCGTCCGCCACTAGATTTGGAAGAAATGCGGGCACACAGCACGATTCTTGATACTCAAGGGTTTGAAGCCGAAATCGATTCTTATCTCGACAGCGATGAGTATCAAAATACCTTCGGGGAAAACTTTGTCCCTTACATCCGGGGCTATAAGACAGAAGCCTGCACCAGCATGGTGCAGTTTACCCACACCTTCCAACTAGTGCGGGGAGCTTCTAGCAGTAGCCTCAAGGGTGACTTGTCGGGCAAGACGCCCAAACTCAATGCTCTAGTAATTCAAAGCACACCTACAGCCGTGATTTCACCTGCTAGTGGTGGGGCAACCTTCTCTACACCCCCCACTGGTTCCCGCAGTCGTCATGGCGTGGATGCCAGCTCTGGTGGTAAAGTTTACCGCATTGAAGTCACAGGTTACCGTGCTAAAACCTTCAACAATATTTCCAAGTTTCGCCGCTCCAACCAAGTGTTTTTGGTGCCCTACGAGAAACTCTCCCAAGAGTATCAGCGAATTCACCAGCAGGGCGGTGTAATTGCCAGTATCACTGCTGTATAAATCGGCTGCAAACTTACAAAAATTCAGGAGATAGATTTTAATGGCATCCCAGACAATACTTGAACTGTGGCCCAATGGTAGCTTAGAGGAAATTCAAACTATCATCCGTGCAGTTTACAAACAAGTGTTAGGCAACCCTCACGTCATGGAAAGTGAGCGGTTAGTAACAGCAGAATCACAATTATGCGATCGCTCCATCACTGTGCGGGAATTTGTCCGCGCTGTTGCCAAATCTGAGTTTTATCGTACCCGCTACTTCGAGTCCTGCGCTCCCTATCGGTTTGTAGAACTCAACTTTTTGCACTTGCTTGGTCGCGCACCCCAAGATCAACGAGAAGTTTCTGAGCATATTGTTCGCACTGTCGCTGAAGGCTACGACGCTGAAATTGACTCCTACATCGATAGCAGTGAATATCAAGCAGCCTTTGGCGAAAACGTAGTACCCTACTATCGCGGTAGAAGCAGCGAAGCAAATCTCAAGCAAGTAGGATATAACCGCATATTTGCCCTTGATCGCGGCCCTGCCCAGATTGACAGCTCAGTCAAGGCCGCCCAATTGGTCTATGCTGTTGCCACCAACAGTACCAATGCAATTAAAGCGTCTTCGGCAACTGTGATTGGTTCTGGCACCGAAAAACGGTTCAAAATCGTGGTCACAGGTGCCAAATTCGACAGCCCCCGCCGCATCAGTACCACTGAGTACATTGTCCCAGCTAGTAAAATGACCCCGCAAATTCAGCGGATCAATCGCACTTCTGGCAAAATCGTCAGCATTACTGAAATTGCCTAAAGTTTAACAGGGTGGGCAATGCCCACCTGAAATGATCATCTTTTTTATTTTCCGGTTTTCAAAAAAAATCCACGACAACACTACATTTAGGAGGCTATTGATATGGCACTTTGGATAGAAGCAGAGTCCACCGAATTACGTCCCAACGCCACCGAGGATGATCTGCAAGCCGTCATCCGCGCAGTGTATCGCCAGGTTTTGGGCAATGCACATGTATTTGAAAACCAACGGCTTACCAGTGCAGAGTCTCAATTACGCAACGGTGACATCACAGTTGCTGGCTTTGTCAGAGCTGTAGCTCAATCTGATCTATACCGGGCGCTATTTTTTGAAACATCCTCTCCCTACCGCTTTGTAGAATTGAATTGTAAGCATTTGCTCGGTCGTGCTCCACAAGATCAAGCGGAAATTGCCGAACATGTGCAGATTTACAACACACAGGGCTATGAAGCTGAAATCAACTCCTACATTGCTAGCGATGAATATGTTTTGAGTTTTGGTGAAAACACAGTGCCCTCTCCTCGTGGTAATCGTACCCAAGCCGGGGCCAAGAATGTCGATTTCAACCGTACCTTTGCTTTAATGCGGGGTTTTGCTGCCAATGATGTAGGTAAATCAGCAAAATTGATTAGTGACATTGGTAGTAACTTACCCACCAAAATTGTTGCCCCGGCTGGTGGTTCCGGTACCTCTAGCAATACAGGTAAACGCTTCCGAATCACTATCTCCAAAGCTAATTTTGGTCGTCGGGTGACTCGAAGCATGGCAACATTTGAAGTCGCATACAATCAGCTATCCCAGAAAATTCAGAACATCCAGAAAACTGGCGGCAAAATTCTTAGCATCACGGAAATAGCTTAATTTCTCTGAGTGAGAATTTAACAACCTCCAGCGTTTTGTAGAGGGATGGGCATAAGAATACTATGCCCATCTGAAAAAACTGGGAGATTCAAGGTATTAATTGTTGAGAATTATAATCCACCTTGAAAAGGCTACATATAAGACTTACGCATTGACACAAAATACAAAATATGTGTTGTTTGAAAAACCAGATATGCCGTAGGGGCACAGTGCTGTGCCCCTACATAGCGCTGAAAAGTGGTGATCAACAACTCAGGACTGGGATAATTTTTTCCCATGACCAAATCCGGAAATTCCCATCCCAAAATCAAAATTTTTATATGCCATCCCAAAGCCAGTAGCTATAAACAAAAACCAAAGAGTAGATGGATATTACGGAGTTTGTTGCAAATTCTATTGGGCGTTGGCGATCGCAACGTAGCGCCCATCATTTAGCGTTCAGTCACTTTGAAGCCGTACAGTCTGAGATCGACATTGTTTCTCTCCCAGATGATGACCCGGCAGTAATTGACCTGTGTAAAACCTATAACATTGATCCTCAGACCGTAGCTTCCCCATTTCGGATGAGTTGGGCAGGTCAATCAGACTGGGATGACAATGAAATCAAAGGTAGTTGCGTCCTAGTTCCGATCCCTGATCCCACCCAAACCAATCGTGGCAAACTCCTCCGAGATCAAGGCTATGCCGAAACCATTGCAGCTGCTGGCGACTATTACTTGACAGAAGATGGCACATTTGTGTTGATTACTGCCTACGATCGCGCCGCCGCCGAAGAAAAAATTTGGTTTGTCAACCCCAATGTTCGTTGTCGGGTTTCCTTGATTAAAACCAGTGCTGGTTCAGGAGTTGTCACTGCTTCGTTTTCCTCTGAAATCCGCCAAGATATTCAGAAATAAACTAGAGCCGACAATGCCAGACTAGTCCATGCCATTAGTCAATCAATAGATACTCTGGCAATAGGCAAGAGTTAATCTTTAATTGTCAAGAGTCAGCAAGCAAGAAATATTGATCGTAATTTTTTAATTTTGAATTTTGCGAAAAGTTCTGTAGGCGGTGAACGCAGCCCAATCTTGGGGTTTTACCAAGTAGAGAAACTGCTTAACCCGTAAGGGATCTGCCGCCGAGTGAACTGCCAAATCCGGAGGAGTTTCCCAACCTAGGAACGCCACTTCCTACAACGGGGGGAACCCCCCGAAGTTTGCCGGAAAGAACATCTCCCCGGCAACTTCTCTCCGCAACGGAGTGGCTCAACTTATCAAGACGAATTTTGAATTCGGAGCGAAGCGACGTGAGTTCTTCATCACCACCCGTCAGGGCAAACCAATCGAATAATTTAGTCACCCTGGCTCGTTGGATGGCAGGGGATTTCAGCAATTATCAACAAGCATTTGCCAACCCTAAAGATTACGCTCATATCCACGTCTTTTTTCGTCCATTACCGTTTGAATTCTTCTCTGGTATTGGGCTGTATTCAGAACAGGTTTATGACTATGATTTGTGGAGACCTTACCGACAAGGAGTGCATCGCTTAGTTGAACAAGGCGATCAAATTTATATCGAAAACTACAGCTTAAAAAAAGCACTTTTCTACGCTGGTGCAGCGCGAGATTTAAATATCCTCAAAACTATTACCCCAGATTGTATTGAACGTCGATATCACTGCTCAATGATTTTTAAACGCGAGGGAGATAAATTTCAAGGTGGCGTTGAACCCGGAAATTTGTGCTTAATTGAGAAGAATGGCTGCCAGACTTATTTAGATAGTTATGTGGAAATTACAGAAACCACCTGGGTAAGCCTAGATAAGGGTTTAGATGTCAATACACACCAGCAAGTTTGGGGATCTACCTTTGGGCCATTGCGGTTTGAAAAGCAGGAGAGTTTTGCCCATGAAGTCCCAAATATATGATATTTCCCTGCCTAATCTGGAATCCATTAAAGCGAATATGCTACCACCAGAAGCGCAGAAAAAAATGCAGTGCTGGATTCGTAGCAGGCATTTAATTTGTTCGGGTAACTTCTTTGTTTTTGAAACTGTAGATTATAGTGCCGTTGAGCGTTTTTCTGAATGTGTTGCAGCCTTGGGAGGCACTGTTATTTCAGTTGACCCAATTGACAAAATTTGGATGGGCGATCATCGTCAAGTAATTTTATATCGAGCCAAAGCTAGTTTGCATACACCATGCCACAATCTAAAACAATATTGGCTGAAATACGGTGGCTTTCGTACCCGATTTGATGCCCAAGCGTGAATTGATATCCTCTCACAACTGATAGATTCGTCCTTCCCGAATTCAGTGGGGATAGCATTGTGCTGTATTCTAGTTAATGGTAAGAAAAATCGGATCACCCTACAAGTCCGGAAAACTGAACATTTCTTTCAATGGCAAGGGTAATCAGCAAATTGGTTCTGTGGTGAATTTGCCCTTGAATTCACTGTTTATTCCCAGATTGTGTCCTAATGGTAAGCCTGCCCATGTATCTTGGAAATATTGCCCTTGGGATGGGACTCCACTACCAGCAAAATAGTTTTGTTCCTGACTCTTACCTCAGTTTTCGCACCAGATTTGATGCACAAGTGTGAAGTAATTCCTATATGAGCTTACCCTTTATACGTACAGTTATTGCCACATCACCAGCACAAAACCCATGCCCCAGAACGATCAGTCTACCTTAAAAGCTCGAAATATATTACTCGCTATGTTTGTGGTGCTCTGTATCCTAGATATAACCTTAGTGATCATTGCGCGGGATAAGTGGGCTATTGGACGCATCTTGCTAACAATTGTAGTAATGTACTTTGTTCTCCAGGGACGGGAATGGGCAAAATGGCTCCTCATGGGCATCTGTAGTTTCGTGTCCGTCATTCTGATCACAATGGTTATTGCACTGAGTTCCAGGCTCTCTACTGTCCTCATTGTGGGGAGTTTAATCATGGCTGTTCTCAGCGCGATCATTCCTATTTATATGGCTACCAGCAAAGATTTAAATCGTTACTTCTCCTGGAAACGTCAATGACAAAGATTAGCTTGTCGTTAGACATCGCTCACAACTACCCCAGCTATAGGCGATCGCATTGTCAATCCATGACACGCAATCATTGATTAAATCTGTATAACTTTGGGGGTGTGCTATGGAGGAAACCAGCCATCAGAAGGAAGCTGAAACTTTAACAAAAATGCTAGGAATAATTTGGTATTGTTATGGATTGAAACTTAGCTGAAATTACTATGAATCGTTCCGCTTGCCTGATATTTAACCCAGTGGCGGGCCAGGGAGACCCAGAACAAGCATTGACACAAATTCGGGCACTCTTAGAGTCAGAAATTGACCTGGATATTTATCTAACAACAGCAGAAGTTGGTGCTGATCAGCTGGCGCTAGAGGCAGTCAAGCGGGGTGTAAACGCTATCATTGCTTCGGGGGGAGATGGTACGCTATCAGCTGCGGCAACGGCTGTAGTAGGGACTAATATTCCCTTGGGGATTATTTCACGAGGTACAGCTAACGCTTTCGCTAATGCTTTAGGCATCCCTGATACTATTGACGCCGCCTGTCAAACTATTTTGCAAGGTGCGACTCGTAATGTAGATGTAGCCTATTGTAACGATCAACCAATGGTACTGCTGGCAGGTATTGGCTTTGAAGCGGAAACCGTAGAACTAGCAGACCGAGAAGCGAAAAATCGCTTTGGAATGATGGCATATATCTTGGCGGGAATTCAGCAACTGCGAAACTTAGAAAGTTTCGATGTGGAAATTGAAACTGAAGACAAAATTATTAAAACTAGCGCCTCAGCAGTCACAGTGGCAAATGCCGCACCTGCTACTTCTGTGTTAGCTCAAGGGCCAGCAGGGATTATTTATGATGATGGATTATTAGATTTAACTATTGTCGCCCCAGCTAGTAAAGCAGGAGCGATCGCCGCTACATACCACCTATTTCAAAGTGCTTCTTCAGGTAGTGCTGTCGAGCGGGATGATATTGGTTATCTGCGAGCCAAACAATTTACAATTAAGACTGACCCACCACAAAAAGTTGTCCTGGATGGTGAGATGGTAGGCACTACCCCCATTGAAGTTAAATGTATGCCAGCAGGCTTAAGGATTTTTGTGCCATTAGTAGAAGAAGTAGAGCCTACAGAAAAATTAGAGGGACTGCCTAATCTAACTATTGAACTGAAAGAGTCGGCAGAAGAGTGATAATAATTCGTAATATTCCCATCGGGCGAGAAGAAAGCTAATTAAGAAATTCGTAGGTAGTTTAGATTTCTGGGTTTGGATCTGTTTGATGAGTTTTGGGAAATGGTTATGAGGGGAGAGGGAGGTAGGGAGATCATATCCTCTGCCTCCTCCATAGTAAAATTAGGAGTTAGTTGCATTGAAACTAGTTTCCGAGCGGACAATTGCCAATAAAATTCGCAAGATGAAGCAACGGGTGCGCTGGCAAGAGCCGTTAATTAAAGAGCGGGGCATTGACCAAACTCGGCTAGTCCTGGAGGATAGTCAAGCAAGCGATCATGAATTCTCATTCTTAGTTGTAGGTGATAGTGGTTCTGGTAAACATTTCCAGGAAAACCCCCAACGACGGGTAGCTGAACTGATGCTACCCCATCACCATGAATGCCGTTTTATGCTGCACACTGGTGATGTCATTTATTTAGTCGGGTCAAGCGAGTTCTACCAGCAGAACTTCATCCAGCCTTACAGAGAGTTTTTGGTGGGTGGAGAGCATCCCCAAAAGATTGCTTACGATCAGATGGTTTTTCAGCTACCCATACTACCCGTACCAGGGAATCATGATTACTATGATTTACCAGTACTTTTGAGTTTGCTGTCCTTCACCACCTTACCCATCCGTCACCTATTGCGATCGCGTCTAGATATAGATGTTGGTTTACATGGTTCCAGAACAGGTGATGCTTATGCAAGAGCGTTTTTGGATTATCTCAAAAGGCTACAATTGCCAGGAGAGCTAGCCCATCACTTAGATAAATACTACACTGCCAGAACAACTACAGGTAGCTGTCTTGCTTATCAGCCTGGACACTTCACCCGGTTGCCAAATCGCTACTACACCTTTCGTTATGGCGGTATCGACTTCTTTGCACTGGATTCTAATACATTTAATGATCCAGCACCATTACCTGCCACAAAAGAAGGTGACGCCCATCGGCGACTTTTAGAGCAGCGCCGCGCAGATTTAGAGCAGGAGCAGTTACAAATCATGAACACTTCGGCAAAGCTGAATCCTGACGACCCCAGCGAAGCCGAGCAATTAGACGACTTCCAGGCTCAGTTGTCGCAAATTGAAGAAATCATTGTTGATATTGACAAGCAACTGAAGTCAGAGCCAGAAACCCAACCTGACACCGAACAACTAAACTGGCTCAAAGAGAGGCTCATCGAATCTTGGCACACCGCAGAGGTGAGGGGAAGGGTAATTTATTTCCATCATCCTCCCTATGTGACCGAGGCGACAAAGTGGCAACAGTCCCAGACCCTAGCAATTCGTGGTCATATCCGCAGTGTGCTAGATGCGGTAGCGGAAACATTAGGTTCCCGAACTCAGGGGCGTCCCCTGGTAGATTTGGTGTTGAACGGTCACGCTCACTGCTTAGAATATCTGCAAACCACCAACACCGGACATGCAGATTCTTATATTAACTGGATTGTTTGCGGAGGTAGTGGGTTTAGTCTAAGACGCCAGCGAACTGAAGGCCCAGATTTACTGGAAACTATGCAAGATGCAGGTAAAAAAGAGCAACGGGTAGTAGCGCGATCGCATCTGTATGTTGGTCGTGAGGGTCATCGTTCTCAAAAACGACGACCCTATTCATGTTTACGCATTGATGTTAGAGGCGAAGAGCAACCCAAATTTATTATCCGTCCCTTAGTTGCTGAATGGTATCAGAGGCGATGGTACAATCACGAGCTAGAACCATTCGTAATTCGTAATTCGTAATTCGTATCATGGGAGGAAAAGTAGAAGGGAAAAGGATTTAATTCCTGTGATTATTTCCCTTTTCTCTGGGTGCAACTTAACTTAAACCATCTACTCACCTGCCTAAACATTGCATACTAGCCTTGATTAATTTAATTAAACTATTCCCGGCCCTTTCCCTCGTTTATCACCCTCTTGTGTTAGTTGACCTTCTTGATCCTCATTGACTTCTCTGAGTTCCTCAAGACGTTCTGCGGTATCTTCTGCTATTTCTTTTCGTGCATCACCGGGTTCTTCGTAATACATTTCCGGTTCCATTGCGTAGTTGTTGATTAAACCTTCTTTGTCTACTGTATAACCATCTGTAGTGCGGATGCTATCGCTATCAGTTTGTTCGTCTGTAGCAGCATTGGCATTTGCTTGTTCATTGGGAGTAGTTTTAAAATTTTCGCCTTCTCTTTCTTTACGCGCCGCAGTTTCAGCTGGAACAATTCCGCGATCGTATGTATCTACTTCAACTCGATTAGATGAGTCTATAGGTTTATTAACTTTTTTACTAGCCATCAATTATGTCCTCGTTAAAACATTTAGTTAATTAAGTTCGAGAACTAGGTTATTACTTTGAACTATAGAAAATCTACTATCTTTAGAGGTGAATTAGCTGAAGAAATAACTGGTTCTATCCATCTAAGGAAATATATAGGACTATTCTTTTATTTTTAAAAAACTCACTCTCGAAAAGCCTTATTTCCTGCTGTCTATCGCGCACCAGACAAATAAGTTCAAACATCAAAGTGAGTTAATTGCTATGGCAGTCGTAAATCATTCATGAAAAACAAGATCCTCGACTTCTTATAGATAACCGCAGGGTGGCTACTTTGATAGCTAGTAGCATAAGGGAGCATCCCAAAATGTGTAAATTTATTTTTTTTGTAGTGATGGCTCTCTAGCCAGCTTTCTGGACATTAGGGAGCTACAAATTTTATTTTTGCAAAATTGGGATGCTCCCGTAGCATAAGATTGATTTATTCTTACCCAGCTAAGGAGAATTACACCACTAGGTTAGGGGTTTGGCAATGTCTTCGCCGACAATTTGCTGTTTAATCAATTCAATTTTTGCAGCTAATTCTTGGCGTGTTGTAGCTTTAAGTAAATAACGGAAAACAAACCACGTAGCGTAAGCAATTCCTATCACTTCAAAAATAGGTGATAGGAGAGGAACATCATGGATTGCACTCAGTATTGCTCCAACTACTTTCAGGGTAACAATGGCTGACAGAATTAAAGCAACATTGACCAGAGCTTGCTGATTTTGCTGAAAAAAGCTGCCTATGTATTCGGGTAGTTGGGCTAAAAAATGAGTAACTCTTTGATTCCATTGTCCCCACTGGGTATCTGGTTCACGGGCAGGCGGTAGGGCTGGTAAGTTCTCTGTTCCTACACCTGTAAGTGCAATCATACCTTGTGCTGAGGTGGCATTAACTACTTCGTTGGGATGTTGTTGAGTTTCCATCTTAGATTTACGATTAGTAACTTCAGCTTTGTGGTGGGGCAACCCTTGCTGTAACGACTACATTTTTCACGCCTTTAATTTCTTTAGCTAAAGGTTCAATTTTAGCTAATTGTTGCTGATTATTCACAGTTCCCCCTACAGTAACTGTACCATTGTCTTCAGCATTTACTGTTAGTTGTCCATCAGGTATATTAGCTTCCAACTTAGAGCGAACTTCACTTGCGAGGTCGCCCACAGCTCTATCTGCATCGCCGCCAGTGACGTTGTTGCGCTGTTCGCGGGCGCGAATGTCTTGATTTAGTTGTCGGCGGCGCAGTTCACTTTCAGCGTCTTCTTGAGCGGCTTCGGTTGTTTTAGGACTTGGTGCTTGTACAGCTTCAGTGGGATTCTCAGGTGCAGACTGAGTTGTTTTGGCAGTATCTGCACATGCAGCAGCGCCAAGAACTAACAAACAACTGAAGATGAAAGGAGTTAGCTTTTTCATAGGTTTAAGTCTGGATATTTAAGAAGCGAATGGAACGAGGAGCAAGCCTTTTGCTCTCTTGCTCCTACGGGTGAGGTTGTTTTGATTAAGCACTAGTTGGGGTTAAACTTTTTCATCTCGGCGGTCAATAATCACCACAGAAGGATCTTCTTGGTGAATCTCTGCAACTGTTTCATGTTGACCAACCCGGCCCAAACCTGGGCGATCGCCTTTATGTAGATCATTGGCGTCAAAAATGGCAAATTCTTGAATGCCTCGGCGTTGGAGAATGGTTTGAGCATGGCGGATTTCTGCTTCTGTACCATCGACCATGACTAAATAGTCACCTCTTTGGAAGCGATCGCTATAAACTCGCGCCTGTGCTTCGGGAATTCCTAAGCCGACGAGTCCCCCAGCAATACCACCAGCCGCCGCACCGATAGCACCGCCAGCTGCTGTTGAGGCTAAGGCTGTAGCAGCTGCACCACCCGCAATTACTGGGCCGACTCCGGGAATTGTGAGCGCACCCAGACCGACTAACAAGCCGCCTAAACCACCTAAGACACCACCTGTAGCTGCTCCGGCTTTTGCACCTTCGTCAGCTTTATTTCCTGTACCCAAGTTTCTATCTGCGCCAGCAATGCGATCGTTTTTGGCAATAATTGAGACTTGATTTAAAGGGAAACCTGCATCTCGCAGTTCTGTCAGTGCAGTTTCGGCGTCTCGACGATCAGAAAATGCTCCAATGGCCCGTTTACCTCTTTGTGAAGACACGTCAGCATGACCATTTGGCTCAAAAATTTGCCACTGTTGAATGTTATGCCGACTCATAATTGCAGCCGCACGTTGGATTTCTGTGTTAGTACCACTAACTGCAACCACGTAATCCCCTGACTGGATGTGCTCCTTGTAGAATTGAGCGCGGGTATTTGGGATTCCTAATCGTTGATGCTCTAAGCGATCGCTAACGTTAATACCTGCGTAAGTTTGCCCTTGTAAAGGCTGTCTGTGAATTAAGGAAATTTGACTCAATGGAAAGCCTGCGTATCGCAAATCGGTAATTGCTGCTTCTGCATCTTGCCGGTGAGCAAAATAACCAATAGCGTGTTTATTACCCGCAATATCTCTGTGAGCAACATTGTCAGTTGTCTGTTGGCTATGGGGATGGTCATAAATGCCAAACTCTTCGATACCACGACGACGGAGAACTGCTTCCGCTTGCGCTATTTCGGCATCTGTACCATCAATGATTAGTAAATAGTCTCCCCGTTCCACGCGATCGCTATAAACTCGCGCCCGTTCTTCGGGAATTCCTAAACCAATCAAGGCCCCAAGTAAACCACCAGCCACGGCACCAATACCGGCGCCGGCTAGGGTGGTAGCCAAAGTAGTAGCTGTGGCGCCGGCAAGCATGATGGGCCCGATTCCTGGAATTGCTAGAGTACCAAGACCAACTAATAATCCAGTCAAGCCACCTAAAACTCCGCCTGTAGCTACTCCAACTTTTGCGCCTTCGTCAGCTTTATCGCCGACTCTTTCTTGCACTGAGGTACCAGCAATATCATCTTTGCGGTCTGCATCCCGTGCAATAATGGACACCCTGTCCATTGGAAAGCCAGAATGTTTTAATTCGTGCAGCGCTTGTTCGGCATTCTGACGATGAGAAAATACCCCTACAGCACGCCTATGCACACCTACAACCATGTTCCCTTCTCCTAAACAAGAAAATTACTTATTCCTCAATCTTTTGAGGTCAGATATGTTCTATTGACACTTTTTTAGATTAAGTTTTCATCAATCGCTTGGAATAAATTTTTTCTATATCATTGGATACAGTGAGACTGTTGTTACCTATGTTGCTATCAGTAAATAGATATATTTAATTAAACTTTTTGATGAATACTTTATCCGCAAAACATGAATACAAAAAAGAATTAAATTCTGGCTTCTGACTACTGAATTCTTCTTCGCAAACTAAATATTGAAGTAAAAAAACTGATCTAGTAAGCACATTGTTTTTGCCAAAACTGAGACTCTAAATGCTCATAAATATCTTGAGGATAGCTACCTTTATCATGAAGTCATCGAGAGGTCGGAGTTCTCCAAAGAAGTACCAGCAGGCTAGAATTCGGGTATATTGTTATTCACAAAAAATTAAGTATTGTCATAGAATGATCAATTTTTCTAGATGAAAGAATGGTGACAAAACTTGACAACTTTGTTGGCATGACGTTACTCAATTTAGATATGATTAATATTGTCTGGTATAGTTAGGTTATGGAGGTAGAGATGTCGCATCTAACCTCTCTACCTTGAGGCAAAAAATCAAATCACATACCTTTATCTAGCAAGGCTGATTTGATTGGGAGGTACAAAATTATAAAAAGTATCAGCCATTGTGAAATGGTGCTCCTCGCTTCTAGTGACATGTTGAAGCCAACCAAATTTCAAATGATGTGTGATCGTAATCACATGTATTTGTGATCATAATCACTGTAACTAGGCTCGGTTATCACTTGGTTGGCAGATAAAACAAATAATACTTAAGTTCAGGTGAGGTTCGGCAATTGCTTTGCAGGTGTGGGGAGTGAATATAATGCGGGAAAAACTCTTACTGGCAGCTACTTTAACATTGACTCTGAGGCTCTTTGCAGGAGCAAATTGGCTTTTCTCAGGGCAGACAACTGGTGAGACAATAAATTTGCAAAACAACACGGTGATCACGGTTACTCAACTAAGTAAATACATTAGCAAGTAACATTAGTTACTAGAGATGGCAATCGGCTGATATTCTTCATATCATAGGCTGAAGTATAAATGTATCTCAGCTAACCCTGAGTCTTGAGCCAGAGATATCACCATAGCAAATATGAAAAGCCAAATTCTAGCCACAGTTGCATTTTTAACCACAATTAGCTTAACTACAAGCGTCCAAGCCGCAAATTCTGAACATATTAGACAATTATTAGCAACCAAAGAATGTCAAAACTGTAACCTGACTGGTGCAGGTTTGGTACTAGCTGACTTAATGGGAGCTAATTTAAGTGGAGCAAATCTCGCAGGTGCTAATCTCAGCCGCGCCAACTTGAGTGGTGCTGACTTGCGAGGTGCCAACTTAAGCGGTGCTGGTTTATTTGGCGTTAACCTGAGTGGTGCTAAACTCAGTGGCGCAAATTTGGCTGGTGCTGACTTGAGAAATGCCTATTTAGCGAATGCAGAATTAAATGATGTCAACCTCAACAGTACCAGCCTCCAAGGCGCTGTTGGCATTCCATTACAAATTGCCACACCAGAAGAATTTTATGCTTTGGGTGTAGCAGAAGCACAAAAAGGCAATCAACAGCAAGCGATCGATTATTTCAATCAAGCGATCGCTATTAAAGCAGATTTTGCAGGCGCTTATCTAGCTCGTGGTGTGGCTCGCTATCAAATTTTAGACAGACAAGGTGCATTCCAAGATGCCCAAATTGCCGAGAAAATGTTTACATCCCAAAATGACAACCCTGGAATGCTCACAGCGCAAGCTTTTATTAAAGAACTGCAAGCACCCCAAGACACTAAAGTCAACCCTGGTAAACCTAGTTTTTTAGACTTTGTTGGCAGTCTCGGCTCAGTCTTACTGCAATTCTTCCCTTTTTGAACATTCCTTAATCATTTGTGAATAACAAAATGCCCGGCTTCCTTGTATATCAGGAAGTCGGGAATAAATTATGTATCAGCAAGCTATCTTAATTGGACTTAGGTAGTCGCAATTTCCGCGCTCAATTTGACTTGGACAATTAAATCGTTGAAATCTTGATCACCGCCTCCTGTTTGATCCTCAAAGCCAAAGATATTATTTCCTAGTAGGCGGACATGACTAGCTTGGCGAGTGTTAGCACCTAAGAATGGTAAGTAAACCGCCAAGTTTTCAGAACTACTATTTAAAATTGCTTCTACAGTAGAATTAGCAATAATAAAAGGTGTAAACAGCGATTGTGATTCAAAGCTACCAGTGAAAGTTGCTTTACCTTGGTTGTCCACCTTCAGTTCAATTCCTTGAACACGTGAACTAACTACTGCTTTCAGATAGCCTGCATCCCCCGGACGTAGGTCAATCGTGCCATCTTTATTCAGATCAATACCGCCATTCTCATCATCTATACGAGCGAAGCCAACTACGTTGTTAAACGCCGCCTCTCTATAGACAACAAACTCTCCTTTGACCTTAGTTTTAACTTCTCGTAAATCGATGAGTTCGCCTTGATGTTTTCCTTGTAAGCCTATACCTAGAGGTATATCTTGATTAGTTTCTTTAATTTTCAACACTAGGTCGCTACCGCCAACAGATAGACCTTTCCATTTGAGAGTGAAACCTTCCGTTTCTGAGCTGTCTATGGTGGCATTTGTAGCGGATGAAAAGACTACTTCAGAAAAAGAGGTTTGTCCTGATAGCACAGCAAATGTAGTGCTGTTGCGTACATAGAAAAATCTTAAGTTTGCACCAGAGGTGAATTCTAATAGGCTTGGCAGATCAGATGGATTAAAACCGTTGGGTACATTAGTAATAGCAGAGGAAATTATCTTGGCTCGTTTAAGAGCTACTTGGGCGTAACCTGCTGCATCTGGGGCAATACCTTCAATTCTACCTTCAGCATCGTCAACAATAAATAAACCTAGTTCATGTACTGATTCAGAAATGCCGCCTGTAACCTTAATTGACAGTTTGGCTTTATTGCCTTTGACTTTATTTTTGACAGTAAAGATATTCTGTGTGATGTTAATCAGTTGAAAAGTTGTGGTGATTTCAGTCTTGGAAATAGATCCAAGCTGATTAACTTTGATATCCAATTCCTTCTCAAAGAAAAGCCCAGCAATATCAGTAGTGCGGACACGGATTTTGTAATCAGATTTAGTCGGGGTAGATTTAATTTTTAGGCTATCCCCGTCAATAATGAAGGCTTCATTATCACTATCACCATTGCCTGCTACTAAAGCATAAATGTGCTTGTCATTTTTATCTCGGTCAGTGGTCTTGAAGACGCCAATGGCTTTTTTGTTATCGTCATCATCATCATCATCGTCGTCGTCATCGTCGTCATCGCTGATGGCACTAAATATAAAGTCTGTAGGGGCAGAGTTATAAAGCAATACTGAAACACTACTGCTAGAATCAGCATTTGCCAATACTAAGTCCGGATTGTCATCACCGTTTAAGTCTCCCACCGCAACGAAAGCTGAAGATTTTTCAAGTGTGACATCGACAGCATTACTAAAGCCACCATTACTATCGTTCAATAGCACTGAGACTTTCTTGTCATTTTCTGTCCCGACTACTAAGTCGAGTTGGTCATCACCGTTGAAGTCTGCCAAAGTGACAGAATTAGGATTTGTACCGACGGTGAAAGTTGTAGCAGTCCCAAAGCCGCCACTACCATTGTTCAGCAGTACTGAGACGTTGCCAGAAGCATAGTTCGCTACTACCAAGTCAAGGTTGTCATCATCGTTAAAGTCTCCCACAGCGATCGCCGCAGGTTTGCTGCCGACGGTGAAAGTAGTCGCAGTCCCAAAGCCACCACTACCATTGTTCAATAGTAGTGAGACGTTGTTATCATCAGCGTTTGCCACCACCAAATCAAGGTTGTCATCATCGTTAAAGTCTCCCACAGCGATCGCCGCAGGTTTGCTACCGACGGTGAAAGTAGTCGCAGTCCCAAAGCCACTACTACCATTGTTCAATAGTAGTGAGACGTTGTTGTCATCAGCGTTTGCCACCACCAAATCAAGGTTGTCATCATCGTTAAAGTCTCCCACAGCGATCGCCGCAGGTTTGCTGCCGACGGTGAAAGTAGTCGCAGTCCCAAAGCCGCCACTACCATTGTTCAATAGCAGTGAGACGTTGTTATCATCAGCGTTCGCTACTACCAAATCAAGGTTGTCATCATCGTTAAAGTCTCCCACAGCGATCGCCGCAGGGTTACTTCCGACGGTGAAAGTAGTCGCAGTCCCAAAGCCGCCACTACCATTGTTCAACAGCACTGAGACATTATTGGAAGTAGCACTTACTACTACCAAGTCAAGTTTGCCGTCACCGTCTACGTCTTTAACTAGGATATAGGAAGCATCTGAGCCAACCGATAAGTTGGTGGATTTTCCAAATGATACGCTCATGATTGTTTTAGTTAATAGTGTTTTGGCTTCCTCACACCTGTTTTTGCTTAGATAACAAGATAGTTAAAAAAGGTAATGTTCTTGCTCAGAAGCATGAGGAATACATGTTTAGGTTATTGCGTAACTCATACAAATAACCTCAGTGAATCTACGGTGAAGTTCTTTAGGGGAAATTATTTAAGGAGTGTAGTGTATAACCTCTAAGGTCTTCATGGAATACAAAAAGCCAAGCGATCGCTATTTAAAAATTACCCCATAAAAATTTCTAAATATACGTGTGTTAATATCTCTATTAGATATATTAGACATCGACCGAATTTATACCAATTCTCCCAAGGTTACAGATGAGATAATAAGACTATATGAGATGTGTAAAGTGCAGCTTACCCGCAAGCTATAGCGAAACCCCAGCTTCTTGAAGAAACTGGGGTTTTCTACACTAGTTAATTATTTGCAATGCTTTATGCTTCAACCCAGACTGAGACAGAACCACCGTTGCAACGGAATTCACCCCAACCCCGGTCATTGGTATAGACAGCTTCTTGAATATGTTCTGTCAAATCAATAAACTTGGTGTTGGGTTTACCAACTTCCATCCACTTAGAACCTTCTGGGCCATCACTCATGATCACAGCCAAAGCTTGGGGATGATTTTCATCTCCCAAACGTGTCCAACCGATAGTGTTCCAGTGGTCAAAGTAGTCATATTGTGGGCCGTAGGCATAGTTTCTACGTGCATACAGGAACTTGTCAATTAGCCAACGGTGAGAATTGAGAAAAATTTTATACCCTCTGTCTTCGTATTCAGCACCGTAGTAGTCAGCATGAAAGACACAAGGATAACCTTCTCGCCGTAACAGGATAATGGCGTAAGCTAAGGGCTTAAACCAGGATTCCACCACAGACTCTAGTGCTTGTAAAGGCTGAGAATCGTGATTTTCCACAAAGGTCACAGCATGGGTAGGACGCTGCTGCATCACTGTCCCATCCAATATCCGCCGCAGATCATAGTTTCCACCAGATTTGCTGGCAATATGGAAATTGTAGTGTAGCGGCACGTCAAAGACTGACATTTTGCCTTGCACGGCATCAATATACCAATTCAGAGTATTGATATCGTTATACCAATACTCACCCACGGCAAACAGATCCTTGCCAACATGGCGATCCAAATCATCCAGCCATTGGGGAAAGAACCAGGATGAAATATGTTTGATGGCGTCAATCCGGAAGCCATCAACATTAGTTGTGTCAAGATACCACTTACCCCAGTGAGTGATTTCACCACGCACCCATTCTTGTTGGAAATCTAGATCGCAACCCATGAGATAGGCAAAATTGCCATTCTCCAAGGCCACGTAGTCATCGAAGACTTTCCCTTCTAACAAATAGACAGTACTACGATCGCTACTGTTGTATTCGTTATAGTCAACAGCATCAAAGTGCCACCAATGCCACTCAAAGTTAGAATATTTACCCTGACGTCCGGGGAAATTGTAATGAGTGTAGCTTTTGATTTCTTGTAAACCGCCTTTGGGATTGAGGCGATCGTTTTGTGGGAAGGGTGTTGCTTTGGGTGTTTCTGTTGCATCACCACCCATTTTATGATTGAGCACAGCATCAGCATAAACCTGAAGCCCTTGTGCTTTCAGAGACTTAATCGCATCGAGATATTCCTGGCGTGTACCATACTTCGTGCGGATCGAGCCTTTTTGGTCGAATTCACCCAAGTCAAACAGGTCATAAACACCATATCCGACATCGTAGGCTCCTGCAAATCCTTTGTAGGCTGGCGGTAGCCATAGGGCTGTAAAACCCGCATCTGCTAATTCTTTCGCTGCACTATCAACCTTATTCCACAGTGTGCCATCATTTGGGATGTACCAGTGGAAGTATTGCATCATTGCGCCGTTTAGCTCTGCCATGTGTCGTCCTGCTTTTGCACAATGACGATTATTCTACGCCATCAAGTACAGAATGAAACAGTAGCAATGTTACACACACTGAAAAACAACGATTAGTAACTGTTTGCGTCTACCCGCAGAGATAACTTTGCAACCCCGCAATATTTCAATTACCAAGAGGCTCTGCTTTCTCGACTGAGTTATTGTTAATTCCCAAAGTCAGTTGCAAAGGAGTTTGTGATGGATAGGCTTTGACTACTTGTCGGTAGACATCATAATTAGTGGGTAATGTCCGCAGTTGAGAATCGACTGTATAGGTCAATTTGTATTCCACAGCTTTTAATAATTCGGGCTGACTGGCGTATTGTTGGAGTTTTTGGCGTTGTTCCACTTCATCAACTGTAGGTCGCGGTGGTAAAGCCGGCCACCATAGACCCTGGTCATCTGGGCCTGTAACCGCTCCGGATGGCTTCAAGCCATTCCGATTGAGTAAGGAAGTTGTCGCAAAAGTTTCAAAACGCGGTGTTGTTTCACGGTCATCAGCATAATTAACTTGCCAGGTATAAGTGGTAAGCGCCGTTGCTTCATACTGGTTAGTAGTCACGTTGCTACAACTGGTGAGCGCCAGCGCCGCCAACAATCCCAGAGTTAGAGGTGAACGTATTAGCTCTCCCATTACCGTTTTACAATTCATAGACAAACACAAATGAATCAATTCAAAATTAAAGACAGCCACCCACAAGGGGGAGTGGCGTGTGGGAGCATCCCAAATGTGTAAATTTATTTTTTTGTAGTGCGGGCTTCTAGCCCGCTTTCTGGACATTAGGGAGCAAGATGCTCCCACTACAAATTTTATTTTTGCAAAATTGGGATGCTCCCTGGCGTGCGAGGTTTTGAACCTAACTTTTTCCCATAAAGACTAAAGTCCTGACTACAAATTTTAATTGTGCGATCGCAACAGTGATAAGATTTGGCGACATGAGACCAAGAAGTAGAATATGCGATTATGACTGCTTCAGCAAATCAGCATGACCCAAAGATTGCGATACAATTACCTGCGGAATGGTGGCAATGGATTCAAGAAAATCAGTCACTGCATGTACCTGATGCTCAGTTAATTGAGATGATGGTGCGGGAAAGCATAGCGATGGAAATAGCGACCTCTGCTGTTGAGGCTGTTCGCACTCAGAAGATTTACCAGACCTCCAGATGTCATAACACAGAAGCACAATTACTCGCCAAACTCGAATCGATGCTAGCTATAAATTGCCAATTGGCAGAACTAGCCCCAAACTTTGGCATAATTACAAGATGCGATCGCATCTCGAAACAAGAATTTCTCGAACGTTACTACGCCACTAATACCCCAGTTATCCTGACGGGGATGATGCAAGATTGGGCGGCGATGTCTGACTGGACACCGGAATATCTCCAAACCAACTACGGTAGCGTTGCAGTGGAAATTCAAACTGGGCGCAACAGCGACTCAGACTATGAAATTAACACTTACCATCATAAAAAAATAGTCAACCTGAGTGAGTATGTCGATATGCTCGTTACAGGCGGCGAAACCAATGATTACTATATGGTGGCAAACAATGCCAATTTAGAGCGCGCAGAACTAAAAAGTTTACTCAAGGACATAGTTTTTCCCGATTTTCTCAACCCCAATCATCTGCAACAGCAAGTTTTCTTATGGTTTGGGCCTGCGGGAACCATCACACCACTACACCATGATGCTCTCAACTTGATCATGGCTCATATCTGCGGACGCAAACGCTGGCGGTTGATTTCTCCTAACTACACTCCACTGCTTTATAACTATATTGGGGTATTTAGCAAGGTCGATTTAGAGAAACCTGATTATGAAAAATATCCCTTATTTAAACAAGTTCATGTCATGGAAACAGTACTAGAACCAGGAGAAATTATTTTTATTCCCGTTGGTTGGTGGCATCAGGTGAAAGCACTGGATATTAGTTTATCAATATCGTTCACTAATTTTATATTTCCCAATAGCTATACTTACCAAAAGCCCCATATTCCTGATTAATAGCTCTGAATCAATATAATCATCAAGTCGAGATCATAACTCATGTTTTCTGCCAATACTCTCGAAAATCAACTCCAGCGATGGCATGAAACCATCTGTAATCAACCACAAAACCCCAACGCTTATATTCACCGAGGCATGGTCTATTTTCAGCTTGCCAAAATTCATGAGTCAATTCAAGATTTTGACACCGCCCAAAAGCTAGATCCTCGACTCACTCCCTATTTGTGGCAACGTGGTTTATCGTACTATTATGCTGGAAAATTTGCAGAAGGCGCTCAACAATTTGAGATAGATTTGACAGTAAATGCCCAAGATGTAGAAGAAACAGTATGGCGATATCTCTGCATAGCACGGTTGCGGGGCGTAACAGAAGCGCGTAATTCTCTATTGACAGTGAAAAATGACCCCCGACGAATTATGCGGTGTGTTTATGATTTATATGCTGGCAATTGCTCACCAGATGATGTTTTGGTTGTTGGTCAATCAGAAGGGGAAAAAGGCAAGTTTTACAGTCATCTTTACGTGGGATTGTATTACGAAGCCGAGAATAATCTAGATTTAGCTCAGGAATATATAGTGAAAGCTGCTGATCAATACAAAATAGATGACTACATGTGGTATCTGGCGAGGGTACACAAGAGGATGTTGGAAAAGTCGCAAGAGGTATGAATCAATTCAAAATTTAAAATAAATCTTAGATGCAGAATGGTTGCGTTTTTTGGTAATTTGCGATCGCCCTGTGGTCAATTACCATTTTATATTGCTTGGCTGTAAAACTCAGTACTTAAATTATGACTCAAGCTCAACAAACTGCAATTGCAGGGATCTATGAAGTCTGTATTGGCATTCCAGAACCAATTTCGGCAATTCAATATTGGGAGCAATTTGGTTATCGCATTGGTGAAATGGGTGAATTATCCGCAGATGCAGCCAATAAATTGTATGGAGTAAATTCGGCGTTACGCTCAATTCGCCTCTACCACCAAAATGTAGATCATGGCTTGATTCGGTTGATGGTGTGGCAAAATCCCACAAATCAGGGGTTAGGGACGGCGACGATGAAAGTCAAGGGAAATCGCTGGGCGACGGCGCTCACAACTGATGTGCTAGCTATTTTAAATCATGCAGAAGAAGCAAAAAAAGCAGGTTGGGATATCAGGTACTCTCAACCTTACTGGGAAATTATCTACAACAAAGATAGAAAAAGCCGTCCTTTTATCGATCCGGCGGTTGGGGTACGAGAAATGCTGCTATTACAACCCTTAGCTAGACAAGTTTTCTTTCAACGTTTTGGCTATACATTACCCCATTATGGGGAAATTAACGATCGCGCCGTTTTTAAAACTAGCCAGTTTACCCACATGGGTTTAATTATTCAGGACGACAGCAAAGAAACCTTGAAATTTTATGAACAAGTTTTAGGTTTGTTGCGTGTGCGTGACGATGTGGAAACTAGCTATGAATCATCACCCGCAGGTAAAGATATTTTTGACCTCAATCCTGGTGAAAAATTTATTGTCACAGCCTTCGATGATCCCCGTTCTTCCCAAACTGACTTCACGGCTGCGCGTAGCGGTAGGCTTTACATTGTACGGTTCCCAGAGGCGATTAATTTAGAGTCACAATTTGCCGCCGCCCAACCGGGTAGTTGGGGAATTTCATTGTATACCTATCGCGTCCGGAGGCTGAAAGAATTTGGCGATCGCATTAGCCAAACTTCAGCACGCAACCTAACAAATATTGTTACCAACGAGTTTGGTGAACAAAGTTTTTCGTTCGTTGCACCAGATGGCTACTTCTGGACTTTGGTAGAAAGCAAGCTGTAGGGGGTTTGCTCCATGAGCAAGTGGCGCGGGAAACCCGCCCAGGAAAGTGGCTTCCCCTTGTGGGTGGCTGTCTTTAATTTTGAATTGATTCATGTGTATGACAACATTCTTTTTTCAGATTGGTATCAGTACTAATGAAAATCTTCCGCCTTCACCCGGAGAATAGATCGCAATATTTGAATAAAGACCAAAATATCTGACCAAAACAATGATGCTAATGAAAATTTGGGCTGCTACAGTTGTGTTGACTTCTTCTTGGCTAATCTCTGGAGTCATGGCTTCTGAGCCAATTAAGGAGACTTCTCCTGCGGGTAATGCTGTCACATCTCCTGGCTCAAGCAATGCTCAAGCAATTATTGTTGATCAAGCAGAATTCGGAGTAGAAAGGGTTGATTCCCCCAAAAAAGTCACTTTTATCCCCACTATTAGAGTGCCATTTAAAGAAGGAAGCAGATACGGGTGGCGAATTAAACTCAAGGAATACAAGGGTGAAGTCACATGGAGAGAAGTCCTTCGATTACCAAAACGCCCTGAAACTTGGGGTACAACAAGCACAGAAAACTTTTCAATCTCCCCCAACGGAGAGGAAGCAACAACAAAGCGTAAAGTGAAAACTATCGATGGTGTGATCGAGAATTTTTGGACTGTCACTCCTGGAGATCCAGCTGGTAAACATAGAATAGAGGTCTATGTTAATGACCGCTTGATCGGTGCTTTCGATTTTGAAATCATCGCCATTAAAAATAGAATTTAGCTAAGAATCCAGGAGCAAGGCATTCTAAAATACAAAACTTTTAACCTTTACCATAGTAGTAGAGATAGAGAATAGGAGAGTGGGGAAGAATAACTAATTCCCCAATTCCTATCCTCCATTTTTATATCAGGTGAGCTAATCATGGATGCTAATGAATTAAAGCAGCTTTACAACGTTGGGGAGAGACATTTTCCCGCAGTCAACTTAAGTAGAGTCAGGCTAATTAACGCTTACTTACCAGGAATCAATTTGTGGGGAGCAGACTTAAGCGGCGCTAACCTCGCTCAAGCGAAACTTTGGGGAGCAGACTTAAGTCGAGCTAACCTCGCCAAGGCAAACTTAACTAGAGCTAATTTAAGCGGTGTCAAGCTGAATGAAGCTAATCTGCGGGGAGCTAAACTCAACTATGCCAAGTTATATGGTGCTAATCTGAGTGGCGCTTACTATGATGACAGCACGCGATTTTCTAGAGGTTTTGACCCCATCAGTCAAAATATGCAGAAGTTTTAATTGTCTCTAGCCAATCATCAGCTAACCATTCACTGTTCATCTGAGGCTGGAATGGGGAAGGTTTCACCAGCTAAGTAAGCATCAAAGTGCTGTTGAAAGTACAGCCAAGAAGTCATATCTTCGCCATCGAGAAATGATCTTGGGGCGTTTTTATATAGAGGAATGCGAGTATTAATCTCATTTTGCAGCAATTGGGGTAACTGTGCCAAACCATCCACCTTTTTCCCAAAAGCACTATAGATCAAATAACCGGGGCGATCGCCCATTTTCATCCACGGTAGCCACTGACCAATCCGATCCCAACTTAACTTGAGTTGCGAAACCGAGAGCAGTTCTGAGTTCCATAAATCTGCGGTGGGCACAGTTAGTTTAAATAACTCCGATGCCTGATAAATTGCAAATGGGCTATATTGGGCAAATTTTGGGTCTTCTGCTAGCGGATTGGGATAGGTAGGAAATATATCAAAAACAAAGGTTGTGCTGTCGGCTTCTACTTGTGCGGGAAATTTGCCTTGGAAATGACCTTGTACCGGATTATTCGCCACATGCATGACCGGCACAGTTTCACCTGTCCAAGGATTTTCCCATTTCCGCAAAATCTCATCTGTCTGCGGGTCGAGGTAATAAGTCAGTTCTCTAGAGGTAAAGTCCCAGCTACCCTTTTCTGTAGGTAGACATCTACTAATGCTAACTCCCGCCATTTTAAATAGGAGTTTTCGCTTCTCACCAGGAATAAATGTGTAAATTTTACCTGTCCAAATCAGGAAGGTGGATTGGTGAGGATCGAGAGAAGAACGAGTTTTCACCCACTGTTGAGCATCTAATTCTTGGATTTGGGCAACCATCTTGTGTCTCCTGATTAACTGACTAAAGAAAGCGTAGACCTAAATAGATGCAAATAGGGAGGGACGTAAAACTGCTACGTCTTTACCAATGCTGGGAAAGTTGACCATCAAGACGGCGAAATAAAAAGACCCAAATTGGTAGAGAACTATTAATCGCAATCAATCGAATTAAATGACCAGTTGTGACTATTTCTACATTATGATCCAGTGATAAAGCAACCAGGATCATTTCTGCTGCTCCTCCTGGTGCTGTGACTAAAAGGCAAGTCAACCAATCCCAAGAGGTTAATTGCATTGCCAGCAAAGCAGCGATCGCACCTGTAAAGATGGTCATCGTTACAGACATCAAAGCATAAACTACAGTCCGTTTGTTAAAGGTGGGTTTTTCTCCCCAATATTCACCAATGGTAATGCCTAAAAGCATTTGACCTACTAATTTGACTAAGGGCGGCGGACTAAAGTGCATATCCCCCATCAAGGGTAGCCAGTCGAGTAAATGATTAATGCTAATCCCAATCAATAATGCCCCAAAAAAATCGCCAGCCGGAATTTTGCACAATATGGAGAGATAGACTACCAATCCGGTAAATAGCAGTACTAATAAAAGTAATCCGAGTTGGGATGGATCAAAACTCAACAAATTACTTTGGGCTGAGAGTGTAGGAAAATTCCAGTAGTTACCAACTGATGACCTCGCAATGAAAGGAATCAACACCACTACAGTCGTGACACGCAGGGCTTGAACTAAAGCCACCAAGGTAACATTTCTGTCATAATCAGCAGCTATGGCTGCCATGACGCCCACGCCGCCAGGAACTGTAGCTAGCATTGATGTTAAAAGGTTGGTTTGACTCAGACGTGAGTAAACGTAACCAATCAAGCCACCACACATCAGTAAGAAAAACGTCAACAAGACAAAAACGGGTACACCAGACGCAACACTGGCAAGATCAGCTTGGGAACTGGCAGCACCGACAGTTAAACCTACCAGCCCCATACCTACTTTTCTCGCAACTCGGTTTGGTTTGGGAGAATATTTGTAGAAAATTCGACACCCTTGCAAAATCACTGTACCAGAGGCAATACCCCCAAATATCCAGGCAATTCCACCAACATGCAACTTTACCAAAACTAAACCCAAAGGTAATGCTAAAAGCATTTCCCAGCCAAGCACAATTAGTTGCTTGATTAACAGATGGTTTCTAGAAACGGCAGGATTTATATTAGTTGATTTTTCTGCATTTGGACAAACAATTAAGCTTTGATTCATTGATGAGTGTTTTTTAAATTAAGTAAGTTTTTGTACATATTTTTTATGAATTTAAGATATAATTGAAGAGGGTTTTTGCTGCATTTATTTTCTTAGGGTATTTCAATGAGTTTACCGATTTTTAATTTGGTATTATTTTCTCAATTATCGCAAATAGTAGAGGCACAATGGTAGTTGCGCCCCAGCAAAAAAAAATAGGACTTACGCAAGTTTCATACTTCTTTCGTATAGATTGTCAAGGGTCAACAGCTAACTTGGACTTTGACCGGAGCTTTCTGAGTCTCCGGCTCCGCTCTTGAAGCAAGGACAGCCCTAGCACAAAAATATTGAATCTAGGCGCGCAACAGCTTATATCTAGTCTTCGTCGAGGGCTGGGAAAGCTTCTTCCAGACGCCACAACTCATCTTTATGTCCTACGAACCAAATACGAGTTTCTGGCGTCAAGCGACTCCAAACGAGATCAACCGATATGTGGGGAGATGCATATTGATACTCCTCACCAAGTGATTTGAGATTTTCTGCCACATCAAGGGGTATGCCAAAGTCCCGCCAGTCAATTATTAACTGTCTTCCGGAAAGTCCGGCTGAAGGGTCGAAAATCAATTGTGCCGCTCTGACTAAATCGGCAAAGTGTTTTGGTTGGAGTCTGGTGATTTGCTGAATTGAAGATGATTCGTTATGCTCTTGAGACATTGTCACTGGAGTGGTGAAGATTGATCATTAACTGAACTTACTGCCAGAGATTTTGATCCCAATACTCTTAGTTTAGCGCACAGACGATGTTAAGAGGGCAATTGAGCATCTGCATTGATCTCGCATTAATCAGTTTCAATCAAAACAGTAACCGCAGCCACAGCTATCAACATTTCGTCATTTTTATCGTTGAGAGAGGGAATTGCGCGCCCTTGTATTACCATACCCCCAGATTCTACAGTTAGAGTTTTGCGACCAAAAGGTAAAACAGCTAGTACTTCTTCTGCTTGTACTTGCTCTGGGTAAGGTACTGCTACTTGGACTTCTACAATCATGTCATTGGGGTCACTCAATCCTGCTACTTCCCAAACACCAGGTAAAGCATTGTGAGCGATCGCATTACGTACCGCCCTGGCTGCTGCAACGGTGGGTTCCTGTCCGTGCTGATCGATTCCCATCCCCATCTCGATAATCAAGCGTTTACGCACCATAGCCACCTGCCAAACATCTTGCACTTTTCACTCTACACATTCGCCGACAATTATGATCACAAAAATCGCTAGTTGTAGTCGGTACTCTGACTATAAGTAGGTAGGTGCAAATAAAGCTAACTAGTGGGGGTCGTCATTTGTCCTTTGTCATTGGTAAGGGTTTGAGGTGTATTTACGTTTCGTAACTTAGTTCTGTTTATTCCCGCCTACTTACTTAGAGGGATAGTTATAACTGGCATAGATACACCTATGGATGAATAGGAATAGGTTGGCAGATAACCTTATAATTCCTGAGTTGGAGAATTACTTATTCTCTGTAATTTTGGCAAAAACATGAGGCTTGGCAATGAATACAATCCGTGTAGTTTTAATTGAAGACCACGACCTTACACGAGTTGGGATAAGAGCTGCTTTGCAGAAATTGGATGAATTTGAAGTTATCGGTGATGCTAGAGATGCCTCCTCTGGACTGAAACTACTCAAGTCAACTCGACCAGATATTGCAATTGTAGACGTGGGTCTGCCAGACATGAATGGAATTGAGTTGACCCAAAACTTCAAAAATTCCCTAGCAGGAGAACCAGAAGATCCAGAAACTCCTGAAACCAAAATTTTGATTATGACCATGCAAGATAGTGAGGATACTGTGCTGGCGGCCTTCGCGGCTGGAGCCGATTCTTACTGCATGAAGGATGCTGGCATTGAGAAATTAGTAGATGCGCTGCAAAGCACTTACAGTGGCAATTCCTGGATTGACCCAGCGATCGCGCGGATTGTGTTGCAGCAGACCCAAAAAGCGGCAATTGAAGCCAAACCAGAGACAGTTGCTATCCAAGGTTTATCAGCAGAATATAGCCAGATTGTCGAAAACTATCCCCTGACGGCACGAGAATTAGATGTACTCAAGTTGATTGTGGAAGGATGCAGTAATGCCGCGATCGCTGAAAAACTCTACATTTCTGTAGGCACTGTTAAAACTCACGTCCGGAATATTCTCAATAAATTGTGTGTTAGCGATCGCACTCAGATCGCAGTTCATGCTTTACGAAGCGGATTAGTGGCGTAGTGTTGCGCTTCATTTTCCAGTAAGAGGCAAAAAGGGCAAGGGGCAATTGTTCTACCTTGCTCATTGCCTTACCCTGACTTTTACTTGTATAAAGTATTCACAAAGAAACCCACAATTATATTAAAGATTTGATGAATTTTACAATAAATTCTTGTCAATTCATCTGTATATTTTCTAGCTTGATTAAGCTGCACAATTTCAAAAACTCCTGGATAGGAACTACAGCCTAACTATGAAACTAAGTTCGGTTTTTGCTACTACTCTATCTAGTTGTTCAATTATTACCCTTACAGCATTTGGCTTTTTAAGTCAAGCTCAGGCTGCTACTGTTTCCGGTAAATCCAGTGGTAGATGGGTAAATCCAACTGTAGAAAATAGCGATGTGCAATTAGTAAACACGGGTGTGGGTACTAACTCCTTCACCTGGGGCGAACCTGTACCGGGGACACCTGATAATCAGCTAGTCTTTACAGGAAATTCATTTTTAGCAGACATTGGTTCTTGGTTTGAAATAGGTAATCTCACGTACCGCAATGGTACTGTCTACGCGGATACAGGTGTAGACAAGGTGACGTTGAATTTGGATCTGTACTTTGATGATCAAGTTCCGTTCAGCAAAGTTTTTCCCATATCCTTTCAGCTAGAAAATACACTTAACGATTCCAACATTGATCTCAAAGATCCTCGCAATGCAGATTATGTTGAATGGGCTAATTTTTTAGCTGAACCTAGTTTTACCATAGCTGGTAATACTTATACATTAGAACTTGGAGGCTTGGGACAAGATAACCAGAATAAACTTACTGTCCTAGAAGGAGATGAAATTTCAGCAGCTTTTTACGCCAGAATTAATACTTCCCCGCCTCAATCTGGAGTCCCATCAAAAGATGTTCCTGAACCTACATCTATTATCGGTTCTTTACTTGTAGGCAGTTACCTGATTTACCGGAAAAAACTATACAAGGTAAAACTCAATAGTCATAAAGATAATTAATTGTTCTAGATAATTATGCTATTGCTCTGAAGGTTTCTGCTTCCTGATAATTATCGCCAATCTCATAAAGTACTGGGCTTCGACTCCGCTCAGCCCTCGATCGCTCGTGGGTTGAGCGGAGTCGAAACCCACATACCCCGCAGCGAGGGACTTTATTGGGCTACTCGCGGTTGATCGACGCACAAAAGGGCTGGGAGTGCGGTTGCTGGAATGGGCAATTGATTATGTAATTACGGAAGTAGTGCCTGTTGTTGGTGTAAGATTCATTACAGTAGATTCGCTCTACGATGCAGATGTTGAGCCAACTTATGATGCATCTAGCTTCTACGTTAAGTTAGGATTTGAGCTTGCTGATCCTACTAAGCCTCTACCACCTATTAATCCATATCGCACAATGTATCTGGATCTGAAGCCATTGATAGAGGTGTTGGCTACAGAGGAAATGGATGAAGACTGAATATAGTTGCTGTGAATTAGTGAATAAAAGCGATCGCTCACTCCATCGATTAGCTCCGATTAAACGAGGAAGTAAAGCCGTATATTTATTGAACAGGGCTGACGCAACTGGCACAGGAAAAAATATGACACTTGCGTAAGTCCTAACTGATGATCAATGATGCCAAATTTGATAAAATTCCACATACTCCATAGTTTCTGCACAGTGCCAGATGAGTTTATAGTACTCATACAACTGTTCTGACTCAGATTCACAAATGCCATGATCAAAGTCATCTTTTAAAGCTGCAATCAATGCTGGCATTTGTTCATTGAGGATAATTTCTTTGAGGTTCTCTGTGGTATGTTTGCGGACAGATTGACTATTGGTTGACTTGAGAAGTTGTAGTAAGGTACTGAAGGCTAAAGAATTGCCTGGATCAAGTTGTGCCAATTTATAAGCTCGGCGTCTGCGAGTTTCTTCATTTTCACATGAGTGGATACCGTGAATGAGGGAGGAGAGGAGGGGAGCAGGAGAACTCGGAGAGGGAGAAGGGAGAGATTTACTTACCGCACAGGGTTCGGGAAAATGAAGTGTTTTGAGGTTGGCTGCGGCTTGTCGGCGTTGGGATGGATCGGTGGCAGAGGCAGCGATTTGTTCTAGTGTGGAAAGAGCGATCGCATTACCGCCGTCAATTTTACCTAAACTGTAAGCGGCTTTGCGACGGGTTGATTCATGCTTGGTAGTGGCAATAATTTGTACTAAGGCTGTAATTGCTGTGGGGTTGGCAGCATCAACCCTTCCCAGATGGTACGCTGCTTGCCAACGGATTGATTCATGACGGACTGTGGTAGTGAGTTGTTCTAAAGCAGTGATCGCAATTTTGTTACCTGGATCAAAGACTTTACCCAAGCTGTAAGCTGCATTCCAACAATTGAAGAGGTTTTGGCTAGATTGCACAAATTCTTCTAATGCGGCGATCGCTTTTGAGCGATCGGTTTTTAATAATGCTACCCGCGCCCCTTCAATAATTGGCGCTGGATATCTGCACCACTTTTGTTTTTTGGCGTGGAAATAGCCGAAACGCCACTCTATCAATTGCTGCACGATATGATCAGCGTTGGGACAATCTGCAAATTCAGCTATTCCCTGTGCTGCTAAAAAATAGGCTTGATAGCGATAGTATCCGCCGCAGCGATCGTCAAACTCGATTAATGCTTGGATGAATTCTTCCTTGTCTACCTGCGGTATATCATCTCTACCCAACCACAATAGAATTACTTCTCGCCATTGTGACTCAAAAATGCGGTAGCTAGCGGCTGGGGGTGGAGAATTCCCATATTCTAGAATGTGATTGAGAAAGAAGTGCCAGTCAGTGAGAGCTCGGGCAGCAAAGTATTCTTGAAAAGTGGGATGGTAAAAGGCATAAACTTTTTCTCCTTGAGTTTCAGAGATACCCACCTGGTTGAGCCAACCTAACTGTAATACCAATTGAAATAACCCATCATCAGGATTGCCCAAAACCTGACACACAAAACGATGTCGTAGACGAAACTTGGTTTTTTCTTGGGCGATCGCCAACAGTGCTAATTCTCCCAGCGCTTGATTTAACTCCTTTTGCTGGGCGGAAGTCGTGGGAAAACGATCCTGCTTCCATTCATAAATTGTTTCCACAAACTGTTCATACAACATTGCTTTGGTGTGAGGAAATTCTCCCCGCCCCAAACCCCAGATACGACACAACAGTGCCAACCGGAGGGGATTTTTGACTGCATCTTGAAGCCGTCGCCGTTCTGGTTGCTTTAACTCTATCTGTAAACTTTCTCCTAAATGGGGGTTGTCTTGAAACCATCTGTGGATGAATTGACCGACTTGGTTAGTAGAATCAGTAAAATTAAGGTTGCGATAGGTGTCGAATGATTCTAAAGCATTCTTACCCGCATCCCATATATTCAGCCGACAGGTCAGGATCACTGTAGCATCTGCTACCCAGCCCGTAAGGAAACTGGCAATTTTAGCTAGGGCTTGACTAGAGGCGATCGCCATTTCATCCACTGCATCTAACAGTAACCACACCCGTCCCTGGTTAAATTGTTCGCAAAATGCCTCGGCGATTTCTGGGGGAACGCGTAGCTTGCGAGTAGCAGAGGGTAGCCAATCTTGAATTAGGTACTGTTCTAAGGTTTTACCTTGCAAGTCTGCCAGGGAAACCCAAATCGCCAAATCTTCGGTGTTATCCAGTACCCAAGCAGCAATCCTTTGCAGCAAGGTAGTTTTGCCTGCACCCGGTTCTCCCACAATGGCGATGCGACGGCTTTGTTTGCAGTGCAGCACTTGTTGAAAAAATTGCTTGTGGTCAAAAGTTTGAGTAAATTCTGCGTCTTCTGGTTCGTATAATCTAGAACCTTCTTGCGGAGACACATCACCACGATAACGCTGACGCTGTTTGCGTTCCACCAATCCCAAGGGGACATAAACCTGATTGAGTTCAAAAGTTATACCATCAGCACTGGTGAGGGGATTAGTGGTGAGTCGGCTGTGATTTTGCGCTGCTAAATTGGCGCGGCAAATTTCTTGCCAGTCGGGGAGTAGATGAGTGAATATCTCTGCTTTTTCTGCTGTTGCTTTGGTTACTTGTTGAGATTTTTCGGGGCGGCGTTGTTCCCATTCCAGGTCAAATTGCTGCAAGTTGGCGGTTATATTTTGGCGATGATGCCAGAGATTGAGGGTGAAATGCCAAGTTTCCGAACCGCCACGAGATGGGCGATTATCTTCCAGGATTTGCAAAAAATCGGCAAACCGTTTCAAAGCTTCCTTGATTTGCTCAATGGTTAATTGAGTTTTACCCTCCTCCAAAGTTGTCAACACCTGCAAAAATCGCACCTTCGTTCTGACAACCAAGCGCTTTTCTGATTGCCAACGAGTTTGGATTTGGGGACGCAGGGCGTCTAAAACTGATTCATCCCGACAGTCGATTTCGTCGTTAGCATAAATTAACAACGCCTCTAACAAGCGCCGTGATCGCTTTTTTGCTTCTGGGCCATAACTCGGTCTTGCCATCGCTACTGTTGCAAGAATGCACAAAGTTCGGGGAATCCCCCCAGTTTACCAACTTCCCCCAGTGATCTGGGCCTGATTTTACAAGCCTTTCGCTGCGATGAACACCCCATTGGCTTAGGGGAAATTCCTCAAGATATTCTGAATTCATAAATAAAAAGTTGTGAATTCACTGATAAGTAACCTGGAGCATACTACTACGAAGCTGGATCTATACATAAGCGAACTGAAACCGACCACTAAAAGTTAGATTCTGAATTACCCATATGTTAAAACTGACTTACACCGAAAATAGCTTTAGCTTAGAACTAATCAACGAATCTTGGGAAACTTGGGTAAATACAAGAGTAGTCCTGGCTCTGACTGCTGGTACACACCTGTGCATGAAAACTAGCACGGCTGCTTTTCTGTTACCAGCGCAATCATCCCATCTAGCTGAGTTAGAAAAGCTGGCTCCAGAAAATATGATTGAAATCTGTACTTGTGATGCCTCCACGGTGGAAGTGATTCTGAAAGGGATTTGGTTAACATCCGATAGCCACAGTGAATCTGGGGTTTTTGTGACATCCTTGAGCAAATCTGCTGAGTTTTTATTACAGAAAATCTCAAAAAGCGATCGCTTCTGCCACGCTTAAGTAGCTCAGTGTTAAAAATTATCGTGATGACAAGGCAGGAGGGAAGAGTATTATAGCTTTGTTTACCTTTCTGAACTTAGTTTTGTTTTTTCCCACCGACTTGCTTAAATTAGTTATCAGATATCATCAAAATTGATAAGTGTGAAATTTTCAGTCTTGCTGTTCGCGGGACTCTGGTACGATTTCCGAACCCGATCTGTAACATCGTCCTAGCTAGTCGTGCCGCCTTTCCCCGAACAGCACCCCTTACGGGGAATTCAAAATTCAAAATATTTCTTATTTTTAGTCTTGCTGTTTGCGGGACTCTGGTATGACTTCCGTTCCAACCTGTTAAGTTGTCTAGCCTAGTCGTGCCGCCTTTCCCCGAACAGCACCCCTTACAGGGAATTCAAAATTTTAACAATTTAATATTTTCAGTTGAATTAGGAGCGAAGCGACGTGACTACTAACTCTACCAACCGCGTCGAGCAGGTGGCGCAGGAAGATTTGGTGATGTTTATTAATGCCTGTCTGTCCTGCACTGGACAACGGGAATTTTATGATGATGCTTATGGTCAAAGAGTATCAATTGACTTTTTACACGATTATATTCTCGGTAATTACCGTTTATTGTATGCCCGTTGTCTGGCGCTAGGAATCAATCATTTTAACCAAGCGCAAATTATCCTCAAGTTGCTAGCATCAGGCAAGAATATATCTCCAGAACATCGGCAAGAAGAAGGGGCGCTGATTGCCCATGCACTCAAAACTTTGCCACCGCAACGAGGTTGGGGTGTGTTGCAACAATTACGACACCGCCGCATTAATAACCGTCGTAGCCGGGCGATCGCTCGTGATTATCTGAGTATGCGGCGTGATGTGAGTTTTGATGCTGTGAAGTATCGCCCCAAAGTGCGAGCGATCGCATCTCATGCACACCTGAAACTCCAGGGTGAATTGGGTACTTTTCTCTTCCGTAACTGGAAACAAAAGACCTACGAAACCCAATTATTTGAACAGTTTCGCCAAGCACACTATAGCGCTGAAGCTATTTATCATCTGCCTTTCACCGTGGCTGAAGGACTAGCCGCCAAACACAAAATCCCCCGTCACGTTTTTTTGACTGGGATTCAACAGCAGATGACTGTGGGTGAAAAGTTGCGTTTTCAAGGTGTAGCAGAACGCACCAATAAAGTCGAAATCGACTTGGATTTCGGACGTTTGCCCTTGACTAAGTTGGCACTATATGTGCTTTCCTTGCCGTGGTCAACTCGACAACAACAATGTGATATTTTTCACCAAGCCTTAGAGCGATCGGCGCGTGCTGTCTTAAAGAAAGCACCATTAAAACTCGGAAAAGTGGCAGCTGTATTAGATTGCAGCTACTCCAGTTCTGGCTCTAGCGAAAAACGCCGCCGTCCTCTCGGTGTAGCACTTGCTAGTCACTACTTACTCAAAGCTGCCTCCAAATCATACCGAGACTTTTGGACAACACCCGTAGAGGATGCTCTGCAAGTAAGTCCCCGTGGACAAACTGACTTAGCAACACCACTGTTAGCAGCCTTGAGTTCCGGGGCGGAGTTGGTAGTAATTGTCTCCGACGGTTGCGAAAACTTTCCACCCAATGGCGCAGCAGAAGTACTACGGGTATTCCGTACCAAATTAGATCCCAACCGACGCACTTCGATTATCCACTGCAACCCGGTGTTTAACTCTGAAGACTTTACCTTACGCACCCTCAGCCCCACTATCCCCACTGTTGGGTTGAGAGACGCGGAAGATTTACCAACCATGTTGGGTTTTGCCCGATTTGCCGAGGGTTCTGCACCCCTGTCGGAACTGGAAGCATATTTGGCAGAACGTGTACAACATCTGGTAGGGGCGCAGCTTCTCCGTCAGGAGTACGGTTGTTCGCCCTGATTTTGGTTACAGGTTGTTCGCCCATAAGTTAAAAATATGGCATCCAAAAACAAACTATTAACAGATATATCTCTAAAAGGCTTAGAAATAGCACCTTCTCAGGTACGTGGTTCAATTCGGATTGTGCCATTACTACGGCATCAGGTGCGGGGAGATTTGCGTTTGCTGCGCCGTGCTTACAACGAAGACATGACAGTTGTCTCCCTAGAAGGTGAGATGACAGAACCAGGGATGAAATACTTTTCTTATGTCCCTCATGGCTTGGTAATGTCTTGGAGTGATGACGGTAGCCCAGTTGCAGCCTACGGTGGACAAATGGTAAAGCCGGACGGTAAGCGTTTAGATTGCGGCCCAGCCAGTGTACGCTTGATGCATCGCATGGCCAAGCGGGAATCAGCCAATCAACTGAGATTTTTACCTCTGCATTTGGCAATGGAAGGATTTTTATCCTTATTTTTCTCTGGCCCTGATATTGCTTGGAGTGAGTATTCTAAGTATGCTCTTTCCCACGGACTGGGTTCGCGCTACGAAACTTCGTTTAGTGGACGTTATATTCAGGGATTGGAAGATGCGTTGCGAGTGTTTGAGATTCATCCGAGACAGGTGGGAGTTTTGGTATTTGTAGCGGAAGCTTTAGCCTCTGCTTTTGTGGTTCCGACACCAGAAGATTACCGTGCTTTGCACATCAGCTTGTTAGAGGACTTTTATGGAGAGTTACTTTACCAATACAGTTTGCTCTACGATACAAATTTCCCAATGGATGCATCTGTAGATGATACCAAGATTCATAGTTTGGCAGATTTACGGGGTGCGATCGCCAAAATGCGATCAGATTGGGCATCATTTCAAGGGTTTATGGCTGAGGGACTGTTACAGAATCAACTGCGATCGCATATAGTTTACACTGCTGGGCCGTTCATGCTGCAACGGTTTATCACTAATCTCCTACCCAAAGCCGAAAACCACATCGGAGAAGCCATAATTCGAGAAAATGGTGAACTCGAATACCTGAAAACCTACCGCCTATCAGCCACCCAAACTCGCCGAGTTTATTTACTCAGTCAGCTACACCTACATAACTGGAACGTTGAGGCGACAGCTAAATCAATGGGTAACAGCCGTGAAGAATTTGTGTCCCGTCTAGAAACAGCCGGCTTTGGCTACTTATTAAATCAACAAGTACGAGATCAGGCAAAGAAGAAGACTAAGCGGACTCTCTAAAACTAGCCCTTTTAAGGTAATTGATAAAATCTCTTCTATTCCCTCTGCGGTTGACAGTAATTCATTTAGAAGAATTTATTTTCGAGAATTTTGATGCACCTTGAAAGTGCTAGTCTCTAAAACCCGCCTATTGCGCTAGCAAGAGTGCAACAGACGGGTTTAGTAATTTCCCACCCATCACCCGGTGTTTCTTCCCAAAGTGGGAGGCTTACACCCCATGCTTCTTAAACCATGTTTGTAAGCGTTGCCAACCTTCTTTAGCCTCTTGCTCACGGTAGGATGGGCGATAATCGGCGAAAAAGGCGTGGGGTGCATCAGGGTAGACGATAATTTCCGATTTGCTGCTGGGCTTGAGACCTGCGCGCATTTGCTCTACTGTATCTAGAGGAATGCCTGTGTCTTTACCGCCGTAGAGTCCCAAAACGGGTACTGTGAGAGTAGCTGCGATATCTACAGGATGCTTGGGTGTGAGTTCAGTAGCATTACCTACTAGTCTGCCATACCATGCTACACCTGCCTTAACCTTGGGGTTATATGCGGAGTATAGCCAAGTCATGCGTCCACCCCAACAAAAACCTGTAATCCCCAATCTATTAGCGTTACCCTTGGCTGACTTCACAGCCCAGTCCACAGTAGCGTCAAGGTCAGAGAATACTTGAGCATCTGGTACCTTAGCGACAATGGAGCGTATTTCATCGATGCTGCTTAACTTCGAGACATCGCCCTGACGTGTGAACAATTCAGGAGCGATCGCTAAATATCCCAACTTGGCAAAGCGCCGGGTGATATCCTGAATATGCTCATGTACACCAAATATTTCCTGAATTACCAGCACAATTGGGAAGTTGCTACCAATAGCAGGTTGTGCCCTATAAGCAGGGATTTCACCATCGTTGACAGGGATTTTCACCGCCCCAGCTACTAATCCTTTGGTATCGGTGGTGATGACTTTAGCCGTCACAGGCTGTACTGCCAGAGCAAAACCAGTCGCCACAGTAGCCGTAGCAATAAATTTGCGACGTGTTATTTCTTTCATGTTTATGATTGCGGTAGGAAGTCTCAATATCTAGTGTTTCAGGAAAATTGCTTGTAAATCTCGACAATTCGTCAATAGCGGATTTTCCCTTTTATTGTACAAAACTTAATTATCTACATATAACTACTGATATAGTAATACACTTGTATTTCTTTATTGAATTGCCGTAATCATAATTGTCCAGAAAATATAGTTATGGATAGCAGCCTGATGTATATGCACTTTTGAAGTCATGGGTAAATAACCTTTATAAATAACTAAATAGGGTTTGCTGAAAAAGTCTTTTCGTGGGGGCTAAGAGGCAGGAGGGGAGTGATAAACTACTTCTAAATCTCTTGAATCCGAAAAAGTGATTGATTTAAAGTGATATCAAGTCTTTTTCCTTGCACCTCTCATCACCTTTTATCCCACTCAAGGCATTGATTTATCAAGGTTTTCTGTTTATTCAGCAAGCCCTAAATAAAACCCTCCTCCTATTAGAGGGGGAAGGTTATCAGGTGTGAGTGAAACAGTTTTATAACAAAACTTACAAAGTTGCTGATGATATAACTCAAAGTTTGAGAGGTAATCAGCTAGAACCGGAATGTAGTGCGAACAACGCCTGTATATATGGTGTCGTTATTACTATTATTTTCTGGGTTAAATATCACGATTAATCCTGGTGTAATCGAAATATTACTATTCACTTGATACCGATATAGTGCCTCTAGGTGAAAAGCACTATCGCTGTCAACACGACGATCAGGTACAAGATTTGTGGCAGTAACAGTATTGTTACCAAAGTCATTACTTGTCACTTTAGGCGGCTGACCGAATATTAAACCCCCTAGATTTCCTTTTTTCCCCAAGTCCGGGAAGGCTAAAGTTACAGCCCAGTTCCAAATATCTGCTTGATCTCCTCTGTTAACAGTAGTACCAGAACTGTTTTCTGCGATCGCCTGAGTATACCCCACCCAACCACTGACTGCAATTGCTGGGTTTAGACGATAACTGGCCTGCAAACCATAGTGATTAGCAGAAGTACCAATATTGGTACCGAAGGGAGCATTAGCAAATGCACTTCCTTCAGAACCCGAAACGTTTACATCTCCAGCTATAGCCCCACTAAAGTAAGAACGCGCATAAGCTACAGCCAAAGTTAAGTCTTTATTGGGTTGATATGCTAATTGTGCCAAGGCTCCATAAGTACCATCAAATAGCCCCTGGTTAGCACTAGGCGTATTAGGGTTTCTAGCCAAATAACCACCAGATAAAGTAATTTGGTCACTCAGTTTGAAGACTGCACTTACCCCAGCGCCTCTACCTACAGCTAGTCCTGTGTTACTAGCTCGATAAATAGGAGCAAAGCGACCAAACCGGGAAATAGCACCAGTTGTAGCAGCTGAAAATAAGGGGTTGACAGTGTTGAAGTTGTCGAAAAATGACCCACCAACAGCATCCACATTGATATTCAGCTTGTCACCTATTGGAAAGTTATAAAAAAGCTTCCCAATTCCCACAGCATTATCAGGGGTAAGTGTTGTATCCCAACCCAGACGGGTCATATTGGTACCGGTAACAGGTGAATTAAAAGCGATCGTATTGTTAGCTCTTAAAATTAGTCTTAATCGGTCTTTACCAGTGAAACTCGAATCCAAGATTAACCGCACTCGATCAGCAAAAATCGTATTGTCTTGCAAACGAGAACCTGATGCACCATAGGCTGTAGCTTTAGCAGTATCTCTAGCTGCCGGTGTCGTTCGAGCGTTAATCTCGTTCCACTGGTCAGAGTTGAGCGCTCTATCTTCGCCAAAGACACCACCAAGTGTAAGGATGACATCTCCGCTCAACTTGGTAGTGGTGGAAAATTGTTGGCTCTCTACAATAGCAGTGCGATTTTCTAACCCATCTACTCGCCCTCGCAGTTCTACCAACCCATCTGCAAACTCTTCTTGCAGTTTTTGTAGAGTTTGTAAATCTTCTTTCGTTACCAAATCAGCTGTGCTAGTTGCAATCAGTTCATTAACCCGGTTCAAACAAGCATTGAGTCCAGCAGCAAACTCATAGCGAGTCATTGCACGATTGCCGCGAAAACTACTATCTGGGTATCCTGCAATACAACCATAACGTTCCACTAAAGATTGCAAAGCCTGGAAAGCCCAATCTGTTGGTTGCACGTCAGATAATTGTGAAACAGAAGTCACTTGATCCATCGACGAGTTTGGATATTCGTTGCTTTTATCTTTTACAGGTGCAGTTGTTGGAATTTCTGATACTAGATTTTTGCCTGTTTGCAACTGTACTTTCTTGATGTTTTCTGCCAATGGAGCAGCAAATGCAGCTTTAGCCGTCATTACACTAGCTGTTAGCAGTATCGGACTTATCCACAACGAATTCCGAAAAAGACTAGACATCCTACCTCACACCTCAGAATATGTTTACACCAATATATTTGGTAAAATCTTATTGCTTGGACTAAATTTACCAGATAAGTTGGTAGCTTTAGCAAAAATTACGCATTATCAAAACAATACGGTTTAGTTAATGGTATTTAGTTCCGGAAGATCCCCCCAATCCCCCTTGAAAGCAGGGGGCTTAGTTTCCTCCTTAAAAAGGAGGGTTAGGGAGGATCAAGACTAAACTGAACTGTATTGATTTATCCAACAGGAGAATTTGACAGTTGAATCAACTCTCCTGAAATCAACAATCAGAAAAACTCTGTTTTTTATTTAATAGCTAACTAAATTTTCAATTCTTTTTTTACACGTTTCAACTGTTTCCAAAGCATTTTAATTTGGTTGTAGGCATCTTCTGGTGAAAGCTTTCCAACAGTTTGGAGATTGCATATGTAATTCACCCGTTGGGAAAACTCTTGGAGATTAGCATTAAAAACCAGATATTCTGGCTGGAATTGTCCGTGATAAGAAGTACGAGGATAGAGAAAATCAGATAGTTTAGCTAGGAAATCAGGATCTTCTGCCATTGTGATTTGCATCTATGAGTTTTTAGTAAAAATCCACTAATAAAAATTCAAAGTTCCACATAGTAATACGAGAATCTAGAACATGCTAATTGACAGATAAGTGTAAGTCGCCATCTGTGAGAGAAACTATTATTTTTGACTCAAACTCTTATGAGTTAAAACGAGTTACTGATTTCACACTGATGCTTTGCCAACTTAGTTGGTAAATACTTTACAACAGCTAAGTTGGCAAAAATGTAGTAAAAGTTACACAATTGCAAATACCAAGATTTTAGAATACCAAAAATAATACGGTGAACTATACCTAGTGGAGTGTATTAGTTTCAAGGTCTATCCAGCAAAGGAGTTGAGCATACTTCCGCTTCGTCCCCTTCACCTGGATTGGTTGGTAATGATGCTGCTAGAGAAGAGTAGAGAAGAGTTTTGAATGAGACTCCATAACAGTTCCCTTAAAATCTCAGTTTTGCTTCGCTGAGACTGATTACAGAAGTCTTCTAGTATTTGGCGCTCCTCCAGCGATGTTTGAAATGTGATCCATCCTTGTTCTTTTCTTGGCATAATTTAACCAATTTAATTGGTAAAAATTTGGTAATCTTGGTACGATTCTATCAAGCGTTAATTTTACGAAAAAAATCCTGCCTGTAGTTCTCTATGAACAGAAGACGAATTATTGCCTTAATTGGCACAACAATTGTTAGCTTGATAGTAGCAACTGCTATACCAACCGTTAATTCCGCACCTGTAGTAGCGCAAGCAAATACTACTCTCCTGGTTTCTGCTGCTGCGAGCTTGAAAGATGTAATGGAAGAGATTAAGCCTCTGTACCAACAAAGTAAACCAGGTACAACCATTAACTATAATTTTGGGTCTTCTGGTGCTTTGCAACAACAGATTGAGCAAGGTGCGCCCGCAGATATCTTTATTTCTGCGGCGAAAAGACAAGTGGATGCTCTGGAGGCCAAAGGGTTGTTGTTACCGGGAACTCGTACCATCATTGCCAAAAACCGTTTAGTTTTAGTTGTACCTAAGAACATTACAGGTGTTACCAGCTTTTTCAATCTCAAGGATGCCAAAATCAAAAAAATTGCTATTGGTGAACCGAGGAGCGTTCCCGCAGGGCAATATGGGGAGCAAGTCCTGCAAAAGTTGAAAATTTTGCCAGATGTCAAATCAAAATTGGTCTATGCCAATAATGTCCGTCAAGTACTCGCATCGGTAGAAAGTGGTAATGCTGATGCAGGTCTAGTTTACGCCACTGATGCCAAAATCTCTGATAAAGTCAAAGTCGTGGTAGCATCTGACGAAAAATACCACTCAGCAATTATTTATCCAATTGCAGTGGTCAAGAGCAGCAAAAATACTGTTGCAGCTAAGGATTTTGTCCAGTTTTTGTCTAGTGATCAAGCTAAGGCTGTACTCAAAAAATATGGGTTTATCCTACCTTGACCAATTAGATAAGTAGCTCAGGGTTAAAAATTGTCGTTATGACAAGGCAGGAGGTAGGAGGGAAGAAGACTAGAGCTTTGTTTACCTTTCTTAACTTAGTTTTGTTTTTTCCCACCGACTTACTTATGCTGTTTATAGGCTAAAACACTTATCAAACAAGAGTTGCAGAGATGTAACTAGCCTAAGAGAATGCCTATATTGCCGCAAAATACCCAACAAGATTTTTTAACCTTTGTTAAAAAAACAACTGCCCTAAAGTTAATTAGGACTCTTATTCCTCTGTGAATTCTGCGTCCTCTGCGGTAGCCTGCGGCAATCCGAGAAGCCTCGCTACGCTCGTCTACCGCGTCTACATTTTTCCGTTACCTGTGCGTAAGTTCTATTAATTACCCGGATATAACCGGGGATAAGTGATGCTTTTTATCGTCAGTTATGGGTCGTAGGTCGTGTGAATTAGTAGCAAAGATTACCCCAAAAGCTAAGTACAGAATACTTAATTAGTGGTGTCAGGAGAAATCAATGTTTCCTAGTTTGTGCAAATCAGAGAATTTCGCACCTGCTTTTGCTTGGACAATTTTATTGTGTAGTCTGGGAGTCAACACTTACAGTATTAATCCTATCCTTGCTGCCGAAATCCCCAAAACAGCAGGTGAAAGTGAGGCTTCTAATCAACAGGTTCGAGAACAAGTCACCTCAGTTTCCCAACTATCAGACGTACAACCAACTGACTGGGCATACCAAGCCCTACAATCCCTAGTGGAGCGCTATGGTTGTATAGCAGGTTATCCCAATGGGACTTTTCGGGGTAACCGCGCCCTTACCCGCTATGAATTCGCCGCAGGTTTGAATGCTTGTTTGGATAGAGTCAATGAATTGATTGGAGTTGCTACTGCTGATTTAGCAAGCAAGGATGATTTAGCCACATTACAAAAGTTGCAGGAAGAATTTGCAGCTGAACTTGCTACCTTACGCGGTCGGGTAGATGCATTAGAAGCTCGTACCAATACTTTAGAACAACAACAATTTTCCACAACTACCAAGTTGAGTGGTGAGGCGATTTTTGGTGTGAGTGGGGCGACGGGAACAGGTGCAGCCAAAGACCCCTTCGTGTTTCAAGAACGAGTTCGTCTGAGCTTGGATACAAGTTTTACTGGTAAAGACCGTTTGCGGACTCGTCTACAAGCTGGAAATTCATTAATTCTCTTATTTAGAGCGCAACCAAACGGTGCCCGTAGCGCCCAAGGTAATCTCGCTCTCAATGAAGGTCGCTTTACTTACGATGGTCGTCCCAACACTACTGATAACAGTGTGGCGTTGGATCTCCTTTCCTACAGCTTCCCGATTGGGGATAATGCCAATGTGCATCTGTTTGCGAATCGTGGTACTCACTTCCAATATGCAGACACAGTTAACCCTTTCTTGGAAGACAAGGACGGGGGTAATGGTTCCCTCTCCCGCTTTGGTCAACGCAACCCTATCTATGAATACGGATGCTAATGGTACAGATGGCGGTGGTGCAGGAATTGGGCTAAATTACAAATTTGGCAACGCTTTGCAGTTAGACCTAGGTTACATAGCGAATGAAGCTAGAGATCCTTCAACTGGTGGCGGATTTTTTAACGGTAACTATTCAGCACTGGCTCAGATTGTTGCTCAACCTATTCGGGGATGGAAGTTAGGCTTCACCTATGTGAATGGCTACGACAATATAGATCCGCCACAACTACGCTCAAATGTGGGTAGTGGGACAAGATTGGGTAATCTATTTAGTGGTTCGTTGCGGTTGCAACCTGCGATCGCTCCCTTCTATCCTGGAACTAGAGATTATCCCATCATCAGTAATTCCTACGGCTTCCAAACTTCTTTTCAAGTCAGTCCTTCTTTTGTGGTTGGCGGATGGGTAGGACTAACAAAAGCGCGGTTAATTGGCTTTGCTGATGCAGATATTTGGAACTACGCCCTTACCCTCGCCTTTCCAGACTTGGGTAGTAAAGGCAGTTTGGGCGGGATTATTGTGGGTGCTGAACCAACATTGAAGGGTTTAAGACGGGGTGGTAGTCAACTGTCGCTGTTAGACAGAGAAGAAGCACTACACATCGAGGCTTTCTATAAATATCGACTGAGTGACAACATTTCCATTACGCCGGGTGCAATCTGGCTACCTAATCCTAATCAAAGTAAAGAAACCGATGATATTTTCATTTACACCCTCCGGACGACCTTTACGTTTTAAGCACTCGCTACGTATTGGCTTAATAGCGATTACCATGATAGTGGCGATCGCTTTTGGACAAATCACCATAGCGCAACAGCCAATAACAGCAACTTTAACTGTATCTGCCGGTGCTGGTTTAAAACCAGTATTAACAGAAATTCAACAAGTCTATAAGCAGATTCAGCCAAATGTAACTATCAACTATAACTTTGCTTCCTCTGGTTCATTACAAAGACAAATTGAACAAGGCGCGAAAACGGATGTTTTTATCTCAGCATCTGTAGAGTACATGAATGCACTAGAAAAACAGGGGTTTTTACTATCAGGTAGTCGAACAAACCTGCTTAAAAATGGCATTGCACTGATTGCACCCAAAAATTCCACAGCTATTTCTAGCTTTCAAGATTTGACTAAATCAACTGTGAAGAGAATTGCCATAGGAGAACCCAGAAGTGTACCTGTGGGTAAGTCTGCTGAGGAAATTTTCCGGTATTTTAAAATTACCGACCAGGTAAAACCAAAAATACTTTACACCAGAAATGGCCCACAAATTCTCAATTATGTAGAAACTGGCAGCGTGGATGCCGGTATTACTCATGATAGTAATGCAAAACAATCCAATCAAGTTAGGATTGTGGCATTAGCACCAGAAAAATCCTACTCCCCGCTAGTGTATCCAGTTGCTATCCTCAAAGATAGCAAAAATTTAACTGCTGCTAGGTCATTTGTGCAATTTCTTTTCAGTAATCAGGCTAAAGCATTATTTGAAAATTACGGATATCAAATGGCTAATTAGAATTATCTTTGATGATTACCAGGACTTACGCAAGCAAAATTTGTCATTGCGACCGAAACGTAGTGTAGGGAAGCAATCCCAGACTTGGAGGCGATTACGTCGCTACGCTCGTAATGACGTAATTTCGTGGCTTTTCAAGGATTTCAACTCAACTTTATAGATCGAGCGTAAAACCCCATCCCTTTATGAGTGGGGATGTATGCGAGCCAGGATATCTGGTAAAATACGAGTATCTACTTGAGACATGACATTTCTGATCTGCAACTCGATATGTTGAAAAATCAGAAAAAGTGGTTTGTCCGTGAAGGTAGAAATAAATTGAATCTATATTCACTCTCGTGAAATAGATTCAAATTCTTCTCCCTACAAACAGTTCGGCTGTGTCGGGGAGACAGGGTACAGTCAATTACCCGTATGTTTCAACCGAGTCTTTCGGTTAGTTACAAGCCACATCCCCTAGAGGGTGGGGCTGTTGACGTGAGTGAAGTATAAAGTAAAGCCTTTTTTTTGTGTGCTGTGAGAATCTAGACTCCTTAAAAATTCCCGACTTCTCAAAGAAGCCGGGAGTATAAACCTAGCAATTTTCAAAACTTTCTCGCTTGTATTACTTGCAAACTGCCACCTGCATACAAAGTTGGTTCACTGGCATTAAACCCAATCTCTGTTAACAACCCAGGCAAATCAGTTTTCAATAATTGCCAAGCTGTCTCCGTTTCAAACAGCAACAAAAACATTGACAATCCAGTCCACAATATCGGATTGGTGGGAGCGTGAAAATCGACCAATGTAAACACACCTCCCGGCTTGAGTACTCGATAAACCTCATGAATAATTCTGCGTAATTGCTCGCTTTGCATCTCATGTAGTGCCACACTAGTATGCACCACATCAAACTCTTGATCTGCAAAAGGCATATCTTCAGCGAAAGACTCCACATAAGTAGCACTAGGCACATTCTGTCGCGCCCGTTTCAGAGATAAGGGCGAGGCATCAAGTCCTGTTACATTTTGTGAAAATTTTACCAAAAATTGTGTTGCTTGGCCGCTACCACAACATAAATCCAGTATCTTAGTATCTGAATGAATCGTTAAGCCTTGCAAAGCTAATTGGCGAAAACGAGCTTCACCACCGACGCTTAATGCTGCCACACCCGATATTCCGTCATACAGCCACTGGTAGCGGTAACTCCAATCCCTGAAAATTGTCGCCATTACATCTTTCCTGCCAATAAACCTTTATATTTAATAAAGATATATTGTTAACATTAGTAAAAAAACTGAAAAGGTTGGGGGAAAGTAACTGCTATGGGTCGTGTAGGCGTCTTATTACTCAATCTCGGTGGCCCCGATAAACTAGAAGATGTCGGGCCGTTTCTGTTTAACCTGTTTTCTGATCCGGAAATTATTCGCCTACCGTTTCGTTGGTTGCAAAAACCCCTAGCTTGGTTTATTGCTTCCCGACGCACTAAAACGTCTCAGGAAAACTATAAACAAATCGGTGGCGGTTCACCATTACGGCGAATCACAGAAGCGCAGGGAGAAGCCCTCAAAGAACAATTAAGTGATTTGGGACAAGAAGCCAATATCTATGTAGGAATGCGTTACTGGCATCCTTACACGGAAGAAGCGATCGCCATGCTTACCCAAGATAATATTCAAAGCTTAGTCATCCTACCACTGTATCCGCAATTTTCCATTAGTACTAGCGGTTCCAGCTTCCGGCTTCTAGAAAAACTTTGGCAAGAAGACCCAAAACTACAACGCCTTGAATACACAGTCATTCCTTCCTGGTACAAACAACCAAGCTACCTGCAAGCGATGGCGGAACTCATCGCCCAAGAACTTGATCAATGTCCTAACCCTGATCAGGCTCATATCTTCTTCAGCGCCCACGGCGTTCCTAAAAGCTACGTAGAAGAAGCAGGCGACCCCTATCAGCAAGAAATTGAGGAATGTACTGCCTTGATTATGCGAACCCTGAATCGACCCAATGCTCACACCTTAGCTTATCAAAGTCGTGTGGGCCCGGTGGAATGGCTCCAGCCCTATACAGAAGATGCGCTCAAAGAACTAGGCGCAGAAGGTGTGAAAGATTTGGTTGTCGTACCTATCAGTTTTGTCTCCGAACACATTGAGACACTCCAAGAAATTGATATTGAGTACCGAGAAGTAGCTGAAGAGTCAGGAATTCATAATTTTCGCCGCGTACCAGCACCCAACACCCATCCATTGTTTATTAGAGCATTGGCAGACTTGGTAATGGATGCACTCACAAAACCTAGTTTTAAGTTTTCGCAAGCGGCTCAAATGAAAAAAAGGGTCAAAATGTACCCCCAGGAGCGTTGGGAATGGGGTATAACCAGTAGCGCTGAAGTGTGGAATGGTCGGATTGCGATGCTGGGATTTATTGCTTTGATCATTGAAATGATTACTGGTCATGGACTGTTACACATGATTGGTCTTTTGCAGTAATTCTAGATATTTGCAAAAACATTAACCAGCACCAAGTAAGTTTGGATGCTGGTGAAAATTCTTTTTTCAGTAAAACTAAAAATGTTGGGTATTTAGCTGAATCTGCCTAAATGCTACTTTATGACATTTGGTAGATAAAGCCAGCGCAGCGACAACCAGTCAGGCGTAGGGAAAGAAAATTGTTTCCCCTTAGATTGTAATTCCCGGCACCAATGATATTAATCTCAGACTACTCTTTTGGTAGAGGAAGTAGGTTGGACAGGAATTATAAATTATGAGATATCCACTAGGTTAATGTCTTTACTCAATACCTTTCGGCATTACCCAGTTTGAAGGGAAAACAAAACCTCTGACCCCATCATCTGTAGTTTGATGGGGTTTTTCCATATTATGCAATTTAAATGTTTTTAGCTGACGATTTCCTGCAAAGCTTGCAATAGTCGATTAATTTCTACAACAGTGTTGTAATGTACCAATCCCATCCGCAGCAACCCACCACTCGTTTCTACTCCTAGCTTCTCGGTTAAACCGATCGCATAAAAATGACCATGCCAAACAAAGATACCGCGATCGCCTAATTTTTTGGCAATACTGGCTGGTGTTTGTCCCGCCAGTCGAAAGGCTACGGTTGGTGTCCGCCAAGCAAAGTGCTGTGGTTCGGTAATACCATAAAAGGTTAAACCAGGAATCTCCAATAATCCCGGAATCAGTTTTTGGCTGAGTTCTTGTTCGTATAGTTGAATGGCTGACATTGCTGCTAACAAAGCTACACGACGATTAGGAAAGGAACTGGATGTTAGATGTGTGGGTTCATCCGGGGATGTGGGAATGCGGGGACAACGGAATGTTTCCCATTGTTCTGTGTGAGTTTCTAAGAAAGCTGTCAGCACCTCGCTACTAACCGAGGGTGACACTCGACAACCTAATTTTGCCAGATAGTTAATTGCGGCTACTAAACCTGCCAAGCCTTCATGATTGAGGGTGCCAGTTTCCCAACGGGATGGGACTTCATCGGGTGCTGGTTGTACTTTGTAAGGCTGTAGTCGGGTCAGATGCTCCCGTTTACCATACAAAATACCAACATGAGGGCCGAAGAACTTATAAACCGAACAGGCGAGAAAGTCACAGTCGAGCGATCGCACATCAATGGGCGCATGGGGGGTATAGTGGACTGCATCGACGAATACCAATGCACCAACAGCATGGGCTAGGCGTACCACCTCCGCCACATTGTTGATTGTCCCCACGGCGTTAGATGCATAGCCCACAGCTACCAACTTTGTCCGTGAATTCATCTGCTGTTCCAGTTCCTGCATATCCAAGGTGCAGTCTTCGACGTTGATATCCACAACACGGATAATTACACCCTGTTCCTCCAAGGCATACCAAGGAGAGACATTGGCATAATGATCAAGCCGGGTGACAATAATTTCATCACCTGGTTTTAGTTCCTGGGCGATCGCTCGACTCAAGGTGAAGGTAAGGGTGGTCATGTTAGCACCAAAGACCACTTCATCACTGTCGCACCCCAAAAAATCCGCACTAGCAGACCGCGCCGCCTTAATTAGAGCATCTGTACGCGCACTGGTAGCGAAAGCACCGTGAGCATTGGCATTTGACCTCACCAGATAGTCACTCATCGCATCTAGCACCGCACCAGGAACCTGTGTACCACCAGGGCCATCACAGAAAATCACGGGTTCACCATTGATTTCTTGTGTCAGTGCGGGAAACTGAGCACGTATCCATTTCAGATCAAAAGGTTCCATAAGAAATTCCTCTAGTCAAAATAATTTTTAATTCGTAATTTATCGCTACAACTTTCATGCCGTAGAAGCATAGCGGTGAGGGTGGTTATGCTCGAAAGTTAGCACAAAAATCATGAAAAGCTGACGCACATATCTGCGATTAAACAATGGCGATCGCACACCTTCGCCAAGTCTGGTAAATTCCGTCTTCAATTGGCAGGGCGTACCACACGACTTAGTTTTCCTGGCAAATTTTCCTCTGCTATCACAGCTTCATTTATACATGCTGCAAATTGTTCCCATTTACGATTATTGGTGCAAACTATCATACAGAAGTGCTTAGAGTTACAACGATGCAAGCGTTCTTGCCAGCGCATCTTCACCCACAATTGGTATCAGAGGCGATCGCTACACCAACACTCTGGAGAATATTCATCGGCCCTTGCTGTTGCAAAATCTGCATTTGGGCTTGATTTCGTACCAACAGTGCTCCTGCAAATCCTAAGGAGTTCACAGAAATTGACTCAAATTCTGCTTGCGATCGCGGTACGATTAACATCCATTCTCGTGTAGCTAGGAGATTATAAGGCTCAGATGTCTTCAATCCTACAGCTTGGATTAAGGCGTGATATCGCTCTAGCGTGGCTTTAGCGCCTGTAAATGGCGTCTCCACCCACTGGGGTTCTAATAGCGTGAAAGCGTGTAAAAAAGGCAGCCCTGGTATAGTTGCAATCATGCCTTGAAATTTCGCCGATGTTAACAGGGGTGTGATGGGTGTCTGCAATCCTGATGGTACAAGTGGTAGTGGTACGAGTTGCAAATGCTTGTGTCGCTGACTCGCACCCGCAATCTTGCCACTGTTATAAAATACTAGACCTGGGAAATCTTCTAAACACGCCCACATGGCTGTAAAGTCTGCCAAGGTGAGTAAGCTTTCCTGTTCTTCAAAGGCGCGGGTGATAATTAATAGATGATGATCTACAACGTTGAATTTGTTTAAGATGCAGACATGAGTTTCGGAAATATCTGCCACAAATAAATCCTGTTCATAGGGAAGGAAAGGATTAAATTCTTTACCAGATGGGGTAGTTTGTTGGTCTTGTTTTTGTTTAGCTGCTTTTTTGCGTTCAAGATTAGACAAAATCCGCACTAAAAAGATAACGCCACCTTGCTTGACAAACTCAAATTCTGTAGGAATTGATAGCAGTGCTCCGCATTGCAGAGCATATTCAGTGCGCTCTTTAACACTTGCCCATAATGTGCCAGGTGCGAGCAAAATTTTTTCCTGTGCCATATTTTCCAAGTAATTTCTAATAACAAATGACAAATAACAACCCTCTCCCATTAGCTTTATTGGCATCGCTATACTTAAGTAGGTGGGTGGAAGAATTTATCATTGGGATAAGGCAGGAGACAGGAGGGAGGAGGGTTTTAGCTTCATTTATTTTCCTTATACCAATTCTTTGTGAAGCTGCATAGAATTTTACCCCTCCCCAACCCTCCCCTTGCTAAGGGGAGGGTGCGCGTTAGCGCGGGTGGGGTATTTATATGCGTCTTCATATTAAATTGGTATTACATAGTTGGGTTTATTTATGCCTACCTACTTATACAATTTCATCCAAATCCATAAATAGTCGCTCAAGTAAGTCTTCTGCTGTGGCGCGGTGCATTTGACGCAAAGCTGCTGGCCCTTTAAGAAATTGTTTAATAGTAATTTTTTGTTCTTGAAAATCTTTCACAAAATCACGGATGGAAGCAATAACTTCAATTTCCGATTCTACTTGTTTCACCATTAGAGAAATGGCATCTACTCCTGCTCGTTTAGCTTTGCGGCAATCAGAAACCATTGCTCCTTCTGGAGTAGTTTTTACTGATGCTAGTTCCCGTTTTAAAGTTTCGTACTGGTTTTTAAGTAATTCATTCTCCTGTTCTAAACGGTTACATTGTCTAGTGACATCGTCCTCACTATTATTATCAATAGATTCACCTACCTGATGTTGGCGTTCAATTTCTAGCAGTCGCGCTAAATCACCTTCTTGATAGGCTTTATTAATTTCTTTCATGATTTCTGTGTGGCGCATTTGCGTTTCGCCATCTTTGACTTTATCTGGATGAAATATGGCAGCTAAATTTAAAAATGTCTGTCTAATTTTTCTCGAACCATCATTTTTATTCCTAGATGAAAAATCTAGAGGTGGTTGTGATTCTTGATATTGACGGTGTTCTTCAGTAGATCCGCGAAAGAAATCATTCACTTGTTCATCATTTTCATCTAGTTCTTCTACTTCTGGATCTTCATCTTGAATAATAGGTTTTGGTGTGATCATTCCCGCTAATTGGAGAGTGCGGTAAATTACTTCAATATCTTTTTTAGTCTGTCTACCAAGTTTTCGTTTGGTAAATATTTCATCAAATAGAGCATGAATTTCTTGGTCGATATCTGCTAGTCTTTGAAAATTAGGACTACATTGCTGAAATATCTCTGTAGCTAAGGAACGCATCTGTTCAACAAAGTTATTGAGTTCTGTCCGCTTTCGCTTAATCTGTTTCAGTAGCCATTGGCGTTCTTTGTCTAGGGTTTCTAGACGGATGTGGAGAGATGAGAGGGCTAGTGATGTTGTTGGGTTAGTGGAGGATGGTGATGAAGTTTTTTTAGACATAGAGTATGTCAAGCTGATTGGGGTTAAATGGTATTGCTTTTACTTTACTACTTTTTACATACTTAAGTACTGGCTAATTATTTTAGCTGAGAATGCGATCGCATACACCCAGAGTCTTACATATCAAAGCTTTATCTATTCTGAGTCAACACTATATAAAATTAAATAAACTAAAACTGCTTCTAGTTGCTCTTTAGCGATCGCTAGTTCTTTTCCCTGCTCTTTGTATAGTATCAAAAGACGCTTCAAGTTGCCCTGCCATGCGGTTAAATAACCGTGCTAATTGCCCAATTTCATTTTGGATAATCACTGGTGCTTGTTGACGGAGATTTCCTTGAGCAAATTTTTGCACAGTTTCAGTGAGTTGGACAACTGGATGTGAAATTGATTTAGCCACTACAATAGCTGCAAATATCACTAACAAAAGTGTGATTGTTCCTAAAAAAATCACATAAACTTAGACTACAAAATGTTACTGAAACTTCACTTAATATCTCACTTAGTGAATTTAGCGAGAAAATAGAAGTATATAGGACTCATATTTGATTTTTGAACAGATACGTAGTGGCGTGTCAAGGCTAAAATGGGGCAAAAAATTTTCTTGTGGTGCGGGCATCTTGCCCGCTAATTAGTACGGGCAAGATGCCCGTACTACAAGAGATTGCTAATACACAAAATTAGCTTAGACACGCCAGTAGGGTGCGTTACGCTGTCGCTAACGCACCCCCCCCAAAGCTTTCGGTGCGTTACGGCTTGCGCCTAACACACCCTACACATACTGAGATTTTTTCAGATATCAAATCGGATTCCTATAGGAAACGGAGACAAATAAACATTAACCTCCGCTTCCATGGTTCTGCTTATGCTTCAAGTGTCTTGAGAAGACTGGAAACAGGAGGTACAAATGACTAGCAATACTTTAGTACACGACGCCAGTAATTACTTACTCATCAAAATTTCTTTGATTATTTTGATCTTGCTTGTGTTCATGATGATATCTGCTACTCCTGCCATTTAGCTCAATTGGGTGAGTTCGTCGGATTAGGAGGAAAATAATTAAAACTTTTCCGGAATTACTCGTGGCTAGGTGGTAGTAAATATCAACGCACCAAATTATAAGTCAGTTCTATAAGTAACCTTTGGGGAATATACCCCACGAAAAAACCCGGTCATAGCGATCGGGTTTTTTGGTAGAGATGCAATCATCGCTGCTGGTAATTAAACGTGAGTTCTACAGTTATCAGCCTGGTGAATTTCCAGCTCAAAGCTAAAACTTGTTTCCATAAGTTGAACTCAACTAGTTAGGTACTCTAACGCCTTCGCTGACTGGGAACCGGGGCTAATCGTAATTAAGAAACTTAGATGCAGCAAGACTTTCCTGATTTACATCTGTTGCCTGATGTTGGTGAATTGGTCTAACTTAGTTTCCAGCCTTTGGTAATGGTGGTGTGGGTTGCTGATCAAGGAAGGCATAAGGCACAAGCTGATTATCGCCTGGTAGCCCCTTTTCTTTGAGTATGACCAATAATACAGAGCGATAAACTGCTGCGTGGGCAGCCTCTACAGGCATAATAGTGGCTGCGACATTGATCGCTTCACGGGTGGTGAGTTTGCTTTGGATATTTTCTAGATAAGCTTTAGAAGCGATAACTTCTAAAGTCAGAGCATACCTGAGTACTTCAGCTTCACCACCGATGAGGACTTGCTGAGGAATCGGAAAAGTGCCTGCATTTGAGGTATCTACAGGAGTTCCTTTGAGCACCCTTTTAACTACGTCTTGTATTTTGGCATGATGCTGGGCGTGATCGGCTGCGAACTGGAGAGCAACATCCAAAAATGCCTTTGTTGGCAGAAGTTTGTTCTCCGCAGCCGCTTTGTAGGTGTTAACAGCTTTTTGTTCTAGCATGGCAATGCCGTTAAAAAGTTGGATATCGTTCTGAGGATTTTTACGCTCCCTGGCATCAGCTCCAGTACTTGTAGCCAAAGCAAATATACCACCTGCCCCCGTCAATGCCCCTAGCTGTATTAACTTACGTCTTTGTGGAGAGACGATTTGCGACTTTTCTATGTTGCTCATAAATTTTACCCGTTCAAATGCATAATGAAATTCTGTGTCTTCTTAAATACGAGTAAGGCGTGAATTTGGATTGCATGAGCAAATCAAACTTGCCCCTAAAATCCAAATGGCAATGTCAGCCGTATACTTTAATGAAGATGAGTTAGACTTTGCCCCAGCCATGCTACTAAGCGAAACATGAAGTTGCTTATGCCCCTATCCGACTGAGCAAGATGCATCCTGACTCTCCCAATCAAAAACCTAACTTGCAAGAAGTAAGCGATGCAGTGTTGTTTCAAGCTCTCACAGCCAAAGATACCTCTGCGTTGACAATACTTTATGACCGCTATGCCAATTTAGTCTATGGGTTAGCTATGAAGATCTTAAAAGATACTCCAGCCGCAGAAGACCTGACACAAGAAGTTTTCCTGACGTTATGGCGTCAACCTAGCTACAATCCGGCTCGTGGTTCTTTCAGTAGCTTTTTGATCACCTTGACACGTTCGCGGGCAATAGACAAACTCCGTTCTCGTAGTACCAATTTGAAATTTTTAGACCGTTGGTCGAAACAGATGTCTAGTCAACCTGATACCAATCATCCCTTTGAGCAAGCCTCCATAGATGAACGTTCCCAAAAGGTTCGCACTGCATTGGCTCAGTTACCAGAAGAGCAGCGTCAAGTATTAGCGATGTCTTATTATGAAGGACTTAGCCAAACAGAGATTGCCCAACGCTTAGAGACACCTCTGGGTACTGTCAAGACGCGAGCAAGACAAGGCTTAATCAAGCTGAAAAGAATTTTGCAAGATTGGATTAATTAGCTCAAACTTTTTGCCTACATCGTTGATGAAGATGTCATGACTGATTCCTTTTCATCTGAATCCCTAGAAGAATTAGTTGCAGGTTATGTACTTGGAGACCTTGACTCAGAAGAAGTTGCAGAGTTAGAACAGCTCATTGCACAAAACCCAGAACTAGTCAAAGAAATTGCTCAATTGCAAGAAGTTATGGCACTCATTCCCTATGAACTTCCTGAAGTACAGCCTTCACCTGCACTCCGCTCGGCAATTCTCGCATCTGCTCAAACCAACAACAATCCTGTTCGCAGACAAAGGTGGTTTTCTTTACCTTGGGGCCAAATAGTTGCTGCTTTGGTGGCTTTGGCTTTTGGAATTGACAGCTATCGTTTACGGCAAGAGCTGCAATACACTCATACTCAGCTTGCTCATCAAACAGAAATTATTGCTATTTTACAGCAGCCTAATTCTCGACTGGTTGCTCTGAAAGGAGTGGATGCTTCTACTGCTGCGGGAAATATTGTCCTTGCTCCTAATCATCAGAAATTTTTCATCTTTGCAGAAAATCTCTCTCGACTACCTGAAAATCAAATTTATCGGCTTTGGGCGGTAGTTGATGGCAAAAAGATTGCTTGTGGACAGTTTAATGCAACTTTGACAGGAACAGTTTTAGACAGTTTTCCTCTTCCTAGTAATGTTTGCAGTTTAGATACAGCCAAGCTAGTAGTGACACAAGAACCAGTACCTTCTCCTCCTCAGCCTGTTGGCTCTCCTGTATTAGTCGGTGAAAGTAAGAATTTATAAGATTATGGGAATTGCAGAGAAATAAATAGGGAATATACCGCGCTCAAAAACCTGGTCATAGGGATTTTTTTGCTAGGCGATCGCCTCAGAGATGGTAGGCTGGCAAAAGATCAGAATATTTCTGGTGATAATTACGGAATAGTGTAGATTTAATTTGTAGATTTCTATATTCTGGCAAAAGTAAGACTCAGGGATGAGACTAAAACTAAGGGTATTGGCTGGGATATGGGATGACTAAGCACAAATTGACAGTAGTTGCTTGTGTTGCTTGTTTATCGTTAGCAGCATCTGCATCAGCATTATATTTTCGCCAGCGTGGTGAATGTCCGGCTGATTGCAAACAGCCTTTTTCCCAGATTCTCACTTGGAGACAACCCCAACCGCAAACATCCACAGAACAGTTACGACTCCACGCGCAAGCCATCACAGTCAAAGTGAAGTCAAAAGAATTCTTGGGTTCGGGAATTCTGTGGCGCAAACAAAACTCCACCTATACAGTTGTCACTAATGCTCATGTCCTCAGAGCAGGTGATGCACCCTATCATATTCAAACACCTGATGGTCGTGTATATGTGGCTACTGTGCCTAAAAATATCAAATTTGGCAAGAATGATTTAGCAATATTGCAGTTTCGCAGCACCGACAAGACTTATAAAGTATCATCCATTGGTTCTCAGCCGATGGTAGGGGATGAAGTTTTTGCTAGTGGTTTTTACACGGAACTTGAAGCAGAAAAACAAAGATTTGCCTTCACTACTGGTAAAGTTTCATTATTATTACCAAAAGCTTTAATAGGTGGCTATCAAATTGGTTACAGTAATGAAATTCAAAAAGGGATGAGTGGCGGCCCTTTGCTAAATCGTCGGGGTGAGGTGGTTGGTGTCAATGGAATGCAAGCAAATCCTTTGTGGGATGCGCCTTCTACCTTTATTGATGGTTCTCAAGCAAATCAGGCGTTACATGAGCAGATTAACCGCCTGAGTTGGGCTGTCAACACAGAAAAATTAGTTAATTTGAAATGATGCAATCATTTTTTTGGCAGTGGGGAGAAATTTTTCATAATCATCTATTGCAGCCGTGTAAATAATTATATATGCCTTATCGCCTTTTAAAGTCCAAATCCGCAAATTCTTAAACTTATCTTCTCCATCTTGGACAGTGTAAATTAATTGATATGCTTGTTTATGGGACAAAGTAGCTATGTCGCTAATAATATCTTGAGAATTTGTGGAAGATTTAATTTCTTGAATAAATTCGTTTTTAGCATCTTCTAATGTGCCAGAAAAATTCTCAACTTTGATTGTTAGCTGTTCTTGAAAATTATCTGTTGGACTTTGCTTGGGAGATGAAAATTTAACCAATTCCCCTGTAACTGGGTTTCCTAAATCTTGCCTAACCCAGGCTTCAACATCAGGCTTTGTGGGATATTGAATTTTGATGTTTAATTCGGCATCTTCATAGGGGGAAAATTCTAAAGCTGGAGATGATGAATTTTTGGAGAATTGAGTAATGGTAATAACTGTAATAGTTGCGGCTATTGCTATGCTAGGAATTAGCCATTTCCACAATTGTGGGGGTGGTGGAGGAAGAACTTTTGAGGATGATTTAGGCGATAGTTCTTGCAGTGCTTGTAATACTAACTCTGCTGATTGATAACGCTGACGACAGTCAAAACACACCATTTTATCTAAAACAGATGCTAGTTTTGAGCCAACCTGTGTTTGATTACGCCAAACAATTTCCCTCGTCTCAGAATCTTTTGGAAATTGATGTGGTAGCAGTCCCGTCAGAGCTTGAATACCAATAATTCCTAAGGCATAAATATCACTGCTAAAATTTGGCTCACCAGCGGTCTGTTCATTCGGCATATAGCCGGGAGTACCTATGGCAATAGTTACAGTCCTTTGTCCTTGAAGATTAACTATTTGGGTACTAATTTGTTTGACTGCACCAAAGTCAATTAATACAATTTTGCCATCTTGTCGTCGGATGATGTTTGAGGGTTTGATATCTCTGTGAATTACGTTTTGTTCATGGACAAATTTTAAAACTTCTAAAATATCGATTAAAAGTGCAATTACATCAGCTTCATGCAGCTTTTTTCCAGGAACTAATTCTGTTGTTAAATCATGACCTTTGATGTATTCTTGAACTAAATAAAATTCTTGGTTTTCTTCAAAATAAGCTAAAAGTCGGGGTATTTGGTCATGCTTTCCTAAGTTTTCTTGGATAATTGCTTCATTGTTAAACAATCGTTCCGCGTGCTGTAAAGCTTTTGGATCGCTCAATAGTGGTTTAAATTGCTTAACCACACACTCAGGACTCCCTGGACGTAGGATATCCTTAGCTAGGAATGTCACACCAAACCCCCCTTTGCCGATTTGTTCGAGAATTTGGTAACGTCCATTAAGTTGGCTCATAGTTAACGTGCCCAATATTTATAAACTTAATAATAAAATCAAGAAAAATTTTCATGTACTTACAATAAAGTTTACTTAATACGAGTGTAGTTATCGGCTTTTGACAAAGTTTCTTGGAAACTACCATGGTTTTTGACATGATTTTAACAAAGCAGTAACAGCTATAGCAATCCTAAATGATTTGTAAAATCTTACATGTAGGGTTGTTGACTGTTAACTGTTGACAGTCAACAGCCAAAACCGATATTTTTCACAACTGAAATAGGATTGCTATATTTATACTTTCTTCATTGGAAACCTTTAATTTTATTGATATGCGTAAGTATTATTCCAAATTGTTGTAAATTCGGTATGTGGGTATGTATATTCCCATAATACTTTAACTTATACTTGATTTCAGTAGTTGCAAACTCATAAATTTATGGTTAGCAGATTAGTTAGTTCTACATTGACAAAGGTTACTAAAGTTTCTGGCATGGCTCTAGTCATAGCACTTAGCGCAACTGTCATGACATCTCAACCCAGCTATGCTAGCCGCCAGACTTTCAAGTGTGCGATGAATCAGGGTAAACCAGCAACGTTTGTGCGTACAGGAGATAGAAGAGAAATACCAATAATTCGTTGGGGTAACGAAAAATTCTACTCTTCTAAGTTGTCGCCTCTGCAACGCTGTCGGGAAGTATCCCGTAGGTTTCAACAGAACTATGACAGTGGTAATCTCAGAACTATCATCTCTGGGACTATGAATGGCTATCCTGTAGTTTGTGCTGGTGCAAGTACAAACGATACTTGCACCAGTAGAACTGTATTATTTACCCTTAGACGTGGCTCTAACCCCAGGAAGGCGGCGGAGGCGCTGCTAGATCAGCGTGGTTTAGCGTCGGGAAGAATTCAAAATCAAAACGGTGATAATACGCAAATATATGTTGATTTTGATACGTTTTTAGAGAACGTACAACCTGCAAGATAAAACGGTAGGAACAGCACCAACCCAAATGTAGGGGCACAGCACCGATAATATATCGATTTCACCGAAAAACTGTGGACGCCGTGCCCACCCCCCACGAGGAAAAATATTCACAAACCCATGTAAATCCCAAAAGCGATCGCACACCAATTTCCCCACCCACCCACGGAACAGCGATCCCATGTTGGTTTTACCGAAAGACTCTGGACGCCGTGCCCCTACGGGGAATTATTGCTAATTTCCCCATGCCCAGTTAATACATATTATTATTCAAAGAGATGAAATATTATCACGCACTTTCACCACTATTAATTGGCGCATCAATAATGTTGGTGCAGCAAGTCGCTGTAGCGCAGCTATCAGAAGCAGAAATCGAAAAAATCGCTCAAAATATTACAGTCAGAATTGTTAACAGTCAAAACTCCACCGATTCCGGTTCAGGAATTATTATTAAACGCGGTGGCAACAATTACAAAGTACTCACAGCCTATCACGTGGTCAAGGGTGGTCAAAAATATCAAATAGTCACACCAGATGGGCAAAGCAACGCCATCACATCAATCAAGCCCTTAGCAAACAAAGACTTGGCAATTTTAGAGTTTAGTAGTAGCAGAACTTACAACATTGCCAAGATGGGCAATTCCGATAAAGCTACACGCCGCACTACTGTTTACGTTGTCGGTTTTCCAGCGAAAACAGCAAATATTGACAACCCGGACTTTTTCTTTTTCAGAGATGGCAGAGTCTATGCTAACGGCACACCACAGCGTGATGGTTATAACATTATCTATGATGTGCCGACATTAAAAGGTACAAGTGGTGGTGCAGTACTCAATGATCAAGGAGAAGTAGTAGCAGTCCACGGCAGAGCCGATGAACAACAAATCAGTGACAAAAGCCAGAGTAAAATTATTACAGGGATAGGGACGACCATCTATTCAGTCGCACAGCAGATGTCAGCAGCAGGGATAGATTTGGGTGTGAATCTGCCAAGCATCAATGTTGCATCTGCACCAAAAGCAGACGATTTCTACATCAAAGGCAACGAGAAATATCAGCAAAGAAACTTCAGAGGCGCAATCGCTGATTACACCAGAGCCATCGAGATTGACCCCAAATATGTTTATGCCTACAACAACCGAGGTATTGCCCGCTGGGATTTAGGAGACAAATCTGGAGCGATCGCTGATTTCACCAGAGCCATCGAGATTGACCCCAAAAATGCTTATGCCTACTACAACCGAGGTAGTGCCCGCTCGGATTTAGGAAACAAATCTGGAGCAATCGCTGATTACACCAGAGCCATCGAGATTGACCCCAAATATGTTTATGCCTACTACAACCGAGGTATTGCCCGCCTACAATTAGGAGACAAATCTGGAGCAATCGCTGATTTCACCAGAGCTATCGAGATTGACCCCAAAAATGCTAATGCCTACAACAACCGAGGTTTTGCCCGCCTACAATTAGGAGACAAATCTGGAGCAATCGCTGATTACACCAGAGCCATCGAGATTGACCCCAAAGATGCCGCAGCCTACTACAACCGAGGTATTGCCCGCCTACAATTAGGAGACAAATCTGGAGCAATCGCTGATTACACCAGAGCCATCGAGATTGACCCCAAAAATGCTTATGCCTACTACAACCGAGGTATTGCCCGCCTACAATTAGGAGACAAATCTGGAGCGATCACTGATTACACCAGAGCCATCGAGATTGACCCCAAAAATGCTAATGCCTACAACAACCGAGGTTTTGCCCGCTCGGATTTAGGAGACAAATCTGGAGCGATCGCTGATTACACCAGAGCCATCGAGATTGACCCCAAAAATGCCCTAGCCTACTACAACCGAGGTAATGCCCGCTCGGATTTAGGAAACAAATCTGGAGCGATCGCTGATTACACCAGAGCCATCGAGATTGACCCCAAAAATGCTAATGCCTACCTCGGCCGAGGTAATGCCCGCTCGGATTTAGGAGACAAATCTGGAGCGATCGCTGATTACACCAGAGCCATCGAGATTGACCCCAAATATGCCGCAGCCTACAACAACCGAGGTATTGCCCGCTGGGATTTAGGAGACAAATCTGGAGCGATCGCTGATTACACCAGAGCCATCGAGATTGACCCCAAATATGCTAATGCCTACAACAACCGAGGTATTGCCCGCCGACAATTAGGAGACAAATCTGGAGCGATCGCTGATTTCACCAGAGCCATCGAGATTGACCCCAAATATGCTACTGCCTACTACAACCGAGGTGTTGTCCGCCGACAATTAGGAGAAAAGCAAGGGGCGATTGTAGATTTCCAAAAAGCCGCAGAGCTTTATCAGCAACAAGACAAAAAAGATGATTTTCAGAATGCACTCAATCAAATCAGAAAACTGGAATAGGCATGTTCACGCCTAGAGGCATGGTAGCGATCGCATATCAGTTTTACCGAAAGACTGTGGATGTTCCCTAAGAGGAATTTCTGAACTACTGCGGCAACAAGCAAATACACAGTTGCATCAACAAGCTGTGGCGTTGATTAAAAAATATCAACAGTAGAGAATATCGCTAAACTTTGCGTAAAATCATAATCCTTTAAACGCAGAGGAACACAAAGTAAACGCAAAGTAACGCTGAGGGTTGGCTCGTTTAGTGGACATCAATGTTGGATTTTGTGGAAACTAGAGAAGCAGGGCTTGTGAGAAAATGGAACCATTGAGATGATATCTACATGATTGACCATGACCGTTTATTTAAAGAACTAATTTCTACATTTTTTATTGAATTTTTAGAACTATTTTTTCCCCAGGTAATTGCTTATCTAGAACCAGAATCATTGAAGTTTCTGGACAAGGAAGTATTTACCGATGTTACGGCTGGTGAACAATACGAAGCTGATTTAGTAGTACAAATACGATTTAGAGAGCAAGATACTTTTTTTCTTGTGCATATCGAAAACCAATCATATCCCCAAGCTGATTTTGGACGGCGCATGTTGCGATATTTTGCGCGATTGTTTGAAAAATACGCATTGCCTGTGTATCCAATTGTCATTTTTTCTTACGACACACCGCGCACACTTCAAACAAATATTTACCGTGTAGAATTTCCCGATAAAACGGTTCTAGAATTTAACTATGGGGTAGTTCAACTCAATCAACTAAACTGGCGGGACTTTTTACAACAAGAAAACCCCGTAGCCAGTGCTCTCATGGCTAAAATGAATATAGCAGCCTCAGAACGTCCGCAAGTCAAGTCTGAATGTTTGCGTTTATTGGCTACTTTACGCTTAGATCCAGCCAGGATGAAAATGATTTCCGGTTTTGTTGACACCTATCTCAAACTCAATGCAGCAGAAGAAAAGATTTTTAAAACTGAGATTGCTAAATTTGAACAGTTAAACAAAAGGTAGTTATGGAAATTGTTACGAGTTGGCAATTACAAGGACGACAAGAGGGAAAGCTAGAACTAATTATGCGCCAGCTTAACCGCAAAGTTGGTGTGGTGATACCTGAGTTAGAAGCACAAATTAGTCAATTACAAACTAGCCAATTAGAAGAGTTGGCTGAGGCGTTGTTAGATTTTACCAATCCAGGAGATTTGGTAGCTTGGTTGCAGGGAGTAGAGGGGTAAAAATCAAGATGCGATGCGATGGGATCGCTGATTTCACCTCTGTCGTATATCAATTTTACCGCCAGGAAATCATGAACCCGTCCACAATACTAAAGTCATAAATTAACTAGCGTGTTCCCAATCACTAAGTAACTCATGCTGTTGCTTTTGTGGCTTGCTTTTGCGGAGTGGTACTTGAGGAGTACCAATATCCATTCGCAAAAAAGACTGTTGTTTTTTCTTGGCGGATTTGTTCTGAGTATTGGAAGTAGTCTGTGTATTTGTCATAGTTCAATTTTTCACTAAAACCTGAGCTTCAATTTATATCATCAATTTCCAAACGGCAAATTTCTGAAGATAGAAGAAATTTATGGCAGAGAATGCTTTGACATTTGGGGATTAACGACACTAAAGCCCCGACGCGTGGGTTTGATTGTGGCTAACTGCACTTGAAAATTAACTTTGTCGCTGATTGCACCACTTCTAGCTTCCAAAGTCCATTTACCAGGACGGAGTTGCCAAAATAAAGAATTAGCTGATTGTGTGGCTAATTTTTCACCATTTAGCCACCACTCTACAGGCTCTGATGCTGCTTTTGTGAGTTTAAACTCTAATTTTTGCTCTGTCTGTTCACCTGGATACAGCAAAAATAAGTCACCTTGTTGAGGAGATAAAATTCTGAACTTGCTAGTAATTAGATTAGTTTGTTGCTGTGTTGCCAACCAGTCATTATACTCTGGTGGTAAATTAAAATTATTTTGTTGTTCGTAGGCGATTTTATCTTCTGGGTAAAAATATTCTTGGACTACTGAGGTGCAATCTGGTGTAGGTTTTAATCCTGAGATGGCACAGATAGGCAGTTTAATTACACCTTTTGGAGGTGGGAAAGCTGCGGGTTCTTTGTTTTCGTGGAGGTGGAGCATAATACGATTCCACAAGGGGGCTGCACCTGTAACTCCTGACACTTGGCGCATAGGTTCGCCGTTGAAATTACCTACCCATGTAGCGACGGTGTAATCAGTGGTAAAGCCGACTGTCCAAGTATCTCGAAAATTGGAAGAAGTGCCAGTTTTGACAGCAGCCGGGAAAGGTAAGTTTAATACTGAGTTTACACCAAAAGCGGTAGCGCGGGCATGGCGATCGCTCAACATATCGGTGATGATTTGCCATGTTGTAGAGGAATTGCTAGGAGGGGGAGGAGGGGAGTTTGCAAGTGTAGTTACTAAGGGTGTGGCTTGTCCTTGTCGGGCTATGGTGAGGTAGGCGCGGGCGAGTTCCCAGAGGTTGACTTCGCCACTACCGAGAGTTAAGCCCAGTCCATAATATTCTGGGGTTTGATTGAGATGTGCAAAGCCTAATTGATGCAGATGGTCTAAAAAAGTCTGTACACCAACTTTTTCTAACACCCTAACTGCTGGGATGTTTAAAGAGTTTGCTAAAGCAATGCGTACCCGGACTGGGCCGAGGAAGGTTTGGGTGTAATCTTGGGGGCTATAGAGTTTTGCACCGGGGATAGCGTAGTGGGTGGGGATATCAGCCAAAATGGTATTTGGGCGAATTACAGCTTGTTCTAAAGCTAATTCATAGACAAAGGGTTTAAGGGTAGATCCCGGTTGGCGTAAGGCTTGAACACCGTCGTTACTTCCCAATTTGGCGTCGTTGAAGTAATCAGGTGAACCCACGTAAGCCAAAACTTCGCCAGTGTGGTTGTCAATTACTAAAGCAGCTGCATCGTGGACGTTGTTAGCAGTCAGGGAGGAAATGACCTGTTGTGCTTGTGCTTGGACAAATTGTTGCAGAGGTCGGTCTATGGTGGTGCGAATAGAAGCGGGATGGGGGGATGGGGGGATGGGGGGATGGGGTGAATTCTTTATGGTGGACTGAGCGGAGTCGTTCGCGTAGCGTCTCGCTGAGAAGTCCACCTCCCCACTTTGCTGCTTGGCTAGCCAAAATAAAAAGTGTGGTGCGGCGATAATTCCCCGTTGACGAGGCTGAAATACAACTTTTTCTGTGTATATGCGTTTAGCGATCGCATTATTAATATATCCTTCCTTGACCATTCGATTCAGGACGTATTTTTGCCGTTGCTTGAGGCGTTCTTGGTGGGCGTAAGGATTGAAGTAGGTGGGATTATTGGGGATAGCCGCGAGGAGACTGGCTTGGGCGAGGTTTAAATCACTGGCTGGTAAGCCAAAATAAGTCCGGGCGGCGGCTTCTACGCCATAGATATTACCTCCCATTGGTAAGCGATTGATGTATGCAGTGAGGATTTCATCTTTATTCATCCCGGCTGCTAACCGCCAGGCTAGCCAAACCTCCCGTAGTTTCGCTGTCAAGGTACGGGGGGCGGGGTCTAACATCCGCGCCAATTGCATGGTAATTGTGGAAGCACCAGAAACAAACTTCCGGGCGTGAATGGCTTCTTTCATCGCCCGAATGATGGCTTTGGTATCCACCGCCCCATGATGATAGAAGCCAGCATCTTCGGCGGCAAGAATAGCGTGGATAAATTCGGGAGAAACCTGATTGAGGGCTACGACTGCGGTATGCTCTTGATCACGGGTGAGTAATGTTCCTAATGGTAAATTATGGCGATCGCTAAACTGCATCGCTAACTGATTTTGCACAATATCTGTCGCCCGAATTGGGGCTAAGTAAGGTATCAAACGCACCATTAAACAAATCAGTATCAAAGCCAAAATAACTTGGATACTTTTACGACGCAGCTGATGCCGTAATTTGTGCGTAATCTGAATCAGCCAACGTGAAGTTAGTATCATCAGCGAATCCCCTGGCTAGTCAAATGTACTTTAATTTTGACGCAGTGATTACTGCTGTATCAGGAAACATATCAAATACTTAACAATGCATTTATAAAGATAACTTTATAGGTGTAAATTTGTTTGTTTGCAAACAAAATACTTCTTAATCTTTAAGGATTGTAGTTATTGCTTGGAACAATTACAATAAATCAGTTATCTATATATAGCAGTCCTCTATCATTTGTGAAAATTGCCACCTATCAATTTCTCTTACCCTTGGCGTACTTGGCGGTTTATTAAAACAATCTTTTCACAACTCAGTGGCAATTGTAGGGTGTGTTATGCCGTAGGCTAACGCACCTTGAATTCTTGGTAGTGCGGCGCTTGACTACTAATAACTGCCTAAATTTTTATTAGCAATTATTTAAATTTATGTTTATCAAACTCTTCAGGTATTTTCTACTTTCCCTTGTAGTTGTGCTAGTCATAGCAGGGTGTAATTTTATTGGTATCGGCCCAGGTAAACAACGACTAGCAGCAGTTTCCCCCCTCACACCACCAAAGTTACCAGACTGGATTGCCCAAATCAGTCCCATTGGTGATGCCACACCTCTAAATCAAATCCGTATCCGATTTCAAGAACCTTTAATCCCAGTTGAAAGTTTAGATAGCCCAGAACAGCAAAAAGTATTACAAAATTTTCAACTTGATCCACCAATACCTGGACAATTTCGCTTTTTAACACCGCGTATGGTGGGATTTCAAGGTGAAAAAGCTTTACCACAAGCAACGCGCTTGCAAGTGACTCTCAAAGCTGGTTTGGCTGATTTAAAAAATCATCGTCTAGATCAAAATTTGGCTTGGACTTTCAACACTGAACCTATCAAACTAACTAATTTACCAGGCGTTAACCCGGTTGAAAAGTCTGATATTCAACCAATAGATTTAAAGCAGAAATTGCAATTCACATCTAATGTAGAACTAGATTTAGTTTCTGTACAGGAGCATTTACAGTTGCTTCCCGAAGGGAAAAATCAAGGCGTGCGCTTCAAGGTTAATTTAATCAAAGCAGAAACTCCTGAAGAAAACACCGAACCTCTAGAAAAGTTTGACCCTTCAGCACGTAATTGGATTTATAATCTCATACCCCAACAAAATCTAGCAAAAGCAACTAATTATCGCTTAAGATTTGCTCCAGGAATACTACCCGCCCATGGTAATTTACCTAGTGAAAAGGAGTTTGCGAGTAAGTTAGCTACTTATTCACCCTTGGCATTTCAAAAAATTAACCTATATGGGCAGCCAGATGCAGGTGGTACTTATGGCAGATTTATTAAAGGTAGTCCTCAATTAGAATTTAATAATATATTGTTAGCAGATTCAGTTAGTGAGAATATTAAAATTGAACCCGCACCAAAGGCAGTTTCTCGAATTATTCAATTTAACGATGAAGATAGAGTTGTTAGTATTAATCCCTATGCCTTAGCGCCAGCAACTAGCTATAAAATTACTCTTGGCGCTAATATCAAAGATAAATTCGGGCAGACTCTAGGTAAGCCTGTGACATTGCAATATGAAACTGGCGATTTAGCTGGGGATATCTGGGCACCATCAGACCTACACATTTTCCCCATAGATAAAGACTTACAGCTAAATATTAATACTATAAATTTACCAGAGTCAAAATACAAAGCAGCTTATCGAGTCCTGCAACCCACAGATTTAGTCTATTTTAATTCTGCTTATCCTAAGGGAAATGAAAATGATTTATTACCCAAGTCTACTAACTGGCAAAGTTTCCCAGTACCAGCTAAGAAAAATCAGCCAGTTGATATTACAGTCCCGCTAAAAGAAAAGCTATCTGCCCCTACAGGCATGTTAGCTTATGGGGTGCAGGCACGCACGAACCAATATCAGGAAAATGGCAAGGACTTGTGGCGGGAACCGACAATGTACGGCTTGGTGCAATTGACGAATTTGGGTGTATTTTCCCAGTGGTTTCCAGAGTCGGGTTTAATTCGTGTGCATCATCTGAGTGATGGTTCCCCAGTGAACGTAGCGACTGTGGAAATTTATCAATCAAAATTAACAGCAAAATCTCTGAATCAACCTGTACCTTGTGCAACTGGGAAAACTGATGAAAAAGGAAATTTAAATATTAATAGTGAAGATTTACAAGCATGTTTTGCTGGTCAAAAAAGACTTGTGAAACCGCCAGAACTATTAGTTATTGCCAGAGAGAATCAAGATTGGGCTTTTACCCGCACTGAAGAATATAGCGGCGTTTATGGTTATGGGATTGATGCTGGTTGGCAAAATGGTAAGCCAGAATCACGAGGTATTATTTTCTCAGATAGACAGTTATATCAACCAGGAGAAAAAGCTTGGTTCACTGGCTTTGCTGATTACTTGCAAGATGGCATAATCAAGCAAGATAAAAATGATAATTACCAATTAACTCTGGTAAATCCTGATGGACAAAAGACAGATTTAGGTACGCAAAGCACTAATGAATTTGGCACATTTTCTCTAGAGTTACCCATCAGTAAAACTCAGCGTTTGGGTTACTACAATATCCAAGCTAAGGGCAAGAATGGGCAGGAAATTTCCGGAGAGTTTCGGGTAGCAGAATTTAAACCACCTAATTTTAAAGTCGAACTCAAGTTAGATACTGAATTCGCCTTGGTTAACGAAAAGGTAACAGCCAAAGCTACCAGTAACTATCTCTTTGGTTCACCTGTAGAAGGAGGAAAAGCCAAATATTTTGTGACGCGCCAGCAAACTAACTTTATTCCCAAAGGTTGGGAAGGATTTGCTTTTGGTAGACAATGGTTTTGGCCGGAAGAAAGCCCTAGTCTACCTAGTGACGTGTTGCAAACTAATACTCAATTAGATGCTGCTGGTAAAACTGAACAAACGGTTACAGTAGCTAAAGATTTGCCCTACCCTATGACTTACCAAGTTGATGTGCAAGTGGCAGATGTTTCTAATTTATCTGTAGCGAGTTCCCAAACTTTTACCGCTTTGCCAAGTAATCGTTTGATTGGTTTAAAAAGTAATTTTATTGCTGATGCTGGTAAAGATTTTCCCATTGAATTAATTGTCACTGACCCTACCGGAAAACCCATTACAGGTCAACGGGTGGGGCTAGAATTACAACAGATTAAATATAGTAGTGTTACCCAGTTAGTAGAAGGTAGCCAGACGCCAAAAAATCAAGTGGAATATCAAACCGTCGCACAAACAGAAGTGACATCTGGTAGCAGTCCGCAAGTAGTCAACTTGAAACCAACAGCATCTGGTTCCTATCGTATCAGGGCTAATTTTAGCAATACCAATAATGAAATTAGCACCACAAATTTACAAATTTGGGCAACTGGTGAAAATCAGGTGTATTGGGGTTCTAGGGAACAGGATTTATTAGAACTGAAGCTAGATAAAACAGCATATCAACCAGGTGATACTGCAACTGTAATGATTCCATCTCCCTATCCAGAAGCAGAATTGTATTTTGCTGTCATTAAAGACAAGCCACTTTATCAAAAGATAGCCAAAGTCAAGGGAGGCGCACCTCAAATTCAGTTTCAGGTGACACCAGAAATGTTACCAAATGCCGCAGTACAAGCGGTGTTAGTCCGTCAAGGTATGAGTTTAAATCAGGTGGAACCAGGAAGTCTAGATAAACTGGTGAAAATTGGCTTTGCACCTTTTAAAGTTGACTTGCAAGATAAATATTTAAAAGTGCAAGTGACGCCAACGCAAACATCACTAGTACCTGGTATAGAAACCACTGTCAAACTGGAAATCAAGGATAATCAAGGAAATTCCATCCCAGGACAATTGACAGTCATGGTGGTGAATGAAGCCGTACTGCAACTTTCTGGTTATCGTCCGCCAGATTTGGTGAACACAGTGTATGCAGAACAGGCCATATCTACCCGCTTCAGTGATAACCGTCCGGATGTGGTGCTGCAAAACCAGGATGTGGCTAAACCTAAAGGTTGGGGTTATGGCGGTGGGTTGTCCAGTGGTGCGGCTAATACTCGCACTCGCACCAACTTCCAAGCTTTAGCTTACTACAATGGCTCTGTAATTACAGATGTTAATGGTCAAGCAGAGATAACTTTTAAACTCCCGGATGACTTAACCACATGGCGGGTGATGGCTGTCGCAACAGATGGAAATCTGCGGTTTGGCAATGCTGATGCCACATTTATCAGCACCAAGCCCCTACTCACTAACGCCATTTTGCCACAGTTTGCCCGTCCAGGCGATCGCATTCTCGCTGGCTTATCTGTCACCAACAACACTGGAAACACGGGAACTCTCACTATTAACGGTAGAATTAGCGGTGCTGTGAAGTTTAATGATAAAAACCCCACAGCAACCATTTTGCAAACCCGCGCTGCAACAGCTACTCGTGCTTATCGCTTCCCTATGGTAGCTGACAGTGTAGGCGTCGGGAAAGTCCGCTTTCTCACCCAGCTAGATAACACCGCCGATGCTTTTGAAGTCCCCTTAGAAGTTAAGCCACTAGAGGTTACAGAACAAGTTGTCGAAACTGGTGTAACAGAGAAACAAGTAAAAATTCCTCTAAATGTGGAAGATAATACTATCACTAGCGCAGGAGGGTTAGATATTCAACTAGCAAGTACTTTAATCCCAGAAATCAAAGCACCAGCTAAGGAAGTGTTAGCAGATGATACATTACCCTTCGCCGAACCAGTAGCCAGTCAACTGATAATTGCGGCAAATCTGCAAACTTTAACCCAAAAATATGGACGCACATTTGCAGAATTCAACACCATCCAACTCGCAAATCAAGCAATGGAAAAGTTGCAAAAACTGCAAATTGCTGATGGTGGTTTTGCAGCTTTCCCTGGACAACAAAAATCTGACCCTTGGGTATCTACATATATAGCCACATCTTTAACACAAACCAAGCAAATTTTCCCCAGGTTAGTTGATTCTGGCATGTTGTCTCGCCTGGAAGGTTATTTAGAAAAGGTACTAGCAAATCCTGGACAATACGAGTTTTGTAAACAACAACTCTGTAAAAGCCAACTACAACTCAATGCTTTAATAGCTTTAGCCGAACTAGGGGATAAAAGAAATAGCTTCCTAGCAGATATTTATCCACAGCGTCAGAAATTTGATTTAGTTACACAAATTAAGTTAGCAAGATACCTATCCCAGTTTCCTGAATGGCAAGATGAATCCCAAAATATGTTGACGCAATTGCAAAAAAATGTATACGAAACTGGTCGCACAGCAGTTATCACCTTACCTCGTAGTTGGGGATGGATGAGTTCCACCACCACAGCACAGGCGGAAGCTTTGCGGTTATTTATTGCTAATCAGAGTCAGCCAGAAATTATTGATAAATTATTTCAAAGTTTACTGTCACTCAGAAGGAATGGCACATGGCAAACTAGTTATAACAATGCTCAAGCCTTCACAGCTTTGGTGGAATATAGTAAACTCCAACCCACCCCACCTAACTTTGTCGCCACAGTAGAATTAGCTGGTAAAAAACTGGGAGAAAATCGCTTTCAAGATTACCGTAACGCTAGTTTCAATATCAAAGTACCAATAGATAAATTACCCCGTGGTCGTCATGATTTAACCCTGAAGAAATCAGGAACAGGTAAATTACATTATCTAGCAGCTTATAATTATCGCTTGCAGGGAAATCAACCAGGCAGATTTAACGGTTTACGGGTGACACGGGGAATTCAAAAAGTTGGGGAAGAAAAGGTTTTACAAAAATTAGGTCTTTACGCCTTTGATAAACCCTTGACTCTCGGCGCTGGCGAAGTATTTGACATTGGTTTAGAAATTATTGCCGATCATCCCATAGATCATGTGGTGATTAGTGACCCCTTGCCAGCCGGTTTAGAAGCCGTAGACGCCAGCTTCCAAACTGCGACAGCTGCATTACAAGCCAAAGCCGATAGTTGGCAATTGGGATTTAGGAATATCTACCGCGATCGCATTATCGCCTACGCCGACCACTTGGAACCAGGAGTTTACAGCCTACATTATTTAGTACGTTCAGTTACCCCTGGTACATTCCTCTGGCCTGGTGCTCAAGTTCACCTACAATATGCACCAGAAGAATTTGGCCGTGCTGCTGATTCGACATTGATACTAGAGGAAGGTAAGTAATTAGGACTAACCCTTTCAAGGTGCATCAAAATTCTTGAAAATAAAGAGCTGTATAACCTCTTACCTCCGTGTCCTCTGCGGTTCAATTAATTACTTTTTAACCGCAGAGAAGCAGAGTCAGCAGAGAGAAAAAAAGAAATTTCACGAGTCAACTTGAAAGGGCTAGTAATTAGGACTAACCCTTTCAAGTTGCATAAAAATTCTCGAAAATAAATTCTTCTGTGTTTCCGTGGTTAAATCAATTATTTTTGAACAGGGAATTAATTCCCATTATTGATTTAAAGGTGTTAATTGATGGGAAGTTCGATTGTATTTATATTTGCCAGCAGCAATCTCTGGAGTAGGATTAACACAAACCGCACCATCTCCTAATCCTGTAATCACAACTAATGGATTTCCTACAGTACAGGAAATTTTAGTCCAACCCCATTGATTTAAAACTTCGTCAACAGAGCCTCCCACTTGAGCAATTTGAGGTGGATTTACAGGCAGAGAACTTGTAGTTAAATCATTAGATTCAGTTGTTTGAGAATCTAATGGTGTAGAATTTTCATCATCAACTATAGTTGGTTGGTTATTTTCTTCTACAGTAGTATTTTGGTTATTTGGACTATTGGCAATAATTGCTGTTTTGACGATTCCGGCAATTTCACGAATAATTTCTAACCCAATTCCATCAGATGCAGAATTTGTAGAAGTTCCTGTTTCCACTATGTCTGGTTCTTGTAACCCTGGTTCCTCCGTTTGTGGTTCTGGAGAAGTTTCATTAAGTGGATTGAGTATAGTTCCAACCAGTTTGGGGAGCTTTGTAAGCTCTGGAGTTTGGCTGCGAGAGGGGGAGACTACTCTAATTGGCCGAGTTGGATTTCTACGAGCTATTTGAGCGCGTGCCAAGAGAATTTGCCCATGAGGGTTTTCACGAAATTGGTAATTACCATCCTTGAGAGGATAATATTTACCTTGATCAATTAGAAACAGCCGCAAACGGTCTTTGGTTGTTGTATTCCTGTAAGAACCTTTTTGACCTGGCGCAAGTTGATATATTTTCCCACTAGGTAATGTAAATTTAATAGTTTTCTTGGTATTGTTTGCGATCATATATTTGATAGTAGCTGTCGGTTGTTTGGGAGTTTGAGGTTCTTTACAAAGTAAGGAACTATCACCACATCCTCCTGCACCCGCATAAGTAGGAATTGTCGCGCCAAAAAAAGCAGCAGATACAACACTGAAAGCTAATAAAGAACCAGTCAATAGTTTAGATGAAAACATGAGTTTAGCTCCTGTAGAATTTTTTGATTATTCGTGTAACTAATGTTTAAAAATAGGGATCAAAAGAGCGATCGCCTAAAATTTTTTCTCGATTTTCTGGAGATTTAGTAGTATGCTTAATCAGCGATTGCATATATTTAGTTTCTCTCAACACCGAGATATCGCTTGGAGTCATCAGCAAGTTGGTTATTGATGTTTAGATGCCAACAAGCTAACTTATGCAGTTATTCCCACATGTTTTTACTAATTTCACTCAAACCTTGATATGAGTAAGTCGGTGGGAAAAAATAAAACTAAGTTAAGAAAAGTAACCAAAGCTATAATCTTCTTCCCTCCTGCCTCCTGCCTTGTCAACAAATATTCGTATACCTCTGTGGGGTGAAGTACATCTGCGCTGTCAATACTTAATAGCTAAAATAAAAGCGCCAGTGAATACGGTGTAAAACCTGGCGCTAGTGTTATCGGTTATTTGTGGAACATCATCTTACGTAAAGTAACGGTGATGCGCTAGAGTGCCAATCCCTTTGGGGGTCAGACCCCCTGATCATGATATCTAAAGACGTTGCAATGCAACGTCTTTATGACACAGCCACCCAAATACTTCCTTCTTCAACACGGGTGGGAAAAACAGAAAGCGCCTTCTCCTGGGAAATTAAGCCCATTACCTTGTTAAGACCAGGGGGAAAGGTAATCCATTCCGTAGGATTACCTGTAGCCAAATCAAAAGCGCTACGATGAAAGGGACAAACAATCGCCCCATTATCCGTAATTTTGCCCTTCTTTAAGGGTAGCTTCAGGTGGGGACAGGAATTTTCCACAGCGTAAATTTGGTTGTTGTGGTGGACTAGTAGGATATTACGTTGTTCAACTTTTACCACCTTGCGTTCATTAGGTGGTAATTCCTCTTGCGAAAGCACCTTAACCCAGCTCATAAATACCTCGCTCAATCTCTATAAGGTTGCTACTTGATGGCAGACTTTGGAATTTTATGCCCTTTTAGCGATCGCATAACCAATTAAGTACATAATTTCACAAGTTTGCCAGACTATAGATAAATCCAATCCACACAATTATTAAGTTAAATTAGATACACTTTTACATAAGTGGGATAAAACAAGTTATTAGTTATATCCCAGAAGTTAATAGAAATAAGAGGTGATAATTAACCCCTTTTTTTTGTGGAGACTCTAGGCAAATGGGTAATGCAAAATCATTCAAATTCACTCACAAATATGCTTGTCAGGAAATCATTGTCCTACATTTTTCTTGTATTTCCATTCATAAATTAAGCAGCCAGTTCGATATTAGGAATTGATATTAAGTTTATCAATGAATTGTTCTACATTTTTAACAACAAAACCAAAGGTAATTACCTGCATCATACCCAACAACGGCTGCTAGCTTTTAATATCTGGCAAATTTGGGGTTTGAAACTAAAGACTGATAACTTAGTCAGGTTTTTGGGAACTATATATATGACACCATCTAGAAGCATTGTCACTTAGTTAGGTAATGCCTAAGTCAGGTTGTTAATATCTGCCGACTTAGGGCTTTTAGGTTAAAGTTAACCCAACTTCCAATTTTAATATGCAGTAAAAATTAGTAATTTATGGACAACATGCCCTCAGCTTGGTTATACTTCCCATCTTAATAATCTGCCAAAAGTCACTAATGCTGAAAATGGGCTGGATAGTGGATAATGGCAAGTGACCTGAGCTTGTAGCAACATTTAAATAACATTCATAAAATCTCATCCTTATATATCAAAAACTAATTATGTCACTGGAACAACATAGTTTTAGTAAAACTGCTGATTTGATTATTGGTATTCACAACCAAGCAAACCATTATCTACTACAAAATTCTCCGCCTGTAGGTACTCTTGCTACTAGAAAAGGCACTATCTCTTCTTTTCTAGCTCCCCTAACTAAAGATACTTTTAAACAGGTGGTTCAGGAAGTCGAGCAAAAATTGCATGTTGTCCATCAAACTCTGGCAATGTTGGATTCTCAGGGGTTTGAAACTATCCTTGAGGAAATGTTGCATTCGATTACCTTGAAAACAGGAGAATTACTAGGAGCAGACCGCACAACGATATTCTTATTAGACGAAGAAAAACAAGAACTCTGGTCAATATTAGCCGAAGGAGAAGGCGATCGCTCTTTAGAAATTCGCATCCCCGCCAATAAAGGAATTGCAGGTGAAGTCGCCACCCTCAAGCAAGTAATCAATATTCCTTATGACTTTTATCAAGATGCGCGGTCAGTATTTGCTCAAGCACAAGAAAAAATCACTGGCTATCGTACTTACACCATGCTGGCTTTGCCATTGTTGAATGAACAGGGGCAATTAGTGGCAGTAGTACAATTACTCAATAAATTAAAAACTGCACATGATCCAGATGATGCCATAAGCGATCGCATTGATACTAGAGGCTTTACCAACGCGGATGAAAAATTATTCCAAGAATTTGCTCCTTCGATTCGGCTAATTTTAGAGTCATCCCGCTCATTTTATGTAGCCACTCAAAAACAAAGGGCTGTAGCTGCACTGATGAAAGCGATTAAATCCCTCTCTCAAAGCAGCCTTGATTTAGAAGATACCCTAAAACGGGTAATGGATGAAGCCAAAGAACTGATGAGCGCCGATCGCAGTACTCTCTGGTTGATAGACCGCGATCGCCATGAATTATGGACTAAAATTACCCAAGATGATAGCTCTACTAAAGAATTACGTGTCCCCATTGGGAAAGGATTTGCGGGGCTAGTAGCAGCATCGGGCAAAAAGTTAAATATTCCCTTTGACTTGTATGACCATCCAGATTCGGATACAGCCAAACAAATTGACCAACAAAATGGCTATCGTACCTGTAGCTTACTTTGTATGCCAGTGTTTAATGCCGATCAACAATTGATTGGCGTGACTCAGTTAGTAAATAAACGGAAATCGGGAGATTTTCCGGCTTATAACCCTACTGCATGGCCTAAAGCACCAGAATGCTTCCAAGCTAGTTTTGATCATAATGATGAAGAGTTCATGGAAGCTTTTAATATTCAAGCAGGTGTAGCATTACAAAATGCTCAATTGTTTGCCACAGTCAAACAACAAGAACAAATGCAACGGGATATTTTACGTAGTCTTTCTAATGGAGTAATTTCTACTGATAAAGCAGGGTTAGTAATTGCTGCCAATGAAAGTGCCAAACGCCTACTAAGTCTAGAGGAATCAGATCGTTTAGAAGGTAAATTAATTAATGATTTGATCGGTATTAAAGAAGGTAATTTTAGTAAGTGGTTTCATGATGCTTTACATGCCCAGAATCTCAAACGCCGCCAGCAATATTACCCCGATCGCACACTAATCAGTAGTGGCATAGAACAACACAGTATTAATTTATCAATTAATGCCATTGCCGATGCTAGCGATCAACAACAAGTCCGTGGCGCACTGGTGGTGATGGAAGATATTAGCGATGAAAAGCGCCTTAAAAGTACAATGTATCGCTACATGACCCAAGAATTAGCAGAGGAATTACTCAAATTAGATGATGCCAAATTAGGAGGCGATCGTAAAGAAGTTTCTATCTTATTTTCTGATATTAGAGGCTATACTACCTTGACCGAAAATCTCGAAGCTGAAGAAGTGGTGAGTATGCTCAATGAATATTTTGAATCAATGGTAGAAGCAGTTTTTAAACATAAAGGTACTCTTGATAAATATATTGGTGATGCCATTATGGCTGTGTTTGGTTCACCTCTACCCTTAGACGAACACGCTTGGATGGCAGTGAAAACATCCTTAGAAATGCGCCATCGCTTAAATGAATTTAATCACCGTCGCTATGCAGCTAATAAGCCCAGAATTAACATCGGTATTGGCATTAATTCTGATACCGTCATCAGTGGTAATATTGGTTCTAGTAAACGCATGGAATTTACCGCTATTGGCGATGGCGTTAACCTCGGCTCTCGCCTAGAAAGTGTCAGTAAGCAATATGGTTGTGATATTATTCTTAGCGACAACACTTATAAACCTTGCCAAAACAATATTTGGGCTAGGGAATTAGATTACATTCGTGTCAAAGGGAGAAATGAGCCAGTAGCTATCTACGAATTACTAGGTTTGCGTTCTGACACTATTAGTAGCCAAAAACTCACAGCAATTGAACATTATCACAAAGGACGTGAATATTACCTCAACCGTGATTTTCACAAAGCTCAAGCAGAGTTTACAAAAGTTTTAGCTGTTGACGATAGCGACAAAGCGGCTATGTTACACCTGCGGCGTTGTCAGCACTGGATGCAATCACCCCCATCAGATATAGATTGGGATGAAGGTGTTTGGACTTTCAAAGAGAAGTAAATCCTAGAGTTTCCTAGTCAATATTTCAAAGCCTAGATCCCCAACTTCTTGAAGCAGTCGGGGATTTAATTGTTCTTAATTGCTCTTCTCAGCCACAGAAATGTTTCTTTTCATCCATAGCGATCGCTCATAAAACGATCATACCACCTGGTGATCGCCTCTACTTTCTGCGGAGAACTCCTAAGAGTAGCCTCTAAAGATATACGTTTCTTAACCCAATTTTGTAATTCTAGGCACAAGTTCATACTTTCATGAAAAAGTTGATTGCATTTATTTATATTCCTCTAAAATAAACTGGTCATAAATTTTGTGACTTATATTTTGATATGGATTCAGAATCAGAATTTTCTTGGTTACAAGCCAAAGAAGCTGCTGACAAAGCTGTATTTCAATATACAGGTAAATATCTCAGTGATATCGAGATCAAAGTACTTCAGGGTGCTTGGGATGAAAAAAGCTATGATGATATGGCAACGACTTACGGTTATAGTCCTGAATATCTCAATAAAGACGTTGGTAATAAATTATGGCATAAGCTTTCGGATGCCTACAAAGAAAAGGTTACTAAAAAAAACTTTAAAGCCGCTTTAAAACGAGCTTGGTCAAAAGAAAATTTTATATTTGTTAATGACGGCAATCGAGTTGCAAAAATATCAACAGAAGCAGACATACTGCCATTTCCTGATGGTTCATTAGCAGGAAATTCTCCTTTTTATGTATATCGCCGTGGAATCGAAAATCTCTGCTATGAGACTTTAGTAAAACCTGGCTCTCTAATAAGAATTAAAGCACCAAAAATGATGGGGAAAACATCATTAATAAATAAAATTTTTACATATATCGCTCATGATAATTATCTAGTTGTCTATTTAGATTTGAACAGTGTGAATCGTGATATTATCAATAATTTAGATCGGTTTCTACGCTGGCTATGTTGCATCGTAGGCAAACAATTAAAGTTAGAAAAACGATTACAAGATTACTGGGATACAGAAATTTTAGGCAGTAATGACAACTGCACAGCATATTTTGAAGAATATTTATTAGCAGAGGTAGATTATCCCGTAGTCTTAGCCTTGGATAACGTGGATAGGATTTTCTCCTATACAGAAGTTATCGAAGACTTTTTAGGAATGGTACGAAGCTGGCATGAAAAGGGAAAGATTTCTGAAATATGGAAAAAACTGCGGTTGATATTGGCACACTCTACCGAAGTTTATGTTTCTTTGGATATCAATCAATCTCCCTTTAATGCAGGCTTTCCTGTAGAATTATTGGAATTTGAGCAAACACAAATACTTAATTTAGCAGGTTTATATGGTTTAAACTGGCAACAACATCAAATAGAAAAATTGATGGATAAGGTAGGAGGACATCCCTATTTAGTAGGATTAGCAATGTATGAAGTTAGTTCGGGCAATGTCATGCTAGAACAACTATTACAAGAAGCTGCAACTGAAATGGGAATTTATAGCAACCATCTGCGGGGATATTTGCAAATACTGCAAGAATGTCCACAATTAGCCCAGGCGATGAAAATCGTTGTTAATTCACCTGCACCAGTGGAATTAGATTCAATGCAGATTTACAAATTACATAGTATGGGACTGGTGCAGCGACACAATAATCACGTTATACCTTGGTGTAGTTTGTATCGAGAATATTTTCAGCGAGTTTTAGACTAAAATCACAATCGCCACTAAGTAGGTAGGCATAAATAAACCCAACTATGTAAATAAAAATAAATGAGGCTAAAATCCTCTTCCCTCCTGCCTTATCCCAACGATAAATTCTTCCACCCACCTACTTATTAGCGCGGTCTGGTTATTATACCAATCGCATCAATGTTCTTACCAGACCTACCGTAAAATCCATAAACTTCATCACTAGGTAATTCATAATTAAATGTGCCACTAGCAGGTCCAGTACCTCCATACTCCAGAGAATAACGTTGATTGGTAATGAATTGGATAGAACAGATGCGAGTTGACTTTTTCCCACACTTACCATATCTACCCCTAATACCACGCAAATATTCTCCTGGCTTCAAGTTAAAAGTGTATTGAGTTCCTCCATTTCCACCAACTGTGCTGGCATACTCCGCTTTACCACTTTCGCAGTAAAATCCTATAGAATCGATTCGTCTGCCTGCTCGAATGTAAATTTTTCTGATATTGCCCGGACATTGAATAGCAAAAGAACTTCCACCACTACCTCCACTAAGTCCAATCAAATTCGATTGCGCTTGAGCCAGTAATGGAAATGTAGTCAAAGTCAATCCGATCGCCAAAGAACAGGTATAGTTAAATAGCAGTTTTTTACTTGACATAATAGCCCAATTCATTTTTCTTGATCTCTCAAATATCGAAATCTGGTTATCAATACGTTGCAGCCATTGTGTTCATGCAGTACGAGATGAAAACCTGGGAATGGAATGATAGACATCATTTGTGAATGTAGAGCAAGGGAAAAAAGATGAAAATAGGAAAAAATCAGGTTTTTCTCGATAGCAGATCGGCTAAGAAGTGTAGGTAGTGACAGCAGACATTAAGCTTTGCACATTGCTGTCACTTCGCCCAAACTGACGTTATTTATTCATCAACTGACTGTTCATCCAGTTGAATTGTATCGTCAGCCTGCTGAGTAAATTGGGTTGTGTTCAGCACAGCCATTTTACCGAGGGATATACCTAAATTTCTGGGATTGTGACCGCGACGATTAGAAAGAACAACCACGACAACCCCATCACTAGGATAAATTCTCCAGTAAGAAGCTGCACCAGTTTGGGCACCATTGTGTGCTACAACTTTGCGATTGCCATCTTGACCTACACTCCAACCAAATCCATATTGGGTAGTTCCTGCTTGCGACTTTTGTTTAGTCCACATCAAGTCTCGTGACGTTGGTTTGAGGATATTACCATTGAGTACTTTCATACCCAGTTTACATAAATCAACTGCTGAGGATTCATAACCGCCACCAGCATATTTCCAACTCAAGTTATCGCGCTTGGCGGGTTTATTATTAGTACCGTAAATCTCTGCCCGGTTTGCTACTTGAATTGCTGAGTTTTCTGGGCGAAGACTTTGTAGCCCCCAGGCGTTAAAGCGACTGGATGCATAAGTACCAAAATTTTTGTTAGTGATTTTTTCCATCGCAGTAGCCAGCACAGTGTACCCGTGGGTACTATATTTATAATTACTGCCGGGAGGCATCACTAACGGGTCAGTGATAAATAATTTCAGAGCATCTTGGGCACGCCCGAATTGTATATTGACATTCTTTGTGGGGTCGCTGCCACTTTTATAGTGACGCACACCTGATTGATGAGATAGCAATTGACCGAGAGTGTAACTATGTTGTGCAGACAGCCCGGAAAGTAAAGTACGAATATTACTATTGGGCTTTAATTGACCTTGATCCTGTAATTCCATTGCCAGAATAGCAGTTACAGGTTTACTTACAGAAGCTAGTCGATAGCGTGTATTTTGGGAAGCTTTGATTTTCTTTTCTACATTGCTCCAACCAAAACCTTGAGAGTAGAGGAAATTACCATTTTTACAAATGGCTACTGACATACCGGGAACATTATTTTCACTTTGATACTTTTTAATTGCCTGATCTGCTTGATTTGTCAAAGCCCATTGATTGGCTTGGATAGTTCGAGTTGGTACAGGTGCGGCATGGAGGGTTAAGGGAGTCAAGAAGGAGAAAAGAACAGCTAGTGAAACTGTAGTTTTTTGAGAAAAGAACTGAGTGTTGGTAGACATAATACAATTTTCCTTATGTAGAATATTAGCAGAGCGATCGCCTCTGATAATGAAGATAAATAAAATGCGATCGCTTGGTTGAAGACTAAATCAAGCAGATGTGAATTTCATCTTTTTATCCTCTTGTGTTTAGAATTAATTTGTTAATTCGCTTGATATGCAAATAATCACCTGAAAAAATCAATATACCAAGAGGGAAAAAACAGGTCTTATGAGCAATCACAAATCAGGATAAAAATAGAAAAATAGGGAAAAATCAGGTTTTTCAGGAAAACCCAATCAAGCTATAGCGGCAATAGTATACTCAAGGAAAGGGTTGGCGCTTGGCAATCATGGCAGCATCTATATCAAACTATGAATATCAAGTAGGTGGGAGTCTACCTGTTTATGCATCAAGCTATGTTACCCGCCAAGCTGATGCTGAGTTTTACAATTGTTTAAAAGCAGGTGAATTTTGCTATGTATTGAATTCTCGGCAAATGGGTAAATCCAGCTTGCGAGTTCAAACGATGCAGAGACTGCAAGCCGAAGGTGCGATCTGTGCTTTTATTGACTTAACGGGAATCGGTAAAGAAGAAGTCACAGCAGAAAAGTGGTATGCGGGAATAGTTCAATCAATTGTCAGCAGTTGTCAGCTAAGTCAAACAATCAATTGGCGAACTTGGTGGCGAGAAAGGAAAGATTTACTTTCACCTATTCAGCGTTTTAGTTTGTTTATTGATGAAGTTTTATTAAAAGAAATTTCGCAAAAAATCGTTATTTTTGTAGATGAAATTGACCGAGTTCTCAGCCAGAATTTTTCTGTAGATGATTTTTTTGCTTTAATTAGATTTTTTTATAATCAACGGGTTAATAATTCTGCATATCAACGTCTGACTTTTGCATTATTGGGTGTAGCTACTCCCAGTGATTTAATTGCAGATAAAACTCAAACACCTTTTAATATTGGTAAAGCAATAGAATTACAAGGTTTCAAGCTTCCAGAAGCCTATCCCTTAGCCAAGGGATTAGCAGGAAAAGTAGACAATCCTCAATTAGTGCTTCAGGAAATCTTAAATTGGACTGGAGGACAACCATTTCTGACGCAGAAGGTTTGTCAGTTGGTAGTGGAGGAAGCAAAAAGATGTGGAGACACAAAAACAGAAGGAAGCGGTGATGAGGAAGGAGTGAGAATTGCACAATGGGTTGAAAATCTTATCAGCAGCCGAATTATTGAAAATTGGGAAGCTCAAGACGAACCAGAACATTTAAAGACAATACGCGATCGCATTCTCCATAATGAACAAAAAGCTGGGCGTTTATTGGGGATTTATCAGGAAGTTTTACAAAAAGGAAGCTTGACAGTTGACAGTAGTCGAGAACAAACAGAGCTACGTTTATCAGGTTTGGTGGTGCAAACACAAGGACAGTTAAAAGTTTATAATTGCATTTACGAACGCATTTTTCATCAAAATTGGGTTGATCAACAACTAAATAAACTTCGTCCCTATTCCCAGAACTTCACTGCTTGGGTAGAATCTAATTTTTTTGATGAATCACGTCTATTACGAGGACAAGCATTACAAGATGCGCTTTTATGGGCAAATCATCAAAGCCTCAGCACCTTAGATTATCGGTTTTTAGCTGCTAGTCAAGAATTAGAAAAACGAGAAGTGCAACGTGCTTTAACTATCCAAGAAGAAGAAAGCCAAATATTAGCTCAAGCGAACGATACTTTAACACAAGCCCAAAACCAAGCTAGGAAAATCATGGGTCTTGGTGGTATATTTTTATCTGTATCTTTGGTGGTAGCTGTAGTTACAGGTTTGCAACTAGCTATAGCAAGGCGAGAACAAACAGAAGCAAATATTTCACTCAAAAGTACAGCCATAGAAATTACACTTGTTGAAAAACCTTTGGATGGATTGATAGAAGCCTTAAAAGTAGGAAAACAATTACAAGATTTAGAAAAGTCATTTCCAGTTAAAGAGAAAACACGCAGGCAAGTCCATAACACCCTACAACAAGCAATATCTCTTGTCGGAGAACATAATCGTCTCGAAGGACATACTAATAGAGTCAGAACAGTTAGTATTAGCCCTAATGGTCAATTGATAGCTTCTGGTGATGAAGATAATCTAGTGAAATTGTGGCATATCAAAGGAAATTTAATTACAACCTTTAAAGGTCATAGTGATAATATTTGGAACGTGAAATTTAGTCCTGATGGGAAAATATTAGCTTCTAGTAGTGATGACGGTACGATTAAATTGTGGGACATAGAAAAGCTGAGACGTAAGCAAACTATTCTTGCTCATAATAATACTTGGGTTAGAAGTGTAAATTTTAGCCCTGATGGCAAACTTCTCGCTTCATCGGACTCTACTGGTAAGGTGAAATTGTGGCAAATGGAAAATGGTACTGTCAAAAATGATACCCCGCTAAAAACTATTTCAGCCCATCCTAATCGTTGGGTTACATACGTAAAATTTAGTCCTGATAGTAAAATTCTTGCCTCTGCTAGTAATGATAAAACCATCAAACTTTGGAAAGTTGAGGATACAAGTTTACTGAAAACTCTCAAAGGTCATCAGCACGATGTCAGAATGGTTGATTTTAGTTCTGACGGTAAATTTATGGCTTCTAGTAGTGAAGATGGCAAAGTAAAATTATGGAACATTGAAAATAGTAGAGAATGGCATACTTTCCCAGGACATCGCGGTACAACTTGGGGTGTGAGTTTCAGCCCTGATGGTGAAAGACTTGCTTCTAGTAGTGAAGATGGTACGGTAAAACTGTGGAATTTAAAAAATTTAGATACTGAACCACAAACTTTCAAAGGTCATACTGGTCGGATTCCTGATATAACTTTTACTCCAGATGGAAAAAAACTAGTTTCTGTTGGTGTTGATCGCACTATTAGAATGTGGTATTTCCAAGATGTAGAACCACAAACATTAGTAGGTAATGGTCAGGTTTGGAGTGTAAGTTTCAGTCCGGATGGTAAAACTCTCGCTTCTAGTGATACTGACAACACAATCAAATTATGGAACGTCAAAGACCGCAGTTTACAAAAAATTCTCAAAGGTCACAAAAATGATGTCTGGCGGGTGAGTTTCAGTCCCAATGGTAAACTATTAGCTTCTGCTAGTTTTGACAAAACAATTAAGCTATGGAACTTGAAAGATGGTACAGAAATATATAGCTTAAATGGTCATAACAGAAAAGTAAAAACTGTAAATTTCAGTTCTGATGGTAAACTACTGGCTTCTGGTAGTGAAGACCGCACAGTAAAAATATGGAGTGTTGAAGATGGAGAGTTATTACAAACCCTTAAAGGTCATCTGAGTTTAGTTGAGGCTGTAAGTTTTAGCCCAAATGCCAAAACTTTAGCTTCTGCTGGTTCAGATCGTCGGGTAATTTTATGGAATATAGAAAATGGCAAAATCTTGAAGGTGTTTGATGGTCATACCGCCTATGTGGTAAGTGTGAATTTTAGTCCTGATGGCAAGTTTATTGCTTCTGGCGGTGCAGATAGCATAATCAAGTTATGGAATGTCAAGGATGGTACTGAATTCCGTAACTTCACAGGTCATGGAGAATGGATCAGAAATATCAGTTTCAGCCCCAATGGTAAGTTGCTGGCTTCTGCTAGTTTTGATCACACCGTAAAATTATGGCGTGTTGAGGATGGTACGCTATTGCAAACCTTAACAGGTCATCTTGATCGCATTGATAGCGTTAGTTTTAGTCCCGATGGCAAAACCATAGCTTCTGCTAGTAGGGATGGTACGGTGAAGTTGTGGAATTTGACTTTAGATATAGAAGATTTTATGAGGTTTGGGTGCAATTGGTTGAGAGATTATTTAGCCATCCATCCAGAACAACAGGAAATACAACAGATATGCAGATGAGGAAGCGATCGCTCCTCAATAATCTAAAGAAGGATTGCATTTACTGCGGTTGCATACATTCGTATTTCTTGTGAACATCTGACTTTTCCCTATAGCAACTAATCAGAAATTTGAGAATAATAAAAAGTGTCCAAAGTTGAAAAAGCAATCAATTTTGAGGTACAAATATGCAAACAACACCTATGAAACTGAAGGGCTTTACCGGGTTAATGCTCAGTGTCCTTCTGTTAGGCATGAGTCTAAATGCTAGTGCTAAAGCGATCGCAGCACCAAATCCCAAAAACTCGGTACAGAACCGTTATCGTCGAGCTGCTGAGTACTCTGAAGCCCATAATGGAGCGGCGATGGTCGTTGTGCAATCAGGACAGGTGGTATTTGAGTCCTACCCACGGGGAGTGAATCCAGAACAAGGACGTTTCCTGGCCAGTGGTACGAAATCCTTCTCCTGCGCGATCGCTGTTTTGGGAGTTCAAGATGGCTTACTGCGCTTAGATGAACCCGTTGCCCAGACAATCAGCGAATGGAAACAACATCCTCAAAAATCTCAAATCACTATCCGCCAACTGCTCAACCTCACCAGTGGCATCACAGGTGGCGAAAGTGGAGATATCCCTAGCTATACTGAGGCAATTAAGCAACCTTTAACTGCGCAACCCGGACAACGCTACCAGTACGGTCCAATTCCATTTCAGATTTTTGGAGAGGTGATGCGCCGCAAACTTAAGGCCCGGGGCATGGCAGAATCACCCCTGACATATCTGGATGCACGCATCTTGCAACCGATTGGTTTAAAGTACGATCGCTGGACACATCAGAATGGACAACCAAATCTCCCATCTGGTGCGGTCATTAGTGCCAGAGAGTGGGCAAAATACGGGGTTCTGCTCCTCAATCGCGGCAAGTGGCAAGGACGGCAACTTTTGAATTCCCAGCAACTGAATCAGTGTTTTCAGGGAACAACGACGAATCCTGCCTATGGCATCACATTTTGGCTGAACAAGAACGGTGACATGCCTTCGGGTTGCCCCACAAAACCAATTGGCGCTGCCTCTGAATCAATGGTGATGGCGATCGGGGCGGGTAATCAAGTGCTGTTTGTCTTACCAAAACAAAATCTGGTGGTAGTGCGACAGGGACGATTGAACCAACAATCCCCATGTGACAACGAAACTGGAGGATTTAAGCGAGAAAGATTTTTGAACCTGGTACTAACCGGAGCAAACTAGATAAGTAAGTAGCTCAGTGTTAAAAATTATCGTTATGACAAGGCAGAAGGCAGGAGGGAAGAGGATTATAGCTTTGTTTACCTTTCTTAACTTAGTTTTGTTTTTTCCCACCGACTTACTTAGTTGGACAAAATTAAATTCATTCGTATGCCCTCCTTGGTGTGGTAAACTCCCTACGACCTAATTACCGATAAAACACAGACTCCATTCAATATCGGTCGAGCGATCGCTTGAACTCCAGTTTCTCAGGGATGATGACTTAGGGAACTCCAAGAAATAAATTAACCGATTTCTTGTGGGCTGGGCATCTTGCCTGCCACCCTACAAGAGGTAATGGAATATTTTTTTATTTGGAAGTATCCTAACCAATTCTCTAAAAATCAGCGACAGATGTGTAGCAATCATTTTGTGAATTGGTATTACCCATAAACACTTTGTTGGTAGTTCACATCATGAAACTTACCTCTGTCGCCATTAGCAACGACACCTAAAATATTTGCTGGAGAAATTTTGAGGCTATCTTGTGCTCGTGTCAGCCCAGATTTATCTGTTTTGTCCAGCCTGACCACCATCAACATGCCATCAGTATGTGGTGCTAGCAACCTCGCATCAACTATTCCTACTAAGCAAGGAACATCATAAATCACTAAGTCAAAGCTTTGATGAAAATATGCCATCAGTTGCTTCATCTTTTCCGATGAAAGTAATCTTGCTGGCTCAGGTAGTATGGGGCCAGCAGTAATCACAGATAAATTGTTAAATCCTGGTATTTTCTGAATTACTTGCTCCACAGGTAAATTTGTAGAAATAGCACTACTCAATCCCTGGAGATTGTTTAAATCTGATAAATTATGTAACTGGGGTCGGCGCAAATTGGCATCTACAAGTAAAACTCGTTTACCCATTGCCGTAGCTGTCTGCGCTAGTTGGAATGCCACAGTAGATTTACCATCTCCTGGTAGTGCGGAACTAATCACTAAAGAGCGAATAGGCCGCTCAAAATTGAGCAGTTGAATATTCGCGTACAGCACTTGTAAGGCTTCCCAAAATTTCCCCCCACCCTGTTTACTATGATTTGCAGACTGACTACTAAAAATACTAGACAACGTAGAATTCTCTGCTTGAGGGTCGTCGCCTGTAGTTCTTGTTCCTTCTATGGCTCTTGGAACCAGGTTGTGGTCTTGACTACTTTGCAGTTTCTTATCGAAGGGAAGTATTCCTAATATAGGCAGTTTGATATCACCTTTTAAACTGCCGACGGCATGGTAAGTATTATCGCCTTTTTCTACAAGTAATCCCACGCCAATTCCTAAAATTAAACTAGTGACAAATGCGATACTCAAATTACGTGGGATATCCGGAAATATCGGTGCTTGAGGATTAGATGCTGCTTGAATTAACTGCCAAGGAAATTCGGTCTGCGCTACTTGAATTTGCAGAGTTTCGCGGGTAGTTAAAAACCGATTGAGACTCTCGGTAGCAATCTTAATATCTCGATCGAGTTCGGTGTATCTTCTGGAAAGGACTGGTAATAGCTTGGCCTGTTGAGCCACTTGTCGTTCAGCATTAGCAAGTTCTTGGCTTTGTACTTCCAGACTTTGCAGTTGAGTTATAGCTTCTGCATACTTGACCCCAAGCACCCGTTTTGCTTCCTGTTGTAGCAAGGATACAACATTCTGCCTTTTCTCCTCTAAGATTTGCATGGCAGGGTTATCTGGTTGAAAACGAGCTGATTCGCCAGCAATCTGAACTTCTAATTGGCGTAACTGACCCATTAATTGCTGATAAGCAACTGTATTATTCAGGGCTGCAAGTGCTCCCTGTTCTTCGTTTAAGCTGGTAAAATTAGCACGGGATGTAGCTAACTGTTGATTCAGTGTTGCCCTTTGGTTGGATAAGGCACTGAATTTATTGGTAACTTCTCCCGCCTCAGTTTCTGGAGTAATAAAGTTATAACTCTGCCGGAAAACTTGCAGTTCTTTTTGTAGCCGATCTACCCTGTTCTTAATGGATGGCAGTTGTTGGTCAACAAACTTAACTCCCTGACGTAACTTGGTTTTTCGTGTCTCCAGGCTGTAGTCTAAGTAAGACTTAGCAATTTTATCTAGTACTACTTTAATTCTGTTAGGGTCATGACTTACATAACTAACTTCTATAATTTTGGTTTCATTTGAGTCACTAATCAACCGATTAATACTTAAAGCTTGTAACAGAGAATCATAAGTGATATCTGGATAGATAATTCGTAGTTCCTTGACTATACTATTGATCAGTTCAGGACTTTTGAGAACCTGAATTTGGCTTTCATAGTCTAGTTTTGGCTGTGAGTTTGGGTCATCTACTTTAACTTTTCCCAAAGTAGCATCTTCATCAACTGGCTCTACTAAAAGTTTAAAAGCACCTTGATATACTGGTTGTTCTTTGAGTGTTAAGTAAGTAGCCGTTCCCATCACAATGGTAGCTACCCCTGCAATTACTAGTGCTCGTCGCCGCAGAATATCTGTAAATTGACTCCAATCCCAATCATTACTCTCTTCTTCAAACCTAGAAAAAGTTGGAATTGCTGGAAGTGATTGAGTTGGAACCATTCCGTTCTGGTTAGAAATCACTGGTTTAGTAGAATAGTTATCCATCATTCAATATTTGTATTGGGGTAATAAGTCAGTCACAAACGACGCAACACCTCTAATCAAGTTAGGCATTACTATTGCAATCTGAAATTGAGTTGTGGTAGTTAGGCAATTAAATACTCAAATTAGGCAAATTCACAACTATGTATGCTGAATTTTTTATGCCTCTCTGCACCCGTTCACAAACATCTGAGAGTTTATATAGCTGTTTTAGAGCACCCAACAATAACTAAATAACTGTTTCCAGGAATAGGAGTAATTCAGTAACTACGCTCTGTCTGAGTTCCATATTGACTACCTGTAGCGCCAAAACACTGTTGGTGTTAATCCTGAGAATTGTACAAAGTCCTTGACTAGCTCGATCAGTGTGTTTGACATCGCTACCATCTGTTTTGCGTAGCTGGAAGGTAAAAACATGAGAGTTAACGAAGCAGGATTTACTTACTCAAGTAATTGATATGGGTTTTCTAAGTGTATAGTATAACGCCAACCGTATTGTAATATATGTTTCATTGTTAATGATTAAAGATTATTTAACAAAATACTAACACTGAAGTGTAAAAATTTAGTTAATTGAGTATTAATCATGCACGTAGAATTTCGGTCTTATTCAAAGCCTGGTAAAACAGCTAAACCGAGAGCTAGAATCTTCGTTGAGTAAGGCTTTTCAACTGTTGCGTCTTTTGCATTCATCTCCATATCACCGCCACACATATCAGATTTTTTTATAAAGTTTATGTGAAGTTAATCATTTGTTGCACAACATAGCAAACTTTGTATGCTTAAGTGGTGTAAATTAAGACAAGTGAGGTAAAGCTAAATTTTACCTACACACTTAGACTATCACTACCGTGTATAGTTTTGATGTTTTTCTACCAGGGGTTCTAGCATCGTTATTTTCGTCTAGCTTGAGGATGTTCTAATTGTTGATGATTTAGTGCATTGCCAGTTGTGTTTTTTTCTACTAACAACATACTTTCAAGTCTGAGAAAAGCAAGAGACGAATCAAAATAACGGTGCTGTCAAAGATTAAATATATTATTCAGTGCTGTAGCTACCATTTATTTTCAGGAACAAAGACTAAATATACTAACGGTGCTGTAACTACCATTTATTTTGGATTTCCAATCTGCTATGCAAAGTCTGATAAAGGCTGCTAATTAGTTAGCAATCTGCCAATTTGATCATGGTTGTGTAACTACATATTAAGGCAGGGTACTCAGGCTTAAACACCATCTCGACTTTATTTATAGAAGTCGTATGAGTTTTGGCGTTATGTTGGTTTCTTGTCATCGTAGATGTGTCTTTTTGAATGTTGTTAATATAGGCAATATTGAAAAAGACCCAGCCATTGGTTAATATTAAAGACTTTTGAAACCATCTTCATAGCTGAACTAAGTCAACAAAGTCAAGCTAGATAATCACACCTTTAACTTGTCGAAAAGTAAGGGTTTGATAAATGTTGACAACTGTGAACACACTATTTATCGACTCAGTAGCAGACTAAAAAGAAGGACTTGAACTTATTGAGTAACTAGGGCAAAGCTTGTTATCCAAATGATAGCCGCCCAGTTCACCTGTATGTCTAAAAATATTTCTACAGGACTAAATAACTTATGACATTCAGTGAATGGCTGAACAAATTATTGCCAACGATATTTATACCCAAGGGAATTAGTAATCAGTTGTTAATCAAAACTGATGCAAATTTACTGGTTGGCAAAAAGTTGAATACTAGGATTGGGAAACGCAGTGGTGATGGTAATTTTCCTAGATTTGCATCCTCAGATGCATCTTTGCGTAAGTCTTCTGTAGAATCGCGCAAAACCTGGTACAAAAGGTTATTCAGGTTATCCATAATTACGGAGTTTTTTCCTCCGGATTATGCTGCTACAGGACAGTTAATAGAAGAGTTGGTGCAAAATTTAGAGCACCAGGGGATAAGTATTGAAGTTTTTACAGGACAACCTGGCTACGCATTCGGAGTTTCTACTGCTCCATGTGTAGAACAAGTAGGTGAAATCCGCATCAGAAGATCGCGCAGTGCTAGACTTTGGTCTGGGCGAGTTCGAGGCAAAGCGATGAATGGAGTCTTGTTTACACTACGTGCTGCTCTCCATTTAATCAAAAATGCTCGTCGCCATGATGTCTTTTTGTTGACTTCAGCGCCACCATTTTTGCCCATTGTCGGATATCTAGTTCATCTATTTTTTGGAGTTTCTTATGTTTGCTTAATTTATGACATTTATCCAGACATTGCGATCGCTCTCGGTGTAGTTCCTCACAAACACTGGCTGGCAAAGTTTTGGCGAGGTATCAACAAAAAGATTTGGCAAAAATCTCAAGGGATTATCGTACTGAGTCCAGCGATGAAGCAACGGGTGATCGCCAATTGTCCAGAGGTGGCTGATAAAGTGTCCGTAATTCATAGTTGGGGAGATCCTGACTTGATTAGACCAATTGCCAAAGAAGATAACTGGTTTGCGAAGAAATATAACTTAGTCAACAAATTTACCGTACTTTATTCTGGTAACATGGGTCGATGTCATGACATGGATACCATCTTACACGCAGCCAAACAACTGCAAGATGAGCCAATTCAGTTCGTCTGTATTGGTGGTGGGCCAAAACAAGAAGGGTTTATTCGGGAGGTAAATCAATTAGGACTGAGCAATTTCCTGTTTTTACCGTACCAAGATAAAGAAATACTGCCCTATTCCCTAACAGCTTGTGATTTATCTCTAGTGAGTGTGGAAGCTGGGATGGATAGTTTGGTTGCGCCTAGCAAGCTTTATCCAGCTTTAGCAACAGGTAGACCTGTGGCAGTTGTTTGTTCAGAGTATTCATACTTAAACCAGCTAATTACCGAGGCAAAATGCGGTGCTTGTTTAGAAAATGGAGACAGTTATGGCTTGGCAGAATTTATTCGCTTGCTCAATAGCGATCGCCAATTAGCGGAACGCATGGGCAAAGCAGCCCGTCAGTATTTGCAGTCAAACTTTACGCCAGAAATCATAGCCAAAGAATATTTGAGGGTTCTACATCAGGCAGTTTCTTAAATTTTGTGTCTGAAACTTGTAACAATTTGAACAAAGAATGCGGCAGATACAAACCTTGAATCCTAGGCTAAATCTAGCTTTCTGAATTTTGAATTCACGGCCGTACTAGTTGGTAATCAACAGCAGTCAAAGCTGTTCGTCATGTATCACCAAGATTCAGAAATTTTAGCTTGAGAAATTGAATAACTAGTTGTTGATAGAGGAGTTGGGCTTCGATGGTCTTTTTGATCTCAGTCTTTCCCACGCAACCTTCTTGTGATCTGTTTTTATTTACTGATACAGGAGGCCGAAGTGCAGAGAAGGTGTGACCGAAATCGTAAACGTTCTAAGCGACGAGCTATATATTGTCCAGTGCATGGCTGCTACATTGAGAGCATGAGTCAAAAATATAGTTTATTTGCTGAGAAAGCTGGACAGCTACAGCAACGGGGGGTGAAGCGCCGGGACGCCTTAATGTTGGTAGCGGCAAAAACCGCAGTTCCTTTAGGAGGTGAGTGGCTGGAGGCGTTTTGGTGTCAGGAATGCCAAAAAACAACCTGGTATCACGTCCATAAACATGAATCTAGTTATGAATTGTCAGTAGCACCAGCAGAACTTTGGCAGCAGGCTACAGGAGTAGCTCATCCAGAGGGCAATCCTACTGTAGGAGAATTTACTCGCAGACAGGCCCGGATGCTTAATTACAAATGTATTCAGGATTTTAAGTTTATCAATTAATCAGTGGTTGAAAGGGAACGGGGAAAATTAGGGATGCTGATCAGTTAACCTAATAGCTGAGGGGCTAGATAATAATGCCATGTACCAAACCGATCCACCACTTTCCCCAAAAGAATATCTGCCTACTATGTATGATCTTCCTAGCGAAGATTCTGAGGAACCTGGCTTGCCTGATGAATTTCACATTTTACAACCACAACTGCTACGTGAAACTTTTTGTCCACCGACGCACCCAACAGAGCAGATATTCACGGCCACTGACCTGAACCTCTATTATGATGTTCGTCATCCACTTTGGTACAAACGTCCAGATTGGTTTGCGGTGATGGGTGTTTCGAGATTGTATGAACAACAAGATTTACGTTTGAGCTATGTGGTTTGGCAAGAAGGAGTAGATCCATTTGTAGTGGTAGAGTTGCTTTCGCCGGGAACTGAGAAGGAGGATTTGGGTGATACTCTCAGGAATGTCAACCAACCCCCAACTAAATGGCAAGTATATGAGCAAATTTTACGTGTTCCCTACTATATTGTTTTTGACCGCTATACCAATCAATTGCGAGCATTTCAACTAATTGCCGATCGCTATGGTGAAATTGACTTAGATACTTCTAAAATTTGGATGCCAAGTCTACAACTGGGCTTAGGACTTTGGCAAGGAAGTTATCAGGGGATTGAGCGGTTATGGTTGCGTTGTTATGATCATACTGGTCAGTGGTTACCAACGCTGCGAGAGTTGCAGCAACAAGAACGGGCTAGGACAGAACAAGCACAGTTGCAACTAAAACAAACACAATTACAACTCCAACAAGAACGGGCTAGAGCAGAAAAGTTAGCTGCACAATTGAGAGCAATGGGTATTGATCCAGAAAATAGTTGAGGCGATCGCTTCTTGCTAAATTAGATACAGCTTATTTTCCCAAGCAGATTTAATTAAGTAAGGAAACCTCATGAAAAAAGCTCTTATTTGCGGCATCTCAGGACAGGATGGAGCTTACTTAGCACAGTTGCTGCTCAATCAAGGTTACACCGTCTGTGGTACTTCACGAGATGCTCAAATTTCCTCCTTCCACAACTTGCTACACCTGGGTATCCGTGATCAGGTGAAGCTAGAATCAATGGCGCTCAATGACTTTCGTAGCGTCTTACAGGTACTGACAAAAATTCAGCCAGATGAAATCTACAATTTAGCCGGACAGAGTTCAGTCGGTCTGTCTTTTGAACAACCAGTAGAAACTCTAGAAAGTATCACTACTGGTACTCTCAATTTACTGGAAGCAATTCGTTTTTTAGGTGTTCCCATCAAATTTTACAATGCTGGCTCTAGTGAATGCTTTGGCGACACTGGTGAAACAGCTGCCACAGAAACCACGCCATTTCGCCCCAGAAGCCCCTACGCAGTAGCTAAAGCTGCTGCTTTTTGGGAAGTGGCTAACTACCGAGAAGCTTATAATTTGTTTGCCTGTTCTGGTATTTTATTTAACCATGAATCACCTCTGCGTCCAGAACGATTTGTGACTCAAAAAATTGTCACTGGCGCTTGTCGCATCGCTCAAGGTAGTCCAGAAAAGCTGTTTTTAGGAAATATGCAAATTCAGCGTGACTGGGGTTGGGCACCAGAATATGTGGAGGCCATGTATTTAATGCTGCAACAAGACCAACCTGATGATTATGTGATTGCTACAGGAGAAAGCAGTTCATTGGCAGAATTTGTCGCCGCAGCATTTGCAGCCGTGAATTTAGATTGGCAAGAACATGTGGTGATAGATAATAGCCTACTCAGACCTACAGATTTAGCAGTAGGTAGAGGTAATCCAGTTAAAGTAAAAAACAAACTGGGATGGCAAGCGAAATACAAAATGCCAGATGTCGTACAAATGATGATTGAAACAAAGTTAGCTCATGCAATTAAAGAAAAATAATATGAAAAACACCATTTCCCAACCAGAACTGGTGATTGAGGCCGGACGGACAGAAAAGCAATATTGGAAAGATTTATGGCGCTATCGGGAATTATTTTATTTCTTAGCATGGCGAGATATTTTAGTACGATATAAGCAAACAGCAATTGGGATTGTTTGGGCACTAATTCGACCATTTTTGACAATGGTAGTGTTTACAGTTGTATTTGGACAGTTGGCAAAACTCCCCTCCCAGGGGGCGCCCTATCCAATTCTGGTTTTTTCCGCGATGTTACCCTGGCAATTCTTCTCTAATTCTCTTTCGGAGTGCAGTAACAGTTTAATTACCAATTCCAACTTAATTTCTAAAGTCTATTTTCCTCGCCTCATAGTGCCTACTAGTGCGGTGGTAGTGAGTTTTGTAGACTTTTTGATTTCGGGAATGATTTTGTTGGGATTAATGGCATGGTATAACTTTGTTCCTAGTTGGCGAATTGTCACACTACCCTTGTTTATTGCGATCGCCTTTGCAGCTTCAATGGGAGCGGGGTTGTGGTTAGCCTCTTTGAATGTGAAGTACAGAGATTTCCGTTATATTGTGCCGTTTATTGTGCAATTTGGTCTGTATATTTCACCTGTGGGCTTTAGTAGCAGCGTTGTACCAGATCAGTGGCGATTACTCTACTCTTTGAACCCAATTGTGGGGGTAATTGATGGTTTTCGTTGGGCAATTTTAGGCGGTGAATCTCATATATATTTACCAGGTTTTATACTGTCGTTAGCATTGGTATTCTGGCTCTGCACAACTGGAATTTGGTATTTTCGTAAGATGGAGAGGACATTTGCAGATGTGATTTAAAGAGGTAAATTTAAAACAAATCCAGGTAATACCGACTCTCCCGACAAAGTAACTGGGAACTTCACAATTTCTACTGTTTGGTTAGGGCGGTAAATTTCCACCTCCTCATCTTGAGGATTAAGCAGCCAACCAAGGCGTAATCCACTATTAAGGTATTCTTGCATTTTCTCTTGTAGTGGTTTGAGGGCATCTGTGCGTGACCTTAACTCAATGACAAAATCAGGGCAAATCGGCGGGAATTTCTCTTGTTCTTCTGCGGTCAGACTTGCCCAACGATTTAATTTTATCCAAGCTGCGTCAGGAGAGCGATCGCCACCTTGAGGTAGTTTAAAAACTGTCGAGGAACTAAAAACCTTACCCAACCCTGTTTGCTGGTTCCATAACCACACCAAACCAATTAAACCTGCTTCGCGGTTTCCACTAGTTCCCCCTACGGGTGGCATAATTACTAATTCTCCCTTGGCTGTTCTCTCTAGTTGTAACTCTCTATTCGATTGACACAAGCGATAAAATTGCTCATCTGTGAATTCTACTGTCTCTAAGTTGAGGACAACAGGCATGATTGCAATTGAGTCAGGCATACTTCAACTCTTTGACTAACCACAGTATTATGTTACTTTGCTAGACTGGAAGTTGAGATGAGATTTTGCTCAAGAGCGTAGACGCGTGGCGGCTAGTCGTCAGATATCCCAACTCCTGACTCTAAAATAAAATAAACCCTCGACCATCAGTGCTATGTACCAGACTGATCCGCCGCGTCCTCCCAGCGAAGTCATGCCGATGATGTACGATCTGCCAAGTGAAGACCCACAGGATTTAGACACACCGGAGATGGTTCATCCCCGTCCCCCTTGGGAAACGATGCCTACCATGTATGATCTTCCTAGTGAAGACCCAGAGGAGCCTGGTTTGCCGGACGAATTCCACGACTTCCAACCCCAATTACTGCGGGAAACCTGTAAACCCCCAAATTATCCAATTGGGGAAATGTTCATTGGTACAGATTTAAATCTGTATTACGATGCTCGGAATCGGCTATGGCACAAAAGACCGGATTGGTTTTTGGTGCTGGGTGTATCTCGCGCCCAACAACAACAAGACATGCGCCTCAGCTATGTTGTTTGGCAAGAGGGCAAAGCACCGTTTTTAGTAGTAGAATTACTTTCGCCAGGTACGGAAGCCGACGATTTGGGGCAAACCCTCAGAGAGTCCAACAAACCACCCACAAAATGGCAAGTTTATGAACAACATTTACGCATTCCCTATTACGTTGTCTTTGACCGCTACCAAAATCAATTGCGGGTGTTTCAAATAGTAGGAACACAATATCAAGCAATGGCAGTGCCAACACAAAAGTTTTGGTTTGAGGAATTGCAATTAGGATTAGGAGTTTGGCAAGGGAGCTACCAACAAACAGAGGGTTTATGGCTACGTTGGTATGATGTTACAGGTAACTGGATTTTGACACCAGAAGAACAAGTCCAGCAGGAACGCCAACGAGCGGAAATACTGGCTGAGAGATTGCGATCGCTGGGGATAGATCCAGATAATTTATAAGTAGGGATTGTAAAGTTTCATGTCTGATTCATCTCTCTATGAACAAGATTTTTTGGCTTGGTTAGCCCAACAGCAATCAGCCTTAGCTAGTCGAAATGTTAACGCTTTAGACTGGGAAAACTTGGCAGAAGAGTTAGATGCTATGGGCAGTCGGGAAAAAAATGAGTTAAAAAACCGCTTGGTGATCTTATTAGCTCATTTACTAAAGTGGCAATATCAGCCTACAAAACGATCCATTAGTTGGTTTACCACTATCGCTAACCAACGTGATGATTTGCAAGATTTATTACAAGAGAAACCTAGTCTACATCAATACATTCCTGAAATTCTGCCAAAAGCCTATCGCAATGCTCGTCGGGAAGCATCAGCAGAGACAGGAATTAGGTTAGCTACTTTTTTAGATACTTGTCCTTACACCATAGAAGAAATTTTGCATCCTGAATTTTTGTGCAATACCACAGATGATTTTGAGAAAGCAATATCTGAGTAAGTAACTGTTAGGAACCGCATACATCAGCAGCAATAAAAATCTAGCGATCGCCTAGCAGTTGATTTGTGCTTTCCTCTTTATTATTCCGCGAATTTAATTATTATTAACTAATAACTGAAAAGCTAATGTCTGACACTATTATTCGAGTAGAAAATCTCAGTAAAAAATATATTATTGGTCATCACCAAGAAGAGAGTTACAACGCCTTAAGAGATATTATTAGCAATAAAGTTAAGTCAATTGGTAGTTTTATTAAAAATCCTAGAGCTAAAATTCAAAATTCCCAACAAGAATTCTGGGCACTTCACGATGTTTCCTTTGAGATCAAACAAGGTGAGAGAGTAGGCATCATTGGGCGTAATGGGGCTGGAAAATCTACACTGCTCAAAATTTTAAGCCGGATTACCGAACCAACAAAGGGACGCATCAAAATTAACGGTAGAGTTGCTAGTTTGTTGGAAGTAGGTACAGGGTTTCATCCAGAATTGACAGGTCAGGAAAACATCTATCTCAATGGCGCAATTTTGGGAATGAGTAAGGAGGAAATTGAACGCAAGTTTGATGAAATAGTAGCTTTTGCAGAAGTAGAGAAGTTTTTAGATACGCCAGTGAAGCGTTATTCATCAGGTATGTATGTGCGTTTGGCATTTGCAGTTGCAGCACATTTAGAGCCAGAAATCTTAATTGTGGATGAAGTTTTGGCTGTGGGGGATGTCCAGTTTCAAAAGAAGTGTTTGGGGAAGATGGAGGATGTTGCAAAAGAGGGCAGAACAGTAATTTTTGTCAGTCATCAAATGAGTGCGATTGAATCATTATGCACTCGTGGAATTCTGTTGCAATCAGGAAGTTTATATTTAGATAGTAGCGCTCAAGCAGCTATAAATTTATATTTGGCACAAGCGTATAGTTTAGCAAAAGATATACCTCTTGATGAGAGGAAAGAACGTAGTGGCTCTGGCAAAATTAGAGCATCTAGTTTTCAAATATTAGATGCACAAAGCAATACAGTCTCTTCATTACAATCTGGCAAAGATTACACTTTTAAAATTGAATACCTAAATCAAACCCAAGAACCACTTAATAATGTAGTTATTAGTCTTGACATATTTGACGAACATAATCATAGAGTTTTATTATTCAGAACTAATTTCACCAATAGTAATTTAAATCTAGATAATCAATCTGGATATATTCTTTGTAACATAGAAAATCTACCACTAGCCAATGGCTCTTATAGGCTGGCTATATTTATTTCACATGCCGATGCGGAAACACTAGATTATATTCAAGATGCTGCGAATATAACCGTTGATGGAGGGGATTTCTTTGCTACAGGTAGTCAAGGAATGCCAAGCCATTGCAAGATATTAGCCAAAGCTAAATGGTCTACAGTTTCCAGTGAAAAAATCGCTGCATTTAATTCTTAATATTATGACTATATTAACTCCTGTCAGCTTATTCATCTTTAACCGCCCTGACTTAACAGAAAAAGTATTTGCTGCTATTGCCCAAGTAAAACCTAAAAAACTCCTGGTAATTGCTGATGGACCACGCTTTAAAGAAGAAGAAGAAAAGTGTTTAAAAACAAGGGAAGTAATTAAAGCTGTAGATTGGGATTGTGAAGTATTAACTAATTTTTCCGAGATCAATCTAGGCTGTAAACATCGAGTAGCTAGTGGTTTAGATTGGGTATTTTCTCAAGTTAATGAAGCCATAATCTTAGAAGATGACTGTTTACCTGCACAGTCTTTCTTCTATTTCTGTCAGACTTTATTGGAAAAATATCGAGATGACGAAAGAATAATGCACATAGCAGGAACTAATCATCAAGATGGTCAGAAGAGAACTGAATATAGTTATTTCTTTTCCAAAATTCCTCATATTTGGGGTTGGGCAACTTGGAAAAGAGCTTGGCAGCACTATGATTTACATATGAAGAGTTGGCAAGATTTTAAGAATTCAGGACTGATGAAATTAGTTACTGAAGATATTTATGAAGAGAGATACTGGACAGGTATTTTTGATTTAATGACATCAGAAAATGCCATTAATACATGGGACTATATGTGGGGTTATGCTTGTCTAAGTCAAAATGGTTTAGCAATACTTCCAAGTTCAAATCTGATTTCTAACATAGGGTTTCGGGAAGATGCTACTAATACTAAAGGTACAAGTTCATTAGCTAACTTACCTATTGAAGATATCTACGACATTAAACATCCACCATTTATAGTGAGAAATAAGATTGCTGATCAGTATACCTTCGACTTTGAATATGGTGGTATGCACATGAGAAAACAAGATAATTTTTGGTTTAAAGTATGGCAGCAATTCTTAATATTAAAGCATTTAATTAAGAAAGCTATATTATCTTTTTTTATGTCAAAAATAACAGCTAAACCAATCTTCTTATTACTAATTTTTTTTAAACAGCAAAATTTTATGTTTTTTCATGATTTAAGTAAATATTGGGCGAGGCAAATACTTGATTGGTTAGCCTCACCACGAGTTACTAAGTTCCATGGTGAATTATTTTTTAGATTAATTAGTAGACGTAAAAATAATTATCAAAAATTTGTTAGCCAGCAAATAAATTTAACTAAAATCGAAAAAGTTTTAGTAGTGCAACTAGACGCTATTGGTGATGTAGTTATTTCTACGCCATTTTTAAGAGAGTTACGTCGCAACCTACCTCATGCTTGGATTACTTTGATAGTCCAGCCATCTGTAGTTAATTTAGTTGAGTTATGTCCATACGTTAATGAAGTTTTAACTTACAAGCTAATTTATGGACGCTTTAGTCGGTTACGTAACCGTTGGCGGGAAATAAAATTTGCCCGCCAATATTTGTGGTCAAAATACTTTGATTTTGCTATTATTCCCCGTTGTGGTATAGATTTTTATAATGCTACTTTTCTTGCTTATTTTAGTGGAGCTAGTTTACGAGTGGGTTACTCAGAAAAGCTCAATCAACAAAAGCAAGAGTTGAATCAAGATTATGATTATTTATTCACTCATTTTGTGGCGATCGCAGAAGTTAAACATGAAGTAGAGAGAAATTTAGATGTTATCAAATTCTTAGGTGGTAAAGTTGAGGATGATTTTCTAGAATGCTGGACTAGCCCAGAAGATATAGCATTTGCTAGCCAGGTTTTATCTATCAATAATATTGATGACGATCATAATTTAGTTGTCTTCGCTCCAGGTGCAAGTGCGCGTAAAAGAATGTGGCCTATTGCCAACTTTATTGAGTTGGGTATTTGGTTGCAACAGGAATATAGTTTACGTATCCTAGCTATTGGAGGGACTGGTGAAGAAAAATTAGGTTTAGAACTAGAAAATGCGCTTGGTAATTCTGTAATTAATGTGATTGGTAAAACGACTCTCCGGCAGACACTTGCACTCATAAAAAGTAGCCGTTTGGTGGTAAGCAACGATTCATCACCAATTCATTTTGCCTCAGCATGTAGAGTTCCTGTTGTAGAAATCTCTTGTCATCCCCAGAGCGGATTACCCGAACATGAAAATTCTCCTAAGCGTTTTTCTCCGTGGGGTGTACCAAATATAGTACTTCAGCCGCAGGCTTTATCTCACAGTTGCCAAGAATGTTGTACTTATGATGAACCTCACTGCATTATGAATATTAGTGTTGAAGAAGTTAAAAAAGCAGTTGCAACTTTGTACTGCCAACAAAAGCCAGATTTTCTTAAAAAGCTAGGTTGCTAAGTCATCTGATTTGATGTGTTAGCTGTACTCATAGACAATTATTAAATACAAATGATGTTGATTATTATAGGAAATCAATATGCAATCTAAATTAAAATTAGAAAAACCTTTAGAAGAAGATTTAATTACACATGAGCATCTCAGTTATTTGGTGCAAAAGGGTATTCAGGAACACCAGTCCACAGTTGAATTATTAACTAATTTTTCCTCCCTCATATTAGAGTTAGGTAATCTCATGATTTCCACCTTCAAGCAAGGCAAGAAGGTGATTTTAATGGGTAATGGTGGTAGTGCTGCTGATGCTCAACATATAGCGGCTGAATTGGTGGGGAGATTTTATCGGGAAAGGTCTGGATTAGCAGCAATTGCTTTAACCACTGATACTTCTATTTTGACCTCTGTTAGCAATGACTATGGTTATGATGCTGTTTTTAGTCGTCAGGTTGAAGCTTTGGCTCAACCTGGGGATTTAGTCATTGGTATATCTACCTCTGGAAAAAGTCAAAATGTCCTATTGGCTTTAGAAGTTGCTTCTCAACATGGTTGTGTGACAGCAGCATTATTGGGGAAAGATGGTGGCTCGATCAAAGATAATGTGGATATTGCTTTAATTGTTCCTTCAAATAACACGGCTCGAATACAGGAAGTACATATTTTAATTGGTCATTTACTTTGTGAAATTGTAGATTCTGTATTTTCTATTTAATTTTCCGCTTGACAATATTGTCATATTCGACCTTTCATTAGTGCTATCCTCAAAACTAATAACGCTAAAAAAGTGCTGAAATTTTTAAATAAAACCTCAACGCAATTTTTAATTCAAGAGAAGTTCCCAGAGATGGAAGTTGCTGTAATCGGCGATTTAATGCTTGATCGCTACCTTTGGGGTAAGGTATCTCGAATTTCACCGGAAGCTCCTGTCCCAGTAGTACAAATTGAACAAAAAACAGTCTGTTTAGGTGGAGCGGGTAATGTCGCCTGCAATTTGGCTGCTTTGGGTTGTCAAGTGTTTTTAGCTGGCGTAATTGGTGCAGATTTAGAAGCCAATCTTCTGATTCAGGAAATGCAACGCTTAAATCTAATTACAGATGGGCTAGTTGTTGATTCAACTCGACCAACTACTGTAAAAACTAGGGTAATTGGTAAATCACAACAAGTTGTGCGATTAGATGAGGAATCAACTGCATTTATTAATGAAGATATTGAAAAACGTCTTTTAGATTATAGTTTGTCCCTTTTAGAACATGTAAATATTGTGATTTTATCTGACTATAAAAAAGGAGTGTTAACTGATAATTTTTTAATGACATTTTTGCACAAAGCCAATCTCATGCAGGTTCCTGTTTTAGTTGATCCTAAGCGTCAAGACTATACTGTTTACACTGGCGCAACAGCCATTACTCCCAATCGTTCTGAATCTGAACTAGCTCTTAATCGCTCCTTAGTAAGCGATCAAGATTTTGAAATTGCTGCTTTAGAATTACAAAGGAAATATGCTCTTGAAGCAGTTTTAATTACTCGTAGTGAACAGGGAATGACATTGCTGCATGATACAAATTTATCTCACTTACCCGCTTCATCTAGGGAGGTGTTTGATGTCTCTGGAGCCGGTGACTGTGTGATTGCAACATTAGCAGCTGCATTATCTGCTGGTTTATCTTGGGCTGAAGCTGCTGAATTAGCAAATTTGAGTGCTGGTATAACTATCCAAAAAGTTGGAACTGCACCTGTGAGAGTAGAAGAATTGCTGCAAGTCTTAGAACAGGAGGGAATTGCTTCTGCTAATAGTAAAGTATTGGAAGTGTCTGAGCTGATGAGACGTGTAGCTATTTGGCGTGCTGAAGGAAAGATTATTGCATTTACCAATGGTTGCTTTGATTTGCTACATGTAGGACATGTGAGCTATCTTGATCAGGCTAAAGCCATGGCAGATGTTTTGATAGTTGGTTTGAATACAGATTCATCTGTGAAACGCTTGAAAGGTGCAGAGCGTCCAATTATTCCAGAATTTGATCGTGCCAGAGTTTTAGCTGCGCTCAGTTCTGTGAGTGCTGTGGTTCTATTTGATGAAGATACACCAATTGAATTGATTCAGTCTATCAAACCGGATCTTTTGATTAAAGGGGCTGATTATCAAGGGAAAGAAGTTATAGGGGCAGAATTTGTACGTTCTTATCAAGGACGGGTAGAATTAATTCCGCTTGTTGAGGATAGATCTACTACAAATATTGTGAAAAAACTACGTAGAACTTCATCCTATGCAATTTAAACTGCATTACTTGTTTATATGAGAAAAGCTTTGTTTCTTGATCGAGACGGTGTGATCAACAAAGAAGTAAATTATCTGTATAAAATTCAAAATTTTGAATTTATAGCAGGCATTTTTGAAACTTGTAAGTTTTTTCAACAGAGAAATTATTTGTTGATTGTAGTTACTAACCAATCAGGCATTGCGCGCAATTTTTATTCTGAAGAGGACTTCATAATTCTGAATGATTGGATGCTTCATGAGTTCGAGAAACAAGCAGTTAAAATTAGTAAAGTATATTATTCACCATTTCATCCCAAGTATGGCATTGGTAAATATCAACAAGATTCTTGGTGTCGGAAACCAAATCCTGGAATGTTAATTCAAGCTAGGGATGAGTTTAATATTAATTTCTGTGAGTCTATATTAGTGGGTGACAAGGAAAGTGATATTGAAGCTGGTTTGAATGCTGGTGTCAAGCTGAATATCTTGGTGCGTTCTGGTCACAAAGTTAATGAAGGTTCTACGAAAGCAAACGCAATTATTGATTCAATCGTTGATTTGCCTAATTGTGTTCATAGTTTTGGTTTTATTAATTATTTTTGATGGGTTTAAGAGTTATTAGCTAATAATTAAATTAGCGATCGCTCTTACAAAATAGTATTTAAAAGCATCAGCTAAACAGTAATGAAGTAATGGTAACTCCACAATTTTTGCTGTTAACAAAAATCTAATTGTTCGCAAATAATCATGATGAAAAAACTGTTAATTACTGGCTCTTCGGGGTTAATTGGTTCAGAAGTATGCTTGCATTTTGCTGCTTTGGGTTGGCAAATTCACGGTGTTGACAATAATCAAAGAGCAGTTTTCTTTGGAACACAAGGAGATACTCGCTGGAACCAATGCAGGTTGCAGTCTTTAATCAAAGGCTTTGTGCATCATGAAATAGATATTCGGAATCGCCAAGGTATATTAGACCTGATTGATAGTTTACGCCCAGATGCGATCGTCCATACCGCCGCCCAACCTAGCCATGACCTCGCAGCAAAAATCCCCTTTGATGACTTTGACACCAATGCTGTGGGGACTTTAAACCTTTTAGAAGCAACTCGCCAATCTGTACCTGAAGCCCCTTTTGTTCATCTCTCCACAAATAAAGTCTATGGTGATGCTCCTAATGAAATCCCTATGTTGGAGTTAGATACCCGTTGGGATTATGCTGACCCCAATTATGAACATGGCATTCCAGAAACCTTCCGCATTGACCAATCTAAACATTCAATTTTTGGTGCTTCTAAAGTTGCAGCTGATGTCATGGTACAGGAATATGGGCGCTATTTTGGGCTGAAAACTTGTTGTTTGCGTGGAGGTTGTTTAACAGGCCCAAACCATTCTGGAGTGGAACTACACGGGTTTCTGAGCTATTTAGTTAAGTCCAACTTAGAAGGACGCACTTATAAAATTTTTGGTTATAAAGGTAAGCAAGTTCGAGACAATATTCACTCCTATGATGTAGCTCGTTTCATAGAAGAGTTTATCGCTAATCCTCGTTCTGGAGAAGTTTATAACCTAGGAGGCGGTAAAAACAATACTTGCTCAATTTTACAAGCTTTTGAAATAGTTGCTTCTCTTTCCGGTAAGCAAATGCTATATGAATATATAGACAAAAACCGCGAGGGCGATCACATCTGTTATTACAGCGATTTACGCAAGATGCAACAGCATTATCCCCAATGGTCAATTACTAAATCATTGACAGAAATATTTGCAGAAATTACTGCATCATGGCAATTACGATTGCAATAATTCATCAATTTAAACCTTGAAAGGCGAAAATCAGATTATGAATCGAATTGCTATTCGCTGTTTGAATAAGCTCAGATATATCTATTCAAACAAGTATCCTAGCCCGATGTCTATCAATATTGCTGATAGCGATTTTTTTCATTATCACTATCAAGGTCAACAAGCTGGTAACTACATCAAGGAACTGTTAATTCGCAATCAACCATGCATGATTTCCCGCCTGGGTTCTACTGAATTGTCTGCTATTATTACATACGTAAATATCCTTAATTCTAAGAATATTTTAAGTAGCTCTCTTCTATATATACAAGGAAAGATTGGTTTTTTTTGGTGGGATGAGTCTGTGATTCATGCTATGTGTAATGCTTCAGGTTTTTTCCCGGCAGATAGGAAGTTTTTGTATAAATTTGGTGAACAAATGATCCAAGATATTCAAAGCGTTGATGTTCTTGGTTCATGGCTCGATGGTGAAAACCTAATCAGCCACTTTATGAAGAAGGCTATTCGAGTACCTCTAGTAGATTTAGAACCTTACTACCATCTACACCCTTGGTCTGAGGTTTTGCAGGGTAAAACTGTATTAGTAATACATCCTTTTGAACACAGTATTCAAAGTCAATACAAAAAGAGAAAACTCTTATTTAAAAAAGCAGAAATTTTGCCTGATTTTGAGTTGAAAACTATCAAAGCAGTCCAATCAATTGCTGGCACTCATGCCAATTTCAATAACTGGTTTGATGCACTTAACTACATGTGTGAACAAATAGCGAATACCCAATTTGATGTTGCAATTATTGGTGCAGGTGCTTATGGCTTACCTCTAGCAGCTTTTGTGAAAAAGCTGGGTAAAAAAGCTATTCATTTAGGTGGTGCAACTCAAATCCTGTTTGGTATTCGAGGTGCTAGATGGGATGAGCGTCCTTTCTTTCAGAATTTGTTTAATGAACATTGGGTACGCCCTCTACCATCAGAAACTCCCCAGAATTTCACTAGTGTGGAAAATGGATGCTATTGGTAAATACAAAATACTTTCTTGCTATTGACAAATAATAATGATAACACTGAGTAAACTGGACAATTATCTGCCTAGACTGTTGTTAGTTAGTGAAGTTTCTCTAAGTCAAGAAGGTACGGGAATTAATCGTACTCTTGTTAACCTTTTAGAGGACTATCCTATTGATCACTTTATGCTTTACACATCAGATCAAAGTTTGCAAGAACAACAGACTGCGCCTCGGTTCCAGAAAAATGTTACTAATTTTCCAGCTAGATTTTTTCCCTATTTACAAAATCGCTTAGGTGCTTGGTTAAATCCCATTTTAGAAAAGTGTAACTATCAATTACTGGACTGGCTATCTTTAGCTAACTCCCAACAAATTGCTGATTTTTCCCCAGAAGTTATTTTAATTTGCCCTAACACTCCTTTAGGATTACTGATGGGATATAAAGTAACTCAGGATTTTGATGTTCCCTTCCTCATCTATTTTATGGATGATTGGGTAGCCCAGGATAATACTTCCTGGGTGACTGGCAATGTGCAGTTAGCTTGTAGTTCTATATTAAAGAAAGCGGCAGGTTGGTTGATGATTAGCCAACAATTAGAGAAAGATTTAGCACAGAGATATAATGTATCACCTAAGCGATCGCTAATTGTTCACAATCCAGTAGATTTATCTAACAAGACATTTCCTAACTTTCCATCTGAAACAGGAAAAACCTTTAAGGTGGTTTATGCAGGTTCAATCTGGCCTATGCACCATGACGCCATAGCAGTAATAGCACAAGCCATTTACGAACTGAGACATGATGGCATAGACATTGAATTAGTACTCCATACAGGGCTAAATTATTGGCAAGCCTACAAAGAAAACTGGGAAGCGTGGGAAGTTAACTATGGTTCTCTAATTCCTTATCAAGAACTTAATCAGTATTTACAACGGGCTAATTTGTTATTGGTAGCCTCCTCTTTTTTACCAGAATATGCTCATGTAACTCGTTCATCAGTGCAAACTAAAATAACAGATTACATGGCTGCTGGTAGACCTATAATTAGCTGTGGGCCAAGTTATGCAGCCAATAATATTTTTATCAAACAATGGAACTGTGGATTTGTTTGTGAAACCAATACAATTCCTGAAGTCAAACAAATATTACTAACGCAAATGATAAGGAAAAGCTTAGGTGAAACTGTAGCTAAAATAGCTTTTGATGTCCTCAAAAATCATTTTGATAAGTCTAAAGTTAACAGCAAGCTTTATCAATTTATTGCAAACACTCGTGTTGCAAACGTGAACACAATATTAGGATTTTCAAACAAGAGATGGTAATGATTAACTTTCCTATTACATTAAAAGACTTACCCTTGCCTCCAGAAGGGAAAACAGGCTGGCCGTGGACAGAAGAATTTCTACCTTTAGCAGAAAAAATGCCAGATGGTTCAGCCTGGCCGCGCATTACTATTGTTTCTCCTAGCTACAACCAAGGACATCTAATCGAAGAGACTATCCGTTCAATCTTGCTTCAAGGCTATCCCAATCTTGAGTATATTATTGTTGACGGTGGTAGTACTGATCAGACATCTGAAGTTATTCAAAAATATCAAAAATATATCACCTATTGGGTTAATCATAAACCTACGACAGAAAATGAAGCTGTTCATAAAGTAAATCAAGGGTTCAAAAAATCTACAGGTGAAATTTGTGGTTATCTCAACACTGATGATTTATATCTTCCTGGGACATTAAAGTTTGTCGCAGAACATTTCGTTCAACATCCTCATCATGACTTTATCTGTGCTCAAACTACTTTTATAGATGGTGAATCAAAACCTATTAAGGGCTTTGAAGAACTTTTTATGGTTGAAATTAACCATATAACCATGACTGAAGAATGTCACATCGCTCAACAATCTACTTTTTTTCGAGCGAATACTTTTGAAAAAATAGGATATTTTAATGAAAACTTTATTTATTGTTTTGACTATGAATTTTGGCTCAGAGCTTTTATTGCAGGACTAAATTTTGAAGCGAGTCGCCAAGTAATTTCTAAATATAGGCTACATACTACCAACAAAACTACAACTGCTTATAGCCTAGGAAAATTTGATCGGGATTTTGTCAATATTTATCAGTCATACTTATCTAATAAAGAACTGAAGCCCCTGTACAGAAAAGGAATTTATCGAGGTTTAGCAAAAGCATCTTGTTTATTGTTTGTTCATCTAGAGTCCAGCCAGAACATTCATACAGCTCGTCGTGCCTTTTTGCAGATTATCTTACAAAGACCTGGAATTTTGCTAGTTTCCTCGATCTGGCCTACTTTAATTGTAGCTACAATTCCAATTCAAGTCCGGGAACTTTGGCGAAAAATCAAACATAGTCGTTCAAAGCTGGTATCTTCGTTAGGGTAATAGCATATCGTATTCAAGACAAACTTATCCTCACAATAATATTGTCATCACTGGTATTTAAAAAGTGGTTAAAGTATTTCTTGTCTGCTCAGGTTTAGGCAATACAAATCGAGGTTATGAATCATTTACTCAAGAATGTTTTGATACCTTATCTCAAGATTCTAAATTGGATATTACCTTATTTAAAGGAGCAGGAAAAGCTGCTCAAAAGCAGATTGCTTTGTGGAACCTAAAACGAGACAGTTGGGCAGCAATTTATTTAGGTCAATTAATAGGTAAAGATGCTTATTATGTCGAGCAATTAACATTTACGCTGAGTCTGTTGCCACATATTTATCAACAGCAACCCGATGTCATTTATTTTAGTGACGGTATAGTAGGAAATATTCTCTGGCACTGGCGAAAAAGAACAGGGCTAGGTTATAAACTTTTGTTTTCTAATGGCGGGCCTCTGGCACCTCCATTTCATCGTTGGGATCATGTGCAACAGGTTGCACCCGTGCATCTCCAGACTGCTGTCAACGCAGGAGAAGCATTGGAAAAACAAAGCTTAGTACCTTACGGTATTAAATTAGATGCTCAATTGGAGATTTTATCTGCTGCTGAAAAAGCTAGTCTGCGGCGTAAATTAGGACTACCAGAAAATCTGGCAATTGTCTTATCGGTAGCAGCAATTAATAAGTCGCACAAACGCATGGATTATTTAATTCGTGAAATAGCTCAGTTACCAAAACGACGTCCTTATTTATTAATGTTAGGACAAATGGATGCAGAGTCATCAGAAATTATAGAGTTAGGCAATCAATTATTAGAGCCAAATCAAATTCAAATTAAAACTGTTACCGCTCATCAAGTTGCCGATTACTATCGAGTGGCAGATGTTTTTGTACTTCCTTCTTTATCAGAAGGATTACCAAGAGTATTGTTGGAGGCTATGTCTTATGGTTTACCGTGTCTGGCTCATGATTATGAAGTAACACGCTTTGTTCTTAAGGATGAAGGATATTTAGCAAACTTCCAAATTCCGGGTAATTTGGCAAATTTAATACAGCTTTGTTTAAAACAAACTGATAATAGTTCCAAGTATCGACGACATCAATTAGTGTATAAAAATTTTAGCTGGAGCCAACTACTTTCTACTTATGTAGACATGATTCATCGTTGTGTAGTTAATTAAATCTGGCAAATTAATAAATTAACTACTTTCATGATTTTAACTCTTAATGTGTGGCTAAGAGATAAATAAATTAGACCACTTAAGATTGATTATGTTTGGAAATTAAGATTTTATTCATCAAAATTATTAAAGAATATGAGCCAGATTAAGTTTAGCGTTATTATCCCGACTTATCATCGCAATGACTTACTAGCAAAATGCCTAAATTGCCTTGCGCCTGGTGTGCAAACATTACCTGCAAATCAGTATGAAGTCATTGTGAGTGACGATGGTTTCAAGACGACGGCTGAGGAGATGGTTCAGCAGCATTATCCTTGGGTAAAGTGGGTTGCAGGTCCACGTAAAGGCCCGGCTGCAAATCGTAATCATGGGGCGAAGTACGCCGAAGGTGAGTGGTTAGCTTTTACGGATGATGATTGTTTACCTGATCCTCAGTGGTTAGCAGCTTATGCTGAACTAATTATCAGCAAGGCTTCCTGTTCTATTTTAGAAGGTAGAGTATATGTTGACCGCCCGCAAAAGTCTTTAGCCGAACAGTCTCCTATCAATGAAGTTGGTGGCTATCTCTGGTCATGTAACTTTGCAATTGAACGACAGGTATTCGAGTCATTACAAGGCTTTGATGAACGCTTTCCTTATGCTGCAATGGAAGATGTAGATTTCAAATTCAGAATCAATGAAGCAAATTACCCAATTTATTTTGTAAGGAATGCAGCTATTTGTCATCCTTGGAGACGGCAAAATGGCTGGAAACAATTTAAACAACACCAAGAATCAACTTTTATATATTTATCCATACATCCGGAGGAATTAAATAGAATAAACTCCGTTTTTTATCTCAGACATGCTTTGGTCAGTTTTGTTAAACAAACTATACCTTTGGCAATTAAATTTAAGTTTTCTGGATTTGATTATTCACTGATGCATCATTTTACTTCTCTGCAAATGTTTTTTCAGCTTGCCTTCAACAAAAGAAATTAATTTTTATTTAGTTGGTTTGATTATTGATTATTGAGGAGATGAAAGTATGATACAGAATGATATAAATTTTGTAGGAAAAAAAACTAAAAGATAGACTTGTTGCTTCACCATGTCTAAAACTAGGAACTGGTTACGGCGGCGAAACCTGTAGAAATTTGATTTTAAAAAATAAAATCCAATATTTTGGAACTGATATGGTCTCAGGTATAGGTGTAGATTTTATAGCCAATTTTGAAGATTCTCCTGAGAAAGTCCGCTCTGTATTTACATCTATTGGTAAGTTTTCTACTATACTGGTACTCAATGTTTTAGAACATACTTTTAATCCTATTCAAGTTTTAGATAATGTTATTGAACTTCTTGAAACTGGTGGGATTTGTGTTGCTGTTACCCCTGTGTTATGGCCTTTGCATAATTATCCTGACGATTGTTGGCGAATCAATCCCAACTTTTACGAAGAATACTGTCGTCGTAAAAATCTCAATCTTCTAACTAACTACTTTGAATATATCAGATTTGCTAAAGTCAAAGATTTAACTGACTCAGAAAATAACTATCAATATCCTCAACCTTGGCATTTTAAGACTAGATATTCAACATTAGTTTCTAAATTCATTCATAAGTTATTTAATACTCATGGGCGATCTATGTTTTTTCCATCTCATGTAACTGTAGGATGTGTAATACAAAAATAAATGAAACCTCAAAATCTTGTAACTGTAATCATCCCAACATATAATTATGCTCACTATATCCAAGAAGCTATTGACAGTGTTCTAAATTCTAACTTTCCCCAAGAGGAGATTGAAATTATCGTAATTGATGATGGCTCTAAAGATAACACTTTTGATATAGTCGCTGCTTACGGAAGTCGAGTCAAATATATTTTTCAAGACAATGCGGGTAAGGCTTGGGCAACTAAGGTAGGCATAAATCATAGTCAAGGTAAATATATCTTTAATTTAGATGCTGATGATTTGTTTTTGCCTAATAAGATTTCAGAAGTTGTGAAAATATTTGAGAGTGACCCTGAGATGGTTCATGTGGCGCATCCAGCAATTTGTTGGCAGGTGGAAAAAGATGTAAAAACACCTGAACTACTTCCTCAAAATATATTAGGACACAAGCTTTATGGACGGGAATTATTGAGGTTTTTCTACACTCGCAATATTCTTTTTGGCGGTGGTTCAACTTTTGCTGGGCGTAGAGAGGCTTTGAGAAAGTTTTCTATCCCAAAACAAGTAGATATGTATATTGATGAGTACCTTGTGATGTGTACTTTGAATCAAGGTTATTCATACTTTATTAACTCTCCCTTGTCTATTTGGAGAATTCATGGAAATAATTTTTCTGATGCTTTTGACCCTAGTGTTTATGAAGTCAAAATGCGAAGAAGTTTTAACAGTATTGAGGCTGTATTGAATAATTTAGAGGGATTTGATCAATACATTTTCAGTTTATATTATTTAAAGTTAAAAATATTTAATATTGCTGTTAAAGAAAAATTAAATAATAAAAAATTTTCAGATATTGTAGATATGTGGTTATTTTTTATTACTCACTTTAACTTTCTTAGTAAAGATTATTTGAGAGTAATTAAGGCATATACACTGCTAAATAGGAGCGTACCGACGTCTGCACTCAATGTAATGAAACAAATGAAAGCAAGATTCACAATTTAAATTATTGAATTTATTTAGTATTTTTTTATAAAAATAAAACTATAGTGCTAATATTTACTCTCATTCCCCAACTGCCTCCTGCTATTGATGGTGTAGGAGACTATGCTCTTAACCTAGCTTGCCAACTCCGCAAGGACTGCAATATTCAAACTCATTTTATTGTAGGTAATCCAGAATGGTGTGGTGCGACAGAAATCGAGGGTTTTGCTGTGAGTCAGGTAAGCGATCGCTCTGCTGATGGCTTGCTCAGTGTATTATTAGGCGATCGCCCCTCTGCTGTCTTACTCCATTATGTTGGCTACGGTTATGCTCAACGAGGTTGTCCAGTCTGGTTGATTAAAGGTTTACAGCGTTGGAAAACTTTATTTCCACAGCAACCATTGATCACTATGTTTCACGAAATCTCAGCTTCAGGCCCACCCTGGACTAGTGCTTTTTGGTTATCGTCATTACAAAGAAGTTTAGCAGCCAGTTTAGCCCAATTGAGCGATCGCTGTCTGACTAGTAAACAACTTTACGCAGAAATAATTGCTAACATTAGCCGAGGTAAACATCCTCAAATTCCAGTACTACCTGTATTTTCTAATATAGGAGAACCAAAAGAATTACTACCTTTATCAAAACGTCAACAGCGCTTAGTTGTTTTTGGAAGTGTAGCCAACCGCATAAGAGTTTACCAAGAATCTCAAGCAGTTTTAGATTATGTTTGCCAAAAACTAAATATTCATGAAGTTTGGGACATAGGGAATCCTACTGGACTAAATCTATCTTCGAACACAAAAGTACCTATCCTAGAAATAGGAAAGCAACCTGCTGAAGAAGTGAGTGATATTCTGGCAGATTCTGTAGCTGCATTCTCGAACTATAACCCCGATTTTTTAGCCAAGTCAACTATTTTTGCCGCCTATTGTGCTCACAGATTACTACCTATTAACGCTAAAAGTAGTATCTCAATAGTCGATGGTATAGAAACAGGAAAGCATTATTGGATGCCTAATCCTCAAAGCAGTTATGAGCCAGGGGATAAATTGGATATGCAGGCGATCGCAGATTATGCTTATTCTTGGTATCAAACCCATAATTTGTCAAATCATGCGAGCCTATTTGCTGCCAAGCTACTAGAAGTTAGTCATACATAATCTAGTTATTAAGCAGTAGAAATTATGTATTTTTTTAATCTCCATGATGTCATATAAAATATTACCTTATCTTAAGGAGCTTATTTGTAGTGTTGTCAGAAATTGATGTTTCTATACCCGTGTTTATCCTGCATTGGAACTGTCCTGAAGAATGCTTAAAAACCTTACAGTGTTTTCTAGATCAGGATTTACCTCTTGAAATTTCAGTAATAGATAATGCCTCAAATCCAAATCAACTGCAAATTCTGAAACAGCACCTGCCTGCTAACGTTAAACTAGTGCTCCTTTCAGAAAATAAAGGTTGGGGCGGTGGCTTTAATATTGTCCTTTCTGAATGGTTAGTTGCTAATACCAAATCACCTTATTGTTTTGTCAGTGCTCATGATGCAATTCCTCAAGATAATTGCTTACAAATTTTAGTAGAAAGCATGGAAAATGACCCTAAACTTGGCATAGTTTGCCCAGAATATGGTGATGCTATGCTGCCAAAGTTTTCTCCACTCCGTTGTTCATATTTTATACCTACAAAACCCCAGTCTCCAGGCACGGTTGAAGCTGTGGATATCCCACATGGCACATTAACGCTTTACCGGAAACAATGTCTAGCTGAAATTGGTATTTTTGATGAAAGATACTTCGCCTATGGTGACGAGTACGATTTGGGTTTACGCGCCCAGCGTTACAACTGGAAGGTTGGCATGGTTTGGGGCGCAGTTGTGATTAATCCAGGTTCATGGACACCTAGCCCCATCAAACATTACCTGATTTCACGTAACTCATTACTCTTGGCTCAAGTCTATGGCGGATGGTTGCAAGGTATATTACGAGCATTTTTAATGCTGATCAATAGTGTAAAAATAGTACTACTGCCTTCAATTTTTTCCACTGAAAAATCAGTACTAATCCAAATTTTTTGGGCTAGATTAAAAGCTATTTGAGACTTTCTCTCTAGAAGCTATGGTCTTCCAATAGTAAGACTTCCTAAATAGGAAGTTAAATATGATATCACCTACTAAACACTTGTGAAAATATTAATTTATTCTCCCTCATTTTACCCAAATATTGGAGGGGTGGAAACAATTGTCTCAACTTTATGCCATGAATTTATAGACCAGGGAAATGAAGTCAAACTCATATCGCAAACTCCAGCAATAGACTCAAAAAAGTTTCCCTTTGAAGTCATTAGACAGCCTGGTTTAAAACAAATGCTCCAGCTAATGCATTGGTGTGATGTTTACTTTCAAGGCTGTGTTAGTTTGAAAGGTTTTTGGCCTTTACTACTTGTACCTAAGCCTTTAATATTGACGCATCATACTTGGTATCGTCGTATCAATGGTAGTTTAGGTGTGCAAGATTATCTCAAAAAGTTTGTGACTCGGTTTGCTACTAATATCTCAGTTAGTCATGCTTTGGCAGCAAGTATACCAGCAGCATCTAGTATAATTCCTAATTCCTATAGAGAAGATATTTTCTATGAAATTCCAGATATCCCCCGTACTCAAGAACTTGTTTTTTTAGGTCGTTTGGTTTCTGATAAAGGAGCTAATTTACTACTAGATGCATTAGCTGAACTCAAATATATGGGACTAACACCGAAATTGACAATTATTGGTAGTGGACCTGAAGAATCTAACTTGCGTCAACAGGCAAAGGACTTAAAAATTATGGAGCAAGTTAATTTTGCTGGAGTCAAAGTTGAGCATGAGTTAGCTAAAACATTAAATACTCACCAAATTATGGTGGTGCCTTCTCTCTGGGAGGAACCATTTGGTATTGTTGCATTAGAAGGAATTGCCTGTGGTTGTGTGGTTGTGGGTTCAGAGGGTGGAGGCTTAAAAGATGCGATTGGCCCATGTGGTATAACATTTCCTAATGGAGATGTAAAAGCACTAGCACTTACTTTGTTTAATTTTTTACAAAACCCTGAGCAGATCGCAGCCTACAAATCCAATTCACATTCTCATCTATTACGTCATCGGAAATCAGCCGTGGCTAAGGCTTATTTAGAAGTAATCGAGGCAGTAATTAAGTGAACGATTTAATCAGGTTTCTAGCTCCCGTTGCCGTTTTATTTATCTTATACTTTTCCTTTCAGAACTGGCGTACTTCTATCAAAACTGTATTGGTATTAGTAGTAGTTGAGGGTGCTTTGCGGAAGTGGTTTTTACCTGGAGCCAGTCAGTTTATTTATTTTCTTAAAGATATAGTATTAATTGGTGCTTATTTGCGCTATTACTTTTTCTCGCCCTCTGAAAACACCTTTCGGATTAAAGGCAATCCAGCAGCTGAGGCATTAGTGGCTCTAATTTTACTGCTGATTGCCTGGTCTTTGTTTCAAGCTTTTAATCCTAGTCTAGGTTCCCCTATTATTGGTATTTTCGGACTCAGAGGATATTTGTTATATATTCCACTGGTGTGGATGTTACCTAATTTATTTCGTTCAGAAGATGAGCTTTATCGATTCTTACGCTCCTACCTACTGTTGGTAATACCAGTAGGTATCTTGGCAGTATTACAATTTTTCAGCCCCCCCTCCAGTCCCCTGAATGTCTATACCCAAGATATTGAATTAGATGTTGCTACTTTTGGAGACCCAAGTTCAGTCAATGCTCGCGTAACTGGCACTTTTTCATACATTGCTGGTTATTCAGTTTATGTACTTATTTCCTTTGGTTTAGCAGTTCCTTTGTTAGCTGTTAAGCAATCTCAGTGGTGGCGCTGGGCAACGATCGCCGAATTAATACTCATTGTGGCCACTTCTTTCATGAACGGCTCCCGGGGCGTAATTTATACTGAATTTTTATTTCTTGTAGGTTTTTTTGGATTACAGTTACTGACAACTCCTGCCAAAGTTATAGCGTTGATTAGGCGGTTTACTGTACCGATCATCGCTGTGACAGCTGGTATCCTGATTTGGTTTCAGTCAGCCTTTAATGCTTTTGAAAAGCGTGCTGCTAACAATGATGATACATCTTATCGGATGACGATACTCTTCACTGAACCAATAGATTTTGTACGGCTTAAAGGAATGGATAGCTACGGTGTGGGCATAACCCACCAAGCAACACCAGCATTACGTCAAGCTCTGGACTTACCTAATCCAGAGTCCATTCCTGTGTATTACGAGTCAGAACCTGGGCGAATTATGTTAGAGTTGGGCCCTCTAGGTTTTGTTATGTGGTATTCACTGAGATTAATATTAATTTTCTTACTTTTGAATACATTCCTCAAATTAAAGCGTCCTCTACTGAAACAACTAGCTCTATCGGCTTTTCTACTCCACTTGCTGCTCATAATCAGCCAGCTTGTGTTTAATCATACTCTCCTCGTCTACTACTGGTTTTTGGCAGGCTTTATCTTTTTGCTACCCAAACTGGAGCAGATAGAGAACCAGAAAAAACTGGAATTATTACAGCAATATAATGTCTCAGCCACCTATTTCCCTGATACACCCTACAGGTAATCCTTTCGCCCGCAACGCGGCGGTTGCGCTAGGAGAGGCAGGTTTGTTAAAGGAGGTAATTACAACTGTTGCCCACAACCCCGCAGAAAGTTTCAACCGCTATTTAAAGTTGCTTCCTGTTTCTCTAAGTAAAACTATTAGCAATGAACTAGGGCGACGTACTTGGATACCTCCAAATAATCTACCTATCCAAACACATCCTTGGCGTGAAGCAATAAGAATTTCCCTGCTCAAAAGTGGACTGAATCGGCATTTGGGTTTAAATTCTCAAAGTCTGATTGACTGGGTTTATGCTGGACTTGATCGCCATGTTGCCCAGCATCATCTCCAGGGTCTAGCAGCAGTTTATGCTTATGAGGATGGGGCTGCTACAACCTTTGAGGTTGCCAAGCAAAAGGGAATTTTATGTTTATATGACTTACCTATCCTGTTCTACCGCATGGCGCGGGAGATTCAGCAACAAGAGGCGCAACTGTTCCCAGAATTGTCTTCATCACTACAAGCAGTGCGAGAACCTGATTGGAAGTTGAGACGCAAGCAACAGGAAATAGCACTAGCAGACCATATCTTTGTCGCCTCTTCCATCACCCAGCAATCTTTACTCAGAGAAGGAGTTAGTTCTGACAAAATCACAGTGATCCCCTACGGCGCACCAATTGATTATTTCCAACCCCAACCGAAACTAGATAAGACTTTTCGCGCTTTGTTCGTGGGTAGGGTTGGCCCTCGTAAGGGAGTTCATTATCTCATCAAAGCATGGCAAGAGCTGCGGCTTCCCCAAGCTGAATTGATGTTGGTAGGCGTGAACGAATTCCCCCAAAGCTGGCTGGCTCAACTTCCAGAGAGTGTACGTTACATTCCTTCAGTACCTCATGGGACTCTCAATGAGTATTACAGTAACGCTAATGTATTTGTGTTTCCTTCCTTAGTGGAAGGCTTTGGGCTAGTGTTGTTGGAAGCAATGGCCTGTGGGATTCCGGTGATTACAACTCCTAACACAGCAGGCCCTGACATCATCACCGATGGTGTAGAAGGTTTTATTGTGCCCATTCGTGATGTAGAAGCACTTAAAGAAAAACTCGAATGGTGCGATCGCCATCCAGTAGAATTGGCTCAAATGGGACGTGCTGCCCGTCGTCAGGCTGAACAGTTGACTTGGGAAGCCTATCGAGAAAGTTTGGCTCGTCAGGTGTTGTCGCTACTAAAAATTAAGTAGGGAGAAATAATGGCTAATACCACTTTTCACTTGTGGTTCCCTAATATTTTTGAATTCAAAGGTGGCATTCAAACCTACTCGGCTTTTTTACTAGAAGCTTTGCAAAATCTTTACCCTAGCGATCGCTATGAGGTTTTTCTCAAGCATGATAAATCTCCGGCTGCTGATTTCTCCAGTTTAGCCCCGACTGAGTTTCACTGTACTGGGTTCATGCCATCACAACTGAGAACACCGACATTTGCGGCACAGTTATTTGGCTGGGGATTTTGGCAACGTCCTGATTTGGTAATTTCTAGTCACCTAAATTTTGCCGTAGTTGGTCGTCAATTGCGGCGATTGACAGGGACGCCATATTGGGCAGTGGCTCATGGTGTGGATGCTTGGAATATTCAACGCCCAGATTTACAGCTGGCTTTACATGATGCCGATCGCATTTTGGCAGTCAGTGGGTACACACGCGATCGCCTACTCGAAGAACAAAACCTCGATCCCGCCAAGGTTTCTCTGTTACCAAATACTTTTGATACGGAGCGGTTTCAAATTGCCCCTAAGCCACAATATCTACTGGAGCGGCATAAATTAACTATTGAACAACCAATTATTTTGACAGTTGCTCGGTTGGATAGTAGTGAAAAATACAAAGGGCACGACCAAATTCTGCAAGCCATGCCAGTTATTCGCCGAGCAATTCCCAATGTCCACTATATTTTAGTAGGCAAAGGTAATGATCGCCCCCGCATTGAAAAACTAATTAATGAATTAAACCTCAATGACTGCGTCAGTCTAGCAGGATTCATCCCAGATACTGAACTTTGTGACTACTACAATCTCTGTGATGTGTTTGCTATGCCTAGCAAAGGTGAGGGATTTGGTATTGTCTATCTAGAAGCTTTAGCTTGTGGTAAACCCACTTTAGGGGGTAATCAAGATGGTGCAGTTGATGCTCTCTGTCATGGGGAATTAGGTGTACTTGTGAATCCTGATAATGTGGAGGCGATCGCCCAATCACTCATACAAATTTTAGGCGGTATTTATCCTCATCCCATCCTCTATCAACCCCAAGCTTTACGCCAGGAAGTTACTGCCAGATTTGGCTTTGCACAGTTTCAAAAAACTCTAGCTGAGTTGATGCAAATGAGATCTCAGATATAAGTTTTACCAACAAAAATCAATTTTATTTTTGAAAATCGAGAGACGTTGCCCTGCAACGTCTTTTTTTGGCAAATAATTCTTAAAATTACCAATGAAAGTATTACAAGTCATACCCTCAATCAGCCCAGCAATGGGAGGGCCTACTGAAGTTGTGCTGAATTTAGTAAAAGCCACACGCCAGCTTGGGGTCGATGTCGAAATTGTTACCACTAATCATGATGGAAATGATGTATTGGATGTGCCTGTACATCAACGTACTTTGTATAAAGAAGTACCTATCTGGTTTCTCCCGCGTGCGGCTATGCGGATGAAAGACTTTATCTTCTCTGCTGATTTAGCACCTTGGCTATGGCGTCATCTCCGTGATTATGACTTGCTAGAAACCCACTATCTGTTTTCCTATGCGCCTAGCTGTGCCGGGGCGATCGCTCGTTGGCAAGGCATCCCCTATTTAGTAAATACAATGGGTCAGTTGTCATCTTGGGCACTAGCTCAGAGTCAGCGCAAAAAACAAGTCTACTCTTGGTTGATTGAGCGTCGTCATCTCAATAATGCGGCGGTGATTCACTGTACGGCTGCTGGTGAGGCGGAAGATGTGCGGAACTTCCAAGTGAACACACCAATTATTACCTTACCGTTGGGAGTAAATCCACCCCAGCTTTTGCCTGATGCGAAGCAAAAGCTACGCCATCTCTACGGTATTTCTCCCCAAACTCCTGTGGTGTTATTTTTGTCTCGCTTACACTACAAAAAACGCCCAGATTTCCTGGTACGAACACTGAGTAATCTTGCGAAACAAAACCATGATTTTCACTTAATCTTTGCTGGTTCTGGGGAAGTAGAGTATGAAACTGAACTCAAGAACCTGGTGTCATCCCTCGGTATAACTAAGCAAGTTACCTTTGCTGGTTTTGTCATTGGACAAGACAAAGATTTGCTCCTACAAGGGTCAGATTTGTTTGTCCTACCCTCCTTTTCTGAAAATTTTGGTATTGCTGTGGCTGAAGCGATGGCGGTGGGACTACCTGTGGTGATTACGCCAGGAGTGCAGATTGCGCCGGAAGTAGCGGCGGCGGAAGCGGGATTGGTAGTTGAGGGTGAACTGGAACCATTAACAAATGCGATCGCTCAATTACTCATATCTCCCAGCCTCAGACAGCAGCTAGGAGAAAATGGCAAGCGCCTAGTTAGACAACGATATGCTTGGGAAGCGATCGCCCGCAATCTGACTTCTGTTTACTCAGCAGTCATTCACAAACAACGCCTTCCTGAGCATCTCCTCAGTGATACTTACCCATTGCCTGTAAAACTAACTACCATGTAGTAATTAGTGGTTCATATCAAAATTTTTGATAGGTTTGTAGTAAGTACTAAGGTGCTTAAGAATGAAATACACCACTAGTTCAAAATCAATTTTGCTAATGAAACGGTTACACAACCAATTCAAAAAATATAGGCTTTTTGCCTTAGTAGGCTTGATTTTGGTGTTGCTGAGTGCAATTCCTGTTAGACTGGCGATCGCCTCTCATCAAGCCCCGCGCCCTCAAGCTTTCCTGGTTCTTGGTGGTGATCCTAAAAGAGAAGAATTCACTGCGGAAATTGCCAAATATTATCCTTCCTTGGATATCTGGGTTTCTACTGGTTCTCCGCCAGATAGAGCTCGTGCTATCTTCCAAGCCGCAGATATTCCAGATAGTCGTGTACATCTTGATTATCGTGCTGCTGACACTGTGACTAACTTTACTACCCTGGTTGCAGATTTTCAAAAACGTCAAATTAAGCACGTATATTTAGTTACCTCTGAATTTCATATGCCTAGATCAAAAACCATTGCAACTCTGGTTCTGGGTAGTCAAGGCATAACTTTCACTCCTCTTTCTGTACCTTCTAGTAGACCGAGAGAATCCAAGGTGCGTATCCTTCGTGATGGTGGTCGCGCCCTCCTGTGGATTGTTACGGGTCGTACCGGAGTCAGTCTTAATCCTCGTGCTCATAACCCATTGTATGCGTCTAGATAATTACACCCTTGGCAGTTACACTCCTGGCGCACCCTACTGGAAGCAAATTCTGTGGTACTTCCTGGGGTCGCCTTTGCTGGAAAGTCATTTGTTACCAATCTCTACATTCAAGGTTTGGTTACTCCGTAGTTTTGGCGCCAAAATTGGTCAACAAGTCCGGATTAAACCAGGAGTGCGGGTCAAGTTTCCTTGGCGATTAACTGTTGGTGATTGTGTTTGGATTGGCGAAGACACCTGGATTGACAACCTGGCTCATGTAAAAATCGCCAGTCATGTTTGTCTGTCACAGGGTGTTTATCTTTGTACTGGCAATCATGACTGGAATCATCCCCATTTTAAGCTGAGGCCTGCGCCAATTCATATTGAGGAGAGTAGTTGGATCGCTGCCAAATCGGTGATTGGGCCAGGGGTTACTGTTGGACAAGGGGCAATACTGACTCTCGGTGGAGTCACTGGGCGTTCATTAGAGCCAATGGTAATCTATGCAGGTAATCCTGCTCAACCCATCAAGAAACGCAAACTCAGACAATCTGAAGATGTGGTTCGCATTTCTGCTCAAGATTAGGGTCAAGAGTCATATCTTAATTAGCACTTGTGAGGATTCAGGGAAATATACCCTATCGCTTATCGCCAAAGCTGGAAATTAAGTGACAAACATTAACATTCTCAACTATTTTTAATATTTATTATTGATTAATTCCCAAAATTTATAGTTAACACTAATCAGTTTTGAAGTTTGTCACTGTTTTGTAAAACTTAATTGATAAGTGTTGTCAAACTAACTGTTGGGGATAGAAACTAAGAGTACAACACACGCAATTATTTTTATGAATGCTATTTCTAGGATTGAATTCAAGCAGCCAAATTGGCAAGCTGCTATCCTATTGACTTTAGGCTTCTGGCTTGGTGCCAGCCTAATTTTAGACTGGGTAATTATGCCTAGCCTTTATGTTTCTGGCATGATCAACCAACCTGGTTTTACGACAGCAGGCTATGTGATTTTTTGGAATTTTAATCGCCTGGAATTATTATCTGCGGCTGTAGTATTGACTGGTGTACTAGCTATTAGTAAAACCCAATCTCAATGGCGATTTAACGGTATTGTTTTATCTATGCTGCTCTTAGCTGTAGCTTTGCTTGACACCTATGTTTTAACTCCACAAATGTGCGCGACAGGTGTTAATCTCAACTTATTTGCAGCAGCAGCTACAGTACCAGACACCATGAATTTACTCCACGGTAGCTATTTCGCCCTGGAAGTACTCAAGTTGTCAGTAGGTGGTGTACTTTTAAATTGGTGCTGGCGTCAAGCATAAAATATCACGTAGAGACGTAGCATTGCTACGTCTCTACATATATGTATTGCATTGCCCGTTATATTGCCTGATTAAGGTTCGGTTTCAGAATCGTTAAAAAACAACAGACGTATAGCAAGGATTGCAAATCCCACAGCAGCGATCGCTTTTAATAAACGTGTAGGTAAAAATTCCGCTACAGCACCCCCTGCTAATGATCCCAACAAACTGGTTAGGAGCAAAGCCGCCGCAGTCCCAAAAAACACAGCACGGGGAGATTGGCTGCGTCCAGAAAGTGCGATCGCTGCTAGCTGACTCTTGTCACCTAATTCTGATAAAAAAACTGTAATAAAGCTTAGTCCTAAAAGATTCCAGTCCATGTGATTAATTAATTGGGGAATAGGGTATTGGGCAAGGAACGATGAGGGAGAAATACCAAACGACAAATAACAAATAACAAACACCTAACCCTTGATTACATCCCAAAACAGCATCAGGGAAATGAACAGCAACATCATCCCTGCTGATTTATTTACGGTTTTTGGGCTGAGTCTACTAGACATCCAACTCCCAAGCAATACACCCAATAAGCTGGTTGTGACTAATGCAGCCGCAGAACCAACAAAAACTACCCACGGTGCATGAGATTCTGCACTCATTAACAAGGTGGATAGCTGAGTTTTATCGCCAATTTCCGCGAGAAAAATGGTGATAAAAGTAGTACCGAAAACAACCGCTACAGACTCCTGTTTTTTGGGACTCGCAATAACTACAGGCTGAACTGACTCAGCGATCGCATTATTTAAGTTACTCTCAAAGCTGTCTTGTGGTTCTTGTGGGCTTTCAGTCTCAGCTATGACAGAAAGGCTCAAAGGTGCAGAGTCAAGTTTCACAGGCTGTAGTTTTGTTTCTAGATTGTTTTCATATTCTTCTCATTTTCTCAGATTTTTGTAATAAATTGCAACCCTATTGACCCAAAACACAAAAAATTTCTGTAGAGACGTCTCTACAAACCAACAGCTTGGTCAAAACGGATGATTTCCAAACTGCGATCGCCATATACTCCTTCTATTTGCTGACGACAGCAGTCGATAGCAAAATCATTTAATTCTTCTGGCTCAATCCCATACATATCTTGAAAGACCTCTGTTTCCACACGGCAGAAACGCGGACGTTCTGGGTAAATACGGCATTCTCGCGTGGTATGGTCAAAGTTAACGCACCATCCCCCTTCACCTACCATGCTCAGATAAAGCTCTAGTTCTGCGGGTGAGAGATACTCCTCTAAATCTGGACGTTCTGTGGGGTCAAGATGACAGCAGGCTCCACATTGTTTGATACATTGCCAAGTTGACATAATTTGAGGAATGGGGCATTGCTAGTAGAGACGTAGCTACGTCTAACAATCATTTTATGTCTTTTCTTATAATTTTGTTAAGTAAATTAAATCTGACAACCCATCGCCGGATATGATCAATTGCGGGATTGTGCAACGTCAATTATTGAATCTTTTAAGACAATTGGGAGGAAAAATGTTTGAAGCTTTAGCTAATATCAATTGGGAAGTGATTTTCCAACTACTGTTTGTTGGTCTAATCGTGATTTCTGGCCCTGTGGTCATCTTTGTACTAGCATTTCGCAACGGTAATCTGTAAAATATCCGAGTTCTGAAGTGTTGCGTTAAGGAAAACTTTTGAATTCAAAACTCATCCGTCATCAGGTGATAGCTCAGTAATTTTGTAGGGTGCGTGATGACGCAGTTGAATGCACCTAACTCAATCAACGGTGCGTTGCGCTTTGCGACAACGCACCCTACTGGACCGACAAGCCAGCACTCAGCACTGATAAAGCCTGGAGAGCAGCTTGAATGATGCTGTCAAATTGTGGTTGCGATATATCGACTTGTTTAGCGTCTTCACGATTATTGCCTAGCAAACCAATTGTATGCCCTAGTTGTATAGCTAAAACTTTACCTTCAGGATTTTTAATTCTTAATTCTGGTGACGCACCCTGTTGGTAAATTCCGCAAGTATATTGGCGCTGCTGATACTCAAATTTAGTTCTTAAGGGTGTGGGTGATGCAGTAAACAGTAGTTGAGATGGTGTAGACAATCTGACACCGACTAACTCCATTTCGATGCTAGTATTGCCATCAAAGAAATTTTCTCGCAATTTGTAAGCGACATCCACTCGTGATGGTAAGGGGAAGTAGTCGCGCCAACGCCAAGCGATCGCCTTAATTGTATACTGTTGCTGCTCGATAGTTTGGGCAAGTGTCAGTTTGATATGACCCTTGCCAACGATCTTTTGCTCAATCACTTGCACATTCGGTGTCCAGAATACCGGATCGGGATTTTCGATACCGCAGGGATGGAGAGTTTGCAGTTGTTGATAAAGCTGCTGATTGATTTCACTAAAGTTAATTTGAGTATCAATTTTGAGTAGTGGCTTCAGGTGTTGGGGTTCAAGACACTGGTTAGCAAACTCAATCAAACGCGATCGCAACTGTGGTAAATTCTGTGCTGGTAGAGAAAATCCCCCCGCAGCTTTGTGTCCGCCAAATTTACCAAGCAAGTCGTGAGAATATTCCAACGCATCAAACACATTAAACTCAGGAATCCCTCGCGCTGAACCGCGAATGTGTCCCTCATCTTCGTGAGTACCAATAAACACAGGGACACCGTAGCGTTCCACTAAGCGAGAAGCAACAATACCAATCACACCGTGATGCCAGTTGGGTTGAATTACTACCAATACACGGTCTTTCTGTAAAGACGTTACATGTGACGCCTCCACATAGGCGATCGCTTCTTGTTCAATTTCCTCGCACATTTGCTGACGCTGCTGGTTAATTCCCTCACACTGCATGGCTCTCTCCAGCGCTATCCCCAGCTCATCTGTCGTCAGTAACTCAATCACCATTTGGGGGTCACCAATGCGACCAATAGCATTAATCCGCGGCCCCAACCGAAACCCAATATCCTCCGGCTTCAAGGTTTTAGGATTTTGAACTTTAGATTTTAGATGAGAATCAAGTTCTAAATTTTGAATTTTGGATTTTGTAGTGCTTTGTGCTTCCCGTAAGGTATTTTGAATTGTTTCACCCACCTGCACCCCAGATACCTGAATCAAGGCCTGCACACCAGGTAACTGAGATTTAGGTAAATATTGCAACCCGCGTTTTACCCAACGGCGGTTCACGCCAGTTAAGGGGGCTAAATCTGCAATGGTTCCCAGTGTAAACAGTGCTAGCATTGGCTGAATCAAGCCTCTAGTCTCTCCTAGTTGTTGCGCGAGAGACACCGCCAGAATATAAGCTACACCCACACCAGCCACACCCCGATAAGGCGAAGCTTCATCTATGAGTTTGGGGTTGAGAATGGCGTTAGCCGGGGGTAATTTTTGGGGGATGTCATGATGATCGGTGACAATTACCTTTAAACCTAGTTCTCTAGCTCTAGCAATGGGTGCAAATGCCGAGATCCCATTATCTACAGTGAGAATTATTCCTACCCCTTCGCTGTGAAATTCTTCCACAATCCGTTTATTAATGCCATAACCATCGTGCATCCGACTGGGGATAGCATAATTCACCTGAGCACCCAAACTGCGGAGACTACGCAACAGTAAAGCTGTACTGGTCATGCCATCAGCATCATAGTCACCACAAATAGCAATTTTCTCTTGAGAAGCGATCGCATTTTGCAATAACTCCACACTCAGCGCCAGATCCGGGAATTCTTCTAGGGGTGAAGGTAAAATTAGAGATTCCGGATCGAGAAATGCTTGTGCTTGTTCTGGGGTTGCAATGCCGCGATTGATCAGCAACTGGCTGATAATCGGTGAAATATTCATTGTTACCGCCAACTTTTGGGCAAATTCTGTTTGTTGCGCGTAAATTTGCCAGCGCTGATTAGGTAAGCGCCTACGAGATTGTTGGGGTTTAGGGAAAGCTTGGTCTAGCACAGTAGAGAGTTATAAGTTGGGAATTCAAAATTATTTCCTAACTCATAACTCATAACTCAAAGTGACTCACTTTTGCTAGCTTTTAAAAAACTTTTACCCGACCATCACCGAGAATATCGAGAGAGCGATCGCCTGGATTAACCCTACCACGACGCAGTTCTACTCGTAATGTCCTCGAGTTTGGTTGAGAATAAATTGCTTGTAGTGGTAATCCTGTCTCATCCCAGAACACCAGAGAAATATTTGACTGTTGGTCATTATTTAACTGGAATTCTTTTCCTGGTTGGAGGGGAATTGCTGTAGTGCTTTGCAGTTGCTCTAACTTCACTAAACTTGATGTAGTATTTATAACGTTAATTTTGATAGATTGTCCGGGGGTGAATTGAACCGGACGAACGCCGCACCGAGAAGCACAAGTTCCAGCCAGTGTGGCATTAGGGTAATTAGCTGATGCTACGAGAATGCTAGCAGCTACAAAAGCAGTAGGCAGGATTTTTAACATAATACCTAGTGTATGCACTTAACTCAAATCCTACTCCACAAGTATGCTGTTCAGCCTCAGCAAATTTTCCAGAATTTGAGCATATTCATTCAGGGTAAGCTGATGTAATGTTGAGATTATCTAAGTCTGATGCAAGCAAATCTGTTTACTAATGTGATTTTACCAATAGCCTTAGCTATTATCATGCTGGGGATGGGTTTATCCTTGCAGCCTGAAGATTTTAAACGCGTCACTAAATATCCTAAAGCAGTATCAGTCGGCTTGATCAGTCAGGTAATTTTATTACCGATCATTGGTTTTTTAATTGCGAAAATCGTACCCATGCAACCTGCGATCGCGGTGGGATTAATCATCATCGCGCTGTGTCCAGGGGGTGTATCATCAAATATGATTACGTACCTGGCAAAAGGTGATGTGGCACTTTCAGTTACTCTCACGGTGTTCAGCAGCATCATCACCATACTGACAATTCCTATATTGGCCAATCTAGCACTTGGGCACTTCTTGGGACAAAGTGCAGCGATCGCACTGCCCATTGGTTCTACAATGGGACAAATTTTTCTGATTACCATTGTTCCCATTGCCATTGGAATGTATGTACGGTATAGATTCCCAGAAATTGCCCAGCGTCTAGAAAAAGTTACTAATCGCCTAGCGATCGCATTTCTGGCCTTGATTATTCTGATACTGATTATTCGAGAATGGCAGCGCCTACCTGGATTTATTGTCCAGGCGGGAGTAGGTGTAGTACTTTTAAATATCCTCTCCATGCTAGCGGGTTTCTATATCTGCAAGCTGTTAAGCCTGAATATTCCTCAGCAAATCTGTGTGGCGATTGAAGTCGGAATTCAAAATGGCACTTTAGCGATCGCCATTACAGCTGGACTGCTGAACAATCAAGATATGGCAATTCCTGCTGCTATTTACAGCTTGTTTATGTATGTTACTGGCTTTGCTGCCATTCGCTATGGTAGAAAATTGTCTGTTAGTAATTCTGCAAACCAGGATTTAGTAGCTAAAGTTTAAAGCAAGAATTACAAAGTCTGTTCTCATTCAAGACAAACAATTTAAAAGTTCTAAGAGGATGTTTGAAAAGTTTTGAGCGAATATAATTTGCTACTACACAAACAAAGCCCGCCTGCGCGGACTCACCAAAAATTAGACCTTTTAAACCCACGGAGGTGGGTTTCGTCTGTGTAGCCAAGCCATTGCTTTGGGGAGACAGCGCCGTGGGCGGGTTTCCCGACTTGTTCGCGCAGCGTCTCCCCTTGGGAGAGGCGACTGTCGTCGGGTTCCCCGATTTGTAGCAAGTGGCGCGCAATTTCTAATCGCCAAGGCTAGTAGTCTGTCAATTTTGTTTTGAGGGATTTTTGGTAGTGTGAGCGTCTCGCTCACGCGGGCAAGATGCCCGCACTAGTAGTGTGAGCGTCTCGCTCACGCGGGCAAGATGCCCGCACTACAGTCCATCATTTTTATCTTGACAGACTACTAGTCTCGCTCACGCGGGCAAGATGCCCGCACTACAGTCCATCATTTTTATTTTGACAGACTACTAGTCTCGCTCACGCGGGCAAGATGCCCGCACTACAGTCCATCATTTTTATCTTGACAGACTACTAGTATTAATTTAGACCTTTTAAACAACCTCTAAGCTTTATCGGCTCGTAATTGTACTGAAATCCGATCAACAGATATTAGTTCATCCAGAGTATGCTGATGAGCAAAGTATCCGAAGTGCGATATCGATGATATGTTTATTTTTGAATAAATCATAATAGCATTTAAATTTTTTATCATAAAAATCGAAACGCAAATTAGCAACCATGAAAATAGAAACGTGAGATTTAAATAATTAAAATAGAGACGTAAAATTTTACGTCTCTACTGGGATTACGCTTTTTTCAACCAGCTAAACATGGCACGTAACTCTTTGCCAACTTCTTCAATAGGATGTTCAGCTTCTTGACGACGCAAAGCGGTAAATCCGGGTTTACCTGCTTGGTTTTCGAGAACAAATTCCCGTGCAAATTGTCCAGATTGAATTTCGCTGAGAATCTGCCGCATTTCAGCTTTGGTTTGGTCGGTAACAATCCGGGGTCCACGGGTATAGTCACCATATTCAGCAGTGTTAGAAATGCTATCGCGCATTGTGGCTAAACCGCCCTCGACGACTAAGTCAACAATCAGTTTTACTTCATGTAGACATTCAAAATAAGCCAGTTCTGGTTGATAACCAGCATTGACTAAAGTTTCAAATCCGGCTTTGATTAAAGCACTTAAACCGCCACATAAGACTGCTTGTTCACCAAACAAATCGGTTTCGGTTTCTTCGCGGAAAGTAGTTTCTAGAACACCAGCGCGAGTACCACCAATACCTTTAGCGTATGCCAAGGCGCGATCGCGTGCCTTACCACTAGCATCTTGATAAACTGCAAACAGTGCTGGTACCCCTTCTCCTTGTTCATAAGTCCGACGCACTAAATGCCCTGGCCCTTTGGGAGCTACCATGATGACATCTACGTTTGCAGGTGGTACAACTTGCCCAAAATGGATATTGAAGCCGTGGGCAAAGGCTAACACATTGCCCGCTTCTAAATTGGGTTCAATGTCGTTTTTATAAACTGCCTTTTGGACTTCATCGGGCAGCAAAATCATGATCAGGTCAGCAGCTTTGGCAGCATCTGCAACGTTTTTTACAGTTAATCCAGCTGCTGTGGCTTTTGCTGCTGACTTACTGCCTGGATATAGCCCCACAATGACATTCAAACCACTATCTTTTAGATTTAGGGCGTGGGCATGACCTTGAGAACCATAGCCGATAATTGCAATGGTTTTTCCTGCAAAAAGGTCTAAATTTGCATCTGTGTCATAGTACAATCGGGCCATAGAGCATCTCCTGTCAGCAAGCATTGGCATTAATTAGCAGGCTTTCGATTGTACCGCAAATTGAGGAACCACGGGTAAGCCATGAAGCATTAAGTTTGCCCAACTCAGTGCTGAGTGACATGTAAGGGAGCAGCCCGCAAGAGAAAGCTAAGTCGCCCGATCAATTTGTTGCACTTCTGACTCAGATATCGTGACGTTGACAGCATGGGCTGAGTCTTCAACGCTAGAAATTTTACTAGCACCAGGAATCGGCAAAATAGCAGGGGACTTGGAACGCAACCATGCCAGAACAATATTATAAACCGATACGCCTTTTGCTTTGGCTAATTGAGCGATCGCGGGAATTTCTTGCAAGTTTTGATGGCGACGACTCCCACCAAAGGGACTCCAAGGTAAAAATGTCAAGTGTTCCTGTTGACAATAATTTAATACACCGTCAAATTCTGGCTGTCGTTCCCAAGGGCTGTATTGATTTTGCACCGAGACAATATCCACCACATCCCGCGCCTGTTTGATTTGTTCTACAGAAAAGTTAGAAACCCCTACAAACCGAATTAAACCTGCATCCACTGCTTCTTTGACTGGTGCGAGGGATTCGGCAATGGTGTACTGAGGATCAGGGGCGTGGTATTGCCAAACATCGATAGGTTTTTCGCCACCCAAAGCCGCAAAACTTTCACGAATTGTCTGGCGCAAGTGTTCTGGATTACCGTTCCGAGTCCAGCTACCATTGGGACGCATTAAACCGCCCTTTGTAGCTACAACTACTTGGCTAACATCGCCGTGGTAACTGATAAGTGCTTTGTGAATTAGTCTTTCATTGTGGTGCTTATCTGATTCATCTAAACAGTAAGAATCAGCAGTATCAATGAAAGTGATTCCCAAATCCAAGGCCCGATGGATAACTGCGACAGATTGCGATTCTGATGGGCGGTGAGATATGGACATCGGCATCCCACCTAAAGCGATCGCACTGACAAATACACCCGTGTTTCCTAGCTGTTTGGTTTCCATGCTGTGATCTCAAGTTAAGGTTACGTGGCGTTTTTACAAAGATTGGCAGCGCGCCTTTATTTTGAATTTTTTAGACGCAAAGCGGCAACTCTCCGGCCCACAGGGTATTTTAAATTCACGGCGGTACTAGGACTTGGCACTGAGCTTTACTAATTGGTCTAACTCTTGCTGCATTTGATTAACAACCAGTTCATAACATTGATTGACATACTGGCGATCGCTGGCTGCTTCTCTTCCGTAGCGTTCAAACCGAATTGGTGGACAAACCCGCGTGTGGATAGGTACAGGTAATGGGATGTTGGGAAACGGGCCAATTGCTAATCCCCACGGTAAGCCCAAATAAATCGGAAACACTACCGGATCAATGCCAAATAGCCAAGGCATTCCCCACTTGTGGAATTGCTGCACAATTTTATAAACATCAGCCAACACAATCAAGGTATCGTGAGCGCCGGTGGAGATTACAGGTACTATGGGTACATTTTCCCGCAGCGCTAGCTTAATAAACCCTTGGCGTCCGGCAAAATAAATTTTGTTACGCAACTGATGGGGTCGAAACACATCTTCAGCACCACCAGGGTAAACTAGTACACTAGCTCCAGAGCGTAAGGCCGCGTAAGCCATTTTGGGATGCGCCATCACCGCTCCAGCTTTGGCGGCCAGTTCTCCTACTGGGCGAAAAACCTCCCAGGCGGTAGGATGCATGAGACCATAGACGGGTTTCTCGACACCAAATCGGCGAAACCAGTCATACATCATCATCACCATATCAGGAGCAGCGAGTCCCCCATTGTGGGAACCGACAAAGAGGACTTTTTCATGGGGTGAGATATGTTCCCAGCCACTAGTTTGCACTCGAAAATAGTAGTGATATAACCACCCCAATAGGGGCATGATGGCGGCGATGAATCTTGGATCTCGCTCATCCAAAGACCATCCGAGTTTTGTCTTTTTGTGTTGTTGTGTTTCGGACATCCGGAAATATTAGCAGTTATCAGTTAGCAGTTATCAGTTATCAGTTATCGGCTTGATGACTGCCTACTGATTCACAGTCTAGAGTCTTCACCCTCTGTCCCTTATTTTACTAAAAACCATGTATACATGGAAAAACACTGATAATTTTCTCAACTGCTTGGTGCAAGCAAGAACATAAAAGTGTGAAAATCAATGCCAGAGTCCTTTGAAACAAAGTGAACTACAGCAATCCTGTAGTCTGGCGTCCGCATATCCCTAGGCTTCATCCATGAGGGTGAGAAACCTGATGAGCATCAGAGTTAGTCAAAGGAATAAAGCCAGCGATCACTGACATCACAATACCTGAAATCAAAATCAGTCCTGGAAAAATCTCATGGCAGATATTAACGGTACTTGGTTAGGAACCTATTGGCAACAAGGAATCCCTAACCGCTTTGAAGCAGTTCTTGTTCAAAGTGGTAAAATTTTGAGCGGTTCGATTCTAGATGATAATTATTTGGGTGAAGCCTATCTCAAGGGTGAGGTAATTGGGCGTCATATTAATTTTACCAAGCGCTATTTAGTTACTTCACCTGCTCCCATCAAATACACAGGCACAGTTTCAGATAATGAGGATTATATGCAGGGGCGGTGGAACATCGGCCCTCAGCACTCTGGTGCTTGGGAAGCTCGACGTAGTCGGGACAATTTGATGACAGAATTACGAACTCACCTGAAGCAACAGACTTCTCTGAGTAATGGCTAAGTCATAGCTAAAAAAATGTCCCAAAAGTAGTAACATCGGCAACGGTTTCGCTTCATAAAATTGACTTTTTTAAAATTTAAAATTTTCCCCAAGGGAGTTAACCTCTCAAGTTCAAAGTTACATTAACCCGCGATGTAGGGGCACAGCACTGCTGTGCCCCTACGACAAATGTGGTTTTCTCAACCATCCATATTTTGTATTTCGTGTCAATGCGTAGGTCCTAGTTTCTTGTTTTTGACATGGGAACACAATATATTTAGTAGTAGATTAAACTTAAGCTAAAGACAATCCCCCAAATATGCCAGGGTGATTTTATGTTGGTTTTGCGTCTCACAAAAAAACAACCTATCCGCATCTGTAAAATACAACGGTGGAACTAAAAGTGACTAGTATTGATAATCACATCTTCTCTTTTTCAGGAGAAGTATCAGTTCCCCAAGCTCCTCCTGAATTTAAATCGGGTTTTATCGGGATTATAGGTCGCCCTAATGTCGGTAAATCTACCTTAATGAATCAATTAGTAGGGCAAAAAATTGCCATTACATCACCAGTAGCCCAAACTACACGTAATCGTTTACGAGGCATTTTAACTACACCAGAAGCCCAACTAATTTTTGTAGACACACCAGGAATTCATAAACCCCATCATCAATTAGGGGAAGTCTTGGTGAAAAATGCCAAAATAGCGATTGAATCAGTAGATGTGTTGCTATTTGTGGTGGATGGATCTGTTGCTTGTGGTGCAGGCGATCGCTTTATTGCAGAACTGCTCAGTCGCAGCGAAACACCAGTAATATTGAGTTTAAACAAAATCGACCAACAACCCTCAGATTCCGAAGCAATAGATGATAGTTATACACAGTTAGCCCAGCCTCATCAATGGCAGACAGTGAAATTTTCTGCCAAAACAGGAGCAGGCTTACCACAACTCAAAGATTTATTAATCGAAAATTTAGAGACTGGGCCATATTACTATCCCCCAGACCTAGTAACTGACCAGCCAGAACGCTTTATTATGGGGGAATTAATTCGGGAACAGATTTTGCTGTTGACACGTGAAGAAGTACCTCATTCAGTAGCGATCGCTATTGATCTGGTAGAAGAAACCCCAGCCATTACCCGTGTACTCGCTACCATCAATGTTGAGCGGGATTCCCAAAAAGGTATTCTCATTGGCAAAGGCGGATCAATGCTTAAAGCAATTGGTAGTGCAGCTCGCGAACAAATCCAAAAGTTAATCGCAGGCAAGGTCTATCTAGAACTGTTTGTCAAAGTACAACCAAAATGGCGTCAATCCCGCATTACTTTAGCAGAATTGGGCTATCGTGTGGAAGAATAAGACAGTTAGTCATTAGTCATTGGTCTACAGACAAAAAAACAACTGACAAGTGACTAATGATTTTTAACTGCTCACTGATAGAAATGCCCCCAAATACTGTTTCTGCCCTAAATCTGCCAAACAATGCTCGTGCATTGCGAGTTTTGATTGTTGAAGATGACCCCATGATGCAACTAGGACTAGAACAGTCATTAATGGCTCATCCCCAGTTAGAAATTGTAGGACAAGCAGAAGACGGCTATTTGGGTGTGCAAGCAGCACTTAAACTCAAACCGGATTTGGTAGTCATGGATATTGGCTTACCACGATTAGATGGGATTGCAGCGACACAGCAAATCAAAGCCGCACTACCAGAAACTCATGTAGTAATATTAACATCTCACAAAACTGAGACCGAAATTATTGCCGCACTATCTAGCGGCGCAGACGCATATTGTATCAAAGGTGCAAGTGTAGAGCGATTATTAAGTGCGATCGCCGCCGCAGTTGATGGTGCTACCTACCTCGATCCCCAAATTGCACGGCGAGTAATCAATCATCTCCGACCTCCCTCAGCCACAGGAAACACCGCCAACCTCTCTGGACGCGAACTAGAAGTACTCAAACTTATGGTAGAAGGGATGAGTAACCCTGAGATTGCAGAAAAACTGTATCTTAGTCCCAACACCGTCAAAACTCATGTCCGAGGAATCATGAACAAACTAGCAGTAGACGATCGCGTACAAGCTGCCGTTGTCGCCCTGCGTTCTGGGTTAGTGTGAATAGACATCGACCAAATTTAAATATGCGTTAGCCGAAAGCCTTTGTAGGGGCGTAGGCTACGTCTTACCGTAGGGTACGGGCGTACTCCTGACAGAGAAGCAAGCTACGCCCTTAAGTCATTTTTACCAGATGTCTAATACTCATCAGTATTGCAGAGATGCACTCAGACATTACAAAAAAGCCCAGTTGAACACAACTGAGCTTGAGCTTGCATTACATAATTACACGAAGGAGGTATTTATTTTGGTTCGTTATCACTAGATTTATGCAGATGCTTGTTCCAAATTAATTTTGACGACTTTAGTTTTTTCTGCTTCTAGTTTGGGCAGTGTCAGCTTTAAAATACCATCCTGATAATCTGCGGTGACATGAGCATTTTTAACTCTTGCAGGTAAAGGAATTACACGTTGGAATTTACCATAGTAAAATTCGCTCTTAGTAGTGCCTTTGTCTTCAGTTTTAGTTTCTTGCTTCCGTTCACCACTAATGTAAACAGTATCTTCTGTCACTTGTATATCCAAGTCTTTAGCCGCTAGTCCTGGAATTTCTAGCTTCAGATTAAGAGGTTGTTTGAAAAGTGGTTGGCTGTGATTTTAAGCACCTTAAAAAGGGAGGGAATTTCTTAAAATACCCCTTTTTAAGGGGTATTTAGGGGGATCTGAAACATTTTGCTACCAACGAGAGGACTTTTAAAACATCCTCTAAGAGCATCTTCAGTTTCTTGCAACTCAGCAGCCGGAACTCTAATCAACCCTCTTTCAACTTTGCTTTCTTCAAAAAAATTGTTCATTTGACGCTGTATAGTGTCAATTTCTCTCCAGGGATTCCAACGAACTAATGTCATAACTCAACCTCGCATCATTTAGCTTTTGTTTAATTGGTTTTGCACTTCATTTTGTGCTTGTATCCCTATCTTATTTACGCTTAAAGGTATTGTAAATTCGGTTATTATCACCAAATTAAGGATGATTGCCACACTCAATTAAACATCTAATAGTATTACGGTCAACCCTACTTTTTAAGTTCGGGAAACCCGATTCTATTTAATATCATTTGACTTTTTGAATCATATAAACACAGGCGTAATGGCATAGGCGTAGGTAGCCTTTGGATAAAAAAATCTGAGCAACAGAGTCCTTTGCTCAGATTCTTGGTGCTGTTCTGTGTCCTCATGAACTACACCAGCGCCATTCACGATTTCGCAAATCAAGTCAAAGTTTTTTAGCTGACAGCACTAAAATTATTGAACCTCTAAATACATCAAGGTTTTACAAGCTAGCGCTTTCAAGGTGACTCGTGAAATTTCTTCTCTCTGCTGACTCCGCTTCTCTGCGGTTAAAAATAATTTATTTAACCGCAGAGGGAGCAGCGAAAAGTCTGAGCGGAGGCTTCCTCCGTAGACACCCGGAGGGTGGCTTGCCACAGGCATCAGAACTTTTCAAGACAGAGAACACGGAGGTAAGAGGTTATAATGTAGGTCTTTGATTTTCAAGAATTTTGATCCATTTTACAAGGGGTAGTTTTACAAGCTAATAAGTTGACTTAAAATAAGTCAATCAAGTAAAATATTAGATTGTCTGTCTAATTCCTGCTCGGATCAGGTAGACATACTGCAAAAGCTGGCTAAAAAGTCAGCTACCTGTACGGCAACCCCAAGGACAATCCATGACTTACGCAATTATTGAAACTGGCGGCAAACAAATACGAGTCGAGCCAGGTCGCTTTTATGATATCGAATTGCTGACTGCCGAACCAGAAGAAAAAGTTACAATAGACGCAGTATTACTAGTACAGCACGATGGCGAAGTCACCATTGGACAGCCGCGAGTGGCGGGTGCAACTGTAGAAGGGACAGTTTTGAGACACCTCAGAGGTCGTAAAGTCCTGGTGTACAAAATGAAGCCCAAAAAGAAAACCCGCAAAAAACGGGGACACCGCCAGGAAATTACTAGACTTTTGATTAATTCCATCAACCTCAACGGTCAGGTGTTTGCTGCTGAAGAAACAGTTATAAGCGCTGAAATCTCCAAAGCTGAAACCCAACCCGCAGAAGCTGCTGCTGAATAATAGTCAAGAAAGTATAAACACAAGAGGAAATTATGGCTCATAAGAAAGGAACAGGTAGTACACGCAACGGACGTGACTCTAATGCTCAACGTCTAGGCGTCAAGCGCTATGGTGGTCAGGCTGTCCGTGCAGGAAATATCCTTGTGCGGCAGCGTGGTACAAAATATCATCCCGGTAACAACGTTGGTATTGGTAGTGATGACACTCTCTTTGCTTTAGTTGACGGCGTTGTCACCTTTGAGCGTAAAGGTAAAAGCCGCAAAAAGGTTAGTGTTTACGCACCAGCAGTTGCTGTTGAAGCTACAGCTAGTTAAGAAGTAATCTGTACTCTTTGCTATTGGTCAAAGGTTGGGGGTAAAGGGTCAAGTGTTATTCTCTCTGTATCCCTTTTCCCCATCTCCAATAGCCTTCATCGTACAACTACCGTTTGCATCCCTGCACCCAAAGCTAAACCAGTCAACGAAATAATAGACATCGTCCAGAAAGATTGTTTTTGATTGCACCCAGTTGTTTGAAAGTCAATTCTTGCCAGTATAGTGGCAGCAATGATGAGCAACGTGTCAAGAAATACCCGAAACCAGGCAAGCATTAGAAAGAACAAAAAAGCTGAAAAAACCGCAAAAACAAATGTTCTGGTACTGGATCTAAAAAAAATAGTGGAAACTTGTGTAATCTTCAACCAAGGAATGGTCAAGTTGCCTACTAAAAGCAAGACACCAAACACAGTTGTTAGCCACACAGTCCAAGGAACTTTGTTTTCAGAGATTACCCAGCCTAAGGTGCTGTAACTCAGCAGTACTAGCGCCAGGGAAACCCAAGGGACTCTCTTCAAGATTGACATGGGTGAATTCCCAGTAGCGGATCAAATCATTATTTCATAACTATATAGTGGAACCAAAGGCTATATCTGGGTTGAGTTTCGGAGCAGTTTGTGGTGGTTGTCTTCCCTCTATGCACTCCTGTATTCTGGGAGTGTTTTGAGTTTGTAACTTAAACCCAGCACCTATGCCTCAGATAGACCAGTGGAAAGCTAGAGTTAGCTATATAGATTTTGGCTCCAATGCCTTAGACTATAAGTCTATCATCCTATATTTTCTAGACTCAATCAGCTGTTATGCTATTCCCAAAAAATCTAGGCAAGTTTGCAGGTAATTAAGGCACAAATTAGCACTAAATTTAGTTAAATATGTTCTTAAACATTTGTAAACTGTTAGCAGCCGAGTAGCCGCGTGTCACATCTTGTTAAGGAATTATCATGAGACAACTTGTTATTGCTGAACGCGTATGCCTGATTGGTCATATCGTGTCAATGGTGTTTGGATTGGTAGGAATATTACTAGTCGTACCCAATGCTGAAGTAATTTTGAACTTATCTGAGGTTGGACAAACCGCCATGCAGTGGAGCATGGCTGGAGGCGGCGTAGTATATATGATTTTGGGTGCGGCTGCTGTATTCTTGTATGCGTTAAGGACGTTGGGTTTGGGTCGCGCCTTAGCGTTTCTGTTGCCTTCGGTGTTAATTTCTCTAGGTAGTGAACTTTCAGGCACTAGCACAGGCTTTCCTTTTGGTCACTATAGCTACCTGAGTGGTTTGGGTTATAAAATTGCAGGCTTAGTGCCATTTACAATTCCCTTGTCTTGGTTTTATGTGGGATGCGTTTCTTACCTGCTAGCGCGTGCTGGTTTAGAAGTTGACAAAAAACCTAGTTTGTGGCGTCACACAGCAGCGATCGCTTTGGGTGCTTTGCTGCTCACCTCCTGGGATTTTGTACTTGACCCCGCCATGAGCCAAACCTCTCTACCCTTCTGGTATTGGCAACAACCGGGCCCCTTCTTCGGTATGCCTTACCAAAACTTTGCCGGTTGGATGGGTACTGGTGCAGTATTTATGACCGTGGCTGCACTGCTGTGGAAAAATAACCCGATTACACTAGAGCGATCGCAGCTCAATTTACCCTTAATAGTTTACTTAAGTAACTTTGGCTTTGCCACTGTTATGAGCTTGGCTGCTGGCTTCTCTATACCGGTGTTGCTGGGCTTATTAATTGGTGTTGCTCCTGCTGTTGCACTTTGGTGGAAAGGTACAAACACCCAAACCCAAGTTAATACCGTGGAACCAGCAACTCAAGAAATTTCAGTCGCTAACGTCAAAGTAGCGATGAAATAGAAAATAGGGCATGGGGGCAGCCCTGCGTTCGGTCGCCAGACTTGTAGCAAGTGGCGTCATTGGGCATGGGACATTGGGAATAGATAATATTTTCTAATAACCCTTGACTTTTGACCCATGACCCTTGACTTTTGACCCATGACCCTTGACTTTTGACCCTTGACTCTTAACCCTTGACCCTTGATACTAGAAAGCTTCATATCACTCTTATTGCTACTTCTCCAAGTACCAGCAACGGCAATTCTACTCTCACGTTTGATCAAAGGCCCAAGACGCCATCCCCCCATTCAACCCCAACAGCCGACACCAGATATGTTGGGCATTGTCAGTGTTGTGGTTCCTACCCTCAACGAAGCACTGCGTATTAGCCCTTTATTAGCTGGTTTAAGTCAGCAAAGCTACGAAGTCAGGGAAATTATTGTTGTAGACAGCAGATCAAAAGATGGCACACCTGACTTAGTAAAAGCTGCACAGAAACAAGACCCCCGCTTTCGGGTATTGACAGATGACCCCTTACCCCCTGGTTGGGTGGGGCGTCCTTGGGCGTTGCATAATGGCTTTTTGCATAGTGCAGAGGGGAGTCAGTGGTTTTTGGGGATGGATGCGGATACAGTACCCCATCCTGGTTTGGTTGCGGGTTTAGTGCAGACAGCCATAGCTCAAGGATATGACTTGGTGTCTCTCTCACCCCAGTTCGTTCTCAAATACCCAGGGGAATGTTGGCTACAACCAGCGTTGTTGATGACTCTGCTTTACCGATTTGACCCAGCTGGTATCAATACAGAACAACCAGAACGGGTAATGGCTAACGGACAGTGTTTTTTGTGCCGTCGCTCCGTCTTAGCGGCTGTGGATGGTTATAGTAGTGCCAGTGGTTCTTTTTGTGATGATGTCACCTTGGCGCGACATATTGCAGCCCAAGGGTTTAAGGTAGGCTTTTTAGATGGCGCTAAAGTCCTAAAGGTGCGGATGTATGAGGGTGCGATGGAGACATGGAAAGAATGGGGGCGCAGTCTCGACCTCAAAGATGCATCTCCTCGCGCCCAAATTTGGGGGGATTTATGGCTGCTTTCAGCAGTTCAAGGTTTACCGTTACTAGTTGTCCTCACTTTTGTCTTGCTCTCGCCCCCACTCTATGCCTCACCTCCTCTCCTCTTACTGGGACTAAACGTATTTCTACTAGTGATTCGTTTTGCTATGCTATTAGCGATCGCACCTTCCTATGATCGTACTAGTGCTAAAGGTGGCTGGTTATTCTGGCTTTCTCCCTTAGCAGACCCTTTAGCAGTATTGCGAATTTTCTTATCTGCATTTCGCACCCCACGTGAGTGGCGGGGAAGGAATTATAGTTAGTCAAGGATGATTAATGGCTATTATCTATTCCCCATGATGCCAGTTTGCTTAAGTCGGGAAACCCGCCCACGCAACTGGCTCCCCAATGCCCCATTACTCACTCTCTCCCCCGACTTGATCACCACGTTCCAGTTCCCAAAGAATTTGATTACCTTCTCGCCTGACTCGTGAAACTATCCAGTTTCGCCAGCGCCATTGGTCGCCTCGACTAGTCACCGCACTAGCGTGAACATCCATGAGGTCAGCGAGTTCAGAACTGGTGATTAAATACCCTTTAGTGGCAATTTCATCGGCTATCCGCAGAGTTTCTACCAAGTTGCGTAGTTGCGTCACTCTTAATTCGGGTGGTTTCTCATCAATTGTGGCAGCAGTAGGTGTGATATGTGACTCCATAATGGTTATATGTGATGCAAGAGTACTGATTTTTTGTTCTTTGTTGTTAATTATTGTCGAGTTAGCGTGAGAATCAGACACTTTTGCTACATTTAGTTCATTTGTTAGTAATGATGATCGCTGGGAATTTGTGGGGTAAGACTGTTGTAGGACTGGGATGTTGCCACTTGCGAAAGCGCGGGCGATCGCATCACAGCGTTCGTTACCTATGTTACCAGAATGCCCCCGGACGTGCTGCCAGTTTACAGACAATTGGCTATTCAGGTCATCTAAGATTTCCAATAGGTCTTGGTTCTGAACCGGATTACCATCGGCCTTTTTCCAGCCTTTCTTTTTCCAGCCTTTGAGCCACTTAGTAATGCTGTTAATTAGATACTCGCTGTCGGTATAAAGGGTGATGGGTTGAGTTTGTCCTGATGCTTGCAGATATTGGAGAGCAGCGATCGCTGCTTGCATCTCCATTTTATTATTGGTGGTGTGAGAAGCTGCATCGCCCATTTCGTGAATTGAACCATCACTAAAATAGACGACAGTACCCCAGCCTCCAGGGCCAGGGTTTCCTGTGCAAGCGCCATCGGTGTATATGCTTTGGATTTTGGGTTGAGTAGACATGGTAAAAGAACCGCATTTGTACACAAAAGACATCGACCGAATTTAATTATGCATTCGCCAAAACCCTTGTAGGGGCGTAGCTTGCTTCTCCGTAGGAGTACGGTTGTTCGCCCTTATTTTGTGTTCACCAGATGTCTAAAGTAATTTAGCGGCGAAAGATGCGAAGAACTATATAGGTTAGCGTCGCAAAAATCAAGCCTATGCCCAAACTCCAAATAAAGACTTCAGCTTGATAAGTGAGGGGGTGTTTATCTTTCGGGAGTTTAAACCAAGCTTCTGCTTCTTCCTTCTCTCCTTCCTTCGTGTCCTTTGCACCTTTGCGGTTCGTTCATCTTTTGTCAATATCACGCGCCGCATCACGTAACCTACGCCTAATACCAATTCACCAAAATCTTGATACACATAGATTTTTCGTAGGGGCGCGGTCTCCGCGCCCTCTCCAACATATCCGCGCCCTCTCCAACGTATCCGCGCCCTCTCCAATGTATTAGTATGATTATTAAAGTGAAATAGTATAATCCATAAGTTTAGGCTTGTTAGTCCAGTAGCGTGCGTTGAGTTTTGCGACAACGCACGTTAAAATTATGCCTGTCACACAGAACGCCACATAACTTTTCTACTTGGCACTACTAACCCAATAACTACGTCTCATATCCTGCAACTAAATTACTGTATTAGTTTTCTAGTGCAGTATTTTTCTGTGTGTATGAAATATACTAATTAACTTCATTTGCTACTTAAAAGTAATGGTAAATATATTCTGGAAAAAGAGTATAGGAATTGACACAGTTTTCTGTAACCTTGTGCGATCGCCTTTCATCTATCTAAAAAAGCGGCTGCTGCCATTGTTATTTTTGCTATCATTCACAGCAGCATTATTACTTAATATCTTTCTCCTACCTAGCATTGCCCAAATACCACCCCAACCCCGGCAAGAAATTCGCGGTGTGTGGCTGAGTGGTAATGATTTTAACGGATTTCGTCAGCGCTCGAAAGTGCAATCAGCCATGAGTCAACTACGGCAGCTTAACTTTAACACTGTTTATCCCGTAGTCTGGAACGATGGTTATACAAAATACCCCAGCGCTGTCATCCAAAAAAAGGGTATCCCGTTTTTCTTTAAGGGTACAGAAGGGCAAGATGTGATTGCAGATATCATTACCCAAGCCCGTAGTCAAGGGTTACTAGCCATACCTTGGTTTGAATTTGGGTTCATGGTTCCTCTAACTTCCGAACTTGCATCTCAGCATCCCAATTGGCTGACACAAAAGCAGGATGGGACTCAAACTTCAATTAGTGCGGCGGGTGAGGTTGCATGGTTGAATCCCTTTCACCCGGAAGTGCAGCAGTTTATCAGAGAACTCGTCACAGAAATCATCACTCAATACAACGCTGATGGGATTCAATTTGATGACCACATGAGTTTACCTGTGGATTTTGGTTACGACAAGTACACGATCAGTCTCTACACTCAAGAAACAGGGAATCCTCCCCCACCCAATCCCCAAGCCCAAGCCTGGATCAAATGGCGGGCTGATAAAATCACTGCATTCATGGTAGACCTTTACCAAACTGTGAAAGCCCGAAAACCGAATGCTATTTTCTCAGTTTCGCCCAATTACTATGATTTCGCCTACAAGCTGCAACTGCAAGACTGGCTGAACTGGGTACGGTTGGGAATTGTTGATGAGTTGGTCATGCAGGTATACCGTAATGATTTAGAAAGTTTTATCGGTCAAATTAACCGCCCAGAAGTTGTAGAAACCCAACAAAGTATCCCCACTGCGATCGGGATTATGGCGGGGTTGCGGAATCGCCCAGTTGCACTACCACAAATTCAATCCCAGGTACAAGCAGCCCAACAACGGGGTTTAGGTGTCGGCTTTTTCTATTATGAAAGTCTTTGGGATATTGCTCCAGAACCAGTCGCCCAGCGACAGTCAGCATTTACGGCGCTGTTCCCAAATTCAAGATTGCGCGACATCTCTCAAAATACGCCCCGCCAACCAACCTTTAACACTGTATCTCTACCTTTATCCACAAAACCGTCCATCGGTCAACGGGTGCGCGGCTATTTTCTGGAAGTGGCTGTAGCAGGTGGTCAACCAAGGCGTGTTTTATTAGATACAGGTTCAGCAGGGCTGCGAGTTCCTAAGGAGTTTTTGGGGAATGCACCTATAACTAGAACGGGTCAAACTATCAAGGAAACTTTAAGTGATGGTACTATCTTGGAAGGTGAGTTAGTTTACGCTAATGTCCGGGTTGGTTTGATTCCCGCTACAGAACCAGTACCTGTACAGATTGTGACTAGTCGCCAATGTACTGCCCAAAAACCTAACTGTTCCGCCAAGGGTGGTGCAACCTTCTCCGGTATTATCGGTGTCAACTATTCTGAAAAGTCGCTTTCCTATAACCCGTTGCGGAAATTACCAGGGAATCTGAGTAACGGATTTATTATGAGTGGTAATGGTGGTAGTAACAATAATGGCAGCCTCATTCTCGGTTTGAGTGCTGATAATCAAACAGGTTTCAAAATGACTGCTTGGAGTCCACAACCTGCAATTAATGGTGTCCCCGGTAATAGATGGGACTCTCGACTGAGTGGAGTTTGTGTAACTATTGCTGGGGGTGCGGCGAAAATTCCTTGTAATGGCAAAATGATCGCTGATACTGGCAGTATTAATGGCTGGACTGAAGTTAAGTCAGCTACAACAGTAGGGAAACTTAAGGCGGGTGTATTAGGTGCAGCTAATGCTTTAAAGGTCGGAATTAATGGCGTTTTTGATTACAGTCTAAAACCAGGAAACCGCGACGGATTTAATCGCTGGAGTTTAAGTATCTCGCCAAAATTAGAGGTTCCTGTATTTGTGAATACTGGCATTGGCTTTTTTGACAGATTTGATGTTCTGTTTGACCCTGTGAATGGTAGGCAAGGTTTTCGGGCTAGGGGTAAATAGACATCTCTAGAAATTGAAAAGGCGATCGTTTCCTTGCATGGCGAACAACACGGTATCTCCTGGCAATTAATCACATTCGCTTTACAAGCATCAAAGAATTGCCGCCATTTTGAATGTAGTTGGGCTGATCGTGCCAAAGATGATGATTAGCGATCGCCCTTTGGCTACGATTCTCCTGAGTCAATCATGATGTCAGTAAAATATAGTATCATTCCTAACCAATTTGGGAAATCGTGATCAATTTTTTGATTAATCAAGAGGACTACGAACAGCCTTACCACCCCGGTTAAGAACATGGGTGTAAATCATCGTCGTCTTCACATCCTTGTGTCCCAATAATTCCTGTACCGTGCGGATGTCATAGCCGTTTTGCAACAGATGAGTAGCAAAACTGTGACGAAACGTATGACAACCCACCTTTTTTTGAATACCAGCTTGACGAACCGCCTGTTTTAACGCTTTTTGTAAACTACTCTCGTGCAAATGATGACGACGAATTTCTCCACTGCGTGGATCTTTAGAAATGCTACCAGAAGGGAAAACAAATTGCCAAATCCAATCATACTTGGCTCTCGGATATTTTCTTTCTAATGCAAAGGGTAAATAAACCGAACCGTAACCTTTTTGTAAATCTTGTTGGTGTATAATTTTTACACTTTGTAAATGAATTTTTAATTCCTCAGCGATACTTTCAGGTAACATCGTCACCCGACTTTCATTTCCCTTTGTATCACGCACAATAATTTGTTGTTGAGCAAAATCAACATCTTTAACGCGCAAGTTTAAACCTTCACTTAAGCGTAAACCAGTGCCATAAAGTAACTTAATTAAAAGTTGATGTATACCAAATAACTGTTTGATAATTAAAAAAACTTCATCTTTTGTTAAGACTGTTGGTAAATATTTAGATTTCTTTGCACGAACTGCATCGACTTTCAAATCTAAATCTTGTTTTAATACCTCTTTGTAGAGAAAAAGAACAGCATGAAGTGCTTGATTTTGCGTTGATGCAGCCACATTTTCATGAACCGCAAGATGCGTTAAAAATTCTTCAATTTCCTTACTCCCCATATCTTTAGGATGGCGCTTATTATGAAAAAGGATATAGCGTCTAATCCAGTAGATATAGGTTTTCTCTGTTTGATAAGAATAGTGCTTAAGCCTGATAATATCTTGCACCTGTTCAAGCAGTTTCTTTGGACGTTGTTCCATTGGAAGTTGTGCAGAAAATTCTGTGTAATATCCTAAATAGGGATGTTATACGGAAAATTTCTATATAACACCAAGGGATACACGGAAAAATTCCATATAATCCTCCCGTAAAGGGTGGTTATACGGAAAAATTCGGTATAATATCCGAATAAGGGGCTAAAAAAGAAGTGTTCCGTATATTCAGACAGAAGTTCGTTGTAATGCTTGATATATTAGGGTTAAGAATAAAGATTATACGGAAAGTTTCCGTATAATAAATAGTTGGGCTGCTTTTAGTTATTCGTGTTGGCAAGTATTTTGCATGGTTGCTAGGGCGATTCAGAGGGTTAAGATCGAGCAGTTCTATCCACGCAAGTGCTGCTGATTGAAGGGTAAGAAAGTGAGTCG